>JGI20225J20221_1000016_pt1 | contig 610160 bp, 536 predicted proteins | sample BioMet4_FD_20221 | JGI IMG/M metagenome (IMG submission 20221)
CCTACGTATTACCGCGGCTGCTGGCACGTAGTTAGCCGGAGCTTATTCTGCAGGTACCGTCATTTTTTTCGTCCCTGCTAAAAGAAGTTTACAACCCGAAAGCCTTCTTCCTTCACGCGGCGTTGCTGGGTCAGGCTTGCGCCCATTGCCCAATATTCCCCACTGCTGCCTCCCGTAGGAGTCTGGGCCGTATCTCAGTCCCAATGTGGCCGGTCAACCTCTCAGTCCGGCTACTGATCGCAGCCTTGGTGAGCCGTTACCTCACCAACTAGCTAATCAGACGTGAGCCCATCCTTCAGCGATATAATCTTTGGTATACAGATGATGCCATCCGTATACATTATGCGGTATTAGCAGCCGTTTCCAGCTGTTGTCCCCCTCTGAAGGGCAGGTTGCTCACGCATTACTCACCCGTCCGCCACTAAGTCATCCTTTGCTCTTGACGAATCTCAAGTAAAGGAGCTTCGTTCGACTTGCATGTGTTAGGCACGCCGCCAGCGTTCATCCTGAGCCAGGATCAAACTCTCAATAAATGGTATCTCAACTCTTTCGAGCTAAAATCGTTTATCGAGCAATTAATCTTGCTCTCTCAAATAGAATTTTTTAACGTCTTTCTTTGACGTTTAAAGCCCTCAAATTTATGGTGCTTATTTGCATAAGCTATCATACATTGTTTAATTTACAAGGTACACTACCCGGCGTTTTGCCGCCCGGCCTGCTCACTCGCAGAGTTTTATAATAACACCGCGCGCCGCTCATGTCAAGAACTTTCTGATCTTTCTTCCGTCTGTCCCTTCCCCTCAGCGGCGAGAGCTTGTTTATAATAACACTCCCTCTTTCCCTTGTCAAGCCTAATTTTTCGTTTTTAAGACATTATTTTTACTTCGGATATCAATACATATTATAATTAATTATTGATTTTATATTCAATACGATATATACTGACTTTTACAACTTATTTCCTGAAAGGAGATGCGCATATGCCAATCCGAATTCCGGATTCGCTTCCGGCAAGGTCAACACTGGAAAAGGAAAATATCTTTGTGATTACGGAGCACCGCGCTCTGCACCAGGACATCCGTCCGCTGAAGCTGCTGATACTGAACCTGATGCCGACCAAGATCGTCACCGAGACGCAGATACTCAGGAAGCTCTCGAACACGCCCTTGCAGGTCGAAATTCAGCTTCTGCGCACAATGAGCCACGACGCCAAGAACGTCGACGCTGAGCACCTTGAATCCTTCTATGTCAGCCACAGCGAAATTGAGGAGAGGCACTACGACGGCATGATTATCACTGGAGCGCCGGTCGAGAACCTTGATTTCAAGGACGTCGACTACTGGCCGGAGCTCTGCGCCATCATGGAGTGGTCGAAAAGCCACGTCCACAGCACCTTCCACATCTGCTGGGGAGCGCAGGCGGGCCTCTACTACCACTACGGCATCGAGAAATACACCCTTCCGAAGAAGCTTACCGGCATCTACAGCCACAAGATACTCAAGCCGAATTCCCCCTTTTTCCGTGGATTCGACGACTCCTTCAACGCCCCGCACTCGCGCTACACCGAGGTACGCGCGGAGGACATCGCGAAGCACCCCGAGCTCGAGCTCCTGGCCGTCTCGGACGAGGCCGGCGTGTTTGCGGTTAAAAACCAGAGGAGCCGCCAGTTCTTTATTTTCGGACATCCCGAGTACGACCGGGAAACGCTCGCCCTCGAGTATTCACGCGACATTTCGAAGGGGCTGAAAATCGACGTCCCCGCCCACTATTTTCCCGACGACGATCCCTCCCGAAAGCCTGTAATGACCTGGCGCGCCCACGCGCAGCTGATGTACACGAACTGGCTCAACTACTATGTCTATCAGACCACGCCGTACATAATCGATACGATCAACCCGGATATGGAGGGCGAAGAAACATGAAGCTGCCCTCCGTGATGTAAGGGGCCCCCGAAAGCCGCAGCGCTTCGGAGGCCCCGTTTTATTCTGTTCTGCTTTCAGAAAATCCGGTCTATTTCAGGCAAACGGCTTTTCTCTTCTCCTCCGCGTCCTTCAGAGCTCTGCCGCTCTCAAGGCTCCGGAGCCGGAGCTCGGAGAGGGCCGCCGGCATAAGCTCGCCGTCCAGCTCTTCCAGTTTGACGGCCTTTTTTCTTTTCCAAATAATTCCGGCCGCGGCGACCGCGGCGGGAATTGCGACGAGGCCCCAGGGCGAGACCATAACGGAGGCAAACAGGAGCGCCGCGCAGGCCGCCAGGGTAATGAGCACAACCGCCAGAGTATCCCAGACCCTTATCTTGCGTCTGCGTCTAAGGTATACGGGATTCGCCCCAATAAATTCGGAGTAGGCCTTTTTATAGCTTTCAAGTGTTTTGCGGTGGAAAACGATCTGCGTATCGAAGCCGGCGAGCTGCTGCTGCACGTGCGGGAGCGCGTAATAGTCTCTTTTGCACTCTTCCTCCGTCGAGGCGGCGAATTTTATCACCTCATTCGGCATTTTAAGTGCGTTTTTAACCTGTTTCATTTGTCCCGAAGGCGTTTTTTCCGTCCCCGCGCAGAAATAAACCCGTTCCGCGAAGGAGCAGACATAGACGATGCGGCTTAAAAGCTCCTCGCGCTGCTTACCGAGCGCGAGAGGAATGAGCGAGCACATATCGCTCATAGCGCGGAGCCTGCTCTCATAGCGTCGTGAAAAGTTCTGCAGTTCGCCGAGGTTCTGAAACAGCGTGTCTTCTTTCAGGTCGCAGGCGGGCGTCATCGCGCCGGCGAACTCCAGGTATTCTGCGGTAAAAACGCGGAGCGTATCCATCTCCTCTTCCAGGAGACGGACCGCGCGCCCATAACCGCCGAGCACCTCGCTCATCCGCAGAACCGGGGCGTCGAGCGACAGGTAGCCCGCGCAGAGTCCCTTACGAAAGACCGCCTTCGGATGCTCTGCCGATATCCCGAGTATCTCGGCGCAGTAATTGTACGCTTCGGCGTATTTTCCCGCCTCAAAGGCACTGTCCGCCCGTTTCTCCAAATTGATAAGCTGTTCCGACTCTTTCGGGTCAGCCATTTCCTCAAGCTGCATATCCGTCCCTCCCCGCGTCTGTCCTCCGTTTTATTGTACCATCAGTTTCCCCTGAAAACAAGCAACCCGGACACAAAAAAAACGGACCGTTTCCACGGTCCGACCTGTTTATTTCAGAATCTGTATCTGTCCCAGGAGCGGCAGCTCCTTCATCTCGCCGTTGCACACGTTGACGATGCCCAGGACGAAGCACACGAAGCCGAAGACCCCGCAGGCCATGCCGACCAGCCAGCCCAGAACGGGTATTTTCGCCGCGGCGCCGGAGATGAGGCAGAACAGGAAGAGCACGAGCCCCTGGTTGGAGTGGAACTTTACGAACCGGGACTCCGGCCTTGTAAGATAGGGTATGAGAAAAAATATCCCGAAATAGCACAGGATCGAGATCAGCTTGTTATCCTCGATGTCGCTGCGCGTTCCTCCGTATTGCCCCGAGGCGTTTTCTCCCGCCGCCGTCCTCGCTCCGCACGAGGGGCAGTACGCCGCCGTGTCGGGAAGCTGCGCTCCGCATTGTCTGCAATAGGCCATCTCTCTGTCTCCCTTGAATTTTAATATTCAATGCATTATATATCATTTTCTGAGCCAATTCAAGGGGTGTGCGGCGCTAAGAGCAGAATCTGTGGTTTCCGATCACGACGATGAGGGGTCTCGACCACATCCACGCGTTCGAGGTTTTCGCGGGGTTGAAATAATACAGAGCCCCGCCGCAGGGGTCCACCCCGTTGAGCGCGTCGCGGGCGGCCCTGTATGCGCTCTCGGAGACCGGTTTATTGAACTCCCCGTCCGCCAGGCAGGAGAAGGCGCCGTTCTGATAGATCACTCCCGCTATCGTGTTTGGGAATATGGGGCTGTCGACTCGGTTCAGCACCACCGCCCCCACCGCGACCTGCCCTCTGTAGGACTCTCCTCTCGCCTCGGCGGAGATGAGTCTCGCCAGCAGATTCAGGTCGCCGGACCGCGCGTTCTCCGTCGAACTCTGGGCGATGCCGAGCGCGTCGAGCGTCGCCGGGCCGGCCTTCCCGTCCGGCGTCAGGCCGTACCTCTTCTGGTATTTTATCACCGCGGCCTCTGTCGCGCTTCCGTAGACGCCGTCCACGTCGCCGAAATAGAAGCCCTGATCCTTCAGCGTTGTCTGTATCTTTGACACCATGCCGCCGGTCGAGCCTTTTTTGTACGAGGTGGCGGCGGCGCTCTCCGCCAGCGTGATCATCGCGATATTGAGCGCGAAAATGACGGCCAGCACAAGGCAGAGCTTTTTTCTGTCCATATAGTATTTCCTCCCGCGTATCTGTGCCTTTTTAAAAAGGCAAGGGCTCCTTTGCAGACCTTTTATAGTAGTCTACGAAGGAAGCCCTTCCGTTATGCGGGTTTGCGGCGTTGAAAATTATAACACCGATACTAACATTTTCTGCTCGATATTTCTTCCCTGATCTTCGCAAGGAATTCGTCGAGGCGCATCGTGCCCTCGTCTCCTCCGGAGCGTGTGCGCACAGCGACCAGGCCCGACTCGGCCTCCTTGTCGCCCAGAACGAGCATATAGGGGATCTTCTGGAGCTGCGCCTCGCGAATCTTGTAGCCGATCTTCTCGCTTCTGTAGTCGTTCTCAACACGTATGCCCGCGTCGAAAAGCTTTTGATAGACGCTCTCGGCGTAGTCGTGGCTGCGGTCGGTAATCGGCAGGACAGTCACCTGCACCGGAGCCAGCCAGGTCGGGAAAGCGCCCGCGTAGTGCTCCGTGAGAATGCCTATGAAGCGCTCAATCGAGCCAAATGCGACGGTGTGGATCATGATCGGGCGGTGCTTCTCCCCGTCCGCGCCGGTGTACTCGAGCTCGAAGCGCTCGGGCATCTGGAAGTCGAGCTGTATCGTGCCGCACTGCCAGGTTCTGCCTATCGCGTCCTCGAGGTGGAAGTCGATCTTCGGGCCGTAGAAGGCGCCGTCACCGGGATTGATGACGTATTCCTTGCCGTTTGTTTCAAGCACTTCCCTCAAAACGTTCTCGCTGTATTCGCGGATCTCCTGGCTGCCGATGAAGTCCGCCGGACAGGTCGAGAGCTCGATGTGGTACTTAAAGCCGAACATGCGGTAAACACTGTCGATCTTCTTGATGACGCCGAGGATCTCGGCGTGCATCTGCTCCTTCGTCATGAAGATGTGCGCGTCGTCCTGAGTGAAGCAGCGGACACGCATGAGGCCGTGCAGGGCGCCGGAAAGCTCGTGGCGGTGAACCAGTCCCAGCTCGCCGACGCGCATCGGCAGATCCTTATATGACCAGGGGCGGCGCTTGTAGGCGAGCATGCCGCCGGGGCAGTTCATGGGCTTTATCGCATAGTCGTCGCCGTCTATCTTGGTGAAATACATGTTCTCCTTGTAGTGATCCCAGTGGCCGCTCCTGTGCCAGAGCTCCTCGTTCAAAATCATCGGCGTCTTGATCTCCTGATAGCCGCATTTTCTGTGCAGCTCGCGCCAGAAGCTCTCAAGCTCGTTGCGAAGCACCATGCCCTTCGGCAGGAAAAACGGGAAGCCCGGGCCCTCGTCTGTGAGCATAAAGAGGTCGAGCTCGCGGCCCAGCTTGCGGTGGTCGCGCTTCTTGGCTTCCTCGATGCGGGTGAGGTATTCGTCCAGCTCCTCCTTCTTCTGGAAGCAGGTGCCGTAGATACGCTGGAGCATCTTGCGGGAAGAGTCTCCGCGCCAGTAGGCTCCGGTGCAGCTCGTGAGCTTGATCGCGTTGCCCTTGATACGGCCGGTGTTGTCCATATGCGGGCCGGCACAGAGGTCCGTGAAGTCGCCCTGCTTATAGAAGCTGATTACGGCGTCCTCGGGCAGGTCGTTTATAAGCTCCACCTTGTAGGGCTCGTCCTTGACGAACGCGAGAGCTTCGCGCCGGGGCAGCTCGAAGCGCTCAAGCGGAATCTTCTCCTTGCAGATTTTGCGCATCTCCTCCTCGAGTTTTTCGAGCACCTCGGGGGTAAAAACGGTCTCGGAATCGACGTCGTAGTAGAAGCCGTCCTCGATCGCGGGGCCGATTGCGAGCTTCGTTTCGGGGTAAAGGCGTTTTATGGCCTGGGCCAGGATGTGGGAGGTCGTATGTCTGTACCTGTGTTTGAATTCGGGATTTGCAAAGGTGTATTTGTTGTCTTCCATCTCTATTGTCTCCTCAAATTTAGATTACTAAATAACAAAACACCCCTGATAATAATCAGGGGTGCAAATTTATACACGGTTCCACCCTGCTTGCGGATTGCTCCGCCGCTTAGGCGCGCTGTAACGTGCGCAAACGGGAACGCCTACCAAGGGGCTCGAAAAAAGGGAGCGACATCTTCGGCGCGCCGGCTCGGGAGTGGTCAGAAAGGTCCGCGTTCGGGCGGCTTTCAGCAATATGCCGCTCTCTCTTTGCCGCGCATGATATCTCAATCTCCGTCACAGCCTGTATCTCTTTGTAAGCCTGATTTTATCCCCCTTCGCGTATTTTGTCAAGGGAATGTTGAAACTGCGGGAATTTGGCAGTCAGTTTGTCTTATTGTTCCCGTTCAGCCGGTCATTAATCTGTTTAATCCGTTTTTTCCATACCGCGCGCATGATAAACCACATAATCGCATAGATTCCGATGAATATCGCGAAGTAGCTCAGTATACTTATCAAATCATGCTCCATCCAATAGGTGAAATAGGCCACGGGCAGCGTTGTGACGGAAACAATCACAAGATTAACCGCGGTGCGCTTTAACAGGCTCCACTTTTCAACATCCCAGATTACCGAAGCGCCCCCCCATCCGGCACCGTAAACGAAGGCTAAAACAATCTCGAATATCACGGCGTTAATTTCGTTTCCGCACACGCCGATAAGCTCCGGATTTACTGGATAATAATTTCCGTCACCGATTGCGAGCGAAAAGATTATTGAGATTATTATGGTAATCGTAAGCCCGATGGCCGCTCCCGAAAGGCACCGCAAAAAAATATTTTTCTTCATCACACACCTCAAATTCCCAAAACTTCTTTGATTTTCGCGACATTTCTCCTCGAGACGTATGCGGCCGTCCCGTCTAGCATATTGACGCGGATCGTTCCCGAATAGCTCAGGTCGAAATTTTTGACCTTCCGCAGGTTGATAATCTCCGAATTCGAAATACGGACGAAGCAGCTTTTGTCGAGTCTGTCCTCAAGCTCGTAGAGTCTGAGCCTCAGCTCGTATTCGCTCGTCTCCGTACGCGCGAAAATTTTGCCCGACTGGGCGTAGATGCGGGAAATACGCGCCTGTTCCAGTATCTCGAGCGTGTCGCCGCGAAAGCCTGCAAGCATCCGCGGCATTGTCTCCGACAGCTTCCGGAGGATCTCACCGACCTCGTCCGACATCTTATCCGTGAGAATAAGCACCTTCGGCTCTTTGTACGCTTCGTCCATCTTGATTTCGATCTGCATTCCATCAGCCTCCCGACCTGTGTAAAGAATAGGGAATAAGCGCGGTGATTTCAAGCGATTTCCGATAAGCGGCGCTTTTCCGGCCTCAGATGGTCGCTGTGCGCTCATGAATAAAGGAAAACGGACAATATGAGGTCGTTCAAGTCCTCAATACTGTCCGTTACTTTGTTTTGCTTTATCACACGTTGAAGCGGAAGAGCGTCACATCGCCGTCCTGCATCACGTATTCCTTGCCCTCTGAGCGGATAAGTCCTTTGTCCCTCGCTGCCGCCATCGTGCCACAGGCCTTCAGGTCCGCGAAGGCCACGATCTCGGCCCTTATGAAGCCGCGCTCGAAGTCCGTGTGGATCTTTCCCGCGGCCTGAGGCGCTCGGGTGCCCTTTTTAATTGTCCAGGCCCGCACCTCGTCGCTGCCGGAGGTCAGGAAGGAGATGAGGCCGAGGAGACTGTAGGAGCATTTTATCAGCCTTGAGAGGCCGCTCTCGGTCATGCCGAGCTCCTCCATAAACAGGGCTTTGTCCTCCTCGTCGAGCTCGCCGATCTCCTGCTCGACCTTCGCGCAGATCGGCAGCACCTGAGAGCCCTCTTCGGCCGCGTATTTCGCGACCTTATTGTAATACTCGCTGTTCGCGGGGCCCTCCCCGAAGCTCTTCTCGTCCATGTTCGCGGCGTAAATGACGGGCTTCAGGCTCAGAAGCTCGCTCTCGGAGATAATCTCGAAATCCTCCTCGGAGCAGGTATAGTTCCTTGCGCTCTTTCCGTCGTTCAGGTGCTTGAGGAGCCCCTCCATGACGGCGGCCTCGTGCAGGAATTTTTTGTCGCCGCCCTTGGAGGCCTTTTTCGCCTTGTCGACGCGGCGCTCAACCATCTCCATGTCGGCCATTATAAGCTCGAGGTTTATGATCTCTATGTCACGCAGGGGGTCGCAGCCGCCCTCCACGTGAATCACATTTTCGTTGTCAAAGCACCTTACGACGTGGACGATTGCGTCCGTCGCGCGTATGTTTGAGAGGAATTTGTTGCCGAGGCCCTCGCCCTTCGACGCGCCCTTGACAAGCCCCGCGATATCCACGAACTCTATCACCGCGGGCGTATATTTCTTCGGCTTATACAGCTCCGCGAGAAAATCGAGCCTCTCGTCCGGAACGGACACCGTGCCCACGTTCGGGTCGATCGTGCAGAAAGGGTAGTTCGCGCATTCCGCGCCCGCGTTCGTGATCGCATTGAATAGGGTGCTTTTACCGACATTCGGCAAGCCGACAATGCCCAGCTTCATTGGTTCTTACTTCCTTTCGTATAGGCGGGGCGAATCAAAAGCCGATTCTTCCCGGCCCTGAAAAGGGCGGAAGCTCGCTTCCGCCCTCCTGCTTACTGATATGAGCCCGCGCCGAAGCCGCCGTCGTTCGGGCCGTCCTTTTTCTCCGGCTCGGTGCCAAGCCATTTGTCGACGTCAATGGAGCCGTCGGATCTGATCTCCTCGGCCTTCAGCTCAGCCGCGGCGGATTTCTCCGGCTCGGGAGGAAAAGTGCCGTTGTCACAGTAGTAGTTGAATACCTCGCCGTCCATGCTCTCATTCTTGAGCAGGTATTCCGCGACGCCGCGCAGCAGTTCCTCATGCGCCTTGAGCGTCTTTTCACAGGCTTCCCCCGCCTCCTCGAATAAGCGCTTGACTTCCTCGTCTATGAGCGCGGCGGTCTCCTCGGAATAGCTCTTGGTCTGCCCGAAATCCCGCCCGATGAAAATGCTGTGATCCGAATTGTCGTAGCTTATCGGGCCGAGCTTCGAAGACATGCCGAACTGCGTCACCATGGCGCGCGCGATACGGGTGGCCGACTGGATATCGGCGGAGGCCCCTGTCGAAATATCGTCCAGAAACAGCCTTTCGGATGTACGGCCGCCGAGCGACATCACAATGTTCTCAAACAGCTCGCTGTAGGACTGGAAATCCTCCAGATCGTCCTTCGGGCGGAAATAGGTGACGCCGCCCGCGTGTCCGCGCGGAATGATCGTGATATAATGCACCGGGTCCACATGCGTGAGAAATTTGCCGACCACGGCGTGCCCTGCCTCGTGAAAAGCGGTGAGCTTTCTCGCCTTCTCGCTCATGACCTTGCTCTTTTTTTCGGGGCCCATTTCCACCTTGCGTATGGCCTCCTCGATCTCGTCCGCAGAAATGAAGCGCTTGCCGCGCCTCACGGCGAGGATGGCCGCCTCGTTCAGCAGGTTCTCAAGGTCGGCGCCGGAGAAGCCGGGCGTTCCTCTCGCGATGCTGTTGAGATTCACGTCGTCCCCGAGCTGCTTGCCGCGCGAGTGCACCTTGAGTATGGCCTCTCTCCCGCGGACATCGGGCAGGCCGACATAGACGGTGCGGTCAAAGCGGCCGGGACGCAGAAGCGCGCTGTCCAGGATATCCGCTCTGTTCGTCGCCGCCATGACGATGACGCCGTCGTTGTTGCCGAAACCGTCCATCTCGACGAGCAGCTGATTCAGGGTCTGCTCGCGCTCGTCGTGCCCGCCGCCGAGGCCGGAGCCTCTCTGACGGCCGACTGCGTCGATCTCGTCTATGAAAATGATCGCCGGAGCAATCTTTTTTGCCTGTTCAAAGAGGTCGCGGACACGGGACGCGCCGACGCCGACATACAGCTCGACGAAGTCCGAGCCGGAGATCGAGAGGAACTGTACTCCCGCCTCGCCCGCCACGGCCTTTGCGATGAGGGTTTTGCCCGTTCCCGGAGGGCCAACGAGAAGCACGCCCTTCGGAATCCGCGCGCCCATCTGCGTGAAGGCCGCGGGATTTTTGAGGAAGCCGACGATCTCCTGCAGCTCGGCCTTTTCCTCCTCGGCGCCCGCGACGTCGTTGAAGGTGACCTTTTTCTTCTCGTCGGTGCCGAGCCTTGTTCTGGCTCTGCCGAATTTCATCGCTCCGCCGGCACCGCCGTTCTTTGAGGCGGTCTTCATCATCGCGTACCAGAAAATACCCAGCAGGATAAAAATGCCCAAATAAGGCAGAACGTACGAAAGCCATACGGAAGCCGACGACGGGGCCTTGTAGTCATATTCGGTCAGTTTTCCCTCGGCTTTCTGCTGCTTGATGAGAGCTCCGAGATCTTCCCTGAAGTAATCCACGGAACTGAGCTGCGCGGAGATTGTGGAGCTGCCCTTGTACGGTGTCCGGAGATTTATAACAAGCTCCTGTCCCGTGATTGTGAAGGACTCGACCTGCTCGTTCTGGAAAAGGTCGATAACATCCGAATACTTGACGGGGACAGAGGAGTTGTACTGATTGGTCATCATGTAAACTGTCGCCAGAAGAATGATCAGGACGAGCATAAAGAACCCGACGTCTCTGGCCTGGTTGCGGTTTCGTTTCAAGTAAAAATCACTTCCTTTGCGCTAATTGGGTCGCGGCGCCTTTCTCAAATGAAAAGCAAAGATCTATTTTTCGTATACCTCGGGCTTGAGGACTCCTACGAAGGGGAGATTGCGGTACTTTTCGTCGTAGTCGAGTCCGTAACCGACCACAAACTCGTCCGGCACCTCAAATCCGACGAAATCCGCCTTTACCGACGTCTTTCTTCTGGCCGGCTTGTCGAGCAGGGTGACGATGGAGATAGACGCGGGGCGGCGGTTCTGGAGATAGCCGCAGAGATAGTTCAGCGTTATGCCGCTGTCCAGTATGTCCTCCACGAGCACGATGTCACGGCCGAAGATATCCTCGTTCAGGTCCTTGTTTATCTTTACGGCGCCGGAAGAGCTTGTGCCGCTCCCATATGACGAGACAGCCATAAAGTCCATAGAACATTTCAGATCCACGTTTCGGAGAAGGTCGGACATGAAGACGAAGCAGCCCTTCAGTATGCCGATGAACAGAGGCTCCCTGCCCGCGAATGTCCCGCTTATCTCCGCTCCGAGCTCACGGTTGCGCGCCTCGAGCTGTTCTCTGGTAATAAGGATCTTCAGTATGTCATTTTTCATTAAAAAGTTTCTCCCGTAATAAAAAATATGAGAAGCGCCGGCTCATTTCCCCAGCGTTTTTATTTCCGTCCTTATTACGCTGTCCCCCGCCGAGGGAACGCAGCGCTCGGCTATGCCAAAGCCATATACGGCGATAACGCCCTTCTCGTCACACAGCACAGGAACAAGGTCCCTGCCTTCTCCGTTCAGTTTAGCCTCAGAAAATAGCTTTTTAAGGGATTTCGTGCATTTTCTGCCGGCTAATCGAATTTTTTCCCCGTCGGGACGTGACATGATAGTTATATTACCACAAATACTGTCACTTTGGAAGAAGAAAATATTTAATGAATTATTAATTTCTTGGCATTTTTCTATGAACAAACAGGAAATTTCGAGCCCCGCCTCGGGTATCTCCGTGATTCCGCACAGATCCAGCGCGCGCTTTTCAATTCTTTTTGGCACTGCCGCGCCAAAAACGAGCCTATCGTATTCCCGGATTACGCGCATGCCCGGCACAAAGGCGCAGGCGTGGCTGTCCCCGCCCGAGGCGAGGGCCGTCAGGGCCTCAATGTGCGCGCTCGAAAGCTCCCCGGGTATCATTTTTCTCAGCACCCGAGAGGAAACGGGCCCCGGCAGCGCGGCAAGCTCCGCCGCCGGCAGGGAATTGCCCCTGCGCTTTTCCTCAATGAATCCGTCCGCCAGGGAGGAGAGATAGTCCTCGTCCTCACGCAGCAGCTCCGTGCCGCGCGTCAGGACTGTGTCGAAGCTCCCGTTGAGCGCTCTCAGTTCCGGCACGACCCGGTGCCTTATCCTGTTCCTCGCGTATTCGTCCCCGGCGTTCGTCGAGTCCTCAACATGGGGGATGCCTTTCTCCTCAAGATATGCCGTGACCTCGGCCGAGGTCACCCTCAGCATTGGCCGGATAATTCTCCCGCGCACGGGCGGAATGCCGCAGAGTCCCTTGAGTCCGCTGCCCCGCGCGAGGTTCATAAGCACGGTCTCCGCGTTGTCATCCGCGGTGTGGGCCGTCGCTATCCGAACGGCGCCGATCTCGTCGGCGGTTCTTTCAAGAAATTCGTAGCGGAGCTTCCGCGCCGCCTCCTCGATGCCGAGCCCGCTTTCCAGAGCGGCGCGCGAAACGTCGGCCGACCCGACGTAGCAGGGAATGCCTCTCTTCCGGCACCAATCCACGACAAAGTCCCTGTCTCTCCGCGACTCCTCGCCGCGGAGCCTGTGGTCGAAGTGGGCACAGCGCAGCTCGAAGCCGCAGGCCGGAGCCAGTTCCCGCAGGTTCTCGAGGAGATACATGGAATCCTTGCCGCCCGAAACGGCGCAGAGCACGATACCGTCCCGAGGCAGCATGGCGTATTTTTCACAAAAATCGCTATTCATCATCCCCGCGGCGCCTTTCGGTGGAGACATAGCTCGTATATTCGGGCAGCCACAGCAGCGGGACCGTCCTCAGCTCGCCGTGGCGGTTTTTCAGCACGATCGCCTCCGCCTCGTTCGGGTTCTGGCACTCCTTGTCGTAGTAGCCCTCCCGGTAGAGGCCGATGACGATATCCGCGTCCTGTTCGATCGCGCCCGACTCGCGCAGGTCGGAGAGGACCGGGCGCTTGTTCGTCCTGCCCTCGTTCGCTCTCGAGAGCTGGGACAGGCAGACAACGGGGACATTCAGCTCTTTCGCCATAATCTTCATCATCCGGCTTATATCGGAGACCACCTGCGTGCGGTTCTCGCCGGAATAGTTGTTCCCGCTCCCCGCGGACTGCATCAGCTGCAGGTAGTCGATGACGACAAGCCCGAGGTTATCGAGCCTGCGGCACTGCGAATTCATCTCCGCGACGGACAGCGAGGGGTTATCGTCTATGAGCATGTCCGTCTCGCTGATAATGGAGGCGGCCGTGCCGATCTCCTGCCACTCCGCGGGGCCAAGGCGGCCGGTCAGCAGCTTCTGGCTGTCGACATGGCTCTCCCCCGAGAGCAGGCGTATCGCCAGCTGCTCCCTCGACATTTCGAGGGAAAAGACCGCGACGGCCTTCCGGGTGACCTTTGCGACATGCAGCGCGATGTTGAGGGCTATACTGGTTTTGCCCATGCCGGGGCGAGACGCGATAAGTACGAGGTCGCCCTTGTTGAGGCCGAGTATCGTGCTGTCGAGGTCCGCGAGGCCCGTCGGCAAGCCGGGTATGCCGCTTCCTCCCGCGCTGTTCTCGGATATCTGGTTGTAGACGTCCTGAACGATGTTCGCAATCTTTACGAGGCCGCCTATGGTCCGCCCCTGGCGCAGCGCGTAGATTTTGCGCTCCGCCGCCTCGAGCATGGTGTCCGCCTCGCCCTCTCCGGTGCGGACCATCTCCGTGATGTCGTTTCCGACCTTGAGAAGGCCGCGGAGAAGCGTCTGCTCGCGGAGTATGTCGACATACTTCATGACGTTCGCGGCCGTCGGCGTCACCTGCATGAGCTCAAGAATGTAGCCCTGCGAGTTGTCTCTGATACAGCCGCGGACACGCATCTGGTCCAGCACCGTCACGGGGTCAACCGTGCGGCCGTAAAGATACATATTATATATGGTGTCGAAGATGTCGCGGTTGAGTTCCAGATAGAAGTCCTCGGACCTCGCCCTGTTCAGAACGTCGGGGATGCAGGCCGGGTCGATCAGCATTGAGCCGACCACCGCCTGCTCCGCCTCCGCGCTGTGCGGCGTCCTCAGTTCAAACAGCTCGTCCATAAATCAAGTTCCTTATTCAAGATGTATCGGCCTATTATTTTTCTTCGGTAACGATGAGGTTTATCGTGCCGCTGACCTCATAGCCCAGCTTGCACTTCACGGAATAGGACCCGTAGTTCTTTATCGGCTCCGCCTGCACGATGTCCTTCTTGTCAATCGCGATACGGTACTGCTTGGCGAGCTCGTCGCTGATCTCCTTGGAGGTGACGGAGCCGAAGAGCTTTCCGCCCGCTCCGGCCTTTGCGGGGACCTTTACGATAATGCTCTCCAGCTTTTTTGCATTCTCTGTGGCCAGGGCCTTCTCCTTCGCGAGCTGGGCGGCTTTGGCTTTCTCCTTGATCTTTATGGCGTTGAGCGTATCCGCGGTCGCCTCCGACACGAGCTTTCTGGGTATGAGATAATTCCTCGCATAGCCGTCGGAGACCTCTTTGATCTCGTCCTTTTTTCCCTGACCTCTGACGTCCGCCAAAAATATTACCTTCATTTTTCTGTCCTCGCTTTCTGTATCCGGTTTCTATTCAAAATATACGTCTATCGCCGTAAACAGCCGGTTCGCGGCGTCGCGCAGGCTGATGTCCGTGAGCTGAACCCCGGCCGCGGACTTGTTCCCGCCGCCTCCAAGGCTCTCCAGAAGGAGCTGCACATTGATTTCGCCCACGGAGCGTGCCGAAATGATGACCCCGCCGTTCCCGTCCGGATACATCACGATCGAAGCCTGTATGTCGTTTATATTCAGCATCTCGTCCGCCGCCTTCGCCGCGACGATCCTGTCCTGCGGCTCCTCGATGACCGCGATGGCGATGCTGTCGCGATAACGCGAAACCTGCTGGAGTATCCGGCAGCGGGCAATCGTGTCGTCCAGGCTGCTCTGCAGAATTTTCTTGACGATGGTGGTGTCCGCGCCCGCGCGCTTGAGAAAGGCCGCCGCGTCGAAGGTCCGCTCTCCGGTGCGCAGGGAAAAGTTTTTGGTGTCCATCACGATGCCGCAGAGCATCGCGTCACCCTCCACCTTGAGTATTCCGGACGGTTCGACAAGCTCCTCGACCAGCTCGCAGGCAAGCTCCGACGCCGAGGACGCGAAGGGCTCGAGAAAGGTCAGCGCCGCGTTCTGTATATAGCTCGCGGCCCGCCTGTGGTGGTCTATCACCACAATCCTGTTGCAGGACATGAGAAGGCTCTGGTCCTCGACCTGTTCGGGGCGGTTCGCGTCGACCACGACGAGCAGGGTGTTCCTGTCCGCCCGCATAATCGCCTCCTGCGGCGAGATGATCCTGTTTTTGTACTCCTCGGTCTCGCCAAGCTTCGCGAGAATCGTCCTTGAGGCGTTGTTCTTTTCGTCTATGACGATATACGCAGGGCAGCTGTGCTTGCGCGCGATGCAGCATATTCCAGCCGCGGCCCCCACGCTGTCCATGTCGCCGAACTTGTGCCCCATGACGAGTATCTGTTCGGAAGCTTTAATCAGCTCGGACAGGGCGTTCGCCATGACGCGGGATTTTACCTTCGTGTGCGTTTCGATCTCCGCCCCGCGTCCTCCGAAAAACTCGAAGTTGAAGCGGTTCTTAATAACCGTCTGATCCCCGCCCCGCGAAAGGGCCATCTCGGTGCTCAGTACGGCGAAGTTGAAGTTCTCCTCAAAGCTCGAGCCGTCCCGGCCTATGCCGATGCTGACCGAGGCGTGTACGCCGGCAGGACTGACGATCTCGTGCACCGTGTCCATGAGCGAGAACTTGCCCTCCACGAGCTTATGGTAATGCCTTTCCTCAAAGATGAGCAGATACCTGTCCCTGTCATAGCGGCAGACAATGGCGCCCATGTCCGAGCACCAGTTCTCTACCTTCTCGGATACCGCGTTCTGCAGATGGGTCTTGATTCTCTCCGGCTGGTTCTTCGAGAGCTCGTCCATGTTGTCGAAGAGAATGATGGCGATGATAGGACGCGAATTCTCATATTCCTCCTTCACCAGCTCGTACTCGGTGACGTCCACCCAGTAGCTTATGCCCATAAAGTCCCTCGTGTTCTCGCTCTCACCGCGGACGATGTTGCCGAAGACCTTGTACTTCCTGCCCCCGACGTCTATGAGCTCCGGATATTGCATTTTACCCTCGACGATCCACTTGGTCTTGAAGCCGGGCACAAGGTCGGAGAGCCTCGTATCGAAATGCAGTTTTGATTTTCCGAAAATATCGTAAAAGAAACGGTTGCCCCAGACGATAACGGTGTTGTCGAGCTTGAAGGCCACCATAGGCAGTGGAAAATTCACAAGCGTGTTTGACTTCGCGGCCTCTGCGTCGTAGGTAACGGACTCGATATAATCCTCCAGTTCGTTGCCTCTGTGTCGGTAGACAATGAGCGAATAGGAGAGGAGAACGGCGGAAATGATAAGCTCGGCGACGGCGAGAAGGATGTTGCCGAACGCGAAGGCCAATATGGCGAATATCACGAGAAAAACAAAATACAGCCTTGTCCCCGGTTCGATAATTCTTCTGAGTTTGTTGTTTTTCATGCTATAGCCGGTGTCTCCCTTCCGCGCGGCCCTCAATCGGCCGCAATCCCTTAAAAACCGTGTTGGATTAATTATTATATCAACAATTAACATTAATTACAATAGCTTTCCCCTCTTTCCCGCGCAGCCTTCGGGGTTATTTTCGCCCCCCTCGGGAAATACTGTTTACCGAAAGGGAGTGACGGTTTGAAAGCAATCATCATGGCCGGAGGCAAGGGAACTAGGCTCCGGCCTGTCTGCGACCGTATGCCAAAGCCGATGACCGAGCTGCTCGGTAAACCGCTGCTGGAGCATCTGACCGAGCTTCTGCGCAAAAACGGCTTCACAGAGCTCTGCGTGACGCTCGGGCACCAGCCCGAGAAAATCACCCAATACTTCGGAGACGGCGAAAGCTTCGGCGTCTCCATGCGATATAAAATCGAAAAGAAACCCCTCGGCACGGCCGGGGGCGTGCGCTCATGCAGGGACTTTGTCGGAAACGAGGATTTTCTCGTGATAAGCGGCGACGCGGCCTGCGATTTTGATCTGAAATATCTTGCAAACGAGCACCGGCGAAATGGCGCTCAGGTGACGATGGCCCTCTATCCGCATTCCGAACCCCTGCCCTACGGCACGGTCCTGACGGACAAGTCCGGCAGAGTGATCAGCTTCATCGAGAAGCCGAACTGGGAGAGGGTGGTGACGGACCTCGTAAATACAGGCATCTATATGCTTTCCCCCGAGGTTCTCGATCTTATCCCGTCGGATACGCCCTTCGATTTTGCGCGCGACCTCTTTCCGCTTATGGCGGACATGTCCCGTGAGATCATCGGCATTCCGATGCAGGGCTACTGGTGCGACATCGGAAACAGTCGGAGCTATCTCGGCTGCTGTATGGACGCGCTCGACGGAAAACTCAGAATAACGCCCGCCCAGAAAAACTCCTTCTCCACCGGCATCTACGCGCCCGCGTATATTCCGGACACGGTGCGGCTGATCCCGCCCTGCGTGATCTGCGACGGAGCCGTCATCGAGCACGGCGCGGTCATAGGGCGGAGCGTCATCCACGCCTTCAGCCACGTCGGGGCCTACTCCAATGTCACGAACTCGGTCGTGGACCGCGGAAGCATCGCCGAGGCCTGCGTCATCAACGGCACGGTTGTGTGCCGCGGCGCAAAGATCTGGCCCGACACCGTGACCTCCAGGGGAGACGTCGTCTCGCCCGAGGGCTCCTCGGTGCCCGCACCCGCCGAAGCCAAACGCCCGGCCGCCCGCCGCGCCGTCGGGCTCTGCCGCGAGATCGCCTGCTCCGACCGCGCGCGCCTTATGCGGGAGATGTCCTCCGTGCTCTGGGAGGCCGGTGCCGACTTCTCCGACGGCATAAGCCTGCTCGACGGAAAATGCAAAGTGCGCATCTCTCCCCTTGCGGAGGACTCCTGCATCTCGATCGAGGCGATCGGCGGCAGGGAAAGCGAGCGTCTGCAGATGTGCAAAAAATACAGCGAGCTTGCGGAAAAATTCGGCGGAAAGTCGCTGGAGCAGGCCGTCAGCATGAATAATTATTCTCCTTAATCCAAATAATTTTGCATTATGTGCATAATTATCCTAAATATTAGTACCGTTGTTGACTGATATGCATAAATTTTGCAAAAGTTCAAAAACGGCTTGAATATTCATTCACTCCGTATTATAATCAGAGTCACGGAATACAAAACCGGATAATTATTTATTTTGGGGTGAAAGAAAATGAAAGATTTTAAGAAAATAATAACCTGCGCTCTGGCGCTCGCGATGATCCTGTCGCTCGGTGCCTGCGGCTCCTCGGCAAGCAAGGCATCGCCTTCCGCATCCTCGGCCGCAGCCGCGACAGCTGCGAGCTTCAAGACCGTTAAGAGCGGCGAGCTGCATATGGCCACAAACGCCCAGTTCCCTCCCTATGAGATGATAAAGGACGGCAGCACATCGGACTATGAGGGCATCGACGTCGAGATTGCCGGAAAGATCGCCGACAAGCTGGGACTCAAGCTGGTCGTTGACAATCTTGATTTCAAATCCGTCATCACTTCGGTGCAGACAGGCAAAGAGGACTTCGCAATGGCGGGCCTGACCGTTACCCCCGAACGTAAGGACAGCATCGACTTCTCCGACTCCTACGCCACCGGCAAGCAGGTCTTCATCGTTAAGGACGGTTCCAGCTACGCGACGGCAAAAGACCTGCAGGGCCACAAGATCGGCACGCAGGAAGCGACGACCGGCTATATCTATTGCTCTGATACGCCCGAAAATAACGGCTTCGGCGCAGATAACGTCACCGCCTTCAACACCGGCGCTCTGGCGGTTCAGGCGCTTGAAGACGGCAAGGTCGACGCGGTCGTGATCGACAGCGCCCCCGCCCAGGAATATGTCAAAGCCAACAAGGGCCTCAAGATTCTTGAGACACCGTACGTCACCGAGGATTACGCAATCGGACTTCCCAAGGACAACAAGGCTCTCGGCACCGCCATCAACGACGCTCTCAAGGCGCTGATTGCGGACGGTACGGTCAAGAGCATTATCGGCAAATATATAAAAGCTTCCTGATTCGGCAGAATTTATTAAAGGGCTATTTAACGGTTATTTAATGGCCGGCGGAGGCGCGTACCGCGCCCCCGCCCGTCTGTTTCTCTAAGCATACATAAAGGAGGGTACGCCCCATGTTGGAATGGTGGCCAGATTTTCAGCACCACTTCTACATCAGCTTCATTCAGGCCGACCGCTGGAAAAACTATCTCAGCGGTTTGGGCAATACGCTTCTGCTGACGATAATTGCTCTCGGCATCGGCATTATTCTGGGCATTCTTGTGGCCGTTGTCCGTTCTGCGCACGACCAGCAGGACTCGACCCGCAAAAAAAATCCGGTTCTCGGCTTTTTCAACAGCCTGGGCGTCATCTACGTCACGGTCATCCGCGGCACACCGACAATGGTCCAGCTCATGATCATGTATTTTGTCATCTTCGCCAATTCCCGCAATCAGGTGATGGTCGCGGCGCTGACCTTCGGCATCAATTCGGGCGCCTACGTTGCCGAGATCATTCGCGGCGGCATTATGGCCGTCGATCCCGGCCAGATGGAGGCCGGACGCTCGCTCGGCTTCAATTATCCATCGACCATGCGGCTCATCATCATCCCGCAGGCGATAAAGATGATACTGCCCGCACTGGGCAACGAGCTCATCACGCTGATCAAGGAGACCTCCATTGTGACGGTCATTGGTTTTATCGACATTCTCAATGCGGCCCAGCTTATCGGCGGCAAAATTTACTACTACACTATGCCTCTGTATGCGACGGCTCTCGTGTATCTGTTAATCGTCATACTCCTCACGAAGCTCTTTGGCATGCTTGAAAGGAGGCTCCGCGAAAATGAGCGATAACACTCTGATCAGCGTGACCGACCTGAAAAAATACTACAACGGCGAGGCAATCAAGGCGCTCGACGGCGTCTCGGCCGAAATACGCGAGGGTGAGGTTGTCGTCGTCATCGGTCCCTCAGGAAGCGGCAAGTCCACCTTTCTCCGCTGTCTGAACCTGCTCGAAATCCCAACCTCCGGGCACATACTCTTCAACGGTGTCGATATAACCGACGAGAAGACCGACATCAACCTTCACCGCCAGAAGATGGGCATGGTGTTCCAGCACTTCAACCTCTTCCCGCACATGACCGTTCTGAAAAACATGACCGCCGCGCCCGTAAAGATACTTAAAAAGAGTCCCGCCGAGGCCGAGGCGCAGGCGATGAACCTCCTGAAACGCGTCGGGCTCGAGGACAGGGCGAACGCCTACCCCTCCCAGCTCTCCGGCGGCCAGAAGCAGCGCATCGCGATCGTGCGCGCGCTGTGCATGAACCCCGATGTGATGCTCTTCGACGAACCGACGAGCGCTCTCGACCCCGAGATGGTCGGCGAGGTACTCGACGTGATGAAGCAGCTCGCGCACGACGGCATGACGATGGTCGTCGTGACCCATGAGATGGGCTTTGCAAGGGAGGTCGGCTCCCGTGTCATCTTCATGGACGGCGGGAAGATCGTCGAGGAAAACGATCCGAGGAGCCTCTTTGACTCCCCGAGGAGCGACAGGCTGAAAAGCTTCCTCGCTAAAGTGCTGTAAACGCCGATATCCGAAGTCCGGCGGCGGTCTCTGACCGCCGCCGGGCTTTTTCGACGAAATACTCCGATGTTACAAATTGCGTAAACACATTTCAAATTACAACAAATGCCCTCTTTTTATTTACCGCGCCAAAGCTTCGTGATATAATTCCTTTATCGCTCGAATAATAAGGAATGGCCCGGATAACTCCGGTTTGAATGCGGAGGTCACCATGCGCAGATTTTTCGGCCTATTATCCATCGTGCTCGCTCTGTCTCTGCTCTGCTCCTGCGCCGGCGCGGGCGAGACCGTCTCCGGCGCCCCTTCGGCCGCCGCGCTGTCGGTAAGCCCGAAGGCCACGGCGCTCGCTTCGCCCTCGCCCGCGGCGAACAGTCCCGCCGATCTGAACGCGGGACGAAAGGAGCTTTTCCGCGCGTTTTTGTCCGACAACTACAAAAAGCTCTCCGACGCTTTTTCCGGCGGCATATCCGGCATCGGCTTCATAGACCTTGATTTGGACGGAGCCATGGAGATGATAATCTTCGACGCGGGCGCTTCGGCGGCGATGGGCGCGCAGTTCTTCGATGTCTCGGACGGGAAAGTCGAGTGCGTCTCCGCCAATATGGACGCGGTCGCCAAGGCTTTTGGCGGCAGCCATCTGTCAAAGGTCGTTGTGAATGCAAATTATTTTGACGATTTCCGCCTTATGAAGGACAAGGCCACGGGCAGGGAGTTCTTCCTCGTGCAGAGCGCCAACGGCGCGGCCGATTTCAGTTACGCCGAGCTTGTGAAGTTCGGCAGCGAAAACGACGTGCTCACGCTCGACAGCCTGCTCTACAGGTACGACAACCTTGACACGGAAACCGGCGAAGCCGCCTCCTCCAACTTTAAAGTCGCCGGAAAGAGCGCGACGGACCGCCAGTACGAGACGGCGTACAGGGATTTCTTCGCCGGTAGCGAGGACCTTGGTTTCGAGGCGTCCGGCGCCTTCGCCTGGAAGGGCGAGTTCGGCTCCGGAAAGGCCGGTCTTCTCGCCATGGCCGACGAAGCCATGTCCGAATACAGCAACAGCTACGCGTCATAAGCTTAACAGTCCCCGCATAGGATGTACCATCATCTTAAACGGAGGTACATGCCATGTTATATGAAGAAAAGGAAAAGAGCGCGGCGAAGCCGCACAACGTCATAATTGAGGACAGGACGCGCCTGTCCGTCTCGGGCGTCGTCGAGGTCGAGAGCTTCGACGACCGGCAGATCGTCACGATGACCTCCAAGGGCAGCCTGATCCTCCGGGGCACCGAGCTGCATATCGACAAGCTGAGCCTGGAGACCGGCGAGCTCGTCGTCACGGGACTGATCTCGGACCTCGGCTATGAGGAGAGCGCGCCGAGCGGCAGTCTCTGGCAGCGTCTGTTCAAGTAGACCTTGGAGCAGCCTGTTCTCTCCCAGCTTGTCCGTGCTTTTGGCTCCTTTACCGGCGGACTCGTTTTCGGTATAGTCTACGACCTGCTGAAGGCCCAGCGCCTGAGGGTCAGAAGAGCCGCCTTTACCGCTTTCTGCGACATTCTCGCGAGCCTTATCGGCTTCGCGCTGCTCTTTCTCCTCTTTATGCTCGTCGGGGACGGGGAGGCGAGGCTATACATTTTCCTCTGCGCCGCCGCGGGTGCCGTCGTCTATTTCAAAGCCTTCAGCCCCGCGTTTCTGGGAGTCTTCGGTTCCGCCGTAAACGCCGCCGCGGCCTTTTTCCGCGCCGTGTGCCGGCCCCTTGCTTATCTCGCCGGGGAGCTTAAAAAATTTTTTTATTTTTCGAAAAAGCTCTTTCAAAAAGCTTGCCTTTGGTATAGAATAAAATTTAATGGTAAAGTATGCCCACTAAAGAAGACTTACGGGGGGGCCAGTGCCGATGAAGTTCAAAAGAACGAGTCTGATCACAAAAATCGTCATACTCGCCGTAATCGTATACGCGGGGATTACTCTGGTGACGCTGAAAGTGCAGGTCGCAAAAGCGCGGGAAAACCGCGGTCAGCTGCAGTCGCAGGTGGACACCGTTCTCCAAAACAACACGGAACTCCAGTACGAGATCGACCACAGCACCGATCCCGGCACCATTGAGGATATCGCGAGAGANAAGCTTGGCCTCGTAAAACCCGGAGAAAAAATATTTTACGACATAAGCAAATGATTGTCTGACGCGGCCTTATCGAAAAAACAGGAGGAAAAAGCTCTTATATGCAGCCGACAGTGGGAGATATTTTTGAGGGCAAGGTTACGGGCATCACAAAATTTGGTGCCTTTGTCGCTTTGCCCGACGGAAGCAACGGCCTCGTCCATATCTCGGAGATTGCAAATACCTATGTGAACGACGTTCACGACCATGTGACCGAGGGACAGATGGTCAAGGTCAAGGTTATCGGCATCAGCGATGCGGGCAAGGTCAACCTGTCCATCAAAAAGGCGGAAGCGCCGCCGCGCCCCGAAGCGGAAGCCCGTCCGAGACAGCAGAGCTTCGCACCAAGGCAGAGCTTTGCGCCGAGACAGCAGAGCTTCGCGCAGAGACAGGCGTCCAGAGCCGAGCCCAAGGCGGAGCCGAGTTTTGAAGACAAGCTGAAGCAGTTTATGCTGGATTCCGACAGCCGCATTTCCGACAGCCGTATATACACCGACAAGAAGAGCGGCTACCGCCGCAAACGCGACTGAACCTGTTTTTCGCGCGCGGGTGAAACAAGACGTCAACATATCGGCGGGCGGTACAGTTCTACCGCCCGCCTTACATTTTTTCTGAGAGGTGAGAAACCCTGCACACCGATGCTTATAAGCCGAACCTTACGCCCCGGCAGATGTTCCTGCGCTACGCCTATCCCGTCCTTCTCGCTGCGGGCGCCGTCTGCGGCCTCACGGGCTTCCGATTTGAAAGCCGCGCACTCGAGGCCGCAGTACTCGCGGTATATTACCTGAGCGGAGCCGTTTCCGCCGCGACATTTTTCTTCTGCGCCATCTCTGTGCCGGAGGCTCTGCTTACCCTGTCCGAGCCGCTGCTCATGGCGCTCTCCCCCGCGCCGTACGAGACCGTCTTTCTGATTCCGATTCTCATTGCGGTGAGCCTCAAATATAAATACAACTATAAAGCGCTGGTGGTCACGGGCCTTGTCCTCTGCACCGTCATCGGGATAAACGTAATTGTCCTCTCGCCTCTGTTTGCGAGTTTAAGTAAAAAGCTCCTCACGGGCACGCTTGGGTAAAACGGGCAAAGAGCGCGGAGAAGCCCGCGGCCTTTGTCCGCGCCGCCGCTTTTCTTTCCGAGCCGGCTCCGCCCGCAATTAATGCGGCTATCCCTTAAGTGGGGATAGCCGCATTAAGTTATTTCGTACCTCTGAAATCGGGATTATCCGTTTTCAGAGGCTCTTTTCAAAAATGTTAACAATATCTTCGCGCGTCAGCACTCTGTAGCCGCCCCTGTTGCTATTGCATTTTTCAGCGATCTCGGCAAATTTTGAGCTGTCCGTAACGCCGAGTTCCCGCAGGGTTGTAGCGGCGCCGAGCTCTCTGAAAAAGGCTTCGAGCCGGTCTATGCCCTCGAGCGCGGTCTCCTTGTCGCTTTTTCCCTCGGGCGAAACTCCCCAGACGTTCACCGCGAACTGCCTGAACCTTTCGGTTCCGGCGCAGCAGACGAGCCGGTAGTAGGCGGGCGAAATCGCCGACAGTGTCATGCCGTGGGCGGAGCCGAAACAGGCCGAGAGCTGGTGGCCGATCTGGTGTACTTCCCAGTCTCCGCTCTTCCCGCAGCCGGTGAGGCCGCAGAGCGCAAGCGTCGAAGCCCACATAAGGTTGCTCCGCGCCGTATAGTCCAGCGGATTTTCGACCGCGATTCGCGCGTTTTTCACCGTGCTCCGCATCAGCGCCTCGGCGATGTCATCCGAGATGTTGTCGTCCGCACCGCTGAAATACTGCTCCATCAGGTGGCTCAGTATGTCGCAGATGCCGCTTACCATCTGATATTTCGGAAGCGAATAGGTGAAGGACGGGTCTAGTATCGAAAACTTGGGGAAGCCCGCCTTATGGCCGCAGCCGCATTTGATCCCGAGCTCCTCGTTTGTGATCACCGCATTGGCGTTCATCTCGGAGCCCGTCCCGGCCATCGTGAGCACCGTCCCGACGGGCAGCGTCCGCTTCGGGGCGTTCTTTTTTACAAAGAGCTCCTCCCAGACGTCGTTTTCCATAAGGCTGCCCGCCGCAACCGCCTTGGCGCAGTCGATGACGGAGCCGCCCCCGACCGCGAGAACGAATTCGACCCCGTTCGCGCGGCAGAGTTCCATGCCCTCGCGCACCTTTGAGAGCGTCGGATTGGGCATTATGCCGGGCAGTTCCGTGACGCTCTTCCCGCAGTCCGCGAGGCTCTTTCTCACCCTGTCGTATAGGCCCTCGCGTTTGATTGCCCCCATGCCGTAGGCGAAGAGGACGTTTTTGCCGAAATTATCAAGCTCCGGGGACAGCTGAGCAAGGGCTCCCTCCCCGAAAATGATCTTTGTCGGATTTTGAAATACAAAGCGGTTCATCTGCAACCCTTTCCTTATTATTTCACGACGACGTTTGCATCCCCGAACATTTCCTTCAGTTCCCTTATCAGCGCGTCGTGGATCAGGCATTTGCCCGCCAGACGTCTGCCCGTATCCTCGCAGTAGAGCATCAGGCCGTCGTCGCCCTCGAACATGACGAGGATGAGCTCCACGCGTTTCAGTCTCGGGTCGTCCTTACCCGGCACCCTGACCCATAGCGTCCTTTTCTTCGGCTCCGTTTCCCCCGCGCAGGCCGCGGCGGGAGCAGTCTCTTCCCCCCTCGCGTCCGTGCGGCCGAGGGCCGCCGTGTCGCTGATCGGTCTGAGGGACTCCACCATGATCTGCGGCTCCTTCTCGTCGCGCACCGAGATGCTGCCGCGGACGACAACGGGCGCGTTGTCCTTGATAAAACTGCCGCTCACGTCCAGAACGCGCTGGAAAGCGATGAGTTCGATTGAGCCGCTCGCGTCCTCGAGCTGGATATAGGACATGAGGCTGTTGTTCTTCGTCGTGCGCGTCCTTGCTGACCCGATGACTCCGGCCACGGTCACGAACTGGCCGTCGGCGAAGGAGACGGCGCCGCCCTCCTGGGAGAAATCGGCCGTAATCTTTCCGATCGGCACCGCGCCCGCCTTTTTCGCCGCGCCCGCGTATTCGTCCATCGGGTGCCCGGAGAGGTAGAGCCCCGTCGTCTCCTTCTCCATCGCCATCAGCTCTCTGACTGTGAATTCCGGTATGTCGGGCAGCTCCGTCTCCGTGCAAACGGAGCTTTCCCCCTCCCCGCCGCCGGAGAAGAGGTCCAGCTGGCCCTCGACGTTCTTCCGCGCCGCTTCGTTAACGCCGTCGATAACGCGGTCGGCCACGCGCATAAGCTGGCTGCGTTTGCTTCCCAGACTGTCGAAAGCGCCGGAACGGATAAGGCTCTCCACGGCGCGGCGGTTGAGGTCCTTCCCATAGAGCCGGCGGCAGAACTCCTCGAAGCTCCGGAAACTGCCCTCGGCCTCCCGGTTCTCGACAAGGGCGTTGATAAAGCCGCGCCCTATATTCTTGATCGCCACAAGGCCGAAGCGGATATCCTCACCCGAAACCGTAAAATCCGCCTCCGACGCGTTCACATCCGGCGGCAGCAGCCGGATGCCGCAGTCCCTGCACTCGGCGATATATTCCGCGACCTTCGCGGAATTGTCGAGCACCGAGGACAGCAGCGCCGCCATGTATTCCTGCGGATAATGGCACTTCATATACGCCGTCCGGTAGGACACGATCGCGTAGGAAACCGCGTGCGCCTTGTTGAATGCGTAGTTTGCGAAGTCGAGGATTTCGTCGTAGATGCTGCCCGCGACCGCCTCCGGCACGCCGTTGGCCACCGCGCCGGGGATGTTCCGCTCCGGATCGCCGTAGAGGAAGGCCTGGCGCTCTTTTTTGATCTCCTTCTCCTTCTTCTTGGACATGGCGCGCCTTATCATATCCGCCTGTCCGAGCGAAAAGCCCGCAAGGCGGCGGAATATCTCGATCACCTGCTCCTGATAGACGATGCAGCCGTAGGTGACGTCCAGAATGTTTTTCAGGGACTCGTGCTTGTATTTGATTTTGTTTGGGTTGGCGCTGCACTCCAGAAAGCGCGGTATGCTCTCCATCGGCCCCGGGCGGTAGAGCGCGATGACCGCCGTGATATCCTCGATGGATTTTGGCTTGAGGCCGGTGCAAACGCCGGTCATGCCCGTGCTTTCGAGCTGGAATACGCCCGAGGTGCGCCCCTGTGAGAGCATCTCAAAGGTAGCTTTGTCGTTGTCCGGCACCTCCGCGACATCGAAGCCCGGCACCTTCTTCCGCACAAGCCGGTTCGCTTTCTCCAGCACCGTGAGGTTTCGCAGCCCAAGAAAGTCCATCTTCAGAAGTCCGAGCTCCTCCAGCGTCGTCATCGTGTACTGGCAGACCACGGACTCGTCGTTTTTCGCGAGCGGGACGTATTCGTAAACCGGCTTTCCCGAGATGACGACCCCCGCCGCGTGCGTGGAGGCGTGCCTCGGCATGCCCTCGAGCGCGCGCGCCATATCGATGAGCGCGCGTATTCTCTCGTCGCCGTCGTACATCTCCTTCAGCGGGCGCGAGAGCTTCAGCGCCTCGTCGAGCGTCATGTTCGGCGCCATCGGCACCTGCTTTGCGACCGCGTCGCACTCGGCATAGCTGACGTTCATCGCCCGCCCGACGTCGCGTATCGCGAGCCGCGCCGCCATCGTGCCGAAGGTGACGATCTGCGCGACATGGTCGTAGCCGTATTTCCGGTTTACATAATCAATAACCTCTCCGCGCCTTTCGACGCAGAAGTCGATATCTATATCGGGCATCGAGATGCGCTCCGGGTTGAGGAAGCGCTCGAAAAAAAGGCTGTATTTAATGGGATCCACATCGGTTATGCCGAGGCAGTAGGACACCATGCTCCCGGCGGCGGAGCCGCGCCCCGGCCCGACGGGTATGCCCTGCGCCTTCGCGTAGGCAATAAAGTCCGAAACAATCAGGAAATAGTCCGTGAAGCCCATGGTGTGGATCATGTCGAGTTCGTAGAAAAGCTGCTTTTTGAGCTTTTCCGGCGCATAGTCCGGATTTTCGGCGGAGGTTTTTCCCCCGTAACGCAGCGCAAAGCCCTTACCGCACAGCTTTTTCAAATATTCGTAGCCGTCGCTCTCCTCCTTGGGGAGGGGAAAGCTCGGCAGATGGTAGCGGCCGAACTCAAAGTCGTAATTGCAGAGCGCCGCGATCTTCACGGTGTTGTCGGCGGCCTCCTTTGCCTCAGGATATTCGGAATAGAGCGCGCGCATCTCGTCCTCGGATTTGAGGTAGAACTCGCTGCCCTGAAAGCGCATCCTGTCCGGATCGTCCAGGGTTTTGCCCGTCTGTATGCACAGCAGCACGTCCTGGCAGCGCGCGTCCTCTTTTTTAAGGTAGTGCGCGTCGTTCGTCAGCACAAGAGGGATACCCGTTTCGCGGTGGAGCTTGACGAGGCCCTCGGCGGCCGTGCGCTCCTCCCGGATTCCGTGGGACTGCAGCTCGAGATAGAAGCCGTCCTTTCCAAAGAGCTCATAGAGCTCGAGAGCGCGGTTCTTCGCCGCTGAAAAGTCCCCCTTGATAATTTTCTGCTGTATCTCGCCCGCGATGCAGCCCGAGAGGCAGACGAGCCCCTCGGCGTGCTCACGCAGAAGCGGCCAGTCTATCCTCGGCTTTATATAGAAGCCGTCGGTGAAGCCCCGGCTGACAAGGTAGCAGAGGTTGTGGTAGCCGGCCTCGTTTTTGCAGAGCAGGATCAGGTGGGAATAGCCGCTGTCCTGCCCGTACTCCCTGTCGGTCATGCCGCGCGGGGCCACATAGACCTCGCAGCCGATGATGGGCTTGATGCCGGCCTTTTTCGCCGCCTTATAGAAAGCCACAGCGCCGTACATGACGCCGTGGTCGGTGATGGCGAGAGCGTCCTGTCCGAGCGACTTTGCGTACTCCGCCATGTCGTCGATGCGGCAGGCGCCGTCGAGAAGGCTGTATTCGCTGTGGACATGCAGATGGACGAAGGACAATTCTCTCACTCCTTTACAACTTGTTATTTCAGCCGTCCAGCTCGGTCAGCTTGCGGAGCCTGTGGCTGATGCAGGATTTTGTCACCGGCGGCATTGCGAGAGAGGCCAGCTCCGAAAGGCTCGCCTCGGGGTTTGCGATCCGGAGCAGCGCCGCCTCGCGGAGCTTGTCCGGCAGCCCGTCAAGCCCCTCCGTGCGCTCGATGCGGCGTATCGTGTCAAGCTGCTCCTGCGCGGCAGACACGATCTTGTCCGCATTGGCGCTGTCGCAGTTGACCCGCCTGTTCACGGCGTTCCGCATGTCCTTCTCGACCTTTGCCGACATGATGTCCATCGCCGAGACCGGCGCGCCGATAAGCGTCAATAAGTCCTCGATAGCCTCGGACTGCTTGAAATAGAGGATATAGTTTCCGCCGCGGGTGGCGTCCTTAGGCGAGAAGCCGAGCTCCAGAAGCACGGAGAAGGTCTCGCGGGAAACGCTGTAGTGGTCGGTCACAAGCTCCAGATGATAGCTCTTCGCGGGGTTCGTGATGCTCCCGCCCGCGAGAAAAGCCCCGCGCAAAAAGGAGGCCTTGCAGCAGTTCTCCTCGAGAACCCCAAGGTTTATATGGTGGGCAAGTATATCCCGCGCCTCGTAGCCGTAGGCCGCGAAAATGCGGTGAATGCTCTCCCTGTCTGTAATCGAGAGGGCTTGCTTCCCGCCGGTTTCGGCGGCAGGGGCGGCGTCGAAACCGCAGCCGAAGGCCTTTCGAAAGAGCTTGGGCAGACGCTCGGCTAGCTTGGCGCTGGAGGTCACGATCCGGATCTCATCGGGTGTGAACATGTTGCAGTAGAGCAGTATTCCATAGGCTTCCGCAAGCGCGCAGCACTTTTTCTGAATCGGGTCTCTGCACAGCTCCGCCTTGGTATCCGATGAAAACGACATTTCCGCACCTCCTTCCGCTTATGTAGGCATTTTCCTATGTCTGGCCGCCGCCGTAAATCCTCGTCGGCGATTTTTCTCTGTAAAGGTTCATGATCTCCGAGGCCAGAAGCCCGGGGTCGTGCCTTGCGTAACCCGGCGAGCAGTCCAGCATGGGCCTGAGCACGGGCTCGACCCCAAGCTTTATCAGTTCCTCCGCGTCCACCGCGGTCTGGTCCGCGCCCTCCGCACGGTAGCGCCGCAGTATCTCGTCCGGAATGGGCGAAGAATTGATCAGGCAGTAGTCAAAGAGCTTTCGCCCCGAATGCGAGAACAGTGCGCGGACATGGTCGGAGGCCGTGTAATTTTCCGTCTCCCCGTCCTCGGTGGTCACGTTGAGCACATAGATCTTCAACGCGTCGGAGGACGCGACGGCGTCCGCGACGCCCTCGGTCAGAAGATTCGGGATGATGCTTGTGTACAGGCTCCCGGGGCCGAGCAGGATGATATCCGCGCTCGCAATGGCCTCAAGGCTCTCCTTCAGCGCGGGCGGGTTCGGCGGGACGAGCGAGACGTGCGTAATACGCCTCTCGCTGTTTTTCTTGTGCGCAAATATGCTGGATTCTCCGGTGACCTCGGTCCCGTCGTCAAAGCTCGCGGCTAGCCTGACGTCCTCCGTCGTAACGGGCAGCACCCGTCCGGTTATGGCGAGTACCTCGCTCATCCTCCGCACGGCCTCGTAGAACGAGCCCGACATATCGTTGAGCGCCGCGAGAAGGAGATTGCCGAGGCTCTGCCCCTTCAGGACGCCCTCCTGAAAGCGGTAGCTCCAGAGCGCCGTCATCGTTGGCTCCGTATTGGCAAGCGCCTGCATGCAGTTGCGAACGTCCCCCGGCGGCGGCATGCCCAACTCATCCCGAAGCCGCCCGGAACCGCCTCCGTCGTCCGCCATCGTGACGATCGCGGTGAGATTGCCCGTGTGGAGCTTCAGGCCCCTGAGCATAGTCGAGAGCCCCGTACCTCCGCCGATCGCGATGACCGACGGCTCGGCCGACTTATTATTCATAACTGCCTCCCATTCCACTGAACTTTTGAAACGCAGGTGCGACCGCAATAATCGGAGTTATTTCTGTATGTCTCTGTTGATGTTCTGCGCGGCGAAGCCGAGGCTCTCGACATAGTCGCAGAGCGCCTTCGCGACTGCGACGGAGCGGTGGCGCCCGCCGGTGCAGCCGATTGCGACCGTCAGTCCCAGCTTTCCCTCCTCAACATAGAGCGGAAGCAGAAACTTCATCATCTTCTCGAGGTGTCCGATAAAATCCTTCGTCGTCTCGCTGCGGAAAATAAAATCCCTGACAGGCGCGTCGAGGCCGCAGAGCTCGCGCAGCTCCGCGACATAATAGGGGTTGGGCAGAAACCTCACGTCGAAAACGAGGTCCGACTCCAGCGGTATGCCGTATTTGTATCCGAAGGACATCACGTTGACGACGAGCTTGCGCTTTGTGTCCTCCCCGACGAACAGGCGGTATATCTCGCTTTGCAGCATGCCGAGAGTCAGGTCCGAGGTGTTTATGATGTAGTCCGCGCGCTCCCTTACGGGCGCGAGCAGCTTTATTTCGTTTAAGATGGCCTCCTCAATCGTCACACCCGGCGCCGCGAGCGGGTGGCGCCTTCGCGTCTCCTTGTAGCGCCTGACAAGGTTCGTGGGGTCGGCCTCCATGAACAGGATGCGGTAATCGCAGCCGAGATCCCAGAGCCCGTCGAGCACCTTGAAGAGTTCCTCAAAGCTCGCCCTCTCGCGTATGTCCGTGACAAGCGCCACCTTCTCGTAGCGTTCGCTCGCGGCTTGACAAATCTGCGCAAATTTCGGGATAAGCGCGATGGGCATGTTGTCCACGCAGTAGTAGTCCAGATCCTCGAGCATATCCGCGGCCCGGCTTTTTCCGGCCCCCGAAAGGCCGGATATGATAAGAAATTCCACGGCTTTGCACCCCCTGTGCTCTAAATATTGTCTATGATCTTAACCTCCGGCTCGAGCTCGACGCCGGTCCTTGCCAGAACGGTCTCCCGGATATGGTCCATGAGCCTTATCACGTCGTCAAAGCGCGCGTTTCCGGTGTTGATTACGAAGCCCGCGTGCTTTTCGGAGACCTGCGCCCCGCCTATGGCGAAGCCCTTAAGTCCGGCCTCCTCAATGAGCGCCGCCGCATAGCCCTGCTTCGGTCTCTTGAAGGTGCTGCCGGCCGAGGGTTTGTCAAGCGGCTGCGCGCTTCTCCGCTTTTCGGAAAGCCCGCGCATTTTTTCAAGTATCTCGTCGGCGTTTCCCTGCCCGAGCGCGAGCGCGCCGCCGAGTATCACCTCGTCCGTATCCGAAAAGGCGCTGTGCCTGTAGGACATGCCGAGCTCTTCGCCGCTCCTCTCGCGCACTACGCTGTTTTCATCCAGATAGGACACCGAGCGGACGAGCTGCTTCATCTCGCCCCCGTAGGCCCCGGCGTTCATGCTCACCGCCCCGCCCAGAGTTCCGGGTATGCCGTGCGCGAATTCGAGCCCGGTCAGGCCCCGGTGCGCGCAGAAAAGGGCGAGCTTGGCAAGGGAAACGCCGCAGAGGGCGTATACCCCGGATTCTCCGCGCCTTTCGGCCGCGCTCATGGCCTCCGACATCGTGATCACGAAGCGCCGGAGCGGGGAATCCGTCACAAGCAGGTTCGTCCCGTTCCCGATCACCAGCGGCCTGACTCCCTTTTCCCGCAGGTAGGCGCAGAGCGCCGCCGTCTCCCCGACGGAGGCCGGAAAGGCCATTGCCGAGGCTTCGCCGCCGATCCTGAAGGAGCAGTGCGCACGCATAGGCTCGTTTTCCCTCAGCGCCAGCCCGGGAAAACGCGCCCTGGCCTCCCGTATCAGAAGATCATAGTCGTCCATAGCCGCTCCTCAAAATAATATGCGGAATCAGTCCATATTCTCGTCGTCGAGACCCGAATCGTGCCGCTGCTCGAGGTACTGGGCGGCGTTGTAGCCCAGCTTCTTCTGGCGGTTGTTCATCGCGGCAAGCTCCAGGATCACGGCGAGGTTTCTGCCCGGCCTGACGGGTATCGTCACGCTCGGCAACTGGACACCCAGTATGTCGGTGTACTCCGAATCGGCCCCGAGCCTGTCGTAGGCCTTGTAGTCCTCCCAGTTTTCGAGGTTCACGACAAGGTGTATGGTCTGCGCCGACTTAACCGCGCCAACCCCGAAGATATAGCGCGCGTTCACGACGCCTATGCCGCGAAACTCCATATAGTGCCGTATGAGCGGGGGCGCCTCGCCCACGAGTTCGTTTCTCGAAATTCTTTTGATCTCAACCGCGTCGTCCGCAATCAGCCTGTGGCCGCGCTTAATCAGTTCGAGTGCCGTCTCGCTCTTTCCTATGCCGCTGTCGCCCGTAATGAGAAGGCCCTCGCCGTAGACCTCGACCAGCACGCCGTGTATGGTCCTGCGCGGGGCCAGATGCACATGCAGCGAGCCGATGAGCTGAGCCATGAACTCCGAGGTGTCCACCTCGCTCGTAAAAACGTTGACATCGTACTTTTCCGCGAGCCTGACGAGCTCGTCGTAGGGCGGCACCCTGTGGCAGATGATGAGTGCGCAGGGTTTTCTCTTCATCAGGCCCTCAATGGAATTATATCTGGCCTCCTGGTCCAGCCTTTCGAGATAGGTATGCTCCTGCTTGCCGGAGACCAGCATGCGCTTGTCGTCAAAATACTCGAAAAATCCGGCGAACTGCAGTCCCGGTCTGTCGACCGCCATGCTGTATACGCGCGCTTCCTCGTAGTCCGCGGAGGTATGCACCGCCGTGAGCTCAAGCTCCTTAACAAGCTTTGAAAGTAGAACCGAATAGGCCTCGGACATTTTATCACCCCGTATTAAATACTATAACCCTATTCTAATCAGATCCGGCGCTTTTGGCAACAACTTTATAAAGCGGAAGACAATTCTTCGGCCTAATTATACAACTATTATAGTCAGGCTTGCCGGAAAATAAAAAAAGCGGGAGCGCCTGTCTTCCGCAGCGGAAAACGGCGCTCCTGCTTTTCCTGAAAAGGATGATTTATACAGCGCGGGTAACATTACCGCTGCGCATGCAACGGGTGCAAACGTAGACATGCTTAGGTGTCCCGTCCACTATGGCCTTGACGCGTTTTACGTTGGGCTTCCATGTACGGTTGGAACGTCTGTGGGAGTGGCTTACTTTTATACCGAAAGCGACTTCCTTACCGCAATATTCACACTTTGCCATCTTTGCTGCACCTCCTCTGATAATCTTAAGCAGGCTCTTTCGCCGGAAACCGACTCAAGCCGAATAGCTTTATAATAATAGCAGAACATAAACTCAAATGCAAGATATATTTTTATAAAAACCGGGTTTTTTTCCAAAGTCCGAAACACCGCGCCGCCTTTTTTAAGGAGAGGCCAAGGTTTCCGGCTTTTCCCACGGCAATTTTCCCTTTTGTTAATAATATGAACAAACTGTCAATTCATTTGTGAAAACTATTGACAATTATTTAGGTTGGTGATAAATTAGCACTCAGAAGCCGAGAGTGCCAGCTGCACTCCGCACGGACGATACGGGGGGGAGGCTCACGTCTTGGAAATCAGCGGCCGCAAGAAAAAAATACTCAGCGCCGTCGTTGACGCGTACATTGCGACGGCCGAGCCCGTCGGCTCCAAGCTGATCGCCGAGACCGGCGATCTGGACCTCTCGAGCGCCACCATCCGTAACGAGATGGCCGAGCTCACCTCCATGGGCTATCTTGAGCAGCCCCACACCTCGGCGGGGCGCATTCCGTCGCCAAAGGGCTACCGGCTCTATGTCAACGAGCTGATGGCACGGCAGCGCCTCACGGTTGAGGAGACGGAATCCATAAACGAGAGCCTGAACCTCAAAATGGAGCAGCTAGACAAGCTTATGAGCGATGTCGGCAAGCTCGCGTCAACACTCACGCAGTATCCCGCGGTCGCGCTCGCGGCCCCGGCTTTTTCAACGATCTCCCGCTTCGATCTCATTCACGTGGATGTGAACACCTTTATCGTCGTCGCTCTGCTCTCGAACAGCACCGTCCAGAACAAGCTCGTGCATCTGCCCTTTTCGATCGAGCAGGGCGTGGTACAGCGCCTCGCCGCCGTTTTCAACGCGAACTTCACCGGCATCTCCGACGATAAGATTACCCCCTCGCTGATTTCTTCCGCAGAACGCGCATGCGGCGATACGATGGGTCTGGTATCCGTCGTCGCAGCGTTTGCTATAGATACCCTCAGCAAAGCGAACGAAGGGGAGGCGTTCGTTACGGGCGCTTCCCATCTTCTGCGCCAGCCGGAGTTTCGCGACCCCGACAAGGCGCATGAGATCATGAACTACCTCTCGGACAGCGGGCACCTTCTCGGGCTTCCCACCGCCGAGGACGGGGACGACGACATACAGATCCTGATCGGCCCGGAGAACGTGGCCGAGGAGCTGAAGGATTCGAGCGTGGTTATCGCCCGCTACAACGCGGGGGAGAACATGAAGGGAATCATCGGAGTCGTCGGCCCGACGCGCATGGACTATTCGGGCGTGGCTTCCAAGCTCCGCTATATCGCCGCCGGACTAAGCAAGCTTCTCGGCATGCCGGAAGCGCCCCGCGGCTTTGAAAAACTTCAGATAAAGGAGATGACGAGAGATGAGCACAAAAAAGACTCCGGAGGAACGCGCTGAAAAAGCGCCGGACGACAAGCTCATTTCAGACACGGCCGCGCCCGACGAAGCGGCAGCGGCGGGAGCCGCGGAGGAAAGCGAGGACAAAGCGAAAAAGAAAAAGGAGAGATCGGCCGAGGAGCTCGACAAGACAAAAGAGGAGCTTGCGGCCGAAAAGGATAAATATCTCAGGCTATTGGCAGAATACGACAATTTCCGCAAGCGGAGCCAGAAGGAGCGTGAAAACATCTATGCGGACCTCCGGGCGGACACGCTGATAAAGTTTCTTTCCGTTTACGACAACCTTGAGCGCGCCCTCAAGCAGGAGACCGCGGACGAAGCCTACAGCAAGGGCGTCGAGATGACACGGAACCAGTTTCTGGAGATTATGGAGAAGCTGGGCGTAACGGAGATTGACGCGAAAGCCGGAACGGCGTTCGATCCCAGGGTACACAACGCCGTGATGCATGTCGAGGACGAAAGCCTCGGCGAGGGCGTCATTGTGGAGGAGTTCCAAAAGGGCTTCCGTCTGGGCGACAGGGTACTCCGCTGCAGCATCGTCAAGGTGGCAAATTAGGTTTAACCCAGGCGCAGAGCGCTTTTTACAATAACCCTTTAAATTAGAAATTTCTGACAGGAGGAAATAAATATGGGTAAAATCATTGGCATAGATTTAGGAACGACAAACAGTTGCGTTGCGGTGATGGAGGGCGGCGAGCCTGTGGTCATCGCAAACGCCGAGGGCAACCGGACGACCCCGTCCGTCGTCGCCTTTGCAAAAACCGGCGAGCGTATGGTCGGACAGGTCGCAAAGCGTCAGGCCGTTACGAACCCCGACCGCACGATAAGCTCCATCAAGCGCGAGATGGGCAGTGCCTACAAGGTGACGATTGACAGCAAATCCTATACGCCGCAGGAGATTTCCGCGATGATTCTCCAGAAGCTCAAGGCCGACGCAGAGAGCTATCTAGGTTCGACTGTCACCGAGGCGGTCATAACCGTCCCCGCCTACTTCAGCGACGCGCAGCGCCAGGCGACCAAGGACGCGGGCAAGATTGCGGGCCTCGACGTCAAGCGCATCATCAACGAGCCCACGGCCGCGGCTCTGGCCTACGGCATCGATAAGGAGTCCGACCAGAAGATCATGGTCTACGACCTCGGCGGCGGCACCTTCGACGTGTCCGTCCTTGAGATCGGCGACGGCGTCATTGAAGTCCTTGCGACCGGCGGCAATACCCGCCTCGGCGGCGACGACTTTGACGACTGCGTGACCAAGTACCTCATCGACGAGTTCAAAAAGGCCCAGGGCATCGACCTTTCCGCCGACAGAGTGGCTCTCCAGCGTCTGCGTGAGGCCGCTGAAAAGGCTAAGATCGAGCTCTCCGGCGTGACGAGTTCCAACATCAACCTGCCCTACATCACCGCCGACGCCACAGGCCCGAAGCACCTTGACGTGACGCTCACCAGAGCCAAGTTCAACGAACTGACCCATCACCTCGTCGAAAAGACCGTCGGCCCCGTCCGTCAGGCGCTCTCCGACGCCGGACTGACCGCGAACGACCTCTCCAAGGTTCTGCTGGTCGGCGGCTCCACCCGTATCCCTGCGGTTCAGGACATGGTCAAATCCCTCACCGGCAAGGAAGGCTTCAAGGGCATCAACCCCGATGAGTGCGTCGCGGTGGGCGCGGCCATTCAGGGCGGCGTCCTCGGCGGCGACGTTGAGGGCATACTGCTCCTCGACGTTACGCCTCTGTCCCTCGGCATCGAGACGCTTGGCGGCGTCTGCACAAAGCTCATTGAGCGCAACACCACCATTCCGACCAAGAAGAGCCAGATCTTCTCCACCGCGGCAGATAATCAGCCGGCCGTTACGATTCATGTGTTACAGGGCGAGAGGGCCATGGCTTCGGACAATGTTTCGCTGGGCCGTTTCGATCTCGACGGTATACCGCCGGCTCCCAGAGGAGTGCCGCAGATAGAAGTGTCTTTTGATATAGACGCCAACGGCATCGTGAACGTATCCGCCAAGGATATGGGCACCGGCAAGGTGCAGCACATAACGATTACGGCCTCCTCCAACCTCTCCAAGGAGGACATCGCGAAGGCCGTCAAGGAGGCCGAGCAGTACGCGGCCGAGGACGCCCAGCGCAAGGACGAGATTGACACCCGCAATCAGGGCGACCAGATTGTCTATCAGACCGAAAAGACGCTCTCCGAGATGGGCGACAAGATCAGCTCCGCCGACAGATCCGAAGTCGAGGGCGCGCTCTCCAAGCTCAAATCCGCCCTCTCCGGCACGGACACGGCGGCCATCAAGGCGGCGACCGAGGAACTGACCCAGGCTTTCTACAAGGTCAGTGAGAAGCTCTACTCCCAGTCCGGCGGCGCTGCGGGCGCCGACCCGATGGGCGGCGGAGCCGACTACGGCCAGGGCGCTTCGGGCGCTTCGGGCACTCAGGGCACTCAGGGCGGAAACGGTCAGTACTACGACGCCGACTACGAGGTAGTCGACGACGATGACAAAAAGAAGAAATAAAGCATAGAATACTACGGCCTAAGCTCTAAGGCGCATAAGTGTGCGCCTTAGAGCATGAATAATTTCAGCGCGAAAGGGTTACTTATGGCGGATAAGAGAGATTATTACGAGGTGCTCGGCATAGAAAAAGGTGCCTCTGAAAGCGATATCAAGAAGGCGTACCGCAAGCTCGCCAAGGAGAACCACCCGGACCTGCACCCCGGCGACACCGCGGCGGAGGCCCGTTTCAAGGAGATCGGCGAGGCTTACGCCGTACTGTCCGACCCTGATAAGAAGGCGAAGTACGACCAATTCGGCCACGCCGCCTTCGACCCGTCCATGGGCGGCACCGGCTTCGATTTCGGGGACATTTTCGGGGACCTGGGTGATCTTTTCGGCGGTATGTTCGGCGGCGGAAGCAGGCACGCCCAGAACGGCCCCATGCGCGGCGAGAGCATACGCGCCGGCATAAGCATCAGCTTCGAGGAGGCCGCTTTCGGCTGCGAAAAAGAGCTGAACGTCGCGCGTGTTGAGGACTGCCCGGACTGCAAGGGCACGGGCTGCGCTCCGGGCACGACCGCCGAGGTCTGTCCGAACTGCAAGGGCAGCGGCATGGTGCACCAGCAGCAGCGCTCCCCCTTCGGTATGGTCTCCACCTCAGCCCCCTGCCCCAACTGCAAGGGCAGCGGCAAGATCATTCACCAGCCCTGCACGACCTGCCGCGGTACGGGCTCGGTGCGCAGGCAGCGCAAGATTTCGGCCAGTATCCCCGCGGGAATAGATGACGGCCAGACAATAGCCCTGCGCGGCCTCGGCAGCGCAGGCAAGAACGGCGGGCCCGCCGGCGACCTCCTCGTCACCGTGATGATCGCCCCGCACCCCAACTTTAAGCGGGACGGCAACTCCGTCCTTTACGAGCAGCCGCTCTCCTTCGTCCAGGCGGCCCTCGGCGCCGAGGTGAACATTCCGACGCTCGACGGCAAGATCAAATTCAACATTCCCGAAGGTACGCAGACCGGCACGGTATTCCGCCTCAGGGAGCGCGGCATTCCTTTTATCCGCGGTAAGGGCCGCGGTGACCAGTTTGTGACCGTTAGAGTCGTAACGCCTGAGAACCTCGGCGAGGCCCAGAAGGCCATACTCCGCGAGTTTGCCAAAGCAACAGGCGAAGCCGAGCCCGGTTCCCAGAGCTCCTTCCTCAAGAAAAAGAAAAAGTAATTTTTTATAGTTTCCTAGAGCGCGGCGGCCGTCCGGTTTCGGGCGGCCGCCGCGCTGTTTCCCGGAAAGCAGTTTCCGATCCATACTTTCCGCGTTCTTTTCATACCTGTCAGCGGAGGAAAAGCGCCTGTTGCCGAAATTCTCTTTTCATTCCGCGGCAAATCCGCTATACTTGCGTCATGAGAGGTGAGGAGATGAAGGTTCATATCGAGGTTGACGACTCCCTGTCCGAGGACGAGGTTCTGATCCGCTGCGGCCGCGCGGACGAGAACATTCAAAAGCTCTGCCGCCTGATTATGGCGAGCGGCGGGAACGAGCCTAACCTCACCTTTTTCAAGGAGAACCGGGAGTTCTACTTTCCTCTGAACAACGTGCTGTTTTTTGAAACCGACGGCGAGCACGTTTATGCGCACACGGAGGACGACGCCTACCTGATAAGGCACAGGCTTTATGAGCTGGAGGGACTGCTTCCCCGCCGCTTTGTGCGGGTGGCAAAATCCACAATCGTTAACACGGCGAAGGTGTACTCCGTGACCCGGAATATTGCCTCCGCGAGTCTGATCCAGTTTTCCGGAAGCCATAAACAGGTATACGCCTCGAGAAATTACTATAAGGACCTGCAGCAGCGGCTGCAGGAAAAAGCCTGATGGAAGGAAGGGTTATTACTATGAAACGCAGAAACTGGTTCTGGGGAATTTTCTTTTTGGCGGCGGGATTTTTCGTAGTCGCAAGTCAGCTGGGGGGCTTCGTGCAGCTCGGCTTCTGGAGCCTCGCCGCCACGGTCCTGCTCGCCGCGGCATTTATCGGGAGCCTCATGGATCTCAACTTTTTCGGCATACTTGTTTCGGCGGCACTGCTCTACGCCATCTACCAAAGACCTTTTAACTGGCCTTTTGTCTCGGTATGGCTGCTTCTTCTCACGGCAGTATTTCTTTCAACCGGGTTCAGCTTTCTCTTTCACGGACAGGTCCGCAGGCGCTGGGCCGGACGGAAATGCTGCAAAGGAAACTTTGCGGGACACGGTTCCACGGAGGAATACGTAAACGGCGACGAAGTATCGATCAGCGAAAGCTTCAACGAAGTCTCCAAATACCTCCATGCGGAATGTCTCAGGCAGGCGCATATCGCCTCCTCCTTCGGCAAGCTGAACGTGTATTTCGACTCTGTCAGTCTCAGTCCGGACGGCGCGGAAGTCTTTGTCGACGTAAGCTTTGGAAAAATGAACCTCTATCTGCCTAGGGACTGGCGCGTCATTGATCAGGTCCGCACCTCGGCCGGCGCGGTTGAGAACACTATCCGCGGCACTTCTCAGGCTGCCGGCGCGCCCGTGCTGACGCTCAGGGGCCAGGTTTCCTTCGGGAGCCTCGAGCTACGCTCCGTGTAAATCTCGCCGGGCTTCAAAAATAGCGCCGCAAGGGCGGCTGTCCGTATTATCGGACAGCCGCCCTGTTATATTCATGATAGCTGAATGAAATTCCGATAGAAAGGGCGTTTTTTCATGGGCAGACCCGGCGGAAGTTTTGACGATTTCGTCAAGTTCAACCTTATGACAAACGGAAAAGCCGGCGGGGGAAACATAAAAGCCCCCGGAAAGGGTCCCGGCTGCGCCTGTGTCCTCCTGCTTTTCTTAGCGGGCGTTATTATCACAGGGCGGTTCCGCTGATCTGGCGCCTCAATTCGGGTACTGCCCTTCCACGCTCAGCAGCACCTTTTCGACGCGCTGACCGCTGACCTCCAGGACCGTCACCGTGAGATTCTCAAATTTAAAGCTCTCCCCGCACTCTGGGAAGCGCCCGAACATCTCGATTGTCCAGCCGCCCACCGTCCCGCTGTCGGTCTCGAAGCTGTCGGGGCTGCGGTCTATCATCTCGAGGAAGTCGCTCATGTTCATATCGCCGTCCAGCTCGTAGGTGTTCCCGTCGTGCTCTATGACTTCGGGGGTGACCTCGTCGGTCTCGTCCCAGATATCGCCGACCAGCTCCTCGAGCACGTCCTCCATCGTGACTATGCCCATCGAGCCGCCGTATTCATCCGTGACAATGGCGAGATGTGTCTTTCTCTTCCGCATCTCGGCGAGCACCGACGGGAGCTTATGCGCCTTGTACACATAGCAGGGTTTTATGAGGAGCGGCCGGATATCGATCTTCTCCGTTCCGCTTATCGCCTTGAAGAAGTGGTTCAGATACAGCACGCCGATGATGTTGTCCACACTGTCCTCGAAAACGGGCAGGCGGGAGTAGGGCGACCTGTCTATGATTTTGAGGATTTCCTCCCAGTCGTCGTCAATGTCGATGGCGACCATATCCACGCGGGAGGTCATGACCTCGCTTGCCGATATTTCCGAAAAGTCCAGCGCCGCCTGCAGCAGCTCGCTCCTGTCCTCGTCTATGACTCCCTCGTCCTCGACCGTCTCAATGATGGAGGAGAGCTCCTCGACCGCCGTCTCATGCCCGTCTGCGGGCTCCTCACCCCTGAGCGGCTTCGTAACGAGGTGTGTCAGTCCTACGACCACAAAAATGAGCGGCTTCAGAATGAACATAAGCCCTCGGATGACATACGCGAATTCCGTGGCGGTGCGGTTTGCGGTCTTATTGGCGCTTATCTTCGGGATCGTCTCGCCGAAAATAATGATGAGTACCGTGATGCCTACCGTCCCGATTGTCTCCGAGAGTCCGGAAAAGCGCGCTCCGCCTATCTGCAGCGCAATTACGGAGACGATGGACGACGCGGTTATATTCGCGAAATCGTTGCATATCAGTACGGACGAGAGCATGTCGTCATACATGTCGTAGATTCTGCACGCGAGGGCCGCGGCGCGCTTTCCGTTCTCGCCGGCGCTCTCGAGCCGCATTCTGTTTGCGGAGGAGTAGGCCATCTCCGCGGCCGAGGTAAAGGCAGATAAAAGGATGCAGAGGAACACGGAAAGGCAGTACCAGATCATAGCTGTTTCGCTCATCTGTCGCACCCCCCGTTCTCTCCGGCAGCGGGAAGCGGCCTGGCGTTGAGCTTCACAATCCGGTTGTGCTGCATTTTGGATACCGTGATCCTCAGCCCGTTGTATTCGAAGCTCTCGCCCTCCATGGGTATGCGCTCAAAGCGCTCGTAGACCCATTCGCCGAGCTGCTTGTGCTCGAAGTCGAAGTCGTCCGGGTCCTCGAAGTGCATCAGCTCGAAGCTCTCCTCGACGCTGAGCTCCGGGTCGAGCTCGTAACTGCCGTCCGCGAGCAGGGTGCAGAACTCCTTGACGTCGTCGTCCTCGTCCCATATGTCGCCGACCAGCTCCTCGAGGATGTCCTCGACCGTCACGATGCCGAGTGTCCCGCCGTAGCTGTCGGTAACCACCGCCATATTGACTCTCTTGCGGCTCATCTCCGTGAGAAGCTCGTCGATCTTCGTGCTCTGGTGCGCGAAATGTATGTCGTCGAGGACACTCCGCACTTCAAGCGAATTGCCCTGTTTGATATAGGATTTGATGAATTTGCGTATCTGCAGCACGCCGATGATATTGTCGATGCTGTCCTCGTAGACAGGGAAGCGGCTGTGGCGGGAGGCCTTTACGAAGCGCAGTATCTCTCCCAGGGGCATGGCGATATCGATCGCCTGCACATCGACGCGGGGGGTGACAATGCACTCCACCGCCACGTCAGCGAAGCTCATCGCCGAGTGTATGAGTTCGCCGCGCTCGGCGTCCAGGCCCCCGTCGTCCTTCATGTTTTCGATGATGTCATAGAGCTCGTCCTCGGTGACGGTGACCTCGGGGTCGCCCTTAGTGTGGTTTGCCGCCGCCTGTCCTATCTTCGTCAGGACATGGGTGAGCGGCGAGAACAGCTTCATAAAAAAGCTCAGCGACGGGGCAAGCGACACGGAAAACCTGCCGCAGTACTTCTTTCCTATGCTTTTCGGCAGCATCTCCGCAACAAAAAAAATTGCCAGCGCCGTTATAATGGTCGAAACCGTGACCGCGGACAGGCCCCATTCTCTCGTGACCAGCACGGTGACGACGGCCGCGACGACGATCTGCACAAGGTTTGTCCCTATCAGGATAGTCGTGATGGCCTTATCAAAATTATCCAGTATGTACAGCGTTTTTTGGGCTCTGAGGTCGCCCCTGTCAAGCTCCGACTTCACCTTTATCCGGCTGACCGACGCGAAAGCCGTTTCCGCCGTTGCAAAATACGACTCCAAAGCGATCAGAACTGCGATTATAAACCAGGACAACCAACTGCCCTCATCCATTGCGGATTATCACTCCTTACAATATCGGACAAATACAACATTTCAGTCTATTTTAACACCGCGCCTATATCAAGTCAATTGAGAGTTTTGCCCGAATCGGGGCGAAAAAAGCCAAATTATCCGGGTTTTGGAACGGCTCCGTGCCCTCAGATTTACAAAATCTGTTTCTCCCCGCTTTATATATTTTTATCTCTGTGCTATGATTAACCAAGGCGGATGCCCTATCTTATCCAATGAAAACCGCCTGACTCGACACCCCCGAAAGGAGAACCGGAATGCTGAAGCTGATCTTGGGCACCGCCGGAAGCGGCAAGACCTCGATGATTATGAACGAGATACGCGAAAGGACTGAAGCCGGAGAGGGCGGAAATTTTCTCATTGTTCCCGAGCAATACAGCTTCGAGGCCGAGCGTGAGCTCTGCCATCTCTGCGGAGACGGCGTCTCGCTCTATGCCGAAGTGCTGAGCTTCTCTCGCCTCGCGGTCCGCGTCGCCCAGGAAATGGGCACGGACGGGAGGGTTCCTGTGGACAAGGGCGGCAGGCTCCTTTGCCTCTCGCTCGCGCTCGGTCAGATCGGCTCCCACCTGAAGCTCTATTCCGCCGCGCAGTACCGGGCGGAGCTGCTCGCTTCCCTTCTCGGCGCCGTCACGGAGCTGCGGACCGCACGCGTTTCCGCGGAGGAGCTCGCCAAAGCCGCCCTCCTTGCGGGGCCCGGTCTGTCGGACAAGCTCAGTGACCTTTCTCTGTGCATGGACGCCTACGCTGCCGTCCTCGCTCAGGGCCGCGCCGACCCCGCCGACGCTCTCACGCGTCTTGCCGAAACTCTGGGCGGCAGCTCGGTCGGAAACGGCGGACACGTCTATTTCGACGGCTTCACCGATTTCACCGGCGCCGAGGCGCAGGTCATAAGGGAACTCATAAAGAAAGATGCTTACGTCACTGTCTGTCTCGGCTGCGACGACCTATACGGCGACAGCGAGCAATTCGAGCCCTCGCGCCGGGCCGCGAATATGCTTGCGCGCATGGCGAAGGACGAGGGCGTCAAAACGGAGATAATAAGCCCCGCCTCAGAGGCCCCGAAGATTGCGCCTCTCGCTTTTTTTGATGAGGCTCTCTTCCGCTACACCCCGGAGGTCCGCGAAAACGAGGGAACCCGCATACGCGTCCTATGCGCCGACAGCTCCCGCGCCGAGTGCGAGGGCGCGGCCGCGCTCTGCCTTCGCCTCGTGCGCGAAACCGGCTGCCGCTGGCGCGACATCGCCGTGGCCGTGCGCGGCTTCGACGCTTACTCCGCCCCTCTCGAGGAGGCCTTCCGCCTCTACGGCGTGCCCCTTTTCACCGCGCGGCGGGGAAGCATACTCCAGAAACCCGCTCCCGCGCTGATTTCCTCCGCGTTTGAGATCATTTCCGGCGGCTGGGAAGCGGACGACGTTATAAGCTATCTTAAAACCGGACTCGTCCGCATCTCGCCGGACGACCGCGACCTCATAGAAAACTACGTCACCATGTGGAACCTGCGCGGCTCCATGTGGACGCGCGCGAAGCCCTGGACAATGCACCCCGGCGGCTTCGGGCTTGAATTTGACGACGCGGCCCGCGAACGGCTGGATAAAATCGATTTGTTACGCCGCGATATTGCCTCTCCGCTCGCTCTTCTCTCCGAAAACGGAAAAAAAGCGGACACGGCGGCCGGGCAGGCCCGCGTCCTGGCCGATTATCTCTCCGCGATAAGGCTGCCCGAAACGCTGGAGGAGCGGGCCGCAGAGCTGGAGAGCGCCGACCACGGGCTCCTCGCCGCCGAGTATTCCCAGCTCTGGGACATTATCGTTAGGTCTCTTGAACAGAGCGCCGCGATCCTGGGCGATATGCCCATGACCCAGGAGCAGTTCTCAAAGCTCTTCCTGCGGACGCTCTCGCAGTACGACGTCTCGGCGATACCCGTCTCCGCGGACAGCGTGACCGCCGGCGATATGGACAGGATGCGCCGCCGCCATATCAGGCATTTGATCGTGCTCGGCGCCTCGGACGACACTCTGCCGGACGTACGCTCCGGCGACGGCATCCTCTCCGCGGACGAGCGCGAGGAGCTGGCGGGTCTCGGCGTCAGTCTTGGGGGCGGCGTCGACGCACTCTCCCGCGAGCTCTCTCTCATATATAACTGCGTCACCCTTCCCTCCGAAACTCTCACGATCAGCTACAGCGCTTTCGACGGGAACGGAGGTCAGCTCCGGCCCAGCTTTCTTATCCGCCGCGCGAAGCAGCTGTTCGGCCTCAGGGAGGAGGTTCTGGACCTCTCCGAAACGCGGCTCTCGGCGCCCGGCCCCGCCTTTCTGCTTGCCGCGGCTTCCCTCAGCGGCGCCGGCGGCGCCGGCGCAAAAAAGGCCCGCGCGTATTTTTCCGAGACCTGGGAGGGCGGGCAAAGCCTATCCGCGCTCACGGAGAGAGCCAAAAACAGGCGCGGCAGTCTCTCCGGCGAGGCCGTGAGGGCGCTCTACGGAGAGACGCTCCGTCTCTCCCCCTCGCGCGTGGACTCCTTCTCCTCCTGCCGCTTCGCCTACTTCTTAAAATTTGGGCTGAAGCTGAGCGAAAACGAGCGCGCGGGCTTTGAGGCTCCCGAGCTTGGCAGCTTCATGCACTACATACTCGAAAACGTCGCCCGCGAGGTCTCCTCCGGCGCGGGCTTCAAAAACACCCCGCCCGCCGCAGTAGACGCGCTTGTGGACCGCTACTCCGACCTCTATAGCAAAGAGGTTCTCGGCGATTTTGAGGATAAGAGTCCGCGCTTTGTCTACCTTTTCAAGCGTCTCCGGCCCTCTGTGCACCGCATCGCCTCGGACATTATGCGCGAACTTTCGCGGTCGGACTTCATCCCGCTCGACTTTGAGCTGAGCTTCATGGGCGACGGCGGCCTTGCGCCCGTGCACCTCTCTGACGGGAAAAACGAGCTCTACGTCCACGGTATAGCCGACCGCGTGGACGGATATTACAGGGACGGGAAGCTCTACCTCCGCGTGATCGACTATAAAACCGGGAAAAAATCCTTTTCGCTCACAGACGTCTGGTATGGCATGGGCATGCAGATGCTGCTCTATCTCTTCGCTCTCGAGAGGGACGGAAGGGAACGTTATGGCTCGGAGATCGTCCCGGCGGGTGTCCTCTATATCCCCGCGCGAGACACGCTCGTCCCATCCGACCGCGACCTTAGCGCCGAGGAGCTCTCCTCGGCGAAGGCAAAGGCCCTCAGGCGCAGCGGCCTGATTCTCGACGACGCGGAAATAATCCGCGCGATGGAGGACTCGGACGCTCCGGAGTACCTCCCTGTGAGCCTCCGGAGGGACGGCTCCGTCTCGACCGACAGCCTCGCCGCGCCGGAACGTTTCGGGGAACTGCGCGCGCATGTCGGCAGGCGGCTGCTTGAGCTTGGTGCCGACATCAAAGGCGGAAAGATCGACGCCTCGCCCTATTACAGGGGCGAAACGGAGAACGCCTGCCTCTATTGCCCCTACGGTGCCGTCTGCCGTTTCGACCCGAACCGCGACACGGTCCGCTATCTTGCCAGGATAAAGCCGCAGGAATTCTGGAACAGACTGGAGGGAGGAAAATGAGCGACCTGAAATTCACGCCCGAGCAGGAGAGCGCCATAAGCAGCCGCTCGTCCTCCGTCCTTGTATCCGCCGCTGCGGGCAGCGGGAAAACCCGCGTCCTCACCGAAAGGCTCATGGCCTATGTCACCGACAAAAAAGCACCGAAGGACATCAGCTCCTTCCTCGTTATCACCTACACGAGGGCCGCCGCCGCCGAGCTTCGCGCCAGAATCATGGAGGAGCTCTCCCTCCGCGCCTCGGCAGAGCCGGAAAACCGCCGTCTGCGCCGCCAGAGCACTCTCTGCTACGGTGCCCAGATCGGCACCATACACAGTTTCTGCACCTCCATCCTGCGCGAATATTGTCATAAAACCGGCCTCTCGCCCGATTTTCGCGTCGGCGACGAGGACAGGTGCGCGCTTTTTCGCGAGAAAGCCCTTGAGAATATCCTCGACGAGGCCTACGGGCGCATTGGTGGGGATGAGGACTTTGCCTCTCTGGTCGAAAGCGTCGGCGCGGGCCGCGACGACGCGCGCCTGGCCAAAGCCGTGCTTGACCTACATACGAAAATGCAGAGCCACCCTTATCCCGCGAAGTGGGCGGCGCAGCAGCTCTCGGCACTGGCTATTTCGGGCAACGGCGACGCGGGGGACACGGTCTGGGGCAGAGAGCTGATGGACAGTGCGAAGAGAACGGTGTCCTACTGGTTCTCGTCCCTCGGCGGGATATGGCGCTCGCTCAATGCAGACGCGCAGGAAAACCTGCCGCTCCTCTCCGCCTACGGCGACAGCATGGACACGACTATGGACGCGCTTCGACGCCTCCTCCGTTCCCTTGACGGGAGCTGGGACGGGGCGAGAGAGGCTCTTCCCATTCCCTTTCCCCGCCTCAAGCCTCTGAAAAACTATGCGTTCGATGACCGGAAAGCTGCCTTTACCGCGGCGCGCGACGCCTGCCGCAAGGCTGTTGACGCCCTGTGTGCGGTATTCGAGGCGCCCTCGGAAAAGCTCCTCGGAGAGCTTCTCCTCACCGCCCCGGCGATGAAAGCCCTCATAAACCTGACGCTCGAATTCGACAGGCAGTACGCTCTGTTGAAGCGCCGGAACAATCTTCTCGACTTCTCCGATCTCGAGCACTTCGCGGTAGCTCTGCTCTGCGACGGTGAAAGCGGCCTGCCGACGGCTGCCGCCGCCGAAATTTCGGAGCGCTATACGGAGATCATGGTGGACGAGTATCAGGACGTCAACGCCGTGCAGGACCTCATCTTCCGCTGCGTCTCCCGAAATGGGAACAACCTCTTCATGGTGGGTGACGTCAAGCAGTCCATCTACCGCTTCCGTCTGGCGGACCCCTCTATCTTCCTCAGCAAATACCGGAGCTACCGGGATTATCGTCTTGCTGAGGAGACGGAGCCGAAAAAAATACTCCTGCAGAACAACTTCCGCTCCGATGTCAAGCTGCTCGCGGCCTGCAACCGCGTTTTCTCCAACACCATGTCCGAGGAGCTCGGCGAAATCTGCTACGACGGCGACGCCGCCCTCCGGGCCCCCGAAAACGCCGCCCCGCCCCGCGGCACGGTGTGTCTCACCGTGGTCGCCGTGCCTCAGGCCGAGGATGGGGAGGAACGTCCGGACAAAACGGCGCTCGAGGCGCGGTCGGTGGCGGCGGGAATCAGGGCTCTGATCGACGGCGGCGAAACAATACTGGAAAACGGCGCCGAGAGGCCTGTCGGATACGGCGACATCGCGGTGCTTCTCCGCTCTCCCGGCTCGGCCGGAGCCGCTTTCGCCAAGGCGCTCGCCGACAGGGGCATCCCTGTGCTCTCCGAGCAGAGCGGCGGCTTCTTCACCTCCCCGGAAATCCGTATCGTCATCTCGCTTCTCTCGGTCATAGACAACCCGCACAGGGATGTGCCGCTGACCGCGGCGCTCACCTCTCCGGTATTTGCTTTCAGCGCGGATGAGCTCTCGCTGATCCGCACCGCTGACCGCGACGGAGACTTTTACTCCGCGCTCGTCCGTTCCGCCGCCGGAAGCGAAAAATGCGCCGCCTTCCTCGCGACGCTCTCCGAGCTGCGCAAGCTGTCCCTCGACGTCGGTATTTACGCGCTCCTGTGTGAAATCTACGACCGTCTCGGGCTGCCCGCCCTCTTCTCCGCGATGGGCGGCGGGAACGCTCTCCCGCTGCTTCTGGACTGCGCCGCCTCCTTCGAGGAGAACGGCTACCGCGGGCTATACGGTTTTCTTAAGCAGCTCGCGCGCATGGAGGCACGGGGCGAGGAACCCCTTTCGGCTTCCGGCGGCACGGGCAGCGCGGTCCGCATCCTGAGCATCCACAAAGCCAAGGGCCTTGAATTTCCTGTCGTTTTCCTGGCCAACACCTCAAGAAGGTTCAACACCGCCGATCTGCGCGCAAGTGTTCTGATCCACCCGGTGCTCGGCCTGGGCTGCAAGGTCACCGACACGCGCCGCGGCCTCGAATACCCGACACTCGCGCGCCGCGCCATCGCCTCGAGGCTCACTTCCGAGCTGCTCTCCGAGGAGATGCGCGTACTCTATGTCGCAATGACCCGCGCGAAGGAGCGCCTCTACCTCTCCTGCACAGCAGGCGATCCCGAGGCGCTGATCGCGAAGCTCTCACAGAACCTCACGTCCCCGATCAGCCCCGAGCTCCTAAAGAGCATGCCCTCGATGTCCCACTGGCTCATCTCCGCGGCTCTCTGCGGCGGCGACGGTCTGATTGCGCTGAAGCTTGAATATCCGTCCGAAAACGCAAGCCCGCCCGAAGAAGCCGCCGAAAATACGAGCCCCGGATACCCGGAACCGGACATTTCAGAACTCGAAAAGCTGAGCGCGCGCCTGAATTACACCTACCCCTACGGATATTCCGTCGCCCTGCCGACAAAGCTGACCGCGACCTCGCTCCCCGGCGAGGAGAGCGACGCGGAGGCGGCCTCCCTCGTGAAGGAGCGAAGATCCGCTTTCCGTCTCCCCGATTTTGCCGCGGAGGGCCGCCCGCTCACGGGCGCAGAGGCCGGCACCGCGACGCATATTGTGATGCAGTTCATCGATTTTTCCCGCGTCGGCTCTCCCGGGGAGATCGAGAGCGAGGTCGCAAGGATTGCCGGACTGGGCCAGCTCACGGAGAGGCAGGCGAAAGCCGTGGACAGGGCCTCGATTCTCCGTTTCTTCGCCTCCGACGTCGGCAGGCGCATAAAATCGGCGGACAGCGTCCGCCGCGAGCTGCGCTTTTCGCTGCTCTGCCCCGCCGAAAAATTTTTTGCTGTGCCGGAGGGCGAGAACGTGCTCCTTCAGGGCGTCGTCGACTGCCTCATTGAGGAGAACGGGGCTCTCTCCGTCATAGATTACAAGACCGATCACGTAACGCTTGATACCCTTGCCGAGGCGTCCGCGCGCTACGCGAATCAGCTCCGCGCCTACGCCTACGCGATGTCGCGCATCACGAAAAAGCCCGTCTGTTCCTGCCTGCTCTGCTTCCTTCGCTCCGGACTTTTTTACGAGTTTGCGCCGTAGGCCCCCGAATAAAGCACAAATGCCCCGTCCCGTGAGGTACGGGGCATACTGCCGACAAATATTACGGATGAGAGTTGGACACAAAGGACAGTTTATAACGAACAGGATATCGGTTTTTATAAAACCGCATAAAAAAAGACCCGCTGAAAACACTGGGTTTTCAACGGGTTCTGATTTTACTTGCTATTACAGGCCAAACTTTTTGTTGAACTTTTCTACGCGTCCGCTGGTGTCGACCAGCTTCTGCTTGCCTGTATAGAAGGGGTGACATTTGGAGCAAATCTCAACTGTTATATCCTTCTTAGTAGAGCCTGTCTCTATAACTTCACCGCAAGCACACCTGATTGTAGTCTGCTCGTATTTAGGATGGATGCCTTCCTTCATTATGTTCACCTCTTTCTTGGGAATTGCTCTTAAAGCGCAAGTTGTATTGTAACATAGACAAAATACTTTTGCAAGCACTTTTTCAATTTTTGTAACATTTACGGTTTCTTTGAGACCTTCGGGCTTTCGTTGGCGCCCGCCTTCGGGCTGACGGGCGCGGACGGCTTCACGGAAGCGGCGGGACCCGCCTTTTCTCCTGCCGCGGCGCCGGGATCAGGGCTTGCGGAGGGGCTGACGGACACTTCCGGCGACGGACTGGCGGAGGCGCTCGTCTCCGGGCTCTCTTCCGGGCTTTCGGACGGTGACGCGGCGGCGCTCACCGCCGGGGCACCCGTATCGGCCTTCTTTGAAAACGGCAGAACGATGGTCGCGTTCCCGTCCGCGTCGTAGACGCATAAGCTCCTCAGTCCATAGAAAACGAGAACGGCAAGAATCAAAACCGCGAGAATAACGGCTATGACCACGCCCGCATGCGAGCGTTTTTTTCTGCCCTGGTAGATGTCTCTCGGTTTGATCGCCATTTCCGTCCTCCAAAAATCAGCTCTTAAAGTTTCTGTCCTCTATTTCGGAGATAAGCCCGATACGCCTGGCGTGCCGCCCTCCCTCAAATTCCGTGTTCAGAAAAATATCCACCACCTTGAGCGCATGTCCGGGCCCGATCACCCGCGCTCCCATGGCCAGAATATTCGCGTCGTTGTGGCGGCGCGTGTACTCGGCGCTGTAACAGTCGTGGCAGAGCGCCGCGCGTATGCCTCTCACCTTGTTCGCGGCGATGGAGACGCCTATGCCCGTCCCGCAGACGAGAATGCCGCGCTCGTATTCCCCGGACGCGACGGCGTTCGCGACGATCTCGCCGTAAACCGGGTAGTCGCAGCTCGCCTCGGTATAGGTGCCGAAGTCTTTATAGGCTATGCCCTCGTCGTCCAGATGCTTCATAATCTCCTGTTTCAGCGGAAAACCGCCGTGGTCGCTTCCAATAGCAATCATATTTTCACTCCATTCAAATTTTGATAAAGAGAGGTTTCCGCTTTTCGAAAACCGTGACGTATTTAAAGCCAAGCTCTTTCAGGAGCGCATAGCCCTCTTTGAGCCCGACGCCCGCCTGGGCGGTTTCATGCGCGTCGCTCCCGACCGTAATAATCTCGCCTCCAAGTTCCCTATAGCGCCTGAGTGTGTCACGTGTCGGGATTTCCCCGCCTCCCGGCGGGGTTCGGAAGCCCGAGCAATTGATCTCAATTCCCCTTCCGCCCGAAATAAGCGTTTTCAGGATCCGCTCCATTTTTTCCCTGTAGGCGTTAAGGCTTATCTCAAGGTCATAGCCCTGGAGGCGGGAATAGTGCACCGGATAGCCTAAATGCGCCATCACGTCGAAGTATGGGAGCGCGGCCAGCTCGAGGGATTCGTCCATATATTCGTCGAACAGGGCCCTGCAGTGCTCCTCGCCGCGGTACTCTATCCCGTAGAAATCGGGCTTCCCTTTGAGGTTGTGTATGGAACCGAGCACGAAGTCCAGCTCTTCGGACGCGCAAATGACTGCGGCGCGCGCGGGATCGTGGTTTATCTCCCCCAGCTCTATGCCGAGTCGAATCGTCATGTCCTTCGGTGCGCTCTTTCGCGTCTCCTCATACATATTTATTATATCCCAGCGCTTCGAAAAGCAGTCCGGATCCGGTTTTCCCTCGAAGGTCTCGTCAAGATCGCAGTGGTCGGTAAAGCAGAGCGTATCCGCTCCGAGCTTCCGGGATGCAAGCGCCATGTCGAGCATGGTGTCATATGCGTCCGGTGAGCAGCAGCTGTGTATGTGGCTGTCGGTATAAGGCATCTTTCTCTCCCCCGCAATCGTTTAATCAAAGGGCCAGGCGTTCGGAATCCAGACCAGCAGGTTCGTATACGCCCTCGGGACTGAAATGCCCGTGAGAACCGGATAGAACAGCACAAACAGCACGAGACAGGCCGCGGTCGCTCCGTAGACTTTTTTCTTCCACCTGAAGTCGAGCAGTCTGATTGAGTTGAAAACATAGCAGATTGCGAGGACGAGGAAGATGAGGCTCGGAAAGTAGTGGTATTCGAAGGTGATACGCTTGATAAAGAACCATGGCGCAAGCTCCGAAAAATAGCCGATGAGGAGGAACAGGGCCTTGCCGTCCCTGAACCTAATCGTCCTCCAGACCATCGCAATCATCGCGATCAGGCCGCCCCAGCACACGAAGGGGTTCATGAAATCCGCGAACGCGGACTTGTAATTATGGGGGTAGCTCTGCAGAAAATACAGAATCGGCCTTCCGTCCACGATCCACTGGTACCAGCGCGCCGAATAGGGGTGCGTCGCGACGAGCTCGGAGTGATAATCGAACATCGAGAGCTGGTTGTCCAGAACAATCTTCGCGTAGTCTCTGGAGAGGTACATTTTAAGGCCGCCCTGCATCCCCGCGGCCGTCCCATAGTAGTAATAGCTCGAGTAATAGAGGATTGCAGGGATGATAATAAAGAACAGCAGGCATTGCAGAAGGTTCTTGGTAAGTTCCTTTCTGTGCTCCCCTCGGCGCCCCAACTTGATGAGTTCTCTGCCCCTCATAATACGGAACAGCAGCCAGATTATCGCGAGCCCTACCCCGCCGTAAATCACGGTCCATTTCGAAGCCGCGCCGATTCCGAAGAAGAAACCCGAGAGGAAAAGCGGCAGAGTCTCCTTCCATTTCGGCATGAAGGGGTCGTCCCGCGGCGCCGTGATATAGCGGTACATAAAGAAATACATCAGCAGGATGAAGAGGACGCCGTAGGTGTCGATGGTCGCGATGCGGGTCTGTACGAAGTGCATGAAGTCGAACGCGAACAGCAGCGTGCCGCAGGCAGCGACCGGGGTCGAGCCGAAGAGGTTTTTGACAAACACATAGAAGGGCGGCAGCATGAGGATTCCGAAAAGCACGCCCACGAAGCGCCATCCGAAGGGATTGAGTCCGAAAAGCCTTACACTCAGGCTGATGATGATCTTTCCGAGCGGCGGGTGTGTGTTTTCGTAGGGGGTCACGTTGAGCATATACTCATAGGCCGTGCGGACATGGTAGACCTCGTCGAAGTATGTGCTGTTCATATAAGTCATATCGGCGGGGATCTTCTGCTGCTCGTCGAAGAGCGAGGCGCAGCCCTCGTCGTATTTAAGCGTACCGGCGGAGATAAGGCTCCCGTCCGGGCCGTAGAGGGCGAGCTCTCCCATCTGCAGGTGCGTGTCCGAGATGATGCGGATATATTTTACCGGCGAATTTGTCTCCTTCAGCTCCGCGTTGTGCCATTTGAGCACATCGGCGTAGTCCTGGGGCAGCTTTGCCTCGTCGGTATAGTTGACTCCGTCGGTCGAATACTGGAGAAAATAGTTTCCAGTGAAAATTCCCGAATAGTACATCACGCGGGATAGGGTGGTCTCCTGCGGCAGCTCCGCGACCGCGTAGCTCCCGTTCCCCGAAAAGTCGCAGAAGCTCTCCGGAGCCTGTTTGTCTCCGAGTCCCCAGTATGCGACGGCCGCATAGATAAGCGTTATCAGCACAAGCGGCAGGATATCCTTTCTCCCCATCGGATAGCGGTGACGCGGGTAGGTGAGCGAATCCGTTTCCCGCTCGCAGGCGTCCGCCAGCGGGCCGTACTTCCTGTAGAGCGAAAAGTAGTACACGAAGAACAGCAGCACGACCGCCACCGCGATCAGCAATATTGCAAACTGGAGAAACTGCATTTTCGAAATCACCTTTATTTCTGATCTGTATAGGGTTCGTTTATGACGCAAAGTATTATACTACCAATCCCTCGCCATGTCCAACTAAAACATGCGTTTTTCACTATGCGCGGGGACTTTGCAGGCGCGGAAACAAAAATATTTAAAAAATCCTGCGGGAAAATGAACCGGTGCGCGGTATAATCGCTCTTAATAAGCAGGTGCACCAAAACGGCAGCAGTTTTGCCGATACGGAACAGGGGATGAAAACGATCGGTACGGAAGAATTAGTGCTCATGGTTCAAAAGGGCGACGAAAACGCTTTCGATATGCTTTTTGAGAGATATAAAAACGAGGCGGTGAGAACAGCCTTTCTGATAACCGGAAATCAGTCGATCTGCGAGGATATCGCCCAGGAGGCGTTCATCAAATGCTACGGAAGTATCGGCGGACTAGACAATCCAAAGGCGTTCAGGGCCTGGTTTTACCGCATTCTTACCCGGATAGCCTGGAAATACGGAAAAGCGGCGGGCCGCGAAACGGCCGACGAGGACATAATCGAGAAGGCCGACGCGGCCTGCACCGACATCTCTTTCGAGCGGCATATGCGCTCCGAGATCAATCGGCTGCTGTATTCGGAGATTTCCCGTCTCGAGCCGCGAAAAAAGGCCGTGATCGTTCTCTATTATTTTGACGGCCTCTCGACGAAGGAGATCGCCTCAGCGCTGAACTGCTTCGAGGGTACGGTCAAATCCAGGCTTCATTCCGCGAGGGAGGAACTCAAAAAAGCCCTGAAAGCGCTGGACGCAGATGAAAAGGAGTGGAATATATGTTAAAAAGCGGAGCATTCGATTCTCAGATCAGAGACACCCTGTCGGAAGCCGCGGATCAGATTGCTGCCTCGGATCTTCTCAAAATCAGAATAAAAAACAGTCTTTCAACCCAGACAATCAAGGAGGAACCCATGAAAAAAATATTCTCAATAAAACGCGTTGTGATTCTCGCGGCCGTGATCTGCGTTCTCGCAACCGCGACTGTCTTCGCCGCCGGCGGCATTACGCATTATACCTCAAGTTCCTACAGGGGAAACGCCTACACAAAAATTCCTTCGGCTGACAAGCTTTCAAAGGATATCGGCTTTACCCCGAAAATTATCGCCGCTTTCTCGAACGGATACGCTTTCAAGGACGCGGAGCCTGTCGGTACAAACGGACAGAGCGAAGAAAATCAGAACCTCACAAGCTTCAAAGAGCTGTCTACCACCTATTGTGCGCCCGACGGCAAATCCGTGACCCTGACCTCATGCGAAACCGGCAGTTTTGAAGGAGGCCTCCCCAAGGTCGATCAGACGGAAAGCTATAAGACGCTCGACCTGAAATACAACACGCAGGCATATAGGTTTGTTCCTGAAAACTACCAGCTCACCGACGCCGACAAGGCGGCTCAGGCCGACGGCTCCGTCATCTTCTCCTTCGGCAGCGACGCGGCTGATAGCGAGACAATCCAGTCTGTCGGCTGGAGCGAAGGCGGCATCGATTATAGCCTTATGACCCAAAATACGTCTCTCACCTCGGCAGATCTGTTCAGCATGGCTCACGAGCTCATCGATATGGCCTGATTTCCCTGTTTTTCCCCCATAAATAATCCGCCCGGCGCACAGCGCCGGACGGATTATTATTCAGCCCATCTGTACCGCGACGTCAAGGGCGAGGCCTATCATGTCGCGAAAGCCGAGTTGTCTTTCCTCGGGGGTGAGCTCCTCCGGCCTGTAGATGTGGTCGGAGATCGTGCAGAGGCAGAGAGCACGCTTTCCGGCTCTGGCCGCCGTGAGGTAAAGTCCGGCGGCCTCCATTTCGACCGCGAGCGTCCCCATCTTCTTCCACTTGTCGAGGGAGGAGTGCTCGTCCCCGTAAAAGCTGTCGCTTGAGAGGAGGCTGCCGACCTTGATGTTCAGGGCCTTCTTTTCTGCGCAGTCGACCGCGCTCCGGAGAAGCGCAAAGCTCGCGGTCGGCGCGAGCGTTCCGGGGACGCCGAATTTATCGGCAAAGTTCGAGTCCGTTCCGGCGGACATACCCGCGACGATATCGCGCAGCTTCAGCTCGTCCGCCAGAGCTCCGGCGCTGCCGATGCGGATGATGTTCTCCACCCCGTAGAAGTTGTAGAGCTCATAGCTGTAGATGCCGATGGACGGGATACCCATGCCGCTCGCCATGACCGTGACCGGCACGTTGTCCCGCGTTCCCGTATAGCCCTGTATTCCGCGTACATTGTTGACAAGCACGCTGTTTTCGAGAAAATTCTCCGCGATATATTTGGCTCTGAGCGGATCTCCGGGCATGAGCACCGTTTTGGCGATCTGTCCCTTTTCCGCGCTGTTGTGTGGTGTTGGCATAGGTTTTTCCTCCCTAAGTTCTTTGTTCCGCTTTTTTAAAACAGAATACCACAAGAATGCCTTTTGTACAAGTGAAAGGAAGATAAAATGGCGGCCTTCGGCAGAGCTCTTTACTTGACAGGAGACGTTGTTGATGCTATAGTGAATTTATTTCTTCGAACAATATTCATGAAATTGCCATGCAAAATTAGAGATAATTAGGAAAAATGACTAGGGGGAGCAGACAATGCGTCTCGAAGATATTTTCGTAAAAACGAAACCAATAATAGCCGTTATCCGACTTGAAGGCAGCGGAGCCGATTCGGGTGAGCGTGCGCTGCGGGAAGCCGAGCTGTTCCTGTCGCAGGGCGTTGACGCTCTGATGATCGAAGCTGACCGCGCCCATGCCTCGGAAGCGGAAAAGGCGCTTCTCCTCCTGCGCGCGGAGAGGCCCGACTATCGCTGCGGGCTGCATATAGTCGACGACCCGGCACAAAGCTGCGCCCTTGCGGAAAAGTGCGGCTCCAAATTCGCGTTGGCGGATTCCATCCGCGGCAGCCTTTCGCCGGAGGAAGTCAAGGCCCTTGAAGAGGAGTGCGCGGCCTGCGCCGAGCGCGGAAAGTTCCTTCTTATCCGCGGCGTGGACTCGTCGGACGAGGCGGTTCTCAGACGGACTATGAAGCTCTGCGGCGCGATAGCCGTGGACGGGACCGGGCTCGGCTCCAGCCCTCTGCGGGAGATAAAAGGCGTCTTGCGGAGCTTTCCCCTCATCATCAGCGGCGGTATCAGCCCGGAAAACCTTAAGGAGCGGCTGCTGGTCGGCGACGGGGCCATCATAAGCTCGCTCTTCAGGGAGGACGGGAAGGCGGACGGCGGAATCAGCGTCGGGGCCGTTAAAGAGGTCATGACCCGGATGGCAAGTCTCAGAAGCGCGACATTCCTGCTCAAGCGGTTGAGTTGATCCTTATTTTCATGACGCACAGACGCAGAAGGCCGTCCCTCCCGGGACGGCCTTCTGCGTCTGTGCGTTTTCAGCATGTTCAGATGAGCTTTGCCTGATTGATCTTGACGCCGGGGCCCATCGTGGAGGCCGTGACGCAGCTTTTGATATACTGGCCCTTTGCGGCGGCGGGCTTGGCCTTGAGGATGGCGCCGATGAGGGTGTTGAAGTTGTCGTTGAGCTTCTCGGGTCCGAAGCTGACCCTGCCTATCGGGCAGTGGATGATGTTTGTCTTATCGAGACGGTACTCGATTTTACCGGCCTTAATCTCCTTAACCGCCTGTGCGATGTTCGGAGTGACCGTGCCGGCCTTCGGCGTAGGCATGAGGCCCTTGGGTCCGAGTATCTTGCCGAGACGTCCGACAACGCCCATCATATCGGGCGTAGCGACGACGACGTCGTAGTCGAAAAAGTTTTCGCTCTGTATTTTCTGGACCATGTCCTGACCGCCCACGTAATCGGCGCCCGCGTCCAGAGCTTCCTGCTGACGCTCATCCTTGCAGAAAACAAGAACCTTGCGGGTCTTGCCGGTGCCGTGCGGAAGAACGATTGCGCCGCGGACCTGCTGATCCGCATGGCGGGAGTCAACGCCGAGCTTGACGTGCAGCTCGACAGTCTCGTCGAATTTTGCCTTTGCGGCCTTGGTCACGAGGTCAAAGGCTTCCATAGGGTCATACAGAGTCTGTTTATCAACGAGCTTGGCGCTCTCTTTATATTTTTTACCTCTAAACAATTTAGTTTTCCTCCTTGTAATGTGGTTCGTCGGATGGAATTATCCTCCCACGTAAAGGCTGCGGCGACAGGCGCCGAAAGCCTTTTACTGCTTCGCTACGTTGACGCCCATGCTGCGGCAGGTACCGGCGACCATGCTCATAGCCGACTCGATGGTCGCGCAGTTGAGATCAGGCAGCTTGGTTTCCGCGATCTTGCGCAGGTCCTCGCGGCTGAGAGTCGCGACCTTGTCGCGCTGAGGCACGCCGGAAGCGTGCTCGAGGCCGCAGGCCTTCTTGACGAGAAGGGCGGTCGGGGGTGTCTTTGTGATAAATGTAAACGTGCGGTCGGAGTAAACTGTGATGACGACAGGAATCATCATGCCCATATCGCCTTTGGTGCGTTCATTGAAATCCTTGGTGAACTGGCCGATATTTACGCCATACTGGCCAAGTGCGGGACCTACGGGGGGAGCAGGTGTTGCTTTTCCCGCGGGTACCTGGAATCTGACAATACCAACAACTTTCTGTGCCACTTTAAGTGCACCTCCTAATTATTCTGAAACAAATTCGACCTGGCCGTAATCCAGATCGACCGGCGTCTCCCTGCCAAACATGGAGACAATGACGCGAACCCTGCTCTTGCCGATGTCAACTTCCTCGACGGATCCCACGAACCCGTCCAGAGGTCCGTCGATAACCTTAACGGTATCGCCGACCTTGAAGCCCTCGGCTACCTCATGGCGTTCGACGCCCAGATCGAGAATTTCCTGCTCGGTAAGCGGAATAGCCTTGCCGTCGCTTCCCACAAAGCCTGTCGCACCGCGCACGTTGCGCACGAGGTGCCAGCTCTCGTCGGTCAGAATCATCTTGACGAAAACATAACCCGGATAAGACTTTCTTTCCACGATCTTTTCACCGCTTTCGGTGAACTCCGTGACGGTCTCCATGGGGATATTCACCTCAAAAATGAGATCCTGCATCTTGCGGTTTTCGGCAGCCTTCAATATCGCCGCGGCCACGGCGTTTTCATAACCGGAATATGTGTGTATCACATACCACTGTGCATCTTCAGCCATCTTGCTAACCCACCAGAGAGATCAGTGCCTTGACTCCCGCTTTCGCCACGAAATCAAAGGCCCAAAGCACGACCGCGGAGGAGAACGTCATGACGAGTGCGATGACGGTGTTGTTCACCATCTGCGCCCTCGTGGGCCATACAACCTTCTTCAGTTCGCTCTTAAGGTCACGGAACCACTGCGTAAAACGCTCGGAGAACTTTTTCTTCTCGTTTCCGGTAGCTTTTTTGACGGCCTCTGTTGTCGTAATTTTTTTAACCGCGTCTTCCTTGGCTTTTGACATTTAAGCACATCCTTTCAAAAAACCTACTTCGTTTCCGTATGCATCGTGTGCTTCTGGCAGAAAGGGCAATACTTGCTGATCTCGATACGTTCCGGGGTGTTTTTCTTGTTCTTGAAAGTATTGTAGTTCCTCTGCTTACATTCGTTGCATCTCAATGTAATCTTAACTCGCATATCGGCACCTCCTTGTAATATTTGGCTCGAAAGAGCCCGTTGCCTCCCTGTTCGGTACGGTCGTCCTGTGCTGCGGTAATTGCGCGCACAAAAATAAAGCCTCTCCGCCGACAGGTAATATGTATTTTAACACAACATGTCCGTCCGGTCAACAGTTTTTTATAATATTCATGGCGGGATATTTTCACCGCCGTGATTTTTGGAACCCTTCCGGCTTGCCCGCCGCGCGGTCAAAACGCATGTCTGCGGGACCGGAATATTCTCCTTACGTCCGGGGCTCTCTGGAATCCGGCATGGGTGACCAGCGGCGCGGCCGATCCCCCTCAAATTCAATTTTGTAGCCCGTGCCGCCTGCCGGCTGCCATTCAAAACGGTTTTTCCCTGCGTCGGGGAAAAGCTGCGTCATCACAGCGGCAATCGGGCCGCCGTGCGTGATGATCAGGAAGTCGTCGTCCTGTGCCAGCAAGCTTCGGAAGCCGGCCATAACGCGCCTTGTCATATCTTCCCCGCTTTCGCCGCCGGGACAGCAATTTTTTTCGTTGTCGCCGGTAATCCAGCCGATATAGGATGGCTCGTTTTTCAGTTCGCCGTAACCCCGCATTTCAAAAGCGCCGAAGTCCATTTCCCGAAGCGCAGGGACCCGCTCGTGCGGCACCTCACCAAAGAGGAGAAAGAGCGTCTCCTCCGTTCGGATAAGGCCGCTCGTATAGACGCGAACGCCGGATATCTCGGGATAGCGCATCGTTTCGCGCAGCTTTAAAAGCGCGGCGCGGCCCTCCTCAGAGAGCGGAATATCCGTTCCGCCGCAATAAAGCCGGTTTTCGTTTGCCTCCGTCATCCCGTGGCGTATTAAATATGCCCGCTTCATTTGAGGACTTGCGGAAGCCCGCAAAAAAGGCGGACAACGTGCGCGGCCTCCGCAGAAAGGCGGTTCAGGCAGCGCCCCGTCGCCTCGCGCCATGCGCGGAGAACAGGGTCTTCCGGCACGATGCCGCAGGAGATGTCGCGGCAGATGATAATCGCGTCAGCGCGAAAGGCACTCTCCGGCTCCGTGCCGCTTTTGACACAGGCTAGAATATATTCCTCAAGCCCACAGATACAGCGTTTGGAAAAGTCGATTTTGCCTTCCGTCGTACAGACGAAGATATCCTCATCGGAAAGGTCAAATTTGCTGCGAGCGTAAGCAAGCTTTCCCTGATACGCGCCGCCAATGATGAGTTCCATGTGCTTATCCCCTTTCATGTCAGCATCAGAACCGCTATGCCGCAGAGCTCACCCCAGACTATGCCGAAGCCAGAGATGTCGCCGGACATGCCGCCGAGCTGCCGCCGGCCAAACCATATGGCGAGAAGCGAGCCCACCGCCGCCGCCGGCGCGCTAAGCCCGGGAACTCTGAAAATCAGTACCGGCAGGACGCAGGCCAGAAGCAGCAGGCAGGACGTCAGATTTCCATACTGCGGCTTTATAAGCTTCTTGAATTCTCCGGCATAGCTGCTGCCAGGCATCGGCTCGCAGCGGTATAGGGCGCGCACCGAGCAAAGCCTCGAAACAACCGGGAGAAAAAGAAGGCCCCAGAGCCGTCCGCTCAGATCCGCGCAAGCGAAGAGCGAAAACTGGAGCAAAAACACCGCGCCTAAGCCGATGACCGCAAAGCTGCCGCTGTGCGGGTCCTTTAAAATGCGGCGCCGTTCTTCGAGATCCCGCCGGGAAAAAATGGCGTCACAACAGTCCAGGAAGCCGTCCATGTGGATAAAGCCTGTCAGCGCGCCCGGCAGCAGCGTCAGCAGCGCCGCCTCAACGAGAGCCGGACAGCCGGCAAGACCCAGAAGGTATGCCAGAAGCGCCCACACAGCGCCTGTCAGCGCGCCGATAAGCGGAAGGCACAGGAGCATTTCGCCGCTCAGCTTTTCGTCCCAGACGCGCAGGGGACAGGGCACGGCGAAAAACATGCCCCAGGCCATGAAAAACAAAGTTGCGAATTTTTTCAAAGCGTCAAAACTCCTTTGTGCAGAATACGGTTTCCGGCGCAGAGCTCCGCGACCGTGTCGCAATATTCCGCCAGTGCCCGGTCCACAAGCGCGAGTCCGCGCCGATAAGCTTCGGTGCCCTCCTCGAAGTATGCCGCGTCCGAATAAAGATAGTCGCTCACGAAAACGGCGTTTGAAACGCGGTCCGCAAGCGTGAGAAGGCCCTGTGCAACGCGCTGCGGGGCTGTCTCGTCCGCAACGCCGTTTTGGAACATCTCGTTTGCGAGAAGCGCCGTCACGCTGTCGATGAGAAAGCAGGCTTTTTCATCCGTCCCGTCAAGGCAGCCGAGGATGTCTCTGCCGCACTCTATGGTCTCAAAACCGAGGCCCGCGCGGTTTTCGATGTGCCTGGAAATGCGCGCCTCGTCCTCCGCGTCGCCGGGGATCATCGTCGCGACATAGTAGCGGCGGGAATTTTTAGAAAGGGCCAGGGCTGCGTACTGCGCGAGCGAGGACTTACCGTTTTTGCAGCCGCCTGAAATGAAAATTGTCATACGCAAAAGCTGTCCTTTTTCCGAATTTCGTCAAGATAGCCGTCGTTGATCGAAGCGGCTTCAAAGGTCGCCATCCCGTTCATGACCGCGCAGGCAGCGGAAATGATCTCAAACGCAAGCGGACAGCCGCTTCCCTCTCCGAGGCGCATACCGAGGTTCAGCCATGGGTCAAAGCCGAGCTCCTTTGCCGCGGCGACGTAGCCGATCTCATAGGAGCCGTGCGATGGGAAAAAATACCCCGCCGCGTCATGACACAGCCTCGCGGCGCACAGAGCCGCGACGATGGAAATGAATCCGTCCGCCACGACAGGCAGCCTGCCGGCCGCAGCGCCGAGGTATGCGCCGCACATGGCGGCCAGATCGAGCCCGCCGACCTTGGAAAGCACGTCAATGGGGTCGCCGGCGTCCGGCTCATGGCGCTTGAGTGCGTTTTTTATAACCTCTTTTTTCTTCTTAAAACCCTCATCCGTGACGCCGCCGCCGCGCCCCGTAACCGCTTCGGCCGGGAGCCCAGTAAGCGCCGCGAGAACAGCGGAGGAGGTCGTCGTGTTACCGATGCCCATTTCACCGATACCGATAACGTCCACGCGGTCCCGCGCCGCTTCGGAGGCAAGTCCGGCGCCGGTCAGCACGGCTTTTATTGTCTCCGCGCGGGTCATTGCAGGCTCTTTGGCAAGGTTTTTCGTGCCCTTCGCAATATTGCAGTTTCTGACTTCCGCGCAGCGGTATGGCGTTGCGATGCCGACATCCGCAACGACGAGCTCACAGCCGAAATACCGGGCCATGGCAGACATGCCGGTAAGCCCCTTTGTCATGTTGACGGCCTGCGCCGCCGTAACGGTCTGGGGCGCGCAGGAAACGCCCTCCTCCACAATCCCGTTGTCCGCGCAGAAAACGAGGATACGGCTGCGACCGACTGCATTATGCAATTTGCCCGTTATGCCTGCAAGACGGATGGAGATGTCCTCAAGCTTTCCAAGACTGCCCGGCGGTTTTGCGAGCCTAGCCTGATATTTTTCCGCCGCGTCCATGGCGGCGTGGTCAAGCGGTCTGATATTCTGAAGAAGACGTTCCATCTCAGCTTCCATGTTAACTCCCTTGTTTTTTTGCTCCGTAGAGTGCGGCGCGCTGAATAGCGATGTCCTTCTCCCGCACCGCACGGGTGCGGGACGAAAGCTCGTGCGTCAAAAAGTCTGGCGCGATGCGTTCCACCACCTCGCGTACGCAGGGATCCGTCCAGGCCATATGCCGGTCGATCTGCAAAATGTGGCCGTAGCTGTCGCCAAAGCGTGAGATATAATCCTGCGCGAGGACCGCCGGAAGCATTCCCGTGTGTGTGCGGACATATTCACCCGAGAGCGACTGGTGCAGGTGTACGGCCTTGATGCATTTTGAAAGGCTGCCATGCGCCTCCAGCATTTTCAAAATATAGTCCGCCCCTTCCCGCTGAGAGCGAAGGGCGGTATTTGTGTTCATGAGGTGGCCGACATCGAGCAATATGCCTTTGTTTTCAAAATGGAGCGCGGAAAGAAGCCGTTCCGTAAGACGCGGTTCCGTAAAGCGGAAGCCCGGCCACCACTGGTTCTCGACCAAAATGCGGAAAGGCGGCTCGCGTCCCCCCAGCGCCTCGTTTATGAGTTCTGCCGCCGCATCAATGACGTCCTCGTCGCTGTGCAGCCAGCGATAGGTGTAGCCCTCTTCTATGGAGACGTCCGAAACGTGATACACGGCATACTGAACGTGCAGAGCCTCCGCCCGCGTCAGGTCCGCACAATACTGTTCGACCAGTGTCCGCCTGTCCGCGCGGCCGTAAAAGGCGGCATAGGCTTTCCGGCTGCCGAACTTTTTTAAAAGGGCTTCTTCGTCCCCGCGCCAGAAATCCAGCCAGTCAGGGTAAAAAACGAGATGGTAGCCGAGTTCAAAGCCGGGTGGCAGTGTTTTCCACATATCGTCCCCGCCCCAGATCGCCTCCACGCCGTCACAGCCCAGGGCGCGGATGCTCTGCACGAATTCGTCCATATCCGCGTATTCGGCCAGGCTTTCGGTGTAGACCGGAAAGCTTACAAGTTCAACCAACTGCCTTTACCTCCCCGGAAGCCGCGCTGACAGCTGCCCGTTTTTTCTCCTCCGTAAAATCTATGCGAAGCGGCAGGATGGACGCCGCAATTGCCGAAAAAAGGCTCACGGAAAAATCCTCCTGCCGCAGAAAATCTGTAGTTTTGGCGGTGACCCCCGCCGGCTTACAGACGAAGTCCCCAGATTGGACAAATCAATTTTATCACCTTGCCGCCCTCGCTTTTTCAGCGATGAAAACAATTCCGCCTGGGGGCGTGACGGCGTGGGATAAAGCGCTTGTCCGTGCGGAAGGTATCTTTTGTATTTCAGCTCTGCTGCCAGTTCGCGGGGTATACGGTATAAGCGTATTTGGCGCGGTCGGGCGTCTGGAAATGAATGTGGCTGCCCTTGGGGATATAGATGATATCGCCGGGGCCGCCTTTTATGACGCGCCCGCCGATCTCAATCTCAAGATTGCCTTCGAGGACGATGTCGTATTCGTCGTAGGTGAGCGTCCATTCAAAGGACGCTCCATCCGTCAGCTCCATCACGCCGCAGCCCATGCGCGGCGCTTCCTCGAGCGAAGTGACATCCTTGAGCTTCACGTCCTTGCGGCCCTCAAAGGGCTCGAGCTTTACGGTGCTCGTTTTGATGCCAATGACGCCGCTGGGGTCGACCTGCCTCTGGCACTCTCCAATGCCGGTATCTCTTTCTTCGAGCACCTTGACGATGATTTCGCGGATCATTTTTTCACTGATATTCATAAATATGCCTCCGAAGTAGATTCATAGCCTTTTTTTCTGTGTCCGGGTCCCGGCAAGGCGGATAAGTCCGAAACAGATATCTTTCTCTCCTTCTCACGGCTTCAGCTAGGTCTGAGAAGGGCAGAGTTACCGTAGCGCCCGGTAGACCTCCGGCGATGGCTTTGGGATAACCGTCACGCCGTCCAGCATGGTTTTATCTTGAGACGCAGCGGCAACCGCAGCGCGCACGGAGCCAACGTCACCACACAGCGTCACATAACCTTTCCCGCCGATGGCGCTGGCGAGGCGGACATCTACCAGTGTCACGTCAGCTGCCTTAACCGCGGTATCCGCCGCCACGATGGTCGCCGACACCGAATAGAATTCCAGCACGCCGATGGCTCCCTGTACATTGGCTCTTGCGCTTCTGCCGAGGGCAGCCAAAAGCTGTGGGTGTACATTCGGCAGCATCAGCGTGTCAACGATGCGCTCGCCGCTGCACTTGATGCCCTCAGCCAGGGACGCTCTGACCGAGCCGGTATCGCCGGAAACAAGAACAAGATATTTTCCCGGGCAAACCGTTGAGCCGCGCAGGAGCGTCACCTGCGCCGCTTTTACCATGCAGTCGCAGGCTTCGATGCCTCTGGAAATACTGTTCAGTTCCACAAGTCCGATCGCCGTGCTCACGCTCTCACCCCTTCATGCTTTTTATGCAGGCGCCGTTTTTGCTTATTTTTGTGACCGTGCCGTCTATGCTCGCGTGGATTCCGGCGAAAGAGCCGTCTTTTGCCAGCAGTTCGCCCTTCTTCACGACGTCGCCTACCTGCTTCAGAGGCTGTGCGGGTCTGTATAGGCGCTGGGCAAACGGGATGATAACTTCGTCGGTGGACAGCTCCCGGTAGGCATAGTCGTGGAATCGCCCGTATTCTGAAAGGCCAAGCAGCACGGTCAGCCGTACTGTATCAATTCCTCCCGGCTTCCCGCGGGGAACTGGTTCCTTCACTCGGGGAACGAGGCTGCCCCGCTTTTTAAGTTCTCCGCAGAAGTGGGCGTTTACTCTGCGCGGCTGCAGACCCATCGGGCACACGGCGTCGCATACGCCGCAAAAGCAGCAGTTGAGCGCGTCCCCAAACGCATCTGCGTACGTGCCGCCGTCTGAAAGTTCTCCTTCACGGCACAGGCCGCGCATGATGCGATCCGGGCGAATTCTGTGGCCCAGGCCATAACGCGGGCAGAATTCCGTACACATGCGGCACTGCTCACAGGTGCTCCGGGCGCGGCGCAAAGCCGTGTCAAGCGGCTGTTTGGCCCTGGCAAAAAGAGGATGCTCCCGGGGCAGGACACTCAGGCTTGCGGTCATTTTCGTAACAACCTCTGCCTGCGCCGCGGAGGGAGACATCATAACCCGCCCCCTCATGGGGCCGCCGACGATAAGCGCCGTATCCGGCTCCGCCTGTGCCGCGGCGAGGCACTCCGAAAGTCGCGTCCCAATGGGCACTTTCAGCAGCAGCGGTTCTTTCACTTTGCCTGTTACCGTCAGGTATCTGTCCGTCACGGCCGTGCCTTCAAGCGCAGCCAGGATGTCCAGCGCCTCCTCTATGTTTATGAGGGCGCAGCGCACTTCCCGCACGGTTCCGCGTTCGGGTACGACGCGGGAAGTAACGAGCCGCGTCAGAACCAGTTCATCGCCTGCCGGGTAAAACGGCTCCGTAAGGAACAGCTCCACAGGCGCATGGGATTCCGCGATGGCCTGTGCCAACGCCTGCGCCGCGGAACGGTCGTCCGCACTTACGGCGATCACGGTCCTTTTCGATCCGATGTTTTCTGCTATCACAGCCGCGGCGGCAACCACGCGGCCCGGCTGCATGACACAAAGGCATCTGTCCGTCTCCACGAGCGGCTCGGTTGAGACGGCATTCAGAATCAGGCACCGTACCGCATCCCCCGGTTCAAGGAGGACCGGCAGGCTGTCATTTACGCAGGCTGCCCCCGCCGCTTTTATCGTTTCGACAAAATTCATATTCTCCTTAAAAGCCTGTCCGCTTTGCTCGTTGTCTTGCTGACGGGACCTTTGCTTCAGCCGCGAAGGACCGTCATCCCGTTCCTTGTCACGAATTCTTTGGCAAGATCCGTTAAAATTGCGTTTTTACCGATACGGACGCGGGTAATATTTTCTTTTTTCAAGGAAAAAAGGTCCTGCTCCGTAATGGCGCGTTTGGCGAGTGTCTGCTCTGCTTCTAACGGGACAGTGCTGTTTCGGGGAGACTTCGGGGCCGGCGCACTTTGCAGAATGACGTTTTCAAGCTCTGCCTTCGGGCAGATGACAACGCCGGACGCCGTCAGAATCCTGAGCTTTTCCTCCAGCATTGCGTAATAGGCCGCAGGGGCGGTGGAAACGTAATCGTAGAGTTCCACTTCCTCCTTAGGAACATAGACGCGCTTCCCGAGAAGCAGCGCTTTGGAGGCAATATCCGTATAGGGGGTATCGAAGATGCCGGACGAAAGCTTCCCCAGCGCTTCATTCGTCAGTTGATAAAGAATGACCGTTTCAACGCCTTGGAGACCGCACTTATAGTCCGCCGCCGCCGCACATTTCGTGGCATACTTTTCGCGGAGCGCCGCGCTCTCCAGCATCTGGTGACAGTGCTCTCCGTGCTCCTGTGTCAGGATGAGAAGTCCGGGTTTTTCATCTTCCGCGCACGGGCGGCACTGCTGGCAGTCTCCTGCTTCCGCCTCCCGGATCTTCTCGATCACACGGGCCACGACCTGATCCATGAGGGATTGTTCCATGCTCACCCTCCTTTCCGATTATTAGATGATACAATTCATTGCTATGCCGGTAGGGGTAACAAAGAAGGGGTTTTTCGGTTTTACAGTCCGGATTCCGGTCTGCTTTTCAAAGACCTTTTCAATGCCGGTAAGGTTGCAGGTGCCGCCGCAGAGGTAGATCGTATCGACACTGTCTTTGTCTATATACTTTGTGACGATGCTTGCCATTTTTTCAATGACCGCTCGGACGACAGGCATGATCTCCCTGTGGCGGGCGTAATCCTGCTTAATGGCTTCCGCATCCGCGAAACTGATATGGTAGTTGCCCGACAAAACCAGAGAGAGGTGCGTGCCGCCTGTGGGCTCGTCCGCGGTCTTGACGACCTTGCCGTTCTTAAAAACGGCGAGGCCGGTGGTACCTCCGCCGATGTCGACCACAACGCCGTTTTCTATCTGATAGACCGCGTTGGCGGCGGTCGGCTCATCGAGAATGTTCGTTACCTCAAAGCCGGCCCCCTCCGCGACATACCGATGCGTCTGTACGCTCGACTCGGTCCCGGCCGGCATGGCAATCGCACAGTTCACGAGCTCCGTCCCCAGACGCTTGTTGAGCTTTTCACGGAGCTCTTTCACAATGCGAAGAGCTCCCGTGTAATCGACCACGACACCGTCCCTAAGGACCTCCGCCGCCTGCTTTTCGCAGGCAACGGGGTTGTTGTTCTCGTCAAGGACTACCACGACGATATAGGCGGTACCCAGATCCACACCGACCTTGAGGCGGTCGTTCTTTGGCTGGAAGGTTTCATATTCAGATTCCTCCACCTTGCGGATAAGAGAATTCACGCGCTCAAGATCCAACATACCTTTAACCCCTTTTCTGAATTCAGACTACCGGACGACATGCCCAAGCGTAAAGCCGTTCACGAGAGCCGCGTTCGCCTCGTCAAAATCGATGTGCATACGGTCGCAGGAGCTGCTGCTCACGCGGACGATGACGTCTTCAAAGCGGACGGGTCTTTCCGTAAGCAGTTCAATGCTTACACGCTGCTTATCCTGAAGGTTCATGGCCTTCGCGGTTTCGGGCACCAGATGGATATGGTTGTGTGCGATAATGGCGCCCTGCTTTAAATTGAGTTTGCCTTTCGGGCCTTCGATTATGATTGCGCCGGAGCCGTCCACGTCGCCGGACTCACGGACCGGCGCGTCAATACCCAGTTCGACGCAGTCGCTTTTGGAAAGCTCAATCTGTGTTTTCGCGCGTGTCGGTCCAAGGATCGCCGTGCGCTCCTTTCGGCCTCTGGGTCCAACCAGCGTCACGCGCTCCTCAGACAGGAACTGTCCGGGCTGAGAGAGCCTGCGCTTCGGCGTAAGCGACGCACCGGAGCCGAACAGCACCTCAACGTCGGCCTGCGTGAGATGCACATGCCGCGCGGAGACCTCTGCGACGACCAGTCCCGCTTTCGGAATGGACTCCAGCACCGTTTCTACGATATCGTTCATTTGTTTGCTCCTTTTACTGATACTGACCGGCCAGGTACATGCACATCATCACATGCAGGGCGCTGGAAAGGCGGTTCAGTTCCTCGACGATGTCGCTTCTGTTGTATTGGCCGCCCACGCGGAAAGCCTGTACCGCCGCTACTTCCGCTTCGCGGATAGCCGCGCGGAGCTGGTTGAGAAGGGCATAGTCGCGCCCCATGCTGTAATCCGGCAGCGACATCTGTTTGATCCCGAAATACCTCTGCGGATCATGCGAGCGCGCGCGGATCTCCTCGTGCGTGAACCCGATGACGGTTTCCTTCGTGAAGGGCTCGTCAAGCACCTCACAGCGCATCATTTCGCGCAGAAGGCCGAGTATATCCGAAAGGTCGTCCAGCAGCTTCCTGCTGCCTCCGTTTCCCGCGATTACGGCCTGGTCCAGGACGACCAGCGCCTGAAGGGAATCGAGCTTTCCGCGGAAGGCAATACGCGGATGATCCTTTGCCACCAGCTTGTTACCGACCATCTGTGTCATGTGCTCCGGCTTGTCAAAATAGATCGCGCCGGAATCGTAATCGACATACTTGGGTTTCGGCATGGCAGACTCCGGGACTGCCGCGGGTGCCGCCGCCGGCTCGACGGGGGGGGGCTGCATCTGCGGAACGGCATTGCTCCGTAGCCCGTTTCCGATCTTGATCTTTCGCTGCTGCAGATATTCGCGGGCGGCAGGTGTCAGGATTTTCCCTTCCGGGATATAGAAGATGTCCGGCTGCGTGTTTCGCAGTTCAATTCTGAGTTGCTCCTCTGTGATTGCTTTCAAACGCTCCACCTCTTTTGATCGGTCTTGGCCGAACTACGTCCTATTTTATTTTTCAAGAGAGGGCAGGATGTATTCGACTTCTGCGTGCGGACGCGGGATGACATGGACGGAGATGAGCTCGCCTACGCGCTCGGCTGCCGCCGCTCCTGCATCTGTTGCCGCCTTGACAGCGCCGACATCGCCGCGGACCATAACAGTCACGAGGCCGCCGCCGACATGTACCTTGCCGATAAGCTCTACATTTGCGGCCTTGACCATGGCATCGGCCGCTTCAATAGAGGCAACGAGACCCTTTGTTTCGATCATGCCCAGTGCCTGTGTTATTGTTGACATAGCAGTATGCTCCTTTACGTTAATGTGAATGGCTCGTTCGATGCCGCTTCTTTACTTTTCGAGTTTCGGAAGGATATACTCGACTTCCTCATGCGGACGCGGGATAACATGGACGGAGATGAGCTCGCCTACGCGCTCGGCTGCCGCGGCGCCCGCATCGGTAGCCGCCTTGACAGCCCCGACATCGCCGCGGACCATAACGGTAACGAGGCCGCCGCCGACATGTACTTTCCCGATAAGGCGGACGTTTGCGGCTTTGACCATGGCATCCGCCGCTTCAACGGATGCGACAAGACCTTTGGTTTCTATCATTCCAAGTGCTTCAGTGATATTGGACATAGTGTGTTCCTCCTTTAATAACTTTCAACGTAATTTAAAATGCCTGCAGTTTAGCAAGGACTTGCTTAACGATCGCTTCTACCTCGTCGGCGGTCACCGAAGCACCGCAGGGCTGGCAGGAGCTGTTTCCGCCTTCAGGAACATCCCTGCGGACGTCTTCGATCTCCCTGAGTCCGTAGGCGACGTAGCGCTGATTGAGCAGCAGCATGGGGTTGACGTTTTCTGAGGTTGCGGAGCCGCCGACAGCGCCGCAGCCAAGTGTAAGCGCCGGGGCCAGGCCGGTCGTGCAGCCGATACCGCCGAGCGAGCTGGGGGTATTCACAAGGATACGGGAGGCAGGCACACGGCGTGCGAAGTAGTCGACGATCTCCTCGTTTTTCGTGTGGATAGAGAAGGTGTGGCCGGCGCCCTCGTAGTTGAGGAGCTCCACTGCCCTCTCGCAGACCTCCTTGTAATCCTTCGCAGTGAAAAATGCAAGGATCGGAGCGAGCTTTTCGTTGGAGTAAGGATGACCGCGGCCGACGCCGTCCTCATGTGCGACAAGAACGCGAGTGCCGGCGGGAACGGTATCCAGATGCGCGAGTTCACAGATTTTTTCAACGCTGTGGCCGACAATGGCCGGGTTCATGGTGCCATTTGCGCGGAGAATGAAAGAACCGAGCTTTTTGCTTTCGGCTTCCGAAAGGAAGAAAGCACCCTGTTTCTCCATTTCAGTCTGAACAGCCGAAGCCATATCCTCATCACAGATGACGGACTGCTCGGATGCGCAGATAAGGCCGTAGTCGAAAGTCTTGGAGTCCATGATGCGCTTGACGGCAAGCGGCAGGTCGCAGCTGCGCTCGAGGTAGGCCGGGCCGTTGCCGGGGCCGACGCCAATAGCCGGGGTACCGGACTGATAGGCCGCGCGAACCATGGCCGAGCCTCCGGTTGCGAGGATGAGATTCACATCGCTGTGGCGCATTAAGGTGCTCGTCGCTTCGATCGTGGGGATGGTTATGCAGGAGACGAGGTCCTCATTCCCGCCGGCTTCGCTGATGGCGGTGCGGATAACCTTGACGGTCTCCATGATGGAGCGCACTGCGCTCGGATGCGGGGAGAATATGATTGCGTTGCCAGCTTTAACCGATATCTCCGCCTTGTAGAAGGCTGTGGAGGTGGGGTTCGTGGACGGGATAAGTCCGGCGATGATGCCGACCGGGACAGCGATGATGCGGTATTTCTTCTCGTCGTTGCGGGCGAGCTCACCCACAGTCTTCATGTCCTTGATGCTTTCATAGACACCGCGGCTGGCAAAGATGTTTTTCATGATCTTGTCTTCGACCGTGCCGAAACCAGTGTCCTCGTGGGCCATGATGGCCAGGCGCCTGGCATTGCGCACGCCCGCGTCGGCAATGGCCTTCACAATCTTGTCCACCTGCTCCTGAGACATACGGGCAAGTTCACTCTGCGCCTTTTTCGCGGAGCTCACAAGTGCACGGACCTCCTGGATGGACAGTAAATCTTTATCATATATCTGCATTGCTAATCTCTCCTATATATATGTTTGTTTGCTCACTGGCCCTCCCTGAATGTACGGATGGCTTCGATAAGCTGATCCTTCTGGGCGAAACGGATCTCTTTTCGTGTCATGGAGCTGATCCCCAGCTCGCGTGCCAGAGCGCGCAGCTCCACCACCTTCATATCTCCCAGATCTTCAGCCGCTTTCCGGTCAGTGTCTTTGCCGGTAATTTTCCGCGCATGCTCAGGGGGCTTTTGCGTTTTTCTTTCCTGTTCAGGCCCGGGTGCCGGCTTTCCGTCTTCCAGCTTTACCGGCAGTCTCTTGGGCGCGGGGGGCTCCGGCAAAGGGGTTACTGCCTCGGGTCCGCACACGGAAAGAATTTTTTCTACCTCCTCGTGCGGACGGGGAATTACGTGCACAGAGATGAGCTCTCCTACACGCTCGGCCGCCGCGGCTCCAGCGTCGACCGCTGCCTTGACGGCGCCGACGTCGCCGCGGACCATCACGGTGACAAGGCCTCCGCCCACAANGCTCCTTGCACTGAAGCACGACGTTTGCCGCCTTGACCATGGCATCCGCCGCTTCGATGGAGGCTACCAGTCCCTTTGTCTCGATCATTCCCAAAGCTTTCATATGTTACCTCTGTGTGTTTTTACGACATATTTGCCGAAAAGCCTACGTTATTCAGACCCTGTGCTGATCCGCCACCACTTCCACGGCTGCGGCAAAAGCGTCACAGGCGGACTTGCAGGCGGACTGCGAACCGGTAAGCAGCGCACCGCCGAAGTTTGTCTCGGAAGGAGGCGCATACAGAACACACATTTTGACGTCGGCAGCCTTCAACGCGGCATCGACGGCAAAGATGGATTCCAGAGGAGGCGCGATGAGATAGGCGATTGCTTCGCCCTCGGGGATGCCGCAGGACGCGGACAGATAGGAGCCCGTGCGGGAGATGCAGTGGGCGTAATAGCAGATATCGTCGGTTTCGTTTGCCGAGACGAAGTGGCAGACGTTTTCGATCATGTCGACCGCTGCGTCAAGCCCAGCCTTGGCTTCCGCCGGGTTCGGGGCTGCGAGGATGCCGATAATTTCGCCCGCCAACAGGGTGTTAGCATTGGCGGCGCCGGCGTACATGCTCTTTGCGTAAACGACCTGGCAGTCGGCTTTCTTTGTTGCTTCATCGAGTGCGGTATAGGTGACATCATCACAGTCCGCAGAAATGAGGGCCAGAGACTTCTGGTCCGCTGTCAAATTGAGCTCCTTTGCGAGATCGGAAGCGACATTCGGGATCAGGCGCGTAGCCAGCACGTGTGCGGGAATAGGATCTTTTTTCATTGTTTACCTCCCTGCTTTTACAGCTTTAAATCTGTTCCGCTGACTTTTTTGTCAAGCATAATCTTGATGATCTCGGCGATATGCGCGCCTGCTTCGGCGGGGTTTGTTCCCGCGCGGTGGATGTTGGATACGACCGTGCGGCGCGCCTCCGGCATGCCGACGGTGGCCTTGTAGACGATATAGGCGGACATGGACTCGGCCGTAATGAGGCCCGGGCGCTCTCCGATAAGCGTGCAGGTAACTTCCGCGCCGGTGTATTCGGAGATTTCGTCCATGACGGCAACGCGGCCGTACTTCACGAAGAAGGGCGTTCCCACGTCAATCTTATAGCTCTGCAGGCCCTGCATGATGGCAGGCAGAAGATCCGGAATGTTTGCTGCCACTGCCGCGGAGGATAGGCCGTCGGCAACGTAGATTTCAACTTTGGGGTTCTTCTTGCACTTTTCCTTGATGAGCGCAGCGCCCTCGTCGGAAAGCTTGCGTCCCAGATCGGGGCGGGTCAGATAGATGTCCTTGCTCGTGCACTGGGTCTGAACCGTCATAAGCCCCATCTTTTCAATGAAAGCCGGATCGACGTCGGTGAACACGGCGTCCTGCGCGGCGGAGTGTGCGGCGCTGAACTCAAGTTGCGGCAGCGTTTTATAGCGCGCGCCGGCCTTGCCGATTCCCAGACGGCACGGAGCGTTCATTTTGAGCTCGGCATACTCTTCGCCGTGCTCGGGATTTTTAACGAGATACTGCTTGCGAATATCAATCTCTGTGATGTCCGGCAGGCAGCCGTCCTCAACTTTAGGTGCACCGGAGGCGGACGCCGCGGCAACGGCAGGCGCCGCGGCAGCATCGACATGCATCTCTGTGAGAACCTGCGCAATAATCTTCTTTAAATCTATTTCGTCCATATTAATTACGCCTCCCTTCTTACTTACTCAGGAACACGGAAGCATCCCCGGCTCTAGGTGTGAGCTTGCCGTTTTCAGAAAAGCCCATCTTTTCCAACCATGTGTCGAATTCCGCCGTCGGACGCAGGCCGAAGACTTCGCGCAGAGCGGCTGAATCGTGGAAGCCGGTGCACTGATACATCAGCATGCAGTCGTCACCCTGTGGAACACCCATGATATAATTGCAGCCGGCGGCTACAAGGAGCGTTGCAAGGTTTTCAATGTCGTTCTGGTCTGCCTTCATGTGGTTTGTGTAGCAGGCGTCGCAGCCCATCGGGATACCGGTAAGCTTGCCCATAAAGTGGTCTTCAAGGCCGGCGCGCGTGACCTGCCTAGAATCATACAGGTATTCCGGACCGATGAAACCGACGACCGTGTTTACTAGGAATGGCTGATAGCGTTTCGCAAAGCCGTAGCAGCGGGCTTCCATTGTGACCTGGTCCCAGCCGTTGTGCGCGTTGGAGGAGAGCTCAGAGCCTTGTCCGGTCTCAAAGTACATGACGTTCGGGCCTGTGCAGGTTCCGCGGGAGAGCATCATGGCGCGGCCGTCTTCCAGCATCTTTGCGGTGAGGCCGAAAGCCTCGTTGCCCTTCTGGCTGCCGGCGATGGACTGGAACATAAGGTCCATCGGCGCACCGAGCTTGTCGGCGGCGGCTGTCTGGGTCGTGACGTGCGCGAGAACGCTGATCTGGGTGGGGATTTCCCACTTGTGCTTGAACTCGTCCACCATCTTCAGGAGGCGTGCAACGCTTTCAAGCGAGTCGTCGACAGGGTTAATCCCGATAACGGCGTCGCCGCAGCCGAGGGACAGGCCTTCCATGATGGAGGCGATGATCCCCTTCGGGTCGTCGGTCGTATGGTTCGGCTGTAAACGCGATGAGAATGTTCCGGGCAGGCCGATCGTTGTGTTGCAATGTGCGGAAACACGGATCTTCTTGGCGCCATAGACGAGGTCGAGGTTGCTCATGAGCTTGCACACGCCGGCAACGATCTCGGAAGTGAGGCCGCGGGAAGCGTGGCGGATCATCTCCGTGGTCGTATTGACGTCGAGGAGCCACTCGCGGAATTCAGCCATTGTCATGTTCTTGAATTCGTTGAAAATGGTCTCGTTCACGTCGTCCTGGATGATGCGGGTAACCTCGTCGTCTTCATAGGGAACAGCGGGGCTGTTGCGCAGGTCGTTGAGCGTCAGATTGGAGAGGACAACCTTTGCGGCCACTCTCTCCTCGGATGAATCTGCAGCGATACCTGCCAGCTTGTCTCCTGATTTTTCTTCGTTTGCCTTGGCCATTACGTCACACACGTCTTTGAACTCATATGTGCGTCCGAACAGTTTTGTCTTCAGAATCAAGCTTGTTCACCTTCCTTTCATATTTTAGGGTTTCAGGAATTAAAAATGAGCGTTTTGATTACGACTGGCAGAACCTGACCGCCTGCCACAGGTTCACCGATATCGATGTAGTCGCCGCTTTTCGCCTGAATTCCGTCAATGCAGACAACCTCTTTTTTGAAGTCGAGCATCACGTTCAGGGCGTTGCCCAACACCTTACCGATATCGTTTTCAACAACAATAATCAGGGGATATTTACTTTCTATCAACTCCTCTGCACCTTGCAGAATTGCCTTTGCCAGCGCCTGGACTTCCAAGAAGCTACTGTGCGCTTCACCGTTCAGCGCAATGGCAATCTGCTCAACCTTACCTTCAGGTTTATAGAGCGGCATCTGCTTTATTATAGAGTCTGTCAGCGCCTCCAGCGACGCCTCATCCTCTTGTGGCACTTTAAGAATGGGAATGTTTTTCAGCGGGAGCAGATTGCGCTCATAGTGGATGGTGCTGCCGCTGACTTCGGTGGTGTGAATACCTGCGCCGACCACCGTAGCCCGGATCGTTTCCGTTGCTTTGTAAATCTCAATTTTTCTGAAGTCCGTGTCTTCTCTGATTGCCCTGCCGAGCAGGACACCGATATCGCCAAACCGGTAGGGATCTCCGTCGTTGTTCTGGTAAATGCAGTCGGCCACGCCGCCCGAGAAGGTTATGGCCCTGACGGCCGGCTCCCTGGGAAGCGGTTTCCCGTTGTTCGTATAGAGCTCCCCGTGTTCCGTGTCGGGTTCGCGCAGATGCAGGGCCTCGGCGAGCTGCGCCGCCATAATACGGCAGATGCTCATGAGCACTGTCTCGTCCGCCCTCTCTCCGACTGAAATGGAAATGTTGTGCGCTTTGGCGAGCTTTTGTATCTTCGTGTAGATATAAACGATTTTGCCGTTTTCAATCTTTATCAGCCGGCCGCCGATGTCGAGACACGACGTGCCGCAGAGAACGCCCTTCCTGTAGACCGCGATGTTGCTTGTGCCGCCGCCGACATCAATGTTCGCAACGACAGTGCGCTTTTCGGTCGAATATTTGTCTGCGCCGGCGCCGCGGGCCGCGAGGACGGATTCAAGATCCGGTCCGGCCGTCGCCACGACGAAATCGCCTGCGAAATCTGAAAGCGCTTCCAAAACTTCGTTCGCATTCTGCTTCCGGGCCGTCTCGCCGGTGATGATGACGGCTCCTGTGCGAACCTCTTCCGGCGTTTTGCCGGCGGCCGCGTACTCGTCGCGGATGATGCGCTTGACCGCCTCGGAATCGATCTCCGTGGGAGAACGCAGGGGCGTGAAATAAATTTTGCTGCGATAGACGACCTGCTTGTCGACGATATCAATCCGGGGAACCGTGTAGCTGCTGGCTCTGTTTTCAATGGTAAGCTGGCTGAAAATGAGCTGCGTTGTGGAGGTCCCGATGTCGATTCCGACAGATAAGATGACTTCATGCATAGGATGTTCCACCCCCTTTTCTGCAAGATTTTTACGGAAATGCGGACTTTTCCAAAATAAGCGCCCGGGCGCAGAGCTATCCTCTGCATCCGGGCTGCGCCGCACCGTTTCATTTTCCTTCCGCACTGCGCCGTGCAAAAGCCTGTTTATTGGGATTTTGTCCTCACATGAGTTTATTTCGGAATGTAAATACCGTACTTGTGCCCTTGGGACCGGATTCGATCTCAAGATTGCCCTTGAGTTTGTCCTTTACCAGCGTCTGCACAATGGACAATCCGAGTGAGTTCTGTTCGGTCTTGTTCACATCGAAACCGTTGCCGTCGTCTGCCACCTGTATTGTGGAGTACAAGTCCCCGCGCGTCACAAGGATGCGCACAAGTCCTTCGCTGCGGTCGGTAAAGGCATATTTGAAAGAATTCTGCAATAGCTCGTTCACAACCATCGCAATGGAGGTCGCGATATCCGAATCGACCGAGAAGTTATCTCCTTCGATGGAGATATCAACGTGTCGGGGACTTTCAAAGTAGCGAAGCGTATTGCTCCTGATGTTGTTGATGACGGCGCCCAGCATGACCTCGTCAACACCGCTCTGGGAGAGAACCTCATGGGTGCTGGCTATGGAAAGAATGCGGTTCATACTCTCGCCGAGGACTTCCTTGGTTTCGGCGTTGTCCGTACGCCGCAGCTGGAGGCGCAGGAGGCTTGCAATCGTCTGAAGGTTATTTTTCACGCGGTGGTGCATCTCTTTGATCGCCACCGACTTGAGGATAAGCGCCTGTTCCTGTTCCCATCGCCATGTCTCGTCCTGAATAACAATGGCAAAGGCCATGTCCGTTGTGTTCAGCGGGACGCGTCTGAGCATAAGCACCCGTCCGCTGACGGTCGCCTGCTTGATGGTGAATCCATTCATCTCGAGAACCGTATCGCTTGCGTCTTCGACCAGCTGGACGTTTTTATACGGCTGGCCGAGAACATCCTCAACATAGCCAAGTGTCTGATAAAGCTCTTTCGCAAGGGTGTTCCGGAAGCTTACAATGCCTTTATGGTTTACCATGACAATCGCTTCGTCAATGCACTCTGTAAGCCAGTTGCCCTCGGAGGCCATGTGTGTGAGCGCCAAAGCAATGCGCTCGTCGCTCTGCTGGGAAAAGTGGATCCGATCGCTGAGCTCTCTCTGTTCATCGAGGCGTTTTTCCTGAATCAGGACGCCGATGATCTTGGAACCGTTGCAAATGGTCTCCACGGTCTGGATGGTCATTCCATTTTCCTGCGTGATGGCCTTCATTTCTTTTGTGCCAACACCCAAGCGGAAGGTACGGGCCACAGCCGGCTCGTTTTCCTGCTTTGCGAGCATGCCCACGACGGTCTTTTTGTAGGAGGACGGAACATCGGAGGGTTTTGCCTCCGCGACGACGATGGCATCCCCGTCGCGGCCGGGACAGTCGATAAAAATATCCGCGTCCACAAGATTCGCGACCGGCTTGAGAAAACGGCTCATCGTTTCGATGATCGCAATATCCGCGTCGTTCAGGTCGGTATATTTCCGGCACAGCTGTTTTATGATCGACACCGCCATTCTCACATACCCGCCCTTGCAAGGAGGATCTCGGATATCCGGCGCATGGAAATGTTTTTCATGTGGCTGAGTTCCCGGATATAGTCGTAGGCTTCCTGCTCGGTCTTGCCCTGTTCCTGCATGATGAGGCCCTTTGCTTTTTCGATGACCGTGCGGTTTTCGAGCCGCTCCGACACCTCAGCGATATTTTTCCGCAGCTTGTTGATCTCGCGGCTTCGTGCGACCGCCACTTCAACACTCGGGATGAGGGATTTTTCATCGATAGGCTTTACGATATAACCGGAAACGCAGCTGAGCTTTGCCTGTTCGACGAATTCCTTGTCGCTGTATGCCGTAATCATGATGATGGTGTCGGAAAGGTGATCCTCACTGATGATTTTTGCGGCCGAAAGGCCGTCTGCCAAGGGCATTTTAACATCCAGCAAGACAAGGTCGGGATGGTACTTCCTGCAGTTTTCAACCGCATCGAATCCGTCCGACGCCTCTGCGACTACGTTGTAGCCGTGGGAGATAAATATCTCTTTGAGGTCCATTCTGGTGATCGGCTCGTCATCGGCTATGATGACGGTCGTCCGGCTGTCTTTTTCTTCGTTTTCCATTCTGACCTCCTCTTTCATCAGAGAATGTCCAGATACCTGATAAGTTCCCCGACACCCTCCCCTGTCACGCTGCTGAGAGGAAAAATGTTTTTTACACCGGCAATTTCCAGGTATTCCTTTGCGTTTTCAATCTGTTTTGCGGAAACAAGGTCGCATTTCGTAACAACACCCACAACCGGCTTCGGGAACTGTCCCGCATAGCCGGGCGGGAACATCGACGTGTCCTCGGTTGCGTCCTGAATGAGCATGATGACGTCGGCGTCCGCGGCGGTCACAAGAAGCGCGCCCCAGAAGGATCGGCGCTCCAAGTATTCCCCCGGGGTATCGATCAGCCGGTCATTCACCAGTTGGATCGTCTGGGTCTTATGATACTTCAAAGCCTCATGATTAATACATTGACATAGTGTGGTTTTTCCGGCGGATGTCTTTCCGATGAGGATGGGCCGCTTTTTTTTCTCTTCCATGGGCTCAGGTCTTTGTGATCGGCGCGGAGGCAAAACCCATCATTCCGCACAGTACCTGCATAACATCGTTCAGCGCGGTTTCCACCGAGGCGACATCCCCGCTGATGACAAGCGAACCGTTGAAACGATCCACAAAGCCGATTTTGATATTCGCCGATTTTGAAGCAACATCCGCGGCGATAATGGCGGCCTCGCTCGGCGTGATTGTAAAGATGCCAATAGCGCCCTCGCCGTCGATCAGGCCCATCTTTTTATATAGGTCTGGCACCGGGCTCGCTATCACGTGGGCCAGCGTTACCTGCTTGCCTGGAACGAATTCCTGTATGATTCGCTCTTTTCCTTCAAATTCTTTCAAGTAAGCACTCCTCTTTTCTGTAAAAAAGCAAAATACTCCCGAATTCGAAGAATTCAGGAGCTGCTCCGCTCTTTCATGCTTGCTTTCACCTCTGAGGAGCAAGACTAACGGCGTCCTGAACTTCAAAAGCTAGTCATTGTAATTCTTAAAGGTTTATTATTCTGCGCTTCTCGCAGTCTATCAGAAATGCTCATCCGTGTCAAGAAAAAACGCAAATTTCTCCCTGTGAGCATGTACCGCCCGCCGTGCTCAGAAAGCAGCCGGAGCGATTTCTCTCTCTCTCGTCCGGCTGCAGGGAGCAGCATTTTCTTACAGGTGCTCCGTTTTGAGCACCATGTCAAAGAAGCGAAGCAAAGACCTCGGGCCGCGGATTCGGGATTACTACCTTGGATACGAGAAGCCCCTTATCGCTGCCGACCTTTACACCGGCGTCAACCGCCGCCTTGACAGCAGAAACCTCCCCTGTCACCACCGCGAAGGATTTTCCGCCGATGCCGGTGCCGAGACGCAGATCAATGAGCTCCACCTCGGCCGCCTTGACGGCAGCATCCGCGGCATAGACCGCAGCGGTGATGCTGAAGAATTCCATAACGCCTACCGCGTTGCAGCGTTCCGGCACAGCACCGAGACCGATGGCGCTGATGACTTGGGGATGTACCCGCGGTATAACGACAGAATCGACGACGAGCGGACCGCCTACCGCAAGGCCGGCATCCAGAGAGGCTTTCACCGCGGCGACGTCGCCCTTAAACAGGACTGTGTATTTTCCGGGGCAAGTGGCCTTGGAAAAGATAAGCTCCGATTCCGCCGCCTTGAGGATGGCATCCGCCGCCTCAACGCCCTTGGCAATGCTGGAAAGCTCCAAAAAGCCAATCGAATTAACCATTATTCACTACTCCTTTTCTCCGTATCAGCGGGTAATTGTGATCGACTTGCCGTCTACGGTGACTCTGCCGCCGATACTCGCGTGCAGGTTCGTTCCGAGCTTGCCTTCCGGGCATCGTGCTATAAGCTGACCGGCTGACACGGTATCTCCGCTGCCGACGACCGGCTCACAGGGCGCGCCGATATGCTGGCTCAGCGGCAGGCATACGCTATCCGGATCCGCTTCAAGGAAGCTGTCGATCTTATAGGACTGATATTCCTGAACATCCGAACGCGCAACGGCGCGGGCGGTTGCCGCACGGCGGTCATCCCGGAACATGTGGACGTCCGTCTGGCCCTCGCCTTTCGGATAGCGGATCTTTTCGGCGCCGAGGCGTTTTTTGATTTCTACGTTGATGCGCCGCGGCTGCAGTTCCATCGGGCACGCAATGATCTCGCAAACGCCGCACTCGCAGCACAAAAGCGCAGTTTTCAAAACCGGATCGTCGCTCGGAATAGCATTCAGGTCACCCTCCAGCGCCAGACGGCGCATAATGCGGTGCGGCTCGATCGGATGGCCGAGCAGGTGCCGCGGGCAGAGTTCCGTGCACTGGCTGCACCTGATGCAGGCCGCCCGCGCGCGGGAGACCATCCGCTCGACAGGCGACTGCGCCCGCTGAACGACGATGTTCTCCTGAGGCAAGAGAACAATTCCCGACATGGTCTTTATGACTGTTCTGTCCTCTGCTTCCTCACGTGTGATGACCTTTCCCATCATCGGGCCCCCCAACAGGACGGCATAGTCCGAAAGCTTTGCCCCTCCGGCGAGGCGGATGCATTCGGGAACCGGCGTTCCAATCGGGACACGCAGGATGGTCGGGGAGTTCACCTCTCCCGTGACGGTGAGAAACTTTTGGGTAAAGGGAATACCCTTCCGCGCATCCGAAATGGCAAGCACAGTCGCGACATTTGAAACCACACAGCCGACATCCATGGGGATGCCTGCGGGGGGGACGACTAGTCCGGTGATTTCGTATACGAGCGTCTGCTCGTCGCCGGCGGGATAAAAGCTCGGCATCAGATGCATCTCCACCGGTGCGCCGGTTTCTTCAATCGCAGCACTCAGCGCTTTGATTTCCTCCGAATAGGCCTCCTTTAGCCCAATGGTGCATTTTCCAATGCCCAGCTCCGCTTTAAGCGCCGCGATCGTCTCAACGATTTCGTGCGCATAGACGCGCATCAGATAGCGGTCCGTTCGCAGGAGCGGCTCGCATTCGGCCCCGTTAACAATGAGCTGCTCAATTTTGCCCTTGTATTTGACTTGGGTCGGAAATCCGGCGCCGCCGCAGCCCACTACACCTGCCTGGAAAATCTGATCAATGATACTCATGCTCTCTTACTCGCTTTCTCCCGGTCTATCTCTAGGGAATCAATGATGCCGACAATCGTTGCGTCGATGGGGCAGCTGTCCGAGCCAAGCGCCTTGCGCGCTGTGCTGCCGGTGACAACAAGCACCTGATCGCCGATACCGGCGCAGACGACATCGGCGGCGACAAAAATGCCGCCCTTGCCTCCTGCTGTTTCGGTTTCCTTAACCACCATCAGCTTGAAGCCGGTCAATCCTTCTTCTTTTTTTGTCGCCCACACATGGCCAATCACCTGACAGACGATCATACATACCCTCCTTCGCATTCAAAGGCCAGCCGATGTAAAACCGCAGCGCAATTTCTTATCAGCTGAACAATACGGGTAATTTTAACGGGGAATACAAAAGCGTCCTAAACATTTCTGTTTAGGACGCTGCATCGCACCCATTAATTTATACTCAAACAGGGGCCGGATTTCTGCTCCATCGCAAAATAACACGGTCATTTAAGCATGCTTATTATATTACTCTCTTGTTTGCCGTGTCAAGTTCTTTCTTTCCCCTGCGCTTATTTCGGCAATGTGAACAGAATATGGCGTTCCTTTTTTCCCTATGTCGAGCATTTCACGCAAGCACTCTCCGCTTCCTTCAGTCCGGCCAGGCAGGAAAATTGAATTTAAGGCAACACCGCACAGAAATAAAGAGTGTCGCAGGCATAGTGAATATGGTAAAATAAAAACATGAATAAACAAATGAGTCTGTCCAGCCTGAGCGATGAATTGGCGCAGGTTCGGACAAAGAAGAAAGAATTTTTAGGACAGATAGAGCGCATCGTTCCATGGGGAGAATGGATAACCGTCATCAAGCCGAGCTACTACAAAGGAGAGCGCGGGAACAAGCCCTACGATTTGGAACTCATGCTGCGGCTGTACCTGCTGCAAAACCTGTATAACCTGTCCGATGAGGCGACCGTGGCGGAAGCCATTGACAGCCGAGCTTTCTCTGATTTCTGTGGTGTGGAATCCAGCAATCAGGTACCGGATGGAGATACACTCGGAAGATTCCGTCATATTCTCGAGCAAAATGGTATTCAGGAAAAACTGTTTGCTCAGGTTATCGGACTGTTGCAGCAAAAAGGCCTGCTGCTGAAAAAGGGAACGATTGTGGATTCCACAATCATTGCCGCTCCATCTTCTACTAAGAATCAGGAAAATCAGCGTGATCCAGATGCACCCCAAGTGAAAAAGGGGAACACCTGGTATTTTGGATATAAGGCTCATATAGGTGTGGATAAGGATACTGGCCTGGTGCATACAGTAAAGGTTACCGGTGCCAATGTCCATGATGTAACCATGACGCCAGAGCTGCTTACGGGGGATGAAGAATCGGTTTACGGTGACAGCGGATACCTTGGAGCCGAAGCGCGTGATTGCGCAATTATCCGAAACAAGAACGGCAAGAAAATAAAGTACAGAATCAATCGCCGTCCTTATACTCAGCACCAGTGGCCAAAATGCCGCAAAGAAGGTCGAACACAGAAAATCATCTGTCCGAGCTAAAGTAGAGCATGTTTTCGGTGCGGTAAAAGGTTTGTTCGGTTACCGAAAGACGCGATACCGAGGCCTGATGAAGCAAACAGCAAAACTCAATATGATGTTCGCTCTGGCGAATCTGTATCTGGCTGACCGGCCCTGTCTGGCAGTCTGATTCAGTATGCCTTGGCGAAAGAAAATTGAACGTTTTCCACAATAAATCTGTTGTTCTGGGCTATCCGCCTTCTTTTCTTCCTATTGCGCGGTGTTGCCTTAAAAATTGCTTATGCATGAGGATGAAAGAAAAGCCGGACACCCGGACCGCGTAAAACGCGGCCAAAGCGCCCGGCTTTCCGAGGGAGGAAAGGCACACTAATTATGGAATGCGCAAAAGGAGGTTAAGTGCGAAGCGCAGAAAATCAGCCGATAAGTTTGAGATACCGCTCGAAATTCGGGTCTCCCATATATTCTTTGCCCAATATGGCGCGATCCAAGCCGTACTGCCAGTAAATTTCTTGTTCCTTTCCGTTTGCCAACTGAACAAGAGACCACACGGACCAATAGGTACAATAGAGGAACTTGTTGATTGCGATACGTGCACGCTGCTCGTCGGTCGGTTCTCCGCCGAAGTATTCGCGCATGAGTATTTCGCTGGCTTTTTCGTCCAGTAGGTTTTCGGTAAAGATGCCGCTGAAGTCGTAATACGGATCGCCCATGCTGCCATATTCCCAGTCGATGAGATTCATGTTTTTTCCGTCATACATAAAGTTTTCAGCGAGAACATCGTTATGGCAAGGGGCGAGAGCGGGGGGATTCTTTGCATATGCGTCGCGTACACGCAGGACGGTCTTGTAGATGTCATCCCAGCCCTCGTAGCGTTTCGTATAAGACTTTTGTTTCAGAATGTTTACATATTCATCGATTCCAGCTACCGGGTCGAAATGCCCCAAGAATTTGATCCCGTTCGAATGGAGCGTGTTCATTATTCTCGCCGCGTTTTTCAGCACAACCGGATCCTTCTGGAAGTCTTCGATATGCAGCGTCGGCATTTTGACAAATTCGACGAGTGAAGAACCGGTTTCGGCGTCGAAATAGTACACCTCCGGAGAGATGCCCATGCCGGCGGCCATGGTGCTGTTGTGTTTTTCGGCTTTACGGCTGATGTATTCGCCGGTGCCCCTACCGGCAAGTCTCATTGCGACAGTCAGACCGTCGTCAAATACAACCTTAAAACTCTTATTGGTAAGGCCTCCCGCCAAAATATCAATCTTGGCGACCTTCCTCTTAAGTATCCTTCCCGCCAAACTCAGCAGGTCCATAAAATCTTCGATCTCGTCGGCTTTAAGTATGCTCCAGAAGTTTTTTACCGAATCATTGTCCATATTGATGCGCTCCTATCTGTTGTTTTTTGGGTCTCCGCTTTTTCAATGCAATGATACTCCTTTGTGTTAGACAAATGTCAACTCACTTTTTTTCAGATATGTTGCATAATCTCGGAGACACAAAATAGGTGCTTTTCACTGTATGTCTTTTGCCTTGGAAAAGTATATAATTGTTGAAGAAAGGGCGGACGACTGCATGTATAAAGATTATTTGTCAATTACGGAACTGGCAAAGCTGAGAAAGGTCTCCAGCGAAACCCTGCGGTACTACGACAGGATAAACCTTCTCAAGCCCGAATACATTGATCCAGATACAAGATACCGCTATTATTCGGTTCGTCAGAGCGAAAAACTCGGCGTGATCAGAGAGCTGCGGGAGCTTGGTATGTCTGTGGAAGAGGTAAAGGATTATTTTGAAGACTGCAATCTGCGGAAATCCATACGAATATTTTCCGAGTATTATTCCAAGCTGCAGGCCGATATTGAGAGAAAGCTGTTCTTGTGCCATACCATAACGAGAAAGCTCTCGTTTCTGGGAGAACTTACGTCGCTCAAGGAGATAGATCACCCTTGTATGCGGTATTTTCCGGAAAGAAACATCATTACCTTCGGAGAGCCGGCCGGAGGGCCGAGGGAGCATGTTTACGCGCTTACGAAGCTGGAATGGTATCTGAATGAAATCGCGCCTATACTTGCCACCGACTGCGTTGGCGTGTATGCGGGAGAAGAACTTCTGGAAAAGAATGAGGACTATATTCACGCCATCCCCATGCTGTTTGTAGACAAAGATGCGGTAAAAGCCGAGTCGGAATATACGCGCAGTGTTCCCGCCGGTAATTATTTATGCGTGGCTTACCACGGCGGAAGACTTGAAAAGTATGATCCGTGCTTTGAAAAAGCCAAGGAATATATTAGGAATAACAATTTGACGATAAGCGGATTTATCTATCAAATATATAAGATCGATGTGACCCTGACCGATGACCGCAGCGAGACTCTTCTGGAGATACAGATCCCCGTTACCCCCATAAGATAACGGGAGGGATTTTATCCCCGTTTCGGCTTCGCAGTAGCCGTCCGCTGTGCAGGCGGGATCGCCGCTTAATCCGGAAAGATCCCAACCCCCTTCCCAGCGATGCAAAATGCCTTTCTGCCGGGTTTAAACAAATTAAAGACCAGCGTCATTTAGGCGCCGGCCTTTTTCTTGCTCTTATGGGGCGCTCGTCATGCCGGCTTTCTCAGGACGGTCATGACTTGTTACCTAGAATTCTCGACCCGCTTCGGATGGCCAAGACTGCCCGATTCTGAAAAAAAATATTTTTTAAAGAGGGTATTGACATTTGTGCAACACAAGGGGATAGAGTTTACTCAAGTTAATCTAATCCACAAAAATATCTCGAAAACAGCTGCTAAAACTGTCGGCATATCCAATAAAGTTAAAAATCGGCAGAAGCACGCGGCGGTCAGCGTCTCCAGAATTCCCTCAAAGAGGACTTATAAAATTATAGCTTGACAATAGATGATATATTCAGCAAAGCCGCCATCGCGATATTCCTCAAAAATATAAGCTTGCTATGCCCCCAGCCGCTTGCCGCTCAAAAGAGGAGAAGTGCTTTGGCATTTGTGCGGCACAAATGGATAGAATTATTAGGAACGTCAAATTTTTCATATACCTACAGAGCGCTCTTAGCTTTGAATTATGCGCTGCGGCGTCTTCGTGTCGTGGTGATTCGCGCCTGTTTAGAGCTTTGCTCTGAATCATGGACTCATTATAATCAATGCGGACTTTTATCCAATGGATTCAGATGCCCGACTTTATTTATTTTTCGGTCAACTTTCCACGTAGTATACACCAGAAGTTTTTACGTTGTTTTGCCAGTACTTTAAACCCTTATCCGAACATTTCAACGTAATTATTTATTAAACTTATTAAGAGGAGGATATCTATGTACAAAGTTGTGCAGGACCACAGAGATGATTTTGTAGATTTCATGAAAAAACTGATTTCAATTAAATCATTGACCTGTGAAGAGGGAAATCTAGCCAAGTTCCTTCTTGGAGAATTCCAAAAGTTGGGCGTTGACGAAGCCTTTATTGACGCAGCCGGCAACGTGGTTGCCATTATAAGGGGCGAAGGAAAAGGCCCGAACATCATGCTGAATAGCCATCTGGATGCCGTTCCGGAAGGCAATTTGGAAAATTGGGCTCCTTATGATCCGTACAAGCCTGAGATCGTAGACGGAAACCTTATAGGAAGAGGCATCAGCGACCTCAGAGGCGGTATGGCCGCCCAGATTTTTGCGGTAAAAGCAATTGTTGAGAGAGTTATAAAGCGCGGAGCAAAGCTTCCCGGAGATTTGATTTTTACGGGTGTGGTTCAGGAAGAACCCGCAGAGATGTTCGGCATTGAGTATTTCTTCGACCATACCATGAAAGAAAAGAACATAAATTGTGATCTGGTCTTCCTTGCCGAGCCCTCTTCAAATGATCTTGCAATCGGCCAAAGAGGAAAAATTGAGCTTGTTGTCAGAACCTTTGGAAGATGCGCGCACTCTTCCGCTCCGCAGGAAGGCGTAAATGCTCTGGAAGAAATGCTTCCGATTCTCCAGGATATTTTCAGCCACACGGGAATTGATCTCAGGACCGATCCGATGATGGGCGAGTCTTCGATCACCGTAACAAACTGCATCGTTAAGCCCGGCGGGACGCTGAGCGTTATTCCGGACGAATGCGAAATTTCCATAGACAGAAGGTATTCAACAGACCAGACGGTCGATGACCTTCTCAAGGAATTCGAGGACATTTTCAAGCGCTTAAAAACTGCCTATCCCGAGTTTAAAGCCACGGTCGAGCCCAGAATTTATGAGGAGACCTCCTATACGGGCTATACTCACAAGGTGAAAAAGGCCCATCCGGCATGGCGCACAGACAGGAACAACGAATTTGTCGAGAAGTCTTTCAAAGCCCTCAGAGCCCTCGGTCAGAACCCGGCTGAAAAGTACTGGAAGTTCGGTACCGACGGAGGCATGACCTGCGCTTATCACAATATCCCCACGATCGGATATTCCGGAGCGGAAGAAAAATGGGCGCATCAGCCAAAGGAACACGTCAGTATCGATGAAATGGTAAAGACCTATGAAGGTTATATCGCAATTCTCGCGGAAATCTACGGCATAGATCAATCTAAATTCAACTAAAATAAGAGAGAGAAAAATAACATAAGAGAGAAAAAATAACAGAATAAAAGGGGATTAGATATGGAAAAGGCAAGACCAAAGAGACCAGTGGGAGCATTCCTGATCATGGTTGCTCTCGGATTGGCCGTTTATGCATGCAGTTTCATCAAGTTTCCGGCAAACTCGATCATTCCTGACTACACCACATGGCTTTCGCAAATCGCTTCCGGCAATTTCTTCGCCAAGATCGCCTGGGCCTTCGCAGACTGGGCTGAGCCTTGCTATCAGGCAACCGCTCTTGGCGGCATTCTGATGATCCTGGGCTGCATCATTTCTCTGCAAATCGGCAAAAAGTCCAAGATGACCTTTGGCGTCTGCTATGGCACCGGCCTGTTCTACAAAATCCTGGTTGCACAGCTCATCGCCATCATCGGCAGCGGCTTCCTCTATCAGGGCATGTTTCAGAACAAGGACATCACCTTTGTCCCGACCTTTATCGCTGTTGCGAGCTTCACCCCGGCAATAATCCTCACCTATGGCGGTGAGTGGAGAAAAGTCATCACCGCCGGCATCCTCGGAATTCTCTGCGGCTGCCCGTTCGCTTACTTTACTTACGCGCATTTTGTAAAGCCCTGGGGCCTGCCCGGATGTGTTGCCTGGGTTACTCCGATGATCGTCATGGGCTTTGTCGGAATCGAAGTCTGCCGTGTCCTTCCCTGGATGAAGAGGCAGCGTTCAGATCCTGAAAAGCCAGCTCCCGAAAAGAAAGAAGACGTCGTCGTTCCCGGACAGCCGAACATTCCCGAAATGAACGGTCTCTGGTTTGTCAAGAGAGTTTTCACCGATTTTTCCGAGCCGAACTTTTACGGCAACGAGCTCTCCGGCCTTCTCTTCGTTCTCGGTGGTGTTATCACCGTTTTCCTGAACCCGAAGAACCCCTGCAATGGCGACGGAAACCTTTTCCTCGCGATCCTCGCCTCTCAGATTCTCGCCTCTGCATTCGGCATTTTCCTCTATTGGCACAGATATTTTGAGCTCGGCTGGTACAACACGTTTGTTCCGCTCGCTTCTTTGACCCCTGCATTTCTTCTGTTCTATGGCACCAGCTTCCACGTCCTGATCACAGCCGCAATCATCGGCGCTGTCTTTATGCCCCCAGTTGCTGACTGGATCGGAAGAACTGTTGCAAAGCATCATGCCGGCTATATCGGCTCCGTTCTTGCCATGTGGATACTGCCCATCGTCTTTATCTCCGCATTCAACTATATACCCGGATTCGGCTGCTGACCCAACACTGCAGTAAATTGTGTTAGTCCCTACCAAGGGAAGAAATAGAAAGAACTATTAAAGGAGTATAGCTATGGTTAAGACAACTATTGATGAAGCCATCGCAAGAGTCGCGGATTGGAAAGGCAAAGAGATAAAATATACCCCGGTAGCCGGGGGCATCACCAACCCGAATTTTAAGATCAACGTAGCCGGCAAGGATTTCTTCCTTAAGATTCCCGGCGCGGGAACGGATTTCATCGACAGGCCCAACTGCCACGCAGCCAACATGATCGCGGCGGAAAGCGGCGCAGGCCCGCAGGTTTGTTACTATTTCGAAGATACCGGCGTCGAGATTTTTGAATGGCTCGAAGGCTACAGGCAGGTCACCTTCGGCGACATCTACAACGAGAAGATTTTTGTCAAGATCGCTGAGAACATCGCCAAATTCCACAACATCAAGGGCAAGACGCTTCCTTTGACGCAGAGTGTTTTCGAGCAGGCGTGGGACATGAACGCAAGAGCCAAGAAGGGGAGCTATCTTCCGCCCTGGAACGACAAAATGGAGTACCTCCTTCACACCATCGAAGATGCGTTCAAGAAGAACGGAGAGGTTCTTAAGCCCTGCCATAATGACTTCTGGACGAACAACCTGATGTATAATGAAGCGAAAGACGATCTGAAGATCATCGACTACGAATATGCCTCTATGAATGATCCTTACTATGATATCGGCCTTCTCTCCACCGTAAACTATTACACCGAGGCCATGGACGTCGAGCTCTGCAAAATTTACCATGGCGGCGTATTTGATGAAGTTGGCTTTGCAAAGCTGAAGCTCTTTAAAATTGTCGGCGATATCAAGTGGGCCTATTGGGCACTGCAGCAGGCGATCAACTCTAATGTTGAATTCGACTACATGAATTGGTATGGTCAGAAGATCGCCCGCCTCCAGCATCTGTGGCTTGACCCGCGTCTCGATATGTGGATTGACTTGCTTAACGGCCAGCCGATTTTCCGGACATAATAAAACGATTACGCAGCCAAATACCATATTTGGCTGCGTTAGCTTAATTAAAATTTTATAAACGCATTTATGAAAGAAGGGCGATCATGCTTAAAATCGTGCAGGACAACAGGAATGATTACGTGGAGTTCCTTAAAAAGCTGATCTCCATTAAATCGTTACCCTGTGAGGAGAAAAAGGTAGCGGACTTTGTTCTTGAAGAATTTCGTAATGCCGGGGTAGACGAGGCCTTTATCGACGGCGCCGGCAATGTTGTGGCAATTATAAGGGGCGAAGGAACCGGCCCGAACATTTTGCTCAACGGCCATCTGGACAACGTTCCGCCAGGCAGCTTGGAGAATTGGGCTCCTTACGATCCGTATAAACCTGAGATTGTAGATGGAAAGCTCATAGGCAGAGGCATAAGCGATATGAAGGGCGGTTTCGCCGCGCAGATTTTCGCGATGAAGGCAATCGTTGAACGGGTTATAAAGAGAGGAAAAAAGCTCCCCGGCGATCTGGTCTTTTCAGGCGTTGTTCAGGAAGAGCCCGCAGAAATGTTCGGTACGGAGTATTTCTTCGATCACACCATGAAGGAAAAAAATTTAAAATGCGATGTGGCCTTCATTGGCGAGCCGACTGCAAACGACGTCGTAATCGGGCAAAGAGGAAAAGTCGAGCTCGTTGTTAAGACCTACGGAAGATGCGCGCACTCCTCTGCTCCGCAGGAAGGAATAAATGCGCTGGAAGAAATGGTTCCAATTCTTCAGGATATTTTCAGTCACACGGGAATCGACCTCAAGACCGATTTTCTCGGGTGGCCTACTCCGATTACAGTGACGAACTGTATTGTAAAGCCCGGCGGGACATTGAGCGTTATACCGGATGAATGCGAAATTGCCGTGGACAGAAGGTATTCGACAGAACAGACGCTGGAGGATCTTCTCGGGGAGTTTGAAGCGATCTTTAAACGTTTAAGCACCGCCTATCCAGAGTTTAAAGCCACGGTTGAGCCCAGATACTTTGTTGAAACGTCATATACCGGATATACGAAGAGAGTGAAGAAATTCCATCCGCCATGGCGCGTAGACAGGGACAATGAATTTGTCCAGAGAACTTTCAAGGCTCTCAGAGGCATCGGACAGGATCCGCATGAAAGCTACTGCGTGGCCGGAACGGACGGCGGTACGACCTGCGCTATCCACGGTATCCCCACCATGATGTACTCCGGAGCGGATCCAAAGTGGGCGCACCAGCCTAAGGAACAGTCAGATATCGAAGATATGGTTAAAAACTACGAAGGTTACATCGCAATTCTCTCGGAATTTTACGGCATAGATTTATCCGTTTTCAATTAAAATAACGCGCATTTTACGGAATCTAACGCACGTTTTTCTTTCACTGTCCAGAAAATAATAATAAATAAAGGAGATGAAAAAAATGGCTCTCACTAAGACAAATATCGATGAAGCCATCGCAAGAGTCGCGGATTGGAAAGGCAAAGAGATAAAATATACCCCGGTAGCCGGGGGCATCACCAACCCGAATTTTAAGGTCAACGTAGCCGGCAAGGATTTCTTCCTTAAGATTCCCGGCGCGGGAACGGATTTCATCGACAGGCCCAACTGCCACGCAGCCAACATGATCGCGGCGGAAAGCGGCGCAGGCCCGCAGGTTTGTTACTATTTCGAAGATACCGGCGTCGAGATTTTTGAATGGCTCGACGGCTACAAGACGGTTTCTTTCGGCGACATTTACGACGAGAAAATTTTCACTAAAATAGCTGAGAAGATCTCCGCGTTCCACAACCTTCCTGGAAAAACGCTTCCTTTAAAACAGAGTATTTTTGAACAGGCATGGGACATGATCGACAGGGCCAAGCAAGGCAACTATCTCCCCCCCTGGCACGACAGGATGGTATACATGCTCCACATCTGCGAAGAGGCTTTCCAGAATAACGGAATTGTTCTCAAGCCCTGCCATAACGACTTCTGGACAAACAATGTGATGTACAATGAAGCGACCGACGATCTCAAGATCATTGACTTCGAATATGCATCCATGAACGATCCTTACTATGATCTCGGCCTGATGTCCCTGTGCTATTTCACCGAGGACATGGATGAAAGGTTCTGCAAGATTTATCACGGCGGAAAGTCCGATGATTTGGGCTTTGCCAAGCTGAAACTGTATAAAATCATAGGCGACATCAAGTGGTCTTACTGGGCGCTGTATCAGAGCATCGGCTCCGACGTTAATTTCGACTACATGAACTGGTATGGTCAAAAAGTCGCGCGTCTCCAGTACATGTGGCAGGATCCCCGTGTGGATATATGGCTGAACACGCTTAACGGCAGGCCGGTCTTCAGAACAAAATAAAAAATTTCTCAGACAAAGAGCACGTCCGGTGCAAGTCGGAAGTGCCCTTTGTGTGAGCCGTATGCGGCCGTTCCGGCAAGCTCCGGTCGCTTGGCTCCGATATTGACAGCATAGAACATTCGTGTTAGTATCCAAATTATTATAAAGCATTTCAAGTGTCCTCCGGGACCATCATTTCGGAGGAAGAATAGAGAATCGGGTGTGAATCCCGAGCGGAACCGCCGCTGTGTGCGCCGAGGCCGCGCTCGTTGACGAAAGTCGGTCACTGGGAAACCGGGAAGGCAGAGCGCGCGCCGCAGGAGGAAACTCCCTAAGCGTGAGCCAGAAGACCTGCTTGAAATAAATTGCCCGCGGAATTCGGGATTTGGTTGATGTGTTGCAGAAAAACGGCTGCGGCAGTCTAGGGACTGCCGCAGCCGTTTTTTCCGTGCCTGATCATTTCCTCGCTCCCGCAAACTCACCCGGCAAAAAATCAAAACACAGGAGGAAATGAAACGATGAAAAAACCGATTTCCCTCGCGATGTCCCTGATTCTGCTGCTTTCGCTGATGCCGTCCGTTCAGGTCGGCGCGTCGGCGGCAGGCAAAATCAGCGTCTGCGTGACCATGAGCTACGCTGGCTCGATCATTACGAACGGCGGCAGCGGTAAAGCCTTCATCGATACGGCGGTGTCCGTTGAGAGCGGCTCCACCGTACAGGACGCCGTTGAGGCCGCCGTAAGCACGGTCGGCTGCCCCGACAATACATTTGGTTATGAAACCTTTAACGGATATGCGTATATCAGCTCGTACAGCGGCTGCTCCGGGTATCTCGGCTCGGCGGTCAATGTGAACGGAACGGCGGTGTCGGACGGCAATCTTTCCGGAAAGCTTACGTCCGATTCGTCGGTAGACGTCGCACTCTTCAGCTATTCGGACGGTTATCCGGCCAAGGCGCTGTATTTTAGCGGCGGGGACGGTGCCTACGCGTCTTCGGCCTCGGTCACGGTCGGCGGAACGCCGCCGCTCTCGGTCCTCTGCCGCGATGCCGTTTTGTCCGGCGGATATTTTTCGAACTACGGGTCCTTCAGCGGAGGCGCGTCCTGCAGCGGCGCCGCCGTTGCTTATTACACCTGCTCGAGCGGCGTTTACACGGAAACGGACACGCCCTTTGATACGGCGGGGACGGTGTATGCCGTGGCCACGGCCCCCGGCTGCGCCCCCTCCGCCGCGGTCATTACCGTTGAACCCAAGACCGTCTACGTCACGGCAAGCTATATGGGCTCGGCGCTCGTTTCTTCGTCAAATGGCAGCGCAGGAGTGTCGGGAAAACCGATGATCTGCGTGCCCGTGGCGCTTTCCTCTTCCGGCGCGACGGTCAAAAGTGCACTGACGGCACTGGCTGAGCAATACTACGATTTTCCCGCTTCTCTTCCCGATAATTATCTCAGCGCGGCTGCCGACTACTGGGGCGTGGCCACAGCGAACGGCCTTTCTTACGTGGCTTCTTTCATCCGGGTCAACGGCGTGGAAACAGTCAACGACACGCTGGCGCAGATCGTCTCCCCGGGGGACAACATCATTGCGGACATGGGCAGCTACGACTGCGGCACCAACTGGACCCCGCGGATGACCCCGACCTGCATTGCCGACACCGGCGGGAGCTATCTCGGCTACCGGGAGCTGCAGAAAGGTTCTTCCCTGTCCTTTAAAACGGGATACTACAGCTACGGTTCTTTCGCGTTTTCCCTGGCCGGGGCTGTCAGTTCCGGCTGCAGCATTTATGTGACCAAAGATACGTCCAGCCCCGGTACGGCTCTCACCGCCTCCTCCGGTACATATTCCTACACTTTTTCGTCCGCTGGGACCTATTACATCGTAGCGGTCGACACGACTTCGGACCAGACATATTACGGGGTCTCCGCAGAGCGGATCGTCGTGTCGGATTCGGTCACAAATTCGGCCCCCACTCTGAAGACCGGCGTTTTCTCGCCGGCCTCGGCCTCGACCTATGTCGGCAAGCCCTACACGCTTGATCTCTCGTCCGTTTTCAAGGACGTCAACGGCGACGCCCTGCTCTACGCCGCAAAGGTGGACAGCGGCAGCTACGGCGCGCTTTCCGGAAGCTCCTACAGCTATACGCCCACGGCGGCCGGAAGCTACACGCTGGCCTTCAAAGCCAGCGACGGAACGGCCGATTCCGGTGCGTACAGCGTCACGCTGACAGTCACGGCCGCCCCCGCCTGTGCCGCGGCGCTTTCCGGCCTGTCCGCATACTACTCCGGCCTGTCCGTCTATACGAATTCAAACGACCAGTGGGGAATCGCAGATCTCATGGCGTACAACACGTCGAAGCTGACGGGCACGCAGAAAGCGGCGGTGCTGGAGCAGCTCATCTCCGACGCCGGCTCCGCCTGTACGGCCGTTAAAAATCTGGATTCCTCCAGTCCGGCATATTACAGCGGCGCTGCTTCCTGCGCGGGCACGCTGGCCAGATGCATCATCACGATGAAATCGCTCGGCTTTGACGCGGAAAAGATAAAAGCCGGCGACGGCACGGACTTCGACGCGGTTTCCGTCATGAACGGGCTTATCGCCGCGGTCAACGGCTGCTCCTCCAGGATTTATACCCAGCCCTATATGCTCATGGCCCTGCAGGAGTTCGGCACGACCTACGCGGCGCAGATTACTGCCCTGAAAACGCAGCTCATGGCACAGGCGCTCTCCTCCGGCGGTTGGGGATATTCGAGCGGCGGCTCGGACGTGCTTGACGCCGATACATTCGCCCCCGTGATTCTCGCCCTCTCTCCCTATTATTCCGAGGCGGCGGTTTATCCCGACAGCGCGGGCGCAAACAATACAGTCAAAACTGAAACAGACGCCTGCCTCTCTCCCAGTGTCATCAGCGGCATGCAGAGCGCCACCGGGGCGATCTACAGCTGGGGGAGCGACAACGTGTGCAGCACCGGACTTGTAACGGCGGCTCTCGTCGCCGTCGGAAAAGACCCGTCGCGCTACGCCAGGGGCGGGAAAAGCCTTGTGGACGGTCTTCTCCTCTATTACGGTGCCTCGGACGGCTACGGCGGTCCCATGTACAACGACCAGGCTTTCAGGGGCCTCGCCGCCTATACCAATTACGCTTCAGGCTCCGCTTTCGCGCTCTACGATTTTTCCGGCAGCACTTCCCTGCCCGCATATTCCAGCCTCAGCTTTTCCAACTGTCCGGTTTATTTCAGCGTCATCCCTTCTGGTGCCGCAGTCTCCGTTGCAAACAGCGGCGGCAATCGTGTCGCGCCGGTTTCTGCCGGGATCTACGACCTTACCGCCGGAAGCTACACCTATTCCGTCGCCGCCGGCGGATACCTATCAAAAACCGGCTCGCTGTCGGTTAGTTCCGGCGATGTTTCCGCTCATACCCGCAAGACATTCTCCGTCTCCCTGTCCTCCGCGCCGGTGACAGACGACAACATTACGGTCGCTTTTTCGATAAAAGCTCCTAAAAACAATACTGGATACTACACATATAAAAGCAATTCCTCGGCCTATACGGCCCTTGTTTCCCAAACTCTAACGCTCAAATCCGGCAGTACCGTCTTTGACGCGCTTGACGCCGCCTGCGCTGCTTCCGGAATTTCGTATGCTGAGGAGACCTACGGTTATATTTCCAAACTGGACGGAATATCTCAGTTTGATTACGGCAGCACTTCCGGATGGCTGTTTCAGGTTGGAGACACTGTCCCCACGGTCAGCTGCAGAAGCTATCCCTTGCGTTCCGACTGCTCGGTGACCTGGTTTTACTCCGACGATTACACGAAAGAGTATGGTTCCGAGTCCTGGGCTCCCGGATCGACGGCCTCCTCCGAGACGACACTGACGCCTTCCGTGACGGCATCCGGCGGTGCGGCCTCCGTCAGCGTCAGCATTTCTGATCTTTCCAATGCAATCCAGAGCGCCAAGAACGGCAAGACTGCGATCACGATTGCGCCCACGATAAGTGGGAGCGTCACGAAAGTCAGCGTCGAGCTCTCCAGGGAGTCCGTCTCTGCCATTTCCTCCGCGACAAGCGCAGGCCTGACGGTCAAAACGTCCGTCGGCACCCTGACGCTTCCGGACAGTGCGCTAGCCTCCATTGCCGCCCAATCCTCGGGCGGTCCGGTTACTATCAGTCTGGACAAGGCCGGAGCCTCCGACCTGACCGGGGCGCAGCAGAAAATCGCCGATGGCCGCGCGGTCTACGGCATCTCCGTTCTGAGCGGAGGAAGCGCCGTCACGCGTTTCGGCGGCGGCAGCATCAGCATTTCCCTGCCGTATACGGCGGCGGACGCCGTTTCCTCCGCCATCGCGGTCTGGTACCTGAGCAGTGCCGGGCGGCTCATGCGCTATGACTGCACATATGACAAAACATCGGCTCTGGCTTCATTCACCACGAAACATCTTTCATATTATTTTGTCGCTCCCTCCGGCCTCTGGACCGACCCCTACTCTGATGTGGCAACCGCGGATTGGTTCTACAGCGCAGCCGAGTACACTTCTCTGAACGGTCTGATGAGCGGCAGCGGCTCGGGATTCTCCCCTAATACCCCCATGACCAGAGCAATGCTCGTCACTGTTCTTTACCGCATGGACGGTGCTCCGGGCATCGCCGCTTCCTCCGCATATACCGATATTTCCGGCGGGGAATGGTACACCGACGCAGTCTCCTGGGCAACACAAAACGGCATCGTTTCCGGCTACGGCAGCGGGGTTTTCGGAGCAAGCGACAGGGTAACAAGAGAGCAGGCAGCTAAAATTCTCTGCGGCTATGCCAAATATAAGGGCTTCGACGTCAGCAAGGTAGACACTCTATCGTCATTTACCGACGCCGGCTCAGTCAGCGGCTGGGCAGGCAGTTCTGTTGGCTGGGCAGTCGCCGAAGGCCTTATGAACGGTACGACGGCAACGACGCTCTCACCCTGCGACAAGATCACTAGGGCACAGGCGGCGGCGCTTTTCATGCGGCTCGACGAAACGATAGGCCATTAGGCACTAAATTCCGGACAAAGAAAGGCTGGTATGCGATGGAAAAGCTTCTAAAGCGAAGCGCCTGCGCGGTGCTCGCATTGATTTTCATAGTGAACGGCCCCACGGTCTCGCGCGCGGCCTCCCCGACGGAAATCCAGGCTGCGGTGAGCAATGCGGCGGCATATATTCAAAAGGCGGTGCCGTCTCCCGAGGTCGGCTCGGTCGGCGGCGAATGGGCGGTCCTCGGTCTCGCCCGCTCGGGCCTCGCCGTTCCCGACAGTTATTTCCGGTCCTATTACGCTGCGGTTGAAAGCACGGTCGCCTCCTGCAAGGGCGACCTCAGCGACAAAAAATACACCGAGTATTCCCGTGTTGTCCTTGCGCTGACCGCGATCGGAAAGGGGCCTTCCGACGTTGGCGGCTATGACCTGCTGACGCCTCTCGGTGACTACGACAAGACCGTCTGGCAGGGGATAAACGGGCCGATATTCGCGCTCATTGCCCTTGACGGCGGCGGATATAAAATTCCGAAGAACTCTGCCGCAAAAACGCAGGCCACCCGCGGGATGTATCTTGACAAAATTCTTTCCTCGCAGCTTGCGGACGGCGGCTTCGCCATGTCCGGAACAAGCGCCGACCCCGATACCACGGCAATGGCCCTGCAGGCGCTCTCAAAATACCGAAGCCGTTCCGACGTCAGCGCGGCAGTGGATAAAGCGCTGGCCTGTCTCTCCCGGCTTCAGGACGGCACAGGCGGTTTTACCGTCTCCGGAATTTCCTATTCGGAGAGCGTTTCGCAGGCTATCCTCGCGCTCGGTGAGCTCGGGGTTTCCCTGAACGAGAGCCGGTTTGTAAAAAGCGGCCGCTCTCTTGCGGACGCGCTTCTGTCCTATGAGGTCGCGGGCGGAGGCTTCCGGCACCTTATCGGCGACAGCAGCGCCGACGAGATGGCGACGGAGCAGGCGCTCTGCGCGCTCGTTTCGGCGGAGCGAAGCGGCAAAGGCATGAAAAGCCTTTTTGATATGAGCGACGCGGTCCCGTTCTCCGGGGAAGGGAGCGCCTCGGGCTCCGGCGCGGGCCTGAGCGGAAAAAACGCCGACGTCAAGGCACAGGCGATCATCAATTCCGGCGTGAGCTTTCGTGATCTGCCCGAAGAAAATCCGCATAAAAACCGGGCGGCGATTCTTGCTCTGGCCTCGCGAGGCATCATCGGCGGCTTCGGCGACGGCACGTTCAGTCCTGACAGCACCATGACGCGCGCGCAGTTTTCCGCCATTGTCGTCAGAGCTCTGGGCCTGACGCCGAAGGCCGGCGGCGCTTTCGTCGATGTCGCGGCCTCGGACTGGTACGCTCCCTATGTCGGGACGGCCGGCACCTACGGTATCGTGAACGGAAAATCGGCGTCCGCCTTTGATCCCGAGGGCACGATCACGCGCCAGGAGGCAGCCGTCATGGTGGCGCGCGCGGCGAAGCTCTGCGGCATAAATTCCGCAATGACCGCGGCGGAAAGAGGCGCTATGCTCGCGCAGTTCGACGATGGTACGCAAACCGCGGACTGGGCGCGGGATGCGCTGGCCTTCTGCTATGCGCAGAACATTCTGGACCAGTCCGACGCAGAAATACAGCCCGCCGCGCCGATCACGCGCGGTGCCGTCGCCCAGATGCTCTACAAGCTGCTCGGCAACGCGAATCTGCTTTAACGGGGGTGATAGTTTGAAGGATTTCTGGCTTAAGTATAAAACCACGGTCATTGTCGTACTGGTGGCCATAGCTGCCCTGACCGCGGCATATCTTGCAGGCGGCAGCGAAGCAAAGGGCGCCGCAGACGCCGCCGCGGTATCGGTCTCCGCTTCCGCGCAGCCTTCCGGCGCGCCGCTTTCTCCGGAGGCCTCCGCCCCGGCCGTGACTTCCGAAGCGCCGTCCGCCGAGCCATCCGCGAAAGCGCAGGCAGCGCCGGGGACCGATTCGGCAGTTTCCGGCCGGGCTTCGTCAAATGCTTCCGCGCCTGCGGCCGAAAGCGCTCAGTCTCAGTCTGCCGCCGCCTCATCGGCCGCGCCTTCTCCGGCCGACACGCAGATGACCTGCACGCTCTCGGTAAGCTGTTCTGCCCTTCTGAACAATATGGCTCTTCTTGACAAGGCCAAATGGAACCTGGTACCGAAAGAGGGCGTCATCTATGCGGCGAAGGATGTCCGCTTCAGCGCGGGGGAAAGCGTGTTCAACGTTCTTCAGCGCGAGATGAAAAAAGCGGGCATACAGATGGAGTTCAAGAATACGCCGCTGTACAGCTCGGCGTATATCGAGGGGATCGACAATCTGTACGAGTTTGACGCGGGCAACCTGTCGGGTTGGGTGTATGCGGTAAACGGCGTTTTTCCCAATTACGGCTGCAGCCGCTATCCGTTAAAAGACGGCGACACCATACGCTGGCTCTACACCTGTGACCTGGGCAAAGATGTCGGCGGGAACAATTCAGCGGGGTCCTGAGGCTTATGTTCAATAGAGATACGTTTTCGGGTTATCATCCTGTGGTCAACTTTCTGTACTTTGCGCTGGTGCTTTTGTTCTCCATGACCTTTATGCACCCGGTCTGTCTCGCGCTTTCGCTTGTGAGCGGCGGGGCTTACGCGGCTTATCTCAATAGAAAAGCGTTTCGCCGCAAGCTTTTCAGCCTGCTTCCGTTTATCGTCCTGCTTGCCCTGTTTAACCCGCTCTTCAGCCATGCGGGCAGTACTATTCTGGCCTATTTTCCGAACGGGAATCCCCTGACGCAGGAATCCGTCGTCTACGGCCTCGCTGCGGCGGCCATGCTGCTGACGGTGATCCTATGGTTTTCCTGCTACAACGCCGTCATGACCTCGGACAAATTCGTATATCTGTTCGGCAGGATCATCCCGTCCCTCTCACTGGTTCTGTCGATGACGCTGCGCTTTGTCCCCAAATTTCAGGCGCAGATCAAGGTTGTGAGCAGCGCGCAGAAATGCGTTGGACGGGACGCCTCAAAGGGCGGCGTCCTCAAAAGAGCCAAAAAAGCGAGCACAATTTTCTCGATTATGCTCACCTGGGCTTTCGAAAACGCCATTGAGACGGCGGACAGCATGAAAAGCCGCGGTTACGGGCTCCGGGGCCGGACAGCTTTTTCCGTTTACCGCTTTGACGCCCGCGACCTGGCCGCGCTGATCTATCTGATTCTCTGCGGAGCCTATATTACGGTCGGGGGCTGTCTCGGCGGTCTAAGCTGGCAATATTACCCGACAACAACTGGCGCCTTTGCCGGCCCGTTTTCCGTCAGTCTGTACCTTTGCTATTTTGCGCTGTGCGTCACGCCGCTTATTTTGAACATCAAAGAGGATATCAAATGGAATGCTTTACGATCAATAGCCTGAGCTTTACTTATCCCGAGCAGTCGGATAAAGCTCTGGACGACCTGAGTTTTTCGGTCGGGCAGGGCGAATTCGTCGCGCTCGTCGGGCCATCCGGCTGCGGCAAATCCACGCTCCTGCGTCAACTGAAAAGCGTCCTGGCTCCGCACGGTGAAGTTTCCGGAGAGATATGCTTTGAGGGCAGGCCGCTTCGCGACATCGGCCAGCGCGAGCAGAGCGCGAGGATCGGCTTCGTGCTTCAAAATCCGGACAACCAGATTGTCACCGACAAGGTCTGGCACGAGTTGGCCTTCGGTCTTGAAAGCCTCGGCTGCGCTACGCCGGCCATTCGCGCACGCGTCGCGGAGATGGCGAGCTTTTTTGGCATTCAGGCCTGGTTCTATAAAGACGTCAGCGAGCTTTCCGGAGGGCAGAAGCAGCTTCTGAATCTGGCCGCCATCATGACCATGCAGCCGTCGGTGCTGATTCTCGACGAGCCTACGAGCCAGCTTGATCCCATCGCGGCGGCCGACTTCCTCGCGACCGTTGGAAAAATCAACCGCGAGCTGGGTACGACGGTCATCATGACCGAGCACCGGCTGGAGGAGGTCTTCCCCCAGTGCGACAGGGTGCTTGTCATGGACAGGGGCGCTTTGCTCTGCGAAGGGACGCCGCGCGAGGTCGGCAGGCGGCTGAGAGCGTCCGGACACGGCATGTTTCTCTCCATGCCCGCGCCGATGCGGATCTACGCCGCCGTCCCGAACGACCTGGAATGCCCCGTTACCGTGCGCGACGGCCGGCTTTGGCTGAGTGAATTCGCGTCAAAGCATCCGCTTTCCGCAGATGCCGGCGCAGACCCCGTCTTTTCCGGAAAAGGCACACCGTCCGTCGAGCTCGCAGAGGTCTGGTTCAAGTATGGGAAAGAGCTTCCCGACGTTCTGAAAGGACTCTCGCTCAAAGCCTACAGCGGCGAGTTTCTGGCCGTCCTCGGCGGAAACGGGACCGGCAAAACGACGGCGCTGTCCGTTATGTCCGGGATAAACCGGCCGTACCGCGGAAAGGTGCTGATCGAAGGCAGAGAGCTTTCCTCCAGGAAGGAAGGGCTGTATGACGGCCTTTTGGGCGTGCTGCCGCAGGCTCCACAGGCGCTGTTTGTCAAAAAGGCTTTAAAGGAGGATCTCCTCGAAATTCTGAAGGGGCACGGACTCTCAACAGAGGAAAAGGAAAAAAAGCTCGCGTCCGTCTCCCGTCTCTGCCGCCTTGAGGGGCTTATGGGGAGACATCCCTACGATCTCTCCGGCGGTGAGCAGCAGCGCGCGGCGCTCGCGAAGGTCCTGCTGCTGGACCCAAAAATTCTGCTGCTGGACGAGCCCACAAAGGGGCTTGACGCGGAGTTCAAGCAGGCCTTTGCGGGCATTTTGGAAAATCTGCTGCAACGCGGCGTCACGGTCATCATGGTCAGTCATGACATTGAGTTCTGTGCCAGATACGCCCACCGCTGCGCGCTGTTTTTCGACGGTGCCATTGTAGCGGAGGATGCACCGCGCGCATTTTTTTCCGGCAACAGCTTTTATACGACCGCCGCGAACCGCATGGCGCGCCATTTGATCCCTTGCGCCGTCACCGCGGAGGACGTCGCCGCCGCCTGCGGCGCGCCTCTTCCTCCCCCGCCCTCGCTTACGCCAGACGACGGAACCGGCCCTCCTGCGGAAATTTCGGAGCCAGGCGGGAAAACGCACTCCGCTCTCCCTCTGCGGCGCAGATTTGCCGCCATTGTCTCCGGCGGGATTGCGCTCGCGGCGGCGGCAGCGGCACTCGCCGAGCCCGACATCCCCTGGCTTATGGGAAACGATAAGCTGGGTCTCTATCTTGTCCTGATCGTCTCTCTCACTGCGCTGGCTCTGGCCATCGGCCGGAGAAGAGAGAAAGGGAACGCGGATGTCCCGCTTCGAAAGGCCGCGGACGGGTTCTCCAAACGGACGCGTTTCGCGGCCCTGACGATTCTGATCGCGGTCCCGCTTACGATTTTTTTCGGTGTTCATTCTTTTGACGGCCGAAAGTACTATTTTATTTCCCTTCTCGTTCTGTTTGAGACGATGCTTCCGTTTTTTCTCACTTTCGAAGGCCGAAAACCGAAGGCCAGAGAGCTGGTCGTCATTTCGGTGCTGTGCGCGCTCGGCGTGGCCGGGAGGGCCGCTTTCTTCATGCTGCCCCAGTTCAAACCCGTTGCGGCGCTGGTTATCATTTCCGGCGCGGCCTTCGGCGGGGAAACCGGCTTCCTGGTCGGCGCGGTCACGATGCTGACCTCGAATATTCTGTTCGGGCAGGGGCCCTGGACGCCGTGGCAGATGTTCGCGATGGGCATTATCGGCTTATTGTCGGGAGTTCTGCATGACAGAGGACTTCTCGGCCGGGGCAGGCTCTCCCTGTCCGTCTTTGGTGCTCTTGCCGCCCTCGTTATTTACGGCGGGATCATGAATCTCGCCTCAGCCGTCACCTGGCAGGAAAACCTGAACCGGCAACTCCTTTTCTCCTACTATGCCACCGGGCTTCCCTTTGATCTGGTTCACGCCGCGGCGACCGCACTTTTCCTGTGGTTTATCTCACAGCCGATGCTTGAAAAGCTTGACCGTATCAAAAGCAAGTACGGCCTGCTCGAAAATACGGACGAAGCGATTTGATAGTGGCCAGACCTTGCATTTGCCGCCGCAGCGGTGTTATACTGTCTGTATATTTACGTCGGAGGCGAAAGGCTTGACTGCGGAAGAGGCAACGGCTTTTATACACGATAAGGCATGGCAGGGCTCGAAGCCCGGCCTCTCAAGGACGCGCGCGCTTCTTGAAAAGATGGGCCGTCCGCAGGACCGCCTTGAATTTGTCCATGTTGCCGGGACCAACGGCAAGGGCTCGACCTGCGCGATGCTCGCTTCCGTACTTATGTGCGCGGGCTATAAAACCGGCCTCTACACCTCGCCCGGCCTTCGCTCCTTCAACGAGAAGATTGCGGTGAACGGCGTCCCGATAAGCAGCACGGAGCTAGCCAGGGTAACCGCCTTCTGCGCCCCTTTCGCGCGCGCGATGGCGGACGCCCCCACCGAATTCGAGCTGGTAACGGCCATCGCAATTGAGTATTTCGCAAGGCAGGGCTGCCAGGCCGTCGTCCTCGAGACAGGCATGGGCGGCACTCTCGACTCTACGAACGTCATCGAGAAGCCACTCTGTGCGGTTATCACCAATATCAGCCTCGACCATACGCGCGAACTCGGCGCCACGGTGGAAAAAATAGCGACTGAAAAAGCGGGTATAATCAAGTATGGCTGTCCGACGGTCACCTACTCTCTGCCCGAAAACATACTCGCCGTGATTTCTTCACGCTGCCTCGAGCGCGCGTCTCCCCTGAGCTCCGCCGATTTCGGCGCGATAGAAACGATCTCCGACGGCCTGGACGGGCAGCGCTTCTCCTATAAGGGTTTCAAGGACCTGTTTCTCCCGCTCCTCGGTTCGCACCAGCTCAGAAACGCCGCGGTTGTCCTCGAAGCCATCTCGGTTCTCCGTTCGCGCGGTCTTGCGATTGACGACGGCGCGGTCCGGAGCGGCCTTGAAAACACGCGCTGGCCCGCCCGTTTTGAAATAGTCTCCGAAAAGCCCTTTTTTGTCGTGGACGGCGGGCACAATCCGCAGTGTGCGGAGGCTGTGGCCGAAAACCTCATCCGGTATTTTCCCGAAAAGAGGCGCGTCATTCTTCTCGGAATCCTCGCCGACAAGGACTACCTGGGTTTTGCCCTCAGCCTCGACCCCGCCGCCTGCGCTTACGTCACGGTGGCGCCGCGAAATCCACGGGCGCTCTCCGCCTCCGCGCTCGCCGAAGCGCTCAGAAGCCTCGGTAAGCCCGTGGAAGCGGCGGAGAGCATTGAAAGCGGCATAGAACAGGCACGGGCGCTCGCGGGAGAGGACGGAGTTGTCTGCTCCGTCGGCTCACTTTACACCGCGGACACGGTAATGACCTATTTCGGGAAATAGGCGATTTCGGATTTATAAGGAAGGTGATCACCGGCGCTTCAAAGCAATGCATAATTGGTCAGAGTAGGACTTGGCGCGTTAAGTGCAGACGGATGGGAGTTGCCGTCTGACGAAAGAGCGAGAAGCTCTGCGGTACCTTGTCCGCATCCGCTGCCACACCGGAGCGCCGCTCCTTTTGTGGCATGACACGAAAGGAATTGATAACATTGAAAAACAGCACTGTCCGCACTCTCTGCCGGGTCGCGGTTCTTATCGCGCTTGAAATAGTCTTCTCGCGTTTTCTCTCCCTGAACACCCAGAACCTCCGTATAGGCATAGGCTTCGTGCCCATAGCCCTCTGCGGCATCCTCTACGGTCCCTGGTGGGCCGGGGCCGCCGCCGGCATAGCCGACGTACTCGGGACTTTTCTGACGCCCTATGGCCTCTATCCCCCGATAACGCTTACGGCGATACTGACCGGCCTGTTCTTCGGGCTTTTCCTGCATAGGAAAAACGCCGGCTTTCTGACGGGCGTCCTTCCCTGCGCACTGGTGAACGCGGCGGGGCTGAGCCTCGGCCTCCAGTCCTACTGGCTCAGTCTGCTTTATCACACCCCCTACGCCGTGCAGGTTGCGGCCAGACTTGCCGAGTGCGCCGTGCTCGTCATCCTTTATCTCATTCTGCTGCCGCTTATGCAGCGGTTCGCCTTAAAACTCGATCACCTCAAATAAGCTCCGTGAAGGGAGATACCAATGCGGATAATGGCTATTGACTACGGCGACGCGCGCATCGGCCTCGCGGTATCGGACGGGTCGGCGACACTCTGCGGCGACGCGTGGACGCTCGGCGAACGGGACATGGACCGCGCAGCCGACCTGATAACTGCCGAGGCAAAAGCACGCGGCGTCACCCGCTTCGTGCTCGGTTACCCGAAAAACATGGACGGGACTCTCGGAGTGAGGGCGGAGAAAAGCGAGAGCTTCAAAAAGGCTCTTGAGGAGCGCTCCGATATTCCTGTTACGCTCTGGGATGAGCGAAGAACGACGATAGCCGCGCACGACATCCTCCACCAGAACGGCAGGAAAATGAAGCAGCACCGCGATAAAGTGGACGCGGTCGCTGCGTCTCTTATCCTCGAGGGTTTTCTCGGAACGCTGTGACCGACACATAAAAACCGGAGCCTTGCGGCTCCGGTTTTTTCATTCGGAACATTTTTCAGCTCCCGTCGTCCCATTATCAAAACATTGGTCCTTTCTTTGTGTACAGATAACCCGAAACCGGACAAACGGAGGTGCAAAATGAAAACGAAACAAAGACTTCTTTCTCTTGCTCTGGCTCTCCTTCTGGCCCTTGCCCTGACCGCCTGCGGCTCAAGCTCGACCGCCGCGGCGCCCAGAAACTCTCCCGCCATGGCCAAATCGGAAACGGCGGCCGCATCCGGAAGCGACCTCGGAGCGGCAGCCGAAGCAAAAGACGTTGCCGGCAGCGCGGCTGCGGGTGAAACGCCTGCGGCGGACAAAGTCATCTATAACGCGTCCGCCGATATTGAGACCCTCGATTTTGACAAGTCCCTGAGCGACCTCCAGCAGCTCCTCGACGGGAACGGAGGCTTCGTCCAGTCTTCGAATGTCAGCGGCAGCGCCTACCAGGCTCTGAGCGGCGGAACGCAGGGACGCCGCCGCGCGGATTATACCGTCCGCATACCCGCGGACAAGTTCAAGACCGTCTTTGATAATCTCGGCGTTCTTGGAAACCTTGTCAGCCGGAGCACAAGCTCGCAGGACGTCACGCTGCAGTACCACGACACGCAGTCCCATCTCGACGCCTGCAGGACTAAGGAGGCAAGACTTCTCGCGCTTCTCTCCAAAGCGGCAAACATGAACGATATCATTGCGCTCGAAAACGCGCTCTCGGACGTCCGCTATCAGATCGAAAGCCTCAGCTCCCAGATCGAGAACTGGGACTCTCAGATCAGCTATTCGACTCTCACGATATCCCTTAGCGAGGTCTCGCTTTACACCGAAAAAAGCCCCTCCTCCGTGAGCTACGGCACGCAGCTCAAAGCGGCCTTCCACAATTCGCTCCAAGGGGTCGGCAGCTTCTTCCTGGACTTTTTCAAATTTCTTGTCGGCGCCTCGCCGGTCCTCGCGGTGCTGGCTGTTCTCGCTCTGATTATACTCTTTACGGTCAAAGCGGCGCGCGGGAGGAAACGCCGTAAGGCTCCTCTCCCCGGGGCGGAGGAGAAGAGCGAGGACCCGCCCGCGCAGCAATAACAAGCCTTAAAAGAATAAAACGGACCCGCAGCGCGCCTTTCAGGCGCATTGCGGGCCTCCGGCATTTTCGGCGCCGCGCACCGGGTCGAGGTCGCGGAAATCATAGACCCTGTAGTAATCCTTCGTCTCGGGATTTTTTGCGACCTCCGATCTTTTGGCGTCGAGCAGCCGCACTATCTCGAACACGTTTATCCATATCTCGCCGCTGCCGTCCTTCTGGGACTCGTCGAAAATCAGCTGCATCCCGAAGTGCAGGTGCGGCGTGTTGATGTTGTTCACATTCTCCGTGCTGCTGTAGCCCGTCCTGCCGAGATAGCCGATGACGTCGCCCGCTTTTACGACAGAGCCGATTTTGAGGTCTTTCCTGTAGGGAAAATTCTTTCTCAGGTGCGCATAATAGTAGTATCTTTTTTTATCGAAGGACCTTATGCCAATGCGCCAGCCGCCGTACTGGTTCCAGCCAAGCGCCTCGATCTCTCCGCCCTCGACCGCTGTTACAGGCGTTCCGACCTGCCCCATGAGGTCGTTGCCCAGATGCGGCCGCGAGAAGCCGTAGGAGCGGCTGCTTCCGAAATCGTCATAATGGCAGTAGGGGTAGTTTTTCGCGATGGGCGAAAAGACCTTTATGCCGTAGCGCTTCTCCCAGCGCTTCCCGCCGCAGCCGTCAGGCACCTCGATCTCGAAGTTGCCGACGAAGCCGGAGAGCACCGCGCCGATGGACTCCCGGTAATATTTATAGTACTTCATGTCGGCCGTAATCTCCGGAATGCTCTTTCCGTTCTCGAGCTTTCCCGCGATCTCGTCGAGCTGCGCGTCCTTGTAGTGCTCCCAGTTGTTGCCGTTTTTCGCGGCAAGGCAGGCCAGAAGCTCTACGCAGTCAAGCCTGACCGTCTCCTCCCGGGAGAGGATATCGAGCGACATGGCCTTCTGCATGGCCTCACTTGGAACCTTGAAATCGACCCATTTTATGAAATCCTTTTTTGCGCTCTCTTCCGCTCCGGCCGCTTCGGGGCAGGAGAACAGCCCCAGCACGGCGCAGAAAACGGCCAGTGTCCTCTTCACGCCCGAAAGCAAATCAAATCACGCCCTTTCATTTATAAGCGACCTGCTCGACAAAGCTCGAGAAGGGCTTTCCTCCCCAGATGTGGATACGCCTCAGGAGATATTCGTCGTCACCGAAGCGGACTTTCCCCGACTCGGTTGTAAAACCCATCGTATAGCCCTCGGCGGGGAGCAGGGAAAGCGTGGTTTTGTTGTATTTCCCATAGGGAAAGCAGAAAGCCCTTACCTCGATGCCGAGGTTTTTCTCCAGAGCCTCCTTCGACTGCCGCAGCTCCCTCTCCTGATCGCGGGTGTTGAGCGTGCTCAGGTCGCGGTGATCCACCGTATGGCTGCCTATCGAGTTGCCCGCTTCGGTCAGCTCCCTCAGTTCGTCCCAGTCGATGTTGTAGGGGGCGACCTGTCCCGTCACGATAAAGAAGGTTGCCCGGAAGCCGTAGCGCCTGAGAATGGGCCAGGCCACCCTGTAGTTGTCCGAGAAGCCGTCGTCAAAGGTGATGAGGACGGGTTTTTCCGGAAGCGGGCCGCCGCGGAGCGCCTCGTAGAATTCCTCCAGCTTAAGGCTGCTGTAGCCGTTCTCATAAAGCCAGCGCATCTGTTCGTCAAACTGCTTCTCGGAGACGCAGATCGAACACTGGTACTTCGAACCTATCGAATGGTACATGAGGACCGGTATTCCCTCCTTGGGAAAGCTCTCCGGTCCTCCGGCCGCCTCACCCGAGGCAAGGCAGTCCGTCTGATTCAGGAACAAAACGATTACGATAATAATTGAAACATATTTTTTCACGCCGACACCTCCGCACAAGGATTATTTTTACCTGAACGGCCGTGAATAACGGCGGTATTCCCTGGTAACTTTTTCGCATAAAAAATGGACGCGGGCAATTTGAGGCCCAGCGTCCATTTTTGCGGAAGGTTTTCCAATCGTTTTTTATGCGTCCGAAACAGCTTCCCTCCGCTCATCCGTATCAGAAGATTTATTCTGTTGCCGGGCCGGAGGCCGTTTCAGCCGGCCCGGCGATATGGACGACTCCATTTTCGATCTTTAGCTTTCCCTCGCAAAAAAGCGAAACGGCTCTCGGAAGAATGATGTTTTCACCCTCCTCAAGCACTCTTTTCTGCAGTTCGAAGGGCGTGTCGCCCTCATGCACCGCAACGGCCCTCTGCACGATTATCGGACCCGAATGCGGTTTTTCCGTTGCGAAATACGCCGTTGCGCCCGAGAGCTTGATCCCGGAGGCGAGCTGCGCCCTCTGTATCTCCAGCCCGGAGAGCTCCGCCTCCGTAAAGGCCGGCATGAGAGAGGGCCAGGTATCGATGATTCTCCCCCCAAAATGGCTGAAAATGGGCTGTGTGAGCTCGCAGCCGTAGCCTGCGAGGACCACCAGTCCTATGTCCAGATCGCGGAGCTTATCGAGCAGCGCGAAGCCGTAGGCCGTGGGATTCGGGAAAAGGCTCCTGTCGACGATATAGCAGGGAATTCCCGATATTCTGGCCCTTGTGATCGCGTAGGATTCCGGATTGGAAGCGATGACCGCCGTAAGCTCGCATTGCGGCAGTTCTCCGAACACGCCCGCGTCGATGAGAGACTGCAGGTTTTTTCCCCCGCCCGACACTAAAACAGCGGTTTTGACCATTTTTGCTCCCCCTTTTGGCGATATAACAGGCGTCTGCGCCTGTTATATCGGTTTTATTAATTTGTCACGACGCCTTTTTACGTCCGTGAGATAAAGCGGATAAATGTTCCTGCGGTTCAGGACCGGGAAGAGTCCCGCTTTTCCAGCAGTGTTCTTGCCCACTCGCTGTTGAGCGCTTCAATCGCGATGAGCCTTTCGACGACCTGTTTTCTTTTCTCCATGTCCTCAAACTGCCGCACCGCGAGGGAGATCATCCTCTCCAGTTCCTTCGCCTCAAGCTCCTCGTATTTCAGGCAGAGCTCCCCGCCTATGCTTTCAAGGAAGGACTCCACCTTCGGATCGTAGGAGACACCCACGAGAGGCACGCCCTGTGACGCAGCGAAGATGAGCCCGTGCAGCCGCATCGAAACCACCGCTTTCATCCTTGAGAGGAGGCCGATGGCCAGCGGGGAATCCATGGCCTCGTCGATCACCGCCGTTTCCGTCTCCATGCGCGCGCGCACAGCGTCGGTCGCGCCCCTGTCTTCCCTATTGTTTATCGTAACGAATACCGGCGTCATCCCAAGCTCGGAAAAGACAAAATCGGCCGCTTGGGCGAAAGCCGCGGCTTTCTGCGCTAAGCCGTCCCAGTCGCGGACCACGAAGCAGACGTAGTTGCCCTTGGGATCAAGGCCGAATTTTTCGAATTCGGAATCTATCCTGTCGGCCGGCGCGCAGGGCAGGGTTATGGCGGGGTCGGAGCTTACGATAATCTTCGGCCTGTCCACCCCCATTTTCTCCAGCTCGGCTTTTGAAACGCTTTCGCGCAGCGTGATCACGTCTACGCAGCCATTCAGGATTTTACGCACCGCGCTCTCGTCCCTTTTATCTACTATCGGGCCTATTCCGCAGCCGTACATCATGACCGCATTGCCGTGTTTTTTCGCTGTGTATATCGTGTAGAGATAATACCAGAGGCTGCGGCGGCTGGTCACGTTCTGGATCAGGCTGCCCCCGCCGCTGAGATAGAGCCGAGTGCCCCGGACGATGCGGTTGAGCGCGAAGATATCAAACATATGCGCCGAGTCGACACCGTATTTAAGGCGCGTCGCCTTCGGCATTCTGGAGAGCGCGGTTATACTCATGAATTCGTCTATCTTCCTCATCTCGCTGACGATCGCCTCGAGTATCGCGTCGTCTCCGGAGTTGCCCATGCCGTAAGCCCCGCAGATCACAACGCCGCTGCGCTCTCCCGTGCGCTTTTTTTCCTCGCGGGAGAGCACCTCTCCGTAGATTGCGAGCTGTCGTCCCGTCGTCGCTTCAACCGAAAATTCCCGCCTGGCCTTCTCATATACGGCCTCGCCCAGCTTTTTTCTCAGCTCTGCGCTCTGCGCGAGCAGCGTCAGTTTTTTTGCAAGGGTGCCTGCGTCTCCCGGCCGGAACAGAAAGCCCGTCTCGCCGTCAACGATAAGCTTCGGGACGCCGCCGACGCTGGAGCTTACAGTCGGGAGCTTTGCCCGCGCGCCCTCGGTGATCGCATAGGGGAAGGTTTCGGAAAGGGAAGTGAGCGTATTGATGTCGATTGCCGCAAAAAAGCTGTTGATATCCGATATCCAGCCCGCAAAGCAGATTTTTTTTGAAACGCCAAGTTCGGAGGCGAGCGCCTTCAGGTTTGTGAGCTCCACGCCGTCTCCCGCGATAATAAGCCTGAGCGAAGGGCAGCTCTTCTCCGCCTCCGCAAATCCTCTCACGAGCGTGGCGACGTCCTTCACAGGGTCGAGCCTCGCCGCTATCCCGACCACCACGCTGTGCTCGTCCGCCTTCAGGCCAAGGCTTCGCAGATAGCCGAGTCTGTCGTCATTTTTTGGCACGACAGAGAAATCCACGCCGTTATAGATCGTAAAAATCCTGTTCGGTGAAAAGCCGCGCTCCGTCAGGAGCTCCTTCATTGAGTCCGAAACGCCCACAAGATAGTCCGCGCGCTTCAGGGACAGAGAATTCAGCGTTCCGTATATCAGCGCCGCTATGGGTCTGCCGAGATAATCGAGCTTCGGGTCGCTGTGGACCGTCGTCACCATCGGAAGCGCGCACATGCGACGGAGCAGGCTCGCCATCAGGTTGCCGCGCGCCCCGTGGGAGTGTATGATGTCGAAGCCCCCCTCCCTGATGATTTTCCTGAGCTGGCTCAGGTTTTTGAGGAGTCCCCCCTCGAGGACCATCGTAGGGATGCCGAGCGCCGACGCCTCATCCGAGAACTCTCCGCGCATAAAGCACACAAGCAGCACGTCGATGTTTTTACTGATGCCGGAAAGCAGATAATGGATATGCGTCTTTGCTCCGCCTGTATCGCCGCCGCTGATCAGATGTATTACTTTCAATTCCCGTCCTCCGTACGCATTGCCGCGTCCGCGCCGTAATTTTATCTTGTTAAAATGCCGCGCGTGTAATAAAATAATAGAATGATTATAGCAGCCAAACCCAAATTACACAATATTTATATCACACCCGTCCCGCACGGTCAACATATGGAGGTCAATATGACGAAAATCTATCTTATCCGGCACGCGGAGGCCGAGGGCAACCTTTACCGCCGCGTTCAGGGGCACTACGACGGCGACATTACGGCCAAAGGCTTTGCGCAGATCGGCCTGCTTGCGGAGCGCTTCCGCGACGTCAGGATTGACGCGCTCTACGCCAGCGACCTTCGCCGCACGCAGAAAACCGCCGGTGCGATACTGAAATATCACGATCTCGCTCTCAACATCGAGCCCCGCCTCAAAGAGATCGGAATGGGCGTCTGGGAGGACCGACCCTGGGGCAACGTGGCCTATGAGGACACCGAGCAGATGCTTCATTTTGTCGGCGACGCCGAAAAATGGAACGTCGAGGGGGGAGAGCCCTTTGCGCACCTCAGACGCCGTCTGAGCGGCATCATTCTCGAGCTCGCGGAGCGGCATGAAAACGAGACGATCGCCTGCTTCAGCCACGGCATGGCGATAAGGACCTTCCTCGGCTACGCCCTGGGACTTCCTCTGGACCGCGCGCAGGAGGTTCCGCACGGGGACAACACCTGCGTCGCGTTCATGACCGTTGATAAGGGCCGGATCGAGCTGCATTACTACAACGACAGGAGCCATCTGCCGGACGAGCTCAGCACCTTTGCAAGGCAGCGCTGGTGGCAAAGCGAATCTCAGGAGGATTTTTCGAATCTGCGCTTCGTCCCCATGGATCCGCGTAAAGACGCGGAACTCTACAGCAGCTGTTACCGCGACGCCTGGAAGTTCTCCCACGGCACTCTTCGCGGCTATTCGGACGGGCCCTATCTCAGAAGCGCGCAAACGGCCTGCGCCATCAACCCCCTGTCGCTCATGAAGGTCTTCAGCGGTGACGATTTTGCCGGCATCATAGAGCTCGACCCCGAGCGTGCCTCGGAGAAGGGCGCGGGGTGGATAAGCCTTTGCTATCTGACGCCCGCATACCGGGGAAAAAACCTCGCTGTCCAGCTCATTGGCCACGCGGTCTCCGTCTTCCGCGGCCTCGGCCGCGTTTCTCTGCGGCTCCACGTCGCGGAGACGAACACCCGGGCAATCGCTTTCTACGGGAAGTACAGCTTCGAGCGTATTGGCAGCGCAAAGGGCAATCTCTGTCCCCTTTTGCTGATGGAGAAAAAAATATAGAGCAAAGGAAGATAACAAATAAATGGAGCTGACCGATTTCCTGCCGGTTTCCAAAGAGGATATGGTGTCCCGTGGCTGGTACAGCTACGATTTTCTCGTCGTCACCGGCGACGCCTACGTTGACCACCCGAGCTTCGGTCCGGCCGTTATCGCGCGGGTACTCGAGAACATGGGCTTTCGCGTGGCCGTGCTCGCCCAGCCCGAGTGGCGTGACACCGGGGCTTTCGAGCGCATGGGGAAGCCGCGCTTCGGCGTCTTCATCGGCGCGGGAAATCTCGACAGCATGGTGGCACACTACACAGCCGCGAAAAAGCCGAGAAGCGAGGATTTCTACTCTCCCGGCAAAAAGGCCGGGCTTCGCCCCGACCGCGCGACAATCGTCTATTCTCTCCTCGCGCGGGAGGCCTACGGCGCGGACATGCCCATCGTGATAGGCGGGCTCGAGGCCTCGCTCCGCCGCTTTTCACACTACGATTACTGGGACGACAAGGTGCGCCGCCCGATCCTTTTCGACACCGGGGCGGACCTTCTCGTCTACGGCATGGGGGAATACGCGACGCGCGAGATCGCCAAACGCCTCAAGCGCAGGATTAGGCCCTCGGAGATGACGGACATCAGGGGCACGGCCTTCGTCGCTCCCGACGCGGCTTCCTGCCGATACGATAAAATCATTCTCCCGTCACACGAGGAAACGCTCTCCGAAAAGACCGCCTACGCGAATGCGGTGCGGGTTGAGTATGAGGAGCATGATCCCGTGCGCGGCAGAGCTCTCTGCCAAAGCTGTCAGGGCCGCATGCTCATCGTCAATCCGCCCGCGCCCCTCCTCACGAGCGCGGAGCTTGACGCGGTTGCCGAGCTTCCCTTCACCCGGGAGGTCCATCCGATGTACGAGGGCAGGGGCGGCGTTCCGGCCATTGAGGAGGTGCGCTTTTCCGTCATCCACAACCGCGGCTGCTTCGGCGCGTGCAACTTCTGCGCGCTCGCCTTCCATCAGGGCGGCATGGTCGTATCCCGCAGCCATGAGTCGGTCATACGCGAGGTCGAAGCCATGACCCGTCACCCGCTCTGGAAGGGTTACGTCTCCGACGTCGGAGGTCCGACGGCGAATTTTCGCCACACTTCCTGCGAGCAGCAGAAGGAGCGCGGCATGTGCGCCAAAAAGCGCTGCCTCGCCCCGATCCCCTGCAAAAATTTGAACGCCGACCACTCCGACTACCTCGCTCTCCTCCAGAAACTGCGCGAGATTCCCGGCGTCAAAAAGGTCTTTGTACGCAGCGGCATACGCTACGATTACATGCTCGAGGACAGCGGCGGCCAGTTTTTTTCCGAGCTCGTGCGCTATCACATCAGCGGGCAGCTCAAGGTCGCGCCGGAGCACTGCATAGACAGCGTCCTCGACTGCATGGGCAAGCCGCATATCGGCGTGTATGAGCGTTTCATGGACAAATACGTCAAATTCAACCAGCGCTTCGACAAGGAGCAGTATGTCGTGCCCTATCTCATGTCCTCTCACCCCGGCTGCACGCTTTCGGACGCTGTTCGTCTCGCGGAGTATCTGCAGGAGCACGGCCGCCAGCCGGAGCAGGTGCAGGATTTCTACCCCACTCCGGGCACGATCTCGACCTGTATGTACTATACCGGGCTCGACCCCCGCACGATGAAGCCGCTTTACGTCGCCAGGACTCCGCACGAGAAGGCGCTCCAGCGCGCGCTGCTGCAGTGGAAGCGCCCCGACAAGCGCCGCCTCGTCATAGAGGCCCTGAAGGAAGCCGGGCGAGAGGATCTCATCGGCTTCGGAAAAAGCTGTCTGGTGCGCCCCGACCGCGGCCCAGAGGCGAAGTCCCCGGGAGACGGCCGGAAGCGGGAGACCCCCGCGAAGGCCCCGGCCTCCGTGCGGGTGTCGGGCCGCGCGAAGGGGATGGGCGGAGGCAGAACCGCCGTGCGCTCCGACGCTCTTTCCAAGGCTCCGAAGCCGTCCGGCAACACGAAAAGAGGGAAAGGATAATGCCGTTTTTCAAAACCCTGTGGCAAAATCCCCTGGACATCCTGTGGCTCGCCCTCGCCGTGATAAACCTTGCCGCCTTCATCGTCATGGGCGTCGACAAACGCAGGGCCGTTAAAAAAAGGTGGCGCGTGCCGGAGAGCACGCTCTTCCTCCTTGCGGCCGCAGGCGGGAGCGTGGGCGGCATACTCGGCATGCTTATCTTTCGCCATAAGACGCGGCACCTGAAATTTGTTTTCGGTTTTCCGGCGATATTGCTCGCCGAGGCAGCGGCGGTGTTCTTCCTGTGCTCCCGGATAGGATAAAAAAAGGCGGCGGGACGCAAACGCGGCCCGCCAAAAACAGGGTTGTGGGATAAAGATATGAGCCCGGCACGTAATTAACGTGCCATTGGATAAGCTGTAATGTGAGAATAGACCATTTTGAATGACTTGTAAAGAGCAAACGGACACTAGTTTTGTCGAATCGGTATTTTTTGAAATACCGCTCCAACAGTCTGAACCGAAAGGAAGTTTGACGGCAAATGCGTGAGCTTAGCTGCGGGCAGATCGCCGAGGCAGTCGCGGAGCTGTGCGTAAGGGCGAACACCGTCCTGCCCCGCGAAATTCGGATCCTCATAGAGGACGCCGGGAAAAGTGAAAAGTCTCCGGCGGGCAGGGAAGTGCTCGGAGATCTATGTGAGAATTACCGTCTTGCCGAGAGAGAGGGCCTGCCCATCTGTCAGGATACGGGCATGGCTGTCGTCTTTGCGGAGGTCGGGCAGGAAGTGCACATAACGGGCGGCGGCTTTGAGGACGCGATCAACGAGGGCGTGCGCCTGGGCTATGAGAGGGGCTTTCTGCGGAAGTCCGTCGTCTCGGACCCCCTGAGGCGAGTCAATACGGGGGACAATACGCCCGCCGTCATACATACCCGCGTCGTGCCGGGCCGCGAAATCAGGCTTTGCCTCGCGCCCAAGGGCTTCGGCAGCGAAAATATGAGCGCGATGAAGCTGTTTCTGCCCTCCTGCTCTTCCGGCGAGATTCTGGATTTTATCGTGAAGACCGTGGAGGACGCCGGCTCAAACCCCTGCCCTCCGGTCATCGTCGGCGTCGGTCTCGGCGGAACCATAGAAATGGCCGCCCTGCTCTCCAAGAAATCCCTCGTCCGCCCGATGGACAAAAGGAACTCCGACCCGTTTTACGCGGAGCTTGAGGAGAAGGCCCTAAAGCGCATAAACGCCCTCGGGCTCGGGCCTCAGGGCTTCGGAGGCTCCACGACGGCTCTGGCCGTGAATATTGAGACCTTTCCGACGCATATCGCGGGCCTGCCCTGTGTCGTGAACATGAGCTGCCACGCGACCCGCCACGCGGAAACCGTCCTTTAACGCGGTTTGAATAAAAAATATTTTTGCGGAAATGCTATTATCGAAGTCAATAAAAGGAGCAGAGAGATATGGTAATTGACAGGATAGCCCTTGTTCTCTCCATTGTCGGGGGACTCAATTGGGGGCTGGTCGGGCTTTTCCGCTTTGATTTTGTCGCTTTCCTCTTCGGGGGTCAAACCGCGACCGCGAGCCGCGTTGTCTATGTTTTGGTTGGGCTTGCGGCCATATGGTGCATTTCCCTGCTTTTCCGCGGCCGCCGCGGCGAGGACGAAGAAAAGGATTACGCCTGAGTCCAGCACTGCCGCGCCGTTTTCCGCTCTGCGGAATGCGGCGCCTTTTTTTGCTTTGCATGCACTTTCCGGCAATATTTTCACAATATATGGTGTACGCTCTCCTTAATAATACTATATTAAGGAGGCTTTTTATGCAGGCCTTAAAGAAAAATTCGCGCTGCGTACGAAACGGGATAAGCTATCTTTCCGTGGACGAGATCTACCCGAGCCCTGTTCAGCCAAGGAAGCGTTTTCCGCAGGAGTCCTTGAAAGAGCTCTCCGAGAGCATCGCCCAGTTCGGCGTGCTCAATCCTCTGACCGTACGCAGGCGTTCGGGAAAGTACGAGCTTGTCGCGGGCGAACGCAGGCTCCGGGCTTCGAAGCTTGCGGGACTGCGCGAGGTGCCCTGCATCGTGATAGACGTCAACACCGAGGAGTCGAGCCTGCTCGCCCTCGTTGAAAACATACAGCGCCGCGATCTGGACTTTATCGAGGAGGCCGAGGGCATCTCGCAGCTCATACGGCTCTTCGGAATGAGCCAGGAGGAGGCGGCTCGGCGGCTCGGCATTTCTCAACCGGCGGTCGCGAACAAGCTTAGGCTTCTCAGGCTCCCGCAGGATGTGCTCGACGCGCTGCGGGACGAAAATCTCACCGAGCGCCACGGCCGCGCCCTTCTCAGGCTGGGCAGCGAGGAGGCCCAGAGGCGGGCGTTGCGTCAGATTGTCTCAGAGCACATGAACGTCTCCGCGTCCGAGGAGTTCATCGACGGCCTTCTTGCCACCCCGCCAGACGCGCCCGAGCCGCCTCAGGCCGAGGCGGTCAGAGAAAAGCGCAGGACTCTCTTCGTGCTGAAGGACGTGCGCGTTTTTCTGAACACGCTCACCCATGGGCTGGAGCTCATGAGGCAGGGCGGCATTGACGCAGGCCTCGAAAAGTTCGAGACAGACACGGAGCTCGTGCTCACCATAAGCATACCCAAGCAGAAATAAAAGGTAAAAATAAAAATGCGCCTTATCTTTGCGCTAGTAAATAAAAATTGAAGGAAAGCGCGAGAGGGGCGGCGGAGGGGCCCCTCTTCGCGTTGAATTTCCACCCGCAGGCCCGATAGTAGGCAGGAAGCTGTCCCCACTTCCTGCCTACTGTTTTCAGGTTGAAGATAAAGTCTTCAACCTGAAATTTCCGGGGCCACGCTCCCGGGGATTTTTTTGCGGATCGATTGCTATGGTCGGGGCAAAGGAGTATAATTTTTATTACTAATCTCCATTCCAAAGCAGGATGGAGTTCTGCGGGAGGCGTTCGGAATGGATAGTTACGACGTGACCGTGATAGGCGGGGGGCTTCTCGGCTGCTTTGCCGCGCGCGCTCTGGCGAGATACAGGCTCAGGACGTTGCTGCTGGAAGAGCGCGAGGATCTTTGCACCGGAATCAGCCGCGCGAACACCGCCATCGTCTACAGCGGCTGTGATACGAAGCCCGGGACGCTTAAATGCTCCCTGTGCGTCGGGGCCGCACAGAGCTTCGGCGCGCTTTGCCGCGAGCTCGGCGTGCGCTATTCCCAGTGCGGTTCGCTCATGATAGGCTTCGGTCCGAACAGCGAGGAGGTTCTTCGAAAAAAGTATTCTCAGGGCCTGAGGAACGGCGTCCGCGGGCTCAGGTTTCTGTCCGGAGAGGAGGTCCTGGCTCTCGAGCCCGGTCTGAACCCCGGGGTCCGCGTGGGGCTTTTCGCCCCTGAGGCCGGGACGGTTATTCCTTGGGAGCTCGGGCTTGCCGCCGCGGAAAACGCCGTTCATAACGGTGTCGAAATTAGGCGGAACACGAAAGTAACCGCTGTCGAAAAAGCGGAAAACGGATATGTCCTCGGCGCCGGCGGAGGCCGGATTTTCTCCCGCGGAATCGTCAACTGCGCCGGACTTTTTGCCGACGAGATCATGGAGATGGTGCAGAAGCCGACGATCAGGATATTCCCGAACTCCGGAGAGTATCTGGTGCTGGACACAAAGGCCTCGGGCATAATAAAGCATGTCATTTTCCATGAGCCCGAGAAAAAGTCCAAGGGTCTGACCCTCGTGCCCACGGTTGAAGGCAATGTCCTCATCGGTCCGACTGAAAATTACTCGGAGAAAAAGGACGGCTTCGAAACGTCGGAGGAAGGGTTTGAAAATCTTAAATCTCTTGTATCCGAAGTCATCCCCGCTCTGCCGATGGAGCACCTCATCCGCTCGTTCGGCGCNATAAGGCCGAATCCATACCCCGTGTTTTTTGATGCCGGGAGCGGGGAGTATCTTCGCGAGGAGCGGAGCATAAGCGAATTTCGGATAAACGAATCGGAGCGCAATCCGGCCTTTCTGAGCCTCATAGGCATAAAGACGCCCGGGCTCACCTGCGCGGAGGCTCTCGGGCGCCTCGCCGCCGACAGGATGGCCGTTCTGCTCGGAGCGGACGAAAATCCGGCCTTCGATCCGAAGCGGCCCGCTCCTCTCCGTCTCGGCGAGCGGAATTTTGAGGAGCGCGCGCGCCTTGTCTCCGCTAATCCGGCCTACGGGCGTATCGTCTGCCGCTGCCGCTGTATCTCGGAGGGCGAAATCGTCGACAGCATACGCGCAGTCCCGGGAGCCGTGACCGTCGACGGCGTCAAGCGCCGTACCGGCGCCGGCGCCGGGCGCTGTCAGGGAGGTTTCTGCACCGAGGGTATAATCGAGATACTCTCACGCGAGCTGAATATCCCGCCCGAAGCCGTGTGCAAGGACGGGCCGGGATCCTATATCTTGAGAGGCAAAGAATAATGACGGATTATGATATCCTCGTCATAGGCGGCGGGCCGGCCGGCATGGCCGCCGCGCTCGCAGCGAAGGCCGCGGGAGCGGCGCGGCTGCTTCTTGTGGAGCGCGCGGACGCTCTCGGCGGCATACTGCGGCAATGTCTTCATACGGGCTTCGGGCTCCTCAATTTCGGCGAGGAGCTCAGCGGTCCCGAGTATGCCGCGAGGTTCGTCGGGAAAACCGGAGCCGCCGGCATAGAGGTACTCACGTCGGCCTCCGTCCTTGCGCTCGACCGGGACGGTGTCTGCACCGTGAGCGGAGAAAAGTGCGGCCTGCTAAAGCTCAGGGCTAAGGCCGTCATCCTCGCCACCGGCTGCCGCGAAAGGCCGATCGGCGCCCTCCCCGTGAGCGGGACGCGCCCTTCGGGCATATTCCCCGCGGGCGCCGCGCAGAAGCTGATGAACCTCGGTGGCCGCGATCTGGGCAGCCGCTTCGTGATTCTCGGCTCTGGCGACGTCGGGCTCATTGTCGCAAGGCAGCTGAAGCTTCTCGGCAAGGAAGTCGCCGCCGTCATCGAAAAGGAAGGCCGCTGCGGCGCTCTGGAGCGAAACCGCATAAACTGTCTCGAAAAATACGCCGTTCCCCTCAAAACGCGCTGTACGGTGAGCAAGGTGCACGGCCTTCCCCGCATAAACGGCGTCACCGTGCGCAGCCTTGCCGGCGGCGGGGAGTATTTTGAGCCCTGCGACACGCTGATCACCTCGGTGGGGCTCATACCGGAGCTTGAACTGACTTCCGGGCTTTCCTCCCACGGCAGGCTTCCGGACTGGCTCTTTCTCTGCGGCAACGCCTGCTATGTCCACGACGCGGTGGACGACGTGACCCTGGAGTCCGAAAGGACGGGATACGAAGCGGCGCGCTATGTTCAGGGCGGAAGGGCCGCTTCGCGCGCCGCGCCTTCAGCGCGCACCGGGAAGCGGCCGCCCGAAGCGGCTCTCTTCTGCACGGGCTGCCCGAAGGCCTGCCCGCTCGAAAAAACCGGCGCCGGCTACTCGGGCGCGCTCTGTGGGCGCAAAGATCCCATCCCGTCCGGACTACAATAAAAAAAGCCGGGCCGCGGGCCCGGCTCCAGGCTGAAGGCAAAGTCTCCGGTCTGAAAATATTATGCGGGAAGTCGGAACGAGTTCCCGAATTGCTTTTACTCCGGGCCCTATAAGCGCCAATGTGAAAGAAAAAGGCGTGCCCTTTCGTTCACGGGGCTGTTAAGCACCTGTTCCGTCAAACCCTTCTCCGCAATACGGCCCCCTTCCAGCAGAATGATCTCCTGAGCCAGAGCCGCGGCCTGCGAGGGCATATGCGTTGTGAACAGCAGCGTGCAGCCTGTTTCACGGACATATTCGTCCAGAGCCTGTTCCATTTGCACGGTTCCCTCGATATCGGCCGCCGCGGTCGGCTCGTCGAGCAGGATAAGCTCGCGCGGATCGGCCAGAATACGCGCGAAGGCCATACGCTCAGCCTTGTCGCCCTGTCGGATACGATTGAGGAGGAGATCGCGGTGGAAAAAAGGAACTTTCAACGCGCTTTTCATTTCCATTTTCTCTTTAATTCAGCTGTTCGGCATCATCAGCGCGCAAAACGCCTCCTTCGACTCTCCGAGCAGGTCGAATTCGCCGTTTTTACAGCACCATGTGAGGAGAACGCCTGCTATCATACGTGTCGCCAGATAAACCAATTGGCTCGGTTCGGTCATATTGCGTATCAGCCCGCTGTTCTGGCAGTTCTTCACAAGCGGTATGCTGACCGTTTCACTCACATAATATTTTGTAAGAAGATCTCCGCCCCCGTCCATATTCACCTTGATAAATGCGCGGCAAATACTGAGCCCCTCGGTCTTAATAAGCTTCAGGTGGTCTTCAAACAGGAACCAGAGCTTGTCCCAATCGCTCGGAATGGCCAGAAGATCGGCGAACAGAGTCTGTGTGAAATCGGGCACGTTTTCGAAATACGAGCTGAGCAGAGCATCCTTGGAATCGAAGTAATAATAGAAGGCGTTTCTGGTAAAATTCGCCTCACTGCATATCTGCTGAATGGTCACGTTTTCGTACCCGTCCCTGCGGAAAAGCTCCATGGCTTTTTCAAACAGAACCGTTCTGGCACTGGCTTTTTCCATATAAACAACTCCAAATATAATTATATTTTCATTCTATAGCAAAACTCTGCTCCGTGCAAGCCCTGTTTTTTTAATACATATTGACTAACAACTATATAAGTGTAATAATTATCAATACATTCATATTGACTTGCCGTATTTTTGTCATATTTTCATATTTTTAAGGTGCAAATTCAGCACTTGACTATTTATTTTGGCGGGTTTTTATGATAACATTGCAACGAGCGTACCCGGTTTGCCACAGTTTGATTTAGACGGCTGTTCAATTGCGACATCAGTAATATTCCATTGAATTTCCAAAATATTATTTGAAGGAGATCAGAACACATGTTGACTTTAAAAAAAGCATGGTATCGGACTTTCCAGTTTTTCATGGGCGTAGTTGAAAACATTTTTATGCCTCAGCCGGCTCCCGAACTGCTCCAGGGCGCGGGCAGCGTAAAAAAACTTCCCGCATTCATCCGGACGAAGGGTGTGGACAAGGTTCTGGTCGTCACCGACAGCATCCTGCCGAAGCTCGGACTGCTTGACGGCCTCTTTTCCGCCTGCGGCGAGGCGGGGCTGTCATACGTCCTGTACGACGGGGCTCAGGTCAACCCCTCCATTGAGTGCATCGAAGCGGCGCTGAAAAAATATCTGGACAACAAGTGCCAGGCCTTTATCGCCTTTGGCGGCGGTTCCTCAATGGACTGCGCGAAGGCGGCGGCCGCGCGCGTTGCCAGGCCCAACCGCAGCATTCCTCAGCTCGGCGGTACCCTCAAGGTACATGCGAAGCTTCCGCTGCTCTTCGCCGTCCCGACGACCGCTGGCACAGGCTCCGAGGCTACCCTCGCCGCAGTCGTGACGGATTACAGCATCCACCATAAATATGCCATACAGGATCCCTGTATGCTTCCCAAATACGCGGTGCTCGACCCGGAGCTCACGGTCGGCCTGCCGCCTCACGTCACTTCCACGACCGGTATGGACGCGCTCACGCACGCGGTGGAGGCCTACACCAACAAATTCGCTCCGAAATACACGCAGCGCCTCTCCGAGCAGGCCACGAAGCTCGTCTTTGAAAACCTTGAGAAAGCTTACGCGGACGGAAAGGACCTCGAGGCCCGAAGCAACATGCTGCTTGCCTCTTTCTATGGCGGCAGAGCCTTCAGCCGTTCCTGCGTCGGCAACGTGCACGCTATAGCCCACACGCTTGGCGGAATCTACGGGACGGCGCACGGGCTCGCCAACGCCGTCATTCTCCCCTTTGTGCTGGAGGATTTCGGGCCCGCGGTTTACTATAAGCTGGCCCGCCTTGCCGAGGTCGTCGGTCTGCCCGGAAAGGATGACGCGGAGAAGGCCCGCGCTTTCATCAGCGAGATACACCGGATGAAGAGGGACATGAACATCCCCGAAAAACTTGATTTTATTAAGGACGAGGATGTTCCTCAGATGGTCGAGTGGGCCCTCAAAGAGGCTAACCCCATCTACCCCGTCCCCGTGATCTGGGACGCCGAACAGTTCACAAAGACCATAAACCGCATACGCACGGTTCCCGCCGCAGCTGCCGCCGCAAAATAACGGCTCAGCGCATTATCTTGCCTTTTTGCCGCTGCGGGGAAAAATACGTAAAGGATAGAAAACCCACGGACATACAGAGGGAGTCTCAAATATGGCTTATTATATCTCGGAAAACTGCATTGGCTGCACACTCTGCGCAAAAAACTGCCCGGTGCAGGCAATAGAGGGAACACTCAAGCAGAGACATAAGGTTAACCCGGAGCGCTGCGTGGAATGCGGCGTCTGCGGGAACTCGTGCAATGTAGGGGCGGTTCTGAATCCTGAGGGGGAAGTTGCGCCGAAGCTCCCCAAGGCGGAGTGGAAAAAGCCCCTCATCGACACGGCACTTTGCAGTGCCTGTTCGATCTGCGTGCGCGCCTGCGGAAAGAGCTGCCTTGAGATTTCCCTGCCCGCCTTCAAGGGTGATATCCATGTTTTTGCCTACATAAAGGATAAAAAAGCGTGCGTCGGATGCGGCCTGTGCGCGTCGTACTGCCCGCTTCACGCCATTACGATGAAAGCAGGTGAAGGGAATGATACTCCCGAAGTACGCACTGCTTGACCTTGCGACCGGTGAGGTGAGCGACTACCCCATATCCGAGGAGCTTTTCAGAAAATACATCGGCGGCAAGGCGCTGGGTACGAGGCTTCTCTTCGACCTCATGCCAAAGGGTGTGGACCCGCTCTCCGCGGACAACGTCCTCATTGTCAACACCGGGCCGATGAACGGCACCGGCGCCCCCTCGTCCAGCCGCTTCAACGTTTCGTTCAAGAACGTCATGACCGGCGGCATCGCTTCCTCAAACTGCGGGGGACAGTTCGGCGTTATGCTGAAGGCCGCCGGCTTCGACGGCATCATCCTCAAGGGCGGAGCTTCGACCCCGTCATACATAGAAATTCTGGACGGGAACATCCGCGTCAAGGACGCCGGGCATCTATGGGGAATGGACGCCGAGAAGGTTCAGGAGGCGTTCAATCCTCTCTGGGGCAAACTGGTCATAGGCCCCGCGGGAGAAAACGGCGTGCACTACGCCTCCGCCGTTTCTGGCGAACGCGTCGCGGGCCGCTGCGGCGCCGGCGCGGTGCTCGGAGCCAAGAAGATCAAGGCACTTGTGGCCTTCGGGACGAAAAGGGCCCCGGTCCTTGAGCGTGAAAAGTTCGACAGGTACAACAAAAAATTTATTGCTTTTCTCAGAAGCCACCCGATGACCGGAAACGCGCTCCCGCGTTACGGCAGCGTCGGCCTGCTGAACAACGCGAACGCGTCGCACGCCCTCCCAACCAAGAACTTCAGCCGCGGGCAGTTTGAACATGCTCAGGACATAACCGGCGAAAAGCTGGCCGACACCGTCCTGACGCGCAACAGCAGCTGCGTAAGCTGCCCTGTCCGCTGCGAGCGCCGCGTGAAGGTGAAGGGCAAGGAGGTCAAAGGCCCCGAATATGAAACCGTCGGCCTGTTCGGAGCCAACATGGAGAACTATGACCTCGACTGGATAAACATCGTCAACTACGAGGCCGACATACTCGGAATGGACACCATCTCCCTTGCGGGCACTCTGGCCTTCGCCATGGAGCTTCAGGAAAAGGGCATGGCGGATTTCGGTCTGCGCTTCGGCACAAAGGACGGCATTCTCGAAGCCATCCACGACATCGCATATGGCACGGGCCGCGGGAAAGAGCTTGGCCTCGGCTCGAAACTGCTGAGCGAGAAGTATGGCGGAAAGGAATTTGCCATCCACGCAAAGGGCCTAGAGCTTGCGTCCTACGAACCCCGCAGGTCCGTCGGTATGGGGCTCGGATATGCGACCTCGAACAGGGGCGGCTGCCATCTGAACGGCGGCTATATCGCGCTGATCGAATCTGTCGGAGTCCTCGCCGTCGATACCCAGACCCCGAAGGGTAAGGCCGAGCTGACCATATTCTTCCAGAACATGATTGAGGCCACCTCCTCATCGGGCTTCTGCCTGTTCACGATGATGGCGGTCATCCCCGGGATACTGTCAAAACTGGGGCCCGCTCACCCTGTCACGAGGTTCGTCAGCCGCTTCCTTATAACGGCACGGCCTTTCCTCGGCGCGGCTCTGTGGAATCTCATGCCGGGGCTGCTTCCCTTCAACTGGCTCTATCTCGCCCCCTTTGCGGAGTCCCTAAAGCTTGCGACCGGGCTCCCTTTCACCGCGGGCAGTTTTCTGAAGGCGGGCGAGCGCTGCTTCAATATCGAGCGGCTTTTCAATCTCCGCGAGGGCCTGACCGCGGCGGACGACTCTCTCTGCGACAGGCTCACGAAGACTCCCCAGGACAGCAGCAGGCCGGAGACGGTCGTCCCGCTTGACAAGATGCTCCCGCGCTACTACAAGGTACGCGGCTGGGATAAAGACGGCGTGCCGACAAAGAAAAAACTGAAACGACTCGGCATTACGGCTATGGCATGACGGAGGTGCTCTAAAAATGGCGAATGTGAAATATTACGGGGATATGCGCGAACTGACCGGCAAAAACGACGAGGTCATCCCGGCTTCCGATCTTTCAGGTCTGCTGGACGTCATTGAAAAGACTTACGGCAAGTCGGCAAAAAAGGCCGCGAAAGCGTCCCTGATTGTCGTGGACAGCGAAAAGGTCCTGTCGATCAGGAAGGTACAGTTGAAGGAAGGCTCCGAGGTGGGGTTTTTCCCAATGTGCTGCGGAGGTTGATAAAAAGGGCGGGGACGGGTTCCCCGCCCTTGTATATTTTGCCAAAGTAGCAATATTGCTCTTGACTTTTTTCCGATATGAATTAAACTAGGATTCTGAGCCCGCAGGAGGTGTATAGCATTAAGAAGAAAAAAATACTCATTATCTGCATTGCTTTTATAGCCGCGATTACGGCTCTGTATGCCCTTGCGTATAAGAACAATTTCATGAGCATAAGGCATGCGACCTGGGAGGTAAGAAAAACGGCGGCAGTCGCCGTTCTTGAAATAGAGGGCAAAATAACGGGAGCACCTGAGAAACCGGCCTGCGTTCCCATTCTCATGTATCACAGCGTTAGCGACTCTCCGCCCGGAGACCCCGAGATATCCGTTGCAACAGCGGACTTTGACAGGCAGATGAAGTTCCTTGCCGAAAACGGTTTTACGGCTCTCGACTTCAACGAACTCAAGGATGCGGGAAATTACAAAAGGCCCGTCATCGTGACTTTTGACGACGGGTATGAGGATAACTACAAGGACGCGTATCCCATACTCAAGAAGTATAACCTGAAGGCCACGATTTTTATGGTTTCCGGCTATATCGGCGCACCGGGCTTTCTCAGCGCCGACGAGATGAAGATAATGGGGGACCTTGTCTCCTTCCAGAGCCACACGGTCCGACACAGGCCGCTGTCCGAAATGGGCGAAAGCGATATCGAATACGAGTTGTCCGCTTCAAAGGATAGGATAGAGAGCGTTACAAACAAGCCCGTCTGCGCCATATCCTACCCCGACGGCGCTTACAACGATACCGTCCTCAAGGTTGCGCCCAAATATTACAGCTACGCCGTTATATCCTCCTTCGGCTATTACTTTTCCGATAAATCGAATTACAAAATACGCCGCGTCGCCGTCGCCCGCTATGAGAGCCAGCATAAATTCCAAGCGGAGATTACCTAGAATTTTCGCCGGATTTCACTGAATCTATCGATAATAAAAAGCCCTGTAATCGTGAGATTACAGGGCTTGCGCTTGGTACGCCTTAAGGGATTCGAACCCCCGGCCTTCTGGTCCGTAGCCAGACGCTCTATCCAGCTGAGCTAAAGGCGCCTATATAACGGCGCCTGAGTATAATAACATAAGCGCCGTCAGATTGCAAGACTTTTTATTAAAAATCATGCCTTTGCGCCCAGCGTTTTTTCCACCGGGAAAAGCTCCTAGACGTTGAACGCGCTGCCGATATTCTCGACGATATCCCCGACGGCCCTGATGGCCTTTGAAACCTTATTCTGCCTGCTGCTCTTTTTGTTCGTCATCGCCACCGTCATGCCTATCGCGGTGCCGACCGCCATGCCCAGCCCCATGCCTTTTGCAAAATACTTTGAATTCATATGATTACCTCCCAAACGAAATGTTTTCTAAATCTGTCCCGGCCTGTCTGCCGGTCTCCCGGATAGTATGTGCAAATTGTTAATTTATATGATTATGTTTGCACAGGTAAGGGAATATATGTTACAATATTAAATCGGTAAAATTAAGGAATACTTATAGAGTCTGCCGCCAAAATCGGCGGTGGCGCTTGAAAACAGGCAATAATTATGAGAGGGAGCGAAGGATGACTGTAAATATCCTTGCTGTCGGAGATGTGTGCGGAAAGACCGGAACAGACTTTTTGTATCAAAATCTGTCGGCTGTAAAGAAGCTGTACAACATCGCGTTCACCGTGGTAAACGGCGAGAACGCCAATATAGTGGGCATAACCCCCGCGCAGGCGGAAAACATTTTTTCCGCAGGCGCCGATGTTATCACTCTGGGCAACCACACCTGGGCAAGATGGGAGATCAAAGACTATCTCGACTCCAATAACCGCATCCTCCGCCCCGCGAATTTTGCGCTCTGCTGTCCGGGCCGGGGCCACGACGTATACAAAACCTCCTTCGGGGACATTGCGGTGATGAGCCTCATCGGGCGCTATACGCTCGACTCCAACACGGACAATCCCTTTTACGTCGCGGACGAGATACTTTCCTCGCTGAGCACAAAGCTCATTCTGGTCGACATGCACGCGGAGGCGACAAGTGAGAAGGCCGCGCTCGGCTTCTATCTGGACGGCAGAGTCTCCGCGGTTTGGGGGACCCACACGCACGTCCAGACCTCAGACGCCTGCGTGCTGCCGAAAGGGAGCGGCTTCATTTCCGATCTCGGCATGACCGGCCCCGCACTCTCCGTCCTCGGCATCAACCCTCAGCAGAGCATAGGCAAGTTTCTGGGCGAGCCCCCGAAGCGCTATGAAGCCGCGGAGGGGCCGGGAAAGATGGAGGGCACGGTATTCACGCTGGACGCCGAAACCGGAAAGTGCCTCAAGGCCGAGGCGCTCAGGATAGTCTGACGCCGCGGCGCGGCATTCGGATTTTTTTCAGGCATTGGAGGTTAGGATGAAAGACATTAGATTTCTGCACGCCGCAGACCTGCATCTTGACTCCGCGTTCGAGTCGCTTTCGCCCGAGGCCGCGGACGAGAGAAGAAAGGGGCAAAGACAGCTCCTGTTCGCACTCGCCGAAATCGCGGAGGAACACGGCGTTCAAGCCGTCCTTCTGTGCGGCGATATTTTTGACGGCCCGGAAATCGAGCGCGAGACCGAGCGTGATTTCTGCAGGGCTTTCGGCTCTCTGCCCTGCCATGTGCTTGTGGCTCCGGGAAATCACGACCCTTATACGCCGCATTCCTTCTGGGAGACGGCACACCTGCCGGACAACGTCTATATCTTCAAAAACGAAGAGATCGAGTGTGTAGAGCTTCCGGGCGTACGCACAAGATTCTGGGGTGCGGGGTTCCAGAACAGCTTCAGCCGCCCGCTGCTGCAGGATTTCGAGGCTCCGGAAAAGCGGCTCGGCATGCCCGACGTCATGCTGATCCACGGCGATACCGGCTCCGGAGAATCCGCCTATAATCAGATCAGCCGCGACGAGCTGCTGAGATGCGGCATGGACTATGTCGCTCTGGGGCACATTCATTCGCTCAGCCCGCTGAAAATCGCGGGCGGGACCGCCTATGCCTATCCCGGCTGCACCGAGGGGCGCGGCTTCGACGAGACGGGCGAGAAAGGGGCCCTGCTCGTCACTCTCTCCGAGGAAAACGGCGTCTCCGCGGAGTTTGTTCCTCTCCCCGGCGTCCGTTATGATATCGTCACCGCGGACATCGGCGCTGCGGAGCCTCTTGAAGCGGTTCTCGGCGCGCTTTCTGGGCTTCCCGCCGGCGGGGCTTGCCGCATCCTTCTCAAAGGGGAATGCGAGGAGCTTCCGGACGTAAATTTAATCAGGAAAAAGCTCGACGGCCGTTTCCGCGAGCTTCAGATAAGGGATGAGACCACCCGTAAAATCAACCTCTGGGAACAGGCCGGCCTTGACACGCTCAGCGGCGTCTTCATCGGGAAGCTTGCCGCCATGTCCGGTGCCGCGAAAAGCCCGGCGGAGCGGGAACTGATCGAGCTTGCCGCGCACTACGGCCTCGCCGCGATCGGGAACGGAGGCGGGCTGATTTGAAAATACATAAGCTGAGCGCCACCTTCGGCTCACTCTCAAACGAGACCCTCGAGCTGGTGGATGGGCTGAACATTATCTGCGCGCCCAACGAGAGCGGGAAATCCACCTGGTGCGCTTTCATCAAGGCCATGCTCTACGGCATAGACAGCTCCGCACGGGAGAAGGGCGGCGTCAAGCCCGACAAGGTCCGCTTCGCGCCCTGGAGCGGAGCGCCGATGGCCGGCACCATGGAAATTGAATACGGCGGAAAAGAGATTACCCTGTCCCGGCAGGGCCGGGAATCGGCGCCTATGCGCGATTTTTCCGCGACTTACACGGGCTCCGCCGCCGCCGTCAAAAACATCAGCTCCACCGCGGTCGGAGAGACCCTTCTCGGCGTCTCGCGGGACGTCTTTGAGCGGACGGCCTTCATAGGACAGGGCAGAATGGTGACCGGCGGAAGCCCGGAGCTCGAAAAGCGTATTTCCGCAATTGTCGCGACGGGTGAGGAGACGTCCTCGGTCGGCGAGGCGGAGGACAGGCTCAGGGCCGCCCTGCGCCGCCGCCGTTACAACAGGAGCGGCCGCCTCCCGGAAATTGAGCGGGAGCTCGAGGAGCTCAGGGAAAAGCTCTCCGAGAGCGAAAGCGAGTTGAAAAAGGGCGAGGAACTCAAAAAGGCCAGACGCGAGGCGCTCGAACGCCGGGACGCTCTGCTGGACAGAGTGGCCGAATCGCGCAAGTCCGCAAGACGCGATTCGCTCGACAGACTGAGCTTCTCACGAAACAGCTTAAAGGCCGCAGAGGACGAATACCGCGAGGCAAAAGCCTTATTCGATGAGGCGGATCGGCGCATGGACGAGGGCGTTTTCGGCCGTGAGGACCCGAAAAAATGCCGGCAGAAGCTCGCCGTCGATAAAAAAAAGCTCGACTGCCTCGAAAAAGAGCGCACACACGGCGGCTCTCCGGCACTGAATATTGCGATTCTTGCGGCACTGCTTATCGCTGCCGCTCTTACGGTGGTTTTCAGCTGGTATATTCCAGCGGCGCTGCTCGCCGCGCTGGCGATCGCGCAGGGCTTTAGACTGGCGGCGATGAAACGGGATTCGGAGCGCATAGATCATGAAAAAAGCGTCGTATACTCCGAATACCGCTGTCTTACGGTAGACGGCATGGAACAGGCGCTGGAAGAGTATGAAGGCCTCTTTGAAAAGTACGGCGTTCTGGCTGAAAGGCTGCGGCAGGCGGAGGTTCGGCTTGGCGAGGCAAACCTGCGCCAGGCCGAGCTGGAGGGCGCCATCATGAAGGAACTCGATTTTTCGGACGGCCGTGGCGAGGCGTCGTCGTACACGAAGCTGCTTGAGGACGCCGAGACGGCTCTGCGGGCAGTCCGCGAGGAGAGTGCGGCCTGGGAGGGCCGGCAGAGCCTCATGAAAGACCCCTATGAGCTGAAAGCGCGCATCGGGGAGTTGTCTTCCGAGCACGAAAAGCTTGAAAAGGAGTTCTCGGCTCTGACTCTGGCCCTGAAAACCCTCTCCGAAGCCGGAGAGGAAATCTCACACCGCATCACGCCGCGCCTCAGCCAAAGGGCCTCGGAGCTCTTCGGGAGGCTTACGGCCTCGGGCTACGACACCATCCTGCTCGACAGGGAGCTCAAGGCGGCGGCAAAGCCCAGCGGGGACGCCCTTGCCCGGGACAGCGCCTTCCTCAGCGCGGGGACGCTCGACCAGCTCTATCTCGCGGTCAGGCTTGCCATCTGCGAACTCGCCCTGCCCGCGGAAAAATGTTCGCCCATCATTCTGGATGACGCTCTGGTCAGCTTTGACGACGAGCGCTGCCGCGCGGCGCTCGGACTCCTGCGCGAGCTTGCGGTGGACAGGCAGATTCTCCTGTTTACCTGTCACGGGCGCGAGGCTCTTTTCATGCGCGACTTTCCCGACGTCTTTGTGACGGACGGGAAACCGAGGCGCGTGTAAGCGGAAATTTTCAGCATTGGAAGTAAATCTATGAATACTTTTGGAGAAAACATCAGGCTCACGATATTCGGGGAATCCCACGGCGACGCGATCGGCATGGTGCTGGACGGCTTCCCCGCGGGCGAGAGCATAGACCTCGAGGGTGTCAGGGAGCAGCTTTCCCGCCGCGCACCGGGAAGCTCCGAGCTCGCCACGGCAAGGAAAGAGGCCGACGAGCCGGTCTTTCTGAGCGGCATACTTAACGGTCTCAGCACTGGTGCTCCCATCTGCGCGACAATCAGAAACACGGACACGAGGTCCGGCGACTACCACCCCGAAAAGCCGCGGCCGGGCCACGCCGATCTGACCGCGCAGATAAAATACAGGGGCTTTTCGGATTGCCGCGGCGGTGGGCCTTTCAGCGGAAGGCTTACAGCGGCCATGGTCGCCGCCGGAGCCGTCTGCATGCAGGCGCTGGGGAGGCGCGGCGTCGAAGTCCGCGCGTCCATTGTCCGCATCGGTCCGGTCGAGAGCTCGAACCCCGATTTCGATTTTGCCATGCGCAAGGAGATACTGGACGCCCGCTCGACCGGGGACAGCGTCGGCGGCGTTATCGAGTGCGTCGCGACGGGAATCCCGGCGGGCCTGGGCGGCCTCATGTTCGGGGGCATGGAGAGCCGCATCTCGGCAGCCCTCTTTTCGATACCCGGCGTCAAGGGGGTTGAGTTCGGGGCCGGCTTCGGAATAGCGAAGCTGCGCGGCTCGCAGTCAAATGACCCCATAAGAATAGAGAACGGACGGATTTTTACCGAGACGAACAACTCCGGAGGAATAAACGGAGGGATAACGAACGGCATGCCGCTTACGCTCCGCTGTGCTTTCAGGCCGACCCCCTCGATCAGCCGCGAGCAGAAAACCGTTGACCTGATAAAGCAGGAGAACACAACCCTGCGCATACTGGGACGGCACGACCCCTGTATCGTGCCCCGGGCCGTTCCGGTCGTGGAGAGTCTTGTTGCGTTCTGCATAATGGACGCGCTCTGCGGCTGAACACAAGCGGAGACAAAGCGCGGTGATGCCGCAGGAAAAGAGTGTTACAATGAAAGAAAAACCCATCGGATCATCTGAGGAAACAGAAGCCGCCCCGGCCGAAGGCGCCGCCTCTGAAAAACCTGAGAAAAGGCCATCGGCGCCGGATAAGGCCCGCCGGAACGCGCTCATCAGGGCGGGCCTGGCGCTGCTCGCTGCCGCGCTGCTTCTCGTGCTCACCAAATTTTCGGTTATCGACCTCATCAAAGGCCCCAGGGAATCCTCCGCGATTCAGCAGGAGCAGACCGGTGCCTTTGTCAAGCGAGACATCATGGCCATACTCGGCTATTACGCCGACAGCTCCTCCGGAGTATCCGGCAAATACGCGATCGTGCCCATGGGCAGCCAGTTCGTCAGCGTCCATTTCACGAGCCGCTACCTCAGCTCCGCCGGCACCATCGAGGCCGACACGATAAAGTACATCAGCGGGGATATCAGCACTCTCGATAAATACGTCACCGTGCAGGGTACCGTCGGAAAGCTCAGCGAGGGGCTCTCGGGAGAGATGTACGACTGGCTCAGTGAAAACAAGGCCTGGATGGTGAAGGGCGGGATCATCCCCAGCGCCGACGACTATTCCAAGTACATCTCCGACGCCGTACTCGAGGTTGATACGGTGGGCTCGCTCAATCAGAACCTCGTGGTGGCGCTAAGCGCGTTTGCGGCTCTCTGCCTCGTCTATATGCTGCTTGAGCTCATCCTGATCGCGTCGCGCTTCTACCGCGGGAAAGCCGCGGTGAAGGCGCAGGCAGGCGCGAGGGAAGCTTCCGCGGAAAGCGCCATTGAAAGCGGCGCCCACGGGGAAGCGCCGGAATGCATAAAAACAGCAGAAAATGCGGAAAATGGCAGTGCATCAGCAGAGATCGGGGCCGAGGGCTCAGATGTATCGGAGGAAAAGAAATGAATCTCACATTTTGCGCTCCCTGTCACTTCGGACTCGAAGGGCTTGTTGCCGACGAGATGCGAAGATTGGGCTTTCAGAACGTCCGCGCGGAGAACGGCCGAGTCCGCTTCGACGGGACCGAGGCCGAGCTTGCGAAGGCCAGCGTCAACCTGCGCTGCGCCGAGCGCCTGCTCGTGGAGGTCGGCTCATTTCCCGCGATGACCTTCGACGAGCTGTTCGAGGGCGTGAAAGCGCTGCCCTTAGAAAACTTTATCCCGAAAAACGCGGCCTTTCCCGTCAAGGGCTACAGCATCTCCTCAAAGCTTTTCTCGATCTCCGACTGCCAGAGCATAATCAAGAAAGCCGTCGCCACGCGGCTTTCGCAAAAATACGGCATAGCGTGGCTCCCCGAAGACGCAGAGACTGTCCAGATACAGTTTTCCATTATGAACGACGTCGCCACCGTTTACCTCGACACCAGCGGCGACGGGCTGCACAAGCGCGGCTACCGCCCCGCCCATGTCGCGGCCCCACTGAGCGAAACTCTGGCCGCTGCCATGGTCATCCTCTCGCGCTACCGCGGCAGGGACGATTTCTGCGACCCCTTCTGCGGGAGCGGCACTCTCGCCATAGAGGCCGCGCTCATCGCAAAGAACCGGGCTCCGGGGCTTCGCCGCCGCTTTGCGGCCGAGGAGTGGTCCTGCATTGACGGGAAAGTCTGGCGGGACGCGCGCGAGGAGGCACCGACACGCGAGTATAACGGCGACTACCGCATCTTCGCCTCCGATATCGACCCCGAGGCCGTCAAAATATCGGAGCAGAACGCCGCACTTGCGGGCGTCGCGGACCTCATCCGCTTCGAGGTCGCGGACGCAACCGAATTTTGCCGTAAAACGGAGCGCGGAGTCCTCGTGACGAATCCCCCCTACGGCGAACGCATCATGGAAAAACGCGAGGCCGAGCAGCTCTACAGTGCTTTCGGAAAGGCCTTTTTCGCTTCCGAAAACTGGAATCTCTACCTTCTTTCGTCGCACACCGAGTTTGAGCGGACCTTCGGCCGGCCCGCCGATAAAAAGCGGAAGTTGTACAACGGGATGATAAAGTGCGACCTGTATATGTATCTCAAATAGCTGTGAATTAAATTTTATATCGATATTTCAGAAATACGGAGAAATTTCGAGTAAATCGGCGTACAGAGTTGTTACAGGAGAATAATCGTTATTTTACCGAATTATCAGCCAATTTCAGCCATAATATCGGCAAAATACAGCTTGCAGAATAAACCGGCATGCTTTATTATTATAGTCGTTAGCACTCATAGTGCATGAGTGCTAACAGCCATTAAAGCTTGTAGAAATTTTAGGAGGTATATAAAATGAAAATCAGACCGATAGGCGACAGAGTAGTATTGAAGCAGGTTGACGCGGAGGAAAAAACCAAGAGCGGCATCATCCTCACAACAAGCGCCCAGGAGAAGCCGTCAATATATGAGGTTCTTGTTGTCGGCGACGGTGTCAAGGAAGACGGTACCGAGATCAAGATGATTCTCAAGGTCGGCGACAGGGTTATCGCCAACAGGTATTCCGGAATGACCGCAAAGATCGACACCGAGGAGCTGGTTATTCTCCGTCAGTCTGACGTCGTGGCGGTCGTCGAAGGCTGACACCTTATCAGGGAATTTCACTTTTAGTATTCAAAAATAATTTTGGAGGTCAAACAGAATATGGCAAGACAGATAATTTACGGCGAAGAAGCGCGCAGCGCTCTCAAGCGCGGCGTCGACCAGCTCGCAGATACAGTTAAGATCACACTCGGACCCAAAGGCCGCAATGTAGTCCTCGAGAAGAAGTTCGGAACCCCCCTGATTACCAACGACGGCGTCACGATTGCAAAAGAGATCGAGCTCAAGGATCCGTTTGAGGATATGGGCGCTCAGCTTATCAAGGAAGTTTCCACAAAGACGAACGACGTCGCCGGCGACGGCACCACCACCGCGACCCTGCTCGCTCAGGCCATGATTACCGAGGGACTCAAGAACGTGGCGGCCGGCGCAAACCCGATGGTCATGCGCCGCGGCATCAAGAACGCGGCCGACTCGGCCGTTGAGGCTCTCCGCATCAACTCCAAGCCCGTTAACGGCACCAAGGATATTGCAAGAGTCGGAACAGTCTCCTCCGGCGATCCGTTCATAGGCAACCTTATCGCCGAAGCGATGGACAAGGTCTCCCAGAACGGCGTTATCACGATTGAGGAGAGCAAAACCGCCGAGACATACTCCGATATCGTCGAGGGCATGCAGTTCGACCGCGGCTATCTCACCCCCTATATGGTCACAAACACGGAGAAGATGGAAGCCGTTCTGGACGATCCTTTCATCCTCATTACCGATAAGAAGGTCTCGAACCTCAACGAAATCCTGCCTGTGCTCGAAGCGACGATCAAGGCGGGCAAGAAGCTCCTCATCATTGCCGAGGACGTCGAGGGCGACGCTCTCACCGGCATCATCGTGAACAAGCTGCGCGGCACCTTCACCTGTGTCTGCGTCAAGGCCCCCGGCTTCGGAGACAGGCGCAAGGAGATGCTCGAGGATATCGCGGTTCTCACCGGCGGACAGGTCGTCAGCTCCGAGCTCGGAATGCAGCTCGACAACTTCGACGTCAACAACTTCGGCAGTGCGCGCCAGGTCAAGGTCAACAAGGACAATACCATCATCATCGACGGCGCTGGCGATTCCGCGGCAATCAAGGCCAGAGTCGAGTCCATCAACCTCCAGATTGCGAACAGCACCTCCGATTACGACAAGGAGAAGTATAATGAGCGTATTGCCAAGCTTGCCGGCGGCGTTGCTGTCATCAAGGTCGGCGCTGAGACCGAGACGGAAATGAAGGAGAAGAAGCTCCGCATTGAGGACGCTCTCAACGCGACCCGCGCGGCCGTCGAAGAGGGCATCATCGCGGGTGGCGGCACTGCCTACGTCATGGCCTCCCTCGCAGCGGAAAAGCTTCTGGCCGACGCTGAGGGCGATGAGAGAACCGGCATTGCGCTCGTGGTCAAGGCCCTGCAGGCTCCCATACGCCAGATCGCCGAGAACGCAGGTGTTGAGGGCGCGATTGTCCTTGAAAAGATCAAGGGAAGCAAGAACGTCAATTACGGCTATGACGTCGCCAAGGACGAGTATGTTGATATGATCAAGGCCGGCATTGTCGACCCGACCAAGGTCTGCCGCAGCGCCATCCAGAACGCTGCTTCCGTTTCCGCTATTTTGCTCACGACCGAGAGCCTGGTAGCCGACATCCCCGAGCCCGCACCCGCTGCTCCGGCTATGGGCGACATGGGCGGCATGGGCGGTATGGGCGGCATGTATTAAGCCGAAACATCGCTATTCACCGGAAAATGTGAATAAACCGGCATCAAAAAACGCTCTGCACCTTGTGCAGAGCGTTTTTTCGCTTGACATAATTCTTTTTACAAGTTAGAATAAACTGATGATAATTATAAGGACAGGGGAAATCCTTTTACTATTCATTGCTTACAGCAATTTTCTTTAATCCCGCATTCTCTATTAATTTGTTATGCTGACCACCTCACATTAAAGGAAAAGGAGGTGTATAACTTACTATGCCTACTATTGGATGGATAATCGGCTTCCTCGTAGCACTGGTGCTGTTTATTATAATTGCTTTTTTACTCGGCATTTTGTACCGCAAACGCGTTTCTGAGCGTGAGATTCAGAGTGCCGAAGAAGAAGCAAAGAGAATTATAAACGAGTCTATCAAAAACGCCGAAAATAAGCGCAGAGAGGCTCTTTTAGAGGCAAAGGAAGAAATACACAAAAGCCGCGCGGAATATGAGCGCGAGGTAAAGGAACGCCGCGCGGAACTGCAGAAGCAGGAGCGCCGCCTTCAGCAAAAAGAAGAGACCATCGATAAAAAAACCGACCAGATCGAAAAGAAAAACGACCTTGTTAACCAGAAGATTGCCGCGGCCGAAGCCCAGCAGGAGGAAATTGCCACGCTGAAGCGCAGCCAGCTTGAGCTTCTGGAAAAGATTTCGGGCTACACTGTCGACGAGGCCAAAGAGCACATCATCGAAAGCGTAAAAACTGAAGTCACCCATGAAATGGCCCTGAAGATCAAGGAGGCCGAAGCAAAATACAAGGAAGAAGCGGACGCGCGCGCGAGAGAGATCATCACTCTCGCAATTCAGCGTTGCGCTGCGGATCACGCTTCCGAGGTCACCGTTTCCGTCGTACCTCTCCCCAACGACGAAATGAAGGGCCGCATAATAGGCCGTGAGGGCCGTAATATCCGCGCGATTGAAACTCTTACGGGCGTCGACCTGATCATTGATGACACGCCCGAGGCGATCACTCTTTCCAGCTTTGATCCCGTCAGGCGCGAGGTCGCCCGCCTGTCGCTCGAAAAGCTCATTCAGGATGGACGCATCCATCCCGCCAGAATCGAGGAGATGGTCGCGAAGGCCCAGAAAGAGGTCAACGCCACCATCAAAGCCGAGGGCGAGAGAGCGGTCTTCGAGACCAACGTCCACGGTCTGCATCCCGATCTTATCAAGCTTCTGGGGCGCATGAAATACCGTACCAGCTACGGGCAGAACGTGCTCAGCCACTCCATTGAGGTTTCGCATATCGCGGGACTCATCGCTTCAGAGCTCGGCGTCAACGCCGCGCTTGCGAAGAGGGCCGGCCTGCTGCACGACATCGGCAAAGCAATTGACCACGAGGTCGAGGGCAGCCATGTGACCATAGGTGTTGACCTTGCGCGCAAATATAAGGAGAGCGAGGACGTCATACACGCCATTCAGGCGCACCACGGAGACGTTGAACCCCACACCGTCATCGCCTGCATCGTTCAGGCCGCCGACACCATTTCCGCGGCCCGCCCCGGTGCCCGCCGAGAGAATATCGAAAACTATGTCAAACGCCTTGAAAAGCTTGAAGAGGTCACGAAAAGCTTCAGCGGCGTCGAGAGCTGCTATGCCATACAGGCCGGCCGCGAGATCCGCATCATGGTCAAGCCCGAGGAGGTCTCGGAGGACGAAATGGTCCTGCTTGCGCGTGAAATAGCCAAGAAAATTGAGGACGAGCTCACCTACCCGGGCCAGATCAAGGTGCACGTCCTGCGCGAAACAAAAGCTGTCGAGTACGCAAAATAAGCGAAGCTGCGGATAAACCAGCAAATTTAAATGCGCCGTGCCATTTTTCCCTTTGGTACGGCGTATTTCTTTACTTTTTTTCGGCGCTTTACCAAATTATTCCCCAATAAATTCACGGATGCCCCAAAATGTCTGGAAACCGGCCTTTTCTGTACATTAGCAGGGAATTTGGCTATTGCATTTGGTTAGCATTTTGTATATACTTCTCTATGAATTGTAATTATTTTTTCAACAAAACTGCCGCGACCGGACGTTATGACCGGAAAAGAAGACGGCGCTGACAGGCTGAGCTGGAAAAATTATAATTTTAAGGAGTATTGAAAAAATGAGACAAACCAAAAAAACATTGGCTCTGTTATTGTCCTTCCTCATGTTGACTGCTGCACTGAGCGCCTGCTCCGGTGGTAAGACAACTGAGAGTCCGGCCTCTGCGCAGGCCTCTGCCGCGGCCGTTTCCGCCTCGCCGGTCGACGGCGGCAACCTGACGGTTGGCATCGCGCAGGATCTCGACGACACCCTTGACCCGCATAAGATGGTCTCCGCCGGGACAAGAGAGGTGCTTTTCAACGTTTTCGAAGGGCTGGTAAAGCCCGACACAGACGGGAACATGGTTCCGGCCGTGGCAAGCAGCTACAAAATTTCGGACACAGGCGATACCTTCACCTTCACGCTCCGCGACAATGTGCATTTCCACAACGGCAATGTCGTGACAGCCAAGGATGTCTGTTATTCGATCCTGCGCGCCGCCGGTCTGAATGACGGCAAGCCGCTGATTGACGGTTTCGGCGCCGTCGCGTCGGTCACGGGGACCGACAACACCATCGTTATCAAGCTCAAGGAACCGAACATCGAGTTTCTCTCCCTCCTCACGGCGGCCATTATCCCCTATGGCAGCGACCCCGCCAAGGAGCTTATCGGCACAGGCCCCTTCAAGTTCGTCTCACGCACCCCGCAGGAAAGCATCCTCCTCGAAAAGTTCGACGGCTACTGGGGCACGCCCGCCCATGTGGACAAGGTCACCTATAAGGTGATCGACAACGCCGAGACCCTCGTCATGTCCCTCAAGAGCGGTGCCGTCGATCTTGTGGCCCACCTCACGAACGCCCAGGTCAAGGAGCTCGGCAGCGGCTTCAATATTGCGGAGGGTACGATGAACCTTGTTCAGGCGGTATACCTGAACAACGCGGCCGCCCCCTTCAACAACGAAAAGGTCCGTCAGGCCCTCAGCTATGCGATAGACCGCAGCGCGATTTTGGGCTATCTCAACGACGGCAAGGGCGCTCTGGTAGGCAGCAGCATGTATCCCGCATTAAAGAAATATTTTCGTTCGGATCTCGTCAATTACTACCCCTATGATGTGGCAAAAGCCAAGCAGCTCTTGTCCGACGCCGGATATCCGAACGGCTTCGACATGTCGATAACCGTCCCCTCGAACTATCAGCAGCACGTCGATACGGCGCAGGTCGTGGCCGAGCAGCTCAAGCAGGTCGGTGTTAACGTCAGCATAAAGCAGGTCGACTGGGGCACCTGGCTAAGTGAAGTCTACCAGGGGCGAAATTACCAGAGCACTATAATCGGCGTCGATGCCTCCAACATGACGGCGCGCGCGATGCTGGAGCGTTTCACCTCAACCTCAGGCTCCAACTTCACGAACTTCAGCGATCCGGAGTATGACAGCGTCTTCAGGCAGGCGACCGCGTGCACGGACGACGCAAAGCAGGTCGGGCTCTACGGGCAGCTTCAGGAAATACTCACTAAGGACGCCGCTAACCTCTATATCCAGGATCTCTGCGACTTCGTGGCTATGGGCAACGGCGTTGCGGGCTATGCGTTCTATCCCATGTATGTCATGGACATGTCAAAAGTTTACTTTACAAAATAAGGCAAAGATGCCCTGAAAGGACTTTACAGGGCGGTCTACCGGACCGCCCTGTATTGTAACACACTTTGTTAATCGAATTATGCTGCTTTATTGCACTTTTTTCGAAGGGAGGGTGAAAAATGCGATACGTTCTGAAAAAAGCGGGCATTTTCATCCTCACTCTTTTTGTGATATCGGTGCTCATCTTTATCGCGTTTCAGATTATCCCCGGCGACCCCACGGCCAGGATGCTCGGGACTCAGGCCACCCCCGAGAAGGTCGCCGCGCTGCGTGAGCAGCTTGGTTTGAACTCGCCCGGCATTGTCCGATATTTCCGCTGGCTCACGGGCTTTTTAAAGGGGGATTTCGGCACCTCCTACACCTACAATATGCCTGTCGGCTCCCTTCTTTCCGGCAAGCTCGCGATAACAGGCGCGCTGACACTCCTGTCTTTCTGTATTGTCATCCTGTTTGCCTTCCCGATAGGCATCCTTCGGGCGCGTTTTGCCCACAGCATACCGGACAGGATATCCATGGTCCTCAACCAGCTCATCATGTCGATCCCTCCGTTTTTCATCGGGATACTCTTCACCTATGTTTTCGGGCTTGTCCTCAAGCTCTTCACTCCTGGCAGGTTCATCCCGCACTCCGAGGATCCGGCCGGCTTCTGGAGCTTTATGCTTTTCCCTGCGCTTGCGATTGCCCTTCCGAAAAGCGCGATGGTCGTCAAGCTTTTCCGGAGCAGCATGGTCAGAGAAATGTCCGAGGACTACGTGCGCACGGCCTACAGCCGCGGAAACAGCCGCTGGCAGGTGCTTGGCCGGCACGTCATGCGCAACGCCATCATTCCCGTGATTACTTTTTTGGCCGTGACGCTTGTGGATATCATCGCGGGCAGTATAATAATAGAGCAGGTGTTCGCGATTCCAGGCCTGGGCAGACTGCTGCTCAGTTCCATAATCGGGCGCGATCTGCCCGTGGTTCAGACCATAGTCATGATCATCGCTTTCGCCGTCATAACCATAAACTATATGGCAGACATCTCATATAAGTATATTGATCCCCGGATCAGGTTCCGTTAGGGTCATTACGGAGGAGCTGCGTGAGGAAGTCACCGAACTACAACTTAATAATAGGCTGTACTCTGACGGCAATCACGGTCTCCATCATCGTCCTTGGCTATTTCTGGACACCATACGATCCCGAAGCCATGTCCGCCGCCGAAAAGAGCATTGAGCCCGGCCTCCGGCACCTTCTCGGAACCGACAACTTCGGGCGCGACATACTCAGCCGCGTCATGGAGGGCGCCGGCACCACGCTTTCGATTGCCTTCCTCGCGGTCGCGATAGGCGGCACCTTCGGCACGATCGTCGGCGGGATCACAGGTTATTTCGGAGGCGTCGCGGACGAGATCATCATGCGGATAAACGACGCCGTGACCGCATTCCCGAGCATCCTGCTGGCGCTCGTCATCATTACGATCACGGGCGGCGGAAGGACAAATATCATCCTTATACTGGGAATACTGTTTATACCGAGCTTCGCCCGCGTGGTACGCGGCGAATATGCCAAGCAGCGCGGAATGGATTATGTCAAAAACGCAAAGCTCATGGGTGTCCGCAAAACCCGGATCATGTTCGTCCACATCCTTCCCAACATTGCGCCCGTGCTGCTCAGCTCGGTCGCAATAGGCTTCAACAACGCGGTTCTCGCCGAGGCCAGTATGAGCTATCTCGGCATAGGCGTCCAGCCGACCGAAAGCGCAAGCCTCGGCCGCATGCTTCTGGATTCCCAGACCTATCTGTTTTCCGCTCCGTGGCAGTCCCTCAGCGCGGGCTGCGCCATTTCAATCATGATTCTGGGCTTTTCCCTGATTTCGGAAGGTCTCGGTTACCGGACCATATGGCGGCCGAGAGTGAAACGGAGGCGTAAATCACATGCTTGATATCAGGAACCTGAAGGTGACTTTCAACGACGGCCGTCCCGGCATGGCGGTCAGGGGCATTGATCTGCACATGGAGGACGGCGACACGCTTGGCCTCGTGGGCGAATCCGGCTCTGGAAAGACCGTTACCGCGCACACGATAGCGGGGCTCATCGAGCGCGACGCCGCGACAATCAGCGGTGAGGTGCTTTTTGACGGCAGGGATCTTCTGAAATGCACGGATGACGAGATGCGCCTGCTGCAGGGCAAGGACATCGGTATTATTTTTCAGGAGCCGATGACCAGCCTCGACCCTCTTATGAAGATAGGCCGCCAGATTGAGGAGACCGTAAGGCTGCACTGCAAATTTACCGCCGTGGAAAGGCACAAGATGGCGCTCGACGTTATGAAGCTCGTCGGGCTGCCTGAGCCGGATCTGACATACAAGAAATATCCCCATCAGCTCTCGGGCGGACAGCGCCAGAGAGCCATGATCGCCGCCGCCTTCATTACCCATCCGAAGCTGCTTATCCTTGACGAGCCGACCACCGCGCTGGACGTGACGGTCCAGGCTCAGATCATCGAGCTTCTGAGATTCCTGAATGAGAAATGCGGCGTCGGCATGCTCTTCATATCCCACGATCTGCGCGTCGTCAGACGCCTTTGCAAAAAGGTCGCCGTCATGTATAACGGCGAAATCGTAGAATACGGGAAAACCGAGCAGGTCTTTTCGGACCCTCAGAATGAATACACCAAGGAGCTCGTCGCGGCTGTTTCATCCAGGAGAAGATCCGATGTCTGAGAATGTTCTGGAAGTTAACCACCTGAACGCATACTATATAGACAATGGCATTCTGGGCAGGAAGATAAAGAAGCAGGTGCTTTTTGACGTCACCTTCAACGTCAGGGAGGGCGAAATACTCGGCCTTGTCGGCGAATCCGGCTGCGGCAAATCCACGCTTTCGCGGACCATACTCGGTCTCCACACCCACTATGACGGAGAAATAGTCCACTACACGAACAGGCCACAGATGGTCTTTCAGGACCCGAAGGGCTCCCTCAATCCAGCCAAGACCATTGAGTGGATCATCGAGGAACCGCTGAGGGCTTTCGGAAAATACGGCAGGGAAGAGCGAAAGGCCCGCGTAATGGATATGCTTGGGCGCGTCGGCCTCGGCCCCGAATACGCGGACAGAAAGCCGAGAGAGCTCTCCGGCGGTCAGCGCCAGAGGGTCGGCATCGCGGTCGCGCTCATACAGCGTCCCCGCTTTATCATCGCGGACGAGCCGGTTTCTGCGCTTGACGTCACGATACAGGCGCAGATACTCGAGCTGCTTCTCGAACTCCGCCGCGATCTCGATCTCAGCTACCTCTTTATCTCCCACGACCTGAACGTCATACGCCAGATCAGCGACCGCGTCCTCATCATGAACGAGGGCCGCATTATTGAGCAGGGCATCCCCGAGGCGGTTTTCAGGTCTCCCAAAACCGACTACGCAAAAAAACTGGTCGCGGCCTCGCTCATATAAGCTCCCCACGCAAAAGCGCTTCCGGACATAAGCCCGGAAGCGCTTTTTGCGGGATTTTCCGCTCTATTTTTCTCTGTTGTCCCTGGACCATTTCGTGAAAAAGCACATCGCGTCAAAGCTCTTGTCGCTGATGTCATGCTCCATCTTGCAGGCGTCCTCTCGCGCGGTTTCCTCGTCTATGCCGATGGACATCAGGAAGGCCGTGAGCATTTTATGGCGGGTATACATTCTGTGGGCTATCTCATAGCCGCTCTCGGTAAGTTTAATGAGGCCATCGCCGTCCATGGTTATATAGCCGTTTTCGCGCAGGCGTTTCACGGCGTAGCTGACGCTGGGTTTAGTGACGGACAGCTCCGAAGCTATGTCAATCGAGCGGGCATAACCCTTCTTCTCCGTCAGCATAAGTATCATCTCAAGATAATCCTCTGCGGATTTCTGTATTTTCATTCTACGAACCCTCCAACCAAGCAAAAACATTTCGCCGTTACCGTGAAAGGAACATCCATGCAATCAAAGTTCTTCCAGCTGCCTTAGCCAAACGCCGCAGACCGCGTCCGAGGGCATCTTGAGGTCCCCTCTCGGGCTGAGCGAGAGTGTGCCGACCTTAGGCCCGTCCGGCAGGCAGCTTCGCTTGAATTGCTGTGCAAAAAAGCGGCTGATAAAAATTCTGAGCCACTTGAGTATGGTCTCGTGGTCGTAAGCCCCGTCGAAGGCATAATCCGCAAGTCTGAGAACCTTGCACGGCTCGCAGCCGCGTCGGATCAGGTAGTAAAGGAAGAAGTCGTGCAGCTCGTAGGGCCCGACCAACTCCTCGGTCTTCTGGCTGATATCTCCGTCCTCTGCGGGCAGAAGCTCCGGCGAGACGGGCGTCGCCAGTATATCACGGAGGACGTCCGCAAGCTCCTTTGTCTCGGCGGTGTCCGCACAGTAAGCGACCAGATAGCGGACAAGCGTCTTGGGAATGCCCGAATTTACGCCGTACATCGACATATGGTCCCCGTTGTAGGTCGACCAGCCGAGGGCGAGTTCAGACATGTCCCCCGTACCTACCACAAGGCCTCCGCAGCCATTGGCGATGTCCATCAGCACCTGCGTGCGCTCGCGGGCCTGCGCGTTTTCATAGACGACGCTGAGATCTCTCTCGTCGTGTCCGATATCCGTAAAATGCTGCCTGACGGCTTTCGAGATGTTGATCGTCCTGCGCGTCGCGTGCAGCTCCTCGGCCAGTATCTCCGAGTTTGATTTCGTCCTCTTGGTCGTGCCGAAGCAGGGCATACTGACCGCGAGGATATTTTCGCGCGCGATTCCAAGCATATCGACGGCCCGCGCCGCGATCAGCGCAGCAAGCGTAGAGTCAAGCCCGCCGGAAATTCCGATCACCAGCTTCTTCGCGCCGGTGTGCTGCATGCGCTTTTTCAGTCCCTGAGCCGCGATGCGGAAGATTTCCTCGCAGCGGCTCCTGCGCTCGGCCCGGTCCTGCGGCACGAAGGGGGCCGCGGACACGTTCCTCGTGAGCCTTGTCGTCTCCGGAGAGAGCGAAAAGGCTGCCTCGGTGAAACGGCTGAGCGCCGGGGAGCGGAAGGTGCCTATCCTCATGCGCTCGAACGCAAGAAATTCAACGTCGAGCTCCGATATGATAAGCCCCGTTTTGAAGCGGCTCTCCTTCAGCAGGGAGCCGTTTTCCGCGATGAGGTCGTGGCCCGCGTAAATAAGGTCCGTCGAGCTCTCACCCTCGCCCGCGTCGGCGTAGATATAGCCGCAGATGAGCCTGCCGGACTGTCCGATGACGAGGCTCCTGCGGTAGGCGTCCTTTGAGGCGACCTCGTCGCTCGCGGACAGGTTCAGTATGACGGTAGCTCCGCCCAAAGCGAGTTTTGATGAGGGCTGCTCGGCTGTCCAGAGGTCCTCGCAGATTTCGACGCCGACGCAAAGTTCAGGCATCGTATCGCAACGGAACAGGACATCCGCGCCGAAAAGAGTCTCCTGTCCGGCATATGCCGTTTTCTTCAGCTCCCCGACTCCCTCGGAAAACCAGCGCTTCTCGTAGAATTCGCCGTAGTTCGGCAAGTTGCGCTTTGGGACGAGAGCGAGCAGCTTTCCCGCGCAGCAGACGGCCGCACAGTTATACAGCTTCCCGCTTTGAAAGGCCGGCAGCCCGACTGTAAAGAGCATATCCGCCTTTGCGGTGGAGGCGAGAATAATTTTGAGAGCCTCCTCGGCGCCCTTTACAAGAGCCTGCTGCAGGAAGAGGTCCCCGCAGGTATAGCCCGTAAGACAGAGTTCAGGCAGAGCGAGGACTTTTACGCCCTCGCTCTCCGCCTCGCCAATGAGCTTCAAAACAGAGCGCCTGTTATATTCGCAGTCGGCCACGCGTATCTCCGGCGTGCCGGCCGCGGCCTTGATAAATCCGTCCTTCATGACTTTCTCCTACTGCTGCGTCTGCGCGGACTCGCTTTTTTCAAAATCAAAAAGATTTTTATCGTAGTACTTCAGGATTGTCGCCCGGCTGCTCGAGAAGTCATCCTTCTCAATATCGATTTCAAGTCTGCCGCTTTTCACTTCGCAGCCCGTTATCCCCGCAATGTGCGGAAAAACATTTGTCTCCAGCTCGGTCTTCAGTTCCCCAAGCGTGCCGTCGTTCCGCGAATAGTACGAATAATCGTGCGGGCTGACATAGCCGGGTATCGCGCTGCCGTGGGGAGTGAAGCAGAACACCATGAAGTAGATGAAGATCAGCAAAAAAAACACGCAGCCTATCGGGCGGATAGACTTAACGAATTCCTGTCCGGCTCCCAAGCAAATCACCCCGCAGCGCCGTTAATTTGGAATATGATCAGAATTCCAGCCTCTTCGAAATATAGTCCGGGAGCTCGCTGATTTTGACGCGTTCCTGAGTCATGGAGTCGCGCTCGCGCACCGTGACGCAGCCGTCCGTCTCGCTCTCGAAATCGTAGGTCACGCAAAAGGGCGTTCCGACCTCGTCCTGACGGCGATAGCGTTTGCCGATCGAGCCCGCTTCGTCGTATTCGGCGTTGAAGTGCTTCTGCAGCGAGCGGAAGAGCGCCTCCGCCGGTTCGCCCAGCTTCTTGGAGAGGGGCAGTACGGCACACTTTATCGGTGCCAGCGCCGGATGCAGATGCAGGACGACGCGGGAGTCGTTCTTCGCCGCGTCCACGACCTCCTCGTCATAGGCGTCAATGAGGAAAGCGAGCAGCACACGGTCCGCGCCAAGCGAAGGCTCGACCACGTAGGGGATATAGTGTTCGTTCTTCTCCTGGTCGAAGTAGTCCATATCCTGGCCCGAGGTCTTCTGGTGCTGTGTGAGGTCGTAGTCCGTACGGTCCGCTACCCCCCAGAGCTCCCCCCAGCCGAAGGGGAAGAGGTATTCGAAGTCGGTCGTAGCCTTTGAGTAAAAGCTGAGTTCTTCCTTTTCGTGGTCGCGCAGACGGAGATTTCCCTCCCGCATTCCAAGGCTGAGGAGCCAATCGCGGCAGTAGGATCGCCAGTATTCGAACCACTTGAGATCTGTGCCCGGTTCACAGAAAAACTCGAGCTCCATCTGCTCAAATTCTCTAATACGGAAGATAAAATTGCCCGGAGTTATCTCGTTTCGAAAACTTTTGCCGACCTGGCAGACGCCGAAGGGCACCTTGCGTCGCGTCGTGCGCTGAATGTTCTTGAAGTTGACAAAAATGCCCTGGGCGGTTTCGGGACGGAGATAGACCTCGGTCGAGTTGTCCTCGGTCACGCCCTGATGCGTCTTGAACATGAGGTTGAACTTGCGTATATCGGTAAAATCGGACTTGCCGCAGCCCGGGCAGGGAATACCGTTGTCCCGTATAAAAGCGACAAGTTCCTCGTTGGTCATAGCCTCGACGTTCACGCCCTCTCTCGGGTTTTCCCTGAGCCACTCCTCTATGAGCTTATCGGCGCGGTGGCGCATTTTGCAGGCCTTGCAGTCGATGAGCGGGTCGTTGAAGGTCGTGACGTGGCCAGAAGCGACCCAGACCTGCGGATTCATCAGTATCGCGGAGTCGAGTCCCACGTTGTAGGGGTTCTCCTGTACGAATTTTTTCCACCATGCGCGCTTGATGTTATTCTTGAGCTCTACGCCGAGGGGGCCGTAGTCCCAGCTGTTTGCGAGTCCTCCGTATATTTCGCTGCCGGCGTAAACAATGCCGCGGTTCTTGCAGAGGGCGACGATCCTGTCCATTGTCTTTTCACTGTTGGCTATCATTTCTAATACTCCCCACCCCGTGGCTGGCTGCTACGGGAATTTTATTTTACGCGGCTCTGCCGCAGTCTTACTTCATCAGTTTGCGCTTAACGCCCTTTTCGTCGACGAGATAGGTGCTGTCAAGCGCGGCCTTGGCGCCGGTGCGCCATTCGGACAGATATTCCCCGCGGAGAGCCTGCCGCTCGCTTTTCTCCTCCGCCGTCAGTTCGCGCTGTCTTGCAATGCGCGTCAGCTCGCTGATCCGATCCATTTTCTGCTGTTCCATACCCTACTCCAGATAATCAGTTTCTGAGACTGTGCAGCGGCGCGGGGATGCGTCCGCCGCGGCGGACGAACTCCGTCGGGTCGCAGGTGTTGACCGGCATGATGGGCGCGCTGCCCAGCAGTCCGCCGAATTCCACCATCTCTCCGACTTTTTTCCCGAACACCGGGATCAGACGCACGGCCGTCGTCTTGTTGTTTATCATGCCGATCGCCGCCTCGTCCGCAATTATCGCGGAGATGGTCTCGGCGCTCGTGTCGCCGGGTATCGCGATCATATCGAGGCCAACTGAGCATACGCAGGTCATGGCCTCGAGTTTTTCAATACTGAGATGTCCGGTCTTTGCCGCGGCGATCATGCCCGCGTCCTCGCTGACTGGGATGAAGGCTCCGGAGAGGCCGCCGACGTTGCTCGACGCCATGACTCCGCCCTTTTTAACGGCGTCGTTCAGCAGAGCAAGGGCCGCTGTTGTGCCCGGCGCTCCGACGGAGCTGAGCCCCATAATTTCCAGAATGTCCGCGACGCTGTCCCCAATGGCCGGAGTCGGCGCGAGAGAGAGATCAACAACGCCAAAGGGCACACCGAGGCGGGTGGAGGCCTCCTGCGCGACGAGCTGGCCAACCCGGGTTATGCGGAAAGCGGTTCTCTTTATCGTCTCGGCAACGACGTCAAGCGTCTGTCCCCTGACCGACTTCAGCGCCTGGAACACGACTCCCGGGCCGGAGACTCCGACGTTGATCTCGCACTCCGGTTCGCCCACGCCGTGGAAAGCTCCCGCCATAAAGGGATTGTCCTCAACGGCGTTGCAGAACACGACGAGTTTTGCGCAGCCGAGGCTGCCGCGGCCGCGTGTGAGAAAAGCGGTGCTTTTGATGATCTCGCCCATACTGCGCACGGCGTCCATATTTATGCCCGCGCGGGTCGTTCCGACATTCACGCTGGAGCAGACAAGCTCCGTCTCCGCGAGCGCCTGAGGGATGCTGCGGAGAAGTCTCGTGTCGCCCACGGTGCAGCCCTTGTGGACGAGCGCCGAAAAGCCGCCCAGAAAGTCAACTCCGACCTCCTTGGCCGCCCTGTCGAGCGCTCTGGCGAAGGGGACGTAGTCCTCGGCCTCGCAGCACTCGGCGACGAGCGAAATCGGCGTGACAGAGACGCGCTTGTTGACGATGGGGATACCGAATTCCGCCTCGATCTGTTCGCCGGTTTTCACAAGCTTCCCCGCGCAGCGGCAGATCTTGTCATAGATCTTGTCACAGCTCTTTCCGATGTCCGGGTGCCCGCAGTCGCGGAGCGAAATGCCCATCGTTATTGTACGGACGTCAAGATGCTGCTGGTCTATCATTTCAATTGTCTGTAGTATTTCGCCCTGATTTATCATAATCCGTAATGTCCTCCGCCCTATATCCTGTGCATGGCGTTGAAGATTTCCTCGCGCTGTATGCGGATGATCAGGTTCATTTTTTCTCCGAGCTCGCTGAGGCTGCCCGAAAGCTCGTCAAAGGGCACCGTGCAGGCGGAGGCGTCCACCAGCATGATCATCGTGAAGTTCTCCTGCAGGATGGTCTGAGAAATATCCAGAATATTGACGTTCTTCTCCGAGAGAAGGATGCAGATCGCGGCGATGATGCCCACCCTGTCTCTGCCGAGTACCGTGACGAATGCCCGCATAAAATAGTACCTCCCACGCGCGTGAAAGCGCAAAATCAAATTTCAGTTCATCGTTCCAAGCTCGTCGAGCGTGAGCTCGAAAGAGGGGATAAAGTTCTTTATAAAGTAGCCGACCTCGGGCAGCGGGCTCGTTTTAAGCGCCTCCAGTATCTGCGCCTCGGCCGAGATAAACTCATTGTTGCCCGCCTTGCGCTCCTCGATACATTTTATATAGGCGGAAAGCTTGTCCGCCGCCTTGACATACGGGGCCACCGCCGGGTCCTCCGCGACGAGCAGCGGGGCGAAGGAGGGTCTGAGCTGCTCCGGCAGGAATTCCAGCAGCCTCTCGCAGGCCATGCGTTCGATCTCCTTGTAAGAGCTTCTTATCGCGTCATCATGGTATTTGATTGGAGTCGGCAGGTCGCCAGTCAGTATTTCGGACGCGTCATGGTAGAGAGCGCTCGCGGCGCATCTATCCGGGTCACAGTCCTTTCCGTAGATATCGCGCCCGATAACGGCAAGACAGTGCGCGATAACCGCGACCATGTGGCTGTGTTCCTGTATGTTTTCGGGCAGGCTGTTGCGCATAAGGCCCCAGCGTCCGATGTAGCGCATACGTGAAATGAGCGCGAAAAAGCTCTGCTCCATGCCTTCCTCCGTCAAAAATCCCGTTTTGTCCGCAGTTGATAAGTAAATTATAGTTTAACACATCTGTACCAAATTGTAAATCGTATATTGTACGTATAATAGGCCGGTCCTTTTTCTCCGCTGCGGTTGACATTGACGGACACAGAAAATATAATGGTCTGGAACGGCGGATAACGCCGGATTTTGCTGTCTGGGGGTCGAAAAATGCTGAGATTTGAATGTGACTATACCGAGGGGGCGCACCCGCGCATACTGGAAGCCCTGATCAAGACGAACAGAGAACAGACTCCCGGCTACGGAGAAGACGAATTCTGCGAGGCGGCGCGGAAAATGATCCGCCTGGCCTGCGGCAGCGACGATATGCATGTCCATTTTCTTGTCGGAGGTACACAGGCCAACGCGACGGTGATAGACTCCATACTCCGCCCGCATCAGGCCGTAATCTGTGCGGACACGGGGCACATAGCGGTTCACGAGTCGGGCGCAATTGAGGCCACCGGGCACAAGGTGATCACTGTCCCATCGGAGGACGGCAAGATCACGGCCGCTCAGGTCCGTCAGGTAATAGACGGGCACTGGAGCGACGCGACGCACGAGCACTGTCCGCAGCCCGCCTTGGTCTATCTCTCCCACCCGACCGAGACCGGCCTCATCTATACGAAGCGCGAGCTTACGGAGCTCCGGCGCGTCTGCGACGAGAAGCGCGTCCCCCTCTACCTCGACGGCGCACGCCTCGGTTATGCGCTCGCGTCCGGGAAAAGCGACGTGTTCATGGCGGACCTTGCAAAGCTCTGTGACGTGTTCTATATCGGCGGAACAAAGGTCGGCGCCATGTTCGGCGAGGCTGTCTGCATCTGCAGCGACAGACTCGACAGGGATTTCCGCTATATCACCAAGCAGCACGGCGGTCTGCTCGCGAAAGGGCGCTTTCTCGGCATACAGTTCGAGACCCTCTTCCGCGACGGGCTTTACCTCGAGATAAGCCGCTCGGCGGTCTCTCAGGCCATGCGCATAAAGGAGGCTTTTCTGAAATCCGGCTGCGCGCTGCTCTACGACTCTCCGACGAACCAGCAGTACCCGATCGTCAACAGCCTAGTCATGTCGGAGCTTTCGAAAAACTACTCGTTCTCGGTCTGGCGCCGGCTGGAAAACGATATGACGGCGATACGCATCGTGACGAGCTGGGCCACGAAGGATGAGAGCGTCGACGCTCTCATCGGGGACATTTTGCGCATATGCAGGATATACGGCGGCGGAAAATCCCCGGATACTGCGGAAAATCTTTAATAAAAACGGCGGCGCTTCATTCCGAAGCGCCGCCGTAATTTGTCAAAAGGTCATTTAACTTCCCTGCCGCAGCTCGGGCAGAATTTATCGTCCGCCCCGAGTTTCGCTCCGCAGCCGGAGCAGTATTTAACGTTCCCCGTACCATGCGCTGTCTGCCGGTAATAATAGTCGGGATTCTGCGCACTTTGCGCGTAGCGGTTTTCTTTCTGCTGGTCGGTTTCCGGCTCCGCCTGCTGCTGCGACGGGCCCTGATAGTCCTGCTTGGTCCCCGTGCCGTAGCCGTAGTCCGCCCTGTTGCCGTAGCTGTAATCCGCGGTTTTCCCCGGCACGCCCACATAGACAATATCCCTGTTGAACGCCGTTATGCATAGGAAGATCGGGTAGAGAAAGATCAGCCCACAGGCCCAGCCGCCGCCCTTTCCGAACGCCCCGGCTAGTTTGACCAGCGTGATGATGCCAATAACGATGTTGGCAATCGGGATCAACAGGAGCAGAAAATACCATCCGTTGCCCCAGGTGATTTTAAAGAGCTCATAAAAATTATAAAGCGGAACGATCGCGGCCCAGCCGGGTTCTCCCGCCTTATCGAAAAGGATCCAAAGCGCCACCACGGTAAGGCAGCCAATTAAAAAGCAGAAAGTGGACGAGCCTGACGACATGTGATATAGGCCCCTGTATATGCCGAAACCATAAGGATACATATTTCCCCTCCGATTTGTTTTCCCATATAATTTCCCTTAAACTGATATATTTTACACTGTTTCCCGTCTTTTTGCAAGTGTTTCAGCAAAACTCGATACCGTCCGTGCCCATAGATTTTATCCTTGCCAGTGATTCCACATGGATACCCTGCGCACGGATATTATCCCCGCCCGGCTGGAAGGCCTTTTCAATCGCTATGCCCGCGCCGACAAGTGTCGCCCCGGCATCCCGGACGATGGAGGCAAGCCCCGCAAGGGCAGAGCCGTTTGCGAGAAAATCGTCGACGAGCAGTATCCTGTCCCCGGAGCTCAGAAAGTCCTTCGAAACGATAATATCGTAAGTCCCACCGTGGGTAAAGCTCTCCACCTTAGCCGTATAGACATCTCCCGCGATATTTTTGGTCTTGCTTTTTTTCGCAAAAATAACGGGGCAGTTAAAAACCTGAGCTGTGATGCAGGCTATCCCTATCCCGGACGCTTCGATTGTAAGGATTTTTGTCACGTTGTCATCTTTAAAAAGGCCATGAAATTCCCTGGCCATGGCTCCGAAGAGCCCGACGTCCATCTGATGGTTAAGAAAACTGTCCACCTTGAGGACGCTCCCGTCCCTTACCTTGCCGTCGCGGATTATTCTCTCCTCCAATAGCCGCATAATACCCACCCCCGAAAATAGTAAAAGCGGAAAAACGCCAATGGGCTTATCCGCTTCGCTATCAGTTTACATTATAATTCAAAAATGCACAATAAGAAATTTTAAATGAAAATTGGATATTCTGACGCCGATTCGTCAACATTTAGTACTAATCCACACAAAATTGCAGGATCTTATTATCCGCCCTCTCCGTATACCATTCGTCAAACTGGCAATAATTTCTCCATACGCAAATAACGCTTGACAAACACATATTCTTATGTTAAACTTCGGGAACAATCTCTTTGCACTGCATTACATTTCNNNACTNGNAATGCGAGATCAACAGTACAAACTGAGCAGGCGATGAACCGATCAAAAGGTCATGGGGCCGGGCCGTTGAGAGGCGGCAGCAGAACGCTTTTTTGCGCGTCTGCGGGACAGTAGTATGTTCCGCAGGTGTGTTTTTTTATGCGCCGGCTGGATTAGCTGACCGAAAATGGAGTGCCATAGAGCTATCATGCCAATGCCCGAGGGCATAAGCGGAGGTAACTTTTATGACAGAATACAAGAATATTCAGGCGGGACTCACTTCCGCCGAAGCAGCGGTATTGCAGGAGCAATTTGGCAGAAACGAACTGGCGCCGCGAAAGCGGGAGAGCTTCCTAATAAAAGCCTTCCACATCGTCTGTGAGCCCATGTTCCTTCTGCTCATTGCTGCTGCGATTATTTATTTCTTTCTCGGCGAGCCGCGCGACGGAGCGATCATGCTTGTTTTCGTTCTGGGCATTATCAGTATCGACATTGTACAGGAGTGGAAAACGGACAGAACGCTCTCGGCGCTCAGAGACCTCTCCGCACCTCGGATAAGCGTGATACGTGACGGAAAAGAAAGCGTGATTGCAAGCGCCGACCTTGTCCCCGGCGATCTGATGCTTATTTTTGAAGGCGTCAAGATCCCCGCAGACGGCTCCGTCATCAGGTGCAGCGACCTCAGCGTCGACGAAGCCTCACTCACGGGCGAGGCTGAGTGTGTTCGGAAGCTTCCGGTCGGAAGCGCCGAAGTCTCAACGGACTACTGGCGTCGCGATTACTGCTACGCGGGCACGCTGGTCACTCAGGGCACCGGGGCAATTCTTGTCGAGAAGACCGGCGCATCGACCGAGTACGGCAAAATCGGCGCGAGCGTTGCGGAGGCCCCGACCGATAAGACCCCTCTCCAGAAACAGACCGCCGGACTCGTGAAGCTCTGCGCAGTCATCGCCGCCGTCTTGTTTGTGCTTGTCGGCGTCTTTACCTATTTCAATATTGCGTCTCTCGCGCCTGTCGACAGGTTTACAGAGAGCGTGCTTTCGGGAATAACGCTCGCTATGGCGATGATACCCGAGGAATTCCCTGTAATTCTCACCGTTTTCCTTTCTCTCGGAGCCTGGAGGCTTGCGAGAAAACACTCGCTCGTACGGAGGCTCCCATCCGTCGAGACCCTTGGCGCCATTTCCGTCCTCTGCGTCGACAAGACCGGGACAATAACACAAAACCGTATGACCGTACAAAGCCTGTGGACACCGGACGGAGACGAGCAGCAGCTTGTCGAGACCATGGGCCTTGCCTGCGAGACAGAGGCCTACGACCCGATGGAAAAGGCCATGCTTGCTTTCTGCGAGAGCCGCGGCTTTTCGAGGGGGCACCTCTTCGGCGGCGAGCTTATCAGCGAGTATGCCTTTACGAACGAGCTCAAAATGATGGGCCACGTCTGGCACCACGACGGCGAAATCATAGTCGCCGCAAAAGGTTCTCCGGAGCATATACTTTCAGTGTGCAAAATATCTGATACGGAAAGAAACAAAGCTGATCAGCGGGTAGCTGAAATGTCCGGCGAGGGACTGCGCGTCATTGCGGTCGCGGTGATGAGGCCCGAAAATGAGGCTGCGATTCCGGAGCGCATCACCTGCTGTTCTCTCACGCTGCTCGGGCTTGTGGGGCTTGCCGATCCCCCGAGGGACGGAATCCGGGAGGACATCGCTCTCTGCGGCAGGGCCGGCATACGCGTAGTCATGATAACCGGGGACAACGGCCTGACCGCCTCGGCCATCGCGAAGCAGATCGGCATGGCGGGCTGCGACAACATAATAACGGGCGACATGCTCGGTTCCATGTCCGATGGGGAGCTCCGCGAGAAGGTCAGGACAGTGAGCATCTTTTCCCGCGTCATACCCGAGCACAAGATGCGCATAGTCAGGGCATTCCGCGATAACGGCGAGATTGTCGCGATGACCGGGGACGGAGTGAACGACGCGCCCGCCCTGAAATATGCGGACATAGGGATAGCGATGGGGAAGCGCGGCAGCGAGGTCTCGCGCGAGGCCGCCGACCTCATACTTATGGACGACAACTTTACCACCATCGTCGACACCGTGAGGGACGGCAGAAGAATTTTTGACAATATCCGCAAGGCCGTCGGCTACGTGTTTACCATTCACATCCCCATTGCCTTTGCCTCGCTGCTCGCTCCTCTGCTCGGCATAGCGCCTCCTGCGCTTCTGCTCCTTCCCCTGCATGTCGTTTTGCTTGAACTCATTATCGACCCGACCTGCTCAATCGTCCTCGAGAGGCAGCCGGCCGAGGCCGACGTTATGGACCGTCCGCCGCGCAATCCGAAGGACAATATCGTAAGCCCCGGCCTTCTTGCGAAGAGCATACTTCAGGGCCTCGTCATTTTTGCGACCTCCTTCGGGACCTATTATCTCACCCTCAGCGGCAATACCGCCAACGCCCCGCTCGCCCGCACCATGGGGCTTGCGATAATCATGTTTTCGAACCTCTTTCTCGTGCAGGTCAACAGCTCCGACCGGGACTTTGCCTTCCATTCGCTGCGGCTGCTGGTGAAAGAAAAGATCATGTGGGCCGTCAACATTCTCACGGTCGCCGGGCTCTGCGCCATTCTCTATACGCCGCTGTGCCCCTTCCTGAAGCTCGCCCCGCTTTCGGCCGCGCAGTTTTTCTCCTGCCTCGGCATCGCGGCTGTCTCCGTTCTCTGGTACGAGCTGGTGAAGCTCGTAAAAGAACTTGCCGGACATTAAAAAAAGCGCCCTGAAGCCAACGGGTTTCGGGGCGCATATTTTTTATCCAGAGATTATTCTTTTTCTGTCTTTCCTTTGAAGGAGATGAACTTGCTGAGTATATAGTTCAGTACCATTATAAAAACGGAGACCACGATCTTTGCCAGAAGTCCGTCAACTCCCAGAATGACCCTGTTCAGCCCCCAGCTGACCAGCGCCGGAACCGCAACTATCTCAAGGATACCGGTAAAAACGCGTCCGCCGTAAAAGGTGAGCGCCTCGGTTTTAACCAGGCTGCGTTCCCAGCTTTTGCTGTCGAACACCCACAGCTTATTCGTGACGAAGGCCACGCTCACCGCCATGATCCAAGAAATCACTCCGGAGAGCAGCATAATTACAAAAGTATTGACGTCCGTGTTGTTGCCCAACTTTTCGATTATCTGTGAGATAAACTTAACGACCGCAGGGTTGGTGATTTTCAGACCCGAGAAAGCGACTTCACAGACGCTGTATACCAACCAACTCACGACGGTGGTCATGACGCCGAAGATACAGTACATGATTATTTCGCGGTACTTGTCGAAAAGCACACGGAGAGACAAGGGTTCTTTTTCCAAGGGGATTCCTCCAGCCGTCCGGGATCGCGGCGCCGAACGTCGATATTTAAGCCGATTTATCGACTCCGCATATTGTACCACAAAAATGTTGTATGTCAATATTGCATATTTTTAATTAAAAGTAAACAAAGCCCGGACATTTTCAGATGCCCGGGCTTTGTTCCTTACTGCAGCACGGCGCCCTGCGCGGCCGACGTGACAAGCCTTGTATATCGCGCGAGATATCCGGTCTTTATCTTTGGTTCAGGGCAGACCCAGACCTTTCGTCTGGCCTCGAGTTCCGTATCCGGGACCAGAAGCGCGATTTTGCAGGCAGGAATGTCGATTAAAATCATATCGCCCTCGCGGACAAGCGCGATATTGCCGCCTAGCGCGGCTTCCGGAGCAACATGCCCAATCGAGGCCCCGCGGGTCGCGCCGGAGAACCTGCCGTCCGTAATGAGCGCGACGGTCTTGTCGAGCCCCATTCCCGCTATCGCCGAGGTCGGGTTGAGCATCTCGCGCATTCCGGGACCGCCCTTGGGGCCCTCGTAGCGGATAACGATCACATCGCCCTCTCTGATTTTACCGCCCGTTATCGCGGCAATGGCCTCGTCCTCGCTGTCGAACACTCTCGCCGGGCCCTGATGTACCATCATCTCCGGCGCCACGGCCGACTGCTTCACGACGCAGCCGTCGGTGGCAAGGTTGCCTTTCAGCACAGCTATGCCGCCGTTCTGGGAATACGGCCTGTCGATCGGCCTGATGATCTCCGGGTCAAGGTTGCGAACGCCCTTTAAATTCTCTCCGAGCGTTTTCCCCGTGGCCGTCATGACCGTGGTGTCGAGCAGTTCCTTCTTATTCAGCTCCGCCATGACCGCGAATACGCCTCCCGCCCTGTCGAGATCCTCCATAAAGGTGCCTCCCGCGGGGGCGAGGTGGCAGAGATTCGGAGTCTTCGCGGAAAACGCGTTTGCCATATCGAGGTCTATCTTTACTCCTGCCTCGTGCGCGATCGCGGGAATGTGGAGCATAGTATTCGTTGAGCAGCCGAGAGCCATATCGACGATCTCCGCGTTGTGGAAGGCCGCTTCCGTCATGATGTCCCGCGGACAGATGTTTTTCTCCAGAAGCTCCATAATCTTCATGCCGGTCTCTTTCGCGAGTCGAAGCCTTGCGGACATCACGGCCGGGATTGTGCCGTTGCCGCGAAGCGCCATTCCAAGAGCCTCGGTCACGCAGTTCATGGAGTTTGCCGTATACATTCCGGAGCAGGAGCCGCAGGTAGGACAGGCCGCGTTTTCATATTCCTCAACCTCCTCCGCGCTCATCTTTCCGGCATGGTAGGCGCCGACCGCTTCAAACATCGAAGAAAGGCAGGTGCGTTTTCCGTCCAGCCTACCGGAGAGCATTGGCCCGCCGGAGACAAAGATGGTCGGAATGTTTACGCGCGCCGCCGCCATAAGCAGTCCGGGCACGTTCTTGTCGCAGTTCGGGATCATGACCAGCGCGTCGAACTGGTGTGCCAGCGCCATGCACTCTGTGCTGTCCGCAATCAGGTCTCTCGTAACCAGAGAGTATTTCATTCCTTCATGTCCCATTGCGATACCATCGCAGACGGCTATTGCCGGAAACACGACAGGGACACCGCCTGCCATGAGCACGCCCTGCTTTACGGCATCGGTGATTTTGTCGAGGTTCATATGTCCTGGCACGATCTCGTTGAAGGAGCTGACTATGCCTATGAGCGGTCTTTCGAGCTCCTCCTTGGTAAAGCCCAGCGCATAGAAAAGGCTCCTGTGCGGCGCCTGCTGTATGCCTTTTTTTACGTTGTCACTTCTCATTGATAACTCCTAACTTTAAGGCTGAACGTCATCCTGCTGATAAACCGTTTCCCCCTCCTTACGGAAAAGGGAAACGGTCATCTGCCTAATTTATTTTTTGAGCCAGCTCATCATCTTGCGCAGCTCCGCACCGACCTTTTCGAGCGGATGCTCGCTTTCGACTCTGCGTGTCGCGAGGAACTTGACCTGTCTGCCGGAGGAGAACTCCTGCATGAACTCGCTTGCGAAGGTGCCGTCCTGAATCTCGGTGAGGACTTTCTTCATTTCCTTGCGGGTCTCCTCCGTGATGAGGCGCTTGCCGGTGCGGTAGTCGCCGTACTCGGCCGTGTTGGAAACGCTGTAGCGCATCATTGCGAAACCGCCGCTGTTGATGAGGTCGACGATGAGCTTCATCTCGTGAATGCACTCAAAGTAGGCCATCTCCGGCTCATATCCCGCGCCGACAAGCGTATCGAAGCCGGCCTTCATGAGCTCGGTCACACCGCCGCAGAGGACGGCCTGCTCGCCGAAAAGATCAGTCTCCGTCTCTTCGCGGAAGCTCGTCTCAAGGATTCCGGCGCGGCCCGCTCCGATGCCGGAGGCGTAGGCAAGCGCGTATTCCTTGGCCTTTCCCGTGTAATCCTGGTGCACGGCGATAAGGCTCGGAACCCCCTTGCCCTCCAGGTACTGGCTGCGCACCGTGTGTCCGGGCCCCTTGGGGGCAACCATGATGACGTCGACGTTCGCGGGCGGCGTGACAAGATTGAAGTGGATGTTGAAGCCATGGGCGAACATCAGGGAGTCGCCCTCCTTGAGATAGGGCGCAACTTCGGCGTTATAGATATCCGCGGCCTTTTCGTCCGGGACAAGCATCATGATCATATCCGCGGCCTGAGCCGCCGAAGGGACATCCATGACCTCGAGTCCGGCTTCCTCGGCCTTCGCCCAGCTCTTCGAATCCTTCCTGAGGCCGACGACCACATTGACGCCGGATTCCTTCAGGTTCTGTGCATGCGCGTGGCCCTGGCTGCCGTAACCGATGACGGCGACGGTACGGTTCTTCAGAAGGCTGAGGTCACAGTCCTTGTCGTAGAATTTGTTGATCATTTCAATTCGCTCCTTTTATTATGTTTTATTTTAATTACTGAGGCTTGGTTTCTTTATGCGCCGGAATTGCGTCAGCATCTGTGGCTTTCCCTGTTTTCGCAGACCATTATCTTGTTTCCCCGGTCAATGGCCGTAACACCGGTACGGCAAAGCTCAAGTATCTGATACTGTTTTATGACGTCGAGGAACCCGTTTATCTTGCTCGGTTTTCCCGTCAGCTCGCAGACAAGGCTGGCCGCGGAGAAATCTATGATGCTCGCCTTGTATATGTCGCAGATGTCGCGAATTGCGCTGCGCATGCTCTCGTCTGCCTCGACCTTGACGAGCAGCAGCTCACGCAGAATGGCCTCGTTCTCGTCCTCCATGCGCACGGCTTTCACCTCGACCAGCTTCCTCGTCTGGAGAATGATCTGATCGATGATCCTGTCGTCGCCCTGCGTGGTTATCGTAATGCGCGATATTGCGGGATCGTTGGTCTCCGAAACGGTCAGCGAATCAATGTTGAAGCCGCGTCTGCCGAAGAGCATGGAGACTCGCGAGAGAACGTTTGCGTTGTTTTCAACAAGCAGCGCGATGATGGCTTTTTTCCCGTTCATTATTATGCCTCCCGTCTATTCCATAATTGCGGAACGGATCGTGCCGCCTGCGGGGATCATCGGCAGTACCTTCTCGTCGGGGTCTATAGGGCATACGATCCAGACAGGACCCTCGCCCGCAAGCGCCGCGTCCACGGCCTTTTCAAGTTCCTCTTTGCTTTCGGCCATAAAGCCCCTCGCACCGAAGCCCTCGGCGACCTTGACATAGTCTGTTTTGCGCTCGAGTGTGGTCGCGATATAGTGTTTGTTGTACATCAGCGTCTGCCACTGGCGGACCATCCCGAGGACCTTGTTGTCGAATATGATGGTTATGACCTTCAGGTTGTTCGAAACAGCGGTGCAGACCTCGTTCATATTCATATGGAAGCAGCCGTCGCTCGTAATATGGAAAACGGTTGCGTCCGGAACCGCGACCTTCGCGCCAATAGCCGCGCCGTAGCCGAAGCCCATGGTTCCGAGACCTCCGCTCGTGAGAAAACCGCGCGGTCTCGTTTTTCTGCAGAACTGTGCCGCCCACATCTGATGCTGACCCACATCGGTGACGACGATCGCGTTGTCTCCGCCCTTTTCGCAGACCACATCCATGATCTCGAAGGGCCGTATTCCGTCGCTTCTCTTTTCGTTTACAATCACGAGCTCGTCTTTCCACTTTCTGATGGCCGTGAGCCACTTTGTCCGTTCCTTTTCCCCGACAAGGGGGATCAGGTTCCTGAGCTCGCTCCTGATATCTCCGATCACGGCGATATCGGCCATAACGTTCTTGCGTATCTCGCTCTCGTCGATGTCGAAATGCACGACGGTCGCGTGGGGGGCGAAGTCGCGCAAATTCAGCGCGACACGGTCAGAAAAGCGCATGCCCATGGCGAGAAGCAGGTCGGCCTCGTCTATCGCGTGATTTGCGGCCATGCTGCCGTGCATGCCGATCATCCCCAGATCCAGCTCGTCGCCGAAGCCGATGACGCCCGTGCCCATTATCGTATGGCAGGTCGGTATCTTCGTCTTCCTGACGAATTCCAGCAGCTCGGGCGCCGCTTCACTGCTTATCACGCCTCCGCCGAAACAGACGACGGGACGGAGAGACTTTGCAATCAGCCCTGAGACCTTCTCCAGTTCCTCCAGCGGGGCGGATTTTGGCTGCGGCGGCGTCCAGCGCGGTGCGGGCGTATACTCGAAGCGCTCCGCCGTAATGTTCTTCGGAATATCTATCATAACCGGGCCGCGTCTGCCGCTGCCGGCTATCTTAAAAGCGTCGCGTACGGTATCCGCGAGCTTCGAGATGTCGCGTACCGCGTAATTGTGCTTGGTAATAGGTTGGGTGATGCCGGTTATGAACACCTCCTGAAAGCTGTCCTTCCCTATGAGGTCCACTCCGACATTTACTGTTATAACCACCATCGGTATACTGTCAAGGTAAGCCGTCGCTATTCCTGTAACCGTATTCGTCGCTCCCGGGCCGCTGGTTACAAGAACGACTCCGGTCTTCCCCGTTGCTCTCGCATAGCCGTCCGCCGCATGTGCCGCGCCCTGTTCGTGCGCGGTCAGGTAATGCTTCAGTCTGTCCTGTCTGTGGTACAGCGCTTCATAGATGTTGAGCACCGTTCCGCCCGGATATCCGAAAATATCGGTGACGCCCTGCTCGATCAGGACCTCGGTGATTATCTCCGCTCCTGTCAGTTTCAAGTCACATTCCTCCTATTCAATGATTTTAATGATTAACGCATTAGTCTGTGAATACCGACGGATAAACAAAAAGCCCCTGTCTCTTTATAAAAATATCAAGAGACAAAGGCGAAAACCTCTGCGGTACCACTCTTATTGCTCCTTCAAAGCGCTGCACTGCCTTAAAGAAACCACTTCGCGACGTCAACCAACGTCTGACGCTGTAACGGGCGTTTTACCGTTTTTGCTTACACAAATGAAAAACCATTCTTCCGCAAACTGCTCCGGGATGATTTTCATCCATAACCGCGGCACTGCCTTTCACCTTACGGCAGCTCGCTGAGGCTCGGGTTGCGGATTACTTGTTCCCATCAAAGCATTTGATATATTCAATTTGATTATTTTCATGTTACATCAGCAAAACACCAGTTGTCAACTGTATATTATTCTAAATTTAATATTTTTGTCACATATATTTCTATTCATAATGGCTCAGCTTATCGGATTTAAAGCGCTGAAGCTAAAATAATTCCGATTTTCAAAAATTTCTACTTGACAAACGCCGGATTATCGTGTAGGTTAAGCACAATAAATCAAATGCAGTGACAGGGACAAAGCCGATCGGATGCATTCAGAGAGCCGTTGTTTGGTGTGAAACGGTATGCTGAGATCCAGCGAACTCACCCTCGAGCAGTCAGCTGAAAGCCGCGGGGCTGTAGGTGCGAACGGGTTTCCTCACCGTTACCAGAGAGGCAATATTTCGTGAGAGATGTTGAAAGCGGACAGTGCATACTGTCAATTGGAGTGGTACCGCGGAGTTTCAGCTTCGTCTTCTAAGGAAGACGGAGCTTTTTTGTTTTTATTTTCGTAATTTAACAAGGAGGTCTAATAATGAGAAAAATCAAGGTGTTCGACACCACCCTGCGCGACGGCGAACAGTCCCCTGGCTGCAGTATGAACCTTTCGGAGAAGCTGCAGATGGCCCGCCAGCTGGACGCGCTCGGTGTTGATATCATAGAAGCCGGCTTTGCAATCGCCTCTCCGGAGGATTTCAGGAGCGTTGAGGCCATATCCCAAACCGTACAGAACTGCAAGGTTGCCAGTCTCGCCCGCTGCACAACAGGCGATATTGACGCCGCATGGAACGCCGTGAAATGCGCGAAGTACCCGCGCATCCACGTCTTCATCGCAACCAGCGATATACACATGGAATATAAGCTGAAAATGACCCGCGAACAGGTTCTGGAGAGCATTGCAAAGCATGTCTCCTATGCGAGGAGCTTCTGTGAGGACGTCGAGTTCTCCGCCGAGGACGCCTCCCGCTCGGACCGGGAATTTCTTGTATCGTGCTGCGAGACCGCTGTGAAAGCGGGCGCGACGACCCTGAACATTCCCGACACCGTGGGCTACTCCTCTCCGCAGGAGATGTTCGATCTCATCACCTATCTGCATGAGCATGTCAAGGGCATTGAGAAGGCCGACATCTCGGCCCACTGCCACGACGATCTCGGCATGGCGGTCGCGAACTCGCTCGCCTGCATCCGCGCCGGAGCCTCACAGGTCGAGTGCACGGTAAACGGCATCGGCGAGCGCGCCGGCAACGCAAGCCTCGAGGAGATTGCGATGGCGCTCAGGACCCGGCGCGAATACTATCAGGCGGAGACCGCGATCAACACCCAGCAGATCTACAAAGCCTCAAAGCTGCTCTCCTCGATCACCGGCGTTCCGATTGCCCCCAGCAAATCCATCGTCGGCGCGAACGCCTTCGCGCACGAGAGCGGCATCCACCAGCACGGCGTCATCGCGAACGCCCTGACCTACGAGATCATGAAGCCGGAGGATGTCGGAATCTCTCAAAACGTCATGGTTCTCGGAAAGCACAGCGGCAAGCACGCCCTGCGCGAGCGCCTGAGCCAGCTCGGCTACGAGGTCTCGAAGGAAGAACTCGACGATATCTTTACGCGCTTCAAGGCTCTGGCCGACAAGAAGAAGAGCCTCTCCGACCACGACATTGAGGCGCTCGCGCTCGCCGGGGCTCACACGGTGACCGCGACCTACGAGCTTCTGAGCCACGTTGTCAGCACCGGGAAGGACATCACGAACCTCGCCTGCGTCAAGATCAAAAAGGATACGGATACCCTCGAGGAGGTCGCCATCGGCACGGGCCCGATCGACGCCGCGTTCAAGGCCGTCGACAAGATCACGGGACTTGACGTAACACTGGAGAGCTTCAGCCTGAACGCCGTCACCGACGGTGAGGACGCGATGGGCGAGGCCGTAGTTAAGTTGCGCTGCGGCAGCGGCCTTTATACGGGCTGCGGGCTCTCGACCGACGTAATAGAGTCCTCAATACGCGCGTACATCAACGGAATAAATAAAATCGTCGGCAGCAAACAGTAAAGGAACGGAACACTATGGGAATGACAATGACACAGAAGATTCTCGCCGCGCACGCCGGCCTTCCGTCCGTAACGGCGGGGCAGCTGATACAGGCGAAGCTGGATCTTGTTCTCGGCAACGACATCACGGCTCCGGTCGCGATAAACGAATTTGAAAAAGCCGGCTTCGACCGCGTTGCGGAGGGAGCGAGGATTACGCTTGTTATGGACCACTTCGTCCCCAACAAGGATATAAAAGCGGCGGAGAACTGCAAAAAATGCCGCGTTTTCGCCAGGCACTTCGGACTCGAGCACTTCTATGATGTCGGTGAGATGGGCATAGAGCACGCGCTCATTCCGGAGAAGGGTCTGATCGCTCCCGGCGAGGCCGCGATCGGCGCGGACAGCCACACCTGCACCTATGGCGCTCTCGGCGCCTTTTCCACCGGCGTCGGCTCGACCGACATGGCCGCGGCTATGGCGACCGGCGGGACCTGGTTCAAGGTGCCCTCGGCGATTAAAGTAAATCTCAGCGGCAAAAAAGGCAGATGGGTGAGCGGCAAGGACGTGATACTGCACCTCATCGGCATGATAGGCGTGGACGGCGCTCTCTACCAATCTCTCGAATTTTCCGGAGAGGGCCTGTCCGATCTCACGATGAGCGACCGGCTTACAATATCCAATATGGCGATTGAAGCGGGGGCAAAGAACGGGATATTCGCCGTAGACGATATAACGAGAAAATATATGGAGGGCCGCTGCGACCGCGGCTGGACGGAGTATTCCGCCGACCCTGACGCGAAATATACGCGCGTAATCGATCTCGACCTCTCGGAGATTCCCTGCACGGTCGCCTGGCCGCACCTGCCGGAAAAGACACACCCCGCGACAGAAGGCGGCGGCATCGAGATAGATCAGGTCGTCATAGGCTCCTGCACCAACGGCAACATCGAGGACATGGCCGCCGCCGCGGAGATACTGAAGGGCCGACACATTAAGAAGGGCCTGCGCGGTATCGTCATCCCGGCCACGCCGAAAATCTATATGGCGTGCATCGAGAGGGGCTACACAAAAATTTTCATGGACGCGGGCTGCATCGTCTCCACGCCCACCTGCGGGCCCTGCCTCGGCGGCTACATGGGCATACTGGCTTCAGGAGAGCGGGCCGTCTCCACGACGAACCGAAACTTTGTCGGGCGTATGGGCCATGTGGAGAGCGAGGTCTATCTCGCCTCCCCGGCAGTCGCCGCGGCAAGCGCGATAACCGGACATATCAGCCATCCAAAGGAGGTAATGGGAGAATGAAAGCGCACGGAACAGCCATCAAATACGGCAGCAACATCGACACGGACGTCATAATTCCCGCCCGTTACCTCGCAACCCAGGACCACAAAGAGCTTGCCTCCCACTGTATGGAGGATATTGATAAAAGTTTCGTCAGCAGGGTCAAAGCCGGCGATATCCTAGTCGCCGGCGCGAACTTCGGCTGCGGCTCCTCGCGTGAGCACGCCCCGATAGCGATCAAGGCCAGCGGCATCTCCTGCGTGATAGCTAAAAGCTTCGCGAGGATATTCTACCGCAACGCGATAAATATCGGCCTCGCCATACTGGAATGCGAAGAGGCAAGCGAAAGAATATCCGAGGGAGACGAAATTGCTGTCGACTTTGACAGCGGCGTCATCACAAACGTCACCGGAAAAGAGACCTATCAGGCGCAGCCCTTCCCGGATTTTATCAAGACTATGATTGCGAAGGGCGGCCTTATGGCCTCTGTTGCGGGGGGCCGGGCATGAATAAGAATATCGCTGTAATCCGCGGCGACGGAATTGGCCCAGAGATCATGGCAGAGGCGGTCGCCGTCCTCAAAATAACCGCGGAAAAGTTCGGCCATACCTTTCAATTCACCGATGCCCCGATGGGCGGCGCGGCGATTGACCTCTTCGGCGATCCGCTGCCCGAAGCCAGCCTTGAGACCTGTCTGAAAGCAGACAGCACACTGCTCTCTGCGGTCGGCGGGCCCAAATGGGACGACGTGCCCAAGGATAAGCGTCCTGAGCGCGGGCTTCTGCGCCTGCGCGCCGGAATGGGCCTCTACGCGAACCTCCGTCCCGCGAAGCTCTTCAGCGAGCTGCACGACGCCAGCCCCCTGAAGCCGTCCATAGCGGACAAAGGCATAGACTTTCTCGTTGTCCGCGAGCTGATAGGCGGCGCTTACTTCGGCGAGCACAGCACCACGCTGCGCGGCGGAGAGGAATACGCGCAGGATATCATGGGCTACTCGGAGCACGAGATCGCGCGCATCGCCCACGTCGCCTTCGAGGCGGCGAGGCAGCGCCGGAAAACTGTCTGCTCCGTCGACAAGGCGAATGTACTCGACAGCTCTAAGCTCTGGCGGAGAGTCATCACAAAAATCGCGCGTGAATATCCTGATGTGACACTTTCTCACATGTATGTTGACAATTGCGCTATGCAGATCGTCCGCGACCCCTCTCAGTTCGACGTCATCGTGACAGAGAACCTCTTTGGCGACATTCTCTCAGACGAGGCCAGCATGATAACCGGCTCGATAGGCATGATCCCCTCGAGCAGCCTCGGCGACGGCACACGCGGGCTCTACGAGCCGATACACGGCAGCGCACCGGACATAGCGGGGACGAATGCCGCGAACCCTATCGGCATGATACTTTCCGCCGCGATGATGCTCCGCTATTCCTTTGCCATGCCGGCCGAGGCCGAGGCAATAGAAAACGCCGTCGACGCCGTTTTGAAGTCGGGTCTCCGCACCGGAGATGCCATGAGCGCGGGTAAAACCAGACTGGGCTGCCGCGAAATGGGCGCGGCGATACGCAAAAAACTTTGAGGGCGCAGTAAATATCCGTCCTTGACACGACAGGCGCGCGGAGGGCTATGCCGCCCTCGCGCGCCTTAATTTTGTCCGAAATCGGGTACTTTTGAATAGCCGCTGCACAGCATCCTTCAAAATCTTTCGAAGTTAATAAATTAACGCTTAAAAAAGATGAATTTAATTGTTGAAAAAGCATAAAAACATTGGTACAATATTGGTTACAGTCTTTTTTGTGAGGCGTTCCAGTTATGCGATTTGCAACAGACAATTTTCCCGAGACCACCCAGCATCTGAAATACGACGTCATAATCATCGGCGCAGGCATAGCGGGGCTTTATACCGCTCTGCACATCGATGAAAAACATACCTGCTGCATTCTGACGAAAGAGGACGTTGAGCTCAGCAACTCCTGGCTCGCTCAGGGCGGGATAGCCGCGGCCATTTCGTTGGAAGACACCCCGATGTTCCATTTTGAGGATACGATCATCGCAGGCGCCGGGCTCTGTGACGAGAACGCCGTAAAGGTCCTCGTCTCGGAGGGTCCCTCTGACGTGCGTCAGCTTGTTGAAATGAAAGTTCCCTTTGATCTTGACAACGAGGGCGATCTCGACATCACACGCGAAGGCGGGCACAGGCACAGGCGTATTGTCCACGCCGGTGGCGACGCTACGGGACGCGAGACCGTAAAGGCTCTGGCGCACCTTGTCTCTCTGCGCCCCAACGTGACCTTCATGCCGCACAATTTCTGCGCGGACATTCTCACCGACGAAAACGGGGCGGTAGCGGGCTGCGCCGTGCTCGACCGTACCGACACTCTCTATATCATCGACTCGCCCAATGTGGTTCTGGCCACGGGAGGGATCGGGCAGGTTTACAAAATCAGCACCAACCCCTCGGTCGCTACCGGTGACGGGCTTGCGGCCGCCGTGCGCGCGGGCGCGAATATCAGGGACATGGAGTTTATCCAGTTTCACCCGACAGGGCTTTGGTCGGATAAGCGCGAAAACCGCGCTTTCCTCATCTCAGAGTCGGTCCGCGGCGAGGGGGGCCTTCTTAAAAACGCCGACGGAGTGCGCTTTATGCTCGGGAAACATGAGCTGAACGAGCTGGCTCCACGCGACATCGTCGCGAGAGCCATAACCAGAGAGCTGATAAAGAGGGGCGAGGACCACGTCTTTGTCGACATCACCTCCGAGCCCCGGGACTATCTGGAGCACAGGTTCCCGACTATATTTAATGAGTGCCTGAAGCGCGGCATGGATATCAGCAAGGTCTGGATACCCGTCTGCCCTGTACAGCACTACCTGATTGGCGGTATACAGACCGATCTTGACGCGTGTACGCGGGTCAAGGGCCTCTACGCCTGCGGCGAAGCGGCTTCGACGGGCGTGCACGGCGCGAACAGGCTCGCCTCCAACTCCATGCTGGAGTGCCTTGTCTTCGGCAGAAGGGCCGCCGCTCATATAAACGGCCGCCTTGCGGACCTTGGTGCCATACGGGAGGCGCGGCTTCCCCAGCCTGAGGCAAGGCCGGTCGCCGAGAGGAATTTTGCGGTGATAAGGAGCGAAATACAGCAGCTTATGAACGACTACGGCAGCGTTTTGCGGAACGAAAAGGGCATGACTGCGGCGCTCTCCCGCATATCCGAAATCCGTGACGAACTGGAAAACAGCTATTTTCCCGGAAGGCAATATATCGAAGCCCTCAATATCGCGACGCTCGCGGCCGAAATACTGAGAGCCGCGCTCGCGAGGAAAGAGAGCGTCGGCGCCCATTACAGGGAGGACTGAAGAAATGGACTTCATAGGTCTTGACGCACTTCTTCTCTCGGCGCTGAGGGAGGACGTCGGCACCGGAGACATAACGACGCTCTCCTGCGTTCCCGCCGGGAACCGCTCGGACGCATATCTTCTCGCAAAGGAGTCCGGCGTACTCTGCGGCATGGACGTCGCGGCAAGGGTCTTTGCGCTTGTTGACGGCGGCATTGTCTTTCAGCCCCTCAAAAAGGACGGCGAGACCGTAGAGAAGGGCGAAACGATCGCGACTGTCCGCGGCCCTTCGCGCTCTGTCCTGACGGGCGAACGCGTCGCGCTTAATCTCCTGCAGCGGCTCTCCGGCATCGCGACCGCGACCGCAAAAGCCGTAAAAAGCGTTGAGGGGTCAAAAGCAAGGATAGTTGACACGCGAAAATCTACGCCCGGTCTCCGCGTACTCGAGAAATACGCCGTGCGCTGCGGCGGCGGGCACAACCACCGCTTCAATCTGGCTGACGGCGTGCTCATTAAGGACAACCACATCGCCGCCGCTGGCGGTATCACAAACGCCGTCAGAGCCGCGAGGGCCTCAGTCCCCCACGTAATGAAGATTGAGGTTGAGACCGAAACGCTCGCCGAAGTGGCCGAGGCGCTCGATGCCGGAGCCGAAATCATCATGCTGGACAATATGAGCCTCAAGACGATGGCCGAAGCCGTAAATCTCATCGGCGGAAAGGCGATCACCGAGGCTTCGGGCAACATGGGCGAAAAGGATCTCGCGCAGGTCGCGCGGACAGGCGTCGACATCATCTCCATCGGAGCGCTGACCCACAGCGTAAGGTCGCTCGATATCAGTCTTAAATTCAAAAAATAGCGCCTACAAAACCGGAAAAGGGATTGCTTTTCCGGTTTTTTTATATCTCCAGCGCCGAATGGTCTTGACTTGGCCTATTTCGAATCTATAATGTTATCATCCAAGCGGCTTGAAAGCAGCTTAATCGGAGGCAGCAATGGATGGCTTTGTACATTTTGAAAACGTCTGCAAATATTACCGCATGGGAGAAAATACGATAGCGGCGGCCGACCATGTAAGCTTTGATATCGAAAAGGGCGAGTTCTGCATCATCGTCGGTCCGTCCGGTGCCGGGAAGACCACGGTTCTGAACATGCTCGGAGGGATGGACTCCTGCGATGAGGGCGTTATCCGGCTCGACGGGCAGGAGATCAGCTCCTTTTCGCAGAAAAAGCTCACTCTCTACCGGCGCTACGACGTCGGCTTTGTCTTTCAGTTCTACAATCTTATCCAGAACCTCACCGCGCTCGAAAATGTGGAGCTAGCGGGCGAAATCTGCCGCGAGCCTCTCCCCGCCGCCGAAACCCTCGGCAAGGTGGGTCTCTCGGAGCGGCTCGACAATTTCCCCGCCCAGCTCTCCGGAGGTGAGCAGCAAAGAGTTGCGATCGCCCGTGCGTTGGCAAAAAACCCTAAGATTCTCCTTTGTGACGAACCGACCGGCGCTCTTGACTATATCACCGGTAAGCAGGTCCTCCAGCTGCTGCAGGATACCTGCCGAAACACCGGTAAAACCGTTATTGTCATCACCCACAACACGGCAATAACCGCCATGGCGGACCGCGTCATACACATTAAAAACGGGCGTGTAACTAGGGTCGAGACGAACCCGGACCCGATGCCGGTCGAAAGGATTGAATGGTAATGCGCAGGACCTACGGAAAAAACACCCGCCGCACAATCAAAGAGACCTTCGGGCGATTTGCCGCTATTTTTGCGATCGTTGCGCTGGGCGTGGGCTTTCTGGCGGGGCTCCTGTCCTCGACTCCCGATATGCGCATATCCTTCGACGCGTATTTTGACAAGACCGCAATGTATGATATCCGCATTCTCGGCGACATGGGCTTCACCGAGAGCGACATAACCAGGTTAAAAGCTCTTGATGCGGTCGACAGGGTACAGGCCGGTTATATTGCCGACGTGCTCATGAGCTCATCCAAGGGCAGCGATTACACGGTGCGCATGCTGAGCTGCGGCGCCGCAGGCTCCGGCGGGGCTCTGAACAATCCCATTCTGACCTCCGGCCGCCTACCCCAGGGCCCAGGCGAATGCCTCCTTGTCAACGTTCCCCTGGAGAGCAAGGCAAAAGCCGAGATCGGCGACACGTTTGCCGTCTCGGAGAACAGCAAAAACGCGGATGATCTCTTGCGCGTAAAGAAATACACCGTGGTTGGTTTTGCGGACTACAGTCCGCATTTCTCGGCCGATAAGGAGTATACGAATATCGGCAGCGGCACTGTGGATCTTTTTCTGCTCGCGCCGGTGGAAAACTTCAAAACAGGCATATACACGGACGTCTACATAACGGTTAAAGGCGCCCGGAATCTGCTGAGCATGTCGGACGAATACAAAGCCTTGATCGGAAAAGCGACAGACGAAATAAAAAATATAAGCGGCGTTCAATGCGTTACCCGTTACAATGAAATACTCGGGGAAGCCGAGGACAAGGTCAGCGGCGCGAAAGCCACGCTCGACAGCTCAAAGAGCGAGGCCGACACCGAGCTCTCCGAAGCGCAGAACAAACTTGCGCAGGGCCGCGCCGAGATCGGTGACGGCGAGAAGCGTCTCAGTGACGCCCGGAAGCAGATAGACGAAAATGAGGCTGCGCTCGACAAGAGCGAGAGTGACCTGAACAATAAGGAAAAAACCGCGTCCGAGCAGTTTGCGGACGCGGAAAAAAAGATTGCCGACGCGCAGAGCGCTCTCGACAGCCGTAAGGCGGAGGCCGCGCTGAAGACCGGCGAGGCTGAAAAGCAGCTCAATACCTTCACTCTCTCCGCCTCCCAGAAAAACGCGTTTGATGCGCTCCGAAAACTGGCCGTAAAATACCCGACTCTGCCCGATGACATGACGGAGCTCAGCAGGGATAGCGCCCGGCTGCAGGAGATTGGGAAGAGGCTCTCGCAGATAGGCATGATGAGCAAAGCGGATCAGGCCGCGCACTCGGATGAAATCGCTTCGCTGACGAAGGAGAGCGGCAGTCTTCAGGCCGAAGTGGGCAAAATCAGCTCCTCCCCCGAATACAGCGCCTATAAGAGCGCCGTTGCCGGCCTCGCCGCGGCCGGCGCGGATTATAACAGCCTCGTACCGCTCGCGCTGACGCTCGGCGCGCTCGACAACGCGGCCGTCCAGATAAGCTCGGGCCAGGCTCAGCTCGATTCGCAGCGCGCGGAGCTGAAGGGCAGGGAGAGCGACACGGCCAAGCAGATAGCAGACGCGAGACAGCAGCTATCGGACGCCAGGGCTCAGCTCGGAAGCGCAAAGAAAGAATATAACGGCCGTCTTTCCGAGCTTGGCGCTTCAAAAAGCCTGCTCGCCGAAAATCAGAGGAAATATGAGGACGCGAAAGCGAAGGCCGATAAGGAAATTGCGGAGGGAGAGCAGAAGATCGCGGACGCGCAGTCTAAAATTTCCGATATCAAGGCCCCCGAATGGAAAGTTTACAGCAGGGAGGACAACATCAGTTACGCTTCCATTAAGGCCAATATAGACAAGGTCAACGCGATAGCAAAAATTTTCCCGTTTTTCTTCTTCCTTGTCGCCGCGCTTGTGGCTTCGACGACCATGACGCGAATGATCGAGGACGAACGCCTGCAGATCGGCACGATGAAAGCCCTTGGCTACAGCCGGGCTTCCATCATGGGAAAATATGTGATTTACTCCCTCGCGGCTTCACTTTTAGGAAGCGCCTTCGGCATCGCGGTGGGCTACAGGCTCTTCCCCTCCGTCATCTGGAACGCCTACACGATGATGTACGATCTGCCGAATTTCATCTGCCCTCTCAACTGGACCTATGCGCTGACGACGAGCTGCGCGGTTACTCTCTGCATCCTTCTGGCGACTTTGAACGCCTGCCGGGCCACGCTCAGGGAAAAGCCCGCGGAACTTATGCTCCCAAGGGCGCCGAAGGCGGGTAAGCGCGTCCTCCTTGAGCGCGTCACTTTCATATGGAGCCGTATGCGATTCACCCACAAGGTGACCGCGCGAAACCTCTTCCGCTATAAGAAGCGCTTTTTCATGACGGTTATCGGTGTGGCCGGCTGCACCTCTCTCCTGGTCGCGGGCTTCGGCATGCGGGATTCTTTCAACGATATCGCGGACAAGCAGTTCGGGGAGCTCTGTACCTATAACATCTATGCCCCCATCAGCGGGGAGGAGGCGCTCAGCAATGCCGATCTGTGCTCTCTGCTGAACGACAGCGGCTCCGTCTCCGGCAGCACGCCCGTATATCTTGAAAATGTCACGCTGACATACGGTAAAAAGGCCTTCGACGTCAACACCTTTATCCCCCAAAAGGCCTCGGATCTGAACGGGTACGTCAAATTTCAGACCATGGGGAGCCACAAGCCCATCAACTTCGGCGAGGGCAGTGTCATACTGACTCAGAAAGCGAGCGAAATTCTGGGCGTAAGGGTGGGCGAGAGCGTAACGCTGACCGACATGGACGGAAAGGCCGGCAGCTTCACCATAAGCGGCATCTGTGAGAATTATGTCCGGAACTACATCTATATGAGCGAGAGCACCTTCAAGGCCGCGATGGGTCACGAGGACGAGTGCAACATGCTCGCGATCCGGCTCAGGGACGACAGTGCCGACGCCCAGGCGGCCTTCGGAAAGCAGCTTCTCGCGACGAACGCCGTGGGCGGCGTAACCTTTACCGCGAATTCGAGGGACGCCGTCGCCCGTGCGCTCTCGAAGATCGACATGATCGTCGTCGTGATAATTATCAGCGCCGGAGCTCTCGCCCTCGTCGTCCTCTATAACCTGATAAATATAAATATCTCGGAGCGTATAAAGGAGATTGCGACTATCAAGGTGCTTGGCTTCACCAACCGCGAGGTAAACGCCTATATCAACCGCGAGACCATGATACTCTCGGTCATAGGCACGCTTTTCGGACTCTTTCTCGGGATTTTCCTGCATCGCTATATCATGGGCCAGGCGGAGATGGACAGCATAATTTTCGGCCGAACCGTAAAAGCCATGAGCTTCGTCTATTCCTCCGTCCTGACGATGGCCTTCAGTTTCTTTGTCGACCTGATACTCCACAGAAAGCTCCGCAATATCAGCATGGTGGAGAGCATGAAGGCACCGGAATGATTTTTTCAGCTTATTTTCCGGCCTGTGCTTCATTTATAAAATGCGAAACGGGCGTATCGTTCGAAAGAAACGATACGCCCGTGGCTATTCATTGAGTACAAATTGATCGGAAATCAGTCCGCGTCGGAAATGAGGCCGTAACCGCCGTTTTTACGGCGATAGACGATCGCAAAAGCGTCTCCCTCCGCGTGGTTCTTGAATGCGAAAAATTCGTGTCCGAGCAGGTTCATCTGGAGTATGGCCTCCTCCGGGGTCATGGGCTTGATGGGGAAATGCTTGGAACGGACTATGTTGAAGTCCTTCTCCTCGTCCACTGTCACGAAGCTCTCGGGATCCTTCTCCAGCTTGTCAAGAGCACCCTCGCGCAGACGCTTCTCCAGTCGGGTTTTATTCTTTCTGATCTGCCCTTCGATTGAAGCACAGGCGGAATCAATTGAGGCGCGCATATCTCCTGTCAGTTCGCTTACGCGGTAAAACATCCCGTTGTTTTCGATGGTGACCTCGGCCCGGTATCTGCCCCTTTCGGAGCTGAAGGTAACAAAGGCTTCGGCCTCTCCCCGGAAGAAGCGATCAATCTTGCCGACCTTGCGCTCGGCATAGTCCTTGATCTCATCCGGTACTTTGATCTTTTTCTCTGTGACGGTAAACTTCATAATTGGCATCTCCTTCTTTAGGCGAAACGCCGTAGTGTGGGGTTTTGGAAATCCCTGCTGTGTCTCAGGATTTCCCTTACAATAATATTATACCATACTTTCGGGATAACACAATCTGAATCTTTTTTCAGATAAACGCGATGGCTTCCACCTCGACCTTTACGTCTTTCGGAAGGCGCACGACCTGAACCGCGCTTCTCGCGGGGCAGTTTTCGGTAAAAAACTCTGTGTATACCGCGTTCATGGCGGCAAAATCATTCATATCGGCGAGAAAAACCGTGGTTTTCACAACGTCCTTCAGCCCCGCGCCGGCTTCTGCCAAAACTGCCTTCAGGTTTGTCAGCGACTGTCTTGCCTGCGCTTCGATGGTGCCGCTGACCACGCTGCCGGTTCTGGGGTCTATCGGAATCTGTCCGGAGACAAAGACCGCGGTTCCCGTGGCCGCTATGCCCTGAGAATAGGGTCCGATTGCCGCCGGGGCCTCCGTTGTTGCGATTACTTTCTTTGTACTCATAATATCATTCTCCTGTTCTTCAGTATAAGTGCGCCTTTTCCGCGCCCCGCACAGCGGCGCCGCGGAATATGCATTTGAATTAAATATGATAACCTTTTAGGCTATTATATCACAGTAGCAGCTGAAAATTAAGAAGATTTTTCCCTTGTGCGGGTTTCATGGGGAATATTCGTCGCTTGTCTGCAAAGCAGTGTAAAAAGAACGGGAACTATACAGCATTTTATATAAGTTTAGATTGAAAATATGTGAATTTGTGGTATTATATAAGTTACGATAATTTTCTGTTACTAGGGAGGTAACGCAAAAGTATGGCAAAGAAACAGTTCAAAACGGAGTCAAAGCGCATTCTGGACCTGATGATCAACTCAATATACACGCATCAGGAGATTTTTCTGAGAGAAATCATTTCAAACGCAAGCGACGCGATAGACAAGCTCTGTTATCTCTCGCTCACCGACGACAAGGTCGGCATGCAGCGCTCCGACTTCAAAATCAAACTCGGTTTTTCCGAGGAGGAGCGCATAATCAGCGTCTCCGATAACGGCATCGGCATGACGAAGGAGGAGCTTGAATCGAACCTCGGCGTCATCGCGAGGAGCGGCTCGCTCAAGTTCAAAAACGAAATGGAAAAAGGCGGCGAGGCCTCCGATCTCGATATCATCGGCCAGTTCGGCGTCGGATTCTACTCCGCGTTCATGGTCTCGGACAGGGTCACGGTCATCTCAAAGGCCTACGGCTCCGACACGGCTTTCAAATGGGAGAGCGAGGGCGCCGACGGCTATACCATCGAAGAATGTCACAAGGACGGTGTCGGGACGGACGTTATCATGCACCTGAAGCCGGATGTCGAGGAGGGCGAGTACAGCCGCTTCCTCAACGACATGTCCATCGGGCAGCTCATCAAAAAGTACAGCGACTTTATCCGCTGGCCCATCGTCATGGACTGCACTGAGTCCGAGGAGATCGAGACCGGCGAACTCGACGCCGAGGGCAAGCCTGTGAAGAAGCAGATCCCAAAGATCGTCGAAGAAACCATAAACAGCATGGTCCCGATCTGGCAGCGCAGCAAGGACGAGGTGACCAAGGAGGAATCCGACCAGTTCTACGAAAATATTTACTACGACTATGAACCGCCCGTTTCGACCATCCGCGTCAGCGCCGAGGGTCAGGTTTCCTATAAGGCGATGATCTTCATTCCCGGCAGAGCGCCCGCGAACTTCTTCTCCGACCAGTTTGAGCCCGGACTCCAGCTCTACTCCAACGGCGTAATGATCATGGAACGGTGCAAGGACGTTATCCCGGACTGTTTCCGTTTTGTCCGCGGCGTCGTCGACAGCCCTGATTTCTCGCTCAACATTTCGCGCGAGGTTCTCCAGCACAACAGGCAGCTCAGAATTATCTCAACCAATCTGGAGAAGAAAGTCAAGAACGAGTTGCGCCGCCTGATGGACGAGGAGCCAGAAGCGTATGAAAAGTTTTACAACGCCTTCAGCCTTCAGCTCAAATACGGCTGCGTGGCGAATTATGGCGAGAAAAAGGATCTTCTCAGCGACCTTTTGATGTACTACTCCAGCAAGGAGAAGGATCTGGTTCCGCTCCGCGAATACAAATCCAAAATGCCTGAGGAACAAAAACTCATTTATTACGTCTGTACTGACAGTATAGACAGCGCGGAGAAGCTGCCGCAGGCCGAAAAGGTGCGCAACAAGGGCTTTGAAATTCTCTACATGACCGATGAGGTGGACGACCTTATTATCCGCAACCTCGGTCAATATGAGGACATAAAATTCTGCAACATCACGAACGACGATCTCGGTCTTGAAACGGAAGAGGAAAAATCCGCTGCGGACAAGAAACAGGAAGAATACAAAGAACTGCTTGATTTCGTTAAGGAAACTCTCGGGGACGCCGTCGTGGACGTGCGGCTCAGCCACAAGCTTGTCAGCGCGCCTGTTTACCTCACGACGGACGGCGAGGTCTCCATAGAAATGGAGAAGTATTTCGCCCTCATGAAGAACGACATGGCGAAGAACATAAAGGCCAGACGCGTCCTTGAGCTCAACAGCGCGCACCCCGCCTTTAAGGCTCTCGGCGCGGCCTTTGAAGCCGACCGGGACAGAGCGGCCAAGCTCTCAAAAATACTTCTCGCCCAGGCCAAGCTGATCGCCGGCCTGCCGCTTGAAAACGCAGCCGAATACACCGAGCTCATCTGCGAGCTGTTTTGATTTTTTCTCTGCCGTCCGGAGGCATCAAAGCTTCCGGACGGCAGCGGAAATTTTTCTTGCACAATAGGGAAATGTTTTCTGTGCCGATGTTTAATTGACACGGATATGCATTATGATATAGAATAGGATTTTGAAGATTGAAAGGAGGCGCGCGGCGTGGACAGGATGCTCGGAATATACATTCATATACCCTTCTGCGCGAGCAAATGCGCCTACTGTGATTTCTATTCTCTTCCCGGTAAAGAGGGCAAGATGGCCAGATATCAGGAGGCACTCCTGCGGCACATCGAGGAAGCGGCTCCCCAGCTGGAGCCGTATTACATTGATACGCTGTATTTCGGCGGCGGGACGCCGAGCTATTACGGTGCCAAAAATATCTGCGGAATATTCAGTACCCTAAAGCGTACCGCGAAGGTGCTCAAATCCTCCGAAGTGACGGTTGAGATGAATCCCGATAGCGTTTCCCGCGAGGATCTGAAGCTGCTGAAGGCGGAGGGCGTCAACCGCATCTCGCTCGGAATGCAGTCGGCAAACGACGACATACTCCGGCTTATAGGCCGCAGGCACAGCTTCAGGCAGGTCGAGCAGGCGGTAAGACTTGCCAGAGCCGAGGGCTTCGACAACATTAGTCTCGACCTCATTTACGGCCTGCCGAGCCAAACAAAGAATGACTGGGCGGACACCCTGTCGAAAGCCATCGCTCTGCATCCGCAGCACCTTTCCTGCTACGGGCTGAAGATCGAGGAGGGCACTCCGATAAGCAGCTACCTCGGCTCCGAGCTGCTTCCCAGCGACGACGACCAGGCCGATATGTATCTCTATATGACGGATACGCTGGAGCATTACGGCTACGCGCAGTATGAGATATCAAACTTCTCCCTGCCCGGCAGAGAATCGAAGCACAACCTGAAATACTGGCAGCTGGACGACTACATGGGTTTCGGCCCCGCCGCCCACTCCTTTGTCGACGGCGTCCGCTACAGCTATGTGCGCGACCTTGACCGCTATATCAACGGGGTCTTCGGTGGCGATAACATCATAGACGAGTTCGAGAAGACCGACAAGCTGGATAGGGCCGCCGAATATATCATGCTCGGCATGAGGACGGTTCGAGGTATCTCGCGCAGGGAGTACATATCCATTTACAGAAGCGGATTTGATAAAATCGAATATCTTCTGAGCGAATACGAAAAAAAGGGCTGGGCCAGACAAACAGGCGAGCGCTGGAGCTTCACCTCGTCCGGCTTCCTGCTTTCCAATATACTGATAGGGACGCTTCTCGAAGCACAGTCCCAGGAAAAAATGACCGCAAACCCCTGGATTCAGGATACGATGTTCGATGAGGAACCGGAGAGCCCGATGCCGGGCGGCGCGGGCAGATGACAGACACAAAAGAAATGCAGGTTATACATATTTTATTGGGGCGGTGGACGATATTAAGCTGGTAAGCGGAAAATCAAACGGAAGGGAACACGAGTTCAGGCGTAAAAGCCCTCAGGGCACTTCGTCAGGGGCAGGCGCAGTTCCCGGAAAGGACAAGGGCGCGGTCAGAAAAGCGGCTCCCGCAAAGAAGTCCGGAAACGGTGGAAAAAAGGCAATAATTATTACGGCAGTCTCGCTTGCCGTTATTTGTGCAGCCTTTTTTGCCCTGAGTGCCTATGTCAATTCCCAGAAGACCATCTTCCCCCATGTCAGCATGGAGAGCGTCAACATCAGCGGCCTCACCGCCTCGGATGCGGCAGACGCTCTTGTCGCCGCCAATGTCGGGACAGACGACAGCAAGGAATTGTCGGTAAATCTGCCCGCCGGCTGCGAACTCAAAATAAACGCCGGTGACGCCGGCTGCTATATGGGCGCGGCCGATGCGGCTGCCTATGCCTATAATCTCTGCCACAACGGGAATTTTGCCGCCAACACTCTTACATATGTCAAATGCCTCTTCTCCGGCATGACGCTCACATTGAGCAGCGGAGCTACCATCAACGAGAGCTTTGTGCGCGAGAAAACCGATGAGGCCGCAAAACAGGTAGCTCTCGCCCTTATGCATAACAGCGTGGATATCGGCAAAACGAGCGTCACCATCGTCAAAGGTGCAAGCTCGGTGCAGATAAACGCCGACAACCTTTATAAGACGGTTCTTGACGCCCTGAAGAGCGGGAACCTTGACACAATAGACTACAAGGCCGATTCTTCCGGCACGTCAGACGGCACGATAGACCTCAAGTCTCTCTACGACACCGTCTACGAGGCTCCCGCGAACGCGGAGTATGACCCGAATACGCATCAGGCGACGGCGGACGTTGTNGGCAGAAGCTTCGATATGAAAATAGCTCAGACGCTCTGGAACAAGGCGAAAAACGGCGATAAAGTCGTGATCCCGCTTATTCTCACCCCGCCTGACATAACGACCGAAAAACTGAACTCCATGCTGTTTGCCGACCTTCTCTCCCAGAAGAGCACAAGCCTCGGCGGAAGCAGCTCCGCGCGCATAAACAATATTAAAAAAGCCGCCGCGGCTCTGAACGGCAAAGTCCTGAACCCCGGCGAGGAGTTCTCATATAACAACACTCTCGGCCAGCGCACGGCTGCCGCGGGCTATCAGATGGCCGGAGCCTACTCAGGCGGTCAGGTCGTGACCGAGATTGGCGGCGGTATCTGCCAGGTCTCCTCAACGCTCTATTACTGCACGCTCTACGCGAACTTGTCGATTGTCTCCCGGATAAACCACTATTTTGGCGTCAACTATCTCCCCGCAGGGCTTGATGCCACGGTGAGCTGGCCCTCACCCGACTTCAAGTTCAAAAACAGCAGCGCCTATCCGATAAAGATAGTCGCCTATGTCGATATGAAGTCATATACCGTAACCGTTCAGCTCTATGGTTCCAATCCGGACGGCACAACCGTAAAAATGGACACGGCCACCACGCAGCTCAGCGACGGGTACAGCGCGGTGTCCTACCGCTCCATATACGATAAGAGCGGCTCGCTTGTGAGCAAGAAAAAAGAAGCCACCAGCCGGTACTACTACCACACCGAAGCGAGCCCGACACCGAGCGCAACACCGGTGCCTTCTTCGGCACCGGCAAGCCCGGCTCCGACCGTCGCACCCTCGCCCTCGCACGCGGTTTCGCCTTCGGCCCCTGAGTCCGGTACTCCGAAAGTTTCCGGTTAAATAGATTTCTGCCGGCAAAAACTAAAGCCGCAAAAGTTCAGCAAACCGCGCATTCGTGCTCATTTGCCCGAAGCGTTTCAAAATACAGGAGGAAAAAACATGAGTAAAGGAACATTCTACATCACCACGCCGATCTATTATCCGTCTGATAAGCTGCATATCGGCCACGCCTACTGCACCGTCGCGACGGACACGATCGCCCGCTATAAGCGAATGTGCGGTTATGATGTCATGTTTCTCACCGGTACCGACGAGCACGGCCAAAAGATTGAGGAAAAGGCCAGAGCAAAGGGCGTCACGCCCAAACAGTTCGTCGACGATATTGTCGAGGGCAAGGGCGGGATCCTCGACCTGTGGAAACTCATGAACATTTCCAACGACCGCTTCATCCGCACGACGGACGATTACCACGTCGAGGCGATACAGAGAATATTCAAGCAGATGTACGACAAAGGCGACATCTACAAGGGCTCCTACAAGGGTAAATACTGCACCCCCTGCGAGAGCTTCTGGACCGAGAGCCAGCTGGTGGACGGCAAATGCCCCGACTGCGGGCGCGAGGTGCACGACGCCGAGGAGGAGGCTTATTTCTTCCGTCTCTCGAAGTATGCGGACAGAGTTCAGGCGCTTCTCGAGACTCCGGGCTTTCTTGAACCGGCCTCCCGCGTCAACGAGATGATAAACAACTTCATAAAACCCGGCCTTGAGGATCTCTGCGTCTCCCGCACGACCTTCACATGGGGTATTCCCGTGACATTTGACCCCGGACACGTGGTGTACGTCTGGGTCGACGCGCTCTCGAACTACATCACCGCTCTCGGCTATGACAACGACAAATATAGCGACTTCGATAAATACTGGCCCGCAAATGTCCATATGGTTGGGAAAGAGATTGTCCGCTTCCATTCCATCATCTGGCCCGCGATGCTCATGAGTCTCGGCCTCCCCGTCCCGCAAAAGGTCTACGGTCACGGCTGGCTGCTCATAGACGGCGGTAAGATGTCAAAAAGTAAGGGCAACGTCGTGGACCCCGTCGTCCTCGCCCAGCGCTACGGAGTGGATAGCCTGCGTTACTTCCTGATGCGCGAGTTTCCCCTCGGCAGCGACGGCAGTTTCACGAATGAGGCGCTGATAGGCCGCATCAACAGCGATCTCGCGAACGATTTCGGGAACCTTGTCTCCCGTACGGTCGCCATGGTGTTTAAGTATTTTGGCGGCACGCTTCCGACGGAGCGCGCCTCCGATCCCGTCGACGACGAGCTTCTAGGCATGGCAAGAAATGTCCGCGGCATCTACGAGAGGAACATGGACAGCTTCATGACCCAGACGGCCCTTATCGAGGTATTCAAGGTCGTTTCCCGCGCCAACAAGTACATCGACGAGACCACTCCCTGGCTGCTCGCAAAGGATGAGAGCAAAAAGGCGCGCCTTGCGTCCGTCATGTACAATCTGCTCGAAACGATACGCATAACCACGACGCTTCTGCAGCCCTTCATGCCCGAAAGCTGCACCAGAGCCTTCGCGCAGATCGGCGCCGCCGAAAGTGAACGCTCCTGGGAGAACGCCGCGGTATTCGGTGTTCTGCCCGCAACCGTCTGCGTAAACCGTGGCGACACCCTGTTCCCTCGCATAGACCTTGAGAAGGAACTCGCCGCTCTCGAGTCGCTCAGTACGGCTCCCGCGGAGCCGGAAAAATCCCAGGTCGAACCCGTCACGATAGACGAATTCGCGAAAGTGCGCATGACCGTATGCAAAGTGCTCACCTGCGAAGCCGTGAAAAAATCCGAAAAGCTTCTGAAGTTTACACTGGACGACGGCTCGGGCGTTCCCCGCAGGATATTTTCCGGGATTGCAAAGTTCTACAGGCCAGAGGCGCTTATCGGCAAAACGGTCGTCGCCTGCACCAATCTGCCTCCGCGCAAAATGATGGGCGAGGAGTCGAACGGAATGCTCCTCTCCGCCGAAAAGGACGGAGAACTCAATCTGCTCATGCTTGACGACGGCGTTCCCGCCGGAGCGACCATCTGCTGACGATAATTTAAGGCCGGCCCAAAATGGGCCGGCCTTTTTGATTTCAGCGTGCGCTCTTCGCGATGAACTCCTTAATTACATTTCCGAGGCATTCCATCCCTTCGATTATGCGCCCCTCCGGCATACTCGAATAGTTGATGCGAAAGGTGTTTTCCCTCGGCACGTTGGGATAGAACGAGCCGCCGGGAACGAAAGCCACCTTTCTTTTAAGCGAGGCCTCGAGCAGCCTCCTCGCGTTGATATTCTCTGGCAGCTCGACCCATGCGAAAAGTCCGCCCTGCGGCCTTGTAAAGGACACTTCCTCCGGGAAATTTTCCTCCATCGCCTTAACCGCGACATCTCTGCGTTTTCTGTAGACCCCGCGTATTTTTTTAATGTGCTCGTCGATATCGTACAGCTCCAGATATTTTGAAACCTCCATCTGCGCGATTGTGTTGCATTGCAGGTCCGTCCCCTGTTTCACCTTGACATATTCGGCAATCGCGTCCCTTTCGCCCGCGATCCAGCCGAGCCGGTATCCGGGACAGAATATTTTGGAGAAGGTACCGAGGCAGAATACCGCGCCCGCCCCGTCAAAGGCTTTGACAGAGGGCAGAAATTCTCCTTCGAAGCGAAGTTCCCCATAAGGATTATCCTCAAGGACAACTACATTGTATTTTGCCGCGATCTCCGCCAACTTTTCTCTCCGCTCAAGGCTCCAGGACCTTCCGGTCGGATTCTGAAAATCAGAGATCATGTAAATGAGTTTCACTCTGGGCGTGTTTATTATCATGGCCTCGAGGGCTCCTGGTATCATGCCCTCATCGTCTGTGGGGACCTCTCCAAATTTGCAGCCGTATGCCCGAAACGCGCTGATGGCGGCAAGGTAGGTAGGGCATTCGCAGAGCACCGTGTCCCCCTCATCCAGAAATACCTTGCCTGAGAGGTCAAGCCCCTGCTGCGAGCCGTGCGTGATGAGGATGTTGTCGGCCTCGAAATCCGTGCCGCGGCTTTTGTTCAACCTGTCCGCGATCCACTTTCTCAGCGGGGCGTAGCCCTCCGTTGTGCTGTACTGCAGTGCCAATTCTCCGCTTTCCTCCAGAACGCGCCGGCTGACTTCGATCAGCTCTCTGACGGGGAAGAGCTCCGGTGCGGGGAGGCCTCCGGCAAACGAGATTATTTCGGGTCTCTCGGTGATTTTCAGTATCTCTCTGATCTCCGACGCCTTCAGCAGCGACATTCTCTGCGCATATTTTAATTCCACTTCAAAAGCCTCCCTTTATCATATATTTAATCGACAGAATTGATCTCGGAGAACTGGCCGTCGGCCCGGGAAAAACAAAAGCAAAATTGGGCCGTCATATGCCTGTCGGATTCCGATTAAAGCCGATTTTCGGTCATTTATTTACCGCGGTTTTCGATGAATATCATAAGCGCGGCCATATCTGCCGGCGAGACGCCGGAAATTCTGCTTGCCTGCCCGAAATTCTCCGGACGTATCTTCTGAAGCTTCTGCCTCGCTTCCAGACGCAGGCCCGCAACCGTTCCATAATCCAGATCGGTGGGCAGCCTTCGGTTCTCCATTTTGCTAAACTCTCTGACCTGCTTGAGCTGCCGGTCAATATAGCCCGCATATTTGAGCTGTATTTCGACCTGTTCCGTCACGACGCGGGGAAGCTCCGGCCGGCCGGGGTCGAAGGGCGCGAGGTCGTTGTATTCTATCTGCGGCCGCCTTATGAGCGTGGCCAGATTTATCCCCGAGGACGGGGGTGCCGTCCCCTTTTCGATCAGCATTTCGCAGAGCCCGTCGCTTGGCGGAACATAGGTGCTCTCAAGTCTTTCCCTCTCCCTGTCCACAGCGGCGTATTTCCGCAGAACCGCTTCGTACTGCTCCTCGGAGACCAGGCCTATGCGTCTGCCGTACCCCGAAAGCCTGTAATCGGCATTGTCCTGGCGCAGGATAAGGCGGTATTCCGTCCGTGAGGTCATCATGCGGTAGGGCTCGTTCGTCCCCTTTGTGACAAGGTCGTCGATGAGCGTCCCGATATAACCGTCGCTGCGCCTGAGTATGAGCGCCGGCTCCCCCTTGATTTTCAGCGCCGCGTTTACTCCGGCAACAAAGCCCTGGGCCGCGGCCTCCTCGTAGCCCGACGAGCCGTTGAACTGCCCCGCGCCGTAGAGACCGGAGATTTTTTTTGTCTCGAGCGTCGCGAAGAGCTCCGTCGGGTCTACGCAATCGTATTCGATTGCGTAGGCGCTGCGCGTCATCTCCGCGTGTTCCAGCCCGGGAAGCGTGTGCAGCATCTCGATCTGTACCTCCTCCGGGAGCGAGGACGAAAAGCCCTGAATATAGACCTCTTCCGTATCGAGGCCCATGGGTTCGATGAAAAGCTGATGCCGCGGTTTATCGGCGAAGCGCACGACCTTGTCCTCTATGGACGGACAGTATCTCGGCCCGACGCCCTCAATGACCCCGCTGTAAAGCGGACTTCGATGGAGGTTTGCGCGGATAATCTCATGCGTGTGCGCATTCGTATAAGTGAGATAACAGTCGGCCTGATTCCTGATCGGCTCTGTGGTTCTGAAGGAAAAGGGTTCAATGTCCTCGTCGCCCGGCTGAATCTCCATTTTTGAGAAGTCGACCGTCCTGCGGTTCACGCGCGGGGGCGTTCCGGTCTTAAAGCGCCTGATGGCGAGCCCGAGCCCTGAAAGGCAGGCACTGAGCGGGCCTGAGGCTTGAACGCCGTCCGGCCCGGACTCACGCAGCACATCGCCGACTATTGTTCTGCCTTTCAGATACGTCCCCGTACATATTACCGCGGCTTTACAGAAATACTTGGCGCCGGTATGCGTACGCACATACGACACCCTCCCGTTTTCGGTGCCGACCTCGACGATCTCGGCCTGCTTAATTCTCAGGTTTTCCTGCAGTTCGAGCGTGTGCTTCATAATTGTCTGGTATTTTCGTCTGTCCGCCTGTGCGCGCAGGGAATGCACGGCGGGCCCCTTGCCGCGGTTCAGCATACGGTACTGTATGCAGGCCCTGTCTGCCGCGACCGCCATCTCCCCGCCGAGAGCGTCCAGCTCGCGCACGAGGTGCCCCTTGCCCGTGCCGCCGATAGCGGGATTGCAGGGCATGTTTCCACAGGTATCGAGATTTATCGTAAAGATCATCGTGTCCATCCCCATGCGTGCGCAGGCAAGAGCCGCCTCAATTCCCGCGTGTCCCGCTCCGATGACCGCAACGTCACATTTTCCCGCGTAATAATCCATTTTTTAAGAGCCCCCCTTACGCGAAAATAGCATTACAGGACTTGATTATATCCCAATATGCGATTTCACGCAATTTGTTTTCTCATATTTTTCTTGACAGACGCGGCAGCACAGTATATCCTGTCTGTATTAGCATTGTTAGTACAGTTAATACGGTTAAGGAGGTGCTTAGGTGTTTACGCTTAACTACAGGGATCCGCGGCCCATATATGAGCAGGTCAAAGACAGCCTGCGCCGCACAATTATAACCGGCGTCCTGGCTTCGGACGATAAGATCCCGTCTGTCCGTGATCTAGCGGGAGAACTGGCGATCAATCCCAACACAATACAAAAAGCATACCGGGAGCTGGAGAGCGAAGGCTATATTTATTCGATTCCAGGGAAAGGCAGCTTTGTTGGTGAATGCCGCGATGCGAAGGAGAGCCGCAAAACGGAGCTCTTCGGGAAGCTGGATTTAACGCTTTCGGAGCTCTTCCAGTTGGGTGTGTCCGCCGAAGAGGTATGCGGACATTTCGCTGAAATCGAAGCAAGGAGGACAAAACATGATTGAGGTCAAGAATGTGGTCAAGAGTTTTGACGGCTTCAAGGCGCTCGACAAGCTGAATATCAAGGTGCCCAGCGGTGCCATCTACGGTCTTGTCGGTCCCAACGGCGCCGGTAAATCCACGATAATTCGCCACATAACCGGCATATATCGTCAGGACGAGGGCGAGGTTCTCATTGACGGAAGCCCGGTTTTTGAAAATCCCGAGGTGAAGAAAAATATTGCCTACATCCCCGACGACGTCTTTTTCTATGCGCAGTCTACGATCCGGGACATGATGAAGTTCTATAAGGGCGTCTGTCCGAATTTCTCCGTCGAGCGCTACGAAAAGCTGCGCAAAGCCTTCGACCTCAACGAGAACCGCAAAATGCGCAGCCTCTCGAAAGGCATGCAGAAGCAGGCGGCCTTCTGGCTGACAGTCTCGATGTGTCCGAAGCTGCTCGTGCTCGACGAACCTGTGGACGGACTCGACCCGGTCATGCGCCGTCAGGTGTGGAGCATACTCATGGCGGACGCGGCGGAAAACGGCACGACCGTTCTGGTCTCGTCGCACAATCTCCGCGAGCTCGAGGACGTCTGCGACCACGTCGGTATAATGAACAGGGGCAAGCTGCTGCTCGAGCGCAGCCTCTCCGAACTGCAGGACAACATCGCGAAGGTGCAGCTTGCCCTTCCGGACGGCGGCAGTCTGCCAAAGGGTCTGAATACTCTCCACGTCAGCAGTACAGGCAGAGTACAGACAGTGATTGTCCGCGGCAAGGCGGAAGAGATCACGAACATGCTCGCGACCTGCGGGCCCCTCTTTATGGACGTAATCCCGCTGACACTCGAGGAGATATTTATTTACGAACTGGGAGGCGAGCACTATGAAGTCAAAGACATCCTGCTTTAACAGAACGCTGTTTTTCAATCTGTTTAAGCGCTTCTGGCCGATATTCGCGGCATATCTTGCCATCTGGCTGATAATTCTGCCGGTTGCGCTCGGAAACTCGCTCGGATATGAAATATCGCAGAATACATATAATAACGATTTGCGCATACTGCTTGCGGACGCCGTCTCCCGGGTCTACAGCTCTGGCATCACCGGTGGTGTCATCATGAGCGGCATTTTTTGCCTGCTGACTGCGATGGCGGCGTTCAGCTATCTCTACAACCCACGAAGCGTCTCAATGCTATGCTCGCTGCCAATTAAACGCGAGGGCGTCTTCCTCTCGGCGTTTTCCTCCGGCATACTTTGGCTGCTCGTAAGCAACGTCATCGTTTTTCTTGTATCGGTGGGTGTCGAAACCTCATACGGGGTCCTTCAGATGGGCAATCTCCTCCAGTGGCTCGCGATGGTCTGCATGATGAACCTGTTCTTTTTCGGCTTTGCGGCTTTCTGCGCGAGCCTCACCGGACATCTGCTGGTTTTGCCTTTCCTTTACGCGGTCCTCAATTTCACGGCCTATGCGGTTGAGCTCTTCCTGATGAAGCTCATGGCAATATTTATTTACGGAGCTAGCACGGGCGATTCGTTCAATCTCATTTGGCTTTCGCCTGCGGTGAAAATGCTTTCCACCAAGGCCGAGAGCCTCACCGAGACCATGGCTGACGGCTCGGTCAACACCATCGGCTACAGCTATCACGGCTGGGGCGCTCTGGGAATATACGCCGCGGTCGGACTCGCTTTCGCACTCTCCGCGATGTTGCTCATAAGGCGCCGCAGGATGGAAACCGCCGGCGATGTGGTTGCCATCAGGCCGTTGAAGCCCATCTTCAAATACTGCCTTTCGGCAGGCTGCGCTCTTGTCTTCGGTACCGCCATATATTGGGTCGCGCTCGGAAGCAACAACAGCCTTTACGGTGTTAAGTGCATGTTCTTTCTCCTTATATGCGTTCTGATCGGAGCATTTATCGGCTATTTCGCAGCGGAGATGCTTCTGCTGAAAACCGTGAGGGTATTTAAGGGCCGCACTTGGATCGGCTTCGGAATCACCGCCGCGCTCATGGCCGTGCTGATCCTCTGCGGCGAGTTCGACGTGTTCGGTTACGAGAGGAATATCCCGGACAGCTCACGGATACAGAGCGTGAGTATCTCCTGCAGCGGTGAGAACATTGAACTTAAGCAAGGCGACAATATTAATACCGCGCGCGCCATCCACAGCAGTATCGTCTCCCATAAGGAGAAAAACGAAGCTCTCACAGGAAGTAGCAGACAGAACTCCTATAATGTGACTTTCCTCTATAGCCTTAAAAACGGTAATCTTCTGAAGAGAGCATACAATATTTATTATCCCGCAACCGACGATATTCTCTCCCTCACCGATCTCATGAACTGCAAAGAGGCGGTCAACTCCCGCAAGGAGACAAAGATCCCTGTGGATACCCGCAACATTATTGATGCTTCCATCGGGTATTTCGATAGAGTCACCACTACTTATGTTAACATCCCCCTCACTGCCGCACAGGCCTATGCTCTTTATACCAACTGCATCGTACCCGATATGGATGACGGAACGATGGGTAAGCTCTGGTTTGTGACCGAAGGCACCGACTACGACAAATCCGTATACGACTGCTCGGTCAGCATCACTTTTATCTCGCGAAATAAAGCGTCAGACCGGACAAACGACTTCTTCAGAATGACGTTCACGGTAAACGCCGCGCGGTCAAACAAATGGATTAAGGACAATTTCGGGCTTAGCCTCTGCACCGTCGAAGAGAGCAACAAAATCATGCAGCTCACGGACGGAAACAAAAAAGTTGCCTACGCGAAAGCCTCCTGATTCCAAAAAAACGAAGCCCTCCGGCTTCGTTTTTTGTTCCGCTTATTCCTCGTACATCTCGAGCTTGGATTTTACCGCATTCTGCTTACAGACGGGGCGGAACTTCTGAAAAAGTTCAGTTTCGGAGTGGGCCTGCAGATCCTCGATGCTCTCCCATTTTTCGATAAGCAGCATGCGCTTGGGATCGTCTGCGCTGAAGAAAAAGTCATACATGACGTTTCCCTTGTCCGCGCGGGACCCGGCAACAAGGCCCTCATCGCAAAGAACTTTGTAAAAATCCTTCATATCGGTCGTTTCGCTGAAAAAGTGGCAGTTACAGATAATCATTCTTTCGTCCTCCATTTCTGTGCCTTTCGGCCCGTCGCCCTCATAATAACACTAATTTTTGCCGTTTGCAATGCAAAATAGCGCTTAATAAAGCACTGATCCGGCCCGGGGTTTGTCCCCCTGCCGGATCAGTTTATTCTGCGCTGCCGTGTCGGAACAGAGTTATTTTTTTATGTTGTCGAAGAGGTCGAAGCCCTCAAGATCGTCTTCCTTGATCAGCGGCGTGGTGACGATCTTATCCATCAGCTCCTGCCTGAAATCGGGGTGTGCGATCTTCAGAATTGCTTTGATGCGGTCCTTCAGCGTCCGGCAGAAAACGTCCGCTATGCCCCACTCGGTGACGAGATACATTACATACACCTTTGGCGTCGTAACGATGCTGCCCTCCGGGAGCCAAGGAACGATGTTGGAGTGCCGCGTCCCCTCGTGGTCCTTGTAGGTGGAGCGCAGGCAGATGAAACTGCGTCCATTTTTTGCGCGAATCGCGCCGTAAATATAGGCGAAGCAGCCTCCGGGTCCGCTGTAAGGCGAAAGTCCCTGGGCTTCGGAGCAGCACTGACCGATCAGGTCCACCATGAAGGTCGCGTTGATGGCGACAAGGTTTTCCTGGGGGATAACCCCGAGCGGATCAACCATATCCGGCTGGGAGCGGAATTCGACTCTCGGATCCTCGCTGGCAAACTTGAAGAACTTCTCCGAGCAGGCGCCTGGGCTGGAGCAGACGATCTTTGTCAGGACGCCCTCCTGGCACAGCTGTGCCATGTTGTCGCAGGCGACCTCGGAATAGATTTCAAGCTGGCCTATGCTCTTGAGGTGCGAGAGGATCTCTTCGCCCAGACCGCCGAAGCCGATCTGAATCTTGTCTCCTGAATGGATGTGCGGAAGGATATAGGAAGCGATGTCCTTATCGACCTGTGTGGGCGGCTGAGGCGGAATCGCAACGGGTTCCGTGTCGCATTCAACTATGTAGTCAAGCTCTGAGACATGCACAGCGGTGATTTTGTGATCGCCGGGCACAGGGTACTGGTTTTTATCCATAATGCCGATTCTTCTCTTGATCCTGGGGTCGTTCTGAAGAACGGCGCTGGTGCTCACGCCGTAGACGCCCACGTTGCACCAGCCGTCTTCATCGGGAGGGCACATCATCATCGCCGTAAAATCGCAGCCATAAACATAAGGGGACTCCTGAAGCAGATCGTAGCAGGTACCGCCGCATTCGCCGATATTCATGCCGATCGTCATTCTCTCAAGAGGCAGGTTGAAAGCGCTGATAAGACGGAAATGTTTCTTTACCTCCGGGTCGAAAATCATACTGACCGGCTGATTCATAACATTATAATAGAGAATAACGTCATGATAGTCTTCCATGTGCGTATACATTTCTTCCAGCAGGCAGTAAGGCGTACTGCATGCCTGGCCCAGCCAGACGCAGTCACCGGGCTTTATGGCCATTGCTGCGGTGTGCATATCTACCAGGTGGCTCTTGTAGTATTCTTTCCAGTCCGCATTCAGATTTTTCTCTGACATTTTATTAACTCCTTTATCCGATATTGTGTTGAAGTCACGGCAAGTCTCTCGCTGTGGGTAATTATAACAAGTTTACAATACTTTTTATAGAGCAATGTTTTTCAATAATTGTCCCTCATTTTTATGTATTATGCTACATTTTATTTCGTGATAATATTCTATGAAAAAGCCGTTATGGGCTTAAGCCCATAACGGCTCTGTCACTTAATCTTATTTTTCCATGTCGTCGCGAATCGGGAATGTATACTGTCTGAAAGGTACGCAGGTGGCCGGCTGTCTGGGCTCGGGCTGCTTCTCGTCGAACATATCGTAACCCTGGAAGTCGAACTCCTCGATCAGCGGAGTGGTGAGTATTTTCTCCTTCAGCCATTCGCGGAAATCGGGATGGGCGATCTTGATGATGGCCTTGATGCGCTCCTGGTAGGTCTTCAGGTATACGTCCGCAACGCCCCACTCTGAGACGAGGAACATCACGTAGTTCTTCAGCATGGAGACAATGCAGCCTTCGGGCAGCCACGGAAGGACGTTGGACTTTCTCTCGCCGTTCTGATCCTTGTAAGTGGAACGCAGACAGATAAAGCTGCGTCCGCCCTTGCAGCGCTGAGCGCCATAGATATAGGCCATGGAACCGCCCATACCGGTGTAAGGCCGCAGGCCCTGGGCTTCGGAGCAGCACTGTCCGAGAAGGTCGACCATAAAGGTGGAGTTTATCGCCACCATGTTCTCCTGCTCCATGATGCCAAGCGGGTCGATGCAGAGCGTTCTCGGATAGAGACGGACGTCCTTGTCGGTTGTTGCAAGCCACCTAAAGGTATCCTCACAGCAGCCTCCGGGGCTGGAAGCGTGGAGCGCGGTGACCTTCCCGGATTCTACCATGGGCACCATGTTGTCGCACAGAACCTCGGAGAATATCTCAAAGGTACCATCGAAATCGTTAAGAGCTTTAATGATGACTTCACCCAATCCGCCGTAGCCGATCTGGATCTTGTCTCCGTTTCTCAGGTAGGGGATGATGAACGCGCCGATTTTCTCGTCGACAGGCGTCGGCCGAGGAGAGGGAATCTCCAGCATCTCGGTGTCCAGTTCGATTATGTAGTCGAAATCGGTGATGTGTACGGCGATTTCATCCTCGGGTCCGGGAGCCGGAAAAACACCGGTCTTGTCAATGATTGCGAACTTCTTGACCATGCGCGGGTCACGGGAAGTGGTGTTGTTCGTGCACATACCGTAGCAGCCGCAGTTGCACCAGCCGTTTTCATCGGGCGGGCAGTAGGTGAGGGCGGACGTGTTGACGCCGTTTTCCCACATGCAGTACTCATAGTTATCATAGCCCGAGCCGAGAAACTCTAATGTATGCTCGTCAATGCCCATACGCTCAATCGGGAGTTGATATATGCTTTTTAGATGGAAATGATTCCTGCTGTCGTGATCAAAAACCATATTTGCCGGACCGCTCATAACATTGTACCAGAAGCCCAGATTCTTGAACTGATCCTTCTTTTCATAGATCGCATCCAAAAAGGTCAACGGTATCATGGTGGCCTGTCCGAGAAATACGACGTCGCCGTCCTGAAGTTTATCGACGGCATCCTCCATGCTGATCAGGTGTTCCTTGTAATACTGTTTCCAGTCGCAGTTGAGGTTTCTTTTCGCCATAGTAAAACTCCTTTACAAAAAATATGTAAAAATGCAGATATGCCCGGTACGACTCACAAAAGCTCACATTTTTTCTTGGAGGCGCACCCCGAAAACACCTTATTACCAACCAGTATGATATTATACTAAAAGCCGGATAAATGCAATTAAAGATTGTTAAATCCTTGAAATTTTGTACATAATATATGGCTTTAGAATTATATTTTAGTAAAGATTATTTTGGAACTCAGGCCGTCAAAATCGAATGCCTGACTCTGAATTTTCCCTCTTCAAAAACGCAAAAAAGTCCGCCGCTTTCTTTCTGTTTGTAAGGCTTCGCGCCTTTTTTCGCGGTCCGGAGCTTTCCTCGGAAAGCATATTTCAGCGGGTTGACCGCGGGGCAGGATGCCGCGCGGTCAATGTCCGGGTTATGCAGTTTTCCGGATGAGAAAATTCATCCGATCATTTTACAAACTGCTCGATTGCTTTATTGAGCTCAATCACCTTCTGCTGGTCGTTATGGATAACCGCTTCGGTGATACACTCCGTTATATGGTCCTCGAGCAAAACTTTTCCCGCATTATTAATCGCCGACCTCACTGCGGCCAACTGAATAAGCACCTCGGCGCAGTCTCTGTCCTCATCAATCATTCGTATGACGCTCTCAAGGTGCCCGCTGGCTTTTGCAAGGCGGTCATGGACCGCCTTCTTGTTCTTATGGACATGCGGCGCCGTCGCGTGATCGTGGCAGTGTGCCGTTCCGTCCGGATGGACGTGATATCCCGTTTCGTCGTGTTCAGTTCCGTCACACATAGCGGTCACTCCCTTTCTGTTTCCGATTAATACTCGGGAATAAGCTTCTTGATAATCGCCAGTACCGCCTGCGGGCATGCGCTGTCCATCGGCAGCCCGAACAGCGATTTATCTTCGCGGTCAAACCTATTGACCATGGCGTCTTCCGGCAACTCCCCGAAAACCTCGAGTCCGACCTTCTTTAGGAGTTCCTCTTTCGGCTGGTCGTCACGGACACGGTTCAATACCAGTCCGCTGGTCTTTACGTCGATATTGTTCTCGCCGGCTTTTGCTACGGCAAGGATTCCGGCTGCGGTCTGAAGGCTTCTGGCTGACATGTCGGCCATTACCAGCAGGCAGTCGACGCTCTTCATAACGCGGCGGTTGAGCTGTTCGGGGCCCGCTTCGCCGTCTACTATAACATAATCGTAATCATCCATCAACGTGTCAATTCCGAAACGGAGAAGCTCGTTGCAGGCGCAGAAGCAGCCGGGTTCCTCCGGACGGCCCATGGTCAGCAGGTCAAAGCCGTCTCCATGTGCCAGTATTTCCCGCATCAGGCTCTTTGTCGGGCCGTTATTCAGCTGTTCTCTCGCCTGACGCATTCCGAGCAGCTCGGAGCGGAGCATGCTTACGGTCTTGTCAACCTTTAAGCCGGTTGTATAGCAAAGGCTCATCGCGGAGTCGGCGTCAATCGCCAGAACTCTGCCCGGAAAACGTTTCGCGAGCAGACGTATCATCAGCGTCGCAACAACTGTTTTTCCAGTTCCGCCTTTTCCCGTGATCGCTATCGATTTAATCTTGTCCATATTTTTGCCTCGCTTTCCAATATGAATAATATGAATGCTTCGGGCACCGTGACCGCGGCAGCACTGCCGCGGTCACGGCCCACTATGTTTTTACTTTGTAAAATTCTCCGCGCCTACGACGCTCTCCATATACTCGCCGATCTGCGCGCGCAGCTCGTCGTTGGATTTGTAGCGCGGGTCGATGGCGTCGACGTCGACGTAAAGCGTGGGGATGCCGAACTTTTCCTGGATGTAGTCGGTAACGATCTTGCCGGAAGCCCAGGTGTGCTTGCAGCCGACATGGCCCATAAAGATAGATACATTGACCTTGTAATCCGCATACATTTTGTCGATGACCTTGAGCCAATATTCGGTCGGGCCGGTGGCGCCGTGGATCATCGGGGTGAGCAGCATGGACTCCGCTGTCTGTATCTTGACTCTCTCCCAGTTATCCAGATCGTCGAAGATAACGCCGTCCTGATAGCCGAAACCGTCCATGACTGTTACTGCGCCGTAGGTCTTTTCCATCCAGTCCATGATGCCTGTATTGGACCAGAGCATATTCTGCATAAGGCAGACACGGTAGCGCTCTTCGGGGCATCTTGTTCCGCTCATTCCCATGTCGGTGAGCATGTTGCCCATGTCCAGCTGATTCTGAAGCATTGAAGTGACCTCGGGAGTTCCGGCCAGAGGAGCCACAATCTCGTTCAGGACGAGCATACGTCCGGGCAGCACACAGGGCACCTGCTTGCGCAGATTGCCGAGCTGTGTGAGGAGCTCGTAAGCTCTGTTGGACTCCTCAACGATACCCTTGAACTTCTCGTAACGGGCCGCGTCCCACTTGAGTCCGGTGAGTTCTTCCATAAAGGGGATGAAATTCTGGATCTGATCCGCGACATAGGCATAACCCTTTTCGTCATGGCGGAAGGGGCAGTCAAACGTGAAACTGGGGCAGCCGAAAAGGCGTTCAATCATCGGGTAGGCGATACGCGCCGAGTCGCAGGGGACGGTGGCGTGCACGAAGGCGTCGATTTTGATGCCGAACTCATTCATCAGCGCGACGCCGAGCTGAACCTTATCAATCGCGCACATGCTGGTCGGTGCATATTTCTCGGTCTCGTCAATATAGCGGCCCGCAAGGTCTTCCATGGAAGCGATACGGGTGGGGATGGTATCAAGGAAGAACGGCACACAGTCGAACGCGCGGATGACGGTTACGGGAACCGGGCCGCCGAAGGCTACGAGCTTCTTGCCGTTTTTATGGGCGTCGCGGACTTCTTCCCAGGTGAATTTCTGGATATCGACGGTCCACATAATCTCGGGCATACCCTTTGTGAGCATGTGCTGATAGATGCTGTCGACCTGCTCACAGGTCAGATCAATCATGTTAACCGGCTTTGTCGGATCAAAGTTCTGTTTCTTGTCAGCCATAGTAAAGACCTCCTTCTTACTTCTCTATCATTTCAACGAAGGCTTCAGCGCGGATAGCAAGCTGTCCCGCATTGGCCATCTGCTCTTCGCGCTCGACCTGCAGCATCGGGATGCCGATCTCTTTGAGATCCGGCTCGAGATAAAATGCCTCGCCGCCCCAGCACTCGCAGTTCTGCATTTTCTCATAGATGATGCCCTGTACGTTGTATTCCTTGCACGTATCCACGATCTCCTTGTGCATCGCGGGACGGTTGTCAAGCATACGCGGGCAGGTATTGCGGACAAGATAGTACTTCGCTATGGAGCCCAGAACGTCTTTGTCGTCTATTTCCAGCTTGTCTCCGAAAGCCCTCGCGCCGAAGCAGAGCGCGTCTGCGACAATCAGGCCGCCCTTGTCCTCGATAACCTTGAGGTACTCGGGGTTGTCAAGCGCGGAGCCGATAATCATCAGGCGTGCGCGGGCCTTGATGGGGCTGCGGCCCTTCGCGTCGGCCAAAAATTCCTTGAGCGCCGCGATGTACTCGTCAATCGTCAGATCGCAGTATGCGAGCATGATCCTGAGCGCCTCCGTGCCGGATACCTTTGCCTCGTTGCGCAGGACGAACAGCTCAGCGATAAGCGCGCGGACCTCATTGGTCTTCGCCACAGCCGCCTTCAGGCTCTCGTCCGTAATTTTTTTGCCCGTAAACTCGCCGAGCTTCTCCACAAGGCCCTGCAGCTCGGTCTTGTAGTACTCGATGGTCGTAGCGTTCGTTATACGGGGCGCGCCGACCTGATAGATGAACTGCTCTTTGCCGTTTTTCTTGGAAATATGGTCCCAGTTGTCATAAATACGGGTGGCCATCATGCAGCCGTCGGACTGAACAAGACCGTCCAGGTCATAGGTGCCGTTCATCAGATACTCAAGTATGGATCTTGCATAGCTGCAGCTGAAGCTGGACATCCAGGCTTCGGCATCGCTTGAGTCAACGCAGTTTGTCGCTCTGAGGCGGACGGGCATGACATCCGCCGCAAGAATGATCTCTGTGGGGACATGGCAGCATACATAGCCGACTGCCTTTTTTCCGGACGCTTTCCAAGCTTTGGAAGACTCGCTTGAAATGTTGTTCTCGAATAATTTTTCGTAACTCATGTGTCTCCTCCTTTATTCTCTTAGAAAAATAATTTCATCTCATTGTCCCGGGCGGCCGATGTGCGGCTTTGCGGACATGAGTTAAAATTCCTCGTCTCCGCTCACCACGAAAAGCCTATTGCTCCCGCTTCGCAGTTACTTATGCAGAGTTCCTTCTCCCCGCCAGCCTTACAGTTGGCGCAGCTTGTAAGCAGGGTGTTGCGTGCGTCTTCCCGTATGATAACTACCTCGTCGTCAAAATCGTCCATTTCCGTCGCAAAAAGTCCCTCCGGGCAGGACGTAATACAGCCCTTCGCTGAGCATTCCGCGCATTTGGAGGTATCGATTTTGATGTAGTAGTGCCCGGAGCCGTCTTCATAGCCATAGTTTGCGATCATGATTACTGTCTCCTTTCAGCTTGCACATCAATCTGGGTACATGCACAGGCAGGTCCTTTATTGCGCTGCCTCCTTTGCTCTCTTCTTCTCCACAAGTTCCTTTCCTATAATGGCAGCGCCCAGCGCTCCGGCGATCTGCGTGTCCATTGTCGGAGCAAGGGCTTTTATGCCCATGATGTTCTCTATGCGGCGAACGACGCCGATATTCTTCGCGATACCGCCGGTAATTGCGAAATCAAGCTCCATGCCGTTGCGCTCGAGGAGACGGACAACGCGGAGAGCCATCGCATGACAGTAGGCCGCAAGGACCTTTTCCTTCGTCCAGCCGGAGCGCATGAGCTTTGTGGCCTCGCTCTTCGCGAATATCACGCAGGTGGAGGATACGGGAGCCGGCTCCTCGTCGACTTGGAACGAGAGTTCGCCGATGTCCTCGACGCTTACGGCCAGCAGGTTCGCAATGACCTCCATGCCGCGGCCTGTTCCCGCAGCGCACTTATCGTTCATCATGAAGGAGGTTACCGAGCCCTTCTCGTCGCAGTGTATCGCCTTACAGTCCTGCCCGCCCATATCGAGGATGGTGCGTACGGTCGGCCCGTATATGTAGTTTGCGCCTCTTGCGTGGCAGGTAATCTCTGTGACCGTCTTGTTGGAGAACGGCACATTGACACGGCCGTATCCTGTGCCGATCGTGAACACGAGATCCTCGAGAGTCAGACCCGTGTCCTTCATCGCCCATTTCATCGCCTGAATCGCGGAGTCTGGGCTGCTGGAGCCTGTTCTCATGTTTGAATAGGCATACGGCACTCCGTCCGCAAGGATAACTGCCTGCGTGCTTGTCGAGCCGATATCAACGCCGGCGGTGATAAGACTTCCGTGCCAATCGGCAATTTCGGGGTTCTTCCAGTTGGATTCCGTCCATCTCCAGTATTCTACTTTTTCAATTTCAGCCATTGTCCTATCCTCCGTATACTAATTCTCGGCAGCATAAAGTGCGGCGCCAAGCGCACTTATGTACTGGTTGTTCTCGGGGACCACGATTTCTCTGCCAAAAACTTTCGACATACAGCTGACAAGTCCCTTGTTGAATGCCGGTCCGCCGATCATTGTAAAGTTATCCGTAAGGCCAACTCTGCGGATCATTGACGCAATTCGATTTGCGATCCCCATATGTACGCCGTAAGCGATGTCCTCTCTGGTCTCCTTGGCGTGGATCAGGGAAATGACTTCCGACTCGGCAAAAACAACGCACTGGGCGTTGGTAGCAAGCTCTTTGGTATGACGGAGCGAGAAAGTTCCCATCTCCTCGGTATTGATCTGAAGCGCACGGGCCATTGCCTCGATGAAGGTTCCCGCCCCGGAAGCACACTTGTCGTTGACTTCGTACTTCATGATCGATCCGTCCTCGTTGAGACGAATGACACGGCAGCTGTCCGCTCCCATGTCGATGATTGTGTCGGTCTTAGGAACCGCATATTTTGCGCCCCTTGCCGCCGCTCCAACTTCGTTGATCTCCTTGTCGCCCCATTTGACAATTTCGCGGCCGACGCCCGTGATCACGAGTTTATTGATGTCTTCCCTGCCGATGCCCGCCTTTTTCATGGCATCCTCATAAACCCTTTGTGCTGCCAGATCAGCGTCGAACTCCGTGGGAAGCAGAGACATTGCCACGACCTTGCCGTCTCTGAGAATTACGCTCTTGGTATTCTGGCTGCCACAATCGATTCCTGCGGTTATCATATTTTGTTCCTCCTTAATCTGCTATGCCGGCTTATAATCTATTTGCAAACGCCGGCATTCCAATCCACACGCATTTAGTAATGAGCAAAAAATGTGCCAAAACAGTCGGCTGCGGCAATTTAGTATTCTTCTTACAAATACTGCCTCTTGAATTTGTTTACCTTGTTGAATAAAGGCACTCAAAAGCAAATATGCTATCCTCCCTTTTTCGCGGTGTTTTTCGCGATGTCCCGCATTTCACGTTTTGGGACAGTCATGGTGTGTCATTCTTGTGTCATTGTTGTAGCGTTGACAATTTCCTCATAAAACATTGATTATGGTTTCTTAGATTAATATCGAAAATAGTTATTGTTTAAAAAGGCGGGGGCAGTAATAAACTGCTCCCGTCCAAATAAAAAGCTCTGTATTACTTGTTGACGACCGTTTCAAAATACTGGTCCAGAGCGCCGGTGATTTCGTCGTGGGTCTTGTAGCGTCCGTCGATGCCATCGACATCCAGATAGAGGGACGGAATGCCGTACTTATCCTGGATCATGTCTGTGACCATCTTCGCGGAAGCCCAAGTGTGCTTGCAGCCGATGTGGCCGAGGAAGATGGATACGTCGGGCTCGTAGTCCGCGAAGATCTTGTCGACGAGATACAGGAAGTTCTCGGAAGGTCCGGAAGCTCCGTGGATCATCGGGTTGTTCTGCATCATCCTGGCCATGACCTTCAGGCAGTCATGCCTGTCGTCCAAGTGCTCGAAAATATCACCGTGCTGGAAGCCGAAGGCGTCCATAACGGTTACTGTGTCTTTTTCTTTCTCCATCCAGTCCATTGCTCCGGAGAAGGACCAGAGCATGTTCTGGAGCAGAGCGACACGGTGCTTCTCGCCGCCCGGGCAGGGTCCCATGCCGAGCTCGATCATCATCTCGCCGACTTCGAGCTCCTGCTGGAGCAGGTCGCCCATCTCGGGGAAGCAGGACATGGCGTTGGAGGTTCCGTTCAGAACCAGCATACGTCCGGGCAGCGGGCAGGGCTTATGCTTGCGCAGATCCGCGCACTTGCCCTGAAGCTCGAAAGTTCTGTTGGAGTTCGTCATTGCTTGCTTCATCATGTCCCAGTCCATCTTGTGGCCGGTGAATTCTTCCATCCATGTGATGAATTTCTCTTCCTGGGCAATCAGGTATTCAAGGCCGCGGTCGTCTCTGCGGAAAGGATAGTCGAACGCGAATGTCGGTACATTGAAGATTCTCTCCATGTTCGGATAAGTTACGCGGGAGGAGTCGCAGGGTACCGCGCTGTAGACGAAAGCATCCGGCTTGGAGCCGTACTGATCATCAAGAGCGGCGCCCAGATAGGTCTTGCACAGGCCGCAGGTCGTAGGCGGGACATATCTCTCGGCGGAGTCGATGAACTTACCGGTCAGCACCGGGTTCGGGGACAGACGGATGGGGATTGTATCGAGGTATACAGGGATACAGTCAAAAGCGACTATGATATCGGTGGGAACCGGTCCGCCAAAGAAAACGAGCTTTTTGCCCCTCTTCTGAGCGTCGCGGTAGTTGTGCCACATTACGTCCTGAATCTCAAGGGTCCAAAGGAGGTCAGGATTTCTCTCCTTCATGCGTTCGATCTGTCCTTCAACCTTCTGGCAGCAAAAATCGAATATGGACATCTCGTTGGCCATTACGGCATCTTCTAATCTGGTATCCTTAGGCATTATTTAGTCCTCCTTTTCCTTATTTCTCGATCATTTCGATGAAAGCTTCGGCACGGATAGCAAGCTGTCCGGCATTGGCAAGGTGCTCCTCGCGCTCGACAATAAGCATCGGGACGCCGATGGCCTTGAGGTCGGGCTCGAGATAAAGGCTCTCTCCGCCCCAGCACTCGCAGTACTGCATTTTCTCGTAAATGACGCCGTCAACGCCGTATTCCTTGCAGGAATCGACAATCTCCTTCTGAAGAGCGACATGGCAGTCCATCATACGCGGACAGACAATGCGGGTGAGGTAATACTTTGCAACGGAACCGAGAACGTCCTTATCGTCGACCTCCATGACATGCTGGAAAGGCTTGCTGCCATAGCAGAGCTTATCAACTACGAACAGACCGCCCTTTTCCTCTATGACCTTCAGATATCCCGGGTTGTCGAGGGCGGAGCCGATGATCATGAGGCGGGCGCGGGCGTCGGTGATCGGCGCGCGGTTCTTTGCGTCGGCAAGAAATGCCTTGAGGAGCTCTATGTATTCATCGACCGTAAAGTTCGACGATGCGAGCATGATTTTGAGCGCATCTTCGCCGCTGATGACAGGATTCTTCTCCTTGCGGAGTTCGTTGACTTTTCCGATGAGCTCGCGTACTTCGTTTTCCTTTGCGATAGCCGCTTTCAGTTTCTCGTCCGTAAGCTTGTTCCCGCTGAATTTTTCGAGTGCCTCTATGAGGTCCTTGAGCTCGTTGATGTAGTAATCAAGCTCAATATCTCCGGTCATACGGGGAGCACCGATCTGGAAAAAGAACTTGTTTTCCTTTGCTTTCTTGCTGACATACTCCGCGTTGTCAAACGCACGAGCGGACATCATGCAGCCGTCTGACGTGACTATGCCATCAAGATCGGCATATTTGCCGGTCATCCAGTTCTGCAGCAGACCTCTCGCGAAGCTGCAGCTGAACGTGGACATCCAGGCGTCTCCGTCCGGGCTTTCCGTCACGCCTGTTGCTCTCAGACGGACCGGCATAATATCCAGCGCGTAAAAGAGTTCTGCGGGTACATGGCAGCAGATAACGCCAAGAGCTTTTTTACCTTGTGCTTTCCAGGCCTTTACTGACTCGCCTGAAATCTCTGATTCGAATAATTTCTGGTAATCCATGTGTCTCCTCCTTTAAATTCTTAGGCAATAATTAAAACTCATGAGGCCGACCCGGCTCGGCAAAAAACCGCCTGCCTCACAAGTCATAATTCACTTCCTTCTTTCCCCCCTGCCCGAGCATAAGCGGCGGCAGGATTCCGCTGTTAAATTTTCACTCTACTGCCAATGATACGCTATATATTTTACAATCCGTCTAAGCAATTGTCAATTATCGTTTGATTTTCGGTAAGTCTGACAACATGTAGCCTATGACGTTGTGCAATAGAATTAATAGCAGAATGCTCCATATGGGAAGTATTACTTCATGACGACGGTCTCAAAGTACTCCGAGATCTGTGCCTTTACCTCGTCGTTCGATTTGTAGCGCCCGTCGATGCAGTCGAGGTCGAGATAGAGCGTTGGCAGGCCGTACTTCTCCTGCACCATGTCGGAGACCATCTTGGCGGAAGCCCAAGTGTGCTTGCAGCCGACATGGCCGAGGAACATCGAGACGTTGGGGGAGTATTCCTGGAATATCTTGTCAACCAGTGCGAGATGGTACTCGGAAGGTCCGGACGCGCCGTGGATCATCGGGTTGTTCTGCAATTTTTTGCCCATGACCTTCAGGCAGTCGCGCCTGTCGTCCATATGCTCATACAAGATGTCGCCCTGGAAGCCAAAAGCGTCCATAACGGCGACGGCATTGTATTCCACCTGCATCCAGTCCATGATGCTCGCCGCGCCCCAGATCATATTCTGAAGCATCGCGACACGGTATTTTTCGTCAGGGCAGGCGCCCATTCCGAGATCCGCCATCATTTGTCCGACTTCAAGCTCCGACTGGAGAAGATCTCCCATCTCGGGATAACACGCAACGGCGTTGGTTGTTCCGTTGAGGACCAGCAGACGTCCCGGCAGCGGGCAGGGCTTCAGCTTGCGCAGATCGGAGCACTTCTTCTGGAGGTCGAAATTGCGGTTTGCGTTTTCCATGTAATATTTGAGCTTGTCCCAGTCGAGCTTATGCCCGGTGTTCTCCTCCATAAAGGCGATGAAGTCCTCGATCTGGTCGGCAAGGTATTCGGCTCCGCGCTCGTCGCGGCGGAAGGGGGTGTCAAAGCTGAATGTGGGGACGTTCATCATCTTTTCCATGGCTGGGTAGGCCAGACGTGAACTGTCGCAGGGGACGGAGTTGTAAACAAAGATGTCGGGCTTAATTCCGAAAGCGCCCGAGAGCCAAGCGCCCAGCTCGGTCTTGTCAAGCCCGCACATCGTCGGAGCGACGACCTTTTCGGCCTCGTCTATGTACTGAGCGGTAAGCGTGGGGTTTGTTGAAAGGCGGAACGGGATGACGTCCATGTAGAAACCGAAGCAGTCAAAGGCCGCGATGAGCTCTGTCGGGACCGAGCCGCCGTAGAAAACGAGCTTCTTGCCGTTTTTGTGGGCGTCGCGGTAGTTGTCCCACATGAACTTCTGGATCTCCATGGTCCAGAGCATCTCCGGATGCTTTTCCTTCATGCGCGCGATGGAACCGTCTATCTTTTCGCAGGCGAATTCCGTTATGGACATCTCGCCCTTCAATACGAGCTCTTCAAGATTTTTTACGTCAGCCATCTCTTAGTCCTCCTTATCTAACATTTCGACGAACGCTTCAACGCGGATACCGAGCTGACCCTCATTGGTCATCTGCTCCTCGCGCTCGACCGTCAGTATCGGGATACCGGCATCCTTTAGTCTGTCCTGGAAATACGCCGCTTCGCCGCCCCAGATTTCGCAGTACTGCATGCGCTCGTAGAGTATGCCGTCCACGTTCCAGTCCTTGCACACGCTGATGATATAGTCGTCCATTTCGAAGTGCTTGTCCATCATTCTCGGGCAGACAAGGCGGTCGAGATAATACTTTGCGATTGAGCCGAGAACATCGCTGTCGTCTATCTCCATCGGCTCGTTGAAGCCCCTTGCCCCGAAGCACAGCGCGTCCTGAACGACCAGCGCGCCCTTGCTCTCGATAAGCTCAATGTATTTGGGATCGTCGAGGCCCGAGCCGATGACCATGAGGCGCGCGCGGTGCTCGGTTATGGGGGCGCGGGCTCCCACGTCGGCCAGGAAAGCCTTCAGAAGCCCGACATACTCGTCTATCGGCATGTTTGTCGAAGAAAGAGTAAGCCTCAGGCAGTCGGTGCCGCTGATAACGGGGTCCTTTTCCTTGCGGAGGGCATAAACCCGGGCTATCAGCTCACGGGCCTCGTTGAATTTCAGAATCGCGGCCTTGAGCTTCTCGTCCGTGACTTTGCTTCCGGAGAGCGCCTCAAGCTCCGCAATGAGGTTCGAAAGCTCCTCCCTGTAGTACGGATACGATCTTTTTGAGATCTTTCTGGGGACATCTATCTGACGGACGAACTTGTCTTTGCCGAAGTGCTGGTTTATGTATGCCGCGTTGTCATAAACACGCGACGACTGCATGCAGCCGTCGGAGGTGACAAGACCGTCCAGCTCCTTGTACGGACCTTCAAGCCAGTTCTGGAGAATTCCCCTCGCGAAGCTGCAGCTGAAGCTGGACATCCAGGCCTGCGCCTCGGAGTTGTCAATGCAGTTTGTCGCCCTCATGCGTACGGGCAGAATGTCGGCCGCGTAAAAAATTTCCTCAGGCACATGACAGCATATGATGCCGACGGCCTTCTTGCCTTCCGCTCTCCATGCCTTCAAGGCATCGGCAGAGATGTCCGATTCAAATAATTTTTCGTAACTCATGTGATTCCTCCTCTACTTTTTAACCAAAAATCGCCGCAATAAAAAACACCCTGATTGTTTCTCAGAGCATTGACGCTCAGTTCTCGACGGGATAATTATAACACCTCAAAATTTGGAAATAAAGCTAAATCATCTCCGCTCCGCATTCTCCGGTTCACAAAAAAAACTGCCGTTTATTCGTCAGGTTGCTGCCGGTAGGAGTCGTCTCAAATGTCTGTTACAATTGAAAAATTGCCCTGATCAGAGTCTCCTACAGTTATCAGGTTAACGCGTCGGAGAGTGAAACGCAACGTCTTTTATGCAATCCAATGAAGTTTGTTAGTAATACCATAAACTTTTTGTTATATATTCATAGCTTTGAAAAGTAAAAATTGTTTATACTCTTCACTTTCGGCAATAAGTGCGTTATAATACTTTTTAAATGCGCTAAATTCTGGCATATTTGTGAATATATCAGAATATATCTGTATATTCTGCCGGACTCCTGACGGACTACCGGCCGAAATTTTATTAATTTACACGGAGGAATCCCCATGCGCACGGAAACAGAGACAGAATCCATCAACGAACGCATCCTTTGTCCCCCGCTCAGGGAGCTTGTAATGAGTGCTGAGGAGGCCGCTTCTCAGATAAAAAGCGGCATGGTCCTTTGCACAAGCGGTTTCGGCACGGGTTACCCCAAGGCCATTCCCAGCGCCCTTGCCGAATCGAAACACGCGACCGGCCTCACGCTGATAAACGGCGCCGCCCGCGGCGACATGCACATCGGAGCGATGGCAAAATCCGGCATACTTAAAAAATTCAGCGGTTTTCTCTACAACGAAGACGCGCGCAACGAGGTCAATGCCGGCAACATGGAGTTTGCCGACTATCACCTCGGCCAGCTTGTGAGCAAAATCAAAAACGGCATTTTCGGCAAGGTCGACTTTGCGATAGTCGAATGTTGCAAAATAAAGGAAGACGGGAGCCTTGTGCCGACACTGTCCGCGGGCACCTCGGAAGCCATTGTCACCTGCGCTGAGAAAATACTCATAGAAATCAACCTCAGCATCCCCATGGCTGTCGAAGGTTTCCACGATTTCGGAGTCAGCCCCGAGACAATAATCCACTCTCCGGCGGAGAGACTCGGCCGGAGCTATATCGAGATAGACCGAAGCAAAGTGGCGGGCATAGTTTTTACGGATATTCCTGATACGGATCTCTACTATCCCGACATTGCCCCCATATACAACGATATCGCGGGCCGGGTCGTGACCCTGCTTGACAAGGAGATCGGCATGGGCCGCCTTCCCGCCCAGTTTACTTTTCAGTCCGGAATGGGCGTCGTCGCGAACTGTGTCATGCTCGGGCTTATGAACAAGGGCTACCGGGGCCTGAAAATGTACACGGAGGTCATGTCCGATCAGGCCCTCTACGCAATCAAGGAGGGCATAATCTCCGAGGCTACCACCACTACGCTCGATATTACGCCTCTCTTCTTCGACGACGTATTTAACAATCTCGACTTTTACAAGGCCCGCATCGTGTTTCGCCCGCTCGAAATTACGAACGGAGCCCCGCAGATACTCGCTCAGGACCTGATTTCGATGAACACGGCCTGGGAAGCCGACATCTACGGGAATGTCAATTCCTCGCACGCGATGGGAACCAATATGATAAACGGCCTTGGCGGCTCAAACGATTTTAGCCGCAACTCGAAGATATCGATCTTCACCACCCCCTCCACAGCCAAACACGGCCTGATTTCCTGCATAGTCCCCATGGTTCCTCATGTGGACAGCAGCGAGCACGACGTCGATGTGATCGTAACCGAGTGGGGCTATGCGGATCTGCGCGGAAAATCCCCGAAGGAACGTGTCCGGGACATCATTGAAAACTGCGCCCACCCGGACTACAGGGCGGAGTTATGGAACTATTATAACGGAGCCGTGGCTCTCTGCGGTAATTGCCAGACGCCGCACGACCTCACGAAAGCGCTGTCCTGGCATATCAGATACATGAAAACGGGATCCATGAAAATGAATTAAGGTGATTTTAAATGAACGGCGAAAGAATTCTGTGCCCCGGGCTGGAAAAGCGCATCATGAGCGCGAAGGAGGCGGCATCCCTCATCCGCTCCGGGATGACTGTCGGGATGAGCGGTTTCAGCACCGGCGCACCCAAGCTGATCCCCCTGGAAATGATTAAACCCGGGTGTGCCCGGAATCTGACGGTGATCCAGGGCGCGGGTCTCGGAAAATTGAGCGATATTGCGGCCTCCGGCGCCGTTTCGCGTTACGCCGCCTTCCAGTGGAACCGCGAAATGCGAGGTGCGATAAATGACGGCGGCACAGCATTTACGGACGTTCATCTGGGGCAGCTGGCGGAGAAAATCAGGAACGGCCTCTTCGGTAAAATTAATTTTGCCATCATCGAGTGCAGCAAAATCGAGCAAAACGGCGGCATTGTCCCCACTCTTTCCGCCGGTATCTCCAACGTGCTGATCGAAAAAGCCGACAAGGTGCTGCTTGAGCTCAATCTTGCCGTTCCGCTTGAACTGGGCGATTTTTTCGATATATCCCCAAACGCTTTTCAGCCGATCCGCGGCATACTTGACAGGATAGGCACAAGCGCCGTGCCCTGTCCCCCCGAAAAGATTGCCGGTATCGTTATCACAGAGGAATACGAAGAAAAACTCTTCTTCCGGGATACTAACGCACTGTATCAGAGCATGGCCAAGCATGTGCTTGCTCTGCTCAACAGCGAGATCTCGGAGGGGCGTCTAAAACCCGGCTTCACTCTTCAGGCCGGAGTCGGAGGGGTCGCCAACGCCGTTATCCAGGGCTTGGGAGAAGGAGGTTTCCATGATTTGAAAATCTATACTGAAATCCTGGCGGACGGAGTCCTCGGTTTTGTCGCGAACGGCATTGTCTCTGAGGCCGCGACCACTTCCTTCGATCTTTCCCCGATCGGCATAGAAGAATTATACGGCAACCTTGATTATTATAAAAAGCATATTGTCATCAGGCCGCTGGAAATTTCAAACGGCTCGGCGCAAATCGCCTCCATGGGCCTTGTGGCAATGAATACCGCGCTTGAAGCCGACATATACGGAAATGTGAACTCCTCGCACGCAATGGGCACGAATATGCTCAACGGCATTGGCGGCTCAAACGATTTCAGCAGAAACGCGAAGCTGTCGATTTTTATAACGCCCTCCACCGCCAAAAGCGGAAATATCTCAAGCATCGTACCTATGGTTTCACACGTGGACAGCACCGAACACGACGTTGACGTTATCGTCACGGAATTCGGTTATGCCGATCTCAGGGGCAAATCTCCGAAGGAACGCGCGAATGAGATAATCCTCAACTGCGCTCATCCGGATTACAGGCCCGCGCTTATGGAATATTTCAGCGGCGCGCTTGCTCTCTGCGGCGGCTGTCAGACCCCGCATGACCTCTCAAAGGCGCTCTCCTGGCACAGCAGATTCCTTGAGACAGGCACCATGAAACAGGCTTAGTCAAAGGTGTCAGACAGCCCGGACCTCCGAATGAGCAATTCGGAGGTCCGGGCTGTCTGATTATTAGAAAATTATACGTTTCTTTATCTTATTAGGAGATTTCATCAGCCACAGCTGAGCGGGCTCTTCATCGTGACTCTCTGTATATCCTCCTTCGTGATTCTCTCCTTCCCTCTCAGGAAGCGTCTGAGAACCTGCGGGATGACTATCGAACCATCCTCCTGCTGATACTGCTCAACAATCGCGGGCAGTATGCGGCTTGTCGCAAGGCCGGAGCCGTTCAGGGTATGGCAGAACTCCACCTTGCCTGAATCCTCACGGCGGAATCTGATCTGGCCGCGGCGCGCCTGATATTCGTTTGCATTGCTTACGGAGGAGACCTCCTTGTACCCGCCCATCGAGGGGATATAAACCTCGATGTCATAGGTTCTGGCCATAGATGCGGAGCAGTCGCCTGCCGCGAGCTTCACCGTGCGGAATTTGAGCCCGAGATCCTTCACCAGCACCTCTGCCTTGGTGACCAGCTCGTCGAAAGCGGCTTTGGAGTCCTCCGGTTTTGTAACCTGGAACATCTCAACCTTATTGAACTGATGGCCTCTTATCATGCCGCGTTCTTCGGCGCGGTATGAGCCGGCTTCGCGGCGGAAGCAGGGCGTGTAGGCGATGTATTTTCTCGGGAGCTCGGCTTCGGTAAGTATCTCGTCCCTGTGCAGACTGACCAAAGCCGTCTCCGCTGTCGGCAGCATAAAGCGGCGCTGCTGATCCTCGGCCGTCTCTATCCAGTACACATCCTCTTTAAATTTCGGGAACTGTCCGGCTGCGAGTCCGCACTCGTAACCCAGCATATGGGGAACCAGCACAAACTCGTATCCGTCCAGTTCGTGTGTCTCGATGAAGTAATTGAGTAGAGCCCACTCCAGACGGGCGCCCATCCCCCTGTAAATCCAATAGCCGTTGCCCGCGAGCTTTACACCCCTCGGGTAGTCGATCAGCCCAAGTTCGGTGCAGAGATCGACATGGTTTTTCAGTTCAAAGCTCTGCTTGGTACTCGTTCCGTAATAGCAGAGTGCCATATTGTTTTCCTTGCCGCCAAATTTCAGGTCGGGATCCGGCAGATTCGGCAGAGACAGCATAAGCTCGGTGTATTCGTTCTCTACGCTTTTGAGTTCGCTGTCGAGTGTTTTAATTTCCTCTTTGAGAGAATTCATGCGTTTCAGGACCTCCGAAGTGTCCTTTCCCTCTTTTTTCAACATAGGAATCTCTTTGGATACCTTGTTTTGCTCACTCTTTGCGTTTTCAGTCCTGTATATAAGCTCACGGCGCTGTGTGTCCAGTACGAGTATTTTGTCAATCGCGCCGTCACAGTCAATGAGTCTGCCCTTTAAACGTGTTTTAACCTCCTCGGGGTTATCTCTGATAATTTTTATGTCCAGCATTCTGATTCCCTCTCCCGTTAATAATTATTTTTCTCGTCGGTCAAACCGCCGCCGCAACCGTCTCCTGTATTGTAAAGCCCGGATAAAAGCTGTATTCGTTCAGTTCCCTGTTGTTTCTTTGCTCAGCCAGATAGGAGAGGAGAACCAGCAACACGACAGTCACAAACAATCCTATAAGATAAGGCAGCAGCGGGTATTTTTGTTTCCCGCCCTTTTTCCCCGCCTTCTTCATTATATTCGCTCTCCTTTATTCCCTACGAAGGACATGAGAATATCAATCAGGATTTCCCTGTCCTCATTGCCATAATATTCCATTTCTATTTTTCCCTTTTTGTTGTTATCCTTTATGGTAACTTTTCTTCCCAGAGCGACAGTCAGTTGTTTTTCTGTTTCTGCCAAATAATTTACCGCGATTTCCGCAGTAATCTTTGCCTCTTTCTCCTGTTTTCCAAAGGATTGGACCAGCTTGTTGGCAAGGTTTTCCGTCTGCCTCACCGAAAGATTTTCCTCAACGACTTTAGTTGCAATCCTAAGCTGACTTGCTTCCTCCTTTATCGGCAGCAGCGCTCTCGCATGCCCAGCAGAGATATCCCCGTCTTCTACCATAGCCAGAACCGGAGGCGTCAAATTCAGAAGTCTCATAGCGTTTGCAATCGCGGAACGGGATTTTCCGATACTCTGTGAAGCCTCCTCCTGCGTCATTCCATAGTCTTCGATAAGCGTCCTGTAGCCCTTTGCTTCTTCAATAGGATTGAGATCTTCTCTCTGTAGATTTTCAACAAGCGCGAGCTCCATCGCTCTTTTATCGTCCGCGGCTATCACCCTTACCGGGACATCACGCAGGCCCGCAAGCCTTGCGGCTCTCCAGCGGCGCTCTCCGGCAATAATCTGATAATAGCCCGAATCCAGCTTCCGTACCGTTATCGGCTGTATCATTCCATACAACCTCAGCGATTCGGCCAGTTCCTGCAGTGCTTCCTGATCAAAGACGCTTCTGGGCTGGTCTGATCGCGGCTCGACTTTTTCGATGGGTATGTTCAGCGCTCCGCTCAGATCATCTTCAAGCGAATCCTCGCCGAACAATGCGCCGAGACCGGTTCCCAAGCCCCTTTTATGTGTTTTTTCGGCCATACTGACCTCCCAATGCATTTTTTGTCGGTGCGCAATTTTTGTTCTTACCCCTGCGCCTTAATAAATTCATTCGCCAGCCTGTAGAAAGCTTTGCTCCCTTTTGAGGACATATCGTAGGCTATCACAGGCATTCCGTGGCTCGGGGCCTCGCTTACTCTGACATTTCTCGGTATTTGTGTCGCATAAACTTTTTTACCGAAAAATTTTATGATCTCTTTTTCAACCTCCAGCGATAGCTTTGTACGCGGATCATACATTGTGAGTACGATTCCCTCCAGCTTTAGTTCGGGGTTGAGCCTTTTATTGACGGTTTTGATCGTGTTTATCAAGTCTGTCAATCCTTCAAGGGCAAAGTATTCGCATTGAACGGGCACCAGCGCGCTGTCGGCAGCGCAAAGCGCATTGAGTGTCAACAGTTCAAGGGAAGGAGGGCAGTCAATAAATATGTAGTCATATTTATCTCTGAGCGGTTCAAGCGCTTTTTTCAGCACATATTCGCGGCCCTCCATATTGACCAATTCAACCAATGCGCCGGAAAGCTCCCTGTTTGAGGGTATCAAGTGGCAGTATTTTGTCCTAATGACCGCATTTTCAGCCTTTTCGTCGTTCATAATGATATCGTAAGTATTTGGTCCGGAGTTTTTGTCCACGCCAAGGCCAGAGGTGCTGTTGCCCTGCGGGTCACAATCGCACAACAAAACCTTTTTATTTCTAATATTCAGGGCATAACTCAGATTCACGCAGGTTGTTGTCTTTCCCACTCCGCCCTTCTGATTCACTACCGCAACAATTTTGCCCATATTTGCTCTCCCTGAATCTCTTTTGCATTCTTGTTTCTTTATATTCTGCCATTATAACATATGCTTTCTATTTTTCAATGCTTTTCAACATTTTTATCATTCAATTTTGTTTCACGTGAAACATTTGTCGCAGTTCCTGTTTGTGGGCATACTGTTTCACGGGAAACAATTACCCCACCATCATATCAATATCCTCAATGGATAGTCCTTCATGAAGCGACATATTTATGGCATAGGCTATGATTCTGCTCGCACAAACCACCTCGCTGTCAATATTCCTAGGTGTGACAATCATCTCATTTTTTTCGGCCAATTTATCTAAATTGACCTCACAACCCATTTCGGAAATAAGGCTGCGGATATCTACTACGGTAGGCACGCCTATCGCTGTAACGGGTATTCCCATGACCTCCTTGTTTATCGCGCTGCGGCTATTTCCCACGCCTGAGCCCGGGGTAATGCCGGTATCCGTGATCTGGACGGTTCTGCATAGTCTATCCAAATTTCTAGCGGCCAGCGCGTCAATTACAATCATGCTTTCCGGCTTTAGGTTGTCTGTTATCCATTTTATATAATCCGCACTTTCAATGCCGCTGGTGCCCAGGACACCGGGAACAATCGCAGATACCGGATTTAAAAATTCAAAGTCTTTTGGTGCGTGTTCCTTTAAATGACGCGTTACGAGAACGGATTCCGCGCAAATTGGTCCAATTCCGTCCGGAGTTATTTCTCTGTTTCCCAGCCCGACAACAAGTGTGCAGCCCTTTCTCTTTTCTCCCGATACTTGTTTAATTATTTCAGCAATAGTAGCAACGGTATCGGTAAAGGATTCGCTTTCTCTACGCAGAACGGATTCTATTTCCACCGTAAAATATGTTCCAACCGGTTTTCCAATATTATTTTCTCCTTCCTCGTCTTTAACTGTTAATTTTTGGTACTTTATTCCATTGCTCTCATTTTCTTCGTAAATAATGCCGGCCAGCTCTCCCTTTTTTGCTGAAATAGCTATGTCCCTTGCCTCTACCGCAAGATCGGTTCTCTGCTCAAATCGGCTCATGTTTTCCTCCAACCTATATTTTGTGCTTATTCTTAGTATTTCCAATGAAAATATACAAGTGCAAGCGCCAATAAAAAAGTAAATTTTTTTCTTGCAAATTTTCTTCATCCGTGGTAAAATTAACATCCGCGGAACGTATTGCTATGTGACGCAACTATTATAGGAGGAGGTGGCAACAAGTGCCCAATATAAAATCTGCGGCTAAGAGAGACGCCCTTTCCAAGGCTCAGAACGCCATGAACAGAGCAGCAAAAACACAGCTTAAGACTAATTTGAAGAAGTTTGACGCAGCAGTTGCGGAGGGTGACAAAGATACAGCCGTCAGTGCCTATAAGGTCGCTGTCAAAGCGGTCGATCACGCGGCAACCAAGAATCTTATTCACAAGAACTGCGCAGCGAACAAAAAATCCAAGCTGACTCTTAAGCTCAACGGAATTCAGTAAGCGGTTCGGGTTTTATAATAAAGCAGATGTGCTTTTTGTTGATAAAAGACCCCGGAATAATTTTCCGGGGTCTTTTATTATTTTAGCTTTATAGAATAATAGATTCATTAAATTATTTTTTTTATTGTATTTGTAGTAATTGCCATTTGGCAAAACTTGCAGTATAATTTCTTTGTATAATGTCAAATAGTATGCTAATATGTTGTATCTACTGGTTTTGTGTCTCTTTTGAAATTCCGTCACCAGGTGTAATTGTCCAATAAACGGTCCATTTGTCCCGTTCATCTCAAACAAACAATTTTGTGGAGAATTCCCAATGGTTCCGATTAAAAAAAATTATATGCTCGGAGAGATTCTGCTTCAGCAGGGCTACATCGACGAGGAGCAGCTCACCTCCGCTCTTGAAGCGCAGAAGAAGACTCATCAGCGCCTCGGAGATTACCTGATTGACTCCGGCCTCGTCTCTGACAGCGAGATAGCTAACGCCATAAAAATCCAGCTTGGAATCGAGCGCGTCGATCTCAGGGGGATAGAAATCCCTGATTATCTGATAAACAAGATAAGCGGCAGCATACTTCGCCGGCACAATGTAGTTCCCATCGCTTACGCCGATGAAACCCGTACCACGCTCATTCTGGCGATGTCCGATCCCCTTGACCTTGTCGCTCAGGACGATATTGCGATTATTACGAACTGCCTCATCGAGCCGCGCATATCCACCTTCCGAGAGATCAACGCGGTGCTGGATAGATATTTCGGGACCGACGAGGCCATGTCGGCTGCCGAAAAATACACCAAGGAGATTGCCTCGAAGGAACCGGAGCCGTCGGCGTCGCAGGAGATGGATCTGAGTTCCGCGCCCATAGTCCAGATTGTCCGTTCGATAATCGAGCAGGCCGTAAGGTGCCGCGCTTCGGACATACACCTGGATGCTCTTGAAAAGCAGTTTCGTGTGCGCTACCGTATTGACGGCGTTCTCATAGAAAAGATGAAATATGATCTTGCGCTGCTTCCGGCCATAAGCGCGAGGATTAAGATACTCGGCGGCATGGATATATCCGAAAAGCGGAAACCTCAGGACGGGCGAATTACCACTTCCGTCGACCGTGTCGAATACGATATCCGTGTTTCCGTCCTGCCGTCCTATTACGGCGAGAAAATAGTCATGCGGCTTGCCGATAAGACCTCTCTTCTGCGGAACAAGTCCGAGCTGGGACTTCGCTCCGACGATATGGCTCGTTTCAACCACATCCTTGCCAAGCCCAACGGCATCATGCTCGTCACCGGCCCCACCGGAAGCGGAAAGTCCACGACTCTTTACGCGGCGCTCTCCGAGCTCAATTCCGAGTGCGTGAACATTATCACCGTCGAGGACCCTGTCGAGACCTGCGTCGCAGGGATAAATCAAGTTCAGGTCAACCCCAAGGCCGAGCTCACCTTTGCGACCGCTCTGCGCTCCATACTGCGCCAGGATCCGGATATTATTATGATAGGGGAGATCCGCGACTTTGAGACCGCTCAGATAGCGGTCCAGGCATCCATCACCGGACATCTCGTCGTTTCGACTCTCCACACCAACAGTGCCGCGGCCTCCGTCACACGCCTTATGGATATGGGCATCGAGAGCTACCTGTTGGCCGATTCTCTCGTGGGCGTCATCGCCCAGCGCCTTGTGCGCAAGCTCTGTCCGAATTGTAAGCGTCCGCGGCTCGCGACTAAACACGAAAAGCAGCTTCTCGGCAAGGATTGCGGCGAAGAGGTGACGGTTTACGACCCCGTTGGCTGCAATAGGTGTTCTGAAACGGGTTATTACGGCCGTATCGGAGTATATGAGATCATGGAGGTATCCCCGGAGCTGCGGCAGATTATCGCCTCCAAGGGCAGCAGTGCAAGTCTGCAGAGCACCGCCATCGCCGAGGGTATGAATACGCTCCAGATGAGTGCTTCGAGATATGTTCTCGACGGCGTCACCTCTATCGCGGAAATGCTCCGCATTACTTTTGACGAATAACGGCGGGCGTGGTCGACTATCAGTTTTTTCTGTCAGGAGAAAAATATGACAACATTTCAGGAACTGATCTCTGCGGCAATAGCGGCGGGAGCGTCGGATCTGCATCTCTGCGCGGATATGCCGCCCTGCGCGAGGATAAACGGCCGGATCGTCCGCATCGGCGATACAGCCTTATCTTCCGACGCCGTCGGGGAGATCGTAAAGAGCGTAATGGATGAAAAGCTCCTTGCCGTGCTTGACCAGGCGGGGGAGGTGGACTTTGCCCGTTCCGAGCCCTCGCTCGGGCGCTTCCGCATTAACGCGTTCCGCCAGCGGGGGAGCCTCTCCATGGCCGCGAGAATACTCAACAGCAAGATTCCCTCGCCCCCGGAGCTCGGCATCCCCGAGGCCGTTGTCGCGATGACCGATAAAAAGCGCGGACTCGTCCTCGTTACCGGCTCAACCGGCAGCGGCAAATCCACGACCCTCGCCTCGCTCATAGATGTTATCAACGGCAAATACAACCACCACATTCTGACTCTTGAGGATCCGATAGAGTATATCCATACCCCAAAAAACTCCATAATCAACCAGCGTGAGATGGGCTCCGACTCCGCCAATTACTCAACGGCCCTGCGCGCGGCTCTGCGTCAGGACCCGGACGTAATACTCGTCGGGGAAATGCGTGATCTTGAGACTATCTCGATAGCCGTGACCGCGGCGGAGACCGGCCATCTGGTATTCTCCACTCTGCATACGCTCGGTGCGGCAAACACCGTCGACCGCATCATTGACGTTTTTCCACCCCACCAGCAGCAGCAGATTCGAACCCAGCTTGCGGACGTTCTGCAGTGCGTCATATCACAGCAGCTGATACCCAGAATGGACGGAAAGGGCCGCGTTGCCGCGATGGAGGTCATGCTCACCACCACCGCAATCAAGAACCATATCCGCGAGGCGAAGACCTTCCAGATACCGACGGTGATCCAGACCAGCGGCAGGCTTGGCATGATCACGATGGACGACGCAATTTTCGAGCTTTATTCCCGCGGCGTAATCAGCGCTGAAAACGCCGTTTCTTACTCTCAGGACAAGGCAGCAATTGCCAAGCGGCTTTCCTGACCGGCTCAGCTAATGCCTCTAAGGGGGAGTGATTAATTGGCCACATTCACCTATCTGGTCGTCGACAAAGCGGGTAAAAAGAAAAAAGGGAATCTCGATGCCGACAGCCGTGCCGCCGCGATGGACGAGCTAAAGCGGAACGGCGGGACGGTCGTTTCCCTTGACGAAGTCGGGATGCTCTCAAAAAGCATCGATCTTTCGTTCATCTCGAGCAAGCCGACTCCCCGCGACCTCGCCGTGTTCTGCCGCCAGATCGTCAGCATACTGGACGCCGGCGTACCCGCGATCACGGCTCTCGGGATGCTCAGCGAGCAGACCGAGAATAAAAAGCTCGCCAAAGCGCTTGCCGAATGCAAAACCACCATTGAAAAAGGCGAGTCTATCGCCGAGGCGATGCGTCTAAGGTCCGACGTCTTTCCGTCTATGCTCGTGACGCTTGTCGAAGCCGGCGAAGCCTCCGGTTCGCTGACGCTCTCTTTTTCAAGGATGGCCGAGCAGTTCGAGAAGGACGCAAAAATCAAGGCCACGGTCAAAAAAGCTTCGATCTATCCGACATTCATTCTTATCGTCGCTTTTGCCGCCTCCGTCGTCATGCTCACCTTCGTTGTCCCCTCGTTTGAGTCGATGCTGGACAGCCTGGGGACAAAAATGCCCGCGCTGACGGCCGTTATTCTCAGCATCGCAAAATTTCTTCAGCACGCGTGGTATGTGCTTTTCGCTGTCATATTTGTTCTGGTCGTCGGGCTCCGGGCTTTTTCCAAAACCAAAAACGGCCGGTATTTCTTTGGCAAGCTCAGCCTCAAGGCTCCGCTCATCGGCCAGCTGACGGTGAAGACCGCCTCAGCCCGGCTTGCGAGGACGCTCGGCACTCTGCTCGGGGCCGGCCTTCCGCTGATCGATTCTCTGGGAATCGTCTCGAACACGATGACCAATGTCTACTTCAGGGACAGCGTGACCGCGGCCTGCGAGGCCGTGACTCTCGGCGCGCCTCTCTCAACCCAGTTCAAAAAGTGCGGCCTTTTTCCTCCGCTGGTCTACCACATGATCGGGATAGGGGAGGAGACGGGTGCGATGGAGAGCATGCTGAACAAGCTCGCGGAATATTACGAGGAGGAGGTCGAGAGTGCGACGGAGCGCGTTCTGGCCGCGATTGAGCCCGCGATCATCGTTGTCATGGCCGTAATCATCGGAACGATCGTAATCTCGATCGTGCTCCCGATGTCCTCGATGTACAGCGGCCTCAGCAATCTCTGATTTTGCCGCTTTGCGCGTCATCCGGTATGAGCGCCTGCGCCTTGTGGGGGCGGCGGCGTTGATATAGATTAACAGGAGAATAAACAACTGTGTAAAGGAGAATTAATTACAATGGAGAAATTGAAAAGGAACAACAAGGGCTTCACTTTGGTCGAACTGATCGTCGTCATCGCGATCCTCGGCGTCCTCGCTGCCGTTCTGGCTCCGCAGTACATACAGTATGTTGAAAAATCTAGAGTCGCAGCCGACAAGCAGACCGCGTCGTCCATCGAAGCGGCAATCAAGACCCTCTGCGCGGACGGTACGATTTCTACTTCCACCAGTGGAACCGTTACCTGGACCACCACCACCACCGGTACACCCGGATTAGCCGTAAGCGGTCTGGCGGACTCGACCGGCACTGCAATAGACAAAAGTAAAATTGAAACAATAACCGGTACGATCGGCGCTGCTAAATCTAAAGCAGCACAGACCGCAGGAACAGTAGTCTTCGGCGTTACCATCAATACTGACGGAACCGCTGCAGTGACTGTTACTCCGAGTTATACCAACGATTTTAAAGCTTCTTAACCTTTTATAAAGCAATTTCTGACCCCCGCGGAAAGGGCGATATATGGATGCTTTTACTGTTATAATGTACGTTTTTATATTTCTTCTGGGCATCTCGGTCGGCAGCTTCCTGAATGTCTGCATCCTCAGGATACCCGCCGGAGAGAGCATCGTAACCGGCCCTTCCCACTGCCCGCGCTGCGGCAGGAGGCTGAAGTGGTATGAGCTCATCCCCATATTCAGCTTCCTGGCCCTGCGCGGACGCTGCTCCGGATGTAAAGCCGCGATCTCCGCCCAATACCCACTAATTGAGGCGCTTAACGGTTTTCTCTGGCTGCTTGTTTTTTACAGAGAAGGTCCCTCGGCCTACTGCGCGCTGAGCTGCCTCCTGGTCTCCGCGCTCGTTGTAATAGCGGTCATTGACGCGCGGACTATGGAGATACCGTCGGGGATGACGATTTTTCTGGTCATCCTCGGCGCGCTCTCCGCGGCGCTCGACTATCATTATCTTCTTTCACACATCCTCGGTTTTCTTGCGGTCAGCCTTCCGCTCTATCTCGTGTATCTGATTACGAGAGGCCGCGGGATTGGCGGCGGAGATATCAAGCTGTTGGCCGGCTGCGGTCTGTTTCTGGGCTGGAAGCTGGTGATCCTGGGTTTTTTCTTCGGCTGCTTTGCCGCGACCTTTGTCCATCTTCTGCTCATGGCTTTCAAAAAGGCGGGAAGAACCCTGTCCTTCGGGCCCTATCTTTCCGCCGGGATGTTTTTCGCCCTTGTCTGGGGCGCCGATCTTATCCGCTGGTACCTAAGTCTCTGCGCATAAATTCCGAAGCTTCCGCCCTTAACCGGGCGTTGTCATACAAATAAAAACCGGGGGAGGGGAGCGCATGACATCCAACAGCATAAACATTGAAATCAGCGACCAGATCGTCAAGGTCTGCCGCACTGCGCGCAAGGGGAAAAGCCTCGTTCTCTCCGACTCCTTCATGTTCCAGGCCCCCGAAAACTGCATTTCCGACGGCGTGATCGCCAATCCTGAAATTCTGTCCGCCGGACTGCGGAAGCAGCTCGATTCGCACGGGCTGAAGGGCGCGAGGAGCGTCTGCTTTTCCGTTTCCTCGACCAAGGTCGCGGTGCGTGAGGTCAAGCTGCCCCCGCTCAGCGGAAAGCAGCTCGGCGAAGCGATAAGAACGAACGCCGAGGAGTATTTCCCCATAGACCTGAAGGCCTACCACATCACCTACAAAAAGCTCGATTACGTTTCGGGCCCGAACCCCTTCGTGAGGATTCTCGTGATGGCGGCGCCGCTGAGCATGCTCGAAGGGTATTTCCGGCTTGCGGATAAAAGCGGGCTCCGCGTCAGGTCCATCGATACCGCCGGCAACAGTCAGTATCAGCTGCTCAGGCACGTCTCCGGCAAAGGCGTCACGATATACGCCGACGTCGGCGCCTCCTCAAGCACCGTCAGCTTTCTGCTTGAAGAAAAGCTCCTGCTCCAGAGAACCTTTGCCTGCGGCGCAGACGAGCTGATTTCGCACTATCTTGCTGCCGACGGCAAAGGACCGGAGGGCTATTTTGAGGCTCTGGAAGAGACGGACGTCACCAGCCCCGATTTCAGGGCCGACAGCGCCCTCTCTCTCGACGACATCAATAACGATCTGGACCACCTAGTCGGCGGCATCCTGCGTTCGCTCGACTATTTCAACTCCAACCAGTGGGAAAACACGGCTTCCCGCATCGTACTTATGGGGCAGAACCGCCACATCGTCGGCCTGCGCGAGCTGGTGTCCGCTTCCACCGGGCTTGAAACCCTGTATCTTGACGAGATACGCGAGTTTGCTTCGCTCACGGGCGGAGCGAAGGAAGCCCCGTCATACGTAAGCGGACTCGGCTGCCAGATCGCTCCGCTGGATTTCATGCCGAAGAATTTTGTCCGCAGCAGCGGCAGGCGCTCTTCAGAAGGCAACGCCGCAACGCTCAGGCCCGGCATATTGATCTGCGCGCTGCTCGTATTCTGCGGGCTCCTCAGCGCCGGGCTCTCCATACTCGGCTATCGCAGCGACGCACTGGTGCTTGACAGCACCAAGAAGCAGATAAGCCAGCTCGAAAGCGCCGAAAAAGTCTACGAGACCTATATATCCTATCAGAAGGGCGAAAAGGCGCTCGAGGCCGTCTCGGCGGATGCGGACAGCCCCAATTCGGGGCTTGTGAGCTTTTTTGGGGAGCTTGAAAAGAAGATGCCCTCCAGCATTCTTCTCCTTTCCGCCGCCTGCAGCAATCAGACCGTATCCATGAACATAACCGTTTCCACCGTCAACGAGGCCGCGGCCGCAATCTCCGCTCTCCGCGAGTTTGACAGTCTCTCGAACGTTCAGATCAGCGATATCACAAGGAGTAAGAACGAGGTCGGCGAAATGGTTGTTACCTTCACGGCCGTCTGCACCTACGGAGAAAACCCGTATCATAACGGCATCAATCCCTACGCAAGCTTTCTTTCTCCGTCACCGTCTCCTTCGTCGTCACCGTCACCGCCGTCGACACCGCAGGCCGGGAGCCCCGCAAGCCCGGAAACTTCCGGGACAAAGGGGGCGGCCAAATGAGCCTATCAAAACGGGACCAGATGCTCCTGCTGATTTTACTCGGAATCGCAATCTTTCTCGCCCTGTATCTGGGTGTCGGCAACAACTACAAAAACAAAAGGCTGGATGTGGATACGCAGATAACCACACTGACTCCGCGCCTCTCGCAGCTCAAAGCTTATTCCGATAATCTGAGCAACTACAGGGCCGGCATTAAGAAGAGCGAGGATAGCATCAGTGCCGGAATGCAGAAATTTCCGGGAGACGTCCGCAGCGAGGACATCGCCGAATATGTGAGCCAGCTTTCGGCCTCCGTGGGCTTCGACGTCAAGGATATCAAGATCGCTCAGCCCGAATTTATTTCCCTTTTTAAAATTCCGGAGGAAAACTCAGATTCGGACAGCTCGGAGCTCATGCCTGTCGCCGCAATGCGCGCCGAGTTTACCCTGGTGTGCGGCCTCAGTTACGATCAGCTGAAAACGCTTCTGAACAGCGTCTACGCATCGCCTTCGCTGATGACGGTAAAAAGCGTCGACGTCAGCTTTGATTCGAACTCGGGCAAGCTCAACGGAAAGATCGTGCTGGATAAGTACTTCCTTGCCAGCAAGGACTACCGCTACAGCCGGACCGATTACCCGCCGGTTTCCACCGGAACCGGCGATCCGTTCGGGACCTTTCCCGTGAAACAGTCGAAATCCCCGGCCTCCGATTCTTCGTCCGCGTCCCCGAGCAAGTCGGCCGCGGCGGTCGGAACCACAAATTAAAGTACGTTCCCGCCCCGCTGATTCAAAGGGGCGGGAATAGTGACCTTTTGGACCGTTTTTGAAAGGGGGGCATCAGGTGGGCAAGTCAATCCGCGGCGACAACAGAGGCCTTACCCTTGTGGAGCTGCTTATCGGCATCACTATCCTCGCCATTATCGTCGTACCCCTTCTGGCGGTTTTCGCGTCCGGTGCGAATACGGCGTGGAAAAGCCATACTTACAGCGACGCCACGCAGGCGGCACAGAACCTTGCGGAACAGATACAGGCCGTGGATATCGACGATCTCCTTGCAAACGCGGGAAAAATCTGCGGCGGCGCGGAATTCTGTACCAAAAGCACCGACAGCAGCGGAAACATGATATACACGCCCTGCGGCACTGCGGCACCATCCAGCGCGGACAACATTTATTATGTCTGCGCCGGCAGCGCCCCTCTTGGGACCTCGGATTACGACGCGCTGATAACTCTGGACGCGAACTCTCCGGTAAACGGCACCGACGTCTCCGTCTCCAACCGGATGGACGCTCTCATAGGAATGACAGGCGCGGACTCCAGCGCCCTCACGGACCTCAAAACGCAGTACGGCGGCTATTTCTCCGATCCCGGCTCGCTGACGCTCTCCGGCATCTCGAGAAATGTCTCCATAACCGTGACCAGGGACTCGAACTACTACGACATAAGCGCCGTCTTCAGCTATTCGGGACCGGTCACATACACCCGCCTCAGCAAGACCGTAACCGAGGAGTTCGATTATTCTGACACCGGCACCTCCCGGATAAGCGCGGCGGACGCCGTGCCCAACGGGAAGCCCATTTTCTCTGTCTACCTGCTTTTCAACGCCTATTACTCCGATAAGGACACGATCACAATAAACAATCTCGCGGACGGCGATTTCAATGTTTTTCTGGCGGACGTCACGGATTCGCCGACAGTCTCCGCGGGATATACGGCCATGATAATGTACAGGTCGCAGTACGACAATACCGTGCCGCGGGTCTTCACCAATATCGCTCCCGCGTACACCGTCTACCGCGCTTTCGACCGCAGCAATCCGGCGTTTTACAAGACCCTGCCCGTTTCGGGAAAGCTCGTCGAGACAAAGGATCTGAAACGCAAATTCTCGGTAACGGTTTCGCTGTTCAAAAGCGGCGGCGGTTTTACCGGCAAGCCGATCACGAGCTTCGACTCCAGCAAGCTCGACTGAGTTATTTTGGGAGATTGACGTATGGAAACCGTCCGCAGCAGAACCCGCAGGGCGCCCGACAACAGGGGCAGCGCCGTCATTACCGTCGTTATTGCGATGGTATTTGTTGTGACGCTCGGCGCAGCCATACTTTTTATCGCTTATACGGGATATCAGGCCGCGCTGACGGAGCGCGGGAACAAAACAAATTTCTATCGCTGCAGCGCCGCCATGGATGATATTCGCGCGGGCCTTGAGGACACAGTCACCGAAGACCTGGCGTCCGCTTATACGAACGCCGTCAAGGATTACGCCCGAGCCGGCAGCGGTTTTGATCCTCAGAGCGCCTTCGCCAACGAATTTGCCGGACAGCTCACGGCTTCCACCGTCGGCGTCGGGGCTTCCCAGGCAAAGCTCTTCGCCTCGGACTCCTCTTCGGGCAGCGCCGTGATCTCCGGATACAGCACCGCCTCCCTCGCCGCTTTCCTGTCGGGTTACGCCGGAAGCGTCACGCTGGGCTGCGGAGGGGATTTCACGCTCTCGCAGGGCGCAGTATCCGAGGAATACGACTCCGCGGGCGTTCTGACCTCGGTCACGCTGAAATCCCTGAGCGTAAAATACGCGGACAAAGGCTATGAATCGGAGATCACTTCCGATATTGCGATAAAAATACCCGAGTTTTTTGCCAAATCTCCTCTCTCCGAAAGCCTAAACAACTGCGCTGTCATCGCCGATAAGGGAATCACGCAGAATTCCGGCGGCAGCGTTTCCGTCAGCGGCGGCCTGTATTCCGGCGGGCTCACAGTCACCGGCAACGGAAACTCCCTAACACTGTCCGGGGGAAACGTGATCTGCCTCGGCACTGCCTCCGCCTCGGACAGCGCGAGTCTCATCTTCAACGCGCCGAAATACGAGCTCTGGGCCAATGAAATCACCGCAGGTAACGGCATATCCACCGGCTCCGTCAACCTTAACGGCAAGGTCTATGTCGCGAACGACCTCGTCCTGTCGGGCGACGGCGGCTCCTCGGCCACGCTTTCGGGTACCTATTTCGGCTTTGGAAACGACGGCAGCAACCCGGACAGGAGCAGCGCCATTCTGATAAACGGCAGAAACTCAAAGCTCGATATCAGCAGTCTCAGCAAGCTCTCCCTGGCCGGCGTGAGCTTCGTCGATCTGACGGACCAGAACCTGACGACCGGCGGCGGCAGTGCGTATTCCGGCTCCGTGCCGATGGGCCAGTCCCTCGCCGTGAAGAGCGACCAGCTCGCATACCTCGTTCCGCCGGAATGCCTTTCGAACTATGCCTCGAATCCCTGCCTTTTTACCGGCTCTGTTTCGGCCCCCGACATCCATACCGATACGGTCATATGGGGCACGAAAAAGCTTAGCGACTATATCGGAAACGGCAAGGGCGATATCCGGACGCTCTATAAGAACCTCGACGCATCGGGCAACAAGATCGCCTACGTGCTTCTTGTTTTCAGCAGCCAGAAATACGCGAACGCATATTTTCAGGACTACTTTGCGGAATATCCCGATCAGATAGCTCAGTATCTCGGCCTGTATGCCCGGATAAGCGACAAGAGCTCGGACGCATACTTCAATACCGCCGGCAGCGCCTATTATACGGACGGATACGGGACGTCTTCCTCGCGTCTGGCTCTCATTCCGGCCAGCGACACGGTCTGGACCGACGGCGTTCAGGCCAGATACGGCGGCATGTCCTCGCCTTTGAGCGAATTTGCAAACGTTGAGGCTCTCTCCAAGCTCCCCGCGGACACCGAGCTTGATTTCGTTAAAAACGGCGAGGTGGTGGCCGTTGTCACGAACAAGCCGAACTTCGACTATGACACACATTCGGATTCGCTCCAGCTGATCGTCAGCACCGGCAATGTCGCCATCAATGCGGATTACAGCGGGCTGGTGCTCACCGAGAGCAGCGTATCGCTGAGCGCAGACATCAGTGCCGCGGGCATCAGCAGCATAGCGGCTTCGACCTGCGGCCGCTACACGCTCTCCGATTTTTTGACCGGCGGCAGCCTGTCCGATTCGAACGGCAGCGGCTATTCAACCGACAGCTGGGCTCCGGGCAAGCTGGTCACATATGTGAACTGGGCAACGGACTGATTTGAGAAAAATCCTGAAGGAGGTGACGCACATGGCAAGGGACAACAGGGGATTTACTCTGCTTGAGCTCGTCGTGGTTATAACCATAATGGGCATTTTAATGAGCCTTGCCACGATCTCGGCATTTCCCTCTTATTCCGCCAGGGCGAGGCGCTGCGCGTCGCAGACGGACATGCTCATAACCAAGTGCCGGATAGGCTGCCTGAGCCGCGCGGAGAACGTTTATCTGACTCTGCACACCGACTCGGACGGAAAAATCATCGGCGACTACTATGAAAACGATGGCGTGCTTGTCTCTGCCGACGTCCTTTCCGAGGGCAGAGCCCTCATGACCTATACCGTTAAAAGCTCCGGCGGCACGGCGGAGACCAGAAATCTCGGCGACTCCCCTCTCACACTTTCCTTCAGCCGCTCGACCGGTGCCTTCAAGGCCCTGCCCGGCGGGAACTACTGCACGGCCATCAATGTCCTTTGCGGCGGCAGAACCTACACCATCGCTCTCACGCCTTCCACAGGCGCCCACGAGCTGAGCTAGGAGGGTGAGGGGATGGACAGAAGTATAAAAACCGACAACGGAGGCTTCACGCTTATCGAGATGCTTCTGTGCCTTACAATTTTCGCGGTCGTTGCGGCGGCGGCCTTCGGCTTTATGCTCACCGGGGCCTACTCGTTCAACACGGTCAGTGACGACGTCAATCTGCAGCTGGATTCCGACGTCGCAATGAATCATATTAGCCAGTACATGAGGAACTGCAACGCCGGCATCGCCTTTTCCGACAACACTCTCTACCTGATCGGCCGTGATCCCGAGCCCTCATCCGGCGGGAGTGAGACCTATACCGCTTATATCTTTCAGCTCAAGAGCGACAACGGTATCTATTTCACGAGCGCCCCGGCAGTTCCCTTGAGTGACGATGTGTTTTCCTGCTATTTTTCGGCCGAAGATCTCCTGATAAGAAACGCCGGCGACTTTCGTGTCACTTATCTCGTGAATTCGGACGGTTCGGCGGCTGTCGGCGCCAAGGTCGAGGCGCTGTTCACAAGGGGCGGCAAGGGCCTTCCCGCGTACAGAACGGTCGCTCTCCGCAATGCCCCCAAAATCGTAACGGTCTCCTGAGTGCTACATTTCAGCTTTTTCAGAGGTGCCCATATGAAATCATGGCCAGCGCTTTTGCGTAAAACGATATCTGTGATAATGAGCTTTGCCATTGTGCTCCCCGTGAGTCTTTTCATGATCGGGGACAGCGGAACGGCCGAGGCCATGGTAAGCCTGCCCTATATCCAGAATCTGAAGGAGGGCGGAGGCGCATACAAGATACTCGAAATTGTTCCCGACTCCACTCAGGGCAGCATCGGCTACCTGATAGACGGAGCCGAACCCTGCAGCGGCTGGGCCGAGACGGCGGGGGAACAGGTGGGCGCATCGGCCAGAAGCGCCTATGTCGGCAGTCTGTTCTCAGGTCTCGTCAGCGCGGGAATACTGGGCAGCGGGAATACGGCTCCCCTCCAGAGCGCGGGCAGCTACAGCGAAGCCTTTCCCTGGATGCCCCACAGCGGATATTCGGAGATGCGGCTCGACCACTGGGAGACGGCGGCCAATGTTTCCGGCTCGTTCACGGCCTCGGACAGCGGCGAATACCGCGCTTATTACAATTACGCCCCTGATCCGGGCGGAAGCTATCTGCAGCTTATAAGCGCCCTTATCTCCGATACGGATACCACGGCGGGCTTTTTCTACTACGGCATCAATTTTCAGAAGATCTCCTCCTCCACGGTCTTTACTAACGGCGAGCTCATCTATTCCGTAACGGCAGGCGTCCCGGATATCAGCCCGACCATCGACGGGACCGTCGTAAATCTCCAATGTGTCGGGGTCTACGGCAGCAGCAGCTTTCCCGGAATTGACAGCGACATAGTCAGCTATGTCGCTTCCCCGGCCGGAGTGCCCCAGACAAGCTATGACAGCGCCCATCCTTACCGCGCCGTCGGCAGCGATTTCCGCTCCGCCGCCAGCGGAGAGCAGGGCCTGTTCTCACGTGCCCTCGCGGGTTATAAATATGTCGGGAGCGGCGGCGACTTCAATTACAGCGCAAGCGGCTCGGATTCCAGCACGGTCATGTATGACACCGTTTTTTATACCGGCGGCTTTACGAACAACAACTGGCTCCTGCGCTATGTATTTGACTGGGAACCCGACAAAGGCGAGGCCCAGCCCGGAATCGATTTTAAACTCACGACCCTCCGGGGCAGCGACGTCGCCGCGGACACTCTCGCGCAGTACGATCTCATCGTCCTTGCCGGCGCCACGGCGCCGGGCGCTGCGGCAGCGGCATTCAGCACAGCAAACGATATAACGCCGGACGTAAAAAACGAGATTCTTACTCTGAGCGCCTCGTCGGACACGAGGAAGGGCACGCCCATCCTATTTGACCGAAGCCTAGCCGGCGGAAGCCTCAATGTCAATGCGCTCGCGAATTCACTCGACAGCAGTTGGGGACAGGCCCACGTTTCGGGCAACCTATTCGGCGCGACGTATCCGCTCGCGACATCCGGCTTCATAACCGATTACAGCTCCGGCCTTTACACCGCTAACGGCACACCGTTCTACGCCGTATATGATGAGATTAAGGATCAGAACCTCCTTCGCAGCATCAGCGGCGTAGATGCGCTTCCGACGGATGTGACCCCTGCCCGCGCGGTGCGCTGTATCATAAATTCCCTGGGCCAGGTCGCGGAGGCCGGCAAGAGCGCCATCTCCGTGCTGGATCTTGAGCCCGGCCGGGGCCAGTCGCTCAACTCCAACACGGTCCTCCAATGGCTCGGCTACGAGTCCAACTCCACCGATATCCGCGTTACTATCACCACCATGTCCACTTCGGAATTTCTCGGCAAAATAAACGATATAAGCGAGGATTACGATCTTGTCTACATAGGCTCCGATCTCGGCGGTTTCAGCACCGCCGGCTACTGCGGAGAAACCGTCGCCAACTACTTTGACGACAACATGGACGGGCTCGTATACTCAAATATCGGTGATCTCGTCGTGTCCGGCGGGGACAGCGGCTTTTCGGAGAGCGGCCTGCTGGACAGGGACTATTCCGCAACGGCCTTCAAGGGCAGCAATGGCAGCTCCTACTACGCCCTGCATACCGGGACCACCGCCTCGCCGTACAACGCCTCGCGCACTTTTCGCTACTCCGGAAACGACCTCACCCGGTCAAAGATGGAACAGCTGGAGTCCTTTGCCTCCTCCGGCTATCCCGTCGTAGTGGCGGATAATCTGCGGCAGGGGATAAGCACAACGGGAGACTATACCGTCGGCGTATGCAGCTATACCGCTTCCTATCGAACCTACACCTGCCTATACACCCCGAATATCTCCTTCGACAGTTCGGCCTTAAGACTCACGGTCTCGCTGAGCCCGGTGAGTTTCTACAACGGATATACGAACTCCGGAAATGTCTCGACGGCGACCTGCACGCTCTATAAATGCGGAACCGGCGGAGCGGCTGACACGCTGATTTCGACTTCGGCGATAAACAGCGGCACGCCTGCGGTTTTTGACATGTCCCCGTCGGGCTTTGCCGACGGCAGCGCGTATTACTGCACGGTCAGTGTGAGCAAAATCCTCAATAGCGCCACCTATTCGGTCAAAAACGAGATCAGCCGCGGCATGACCTGCAACGGCAATCTGTACAAAAACGTGGATTCCTTCCGCGTGGACAGCAGCTCCAATATGTACCAGCTGCTCGGCGACACGCTCGCAAAGCCGAATGTCATGTCCGTAAGCGAAGCGCTTGCCGATAGCAGCACTCTGCGCGAATATGTCAATCTCGCCAAACCCAAAATCGTATTCTCAACCGACTCAAGCGGCAATTACGTCTATCCGACGGTATACAGCAAAAGCAGCGACGGCTCCGTGACCTCCCTGGCCGCCATAAACGGGAGCTACTACCTCGAATACCGCTTTACGATCTCAAATGAGAGCGACCCGACGCCCACCCAAACCAGTTATTTCTGCTCTCTCTACATAGACGAAAACGGCGACGGACTCTACTCCGACTCGAGCAGGGCAAGCGAAAGGCTCAACGATATCATCATCCGCGAATGGAACTCCTCGGCCGGAGCAGCCGGCGCGCTTGTGACGAACGGCTCCCTCAGGGCGGGCGTCGAGTATTATGTTTCCCGAAAACTGCCGGACGACAAGATCGGTCTGATTCCCTGGAAACTTGAGGTCATGGCGCAGAGCAGCACCGGCGTGTCGGGCGCGCACAGCTCTTATCACAACTACACCCATGTTCCTGTTCCTACGGATTCAAACGGTAATCCCGAAAGCGATAAAATACCGTCAATCGATATTCTTCAGGTCAACACCAGCCGCTTCGGCGCTTCCGGGATCGACCTTGGCGCGCAGATGGCGACGGTATCCTCCGGAAACTACTACAGTTCCGTCACGAAGCGCTATTATGCCGGCATTTACGGTAAGCTGATAGCCGATATCAGCAGCGACTTCGACATAGCGATAACCACAACGAAGGCAAACCTGCTTGACAGCTCTTCGACATGGGTGCATGATGGAGTAAACTACACAAGCGTCTCCGCTTACCTGAATTCCTACGACATGATAATACTTGGCTTCGACGACTGCTACCAGGAGTTGAGCCTTGCCTCCGCGCAGGCCGTGGTCAATTACATTGGCTCCGGAAAAGCCACGCTCTTTACCCACGACTGCACCTCATTCTATTTCCTGCCCCTCGGGAATTACCGTACCGAGAACTACGGCACGGGCCAGTCGCCGTATTATGTTTATTCCAGCAGCAACAATACCACGTCCTTCTCCATGTTCGGCTACAACTTCAACATGACGATCAGGGACAAGGTCGGCCTCGACCGCTACGGCGTAACCAATCCGACTTATGGCCTTACCAAGTACTCCAACCCCACGCTCCCCGCCAGCGGAATCGTCGCGTCGAGCGCCTATCTCGGCCTGACCGCCGCGCAGAAGTCCGCCCTTCTGAACGCGGGCTACAGCATCGCCTATCAGCCACGCTCCGGAAAAAACGCGACCGTCGCGGAGACTCAGGGACTTACCAAAGGCGTGTTGACGCGTTTCTCTCAGTTCGGCGGAAAACCGACGAGCGACGCCTACCAGACCGGCCTTGAAACGACCGGCACGGTCAGGCAGGTCAACGAGGGCCAGATCACCACCTATCCGTACAATATCAACACGGCCGCTTTCACCGGCGGCGGCACTGCCGACACCATGTCGGTGGCTACGACCCACGCCCAGTACCAGCAGCTCAACATGAACTCCGACGATATTGTCGTCTGGTACTGTCTTTCGGGCGGGTCCTTCGACTACACTCCGGACGACGTCATCAATTCCTACTATCTCTACAGCCGGGGCAATGTCACCTATTCCGGCTGCGGCCATACCACGAGCACGATTAACGCCAACGAGGCAAAGCTGTTCGTCAATACGATGGTCGCGGCTTACCGCATCGCGATCTCCGCGCCGACGGTCTCCTTCTCCGATTCTACCGGCCAGAAGACGCTGCAGAACTATCTCATTCCCGCGGACGGCTCCGGCGTTCTCGATCTCGGCAGCAGCAGCACGGTCCGCAATATGTATTTTGAGATCAACGATACCAACATCAGCCAAAAGGCGCTGACGGCAGGCTTCACCTACGGCACCGGAGGAACCGCGCTCAGCGGCGTTCGCGTCTACGACGCCCAGACCGATACTGCGGTCAATACCGGAGAAAGCCTTATTTCGGGCGTCGTATACTGCATAAAGCTCGATCAGGTCTGGTCCCTGCTGCCGGATTCGGTTAAAGCCACCGTCGGGAGCGGCATCCCGATAAACATAACCGTGAGCTCGAGGATAGGGAACATAACCAATACGGGCACCGACACGGTGACACTGAGATCTTATACTCTCGCCTCCCTGAGGTGAAAAGCATTTCTGAAAGGAGAGGCCGATGGACGAAAATGAGAACCTCTTCCAGCGCCTGAAAAACTATTCAGCAACGGCCGCGGTGCCTATGCATATGCCCGGCCATAAGCGCAACGCCGCAGGCGTCCCGTTTCTCGAGGAACTTGGCGCGAAATACGATATAACCGAGATCGACGGCTTTGACGATCTCCACGACCCGCGGGGAATTCTTGCGGAGGCGATGAAAAAAGCGGCCGAGCTCTGGAAAAGTGAGTGCTGTTTCTTCCTCGTCAACGGCTCGACCTGCGGTATCCTCGCTTCAGTCGCCGCGGCGTCGAAGGCGGGCGGCAGCGGCAGGCTTATCATGGCGCGCAACTGCCACAAATCGGTCTACAACGCAATCGAGCTCTGTGGCCTTTCGGCCGTATACCTGGCGCCCGACACGGTGAACGGCTTTGGTTTCTGCGGCAGCATCTCCCCAAAGGAAATCGAGAAAGCCGTACAGGATAATCCCGGGGCCCCGGTTGTCGTCACCAGCCCCACCTATGAGGGCGTCCTGAGCAATATTGCCGAGATATCCGTGGTTTGTCACATGTACGGCTCTCCTCTGATCGTGGATGAAGCGCACGGCGCACATCTTGATATCTCGCCGTATTTTACCGGAGGCGCCGTTCGCAGCGGGGCCGATATCGTCGTCCACAGCCTGCACAAGACTCTTACCGGCCTCACCCAGACGGGTCTGCTGCATTTGAGCAGCAACCTGATCTCCCCGTGCGACGTCATGCGTGAGCTCTCGGTCTTTGAGACCAGCAGCCCTTCATACCTTCTGATGAGTTCCATTGATGGGACCCGAGACCTGATTGAAAAGCGCGGAACCGAGCTCTTTAAAGCCTGGGACCGGAGGCTCGACCGCTTTGACGAGCTGACTTCGCCTTTGCAGAACCTGAAGGTCCCCGGCCACAGCGAGCGCTTCAGCTGCCAAAAGAGGACGAAGCTTGCCGGATACGCGGGCCGCGGTATTGAAAGCGGCGGTATTTACGGCTTCGACAGGAGCAAAATCATTATCTCCTGCGAGAGCACGGATACGACCGGCATTACGCTGATAAATGAGCTCCGCAGACGCTTTGCTATTGAGTGCGAGATGGCCGCCTGCGGCTATGTGGTGGCCATGACCGGAATAATGGACAGGGACGAGAATCTGGAGCGGCTCGGAAAGGCTCTGCTCTATCTGGACGGAGAGGTACGCAAGACCGCCCCGCGTCTGCCTTTTACCGCAGCCAGGATTCCTCCGCGCCGTATGGGGGTCCGCGAGGCCCGCGAAAAGCCGTCGAAGACCATTTTCGTCAAGGACTCGAAAGGGAGGATCTCTGCGGAATATGTCTGGTCTTACCCGCCTGGCGTGCCTCTTTTGGTGCCCGGCGAGGAGATCACGGAGGAAACCCTGAAAAGCCTGCTGATCCAGCGTGAAGCCGGCGTTTCCCTTCGCAGCACATACGGCGGTATGCCAAAAACGCTCAGAGTGCTCGAATAACGCCCGACCGCCCTTGACAACAGGGGCAATTTATTCTATATTATTGTTCAGCAGTAATTCATTAAGGAGTTGTAACAATGAAAAGAATCAAAACTCTCAGCACCCGCAGTTTGAAGAACACCCTAAAGACGGGTGGCTGCGGCGAGTGCCAAACTTCCTGCCAGTCCGCGTGCAAGACCTCCTGTGGTGTTGCGAACCAGCTCTGCGAGAAGTGCAAATAAGTCTTTGACTTATACCTGAAACGGGTATCGAATGCTGTTCGTCCGTATGTGGCCGGACAGCATTTTTCCCTGTCCGGAGATTTTTATTTCAGAGGTAATTATGATCCATCAATATAAATTGAACGGTTACAACATCGTGCTTGATGTCTTCAGCGGCTCCGTCCACTCCGTGGACGCTCTCGCCTACGATATAATCGGCCTTTTCGGGGGCTGCTCCGGGGAAGAGGTCGCCGCGCGCATGCTCAGAAAATATGCGGATGACCCGGAGATAACCGAGGAGGAGATCCTCGAATGCCTCGCGGATGTCAGGGAACTTCGGGATGAGGGGAAGCTCTTTACGGAGGACTGCTACGGGGAGCACGCCTGCGATCTTAAAAACAGGTCCCTCGCCGTCAAGGCCCTTTGCCTGCATGTCGCGCACACCTGCAATCTGAACTGTGACTACTGCTTTGCCTCTCAGGGAAAGTTCAACGGCGAGCGGGCACTCATGAGCTTCGACGTCGGCAAACAGGCTCTGGATTTTCTTATCGCAAATTCCGGTTCCCAGAAAAATCTCGAGGTGGATTTCTTCGGCGGCGAACCGCTTATGAACTGGGACGTCTGCAAACGGCTCGTCGCCTACGCCCGTTCGCGCGAAGAGGAGACGGGTAAAAACTTCCGCTTCACCCTGACGACCAACGGCGTTCTGGTCGACGACGACGTAATCGCGTTTGCAAACCGCGAGATGAACAATGTCGTGATGAGTCTCGACGGGCGGAAGGAGACCCACGACCTCCTCCGCAAAACCATAAACGGCAAGGGGAGCTACGACACCGTCGTTCCCAAATTCCAGCGTTTTGCGAAAGCGCGCGGGGACAAGAGCTACTACATCCGCGGTACCTACACGCACAACAATGTCGAGTTTACAAAGGACATCCTCCACATGGCCGATCTTGGCTTTACCGAGCTCTCAATGGAACCGGTCGTCTGCGCTCCCGGAGAGCCTTATGCCCTGACCGCGGAGGATCTGCCCGTTCTTTTCGGGCAGTACGAGCTTCTCGCAAAGGAAATGATTAAGCGGGACGCCGAGGGCAGAGGCTTCACCTTCTATCACTATATGATCGACCTGGAGGGCGGCCCCTGCATCTATAAGCGCTTATCCGGCTGCGGCAGCGGCACCGAATATCTGGCCGTCACCCCATGGGGCGAACTTTTTCCCTGTCACCAGTTTGTCGGCGACCCGAGGTACAGCATGGGCAATGTCTGGGACGGTGTGACGAACACGTCCCTCCGCGAAAAATTCAGGCAGTGCAACGCCTACTCCCGCCCTTCCTGTGCTGGCTGCTGGGCAAAGCTCTACTGCAGCGGCGGCTGTGCCGCGAACGCCTGCCACGCCACGGGCGACATAAACGGAATCTATGAGTACGGCTGCGAGCTCTTCAAAAAGCGCATTGAATGCGCAATCATGATTAAGGTCGCCGAGAGTGCGGATGAATCATAAAACTACGGATAACCCCGATCTCCATATTAATGGAGATCGGGGTTATCCGTTTATGTAAAGTTACGCAGACCGCTGTCAGGTAATAACGGCCTGAGCCTTCCCAAGCATTTTGGATTCGTAAAGCGCGGCGTCCGCGCGTTTGTAGAGCGCCTCGAACGTTTCGCCGCTCGAGACCATGATACAGCCTACGCTGCAGGTGAGTCCCGGCATTTTCTCGGTTTCCAGGGCGCGTTCTGTCTCCATGTGTTCCCGAAGCTCCCTGAACCTGTGTTCGACTACCGCTAGCTCCGAAGTCAGCGTCATGTAGACCACGAACTCGTCTCCTCCGAGGCGCCCGATGATATCGCCGAACCGGAATGTTGTCCTGAGCTGGTCTGAGAAAAACACCAGCATTTTATCCCCGTAATTGTGGCCGTATCCGTCGTTTACGTTTTTGAAGTCATCCAGGTCGATGAGCGCAAAGGCGGCGTGTTGGTTTGTTTCCAGATTTGAAAGCCTCTCCTTGATCCTTCTCTCGGTCTCCGCCCGGTTGCAGAGTCCGGTAAGGCCGTCCGTCGTGGCTCTCTCATAGAGAATAATCCGCTCTTTTTCCCTCTCGTCGATATCCTCGGCCGTGCCGACTGTCACGGGCTTTCCCCGGCCCAAATCGGTAAGCCTTGTGGCGGCTATATTGTACCATTTAAATGTTTCGGAGCCGGCAATATGAGATAGGCGAATATTTTTGGAAGTGGCCCCGTCCCTTTTCAGCTCCGCGACAACCTGCTTGTATGCGGTAATATCGTCGGGGCAGATCAGGGTCTCCAGTTCCGCCAGCGAAACGTAAGGCTTCGGAAGGCTGATGTACTCGCTCTCGCTTATAAGCGTAAGCCTGTCGGCGGCGCTGTTGTATTCGAAAGCCGCTCTCGACGACTGGCTGGTAGCGATCCTGAATTTTTCGAGGAAAAGCTGCAGACGGTTGACGCGCATGTAATTGATATACATGCTTCTGGCCAGTATCATCAGAATCAGAACCAGCGCAGCGATGCAGATGGAATACATCTCGACTATTCCGACCTGTGCCTGATTGTCGATAAGCTCCTTCGGGGCCGCGTAAACGGCATTCCAATTGCTCAGCCCTACGCTTGTTCCAAAAACGTAGTATTTTCCCCCTTCTGCCGAGGACACGGTAATAAGGCCGCTGCGGAAGGCATCCGACCCGCCCAGCGGTATTCTCCCGTCCTTGAACCAGGACTTGATTCCCGGCTGAGCGGCAAGAATATGGCCGTCCGTATTTGCGATGCAGAAGCTTCCGTCGCCGCCGGAGACGGTTTCGGTAAGCAGCGCTTCCAGCTGGCTCTCGGGGAAAATCAACATGATGGCGGCTTTGCTGCCGTCCGGCAACTCAAAACGGGAGGCAAGCCCGAACCTTCCGATTCCGTCCCCGCACGCCACGATATCGGTGACGGCATCGACTCCCGACTGCAGCGTCTTTGCCGCCGCTTTGGAAAACGTCTCGGAAGCCGAGGCACCTGCGGCCGATTTGCTCAGACTGCCGTAAAACGAATTCCCGCCTCCGGAAATAAGTAAGGCGGAATCGGCTCCGGTGCTTTTGAATTCCTTCTCAAACAAGCGGGCGGCGCTCTCCTCGTCTATGCCGGAAACGGACAGGATTTCACCCGCGCTGCCGACTCTGGCCGCGAGCCCTTTAAAATATTCGTTGAGCTGGCCCCTGCATCCCGACGCCGCCGCAGAGAAATGCTCCGCCGTAACCTCCCGCTCGTTGTCGAGGTACGCCCTGTATGACCCGTACACCGCAACGGAAAAGACCAGACAGGTCAGAACAACAATCAGCGTTTCAAGAAAAATGCTTCTTTTACCGTTAACCCCGTCAATACTGAACAATTTTATGTTCCTTTCCTTCACATCTCCGAAAAACCTGAATCTGGTATATTATTTTTATAGTAGCATACACGACAAATTAATGCAAGTTTGAATAATAATCGTTTTATCCGGACATAATTCGGCCTGTTTTTGTTTTCCCGCTCCGGCAAAGATTTTCCAAACCAAAAGTTTGCCGCTTGACTCGCGGCGAAAGTAATTGTATCCTAATAAATTATGAAGATATTTTTTTTCAACAACAATTACCGTTACGCCGCCGAGCAGATCCTGCTGACCCTGTTTCCGAATGAGCGGCCGGAATACCCGGACGGCGTTCCCGAAGGGGATAGGGCAGAGCTCTATCTTTCGGAGGGGGCCAAGAACCATACGGCCGTTTGCCGTCTGTATCTGAACGGGCAGAAATTTGTCGGCAGAGCGGGCTTCTCTAAAAGCGGGATCACCGACGCCCTTACGGGGGAGCGATACTTCCAGCGTATAATAAAGCTTGCGTTTTATCGTGCGGCTCTGTCCTCCGGTGTCGGAAAGCCGGACTGGGGCGCCCTTACCGGCATACGTCCGGGAAAGCTCATGTCAAAGCTGCTCGAAACCGGTATGAGCGACAGAGCGGCGGCGGCAAAATTCATCCGCGACTACCACGTGAGTCCCGAAAGAGCTCGCCTCTGTCTGCACACCGCACACGCGGGGCTCGAATGCGCGAAAAGCCTGACTGCACGCGATATCTGCCTCTATGTCGGCATACCCTTCTGTCCGACGCGCTGCGCATACTGCAGCTTCGTCAGCCAGTCCGTACAGAAGAGCATAAAGCTGATACCGGAATACCTCGCGGCTCTCCGTACGGAGATAGAGGCTACCGCGGAAGCTGTGCGCTCCCTGGGGCTCCGTCCGATATCCGTATATTTTGGCGGAGGAACTCCCACGACGCTCTCCGCTGCCCAGCTTGACGACCTTTGCGGGAAGCTCGAAGAGTCCTTTGACCTCTCCTCCGTCCGGGAATATACGGTTGAGGCGGGAAGGCCCGACACGATAACGGCGGAGAAGCTCGAAGTCCTTAAACGCCATGGGGTGACGCGCGTAAGCGTCAATCCCCAGTCCATGGACGACGAGGTGCTTAAAGCTATCGGTAGAAGACACACGGCCCGGGATATTGTCGACGCGCTGGCTACCGTCCGCGCGGTCGGGGACTTCGAGGTCAACATGGATCTCATCGCCGGTCTCCCGAAGGATACGCCCGAGAGCTTCCGGAAAACTCTCGACGCCGTGCTCGGACTCCGCCCGGAGAACATAACGGTCCATACTCTGGCACTGAAAAAAGGCTCGGAGATAATGCTCGACGGGACTCCCCGCCCCTCCGCCGGCGACGTGCGAAGCATGCTGGATTACGCAAATGGCAGTCTCTTTTCCCTGGGGTATGAGCCATACTATCTCTACCGGCAAAAATACATGTCCGGCGGCTTTGAAAACGTGGGATGGCAGCGCGGGCACACCGAAAACATCTACAACATATGCATAATGGAAGAACTGAGCTCAATCATCGCGATGGGAGGCGGCGCTTCAACGAAGCTCTGCTTGGGAAACGGGCGTATCGCGCGCATCTTTGATCCGAAATATCCGGCTGAATATATCGCGTCCATCGACAGGATAAGGGCAGGCAAGGAGCGCATGCGTGCTCTTTTGTCTGGTGAAGTTCTCTCCGAAGATGAGGACGCGAAGGAGGTTTAATCATGGCATTTGACTTAAGCGAGATAAACAGAAGAGCTAAAAAGGATCCTGGCCTGTTCATACGCGAGTGCGACGCCGACTACAACTCGAAAGTCCGCCACGCCGCCGACCTGATAATCAGGAACCGCGAAAGGAGCCCTGTCGTTCTAATGTCCGGCCCTTCGGGAAGCGGCAAAACGACCACGGCCAAGAAAATCGAGGAGGAGCTGCAAAAGCGGGGGATATATACACGTGCCCTCTCGATGGACAGCTATTTCCGCACAGTCGATGAAAATTCGCCAAGGACGGCTGACGGCAGGGTGGACCTGGAATCCTTCGGCTGCATGGATGCGGAGCTGCTCACCGAGCACCTCACCCGTCTCAGCCGAGGCGACGCCATAGACGTGCCCAAATACGTTTTCGCGGCGCAGAAGCGGGCCGATATTCCCTCCGAGACAATCAAGCTCGGGAAGAACGACATCGTCGTGGCCGAGGGTATTCACGCCCTTAACGACACGATAACCTCGTCCCAGCCCGAGGCGCTGAAGCTCTATATCAGCGCCCGCTCAAACATCGAATTTAACGGTGAAACCTGCTTCAAGGGCACGTGGATGCGTCTACTGCGCCGCGTCGTCCGTGACAGCCTTTTCCGCGGCAGCCCCGCCTCCTACACCTTCGGTCTCTGGGCGAACATACGCCGGGGCGAAAAAAAGAACATAAGCCCTTTCAAGGACAAAGCCGACTGGAAGTTCGACTCTTCCTTCCCGTATGAGGTCTGTGTTCTGAAAACGGCCGCGCAGAAGCTCTTCGCCGAAATTCCAAAGGGCATTGAGCGGCGCGAGGAGCTTTGCGCGATCGGCCCGGCTCTCGAGCTTTTTGAGGCAATAGACCCCGGGTTTCTGCTTCCGGATTCTCTTATCACCGAATTTCTCGGCGGCGGCAAATATAAGTACTGACGGAAACGCCAAAAATGCTGAAAGGCGGATACATTCATGTCCACAAAAATCACTTACTTTTTTACAAAGCTTGACAGCTTTCCCATTCCGGGCTTTTTCGATGGGCTGACCGAGACCTTCGAGATACTTAAAAAGGCGAAAGTATATTTACAGGATACTCTCGTCGCGAATGACATCAAGGAGAATCACGGCGTGACGAAGGGTGACGGCCCCAGCCTGTACGGAAACTATTTCATCGGCGAGGGCACCGAGATTTATAACGACGTTACGATAATCGGACCGGTCTACATCGGGAAAAACTGCGAGATAATGCCCGGAGCCGTCATCCGTCCGAATACGATAATTGCGGACGGCTGCAGCGTCGGACACGGGAGCGAAATTAAGCACTGCGTTATGTTCGGCGGCTCAAAGGTGGCTTCGCTTGCCTTTGCAGGGGACAGCATACTCGGTGCCTCCGCCCGCATAGGCAGCGGGGTCATAACCGCAAACCGGAAGTTCAACCAATCCAACGCCACCCTGAAGGTGGACGGGGAAAAGGTGGATCTCGGCGACAGCTTTTTCGGCTGCATTCTGGGAGACAGCTCGCGTCTCGGCGCGAACGCGGTAACTCAGCCGGGAACGCACATAGGCCCCCATACCTGGGTCTTCCCGCTCACGAACGTGCGTGGCTTCATTCCCGCCGAAAAAAGGGTCTACAGCGACGCAAAGCTTGTCTTTGAGGAGAATGAGATCGTGGAGCTCAAGCCGTGACAGCCGCCATCCAGAGCTTCGACGCGTTCGCCCTGCTGTTCATTCAGGCGCATCTCCGCACCCCTTTTCTTAACACCGTAATGGTGTTTTCCTCAGAGCTCGGCAACAGCGGCTTCATCTGGATACTGCTGGGCTTCATTCTTCTGATTCCGAAGCAGACAAGGCGCGGAGCCTTTCTTTCGCTCCTCTGCCTGCTTGCGGCGGCAGTCGTAAACGATCTTGTCCTTAAGCTGCTGGCCGCAAGGCCCCGCCCCTATGCCACAGTCAGGGATCTTACCATCTTGGTTGCGCCTTTGAATTCCTATTCCTTTCCGTCCGGGCACGCGAGCGCCGGTTTCGCAATGGCCCTTTGCCTGACTCTCGCATTCGGAAAAAAGGGCGCCTGCGCCTACCTCCCCGCAGCGCTGATCGCCTTCTCCCGCTGCTATGTCGGCGTACATTACCCGAGCGATGTCCTTGCCGGAGCNCTTGTCGGCACGCTGACGGCTTACTTTTTCTATAGACTTCTGGACAGGCGTCTGAAAATGGATTTTCTGTCCGGCAAAAAGGCGGAATAATCCGGAATCCCTTAAAAGAGGAAAAACTGGCAGCCCGGGCTGCCAGTTTTTTTTACTGTATATTGATCTCCCCGGCGTAATTCGTCTGAAACATCCGGCGTATCTCTTCGAGCTCAGTCGTCTGTCCCAGAGCCCACATCAGCTTTGTGACCGCCGCCTCGGTAGTCATGTCGAGGCCCTGGATCGCTCCCGTCGCGAGCACCTTCCGTCCCACCTCGTACAGAGAGAAGTCGCTTTTTTCGTAGAGGCACTGGCTGCACACCACAATCGGAATGCCTCTGTCCACGAGCTCCTTAATCTTCGACGAGAGGTTCCGGCGCAGATAGTGCAAACCGCCCGCGCCAAAAGTCTCAAGGACAATGCCGCGATAGTTCATATCATAGAGGCAGTCGAATATCTCCGGATTCGTGCCGGGTATAAGTTTCAGCAGAAAAACATCGTTGCAGAGCTCGGAACTCAGCGTGCAGTACCCTCCCCTCGCGGGAACACGCTCACTCAGGAGACGGATACCATCCGCAAAGAATTCTCCTCTCTCCGGGGAGTTTACGCTTTCGAAGGCGTCGAAGCCCATCGTGCGGACCTTTACGGCGCGGCAGCCGTTGATAAGCTTGTGGTTGAAGGCGATGGAAACACCGATGACATTGTGGTCGATAGCCGCAAGCGCGGTGGCCAGATTTGACTGCGCGTCGGACAGCGGCGACGCGATAGGTATCTGGGAGCCGGTAAAAACTACCGGCTTGTCGAGGTTTCTCAGCATGAACGCCAGCATAGACGCGGTATAGGCCATGGTATCCGTGCCGTGCGTGACAACGATCCCGTCGTAATCCGGCAGGGCACCGAAAACACTGCGCGCGATAAACTGCCACTCCTCGGACTGTATGTTTGAACTGTCCAGATTCAATATAACCCTGTAAGTAATATTGTAGAACTCACGGAATCTCTCGAGCGCACCCATCAGCTCGGTCGGGGCGGACTGAGGCGTCATTCCGTTGTCTCCGGCACAGGAGGATATGGTTCCGCCGGTTGCAAGTATCAAAACTTTCTTCATCGTTTCTCCTTTTTCGCCGAAAACTACAGAGAGATTTTATCATAAGGTCTGGCCGTTTTCAACAAAATCAGAACTTTTTTATATACATTAAGGCCAATTATTTACTGAATTGCCTTATAAAGTCTTTTATCCTTGTACTCGCGCATTTGGGTGGGATAAATTATACGAAACTTACGTTTTTAAACGCAAATTTATTTAGTATTTGAAAGGGGTGGCATAATGGGCAGAAAAGTTAATAACAATCTCGCGGAAATCAGAGAGAGAGGGGAAAAGCGGAGAAAGACCCTCCGAGTGCGCATTGCCTTGCCCATAATCATCCTTGAAGCCGTCACTGTCCTGATTCTGGGTGTCGTCGGCTCCTATATGTGCTATGCCAGCACCGTCAATTCTCTCAAATTGTCTTTATCGGCTTCGGCCTCAATCGCCCAAAAAGCGGCATCGGAAAAGATCGACGAGCTTTCAAAGGCGATAGGCGAGATCGCGTCGCAGAGTCCGGTCTGGGATTCCTCGGTTTCGTCCGGGCAGAAAAACACCTTTCTTGCGCAGAAGGTCACGCAGTACGGCTTTCTGGGCGGCTATACCGTCTCCCTGAGCGGGGCGCGTGAGGATGGGACGAGCCTTTTATCGTGCGACTATTTCCAAGCCGCGAAGAGCGGTAAGACTTTTCTCTCGTCTCCCAGCGTCGATACGTCCACGAACAAGCTCATAATGACCCTTTCAGCGCCGATCTGGGCAAACGGGACAAAGGACTCCTCTGTTGTCGGTGTTCTCTGCTTCACCATTCCTCAGAGCGCCGTTAACTCCGTTATCGAGGGCATCGCCGTCGGCAGCAGCGGAAGCGCATATATGATAGACAGGGATGGCAATCCCGTCGCGAACATAGACTTGCAGAAGATATTCGACAAGGTCAATATCGGGGAAAGCGCAAAAACCGACCCCTCGCTTGTGCAGATGGCCGCTTTGCACGTCAAAGCCATGACGGGGGAAACGGGTTTCGGCCAGTACACATATCAGGGCACGAAAAAGTTCCTCGCCTATGCGCCCGTGAGCGGCAGCAACGGCTGGAGCCTCTGTGTTAACGCGCCCGTTGGCGATTTCACCGGAGGGGTCACAACGACGATCACCGTCTCCGCGATACTCATGCTGATATTTCTCTCGTTCACTCTTTGGGGCTCGCTGTACATTTCGCGGAGCCTGTCGGTGCCGGTCAATATCTTTGTCGACCGGATCTCCAGGCTTGCCGACGGCGACGTGACTTCTCCCCTCCAGGATTTCAAAACCGAAACCGCCGAGTTTGAAAACCTCAGACAGTCCATACAGAAAACTCTCGGCAACACGGATGCCGTCATCACCGACATAGACTATCTTCTTTCGGAAATTTCCGACGGAAATCTCGACCTGAATTCAAGAGCTACCGACAGATACGTCGGGGACTACAGTCACATTCTCACGTCCATCAGGCTTCTCAAAAAAAGTCTTACCGAGTCCTTCGGCAACATCCTTGAGGTCTCGGAGCAGGTCTCCGCAGGTTCGTCTCAGGTCAGCTCCGGCGCTCAGGCTCTGGCACAGGGCGCCACCGAGCAGGCAAGCAGCATTCAGGAACTCTCTGCCTCAATTGCAGAAATCTCCAGCCATGTAAAGGAAAACGCCGAGGATGCGCTGAAGGCCAGGGATCTTTCCGCGAGCACCGCAGAGATAATGCAGGGCAGCGTGCAGAACATGGCCTTCGCCCGCGAGGCTATGGAGAAGATAGAAAGCACCTCCAAAAACATCGGCAAGGTAATCAAGGCTATTGACGATATTGCTTTCCAGACCAATATTCTCGCGCTGAACGCCGCCGTGGAGGCGGCAAGGGCCGGCGCCGCGGGCAAGGGCTTTGCTGTCGTGGCGGATGAGGTCCGGAACCTCTCCCAGAAATCCGCGGAGGCGGCAAAAAGCACCACCGCGCTCATCGAAAGCTCAATTGAGGCCGTGGAAAAAGGTTCGGCTCTTGTCAACCGTACCGGCGACAGTTTCGCCGAGGTCTCCGCAAAAAACTCCGAGGTCGTCAGGCTTGTCGACTCCATCTCGGTTCAGGCTCAGGAGCAGTCCACCGCGGTCTCGCAGGTCTCAATCGGCATAGAGCAGGTCTCCTCTGTTGTCCAGATGAATTCCGCCACCTCCGAGGAGAGCGCGGCGGCTAGCGAGCAGCTCTCGGGTCAGGCAGCGGTTCTCAAGGAGCTGGTCGGCCGCTTCAGACTTTCCAAATCGTTTGCGGAAGAAGACTGAAATCGCCGCTCACAGAAAAACATACCGCCGCAGTTTTTGACTGCGGCGGTATCTAACTCCGCTCATACATTTACGGCGGAGGGCACGGGCTCCTCGGCGAGTCCGTAAAGGATGTCGTCATACGCGCTTTCATATTCCGCCGGTTTCCCCGCGGCAGCGTTTGCCAACATCAGCTTGATTCGGTTCTCCTGATTTATTCTCGTCGCTCCGGGGTCGTAGTCGATAGCCACGATATTTGCGCCCGCATTTTTCTCTCTTATCCTCTTCATGACCCCTTTTCCGACTATATGGTTGGGCAGGCAGCCAAAGGGCTGGGCGCAGATTATATTTCCGATCCCGCTCTCGATCAGCTCGAGCATTTCGGCGGTCAGGAGCCAGCCCTCTCCCATCTTCGCGCCCATGCCCATATATCCCTTGGGCAGCGTGCGCGTATGCTCAAAGGAGCAGGGCGGCGTTAAGCCCCCCTCGGCGACCACCCTGCGGATGTCCTCCTGCTTTTTTATAAGGAGTTTATAGAGGAGTTTGCTTCCCAGCGCCTTCATCCTGCGCAGGCCGTAGAGCTCGGCGTCCAGAACGCCGTTGTACACGCAGTAGAGGAGAAAGTCGAAAAGCCCCGGCATGACCGTTTCTGCGCCCTCCGAAAGAAGAAAATTTTCGAGATTGTTGTTGCCCAAAGGCGAAAACTTCACAAATATCTCGCCGACAATGCCGACCTTGATTTTTTTCTCGTTCCTGCGCGGGATCTCCGCAAAGCTTCGGACAATTTTTGCGTAGTTCCTCTTGACTTGGGCATACCGGATTCTCCCCGCCGCGATCTCCCGCGAGAGCTCATCTGTCCATCTGTCCGCGAGTGCCTGGGAAGCGCCCTTCTGTATCTCATAGGGCCGGCACTGGTTCAATAGGCACATCAGCAGATCTCCGTAGGTCACGGAATATAGCAGGCGGTGCAGCAGCGGCAGCGTCAGCCGGAAACCGGGATTTTTTTCGAGCTGGGGAAACGCGAAAGAGATGACCGGGATATAGCCGTAGCCCGCCCGCTCTATCGCCTTTCGCAGAAGGGAAATGTAATTTGATGCCCGGCAGCCGCCGCCCGTCTGGGTTATCATCAGCGCGACTTTGTGCGGATCGTATTGTCCGCTCTCAAGCGCGCTTATGAACTGTCCAATTACCAGAAGCGCCGGATAGCAGGCGTCGTTATGTACGAAATGCAACCCTGCGTCGGTGACCTCTTTTCCGCTGTTTTCGAGCATTTCAACGCGGTAGCCGGAGGCGTTGAGTATGTTAATCAGAAGTTTGAAATGCATGGGGAGCATACTCGGGACAAGTATGGTGTAGTCCCTCCGCATCCTTTTTGTAAAAACGGGTCTCGAATTATCTCTCATGGTCTTTTTCCCTCTCTGCAATCGCGCCGAGAAGACTGCGCAGTCTGATTTTCACGGCGCCGAGATTCGTTATCTCGTCTATTTTTATCTGAGTATATATCTTGTCGTTCTTTTCAAGTATCGCGCGTACCTCGTCCGTCGTTATGGCGTCAAGTCCGCAGCCGAAGGAGACGAGCTGCACAAGCTCGCAGTTTTCATGCGACGAAACGAAGTCGGCGGCCCGATACAGTCGGGAGTGATAGGTCCACTGGTCGAGCACATTGACCGGATTCTTTCCGCCAAGGTCGAAAACGCTGTCTTCACTGACCACAACAAATCCCAGCGAGGTGGCAAGTTTGTCTATACCATGGCAGATTTCGGGGTCAATGTGATAGGGCCTGCCCGCCAGTACCATGACGCGCTTTCCCTCTTTTTCCGCATACGAAAGCGCGCGCCTTCCCTCGCGTTTTATGTCCTCCATCCAAGTGTCGTAGGCTTTGTAGCCTTTTTTTACGGCTCTGGCCACCTCAGCGTGGGAAAATGCGCCGAAATTGCCTTCCAGCATCTCATGGAGTTCCTTTGTGAGCTGCGCCGCGCTGTTGATGTTCAGATAGGGATAGAGAAACTTCGTCTTTTCGAGCGACTCCATGTTGGAGGACAGAAGCTCAGAATAATAGGCGACGACGGGGCAGTTATAATGGTTTCTGCCATTTTTCTCATCAAAGTTATAGGTAAGACAGGGGTAGAAAATCGCATCCATCCCCTTAGCCAGAAGCGTCTCAATATGTCCGTGCATCAACTTCGCGGGGTAGCAGGCGGTGTCGGACGGTATGCTGTACTGTCCCCGGCTGTAATACTCCCTCGTCGTGATGCCCGAAAACTCCACTCTGAAACGGAGTTCGGTGAAAATCGCGTGCCAGAACGGCGCGAGTTCGTACATCCCGAGAGCAAGCGGAAGTCCAATCGTCCCCCGTATGCCATCCCCCGGCACCAGTTCTGCGAGCTTCTCGCGTTTATATCGGTAGAGATTCGGCAATTCTGCGTTCTCTTCCCGGAGACCGGCGCCCTTTTCACACTTATTTCCCGAGACATGCCGCTTTCCGCCGCTGAAGATATTGACCGTCAGCCGACAGCGATTGCCGCAGCCGCTGCAGACGGCCGACCGGGAGCTGTGCGTAAAGTTCTTTAGTTCCCCTTCCGTTATGAGGGACGTTCTCTCCGGCGGACAGCTCTTGACATACAGCGCCGCGCCGTAAGCCCCCATGAGTCCCGCGATATTCGGGCGAACGACTTTCGCGTCGAGCTCCGTCTCAAAGCTGCGCAGCACCGCATCGTTCAGGAAGGTACCTCCCTGCACGACTATGCTCTTTCCGAGTTCCTTGGCGGAGCGCGCGCGTATGACCTTATAGATGGCGTTCTTTACGACGCTCATCGAGAGTCCGGCCGAGATGTCCTCTATATCCGCTCCGTCCTTCTGCGCCTGCTTGACCGAGGAATTCATAAAGACTGTACAGCGTGAGCCGAGGTCGACCGGAGCTTTCGCAAAGAGGCCGAGTGCGGAGAATTCGGCTATATCGTAGCCCCAGCTCTTCGCGAAAGTCTCGATGAAAGAGCCGCAGCCGGAGGAACAGGCCTCATTGAGCATTATCCCGTCTATCGCTCCGTTTTTTATTTTGAAGCATTTGATGTCCTGCCCGCCGATATCGAGAATAAAGTCGACGTCGGGACGGAAGTGCCGTGCCGCCGTGAAATGGGCTATGGTCTCCACAAGCCCTGTATCGACGCCGAAGGCGGCCTTTACGAGCTCCTCTCCGTAGCCCGTTACAGCGCTTCCCTTTATTGCGATACGTCCGCCGCAGACACGGAAGATCTCCTCCAGCTTTTCTCTGACAATGCCGACCGGATCTCCCTTGTTCGAGCCGTAGAAGCTGTAAAGTATCTCGTCATTTTCGGAGATCAGCACGAGCTTCGTTGTCGTGCTCCCGCAGTCGACGCCCAGATAAGCGCCTCCGGAATAGGTCCCGGGCTCCCTCTCTGGCACCGTCGCCGCATTGTGGCGTGCGGTGAACTCCGCATACTCCCGCTTATCCCTGAAAAGCGGCGGCATGATGCGGCTGCCGCCCTTGGTGGCCGCGCTGTGCTTCAGCTTTTCCACCGCGTCGCCGTATTTCAGTTTTTCCCCCTGCTTCCAGGCGTAGAGAGCGGCCCCAATGGCAACCGCAAAACGCCCGTATTCCGGGAAAACAGCGTTTTCGGCGCTGAGGCCCAGCGTCTCCCTGAACCTGTCGCGCAGTCCGCGGCAGTAGTAGAGCGGCCCTCCCAGGAACATCACCTTTCCCTCAATCCGGCGGCCCTGCGCAAGGCCGGAGATTGTCTGGTCGACGACCGCCTGATAGATGCTGGCGGCGATGTCCTCCCTGCGCGCGCCCTGATTGATGAGGGGCTGTATGTCGGATTTCGCGAAAACTCCGCAGCGTGAGGCGATGGGGTAGATGCGTTCGTAGTTAAGGCTCAGCTCGTCGAGCTCCTCGGTGCTCAGGTTCATAAGCGTTGCCATCTGGTCAATAAAAGCGCCCGTTCCGCCCGCACAGGAGCCGTTCATGCGCTCGTCCATGGCGCCTTTGAAAAAAATTATCTTCGCGTCCTCTCCGCCGAGCTCGACAACGACGTCCGTATCGGGCTCGAAACGGCGGACAACCTCTCCCGTCGCAAAGACCTCCTGGATAAAAGGCAGACCCGCGGCGGCCGCAAGCCCCAGTCCCGCCGAACCCGATACCGCCACCGCGATATCGCCTCCGCCTACCAGATCCCCGATGTCGGTCAGCAGCTCAAGCGCCTTTTCCCTGACCATCGAATAGTGCCGCTCGTAGCGCTCATATGTAACGGCACCATCCTGTATCAGAACGATCTTTGCCGTTGTTGACCCGATATCAAGTCCGACGGTGCTCAATGGGTTGTTATTTCTCTTTTTATCAGCTGAAAATGCCATCGGATGTTTCTCCCGCGCAAATAATAAATTCTTAAATTTCATTGTAGCATAAAATAGGAAACTTTGAAAGCCCCTGTCGCATAACCAAAAAAGGGGACTAATATTTGATGGGCAGAGGATGGCGATACGCTTTCCTCCCTTGCGCATTGTGGGCATATGTGCTATAATGATCGAGTATTGACGAATAATTATTATCAAATATATCAGATTGGGGTGATAGCACATGGAAAACGGCCTCGGCGCCCAACAGCTTCAGGAACAGGCCCAGATTCTGTCCCCCCGAATGCTGCAGTCTCTGCAGGTACTGCAGATGCCGTCGACCGAGCTCTATGACTATCTGATGAAAGAACTGGAGGACAACCCCGTCATAACCTTCGACAGTATAGATTATGCCGAGAAATGCCGCCGCAACTCTCATTATTCTCTGGATTCAGACGAGGAAACAAATTTTGCCGATATAATCCCCGATGACAATAGTTCTCCGCTTGTTTCGCTGCGCTTACAGTTTTCGATGCTGAAGCCTCCCCCCGAGATCGAGCGCATTGGGGACGCACTGATATACCTCCTCGACGAAAACGGATACCTCTATTACGGCGATGTGGAGCGGCTTGCGCAGGCCTCGCATATTTCGCTCGACAACCTGAAGACGGCCATAGATCTTCTGCAGTCGCTCGAGCCCGCGGGGGTCGGCGCTTTCAACCCAAGGGAGTGCATTCTGCTTCAGCTTGAGAGGAAGGGTCTCCGGGATAGCGACGCATGGGAGGTGGCCCAGGATTACCTTGAGCTTCTCGGTAAAAACCAGCTCCCGCAGATTGCTAAGAAATCCGGCATACCTCTGCACCGGGTCGTCAACGCACAGCAGCTCATCAGGACCTTAAATCCCAAGCCCCTCATGCTTGAGGCGACACACCGGGACAGCGGTTATATTGCGCCGGATATACGCATATTCAAAAAGGACAGCGGTTTTGCTGTCGAACTCAACCAACTGGACGCGAACAGCATCCTCATAGACGACACCTATGTTAAAATCTACAGGGAGACGGACAACGAGACCGTCCGCACCTTCCTCGGAGAAAATATGAAGAAAGCCCAGTGGCTACGGGACAGCATAAAGCAGCGCTGCGAGACGCTCATGGCCTGCGCCTCCCAGCTTCTGAGACTGCAGCGGTCCTTTTTCGAGAACGGGCCGGAATTTCTTCTCCCATACAGCCGGAAGGAGATGGCCGAGCAGTTGGGACGCAGCGAGTCAACGGTCAGCCGCGCGCTGAAGGACAAATATGTGGAGTGCGACTGGGGCATGTTCCCGACGGACTATTTCTTCCCCAAGTCCACAGACGAAGCCCAGCCGACAATTACGAAGAACAACATTGAAAACAGCATACAGGTCATCATCGGCTGCGAGGACCGGCAGTCCCCCCTCAGCGACGAAGCGATCGTCGACACGCTGAAAAATATGGGCATCTCCGTCAGCCGGCGCACTGTCGCAAAGTACCGCGACGAGCTCGGCATTCCGTCGTCCTCTAGGCGGCGAGTCTACGCTTAGGCACGGGGCCAGGCAAAAGAAAAAATAAGGGACAACAAAAATGTTGTCCCTTTATTTTTTCAGTTTTAAGCATTATAATGATAGAACTGTTTGGGGAGGGGGTGAGAATACGGAGAAAAGCGCGATGGCGAGGCATATTCTGCACACGACCATTAAAAAATCGCTGAGGGAAAGAAACGGCAGCCCGAAAAGGACGATAAGGAACCTTGTGGAACTGGCCGAAAATTTCTCCGTCGGCTCCCAGCTCGAATTTTTTAGGACCGTCCGCTCCATGCTGAAGAGCGAGGCGTGCGCCTATTACAGCCTTTGGGAGGCGCTCATACGCGAAACCGACCACGATTCCCTCAGAACATTCGGGATAAACGTAGGCTACAACGGCTGCGCGGCCGCAAGCGGAATTCTGCGTGCCGCCTCAAGAAAGCATCTCTGCGGCATTCCCTCCATACTTACGATAGTTTACGACGGCAGAAAGATGGACTGCGGCCTTGTCGACAGCATAGTCCGCCAGGGGGAAACGCTCGGGATCCACACCTATATTGTCTCCGACCGCGGCGGAAATCCCGTGCCGCTCTCTACGGTCTTCACAGGGCACAGGGACAGCGGTTTTGTCGTTCTTACCGACGGAAACACGCTTTGCCCGGATACGGTCTCAAAACTCACTCTCGGGAAAAACGTCATGCTTTCGGTCTCGGCCGACGCCGCAGGCTTTGAGGAGAGCTGCGAAAGGCTCAAAAAGCAGCGCGTTCTCTACTGCGTCCACACGGAATACGATGAAAACAGAGCGGACGAAATCCTTTCCGGCCTTTGGGTCGGACGCATAGAGTCCCTCGTGGGGACCTTCGCCCTTCTTATTCCCCGTGAAGGCGTCAGCGAAATTAAGGCCGCCATGGTTGGCGCTTTTGCGTACAGCTGCCGGATGGAACAGCGCTATCCTCTGATACTGATCGACTACGGCCTTGATCTCCCCAATGTGAACAGGATTGTCTCATCCCGAAGCTGTCTTGCCGGCTTTGATGCCGACGGCCAGCTTATCACCGAAAAGGGCAGGACTCTCGGAGCGGGACTCAACATTATAAGCTGCAGCCTTCTCGACGTCTTCAGCCGGGGCCTTGCAATTTAAAGCGCAAACAAAAAACGTCCGCCGCTGCGGGGTCTTGCCCCGAATGCGGCGGACGTTTCTGACTCACCTGAAGCAGAGCCTGTCGACGGTTTTGAAAAGTGCTTTTTGGCAGGCAATTATCTCCGAGATCTCAACGAATTCGTCCGGTTTGTGTGCGTTCTCCAGAGCCCCGGGGCCGAAAGAAGCGCAGTTTCTGTCCCCCAGTTCCACGGCGGCGACCGCCGTATCGGTGTAACCGGGAAAAAGCTCTGTCGGCGTTTCCCGCCCGAGGACCTCGCGCAGGGAGGCGCGAAGCGCCCCGCACAGCTCAGATTCCCCGTCTCCGTACACACTCGGGCGGCAGCCTGTCAGATCCCACGAAATGTCTGTGCCCGGGAAGGCGGTCTCCGCTCGCTCTTTAGCCTTTCGCATCAGCGCGGCCACATTTTCCTCCGTGCAGGGCGGAACCGTGCGTATATCCATCGTCACCGCGCAGAGGTCAGGCACCACATAAGGCTGGTATCCGCCGTTTATCTGCCCGAAGGTCACTGTGTTTTTCCCCATCTCCGGGTGTTCGGGCAGCGCGTAAATGAGAGCGCGTACGACGCTTATAAATTCGGCGGCGGCTGCGATGGCATCCGCGCCCTTCCAGGGTGTCGAGGCGTGCGCCGTGATGCCCCGAATCGTCACACGGTACCAGATGCGCCCCTTATGAGACGCGGCCACGCCAAGAGATGTGGGCTCCATGTCCAGCAGGAGGCTGTCCGCGGGGATAAGCTTGTCCCTCAGAACCGCCCGGATGCCGCTCATCTCCGCTTCCTCGTCCACCGTGGCTATGAACATCAGCGTTCTCACAGGGACCGCTCCCGTTCCCCAAACATCCTCCAGCACCGCCAGCGCGCAGGAGAGTCCCGATTTCATGTCGCAGGCTCCGCGCCCGTAAATACGTCCCCCTGTCTCTTCCGCCGCAAACGGCGCCCTAGTCCAGCCGTCGCCGACGACGACGGTGTCCATGTGGCAGATCATAACCAGAGGCGGCATCTGCGTCTTTCCCGGAATCTCCGAAATCAGGTTGAAGCGGCCGGGAAAGACCTCCTGCCTGCGCACCGGAATGCCGCGCATCTCGAGGTGGGAATATATGTAAGCTTCGAGCTCCCCCTCACCCTTTCCGGGGTTGCAGCTCTCTATCCTGACAAGCGTTTTTGTAAGCTCTACCGGGTCTGCCATTTCTTCCTCCAAATTTTCTCTGTCCGTTTTTCGCTTTGGGACCGGGTCTTCAGCGGACCATAGCGCTTTTCATAAGCTCGCAGTCGCAGCCGCCGGCGACATCGCTGGTGATGCGGTGTTCCATTATAACCGTGTTTCTCCAAACGCCGAAGCGGTCCTTTGCTATGCGCTCACGGTATCCGACCGCGCGGAAGCCGCATTTCTCATGGAGTCTAAGGCTCGCCGCGTTATTCTGTATCACCGAGGCCTGAACCGTCCAGAAGCCGTTTTTTTCAGATTCCTCCAGAAGTGCCTTCAGGAGCATTTCACCCACGCCCCTGCCCCAGTGCAGGGCGTCCACATAGACGCTCTCCTCCGCGACTCCCTTGTAGCATTCCCGCTGGGAAACCGGACTCAGTGCGGTCCAGCCGACGACATCACCGTCGCACTCGGCCACAAGCCGGCATTCGCCCACGTGGCTTCTGTCCCAGTCCTCATAGGATGGGCAGGACAAGTTAAACGTTGCTTTGTTTGTCTGCATACCCTGATAGTATATGTCGATGACCGCTGACCAGTCGTCTCTTTCCATCCGGCGCACCAAATATTTCATATATTAACCTCCTCACAGGTCAGATTCTTCTGTGTACGCGCGATAATACTGATCTCCGGTTTTACTGGAGATCAGTATTATCGGCCATGCGGGCGCTTATGCGTCCACGGCCTTAAATCTCTATCACACTGTCTTCCCCTTTTAGGGGATAATAGCATTATATACTCATTGCAGGCTTTCGTAAATCCCGAAACGACCGTATTTTTACAGATATTTATCTGTCTTTTTCGCGTTATTTCTGCTATTTTCGGCAATTTTCGTGCGCTTTCTGGTCATTTCGTCCCAATATATAGGCTTATCCTATCATTGCAGGCCAAAACCTTGGCCAACTCGGATTGGTATTAAGCCCGGTGAGGCATTATTATTTTATAGGTGATATTGTCTCTTGGACTGCCAATATTACTCACAAAAATATTGACCGGGGGTTGAAAAAATGAAGAACAATTACAGCCGCCTGTTTTCGCCTATAAAGCTGAGAGGTCTGACTATTCCGAATCGGGTCGCCATGATGCCCATGGGCAGCGACTTCGCCGGAATCGACGGCGAGCTGAGCGACGAGCATATAAAATACTATGAACTCCGCGCAAGAGGTGGGACAGGGCTAATTATACTGGAGAATGTCTGCGTGAAGTATCCGGAGGGCTCAAACGGCACAACTCAGCTCAGACTGGACATGGACGGCTATATCCCGAGGCTGTACACACTGACGCAGACCTGCCACAGACAAGGCGCCTGCATCGGTGTGCAGCTGAACCATGCCGGCGCTTCGGCGATGGCCTCGAGGATCGGCATGCAGCCCGTTTCTTCCTCGACGCTCCCCTCAAAGCCGGGCGGAGAAATTCCGCGTCCCCTCGCCAAAGAGGAACTCATAAGCATCGCAAAGGATTACGGTGCCGCCGCGAAGCGCGCCGTCACCGCGGGCTTCGATCTCATAGAGATACACGCCGGCCACTCCTATCTTATCAGCCAGTTTCTCTCTCCTTCCATGAACGACAGGAAGGATGAGTTCGGCGGCAGCGCGGAAAACAGGGCCCGTTTCTGCCGCATGGTTATTGACGAGGTGCGCGGAGCGATCGGCCCGCAGGTGCCGATCTCCCTTCGGCTCAGCACCGATGAGCTCATTGAGGGCGGGAATACGCTCTCGGACTGCCTTGAGTACCTCGAATATCTCGACGACGAGGTGGATATATACGACGCCTCCTGCGCTCTGAACCAGACAATACAGTATCAGATCGACGCCGCCTCTCTTTCCGACGGCTGGCGCTCCTATATGGCCAGAGCCGTAAGGGAAAAGTTCGGAAAACCCACGATCGCTATGGGCAATATCCGCGATCCGCAGATGGCCGAGGATATCCTCGGGCGTGGAGACGCCGACATGGTCGGTCTCGGTCGTGGCCTCATCGCCGACCCTGATTGGTGCAACAAAGCCCGATACGGCGATATCCGTGACATACGCAAGTGCATCTCCTGCAACACGGGCTGCGTCGCAAACCGGATCGGCGGCAACAAGCCGCTGCGCTGTGCGATAAACCCTGATCTGATAAATGGCGAGGCCTATAAAAAGCTGAAGGTCACAAAGCCCTGCCGCGTAGTCGTTGTGGGCGCGGGCACCGCCGGACTCGAGGCCGCCTGTACCGCCGCCGAGGTCGGCTGCAGCGTAACGCTTCTTGAGAAGCGCGACCATGTCGGCGGCCTGTCCGTTGAGATTTCGAAGATCCCCGCCAAGAAACGGCTCGGCGACTTTCCCGAATATCTCAGGCACCGCGCCGAAAAGCTCCCCAATCTGCGTATTATTACCGGAGTGGACACAAGCGTGGACATGTTAAAGTCCTATCTCCCCGACCTTGTGGTCAACGCGACCGGCTCCGTTCCGCTCCTCCCGCCGATCGAGGGTCTGCAGGAAAACCTAGGTAAAGAGAGTTCCTCGGTATTTTCCATAACCGATCTCATAAACAATATCGACAGCTATCCCGAGGATATGCGCGGTATGCGGGTGGCGATAATCGGCGGCGGCGCGGTCGGCCTTGATGTAATGGAATTCTTTGCCCCGAGAGGCGCGGAGGTCTCCGTGATTGAAATGCTGCCCGTCATAGGAAAGGATCTCGACGCCTCAACGGGGGCCTTCATGAAGGAGTGCATGTCGAAGTACGGCGTCAGGCAGATGGCCTGCACGAAGCTCCTGCGCGTGAACCCCGCTTCGTTCACGGTCGAGCATGACGGCCTGTCGGAAGAGCTTTCCTTCGATTACGGCTTTATCTGCCTCGGCATGAGGGCCAACGCTCCGCTGTGGGAAGACATACGCAGGGAGTTCGACGGCACCGATACCGAAGTCCTGAACATTGGTGACAGCGTCCGCGCAAGGCGCATCATAGACGGTACGGACGCTGGACGCCATCAGGTGCTGAACACGCTTGAGCGACTCGGTTACCTCAATTAATTCACTTTTCTCCATTTCATAATAGTCCTCCTTATCCCACTCTTTCCCCTCTGAAAGCGGCGGCCATCCGGCCGCTGTTTTCTTTGTCGGTGCGTTTATGCCTGCAGGGAAGCGCGGCACTTGAAAAATTAATAAATTTTTTGTATAATAGCAAAATACTATATAGTTCGGAAAGACATTAACTGCCGGAGATAAGGAAATTTTCTATGGAAAATAAAAAAAAGCCGGAAGGAAACTCCGCCGGAGCCCCGGACGGCGCCGCTTCTTCGGAAGCGCCCGAGCAGAAGACAAAACTCAGAAACTACCTTCTGAGCGGGGCTTTCCTGATCGCACTTATAGCAGTCACATTTTACGTTATTTTCAAAGATAACTCTGTTAGGGACATATGGGGCGTCCTGCGTCATGTCAACCTTTCCTATACGCTCGCGGGCGTGCTCTCGATGTTCGGTTTCATCTTTTTCCAGGGTGTCGTCATAGGTCTTTCAGCCCAATGCGTGCAGATTAAAATGTCTCTGTGGGAGATGATGCAGTACTCTTTCGTGGGCTTCTTTTACAGCGGCATCACTCCTTCCGCGATAGGCGGCCAGCCGATGCAGTTCTACCACATGTGCCGCGACCGCATGAGCATCTCCAAGGCGACGCTGATGCTCTTCGTGGCCAACCTCACTTATCAGATCGTGATTGTCGTGATGGGGCTAATCATGTTTTTTACCAAGCTCAGCTTTATTATTCAGGTCCGCCGCTCCGTCATTGTTCTGTTTTTTTTCGGTCTAAGCGTCAACCTCTTCATCCTGCTTATTATTCTCGGCGTTCTGATCTCGGAAAATCTTCTTCGGAACGTGCTGAACGGCTTCGTAGTCTTCCTTGCCAAAATCAAGATCATCAAAAATCCGGAAAGCGCGCATGAAAGTGTCGGTGCCTATCTCGACGAATTCAAAAGCGGCGTCGAACTGCTGAAAGAGAACAAGCTTCGCTTTTTTCTTATACTGCTGGCGACGAGCGCGCACTTCATACTCTACCATATCATCCCGTTTTTCGTCTACAGGGCGCTCGGTTTCCGCGGCTATACCTGTTTTGATTTTATCGCGATCAGCGCCGTCCTGTATGTCGCAATCAACTATTTCCCGCTGCCGGGATCGGTCGGCGCCGCCGAGAGCGGCTTCGTTGTCCTCTTCGCCCCTTATTTTGCAAAGCTGATTATGCCCGCCATGCTGCTTTCAAGGTTTATAAACTTCTATACGATGATTGTTATAAGCGGTGTATTTTCGGCCTTTGCACAGCTCCGCAAGCCCTACGATCTGTCGGACGAGGTTCACATTCTTAAGCGGAATCCAAGGTAAGCGGCACAAAAATTTAAAGAGCCTGAAAACAGGCTCTTTTTGTTTTCCCGCTCACCGGGCCGCCGCTTTGCTGTCGGCTTTTTTCCTTTTATCGGCGAAGAACAGTTCTTCCGTCGCAATGGCGATTTTCGTCACGGAAAAATCACAGTCGTATGGATAGATATAGTAGGTGTCCGTGAGCGTGTTGAGATCAATGCAGTCTCCGAACTTTCTGAGATAGTTATATTCTATGTGGCAGGAATACAGCGACGGAACGCTTTTCTCGACCCGGTAAGTGTGCCCTCCGTATCGGCCCTCAAGCACGAAACCGTTCATATCGTGCGTAAGTGTCGCCTTTCCGAGTCTTATATAGCCTTTTGAATTGGGCAGGGCGCAGGCCCTCACGGGGGCTTTGAAAAAATAGCTTCCGTTTTCGACCTCTTCGCGGATATTTTTTCGTTCCCACTCGAACCAGTCGGGGATATGCCGGAACTCCGTTTCTCCGTCAAGCGCGCGGAGCTCCGAGAACTCATCCATTTCCCACTCTTTTCCGCAGTTTCTGCATTTCAGCCTTGTCCCCAAGGAGGTCATGCGGTACTCTCTGCCGCAGTTCGGGCACTGGTAAAGGATTCTGTGGAGCCCGTTTGCCCGGAACGGGCTTTTCACCCTGACATTGTTCTCCTTTTGCCATGTGTAATCGTCATAGACGAATTTCTCGTTGATGCGGCGGTTAATTTCCTCAATCGTCAGACTTCCGATCTCATCGGACGTTATGATCTGCGTCAGAACCGCCTCAGTCCCCTTTACTCTGCGGTTTCCCGTATTCCAGAACGGCGAGTTGATGTGGTGTCCGTGGCAGATAAGCGTCACAACCGGAACCTTCAGGAGCTTCGCGAGCTTACCCAGCGATTCGGGAAGAACCGCGTTTGTTCCGCAGAGCGAATATCTCGCCTCGGGGTAGATTACCGCGATATCCCCGTGTTCCGCAACTCTTTTGAGCTGGCGTACAAGCGTAACGTCGTTCGTAAACTTCCGCTTGCAAATGCAGCCCACCTTGCGCATGAGCCATTCCTTTCCAATGAAGCCGTCTATCGCCACTACGTAATTAGCCCGCGCCGGAAAGATCGCCGCTGTCGCGACCTTGAAGTCCAGAAACGCGTTATGATTGCACAACAGCAGATACGGGGGCTTCAATCCCTCGGTATCGGTTTTAATTATTTTCGTTTTATGCAGCCACACCTCGGGAAAGCTCACTGCCCAGGTCAGCGGGCGGAGATAGTTCTTCTGCCTTTCTGCGGGCTTTGACATGTTGAAATGCGGCATGCTCTCTATTTCCAAATTAATATACCTCTTTATTCATAAGCGCTTGCCTCTGATAACAATATACGTCATACATTTTTGTAATTCAAGTAAAAGGCGGCCCAGGCTAAAAAACAATCGCCGGACAGACTTAAGTCCGCCCGGCGATCCGGTTTGAAATGCTCTTAATAGTTTTCGGCCTTTATTTCAAAGTATGCTCTGGAATGTCCGCAGACGGGGCAGACCTCGGGGGCCTCCGTGCCGTACTCGAGATGTCCGCAGTTGCGGCAGTACCATACCTTGATGTTCTCGCGCTTGAATACTTCGCTGTTCTGGAGGTTCTCGGCGAGCTTGATATAGCGCTCCTCGTGCGTCTTCTCGATTTTTGCCACCTCGGCAAGCTGATCGGCCAAAGCGAAGAAGCCCTCTTCCCGCGCGGTTTCAGCCATTTCCTTATACATCTCTGTCCACTCGTAGTGCTCGCCCTCGGCTGCCGCCAGGAGATTGTCGCCCGTTGTTCCAATGCCCCCGAGAGCCTTGAACCAGAGCTTCGCGTGTTCCTTCTCGTTTCCGGCGGTCTCCTCGAAAATTGCCGCGATTTGTTCATATCCGTCTTTACGCGCCTGACCGGCGAAATAGGTGTACTTGTTGCGCGCCTGGCTTTCGCCTGCAAATGCCTTCCACAAATTAGCTTCTGTCTTGCTTCCCTTGAGTTCCATAATGTTGCCTCCTATAAAATTATTGATTTTCTCTGCATTTCCTGCATATTCCTGTAAACAACAGATCGTGCCGCTCAACCGAGTGTCCGCTGCTGCGTTCGGCAAATTTGTCAAGAGCGGAGTCATATTCAATCTCCGTCATATCGTAAACGTTCCCGCATTCGCTGCAAAGAAGGTGTGCGTGCGGCGCCGTATTGGCATCGTAGCGTTCAACGGGAAAGGAGAGGCGGAGTATTTCTCCCCCGTCGGCGAGCCGGTTGAGGTTGCGGTATACTGTACCCAGACTCAGCGAAGGGTTGTCCGGTTTCAGCCAGCTGTATACCGTTTCCGCAGTGGGATGCATATTGGTGTTTCTCAGAGCTTCGTATATCAGTTCTCTCTGCCTTGAGTATCTCACTATAGCCATAACGCCCTCCTTCATATAACAGTAACGATTACTGTTATTAATTATAACAGGCTATTTTAATATTGCAAGCCTTTTTTCGTAATTTTTCAATTTATTTTTTTATAGACGTGAATATCGAAGGAGGCCTCCGTCTCGAGTCTGTCCAGGGCGTCAAGCCGCGCCGCGTTCCCGGGCGGAGTTTTCCAGAAATACGGCGTCATCGCAAAGAGGTCGGTAATCGTCTGTCTGTCCGGCAGCAGAATTCTCTTCTCGACCATCGCGGTCTTCTCCCGGGAAAAGCCCTCATAATCCGGGTTTGTCCTCTCGTTCTCGTAGGGTCTATCGTAGACCGCGCATTTCAGCTCCCAGAGGTGGCGCGGCGCGGGAACCACATAAATGAAATAGCCGCCGGCGCGCAGTACGCGTCCGAATTCCCCGATGCAGAGGGGCGAAAAGCAGTTTAGAACAATGTCTGCGCTGCCGTCGCCCAGAGGCAGGCGGTAGGCTGAGGCAACCGCGAATTCGGCACCCGCCACGCGTTTCGAGGCGAGCCTTACCGCCTCCTTGGATATATCTATGCCGGCTATGCGCGGCACTCTTCCCGTCTCGGAAAGAGCGGCGCTTATCCCCCCGGTATAATAGCCCTCTCCGCATCCGGAATCCAGGACCGCCGGACTTTCCGGGGCAAGCGATAAAATAAGGCCTGCAAGCGCTGTCCTCAACGGCTCATACAGCCCTCCAGAAAGGAAGCGGTTCCGGGCCCTCACCATATTTCTGTCGTCTCCGGGCTGTTTGGAGTGTTTCCTGTTCGCCGGCAGAAGATGTACGTATCCCTCTGAGGCAATGTCGAAGCGGTGCCCTGAGGGACAGAGGTATTCTTTTTCATTCCTTATCAGGCTCTCCCCGCAGACAGGGCATATAAACAGGCTCATCTCATCACCTCATTCAAACAGTCTGCCCTGCCAGGTATCGCGGGCAGCCATCAGCTTATCTATCGAACCGAGGACGCGCAGCTTGTCGCGGCTCCATTTTGGGGCTACGAGCGTCCTTCCGTCTCCGTCGCCTGTAAGGCGCTCAATGACGGTTTCCGGAGGCAGCAGCTCGAGCTGCCTCACTGCCGTGTCGACGTATTCCTCCGCTTCCATGGGTACATATTTCCCGCGCTCGTACGTCCGGCAGAGCACCGTGCCGGAAATCACATGCAGGAGCTGTATCTTTACGCCCTCAGGCCGAAGCTTTCCGAGGATGCGCGCCGTTTCTGTCATCATTTCCGGGCTTTCCCCCGGAAGGCCGTCAATAATATGGACGCTCACCCTGATGCCGCGTTTCTTTAGTGCAAGGTAGCCCCCGAGGAATTCCCCGAAGCTGTGGCAGCGGTTAATCCTCTCGGCCGTTTCGTCAAAAGCCGTCTGAAGCCCGAGCTCCACCGTCAGTTTTGTCCGGGAATTGAGCTCCGAGAGGTAGTCGAGAACTTGCGGGGGCAGGCAGTCGGCACGCGTGGCAACGGAGAGGCCACAGACGCCCTCCTGAGAAAGCGCCGTTTCAAACAGTTCCCTCAGTCTTGGAAGTTCGGCGTATGTGTTTGTATGCGCCTGAAAATAGGCTATAACCTCCGCTTCCGGCACCTTAGCCCGTATGCGCGAAAGCTCGTCCGCCAGCTGCTTTTTTATCGGCACCGAAGGACTTGCCGTAAAATACCCGCTGCCGCCGCTGCAGTAGATACAGCCGCCTCGTCCTTTTGTCCCGTCTATATTCGGGCAGCTGAGCCCTGCGTCTATTACGGCTTTATAGACCCTCAGGCCGTTCCTGCGGTTCTCGTAGCTCAGGCTCCTGTAGCGTTTATTGTCGTCCGAAAATGGAAAGGGGTTCATTTTCCGCCTCATTTTACAAGTATATTTATAATATTCTACATTCCGGCGGCATAATATTCAAGTCTCTGTCGTTTGTCTTGTGCAATCGGGCTGTTTGTGCTATTCTTTGAAAGATATTTACAGACACAGAAGAGGCAGAAAAATGAACACTTATCACGGGAGGCCCAAAAACTGCGGGGGCCGCATAATTCAGGAGATTCGCTCCTACGACCTGCTGGATCGCCTGAACATAGAATACGAGCGCGTCGACCATGAGGCCGCCGATACCATAGAGGTCTGCCTCGAGCGGGCGGCGGTGCTCGGGACAAGAATATGCAAAAATCTCTTTCTCTGCAACCGTCAGGAGACCGTCTTCTATCTTCTCACGCTCCCGGCGGACAAGCAGTTCAAAACCTCGGTTGTATCCGCCCAGCTCGGCGTCGCCCGCCTGCACTTTGCGGACGAGAAGTACATGGAGCAGTTCCTTGACCTTCGTCCCGGCAGCGTCAGCGTTCTGGGTCTGATGAACGACAGCGAAAAGCGCGTCAGGCTTCTCATCGACAGGGAAATTCTGAATCAGGAATACTTTGCCTGTCATCCCTGCATAAATACGTCAAGTCTCAAATTCAGGACTTCGGAGCTTCTTGAAAAGCTGCTCCCCGCAATGGGGCACGAGCCCACGTTCATAACCCTGCAAGGCTGATCGGCATTGACACCGAGATGAAACTGCCGCCGCGGGAGCATATGTCCCGCGGCGGCAGTTCAATATATGCCTCATTCCCCGTAAACAAGGGTATCGCTGTCAAAGGTCCTCGGGATTGAGTAGTTTTTCAAAAAGCTGTCCGACACCCAAAAGAAGGTTTCGTCGCAATAGTTCAGTCTGTCCGGAACAGGATCCCCCCAGGTGCAGTCGACATTGTAGTAGCTCCCGCCGACCTCTATACGCGACCAGGCGTGGCCGTCCCCGTTGATCTTTCCCGTCATGCACTCCATCCTTACCCCGGCCAGATTGCAGAGGCAGTTATACATCGACGTATAGCCCTGGCACACAGCCGTCCCGAGCACGGCGGCGTCGTAGCCGTTGTAGTACCGGCAGGAATTATCGTACTTCATGTGGTATGCCATATAACGGTACAGGACCAGAGCCTTATCCTTATCTGTCATATCCGCTTTAAGTTCGCCGTCCCCATACAGTCCCTTTACGATCTCCCCGCACTTTTCGTTGAAAGCCGTGATCTCTGTCTTGACGTCGGCGTCCGAAAGCCCGAAGCTGTTGGAAAGTGTAAGTTCAAAGGTCGGGTCGTGGCAGCATCCGCCGGAGTCGTAGCTGTATTCGACTCTCACCTCCCAGATGTTGAGGAAAGAGGCATATTCCATATAGCGGAACATTGCGAAATTGTACGCGTCCTGAATCCGGTTCATAATGTCCTGTATATCCGCCTTCGAACAGTCGGTATCCACCGTATAGCTATCCGCAAAAACCGTGTTTGTCAGCATGTAGCTCCATGCCTGCACATAGTCGTCGTAGCCGGTGAATGTCTTCGGCCTGCCGACGTTATAGTGGCTCCATTCCGGAACAAACGAACTCCAGTTTGGTTTTCCGACCTTGCCGCTCAGCCTGTAGAGCATGACGCAGGCGTCGCAGCGCTTCACCTCCGCATTCCCGTCAAAGGAAAGGATGCCGTCCGCGTTTTCGATGCCGCTGATTATGCCGTAATCATACAGGGTATTGGCAATCGCCGAATGTGTGTCGGAAAACGCGTCCGTCTTCGTATCGGTACTCATCTTATAAATATGGACGATATAACTGCCTATCTCATCGCGCGTCGCATACGCGCCCGGATCGGTGCCGGAAGCGATTATGCCCTTGTCCTCGGCCCATGCCATTATGTCCGAATACCAAGGTACGGTTTTCCCCGAATATCCCGAACAGGTGATTCCGGCCATCGAGCAGACCATTTTGAGCGCTTCGGAGCGCTTTACCGGATTCTGCGGAAGAAAGGTCCCTGCGCCGCAGCCGTTAACGATGCCCTGATCGTACATTGCGTTGACCGCAGTAAAGTAGTACTGGGTGGCAGGGACATCGCTGAAGGCCTGATCCGCCGCGCCAGCTTTCGCGAAGGGCATAAAGCCGACAAGCAATGAAAAGGCGGCGAACGCACCGATCAGCCTTAATAGGACTTTTTTCATAAAGAACCTCCCCCGCCGGAAAACTGCGTTAAAAGCATTATTTGCTCTTCAGCCCTTTACACCACTTTATCCTCCGAAACCAAAAAACATCAAGCCGCGAATTCAAAGAATTCAGGGCTTTTTAATCTTACGGCAGGAATGCCTTCAGATAGATTTCTACGTCGCCGACCGCGCGCTCATACGCCTTATACGCGCCTCCTCGCACCGCCCAGTCGAACATGACCCCCCGGCTGATACGCAGTATCGTCTCCGCTATCCCGGAAGAAGGCAGGCTGCTCACGATTTCTCCCTCCCGAAGTGCCCGCTCAACCAGCTCGAGCACATACGCGTTCATCGGACGGTCGGGTCCGAGAACGCTCCGGCCGCCCGTTTTCAGTTGAATCCTGAGCTCCTGCTGCCAGAGAAGAAGTTCGCCCTCGTTATAGTCGCGCATAATCCCAAGAGTCAGCGAGTCAGATTCCTCATCAAAGAGCCCCTCATGGTTCCCGCACTGATTCCCAATGATAGCATAAATCGCTTCAAGTGCGGAGCCAAAGGTCCTTCTGCGCGCCCTGGTGACTATTTCCTCGTCGAAAAAACGGTATGCCTCGAGCAGCAGGTCCTCCTTGGACGCATAGTAATGGTAGAAGGTCCCGACCGAAACGCCTGCCTCGCGGCAGATGTCCCTGATGCAGACCTCGTCCATATCCCTTTTCGAAAAGAGCTTCAGGCCTGTGTCGAACAGCCTGCGCCTCGTTCTGATCGCCTGTTCCTTTCGCGTCAGCTTTTCCGGAACAAAATTTTCCATAGTATTTTCCTGTCTGAATTATATATTTTACCAAATATATGACGGGGGACTTGACATCATACCGGCATACTGTTATAAAAATTTTATCGAATTATGTTCAATGAAAATTGTTCATCGAATCATTGCCCTCAGAATATATCATTGTCTGTCTTTTTGTCAATATGGAAATACCGTATAAAAGTATTGCTTTAAAGGGGGCAGCGCGGCGCGCTGAAGCGCTTCGCCACCGTTGACTATGTTCGGACGGACAGGAAGCCTTACGGAGATATTCTCCTTATATAAATACACCGCAGGACTACGAGGCTCTCTGCGGAAAGGAGCTCTTGTATTGAATATATCATTGGAAGAGGCAATACTGCGGATAAAAAACAGGCTCGATCCTCTGCCGCCGAAAAGTGTGCCGCTTATTGAGGCATTGGGCCTGATAAGCGCCGGCGAGCTGATTTCGGAGATCGATCAGCCGCCCTTCCCTCGCTCCCCCTATGACGGCTACGCTCTCCGCTCCTGCGACAGCGCGGGGGCCTCGGCCTCCTCTCCTTCGGAGCTGAGAATCATCGGCAGGAGCTATGCCGGAAAGCCGTCGGGAGTTTCCGTCGGGCACGGAGAGGCGGTCCGCATAATGACCGGAGGGGAAATCCCGGACGGATCGGACTGCGTCGTCGCCCAGGAAAAGACCGACTGGGGAGAAGCTCTGGTAAAAATATTCACCGAGCTCAGGCCCCTTGAAAACTACTGCGGGCGCGGCGAGGATTTTGCACTGGGCTCCCGCCTCGTCTCCGGCGGAACGCCGGTCACCGCCGCGGTCATAGGGGTCGCTTCGGGCGCCGGATATACCGAGATTTCGGTCTTCCCAAAGCCCTCTGTCGCCCTGATTTCGACCGGCGACGAGCTTGTACCCCCCGGCAGTGCACTGGGCAGGGGGCAGATATATGATTCGAACACGGCGCTTCTTGAGGCAAGACTCTCGGAGCTGAAAATCCCGTTTGCCGCAAGATCGTATGTGGCGGACGACCTCCCGAAGCTTAAACGGGCCTTTGAAGCGGCGAGCGGGAACTCAGATATGATAATAAGTACGGGTGGGGTCTCGGCAGGAGAGAAGGACCTCGTCCCCGCCGCGCTCAAAAGTCTCGGCGCGGAGATGGTCTTCCACGGCGTCTCAATAAGACCGGGCATGCCCTCAGCCTTTGCTCTCCTTCACGGCAGGCCGGTTCTCTCACTGTCCGGCAATCCCTCCGCGAGCGCCGTCTCCTTCGAGCTTCTTGCGCGGACAGCCTTCGCGGTGCTCGCTTCGAATCCTCTGCTGGAGGCCCGGAGATCGGAGGCCGTGCTCACAAAGCCGTTAAGGCAAAGACGTTCGGGGCGGCTCTTCCGGCACGCTCTCATGCGGGACGGGAAGCTCCTGCTGCCGGGCGAACAGGGCAAGGGCCAGCTCAAAACCATGATAGGCTGTAACTGCATTGCGGAGCTCCCAATGGGCGACGCGGTTCTCCCCGCCGGGAGCACCGTCAACGTATACATGCTGGAGGCGAATTGATATGGCGTCCAATAGGGTAACTCCCGTTATTCTCGCGGTCAGCGGTGTGAAAAACTCGGGTAAGACCACGCTCATTGAACGCCTCCTGCCGCTGCTCTCGGAAAAGGGCATACGCACCGCGGTCATAAAGCACGACGGCCACCGCTTTACCTCGGACACACCGGGGACGGACAGCTTCCGTTTTTTTAACGCCGGCGCCTGCGGCTCAGCCGTATTCGATGCCGAGAAATTCACCGTTTCGCGCCGGGCTACGGTCACGGAGGCCGAGCTCTCGGTCTTTTTCCCGGATGCCGACCTGATACTGCTTGAGGGCTTCAAGGACTCGGTTTATCCTACAATTGAGCTCGTACGCGCCAGAGTCTCCGAAAAGCCCGTATGCAATCCAAGCAGCTGCATCGCTCTCGTCAGCGATCTCGCGCTTGTGACGGTTCTGCCGCTTTTCGCGCCGGACGCTTACGGGGAGATTGCCGGCTTTATCGGGGGACTATATCAATACTGATCTCCATTAAAGCTACGGCAGAGCGCCAGGGTAAGAGAGCACGACGACGACAGGGAAGCTTTCAATATCCGCCTTTCCGTACAGCGTCAGATGCCTCTACGACATGGGCTTTCCGCTGATTTCTCCGGCTTTTGCCATGTCCGCTCTGCTGAAGTTGTCCCCAGTTACGATAAACGCAGAGAACCGGCCTTTTCGGAGGCCGGTTCTCTGCGCTGTTTGACTACTTTTGATTGTTGACGACCGCGTCCATATATTCTGAGATCGCCATTTTTATATCTTTCTCCGACTTATAGCGGCGGTCGGTGTTGTCAACATCGACACTCAGAGTCGGGATGCCGAAAGTGTCCGTTATGGAGTCCGTGACCAATTTTTCCGCTGCCCAGGAGTGCCGGCACCCCGCGTTGCCCAGAAAGATTGAGACGTCGGCTCCGTATTCGCGAACGGCCCCGGAAGCCATATCGCTCAGTTCGAACGCTGAAACCGCCGCGCCGTGGACAGACGAGCCGGTGAGCATTCTCCTGCACATGAGTTCCAGGCAGGCCTCTCTGTCGTCGAGCTCCCCGAAGAAGTCGCGAGTCCTGAGAAAAAAGCCGTCTGCGACGGTGACGGCTCCGAATTCCGTCTCCAGCCAGTCGGTGATGTCTATGCCCTGCCAAAAAAGGTTCTGCAGCAGCAGCACCCTGTGCTTTTCCCCGGTGGGGCAGGGGCTCTCGCCCTTAGCCGCGCGCGCACGGCATATCCGGAGTTCTTCCTCCAGCTGCTTTAGCATCGGCTCGGTAGGTGACATGGCGTTCATCAGCTCGTTCCACACCGCCATGTGCGAGGACATAGGGCAGGGCCTGTTTTTGCGCAGGCGCGCGCATTCGTTCAAAAGCTCTCCAGCTCTGTTCGAGAGCTCCATACGGTATTTCAGTTTGTTCCAGTCGAGCTTTTCCCCGGTGACGTTCTCGAGGAAATCAAGGAACGATTCCAGCTGCGTCGCGACATAGCCGAGGCTTCTGTCGTTTATCCTCATCGGGATGTCAAAGTTGAATGCCGGGGCCTCCGCGAAACGGCTCATCACGAAATAGGCCGTCCGCGCGCTGTCGCAGGGTATGGGTACCGAAACATAGGCGTCGGGAGCGACCCCGAGCTTTCCGCTGATCATCGCTCCAATTTCCGCTCTGTTTAGCGCACAAAAATCCTGATCGACACGCCTGTCCGTCTCCCCGATAAATTTTGCCGTCAGTTCCGGGTTCTCGGAAAGCCTCGCAGGGATCAGGTCCAGGCAGAGCGGAACGCAGTCCATTGCGTAGATGAGTTCCATCGGCAGGGGACCGCTCACAAAAATAAGCTTTTTCCCTTCCGTTTTTGCGGACTGCACCGTTTTCCAGTAATCGGCGTCACTGGGACGGAATTTTTTTCCGGAATTCTCCCTATGCTTTTCGGAGATACTGCACATAGTGTCAATAACCGACATTTCCCTGCCGCAAGCGGCCTCGGCGATGCTGCCTACTTCGTCCATTTCAGCGCCCCTCAGACTTTGTTTTCTTATCGAAATAATAGATAATCTCGTCGCCTATCCTGTCCAGAGGAAGCTGCCGCACAATGCCGCCGCGCTTGAAAGCCTCCATAGGCATCCCGTAAACCACGCAGCTGTCTTTGTCCTGCCCAATCGTATAGGCTCCGGCACCGCGCATCTTCGTTATGCCCTGAGCGCCGTCCGCCCCCATACCGGTAAGTATGACGCCAACGGCGTCCTTCCCCGCTGTATCCGCGACCGAGTCGAACAGCACATCCACCGAGGGACAGTGCCCGCTGACCTTCTCGCCGCGCTGGCTTCGGACGTAATAGCCCTTCTCGTCCTTCTTCAGCGTCATATGAAATTCGCCTGCCGCGACAATGATTTTTCCCTGTTCCACCCTGTCGAGATCGCTGGCCTCTTTCGCGGACATTCTGCATACCCTGTCGAGACGCTGGGCGTACAGGCTTGTAAAGCTCGCCGGCATGTGCTGTACGATGACTATGCCCGGCGTTGTCGGAGGCAGATTTTTCACAACCGCGAGTATCGCCTCCGTCCCTCCCGTCGAGGCTCCTATGGCGATTATCGCCCTGCTGTCCGCCCTGACGGAGGTCATCGCCGAGATGCGCGATACCAGCGAGGTGGCCGCGCTCTTCACGCCGCTCTGCACCTTTGCGCCGGCCGCTACCTTTACCTTTGCCCCCAGTTCGTCAAAAAATGCCGACGCGGCCTCAGGCGTTGCCTCGGTCGGTTTCTTCACAAAGTCGACCGCTCCCGCGCTCATTGCGTCCAGAGCGTTGATCGGCAGGGAGCTGACGACAACAACCGGCACCGGATGCTGCGGGATAAGTTTCTTTAGAAATTCTATGCCGTTCACGCCCGGCATCTCAATGTCCAGCGTCACGACGTCCGGCTTTAGGTCAATAATCTTGCGCATGGCATCGTCCGCATTTATGGCGGCCCCGATTATTTTGATGTCCGGGTCTTTGGTCAGGGTCAACTGGAGTTTGGTCCGAAAAAGGACGGAATCGTCTACTACCAGAACGCGAACTGACATCATATATCTCCTCCCGTCGGGCGGCAGTCCGCCGCTAATACTCTTATTATGCTATATTTTTATAAAAAAGCAAGCCAAAATGGGCAGAAAATAGCGCTTGATTTCCTATTTATCCTATAGTATAATAGGGTTTAAGGGGGCGATTCAAATTGAAGATTACCACAAAGGGCAGATATGCTCTGCGCATCATGGTTGATCTTGCCAAGCAGAATTCCGACGGTTTCATTCCGCTTAAGGACATCTCTGCGCGTCAGGATATCTCGGAAAAATACTCCGAAATGATAATAGGCCTCCTTGCAAAGGCGGGACTGGTTATGAGCTCCAGAGGAAAAGGCGGCGGATACAAGCTCGTCAAGGCCCCCGAGCTCTATTCCATCGGTTCGGTCCTGAAGGCGGTGGAGGGAAGTCTGGCTCCCGTTTCCTGCCTTGAACAGCCGGAGGTCGTCTGCCCGCGCGCCGGGAGCTGCATTACGCTTCCGATGTGGCGCGAACTCGACAGGCGAATAGACGAATATCTGGAGAGCGTATCCATAATGGATTTGGTCAATCAGACCAATCTTGCGGGGAGCCCCAACAGTATATAAAAACAGGCAAAAATCTTGTGCAAACATACCAATTCATTTAATAACCTATAAACTTTGTAGGTTAGTATTGACTTCTATTGATGGGAGTGTTATTATTCCTATAGAACCTATAGGTAATTCAGGCGGAATTGCCGCCCGGAAAGGGAATAAGAGCTTATGCGCATCAGTGAACTTCAGGACAAAATCGTCAGGCTGAAAGCGGAAAAGGATATCTGCCTACTCGCCCACTCCTATCAGGAGAGGGAAATCACGGAGATCGCCGATTTTACAGGAGACTCCTTCGGGCTCAGCCTCGAGGCCTCCAGAGCCCCGCAGAAGACGGTCATAATGTGCGGCGTCCGTTTTATGGCCGAGACGGTAAAGATTTTGTCGCCGGAAAAGCGGGTCTATCTTGCAAATCCCCTTGCGGGCTGTCCAATGGCCGAGCAGATGGACAGGGAGATGACGCAGGCGATGAGGGAAAAGTACCCCGGATACACCGTCGTCTGCTATGTCAACACCACGGCCGAGACAAAGACGGTCTGCGACGTCTGCGTGACCTCCTCCTCGGCTGTAAAAATTATCGAAAAGCTTGAAAACAACAACATCTTATTCATTCCCGACAAAAGTCTGGGGACCTATATCGCCTCACAGCTCCCCGATAAGAATATAAAGCTCGTCCAGGGCGGCTGCCCGACACATCTGAGGGTCGGCAGGCGCAATGTTGAAAAGGCGAGGGCGGCCCATCCGCAGGCCAAGCTTCTGGTCCACCCCGAATGCCTCCCCGAGGTAACGCAAAACGCCGATTTTGTCGGTTCGACCACCGCGATAATAAACTACGCGCTCAAGTCCGACGCAAAGGAATTTATAATCGGGACTGAGCTCTCGATTCTCGAGCATCTGCAGTACGAGTGCCCCGAAAAGCGCTTCTATCCTCTTTCAAACGACCTCGTCTGCCACAACATGAAGATCACCACGCTTATCGACGTATATAACACCCTTACCGGCGCTGGCGGCGAGGAGATCGTGCTCGACGAGGACACTCGGTTAAAAGCGAAAAAATGCATCGACCGTATGATAGAGTTGGGATAAAAAACTAAGAAGGAGTAGATAAAATGAAAGTTTATGCAGACAATGCGGCTACAACGCAGGTCAGTGAAACTGCGCTTGCCGCCATGCTCCCTTGTTTCAGGGACAGCTACGGCAACCCTTCCAGCCCCCACAGCAAGGGTCAGGAGGCGGCCAAGCTCCTTATCAGGGCCAGGGAGACTATGGCGGAATATCTCGGCGCCGACAGTCCGAGTGAGATCATCTTCACCTCCGGCGGCAGCGAAGCAGACAATCAGGCCATCACGACGGGCGCATATCTCGGAGCCAAAAAGGGCAAAAAGCACATAATCTCCACCAAATTTGAGCATCATGCGGTTCTCCATACTCTTAATAAGCTGGAAAAAGAGGGCTTTGAGGTTACTCTCCTCGACGTCCACGAGGACGGCATCGTAAGGCTTAGCGAGCTCGAGGCCGCCATACGCCCCGACACCGCTCTTGTGACAATCATGTTTGCGAACAACGAGATCGGCACGATTCAGCCCATTCGCGAGATTGGCGCGCTCTGCCGCTCCAAGGGCGTTCTTTTCCACACCGACGCCGTCCAGGCCGCAGGGCATCTGCCCGTCAACGTAAAGGAGCAGAACATTGATATGCTCTCTCTGTCCGCCCACAAGTTCCACGGGCCAAAGGGTGTGGGTGTCTTCTATTGCAGGAAGGGTATCCCGATCACCACCCTCATCGAGGGCGGCGCTCAGGAGCGCGGCAAGCGTGCGGGAACCGAGAACATGCCCGGAATCATGGGCATGGCCGCAGCTTTCAAGGAGGCTTGCGACAACAGGGAAGCGGTCGCTCCGAGGGTCACCGCAATGAGAGACAGGCTCATAGACGGCCTCCTTCAGCTGCCCGAGGTAATATTAAACGGCGACAGGACGAACAGGCTGCCCGGCAACGTAAACGTCTCAATTAAGGGCATTGAGGGCGAAAGCCTTCTGCTTCTGCTGGATCAGGCCGGGGTATGCGGCTCCTCCGGAAGCGCCTGCACCTCCGGCTCACTCGATCCGAGCCATGTGCTCCTAGCGATCGGCCTGCCGCACGAGGTAGCCCACGGCTCGCTAAGGCTGTCGCTTTGCGAATACAACACCGAGGAAGAAGTCGACCACATCCTGCAGGTGCTGCCGCCCATTGTGGAGCGGCTTAGAAATATGTCTCCGGTCTGGAAAAGAATGAAGGAGGGCAAATAAGATGCTGTACAGCGAAAAAGTAATGGACCATTTCACAAATCCCCGCAATGTCGGAGAGATTGAGAACGCCGACGGCGTCGGTGAAGTCGGCAATTCAAAATGCGGCGATATCATGAAGATTTACCTCAAAATCGACGACGGCATAATTACGGACGCAAAATTCAACACCTTCGGCTGCGGCGCCGCGATTGCCACCAGCTCCATGGCTACCGAGATGATCAAGGGCAAGTCCATAGAAGACGCCCTGAAGCTCTCCAACAAGGCTGTTGCCGAGGCTCTGGACGGGTTGCCCCCGGTCAAGCTCCACTGCTCCGTGCTCGCCGAGGAGGGTGTAAGAGCCGCTCTGCAGGACTATTATACAAAGCGCGGAGAGGAAATGCCCGAAGAGTATAAGCCCCACTGTGCCGGTGACTGCGCCGAATGCGAGATCTGATAACCGAAAAAACGCCGCCTCCGGGTTTCTCAGCCCTCAGGCGGCAAAAAAATAATTTCCTTATATCCCCATGGGCGGCTTGCGGACCCCGGCACTTTGCTTTATAATATCTTTGGAGATACTGTATGTTACAGTGGGAAAATAGGAAGGAGTATTTGATTTATGAGCGATATTGAGACCCACGAGCACACGCATGACCACGGGCACCCCCACGATCACGAGCACCCCCATGAACACGGCGGGGAACATAAGCCGCAGTCGGCAGACGAGAATATCGCGCTGCTGAAATATATGCTCGAGCACAACCGTCATCACGGCGAGGATCTGCACGAACTTTATCATTCTCTGGAAGCGGCGGGCAACTCGGAAGCGGCCGCCCTGGTCAGCGAGGCTCTGCATTACTACGACCACGGCAACGAGAAGCTTGCCGATGCGCTTAAACTATTGTGAGGTGAATAAAATGTGTCTCTCCACTGCATATGAAGTCGGAAGCGGGAGCGACAAGCTCATCTGCGACCGCGTTACAAATGTCACCGTTGAGGACGGCAGCGTCAGGCTAACCACTCTTCTCGGATCCGAAACCGTAGTCAAAGGAGAGCTCAGGAGCGTCGATCTTGAGCGAAACGTCATAAAAATAGCGGCAAAATGATTAAAATAATGGTAGATTTGAAAAATCGACAAATTAGGTATTGACAAATTGGCTATGATGCTGCATATAATAGCACATAAAGCAAAGGCGCTGTAAGTTAGTCTTACAGCGCCTTTTAATATGATATGCGCCTTTACGGGCGCGCGGTGGGACAATGAGGTCGGGATCGCTCTGTGCGGTCTTGTCCTCTTTGTTATTTGAACTGCAAAGGGGGTGTCATTTTGAAAAATCAGGTTCATCCGCAGGCTGCAGGCAGGGATAAGGTCATCTCAATCCTTGCGCTCTATACCTTTTCGATTCTGATCATTTTGGCGGGCGCCGTCTTCAGCGTAATCAGCGTTGTAGACAAAGTCAGTATTCCAGTTCTGTCGTCGCAGATTCCCGGCGTAGTTTTCGGCGCGGTTGTTATCTTTCTCGGCGTGAGGTATCTGATCTCGGTCGGGAAATTGAAGGCGGAGGTCTATAAGGCCGACACGAAGTTTTCCTGGAGCAACTTCAGAAGAGTCAGGTAACGAGATCGTTTATTATTTTTGATGAGGTGAAAATATGAAAAGGTTTGGAAAAGTATTCGGCGTTTTGTTAATTGTGATGCTTGTGGCCTCTCTCTTCTCGGTCTCAGCGTTTGCCGCGGGGGCGGACCCCACCGGCGCTTCCTATGTCGCGACCACCGGCAAAGAAACGCTCGGCGATGTCGCCACCATGGCGAATAAGGCTTATTACGGCGCCAACTTCACGTGGGTCATGATCTGCGCNTTNATGGTNTTCTTCTTCCAGTGCGGCTTTGCAATGGTTGAAACCGGCTTCTGCCGAGGAAAAAACGCCGCGCACACGATCACGATGAACTTCATGGTTTTTCTTGTCGGCGCTGTCGGCTATTTCCTCGTCGGCTTCGCTCTCCAGATGGGCGGCAGCGGCGGCGCGGCCGGCTTGGGTACCGGAGGGAGCGCGCTCAACGGCATGTTCTCCATCCCCGGTTTTGGCGGCATTCTCGGCTATAAGGGCTTCTTGCTCAGCGGTACTTACGACGCCGGAATATATGCGCTCTTCTTCTTCCAGATGGTGTTCATGGACACGACCGTAACGATTCCCACAGGGGCAATGGCGGAGCGCGTGAAGTACTCCGCGGTTGTGATTACCTCTTTCTTTATCTCAATGTTCCTGTATCCTCTGTACGGTAACTGGGTATGGGGCGGCGGCTGGCTCTCCACCCTCGGCGCCAACTTCGGCCTTGGTCACGGCGCTGTCGACTTCGCTGGCTCCGGCGTGGTGCACTGCATGGGCGGCATGCTCGCGCTTTCCGGTGCCATTGTGATCGGCCCCCGTATCGGTAAATTCAAAAAGGACGGAAGTGCAAGAGCTTTTCCCGGCCATGACATCCCGATGGCCATAATCGGTACGATAATCCTGTTCTTCTGCTGGTTCTCCTTCAATGCCGGCTCAACTCTGAACGCCTCCGATTCCAGGCTTGCGATCGTGGCTACCAACACCATGATATCCGGCGCGGTCGGCGGTCTTGTCGCGATGTTCTTCATGTGGGTCAAGTACGGCAAGCCCGATCCCTCCATGACGGCAAACGGCACACTGGCCGGACTCGTGGCAATCACGGCTCCCTGTGCGTTCGTAAACGGCATCTCCTCGGCAATCATCGGCTTTATCGCCGCGCTCCTTGTCTGTTCTGCGGTTCCTTTCTTTGAAAACAAGTTCAAACTCGACGACCCTGTCGGCGCGATTTCCGTTCACGGCGTAAACGGCATGTGGGGCATAATTGCCACCGGCCTCTTTGCCGACGGAAAATACGGCGACGGCATAAACGGCGTCCCGGGCGGCGTGACCGGACTTTTCTTTGGAAACGCTTCCCAGCTCGTCGCCCAGCTTATCTCTTGTGCCGTCCTCATCGTATGGGGCTTCGGCGTTTCCTTCCTGTTCTTCAAGCTTCTCGACAAGGTGTGGGGACTCCGCGTCTCTCCCGAAGCCGAACTTGAAGGCCTTGATATCCCCGAAATGGGCGTCCTCGCGTACCCTGACAGCCAGATGGTCCGGGGCGATCTCGACTTTGATTCCTCCGACAATGCGGAGATCAAACAGCTCAAGAGATTCAACTACTCGGTTCCCAAGAAGGCCCCCGCTCCCAAGGTGAATGTTGAAAATGCTGTCCCCGTTGAACTTGTCACCGCGCCAAGGACGCCCATTGCTTCCGATATAAAAATGACAAAGGTCGATATTATCACAAAGCAGTCCAAGTTTGAGGCTCTCAAGACCGCGATGAACCAGATAGGCGTTACCGGTATGACTGTGACGCAGGTCCTCGGCTGCGGCATGCAGAAGGGCAAGACGGAGTACTACCGCGGGGTTGAGACCGAGGTCAACCTCCTGCCCAAGGTGCAGGTTGAGATCGTCATCGCCAAAGTTCCTGTCAGGACGGTCATCGAGGCCGCAAAGAGCGTCCTCTATACCGGTCACATAGGCGACGGAAAGATCTTCGTCTACGACGTTGAAAACGTCGTCAAGGTCCGCACCGGCGAAGAGGGTTACGACGCCCTCCAGGACGAGGAATAATACAGCGGTAAAAAACGTGGCCGGAGGCTTTAGTCTCCGGCCACGTTTTTTTTACGCGCATATAATGTTCTGAGGTGATGCGTAATGTCCAGCTTTAAATGTATACCGGGAGAACAGCTCGCCTATATCGCTTCCACGACGGCTATCGCCCTGTCGGAACAGTTCGATAACGACGACATCAACATCCTCAGCAGTTTTTTCAGTGCTATCGGCGATAATCTGGGCATAATCGCGGCTCAGCGGCAGGCCTGCGCCCCCGACGGCAAAGCCTGAAGCTCCACCGTTTTTGTCGCCGTTTTTCTGCAGAACTCCGCATCGTGCTCAACGAACAGCATTGTCGCCCCGCACTCCGAAAGCAGCTTTTCGATCTGAATGCGCGAAACGACGTCCACAAAGTTCAGCGGCTCATCCCATACGTAAAGATGCGCCCTCTCGCATAGGCTCCGCGCAATCAGCGTCTTTTTCTTCTGCCCTTCGCTGAAGTCGGACATATCCTTTTCGAACTGTGCCCGCGAAAAGTCCAGCTTCCTCAGCATCGCCTTGAAAAGGCTCTCGTCTATCCCGCTTTTCAGCGCATAATCCGAGAGACTTCCCCTGAGAAAGGACGTGTCCTGCGGAACGTAGGAAAGGATTAGCCTGCTTCCCGTTTGCAGCTTTCCGGTGTGTTCGATGTTCTCTCCGCAGATGAGCTTCAGTATGCTCGACTTTCCGCTCCCGTTTTTCCCCCGGAGCGCGATCCTGTCACCCCGAACGATTTCAAAGCTCAGGCCGCGGCAGACCGCTCTGCCGCCATAGCATATGCTCACCTCGTCAAGCGAAAGAAGCCTGTCTGTAAAATATCCCAACGGAAACAGTTTCAGCTCTCCGCAGTCCTCGATATTCCCGAGAAGCTTGGCTTTTTCCCCGATTTCTTCACCCCGGCGGTTTTCAATGGTCTTTGACCGCTTCATCATTCTGGCGGACTTGCTGCCGATATAGCCTCTGTCCGGCTTCAGACCGGAATTTCTTGTTCCGAATTTTGTCTTCTCGACCTTGTCCGCCCAATCTGCACTGCGCTTTGCTGCGGTCTCAAGGCGTCTGATATCCTTTTTCAGTACTTCNTTTTTCGCGAGCTCAAAGCTGTCCTGCCGTTCTTTATTCCGCTGCCATGACGAAAAATTACCCTTTTGTATCTCTATATCCGTCTTGTTTATTGACATCATATGGTCCACGCAGCCATCCAGGAACGTCCTGTCGTGCGAGACCAGTATGAAGCCCTTTTTCGAGTTCAGGTAGCGGCTCACCGTCTCCCTGCCCTCAATATCGAGGTGGTTCGTAGGTTCGTCAATCAGGAGAAAAGCGTTTTCCCTCAGAAACAGCGCCGCGAGAAGAAGCTTCGTCTTCTCTCCGTTCGAAAGCGTCCGGAAGGGGCGGTGCAGCGCTTCTTCCATCAGCCCCAGTAGACTGAGCTCGCGGACAAGCTCCCAGTTTTGGTAGTCGCCCAAAATTCCGGCGATAACGTTTTCAGCCAAAGCCTCCGGATCGGACACCTCATACGGGAAGTACTCAAAGTCAACACTTGCAGTTATGCTGCCCCCATAAGGATATCTCCCCTCAAGCAGCTTCAGCAGCGTCGTCTTTCCCCTGCCGTTGCGCCCGGTCAGCCCGAGCTTCCAATCCGTATCTATGCAAAAGCTCACGTCCTCAAATATATTGTCGAAGCCCCCCTCATAGGCGAAAGTCAGCTTTTTTGCTTCAATCATTGACATGTTTCTCCATCTCCCAGCATAAAAAGTGGCCGCAGGAAAGCTAATACTCCTGCGGCCCAATACAATAAGTCCACCGTCAAAAAAATGCGGAGACGGTGAAAAACTAGAAGACGGGGAGAGCCATAACCTTCCTGCCGGGTACGACAAAAGCGGCGGTATTAAGCCGTCCGATTTCACACGTGCCCAAATTATCACAGGATCAGTTACGCATCTTCCCAACTCCAAACCTGATTTTAATCTATTATAGCATGTAAATAAATGTCTTTCAAGCCCTAAAGAAAAATGCCGCCGAGTCCGCCGTGCGGAAGTGCCGCCTCTATGCGCGGATAAAGCCCCTCGGCCGTTTCCCGCAGATACCGCGCGGCGGCTTTGTCCCTTATGCCAAGCCCGGCGCAGACACCGGCCGCAGCCTCCGCCAGTGCCCTTTTCGCCGGTGTTGCGCTCAGTGTCCCGAAGAGTTTCTCCAGGCGCGTTCTGTCCTTCTCCGTCATCCGGAGCTTTAGGACGCTTTCACCGGCAAGCGAAAGCCCGACCGCGTTCACGGCCAGCGGCTCATAGAGGTTGATGAGAAGGCCGCGGTAGTCCCTGCAATAGCTCTCCAGAAGGCCGACGGCAGTGCCTTTGTCGAAACGGTGCACAAAATCATTTTCGATGATGATTCGGCGCAGGTATTCGTTGATAAATTCTATGCCCAGAAATTCGTCTCCGAGCGCACGGCAGAGCGGATAGTCGATATCGCAGGGAATATCGTGGGCAAAAAAGCGGCTGTCATAACGCCTGAAAAAGCCGCCTATTTCTCTGAGCGTATCCCTGTATGCTATGTTCCCGAAATCCGGAGCACCGGCGCAGGCCGCGCTGTAGAGGCGTTTCCCGATCTCCGTCTGCTCCGCGACAGCCTTCTGCGCGAGCAAAAACAGCGCGTCCGGGTCTCCCGACAAAAGCAGCTTCCGCGACTTTCCGCTCCGCCTGAAATAGAGCTCCAGACAGAAGCAGATCGATTTTAGAAGTTCCTGTGCGGTCTCGGTCCTTACGGAGCTGCTCTCGCCCGCGGTATAAAGCGCCGTGCGCGCGGCCAGCAGCCGCCACAGATAAAGCTGCAGCCTGCTCTCCTCCTCGCCGGAAAGTCCTTCCGAAAGTGCGCCATTTGACAGCGGGATAATTCCGTTTTCCATTTTTCTCCTTAGTCGTCGGCTTCATAGCCGTATCTTGCCCCGCGTGAGAGCTCTTCCAGCGAGGTCCCCGCCAGATATTCGAGCGAACCCTGCGCCTTGCCATCAAAGGTATTCTTCATGAACTCTATGAGCTCGTCGTCCGAGATGCGGTCCTCGGATTCGTTTTTGAAATAGTAGAATATGTCCTGCAGCTCGAGGAGCGTGTCCTCGTAGTCCTCATGAAAGAGATAGGGCGAATCGCAGAAGGCGTAGATCAGCTTTTTCAATATGCCGCCCCCGAATTCGACGCGCCCTGTATTCCTGAGCGCCTCAAAGCGCTTTTCGACAAGGTTCTGTATCTGCCGCTCGGTCAGCGACAGTCCGTAGCGCCCGCTCAGGGCGTTGCAGTCCCGCAGCTCCTGTGCTTCGGAGAGCCTCTGCATTTTTACCGGCTCCGGATAAAGATCTCTATCCATAAAATCACCTCTGTTTAATGGAGTATGCCCCTTTCGGGAGGCAATTACAAGTCTTGTAATTTCCGCAAAATTGTGCTAATATATAGTCACAGAATCAGCGGAAAATCGAAAAAATCATGTCGGAGCCTTCTCTTCGGCCTCTTTCTGGAGAAGCGCTCATATTTTTTGCAAAGCGGGTAGGATTATGGAGTACGACAAATCGATGCGCAGCGATATCTCAACGGAAAAAATAGCGGAATGGAGAAGCTCCGGCAAAAAAGCTCTCGGCATAATCTGCTGTCACGTGCCCTTCGAGCTTCTACACGCTGCGGAAATTCTTCCCGTCAGGCTCAGGGCGACCTCCTGCGCGGACTGCAGCCAGGGCGAAGCCTGCCTCGGGGACCACAGTTGCGGCTTTACGAAGGCCATACTGCAGTATCTCTGCGACGGCAAATACGACCTCGACGGGCTTGTGACCTCCAACGGCTGCGAAGTTGCTTCCGGTATAATCACCAACTGGAAAATGATCAGCGCCAAACGTAAAAAAGAGCAGTTTTTTTATGAGCTCACGGCTCCGCGTATGGCGAACGAAATGTCTTACAGGTTCTTCCGCAGCGAGCTCGAGGATCTGCGCGACAGGCTCGAGGATCTGACCGGAGGCAAAATCACAGACGAGAAGCTGAAAAGCAGCATAGCCGCGTACAACGAGGCGAGGCGCCTTGTAGCGCGGCTTTACGGGCTGCATAAGGCCGAGAAACCCGTCGTCAGTGGCGAGGAGACGCTCAGGATAACGCTCGCCGCGACTGAGATGCGCATTGAGGATTACGTTGAATACCTTAAAGCCGCGCTCGCCGCGATGGCCGGCCGCGAGCCGCTCAAAGGCTTTACCGCACGCGTGATGCTCGTCGGCAGTGCCCTGGACGACCCGGAGTACGTCAGGGCAATCGAGGAATTCGGATGCCTTGTCGTCGCGGATCTCAACAGCTTCGGAACCAGGTTCCTCCGCGACGAGCTGCCCTGCGATAATGCCGACCCGCTCGGCGCGGTGGCCAGATATTATCTGAATCGCTCCTCCTGCCCCCGCATGATGGACGGGAGCGACGGCATACACGAATACATTTTCAGCGCGGCAGAGGAATATAACATCGACGGCGTCATCATTGAGGGTCTCAGGGACTGTGACAGGTGGGAAAACGAGGCACCAATACTCGAGGAGAAGTTCAGACAGGCGGATATCCCCTGCCTTACGCTCGGCCGCCAGGAGCTGCTTTCGGCTAAGGGCCAGCTCGGCATCAGGGTTGAGGCTTTCAGAGAGCTGATCGAAAACAGAAAAGGCGTTTGATAAAACAGCGGGCGGTACTTCATCACAATGAAGACCGTCCGCAGCTAATTTATCCGAACTTCGCGAGGGCTGAAAAGAGATCGAGGGCAGCCGGTATTATTTTATCGTTGAAAACGTACTTTTCCGTATGCAGCTGCGGCCAGTCCGGTCCGTCGCCGATTCCGACCATTACGGCGGCGGCGAAGGCCCCGTAATAGCCGAAATCCTCCGACCAGCGGAAGGGCTCCGGCACTTCCTCGCACTCCAGCCCCATGCCGCGGCAGATATCCGCGAGGCGCCCGAGCACCTCCTCGTTGTTTTCCGTGGCTGGGAAAACGTCTATGAAAGAGGCCTCCACTTCGACTCCGTCACGTTCGGCCTCGCTCTTCGCCCGTTCTTCGACCGCCGAAATCATTTTTCTGAGGTCACCCTCGTGCCAGGCCCTCAAAGTCAGCCATATTTCACCGTTTCCGGCCGCGGAGCCAAAGGCCTTTTCTCCGATTTCAGCGCCGATCAGTGTCGCCATGGTCAATCCCCCGTAGTGGCTTTTGTCCGTAAGCTGCGGCAGGGCTGCGATAAGGCGTGCCGCGGCAAAGCCTGGATTTCTCCCGCTTTCAGGGTAAGCGGCGTGGGAAGGCGCGCCGGTAAATCTTACGATCATGCCGCGGGAGGCACAGGCAAAGGTGCCGTGCCGCAGCAGTACCGCGCCCTCCTTCCAGCCCGGTATGTTGTGGAAGGCATACACGCGGCTCACCCCGTGCCTCTCAAGGGCCCGGCAGCACAGCTTACCGCCCTCGCCGTTTTCCTCGGCGTGCTGAAAGATGAGGACAACATTCCTGCCGAGCGTTTTTTTCTCCAGATAAAGGCCCAGCCCGGCAAGTATCGCGCTGTGCCCGTCGTGTCCGCAGAGGTGCGCGGCCCCGCCCCCCAGCGGCAGCGCGTCCATGTCGGCGCGGAACGCAACGGTCTCCGCGGCCCCGGCCTCCTCGTGGACGGCGCAGAACCACTGCGCGCAGTCCTCGATACGCAGAGACGTGTTTTTTTGTAGGTAGTCCATAATATAGGCCTTAGTTCTTTTTTCACTGCCCGAAAGTTCTGCCAGCGCGTGCAGCTCCCGCCTGAGCGCGAGGACGGATGCTATAATATTCTGCTCCATTTTTTATCTCCTGACCGTCAGTCCGTTTGCGCAAGATAGAAATCCGAATTCTGTTTCATATATTTTAACAGTTCCTCACCCTGACCGCTTCCGAGCATCTCCAGATAATTTTCCATATGTTCTATGCTTCTGGTTATGCCGTAGAGGCGTATTGAGGTTTCCCAGAAGAAAACGCTTACCTCCCTGAAAGCGTTCAGCACCAGAGGCAGTATCGGGTTTTTGCTGCGGACGCAAATGGCATGGTGAAATTCGAATATTCTCTCCGCCAGCTCGTGCCGATCAACATAGCTCTTTTTCGGAACCCACTCCCTGATAGCGTCGATCATCTTTCGCAGGTAAGCGATATCCTCGTCCGTATGCTCCTCGGCGAAGCGGCGCACAGCCTGCCCCTCGACCGCCAGACGCAGCTCCATCAGGGAAGCGACGTTCCTGTGGTCAAGTTTTCCGCCGTTGAACCGCATGATTGCCGCCAACGTCTCGGAATTTCCGTTTTCGGCGTAGTTTGCGACAAAAGTTCCCTGCCTTGCGCTGACTCGGATAAAGCCCATGCGCTCAAGTTCCTTCAGTCCCGAATGGACAATGGTCTTGCTGACCTTCATCTCCTCTGCGAGCTCCCGCTCGGTCGGCAGCCTGTCTCCGTTTTCAAGCTTGCCGGACAGTATCATCCCCACAATCTTTTCTACAAACAGCTCCTTTATTGTCGGCGCGACGATTACTCCGAACTGCATAATAGAACCTCCCTAATTGTTGGTTAGACCACGACCACGGTTATACAATATCATGTCATTATAAAATTAGCAAGAACAATATTGACTTTCTCAGAAAACGGCCTTATGCTGAATTTAACGTGGTTAGACCACAGATACGGAAAAAGGAGAAAGAAGGTTCTGTTATGGCACTCAGACCAAAGATTGTCAGGCTCGCCAAAATGATTGGCGGAATCTCCGGGATGGCAAACAAGATTGACGAGAACGCGCCAGAGTATTACTCCCTCGAATGCGTCGTTTCCGACGAACTGGCCGACGTGGCGCTGGCAATGGGACTCCGCAAAGAGCGAACGGCGGAGTACGTGGCGAAAAAGCTTGGAAAACCGCTCGCCGAAACTCAGGAGATGCTCAACGAACTGGCCGGCATAGGTGTGTGCAGCTTCAGGCCCGGCGTCGATGGGAAGGAAAAGTATATTGTTCCCGTGTTCGCGCCCGGCGTTCTGGAGATGATGGTCGGCAACAGGGAGCAGCTTGCGAAATATCCTCAGATCGCCAAGGCTTTTGAGGAATACACGAGGCTTCGCATGGGCACGATGTCGCCGGTGCTGCCGATGGGGCATTCGCTCATGCGCGTCATCCCCGTCGAAGCCGCGATTGACGCCAACCCACAGGCCGTCCCCTATGAAAGGCTGTCATATTATCTCTCGAAATACAACAAATTTTCAATTTCCGACTGTTCCTGCCGAGCCACCAGAAGGATACTTGGTCAGGGCTGCGGACATCTGGAGCACGACATCTGTATTCAGGTCGGTGTAGGGGCCGAATTTTTCATCCGGACAGGCAGGGCAAGACAGGTCACCCGCGAGGAAGTGCTCGAGCTGCTGAAAAAGGCGGAGGAGAACGGGCTCGTACACGAGATTCCGAATCTCGAGGGCATGGGCGAGACGACAGGCATCTGCAACTGCTGCTCGTGCTCCTGTTTTGGGCTGAGGGTCGCCGCGATGTTCGGCGCGACCGACGCGGTCCGGTCGAATTACGTCTCAACGGTTGACAAGGAAAAATGCGTCGCCTGCGGGCAGTGCGTCGAGAGCTGCCCGACAAACGCCCTCAAGCTCGGCCAGAAGCTCTGTACAAAGAGCCCCGTCACTGTTCCCGAGGTAAAAAAAGTGACCGAGCACAGGTGGACAGAGGCGGACTGGAACATTGATTACCGCGAAAACAGGCGCGACGTGCTCGACAGCGGCACCGCACCCTGTAAGACTGCCTGCCCCGCTCATATTGCGGTCCAGGGCTACATAAAGCTCGCCGCCCAGGGCAAATATACGGACGCGCTCGAGCTTATAAAGAAGGAAAACCCCTTCCCGGCGGTCTGTGGGCGAATCTGCCCGAGAAACTGCGAATCAGAGTGCACACGCGGCGACATTGACGCGCCCATTGCGATAGACGAGATTAAAAAATTCATCGCGGATCAGGAGCTGAACAGGGACACGCGCTTCGTGCCGAAAAAGCGCCATGAATATGGAAAGAAGATCGCGATAATCGGTTCCGGCCCCGCCGGCCTCTCCTGCGCGTATTATCTCGCGATCGACGGCTATGCGGTAACCGTGTTCGAAAAACAGTTGAGGCTCGGCGGAATGCTGACGCTTGGTATTCCCTCCTTCCGCCTCGAGAAAAACGTCGTGGACGCCGAGATCGAAGTTCTGAAGGAGCTGGGCGTGGAATTCCGTACTGGGGTGGNCGTCGGAAGCGACGTCACTCTAGGCGAACTCCGCGAGCAGGGCTATAAGGGCTTTTACCTTGCAATCGGTGCCCAGGCCGGGCGAAGGCTCGGAATCGAGGGTGAGGACGCGGAAGGCGTCATCACCGGCGTGGACTTTCTCCGCGAGGTCAATCTCGGCGGAGGCGAACGCCTTAACGGCAAAACCGTCGTGATCGGCGGAGGGAATGTCGCAATAGACGTGGCGAGGACTGCGGTAAGGCAGGGTGCGGAAGCCGTCGGAATGTACTGTCTTGAAAGCACGGCGGAGATGCCGGCGCTTCCAGAAGAGACTGAGGAGGCAAAGTCGGAAAATATCATGATATTCAACGGCTGGGGCCCTAAGCGCATAATAACCGAAGGCGGCAGGGTCAGGGGCGTGGAGTTTAAAAAGTGCGTCTCCGTGTTCGATGAGTCCGGGCGTTTCAGTCCAAAATATGACGAGAATGCTTTAATGACGGTCGACGCGGACTTTGTTCTCGTTTCCGTGGGGCAATCCATCGACTGGGGGAAGCTGCTCTACGGCAGCAAGGTCGAGCTCGGGCGCGGCAGCGCCGCCGTCGCAGACAGCCTCACCTATCAGACTAAGGAACCGGATATCTTTGTCGGAGGAGACGTTTATACGGGCCCCAGATTTGCGATAGACGCGATAGCGGCGGGCAAGGAGGGCGCGGTTTCGCTTCACCGCTTTGTACAGCCCGGGCAGAGCCTTGTTCTGGGCCGCGACAGGCGTATCTATCACGCGCTTGACAAGGAAAATCTGGACAGGGACACGATCGTCTCCGGTTTCGACAACACACCTCGGCAGAGAGCCGGGCACAACTCCGGAAACGATAACTCCTTCAGGGACGCCCGCGTCACCTTTACCGAGGAACAGCTTAAAAAGGAGACGGAACGCTGCCTCGGCTGCGGGGCGACAAGCGTCGACGAATATCTTTGCCTCGGCTGCGGGCTGTGCACAACCAAGTGCAAGTTCGACGCGGTCAAGCTCGTAAAGAAGTACAACGTCTTTGCCGGCGAGTTCGAAAAGATGCCGGTCGAGGTTGCGAAATACGCACTCAAGCGCAGCGCAAAGATTGCCGCGACAGCCGCGGCGGAAACGTTTTCGAAAAAATGAAGGGCAGGAGGGCAACATGCACGAGCTGGGACTGTTGAGTGCGGTCGTTAAGACCGTCGAGGGCATAATGGAGAAGGAAAACCTGACCGAAGTCGAGAAAATCGTGCTGCAGGTCGGCGAGCTGTCGGGCGTTATCCCGCGTTACGTCGAGGAATGCTACCCCGCTGCGGTCTATAAAACCCCTCTGGAGAAAACTAAGCTTGAGATGGAGGTCGTCCCCGGCATCGTGCGTTGCAGGGACTGCGGAGAGGAATTCAGCGGCTATCTGTACGACCTCAGGTGCCCGAAATGCGGCTCCGAAAAGCTCGACGCGCTGAGCGGACGCGATTTTCTTATTAAAGAGATACTTGCCTGCTGACAAGGCGTCCCTAAACGGTACAAAAAAGCGGACTGCGGTGAAATGTTTTCACCGCAGTCCGAAATTTTTGATGTTTTATATTTCACTAACCGATCCGATATATTATAATGAATTATCACATTGGGAGCCGCACCCGGGCGGCGGAGGCCGGAAGAATGCTATTGTCGATAGGAATGATCATAAAGAACGAGGAGCGATATCTGCGTCGCTGCCTCGAGGCGATGACCCCGATCCTTGAGCGGGTGGACAGCGAGCTCATAATCGCCGATACGGGCTCTACGGACGGCTCCGTCGCCATCGCCAGGGAGTTTACGGATAAGGTGTTCCATTTCGATTGGTGCGACGATTTTGCCGCCGCAAGGAACGCCACGCTTAAAAAAGCCCGTGGCGAGTGGTTCATGGCCGTGGATGCCGATGAGATCTTCAAGGACACGGGTCCCCTCATTGAATTTTTCAATTCCGGAGAATACAGGGATTACAATTCGGCCACAATCATCAAGAGGAATTACAACGACAGGGCCCGGAATGTCAGCTCCGATTTCAACGCGCCGCGGCTGACGAAAATTCTGGCGGAAACAGTCTATGTCGACGCGATACACGAGAGACTCACAACCTACGGAAAGCCGCTCAAGCTGCTCCCCGTGGTCGCGGACCACTACGGCTATATTACCGATCTGAGCGACGATTTTGTTAAACAGAAGAGCGAGCGGAATCTGAATCTGCTCTTTTCGCAGTTGAAAGCGAATCCCGGCGACTACTTTTGCCTTTACAACATCTGCAAGACCTATCTTTTTGCTGGAGACACGGAAAAAGCCCTGGAATTCTGCTGTAAGGGCCTGAAATACGCGGCGGCGGACGGCAACTTCATCCAGTATTCCCTCTATTATCACAAGGCGATGATTCTGCATATGCGGGGCGAGATCACAGCGCTCCTGAGTACGGTCGGGGATTATTTTGCGTCCAGGTCCGGGAGCCCCGAGGTGATCGCAACGGATATCGAGATGCATTTCCTTCGTGCCGAATATTCCTACAGGCTTGGCGACTACGGGACTGCGGTCGGCTCCTTCCGTGATTATATCAGGCTCTGCGGCGAATACCGCGGGGGCGCGCACCGTACGCTCGACACCATGCAGCACTCGGTAAGATTCGTCGACGATGAGAGCTACCGATACGGGATATCCGCGCTGATCGACTCGGTCGCGTGTCTCTCGGGGCATGAGCGGGCGGAGGAGGAGATGATATCCGTCTTCGGACGGCTTTCCAACTCGCCCTCCGGCGCGTCCCTCCATGATCTGTATGAAAACACGGATCTTCAATACCACCCTTTGTTTGAGGATATCCTGGAAAAGCTGATGGAAAACGGGCCGTGCAGAGAGCGCATACTGAAAGAATTCGCCTCCTTCGGCTTTTTTGAAAGCTCCTACGCCCAACTCCTTGCCCTCCGCTTCAGATATGGCAGAAATACGCTCACGCGCGAAGCATTACGCGAGTTTTTCGAGGATGCTGAACCCTTCAGGCCACAGTATGCCGACGCCGTCTACTATGCCCTGCTCAAAAAAATTTCGGCCGACGAGATTGCGGCCAAAGTCAGCGCCTACGATCTGGGTAATTTCCTCTTCAACAGTCCTTATCTCCGCTATAAGGACCTGAGCGAAGTGGCCTGCGGCTACGCCTTGCAGGAGTCTTCCCGTTCCGCCGCGGGCAAGCTGTGGCTGTCCTCGCTCTGCCACTGGGCTCTCGCTTCGGGAGATTTGAGCGAGGAGCGGCGCAAGGCGCTCCTTGAAGTATACAAATTTGTTGTGGGAAGGTGAAGCGCATGAGATGTCCCTCTTGCGGAAACAATAACTGCAGTATAATAACCGAAACAGAGACACACGGAAAGGACTTTTCAGCCGGCAAGGGCATCTGCGGCTGGCTGATTTTCGGGCCGATCGGCGTGCTCTGCGGTGCCTGCGGAGAGGGCAGGCAGACCAGTACGAAAGCCTACTGGGTCTGTCCGCACTGCGGTTACAAATTCAAGGCATGAGCGGTTCCGACAGGGTCTGGCTAAAAAGCATGGAGCTCGGCGGCAGGTTGGGCTGTCATCAGATGCCAGAGCGAAGCTTCTTCCTCCGCGGTTACCAGTTTCCGCTCTGCGCGAGGTGCACCGGAGTCCTGCTCTCGTCCTCCGCAGCCTGTGCGGTCTACTGGTTGTATAAAATCCCGCTCGCAGCGGCGGTGCTGATGTCCCTCGTGATGCTTCTGGACTGGGGCATTCAGAGGCTGGGTATAAGGGAGTCCACCAATCCGCGGCGCCTCATCTCCGGACTAATCGGTGGCTACGGCTTCATGACGCTTCAGCTCTATGCATACGTATATCTGATAAAGGCCGCCATCTCCGTGCTCAGATGATGCGCCTAAAAAATAAACGCCCCGGGCCTTCTTTGGACAGGCCCCGGGCATTAATTTCATTTTGCCGTTCCTCTGCGCTTTTCGCATTCCAGCTCAATCCGGTCGTACTGCGCGTAGAGCTTCTGCACCTCGTTTTCGAGTATGTAGTAGTGGCCCACATAGGGGATGAGCAGGATGAGCACCGCGAGGCAGAGCGCGAAAGCGGCCGGCGTAAACGAAAGGGCCGTGAGCGCGGCCGCAGCGAACTCAATGAGCGCAAACAGCACGGTCACTATGAGGTGTACGAGCCGCTCGTGCTGAAAGAACGCTATCTGGACGAGCTGTTCTCTTCTTACGGTTTCCCAATCCTGTTCCCCGCCATCTTTCAGAAGCGCGTCAATTCTCTTCCGGAATTCAAGAATACGCTTTCTCATTTTCCCGTCTCCGATACGATATTCTCATAAAGCCTCGCTGTGCGGGTATAGGGCTGGGGCAAGTATTTTACGGAGGATATCCTCGGCCCGGACACTCCGTATTTGGGGTTGTATCCGAAAAGGTTCAAATACCGGTCCAGGTCATCCCTCTCCCTCTCCATCGCGCAGAGAAGCGAATAAGTCGCGGCAGCGTCGTCCACCGCCCTGTGCGTGTTCTTCGCTGTGAGTTCGTAGGCCATAACGGCATCCGCCAGCTTGTGCGGATAGTCCCTGCGGTCCTTATACACCGTAAGGGCATCGAGCATTTTTATGTTTTTCATTACCTTCCCCTCGCCGTGGGCGCGCAGAAAATAATACAGGAAACAGAGGTCAAACTGCGCGTTATAGGCAACGACAAGCGGCTTTCCCTGCCCGAAAAGTCGCGTGAGCGTATCCCGCAGGACGCTCTTTTCGACCCCCTCGCGTTCCAGCATTTCCCGCGTGATACCGGTGAGCCCTGTGACGGTCTGGCTCAATTTCCTGCCCTCGGAAAGGCGCACGAGCATGTCGGTGCTGTCCGCGCAGTAGGTATCCCCGCATTCCCTGTATACGTTCACAAGGCCCAATTCTATGATCTCGTCTCTGTCGGCGTAGAGTCCGGAGGTCTCCACATCCAGAAAAATAATGTTGCCGCATTGCCGGAAAAGGCTTTCAAGCATATTCTATTCCGTCCTCTCTCCGATAAAATCGGAAATCAATTTAAGAAATTCCCTGCCGTAGCGTCGCGCTTTGACCTCTCCTATGCCCGGGACCTCCAGCAGTTCGTCCATGTTCCGCGGCCTCCTTTCGGCCAGTTCCGCCAGTACCGCATTTGAAAACACTATATATGAGGGCACGCCGGCTTTTCGGGCAAGCCGCGTGCGCAGCTCCCTGAGCGCGCCGGGTAAGTCCCCCTGTCCGTCGGCCGGCGCACCCTCTCCTGTCTTCGGAAGCGCCCCGCGGGGCCGCCCCGTGCTTTTCTTCCCGGACTGTTTTTTCTTAACCGGCATTCTAACGGGTGCCGCCCGGAACAGAACCTCGTCCGCGCTCCCCGTCAGCCGGACGACGGGGTATTTGTCCGAGGATATCTCCAGATAGCCTGCCGAGACCAAAAAGTCAAAATACTCCTGTATCTGTTTTTCCTGGATCCCGCCCATTAGCCCGTAGGTCGGCAGAGCGTCCAGCCCGAGCTGCGTGATGCGCCCGGCCCTGCTGCCGCGGAGTATCTGTATATACAGCGTTTTTCCGAGTCCGAAGGAGTACGTCCTCCCGACCCGGGCGACACAGGACAGTATTTTCTGCGCCTCTGTCGTGATGTCGATTAGCTCGTATTCTCCGCAGCAGTTCCCGCAGTTGGTGCAGCGTCCGCCGTTCTTCTCTCCGAAATAATCGAGTATGTACGAGCGAAGGCAGCTTCCGGTCCTGCAGTAACCGGTCATTTTTTCAAGTCTCTCCAGGTCCCTCTTTAGAATGCGCCCGCGTTCCTCTTCACTGAGCTCGGCGTTCCCGTCGGGGTTTTCGATAAAATACCGCGCGGTTTGTACGTCGGCCTCGGAAAAGAGCAGCACGCAGTCCGCCGCCGAACCGTCGCGTCCGGCCCGCCCCGCCTCCTGATAGTAGCTCTCAAGGTTTTTGGGCATGTTGTAATGAACGACGAAGCTGACATTCGACTTGTCAATCCCCATGCCGAAGGCGTTTGTAGCTACCATGACGCGGCTGCGGTCGTAAATAAAATCCTCCTGATTTTGCTTTCGTTCCCCGTCCTCAAGGCCAGCGTGGTATCGCGTCGCACTCACTCCGTCCCCTATAAGCGCTTCACACACGCGTTCAACAGCGCTGCGGGTAGCGCAGTAGACTATCCCGCTCCCGCTGCTGTGTTTCCGAATAAAACTCCTCAGATATGCGCTCTTGCTTTTTGGCTTCGCGACCTCGAAATAAAGGTTTGCCCTGTCGAAGCCCGTCGTCAACGCCAGAGGCTTTGACAGCTTCAGTATCCGGATGATATCCTCCCTGACCTCCGCGGTCGCGGTGGCCGTGAACGCTCCGACGGTCGGCCTGTAAGAGAGGTGTTCGATAAAATTCACGATTTTCAGATAGCTCGGGCGAAAATCCTGGCCCCACTGCGAAACACAGTGCGCCTCGTCGACGGCGACGAGAGAGATTCGCGTATTTTCGGCAAAGCGGATAAAGCTCTCGGTCTCCATTCGCTCTGGTGTGACGTATAGGAGCTTGTACCGTCCGGCCCTTGCCCGTCTGAAAGCCTCCCTGTACTGCTCGTCGGTCAGAGAGGAATTGAGGAAGGCCGCGGCTATCCCGGCCTGAGTCAGCGCGTTGACCTGATCCTTCATCAGCGAGATGAGAGGGGAAACGACAAGCGTTATGCCGGGAAGCAGGAGCGCCGGTATTTGGTAGCATATTGATTTTCCCGCCCCCGTCGGCATCACGCCCAGCGCGTCCCGTCCGGAAAGGAGCGCACCGATCAATTCCTCCTGTCCGGGCCGAAAAGCAGTATAGCCGAAATATTCCTTTAAAACCGCCAGCTTATCCGAAGCGCTCTCCATCCCGCCACCGCCTGTCTGAATTTCTCTACAGAGTGTACCATGCTTCGACATTCAAAGCAATATCGCAATTTTGAGAACGGCTATGGAATTATTAAAGATACAATTTTTTTGGAGGTCCTGAATGAATGAATATATCGAAGTTATTCTGAGGTCGGTGTCGGCTTTTACGGCCCTCCTCTGTCTGGCCCTGATAATGGGCAGAAAGCAGCTTTCGCAGATTACTTTTTTCGACTATGTCGTCGGCATTACGATCGGTTCCATCGCCGCGGTAATTGTCATCGACAGAAGCATAAACGTGATCGACGGCGCGATCGCGCTTCTCTTATGGTCCGTAATGCCCGTCGTTGTTGGCTTTTTGGCAATGAAAAGCACACGTTTCAGAGTTCTGGTCGACGGAGAGCCGAAGATCGTTATCCAGCACGGCGTAATCCTGAACAAAAACATGCTCAAGGAAAAATACAATATGGGCGATTTGCTTATGCAGCTGCGCGACAAGGGTGTTTTCGATATCTCCGAGATTGACTTTGCCGTCCTTGAAGCGAACGGCGACCTGAGCATCCTGAAAAAGCCGCAGTTCCGCGGCGTAACGCACGGGGACATCGGCTACGCCTCCGATGAAAACGGGATCATGACAGAGCTGATCACCGACGGGAAAATTATCGACGAACACCTTTCCTTTCTCGGGAAGGATAGGGAATGGCTGCGAAATCAGCTTTTGGACAGAGGCTTCGGCGGAGAGGAGTCCGTGGTTTTCGCGGCTTTGTCGGCAGACGGGCGGTTATATGTTTCGCAAAAGAGCGACGCAACCGGAATCCATCTGATTTGACGCTCCGCCGCAAACTTGCCGGCCGGCTCCGCCCATAAGGACGGAGCCGGCCGGCAAGTTTGCGGTTAGGGGGTATCTGTGTCTTCTTCATGCGCCGAAAGCACAGCGGGAAGATTTATAGCCTTACAACATTTTCGAGGTACTCCACAATGCTGTCCTGCACCTCTTCCGGCGTTTTATAACGTCCGTCTATACAGTCGACGTCGAGCAGCAGCGTGGGTATGCCGTAGTGCTCCTGGATATAGTCCGAGAGGATTTTCGTCGAGGCCCAAGTGTGCTTGCAGCCGACATGGCCGAGAAACACGGAGGTGTTGATGTTGAAGTTGTCCATCAGATATTTTATTCTGTCACAGTAATAATCGACAGGCCCCGCGGCGCCGTGGATCATCGGCAGGTTCATCTGCTTTACCGCCATCACCTTGTAGCAATCCTCGGGATCGTCCAGATTTTCGTAGATGTCCGGGTGATAGTGGCCCAGAACGTCCATGATGCAGATCGCGCCGTATTCGCGCTCAAGATATCCGTAGGTCTTCAGATTTGTCCAGAGCATGTTCTGGAGGAAGAGCATACGGTATTTCTCGCCGTTCTGGCAGGCCCCCATCTCAAGATCGATCATCATCTGTCCGACTTCAAGCTCCTTCTCAAGGAAGCTGATCATCGCCGGATCGGCGGCCTGGCCGCTCATACAGGCGTTTGTAACGAGAAGCGTACCGGGCAGCGGGCAGGGCGTGTACTTTCTCATGTCGGCAATTTGTCCGATCAGCTCGTTCGTCCTGTTCGCGACCTTCATGCTCTCCTTGACTTTTTCCCAGTCCATCTTAGTGCCGGTGAGTTCCTCCATGAACCTAATGAACTCCTTCGTCTGCCGGACAAGGTATGCGATTCCGCGCTCGTCTCTGCGGAACGGCAGGTCAATATTGAACACAGGGCAGTTCCACAGCTTCTGCATGACGGGGAAGGCGATACGTGAGGAATCGCAGGGGACGGTTGAATAGACGAAAGCGTCCGGCTGTACGCCGATCTGATCAAGGAGTGCGGTGCCGAACTCGACCTTGCTGATCGAGCACATGCTCTGGTTTGCCTTGGCCTCCGCCGCATCGACGAATCTGGAAGTCATATCGAGCATCGGTGCGGTACTCAGGGGAAGCTGATCCAGATAGTAGGGCTGACAGTTGAAAGCGTAGATCAGGTCTGCCGGAACAGGCCCCCCGAAAGCGATAAGCTTCTTGCCATTTTTGTGGGCGTCGCGGATCTGGGCCCACTGTGCCACCTGTATGTCGTATATCCATCGTGAGTCAGGATCTTTGTTCAGGCAATGCGCAAGCTTGCCTTCGGCCGCTCCGGCGATATAGTCGACCGTGCTCATCTCGCCGCTGATAACTTTGGGTAGATTTATATCAACCATTGGCATTTCTCAGCCCTCCCTTTCGACCATTTCAATGAATGCTTCGGCACGTATCTCGAGCTGCCCTATGTTTGCCAGCTTCTCCTCGCGTTCAAGATACAGGATCGGAATCCCCGCTTCCTTCAGAAGGGGTTCCAGATAGGTGTTTTCTCCCCCCCAGCACTCGCAGTTCTGCATTTTCTCATAGAGAACGCCGTCCACTCTGTAGTCCTTTGCCTTGTTTACGATGAAGTCGTGCAGCGCGTCGCGGTTGTCTATCATGCGGGGGCAGACTATTCTGTCGAGATAGTAAGCCGCAATGGACCCGTAGAGATCGGCTTTGTCCGCTTTCAGCGCATCGCCAAAGCCCATGCTTCCAAGACAGAGCGTATCCGCGACGACAAGTCCGCCTTTATTCTCGATTGCCCTTACATATTCGGGGTTATCCAGCGCGCTGCCAATAATCATCAGGCGGGCCCTGTAGCCGCTGACGGGTTTCCTGTTTCCGGCGTCGGCAAGAAAGGCCTTCAGCAGCTCTATGTACTCCTCCACCGGCATATTTGTTGCCGCCAGCATGATCTCGATGGCTTCGGTGCCGGTTATGACTGGATTCTCAGCTTTTTGGAGTTCCAAAACTTTTCTGACAAGTCCGCGTTCCTCATTGTAGGTCTCGATGGAACGGAGGAGCTTTTCGTCCGTAATTTTGTTTCCGCTGAGTTTTTCCATCTCGGCGGCGAAGAGCATCAGCTCCTCCCTGTAATAGGCCCTTGTCGTCGCGCTGTTCATACGCGGCGCTCCGACCTCGAAAAGCGCCTGCGTTTTTCCCTTTTGCTTTGAGCAGGCTCTCCAGTTATCGTAAATCCTGACTGCCTGCATGCACCCGTCCGATGTGACGAGGCCGTCCAAATCATAGACACCGTCAATGAAATACTGGAGAATAGACTTCGCAAAACTGCAGCTGAAGCTCGACATCCAGACCTCCGCCTCGCTGTAATCCTCGCAGTTCGTGGCTCTGAGTCTTACGGGCAGTACGCCGGCCGCATGCAGGATCTCATGCGGGATGTGGCAGCATACGATTCCCAGTGCTTTTTTCCCCGACGACCTCCATGCGCTTATCGACGCTTTGGAAATGTTCGCATCAAATAGTTTCTGATAATCCATGTGTCTCCTCCTCCTCGATTTGTATAATAAATTTTCGTCTGCCGTCGGGCGCTCCGGATACCGGCCAGCGTCAAAAAGCTGTAGATAAGTCACAAACATACGGCTATCATTTTCTATTTATAATATATTTTATACAATTGAATAATAAAGAAATTATTTTACAGATTTGTTTCTTTATAGTACTATATTGGAAAAGAGTCCCGCGGGGAGGAATGATGATGAAGGACTTGACAAAAGACCATATTCTTAGCTCATTCAACCGCCTCCTTAGAGAACATCACTTTGAAGAGATCACCGTCAAAATGATCATCGATGCAAGCGGCGTATCCAAATCCACCTTTTACAGGCACTATCTGGATAAATATGACGTGATGAACTACAATTACAAGAAGCGGCTTGACAGCTGGGTCAAGTCCCAGAACTGCAAGAGCTGGCGCGAGCTTTATCAGCGCATTTTCCGCGCCACCGACAACGACAGGAAGCGTGAAAAGAACGCCTTCTCCTATGTCGGCCCGAACTCCTATTCGGCCTTCCTTTACGACTATTCCTATGCGATGATCGAGCAGATCACCACCATCAGCAGAGGCGGGCCTCTGACAAGGGAGGAGCGGCTGCAGCTGTCGCTCTTTTGTTACGGCGGTATCGCTCTGGATGTCGACTGGATAAACCACAAGATAGACTGCGGCCCGGAGGAAATCGCCGAACAGGTCTATCTCGCGATGCCCGCGACTCTCCGCGACGAGTGGTGCAATCTTTAAAAATCGAACTGAAGGGAGCGGCCTTGCTCCCTTCATGAAATATTCGGGTGAAGACTTCGTCTTCACCCGAATATTCTGACTTCGGCTCTCAGCCGGCCTTTTCGCGTCTCCCCCTCGACACCCTCATAAACAAAGCGTCCGAAGCCCCTGACGGAAATTGTGTCGCCCACTTCCGGCGAATACGTCAGGCTTCCGGCCGCACGCCCGTTGACGAACACCCTGTCCTGGCCGAAAAGGCCCTGACTCTCGCTGCGCGAGAGCTTATACACGGCGGCAACAACGGCGTCAAGCCTCTCCGACGCGACAACGATCTGGCTTCTTTCGGGAAGCTCCGCGGCACTAACCGGCGGGGAATCCGACCTCTCGGCTTTGACGGCGGTGCGCCTTACCTGGGTAAGCTGAGACAAGACGTACTCCGCAATACTCTCAAGACAGAAAAGATAGCCGCAGTTTCCGCCGACGATAATGTCTCCCAGCACCTCGCGTCTTATGCCGAGACCGATAAGCGCGCCGAGAAAGTCGCGGTGCGTCAGGCTTTCGGCGAATTTCGGTGCGAGAGGCGCTATGCGCAGACAGCGGATCGGCGGCTCTGCCCTGTATCCGCAAAGCTCTTTTGAGCCGAATACCGCAATCTTCCTTTCGGCGTCCGTATAGCCGCCCTCCAGCGTATACGGTGCCTCAACGCGCATCCCGCACAGAGTCGCCTGCTCCGCAAGGGTCAGAAATTCCGAAAAGGAATAGACTCCGCGGCGGCAGGCCCGCGAGGCCAGCTCCTCAAGTCTCTTTCTGAGCCGCTGTATGTCATCAGGCATCGGCATAAAGCTCCGCAATCCCGTCCACGTGCCGCTTCATCTGCTCAACGACATTCTCCGGCGCGATGACGCACACGCCTTTTCCGAACGCGCAGAGCCAGCCGAAAAACTGCGGCGATACCGCTACGTCGGTCTGAATTCGGAAGCGTTCCCCGTCGGAGGGGATAACCGCAATGTCCTTGCCGAAGCGGTCAATTACGGCTCCGACCAGACTGTTTTCGAACTCCAGGGTCACCTTTTCCTCTTTCCCTGTAAACATCCCGAAATGCATGTTGCAATAGGAGGCAAGATCCAGATCCTCAAAGAGCTCGACCCCATCCCTTTTATCGCCGGTGACGCGTATCTCCGTCATTTTATCGACGCGGAAATGCTTTATTATCCCGGCCGTGCCGTCATAGCCAATCATGTAGTAGTTCTCGTCGTCCCAGGTCAGTGCGAAGGGGCTGATGCAGTAGACGGCTCCGCCGTGTCTGCAGACGCGCTCCTTGCCTATGGAGTATTCAACGTACTTGAAGCATATTTTGCTGTTGCGGGCAATGGCAAGGTGGATCTCGTCCACGTTATAGTATATGGATTCGTTCATCGATTTGATGCGGTTTTTGACGTAGACCTGTCCGTTCAGAAGCCTTGCCTCGTAGCTACTCGAAAGGCCTTCAATTTTCCTGATAAGTGCCAGAGTCTTTTTGTACGTGATAAATTTAGAAGCCTGAACGCTGTCGACAAGCAGCTTCAGCTCCGGAAGCTCAAAGTCGCGGTTCGCGATATAGTAGCCTCCGTTTACGCCGCGCTGCTGCAGTATGTCGAGCCCGTACAGCCGCAGCGCCTCGATGTCGGAGTATATGCTCTTTCTCTCGGCCAAAACCGCGTTCATTTCCAAATACCTGATAATTTCGCTCACCGGTACAGGATGCTGCTCGTCGGACTTTTCCGTCAGAAGCTGCAGGATATATAGGAGTTTGAGCTTCTGATTCTGACTCTTTGGCATAAACTATCCCCCCCACAATTATACTATAACCGATGCTTCCCCATACTTTGTCCGGCGGCCCGGACACAGACAGTATACGTCGGATTTTGCATTTTTTCAAGAGATTGCCAGCAACAAAAGCCGTATCATTCAAAAAATGTACAAAACGAATGTCCGCATTTGCAGGTCTTTGCCGTTAAGCCCGGTCCCTTGATGCCCCCACGCCTTTTAGCGAGAATCTTTAAAAAATGCCAGTAACTTTTTTTGTAATTGATACTACTTGCATAAATGTTTTTGAAATTGTATAATAACATAAAATAATAGCGAAAAGGATGTTGAAAGAGGAGTCGTCGCATTATGAATACGGGAGCGGTAATAGTCGCCGCCGGGATGAGTTCCGAAGTCGGAGAGTTTAAGCCGATGCTTAAGGTCGGCGCTATAAGTGCGGCCAAGCGCATCGTTTCAACGCTGCAGCAGGCTGGAGCCGAGCCTGTCGTCGTGGTTACGGGCAATCAGGCTGAAACGCTGGAGAAGCACCTGTCAAAATGCGGCGGAATCGTCTTTCTCCGGAACCGGAACTATGCCAGCAGCCAGATGTTTGATTCGGCCAGAATCGGGCTGGCCTTTATTCAGGACAAATGCGATCGGATACTTTTTACTCCGGTCGATATTCCTCTTTTTACGGCAAATACCGTGCTGCAGCTCTGCGAGAGCGCGGCCGACGCGGCCATCCCCGTTTGCAAGGGTATAGCCGGTCACCCTCTGCTCCTGAAAAGCCATATTATATCGAAGATCCTCGACTATGAGGGCAGCGGCGGGCTTCGCGGCGCAATGGATGCGGCCGGAATCGAAGTTGAAGGCATTGAGGTGGAGGATGAGGGCATCCTTCAGGACGTTGAAGCGCCCGACGGCATTGATGCTCTGGTCAAATACCACAACAGCCAGCTCCTACGCCCGGTCATGTCGCTTCGTCTTGCGAGAGAGGACATTTTCTTCGGGCCGGAAGAGGCCATGCTCCTCTCGCTTATCCGTGATACCGGCTCGGTCAAACTGGCCTGTGCCCAGATGAAGCTCTCCTACAGCAAGGGCTGGAACATCCTTAAACGTATTGGTCGGGGTGTCGGCGTTCCCATTGCAGAGAGCCGGCAGGGCGGCGCCGGCGGAGGCTATTCCTTACTGACCGAAAGAGGCGAATGGCTTCTGGACTGCTTCACGGCCTATGAGCGCGACTGCAGAGCTTACGCCGAAAACAGCTTTGAGGAACACTTTCTGAAATAGATGCCCTTTTGGCGACAACCGGGTATCTATCCCATCGAGTTATATTTCAATGCGATTCATTATTAAATACATTTCCAATTTGGTGCCGGACGGCTTTCCCTGGCGGGAGGCCCAAACGGATTAAGTCGGCGCCGATGCGGCCCTGTTCCGATAACGCAAGGACTTGAGCGGGCCGCGCGTTTCCACGGAAGAAACAGAGGTACTGGAGGGTGAAAATGGAATTCACACACTTCGACAAGGCCGGAAACGCCATTATGGTGGACGTTACGGACAAAAATATCACAACCAGAACTGCGCTCGCGCAGGGCCGTATATGTGTCTCAAAGGAGATAATCGCCGCGATAAAGAGCGGCAGCGCGGCGAAGGGCGACGTCCTCGGAGTCGCACGCGTTGCCGGCATAATGGCGACGAAGCATACCTCCGACCTTATCCCGCTCTGTCACCCGCTGTCGCTAACAAAATGTTCTGTCGATTTTGAGATAGACGAAACCGAAAATGCCGTCACGGCTTTCTGCACCGTCAGGACGGATGGCAAGACCGGCGTTGAGATGGAGGCGCTGACGGGTGTTTCCGTCGCGCTGCTGACGGTATATGACATGTGTAAGGCCATCGACAAGCGCATGCACATGGAGGACATACACCTTGTCACAAAACAGGGCGGCAAGTCCGGGGATTTTAAATACTAAAAATATATTTACTAAAGAGGTTATTATGCTTGACGGACAGGGAAGAACAATCGAATATCTGCGAGTCTCGGTCACCGACAGGTGTGATCTTCGCTGTAAATACTGTATGCCGGCCGGGGGCGTGCCTCAGATAAGCCATGATGATGTCCTCTCATATGAGGAGATACTTCGCATAGCCGCTCTTCTGGCAAAGCTCGGAATCAAAAAAATACGCCTCACGGGGGGCGAACCGCTTGTCAGGAAAGGTCTTCCGTCGCTGGTTGAAGGACTGAAGCGGATCGACGGCATCAAAACCGTGGTGCTCACGACGAACGGTATGCTGCTTTCGGAAAATCTGCCCGCTCTAGTCTCGGCAGGTCTTGACGGAGTCAACATCAGCATCGACGCGATAGACGAAGATATTTTCCGAGAAATAACCCGCCGCGAAGGCGTCGACAGAGTGCTCCGCGCAATCGACGACTCGCTCGGATACCCTCAGCTCAAGGTCAAGCTGAACTGCGTCCCGATGCCGGTGAATTTTTCGCAGATAGCCCCTATGGTGAGGCGTTTTCTTCAGGACCCGCGGCTTTCGCTCCGTTTCATCGAACTCATGCCGATCGGCCTCGGAAAGCAGTGCAAAGGCATACCGGAGGAGGCGCTCCACGCAATGCTCCGCTCGGATTTCGGCGAGCTTACGCCTTTGCCGCACATCCCTACCGACGGGCCCTGCCGCTACTACAGACTCGATTCGCTGCCGGGAAGGATCGGCTTCATCAGCGCTGTAAGCAGCTGCTTCTGCTCAGAGTGTAACCGCGTACGCCTGACCTCGAGCGGATTTTTCAAAACCTGTCTGCAGTATGACCGCGGCGTGGAGCTTCGCCCGCTTCTGGCGGGAAGCGACGAGGAACTGACGGAGGCCATGAAAAACGCGATTATCGATAAACCAGAGCGCCACAGATTCTCGGAAGAGGGCGGCGCTCACAAGGAACAGCACATCATGTCGCAGATAGGAGGTTGACAATGGGAAATGTATTGGCGGTTTGCGTGAGCGAGGAAAAGGGCACCCAGAAAAGGAACGTAGGCAGCGCCGTTTTTCTTCCCGAATGGGGGATAGAGAACGACGCGCATGCGGGGAAGTGGCACCGTCAGGTCTCACTTCTGTCGCATGAAAAAATCGAGGCCTTCCGCGCAAGGGGCGCGGACGTTGAGGACGGCGCCTTCGGGGAGAACCTCGTGGTCTCCGGAATCGACTTCAGGAGCCTCCCGATAGGGACGCGCTTTACCTGTAACAGCGTTTTGATGGAATTGACGCAGATTGGCAAGGAATGCCACAGCGGTTGCGCCATCTACAAGGCGATGGGCGACTGCATAATGCCCAGAGAGGGCGTTTTCGCACGTGTTTTAATCGGCGGCACCATAAGCGTCGGAGATAATCTGACGGTGATACCGGCGGAAACAAAATAAACTGTAAGGAGAATGTAAATGAAAAGATTTATTGCTCTGACCCTTGCTGCGCTTCTCGCGCTTTCACTGGCGGCCTGCGGGACCACTGCTGGCACGGCTTCGGCTTCCACCTCTCCCGCCGCGGCGGTGTCGGCTTCCCCCTCAGCGGCGCCTGTAACGCTGACCGTATTCGCGGCGGCTTCGATGACCGAAACTCTCAACAAGGTCATCGACCAGTACAAGACCGTTGCTCCAAACGTGACGATTACCCCGACCTTCGATTCCTCCGGAACGCTTGAGACCCAGATCGAGCAGGGCGCATACTGCGATATCTTCATCTCGGCCGCCCAGAAACAGATGGACGCCATGGACGTCACGAAGGACGCCACCGCCAACCCCAAAAAGGAAGACTATGTCGATTCCTCCACCCGTGTGAATCTGCTTGAGAACAAAGTCACCCTGGTTGTCCCCAAGAGCAACCCCAAAAGCATAACCAGCTTCAAGGATCTCTCCAAGGCCGGCCTTATAGCTCTCGGCAACAGCGATGTTCCCGTCGGAAGCTATTCTCTGAAAATACTCAAGTACCTCAACCTCGATATAAAGACGCTTGAAAGCCAGAAGAAGGTCTCCTACGGCACAAACGTCAAAGAGGTCACCACGCAGGTCTCCGAGGGTGCTGTGGACTGCGGCATCGTCTATGCCACCGACGCCTTCTCCGCAGGTCTGACTGTTGTCGATACGGCGACGAAGGACATGTGCGGTCAGGTAATCTATCCCATCGCCATGCTCAAGCAGTCGAAGAATGCGGACGCGGCAAAGGCATTCCTCGCATACCTTCAGACCGACCCCGCGATGAAGGTGTTTGAGAGCGTCGGCTTCACAGCGGTTGCAAAATAACCCGTTTTCCGAATAATGCCATACGAAAGGAGGAAGCGATGGACTGGTATCCGCTGCTGAACTCTCTGCGAATCGCCGCCATATCCACTGTCGTTATTTTCTTCGTCGGCATTTTTGCGGCATACTATATAGCCAGGGCGCCCCGGATACTCAAGGGGATTCTGGATGTCATACTGACACTGCCGCTTGTGCTGCCTCCGACCGTGGTCGGCTTCCTCCTGCTCGTCACTCTCGGCCCAATGCATCCGATTGGTATGTGGTTCCTTAAGAACTTCGACCTCAAGCTGGTAATGACATGGTGGTCCGCAATATTCGCGACCGTGGTCGTGGCCTTTCCGCTCATGTACCGTACGGCGCGCGGCGCTTTTGAGAGCTTTGATGAAACTCTCGCCGATGCGGGCCGCACCCTAGGCCTTTCGAACACCTTTATTTTCTGGCGTGTAAGGATGCCCTGCTGCAGGCAGGGCATCCTCGCCGGAGCCGTGCTCGCCTTTGCCCGCGCACTCGGCGAATACGGCGCCACTTCGATGATCGCGGGCTACACCCCCGGCAAGACCGCTACCATCTCCACCACCGTATATCAGCTCTGGAGGACAGGCGACGACGCCATGGCTTATAAATGGGTCCTTATAAATATCGCAATCTCGACCATCGTCCTGCTCACGATAAACCTCCTCGAGAAGAGAGACTCGGAAAGGAGGCGGCGGAATGTCCCTGTACGTCAGCATTAAAAAGCGCCTCGGTGACTTCTCTCTGGAGAGTGATTTTTGCTCGAACGGCGACCGGCTCGCACTCCTCGGCAGCTCCGGCAGCGGAAAAAGTGTGACTCTGCGCTGTATTGCCGGCATCATGACGCCGGACGAGGGCCATATAGAACTCGACGGAAAAGTCCTCTTCGACAGCGCCGGTAAAATTGATCTTCCCCCCCAGAAGCGGCACGTCGGCTATCTTTTCCAGCAGTACGCGCTCTTCCCGAACATGACCGTCGGGCAGAACATCGGGACCGCTGTCCGTGACAAAACGAAACGGGACGAGACCGTGGCCAATCTCATCCGTGTTTTTCAGCTCGAAAGCGAGATAGCAAGACGCCCCGCGCAGCTCTCCGGCGGGCAGCAACAGCGGCTTGCTCTCGCAAGAATACTCGCCTCGGAACCTGAAATACTGATGTTGGACGAGCCCTTCTCCGCTCTGGACAGCTTTCTGAAGGCCCAGCTGGAGCTGGAGCTTTCGGACATGTTGGCCCGCTTCGGCGGCGATGTGATCTGGGTCTCTCACGACCGCGACGAGGTCTTCCGCAACTGCACGAAGATCTGCGTCATCGACGCCGGTAAGTCCCAGTCCGTCATCACACCGGAAGAACTGTTCAACAGTCCGGCAACTGTCTCCGCGGCAAAGCTCTCCGGCTGCAAGAATCTGGTCCCGGTCATACCCGACGGGGACCACATCGGAATTCCCTGCTGGGGCCTGAGTCTCGGCTGCGGAAAAGACGTCCAAAACGGCGCCGCCTTTGCCGGTCTTCGCGCCCACCATCTGTCCTTTGCCTCGGATGGCGATGTAAACGCATTCCGCTGCCGCGTCGTTCGGGTGATTAATAATGTGTTTTCGAACATTTATATGCTCCGCCCCCTCGGTTCCTCCGGCGACGCTCCGCTTCTCCGTATGGAGTCCCAGAAAAGCGCCGATAACAAAAAGGTCGAAAATACAGTCGTTACAGTCGCAATAGCGCCTGAAAATATTTTGCTTCTCAGATAGCGGAAGGAGAAAAAATGTATAAAGCCGCCGTATTAACAGTCAGTGACAGATGCTCCCGTGGGGAACGCCCCGACGAGGGCGGGCCGCTGGTAGCCTCCCAGCTGGAAGCCGCGGGCTATTCCGTCGTACACGCAGAGATAGTGCCGGACGAGAAAGAACAGATTGCCGCGGCGATAGTAAGGATTGCGGATGGTCGCCTCGCCGATCTGCTCGTCACAACAGGAGGCACAGGCTTCGCTCCGCGCGACATTACGCCAGAGGCGACGCTCTCCGTCTGTGAAAAGCTGGTTCCCGGCATTCCCGAGGCCATGCGCTACGCGTCCATGAAGGTTACGCCGCGCGGTATGCTTTCCCGTTCGCAGGCCGGTATCCGCGGCAGTACGCTCATAATCAACCTCCCCGGCTCTCCGAAGGCCGCGAAGGAAAATCTGGAAGCCGTACTCCCCGCCCTCGAGCACGGCCTGACCATGCTTCAGGGAGCGCCCTCCGACTGTGCAAAACTAAACGGATGAGACAGGCGTCTCATCCGTTTAGTTTTTTCATAGCCAAATTCCAATACTGGTCAGCAATCAATAGGAACGATCCGGAATTACAAAATATCTGTTGTATAGAATTGCTCGGCAAATTCTTTCTGGGCATACTGGAACAAATTGCTTTCAAACCGCTGGTAAGCCTCCAGAAACACGAGGCCCTCCGGGGTCAGCGCGGTTCTGCCTCCATGGCTCCCGCCGTGCCTTCTTTCGACCACGGGATAGCCGAGTTCCTTTTCAAGTTTGTTCAGCATATCCCAGGCCTTGCCAAGCGAAAGGGCCATCATGTCGCAGGCCTTTTTCACCGAGCTCGTATCCTCTATAAGGAACATCAGCAGCTTGGTTCTGGAATTGAAGAAGGCATTTTCCTTGGCAAGGCTGACGTTGACAAAGGAGTGGAGCAGAGCGTGGTTGTGCTCCGCAAGGTTCGCCTGCAGCTGCCCGACATCGTGAATACTGTACAGTATGCCTTCATCGTCCACCTCCACCCAGACTCTGTGCTCCTCAAGCGCGGCGACGGCGCCGCGAAGCCCGTTGTCCCCTGTGTAGGAAGTGATCCGAGGAATGATATCTGACGAGATAATAATCGGGTGGCCTCCATGCTGTCCATAGGAGGGGGTAACGATATCGCCCTCCGTATCAATCAGTATCCTGAGCGTATTCGGCGAAAACATAGGGACGTTGACCGGCGAGAATACAACGCGCCCGCATTTGTCCTTCAGGTATTCCAGGCCGAGCTTGACAGAATCGAACAGCGGCGGTGCTTCAAAATTGTCATTGTGCAGAAATATAACGTCATAGCTTGCAAGATTGTTCTTCACCTCGAACTCTTCGGTGCCGGTAATGATGACAATAGGGAAGATACCCGCCTGCTGAAAGGAAAGCACAATTCTTTTTATTATCGGGATAGAGCCAATCTGCATCAGAGGGGCCGCTTCCTTCCTGCTGGCTGCGGCAATCAGCCCACCTGTCTTGCTTATCACCATTTTCTTCATCCCTCCTTCCGCCCCACTAGTTTTAGCCTGAAATTTGATATTTGAAAACCATTATAGCAGATTTGTTCATAATTTGCAAAACCAACCCAAATTTTTATGTAATAATCTAATTCTTTTTAAATAGAAATTGGTTTATAATAGAGAAGTAATTTACTTATTGATTTATACAAGCTCATAATCGGTTGCGCGTTTCTACCAACTACCGTAATAGTTGTCTATAAATCCTCGAAGAGGAGGATTATAGGGATTGTTCTGGTAGTTTTTTTTGGTTTAAGGAGCCAGCCGCTTTTTTTGAAAAATCCTTAGTGCGTTATGGCGAAAAACTCGAACCTGATTTGTGATATGTACTGAATCTAAAAAATAGTTTGATTTTCAATCAAAATCTTATTTATTTTTTGAGATATTGAGTATATAATACAACAAGCAGGTTGATATTACACAATTTTATATCAGATTTATATAAGCTCATAATTTGGTTGAGCGTTTCTACCAACTACCATAATAGTTGTCTATAAATCCTCAACCAAGAGGATTATGGCCGTTATTGTGGTATTTTTTTATTCTTTCGCAAATTCTTAACCTGCGGTCTTTTTTCGCAAAGAAAATTTTAGATATACGGCAACGGTAGTTAAAAGACCAAAACAACCAGAAAGAAGGAAGAAAAATGAAAATGAAGAAAACCCTGGCTCTCATTCTGGCACTTGCACTTGCCTTTGCTCTCGCAGCATGCGGCGGAGCAAGCACCACCTCCGCATCCCCCTCGGCGGCGTCCTCCGCATCCCCCTCGGCAGCTTCCAACGTCAAGCTTGGCGTTATCCTCGTAGGCGACGAGAACGTCGGCTACGACTCCGCTCACATCGCGGGCATCAAGGCGGCCGCAAAAGCAGCCGGTCTCAAAGACGACCAGATCATCTGGAAGTACAACATCAAGGAAGACGAGACCTGCCATGACACCGCCACGGATCTCGTTCAGCAGGGCTGCAACTACATCATCGCCGACAGCTATGGCCATGAAAGTTATATTCAGCAGGCCGCCAGCGAGAACCCGAAGGTCACCTTCATCTCGATGACCGGCGACACAGCCGCGACCTCCGGCCTGAAGAACCTCAAGAACGCTTTCAACTACACTTTCCAGTCCCGTTATGTCTCCGGTGTTGTCGCCGGCATGAAGCTCAAGGAGCTCGTTGACAGTAACAAGATCACCGCGAAGAATAAAAATGCGGACGGAACCATCAAAATCGGTTATGTCGGCGCTTATCCCTACGCGGAAGTGGTCTCCGGCTACACCGGCTTCTATCTCGGCATCAAGTCCATCATCGATAACGTACAGATGAACGTCACCTTCACAAACTCCTGGTATGATCCGACCGCAGAGGCCGAGGCCGCCAACTCCCTGATCTCTTCCGGCTGCGTCATCATCAGCCAGCACGCCGACTCCACCGGAGCTCCCTCCGCCTGTGAGGCAGCCCTGAAGGCTGGCACTACCGTCTACTGCGTCGGCTACAACATCGACATGCTCTCCGTCGCTCCCACAGCCGCTCTCACCAGTGCGCAGAACAACTGGGCCGTCTATTACACCTACGCGCTCGGCTGCATGGTCAAGGGCGAGGACATCAAGACCGACTGGGCCGCAGGCTATGAGCAGGGCGCAGTCCAGATCTCCACTCTTGGCAAGAGCTGTGCCACCGGCACTGATGCGAAGGTCAAGGAAGTCGAAGCTGCCCTCAAGGCCGGCACGCTTCAGGTATTCGACTGCTCTAAGTTCACAGTCAAGGGCCAGCATCTGACCACCTACACCGGAGCTTACGGCATGAACAATCAGGAAGCAATCAAGAACGGCGCATTCTTAGAGTCCACACTACGCAGCGCGCCTTACTTTGACCTCCTCATTGACGGCATCACCCAGCTCAACGCAAAATAAATTAGGCACTCGTTTGCAGGCGGAAAAAGCCGTCTTTAAGCGGCTTTTTCCGCCTGAACATCTCAAAAGGGGGTAATCCACCATGAAAGGCACAGAAGCGGCCGTGTGTATGCGCAACATCACAAAAACATTCGGCTCAGTCGTCGCGAATGACCAGGTCTGCCTGGAGATAAACAGAGGAGAAATCCTGGCCCTGCTCGGAGAAAACGGCAGCGGAAAAACGACCCTCATGAACATGTTGTCCGGAATTTACTATCCCGATGCCGGCCAGATATTCGTCGACGGACACGAGGTCTCCATCAGGAGTCCCAAGGATGCCTTTGATCTCCGTATCGGGATGATCCATCAGCATTTTAAGCTTGTGGATGTGCTCACCGCTGCTGAGAATATCATTCTCGGCATGCCCGGAACCGGTCGTCTCGCCATGAAGACCGTGGATGAGAAAATACGCAGTATCTGTTCGCTCTATGGCTTTGATGTCGACCCAAAGCAGAAAATCTATGATATGTCCGTTTCGCAGAAGCAGACTGTCGAGATCGTCAAGGTTCTATACAGGGGCGCGGACATACTTATTCTGGACGAGCCGACTGCGGTTCTTACTCCCCAGGAGACAGACAAGCTTTTTGCCGTCCTGCGCAACATGAAAAAAGACGGCAAGGCAATCGTCATCATCACTCATAAGCTCCACGAGGTGGAGGAGATTTCCGACCGTGTTGTTACCCTGCGCCGCGGCCAGCATGTCGGCAATGTGCCGACAAAGGAAACGAACGCCGCCGAAATGACCAACATGATGGTCGGCCGTGCGGTTTCGCTCAACATCGACCGCCCAGACCCCTCGGACCCGAAACCCCGTCTCGTCGTGGACGGCCTCACCGTCAGGGACTCGGACGGCGTTATAAAGCTTTCAAACATCTCCTTCACCGCCAATTCCGGTGAGATACTCGGCATAGCCGGTATCTCCGGCTGCGGACAGAAGGAGCTTCTGGAGGCCATAGCCGGACTTCAGCCCGTCGAATCCGGCACCATCGTTTACAACGATTTCAACTCCGGCAAGCAAATTGATCTGCTCGGCAAGAACGCCCGTGAAATACGCTCGATGGGCGTCTCGCTCTCTTTCGTGCCGGAAGACAGGCTCGGCATGGGTCTCGTCGGGAACATGGACCTAACGGATAACATGATGCTCCGTTCCTATCGCTGCGGAAATTCCGTGTTCTGCGACCGCAAGACCCCGCGGGAGCTCGCTGTGCGGGTGGTCGAGGAACTGGAAGTAAACACGCCCGGCGTGACGACACCCGTCCGCAGGCTCTCCGGCGGAAATGTCCAGAAAGTGCTGGTCGGCCGTGAGATATCGTCCTCTCCCACCGTCCTGATGACGGCTTATGCCGTCCGCGGACTCGATATTAACTCATCCTATACTATCTATGACCTCCTGAACAAACAGAAGGAGCAGGGAGTCGCCGTCATTTTCGTCGGCGAGGATCTCGATGTTCTTCTGGAGCTCTGCGACCGCATACTCATACTTTGCGGCGGAGAGGTGAGCGGCGTCGTTCCCGGCAAGGGTGCGGACAAGCGCGAGGTCGGAATGATGATGACAAAACTCGGGGGGGAACAGAAAAATGAATCAAAAAGCTAAAGAGCCCTTTATCCGTATTGCCAAGCGCGATGGTATGCCCATGTGGCGCGGCTGGATTGTCAGACTTATCAGTCTGCTTTTGTCTCTCATTGTCTGTGCGATAATCATATATGCCATGGTAAAGCTCAATCCGCTCAAGGTGTACGGCGCAATGTGGAACGGTGCGTTCGGCACGGCGACAAGAAGCTGGGTAACCATACGGGATACGATGATGATGCTCTGTATCGGCATTGGCCTGGCGCCCGCATTCAAGATGCGTTTCTGGAACATCGGCGCCGAAGGCCAGATTCTTGTCGGCGGCATTGCAACCTCCGCCGTACTTATATACTGCGGCAGCACTATGCCCACCTGGGCCCTGCTGCTCGTCTCCTTCGTTGCAAGCACTATAGCCGGCGCCATCTGGGGCTTTATCCCAGCGATTTTCAAGGCGCGCTATGAGACGAACGAAACGCTCTTCACCCTTATGATGAACTACGTCGCCATACAGCTCACATCCTTCTGCGTGGCAAAGTGGGAGCACCCCTTCGGTTCAAATGTCGTAGGCGTAATAAATCAGTCGACGAAGGCCGGCTGGTTCCCGCACATTTTCGGCCAGCAATATGTGCTCAACGTTATCCTTGTAATGGTGTTGGCCGTGTTCATGTTTGTCTATCTCCGCTATTCCAAGCATGGCTATGAGATCTCCGTCGTCGGCGAATCGGAACGCACGGCTCGTTACATAGGCATAAACGTTAAGAATACCATTGTCCGTACAATGGCGCTTTCTGGCGCAATCTGCGGGATCTCGGGCTTTCTGGCTGTTTCCGGCGCTTCCCATACCATCTCAACGAGCACTGCCGGCGGCCGAGGTTTTACCGCCATTATTGTCGCATGGCTTGCCAAATTCAACACTTTCGTGATGATACTTGTTGCATTGCTCATAATATTCCTTGAAAAAGGCGCGATACAGATTGCCTCCCAGTATAACCTGAACGACTACGCATCCCAGATGATCACCGGCATCATACTCTTCTTCATTCTGGGCAGCGAATTCTTTATAAATTACCGTTTGATCTTCCGCAGCAAATCCGGAAAGGAGGCGACCGCGAAATGACACAGGTTCTTTCTCTTCTGACGGCCGCGATAGTCTTTGGCACCGTTATCATGTTCGGTTCTCTCGGTGAAATTTTGTCCGAGAAATCTGGCAGCCTGAACCTCGGCGTCCCCGGCATCATGTATATAGGCGGAATTGCCGGCCTTGCCGCCTCGTTTCGCTATGAAACGGTCGCGGCGCATCCCTCAGGCATTTTGGCTCTCCTGATCACTTTATTGGCCGCTGTCGTCGCTTCGGTCCTTGCGGGCCTGATATACAGCTTCCTGACCATCACCCTCCGCGCGAATCAGAACGTAACCGGCCTTACCCTCACAATTTTCGGCACCGGCATTGCCAACCTCTTCGGCGGCGTCATGAATAAAATGGCCGGCGGCGTCGGTCAAATCTCCGTCAAGGTCACAAGCGGAGCTTTCCGCGCCACTCTCCCTTCCCTCAACAGCGTCTCCGTCTTATCAGGCCTCGGCTTCATGGTCTATCTGGCGATTGTCATCGCAATCATCATGAGCTATTTCCTGAACCGCACGCGCAAGGGCCTGAACCTCCGCGCCGTAGGCGAGAGTCCCGCCACCGCAGATGCCGCGGGGATCAATGTCACGAGATATAAATACCTTGCCACCTGCATAGGCTCCGCCATAACGGGCCTGGGCGGACTGTACTACGTCCTGGACTATATCAAGGGCACCTGGGCAAACGACGGCGGCATCGGAGCTCTCGGCTGGCTCGCAGTGGCGCTCGTCATCTTCGCACGCTGGAAGCCCCTGCAGGCAATCTGGGGTTCCTACCTCTTCGGCGTTCTGTTCTGGCTCTATTTCTACATTCCCGGACTTAACCGCTCCACGCAGGAGCTCTTCAAGATGCTTCCCTATGTTGTAACGATAATCGTCCTGGTCGTCGTCTCGATGCGCAGAAAGCGCGAGAATCAGCCGCCCGCGAACCTCGGCCTTCCCTATTTCCGAGAGGAACGATAAAGATTCCGCACAATCAAATACCTGATTTATATATGCTCATAATCTGGTTGAGTGTTTCTACAAACTACCTGAATAGTTTTGACTATAAATCTCACTTCAATTGAGGCGGACGGTTTTTTTCGCTTTTTAGTATCAGATTTTAGTGAGGTGTAGAGTAGATATGAAACAGAAGAGTTTTGTAATCAAAGGTAATATAGGCTACAGCGCGGATAAGGACAGTCTCCTTACTGTTGAGGACGGCTGTCTCGTCTGTGACGAGGGACGCTCGGCGGGGGTTTATAAGACCCTGCCCGGAAAATATTCCGCCCTCAGAGTTTACGACTATTCCGGTATGCTGGTGATTCCGGGGCTTGTGGATCTCCATATCCACGCGCCCCAGTTCACTTTCCGCGGCCTCGGTATGGACTACGAGCTCATAGACTGGCTGAACCGCCAGGCATTTCCGGAGGAGAGCAGATATGCCGATATGGCCTATGCGAAAGAGGCCTATTCCGCTTTTGCCGCTGCTATGAAAAAGAGCGCAACGACGAGGGCCTGTATCTTTGCCACTCTGCATGTCCCCGCGACGCAACTTCTCATGGAGTTGATGGAGGGCTCCGGGCTCAAAACATATGTCGGGAAAGTCAACATGGACAGAAACTGCCCCGATTACCTTATTGAAAAGAGCGCCGACCAAGCGGCGAAGAGCACGCTTGAATGGCTCCGCGGCTGCCTTGGCCGTTATGCGAACACAAAGCCCATGCTTACGCCCAGATTCATCCCCTCCTGCTCGGACGAGCTCATGCGTAAGTTGCGCGAAATACAGGAAAAATACGCGCTGCCCCTCCAGTCCCATCTCTCGGAGAACCCCTCGGAGATCGCATGGGTAGCCGAGCTCTGCAGGGAATCCGAGTTTTACGGCGACGCCTACGACCGCTTCGGCCTGTTCGGAAGGGACGTGCCGACAATCATGGCGCACTGCGTCTACTCGGACGACAGGGAGCTTTCGCGCATCAGGGACAACGGCGTCTTTATCGCGCACTGCCCCCAGTCAAACACGAATATTGCTTCCGGCATCGCCCCCGTCAGAAAATTTGTCGATATGGGCCTCAAATGTGGTCTGGGCAGCGACGTCGCCGGCGGAGCCTCCGAGTCAATCTTCCGCGCCATGGCAGACGCCATTCAGATGTCAAAAATGAGATGGCGCCTTCAGGACAGCACGCTTCGCCCCCTGACCTTTGAAGAGGCCTTTTGGCTTGGAACCAGAGGCGGCGGCGAATTCTTCGGAAAGGTCGGCAGCTTTGAGGAAGGCTTTGAGTTTGACGCGGTGGTGATTAAGGACACTCCCCCGAAGCATTTCAGGGACATCACGCTCAGGCAGCGCCTCGAGCGCCTTCTCTACCTTGAGGACGGAAACCGCGTCGTCCACAAATTTGTCTCCGGAAAACGGATATTCTGATTAAAAAGGCTCCGGAACCCGATATTTGCGGGTTCAGGAGCCTTTTTATGCTGTTTTTCCCTGGATTCGCAATTTTGCATTTCCTCTCACCTCAGGTCCTCCGGCCTATCGAGATCAAAACGCTCCGTCGGCCCCACCTTAAAATAAAAAACTTCCTCCGGATATTCTGAAATAATTTTTTTCCCGCCGCTGTCGCCCTCAAGCGCCATAAGCTCTGGCAGATATCTGCTGCTGAAAATACACGGGTTTCCCGTTGCTTCCCCATCCGTTACGCAGCCCAGCGTCTTTCCGCTGGCCAAAAATCTCCGGATAAAGTCCGCCGTGGTCTCCGCCTTCAGGTACGGTTGGTCGGCCACAAAAAAAGCGTAATACTCGGCTGCCGGCAGGCTTTTCAGGCCGAGCCTTATCGAGGCCGTTATCCCCCTGCCGCTGTCCGGATTTTCCGCCGCGATCAGGCCCCGCTTTTCCGCCTCGGCAAGGATCTCCTCATACTGGCTCGCGACGCAGATCTTTACCCGGCAGTCCTTCCCGATTTCACCGGCGGCCTCCGTCAGGTTTGAAAGCGCGTGTTCGTACAGCGGCCTGCCGCCCAGCCGATACATGAGTTTATTCGAGCCGAAACGGCGGCCGAAGCCCGAGGCCATAAAAACTATTCCGATCGAAGGGGCGCGGAAAGAGGAAACTATTCCCGTATCCGTTCCCAGCTCGTCCGTAATTTTCATGCCCGTCTCCGCGTCCGCTTGGCTGTCCGCCTGATTGAATACCGGAATTATGGGAACGCCGGGGAAGCGCCTGCTCAGCGGCAGCAGAAAACCCATTCTCATCAGCTCCCGCAGATGTTCCGGTTTTAGGAGTACGTCCTCGTCCGCAATTTTTAGTGCCTGTCTTGCGAGTTCCCATCTGTGGCAGGCTCCGGCAGCGCTTTTTCCTATCGCACTCAGCCCCGACAAGGCAAGGATTACGTCAATATTGGCGGGGATGACAGGCTCGTACTCGCTCGGAAATTTTGCGGGCAGCCTCTTCGAGCCGTCTGCCTCGATGAGCACGACGTCGGCTAGCGGAGCGATCTCCCGGTAAAATTTCTCTCCCTGCCAGGATATCTTGCCGCTGTCCGTCACCTTCCCGGCAATCGCGATCCCTTCCCGTTTCAACACAGTCTCGACTTCGTCTGCGTTCTGAGAAAATATCCCGTGCTCCCCGGGACAAAACATATGCGTCGTTGTCAGAACGAGCACCCTTCTGCCCGCTGCCCGCTGTTCCTCCGCAAGGCGCATGATGGTCGAGGTCTTGCCGCCGGAACCGACGAAAGCGATTTTTACCGGCGGCTTCAACAGCTCCCCGAGCGCCTCCGAAAAGCTCGCCGCCTGAGTCCAGGCCCCTTTTTTTACGATAATGCGCATGCGAGCTCCTTAAGCGCCTCCAAAGAGGCCCGGATTTCCGACAGCGTGTTGTAATGGGAGAAACTGAACCGCACAGCGCCCTGATTTTCGGTGCCAAGCGCTCTATGCATCAGTGGAGCGCAGTGGGCGCCTCCGCGCGAATATATCCCATAGTCCGATTCAAGTCTCATACAGACTTCTCCGGAGTCGGCTTCCCCCAGGTTGAATGCGGCGGTCGGCGCTCGGCCGAAGTCCGAAAAATCCCCGTAAATCCTGATCCCAGGTATTTCTCTTGCTCCGAGGTAAAACTCCTTTGTGAGTCTCTGCTCTTTAAGGCGTATTTTGTCCATCCCCGTATCCCTGATATACTCGAGCGCCGCGCCGAGCCCGGCTATCCCGTGCCCGTTCAGCGTCCCGGCCTCAAGCACGGCGGGCATCTCCTCCGGCTGTGTCTTGCTGAAGCTTTTAAATCCGCTTCCGCCTGTCATCAGCGGCCGGATCTCAAGCCCCCGGCGTACGCAGATCGCTCCGGTCCCCTGCGGGCCCATCAGGCCCTTGTGTCCGGAAAAGCATAGGACGTCGATACGGTCTCTTTCCATGTCTATCGGGAATATTCCGGCGGTCTGCGCCGCATCGACGATGAAGAGGATACCGCGTTCCCGGCAGGAAGAGCCTATACGCCGTATATCCGTCACATTTCCCGTGAGATTCGAGGCGTGGGTGCAGATGACCGCCCTGGTATTTTCCTTTACCGCCGATTCAAGCGCGTCATAAAGGAGACGTCCCTTTTCGTCGCAGCCCACAATTGTAAGCTCAAGTCCGCGCGCCTCCAGCTCATACAGCGGCCTCAGCACGCTGTTGTGTTCGAGCACGGTCGTGACCGCGTGTTCGCCGGGGGAGAGCAGGCCCTTTATCGCCATGTTGAGGCTTGCCGTCGCGTTCGCCGTAAAGGCCACTCTGTCCGCGCCTCCGGCGTTGAAGAGCTCCGACAGAAGCTCGCGCGTCCCGTGGATGACCCTTGCGGACGCAAGCGCCGCTCCGTGCGTGCCCCGATATCCGTTGCCCATGGTATCCATCGCGCGCAAAACAGCCTGTCCGACGGCCTTCGGTCGGCGGAAGCTGCTTGCCGCGCTGTCGAAATAGATCATTTTCCGTCCCTCTTTTCAAGCCAGAGCAGGCCCGTAAGTACGGACCCTCCGATACACCTTGCCTTGTCCGAAATTGTGAAGCAGTTTTTCCGCTCCGACTCTCTCGGGTCTATGTCCGCGATCTTGAGTCCCTCATTCACCTCGAAGCCGTCCCGGATAAGCCCGCGCAAAACGCCGCTTACTGTCGCCTTCACCGGGAATTCGCCCTCTCCGTTTCGAATAACGGCGATACTCTGTCCTTTTACTACCATGTCTCCGATCTGTGACAGATTATACAGGGTTCCCCCCCATCCGGCGTGGATGACCCTGTCGGCGGCATGCCCTGCTATCAGCCCCGGCGTGCCTGTGTTTTTGAGCGCCTGACCCTTTTCGATGAGGCGTCCGAGGTCGTGCCCGCGCATGGTCTCGATGACAAGGTCGACGTCCTCTCCGGCGGTGAAACCGGGTCCGAGCGCGATCGTTCTGGGCGCCATGCCCCGGTTCGTACCAAGATTCCTTTTGGCCAGAATTCCGTCGACAAGTGCCCAGGGCCTTACCCTTGAGAGCACCGAGCAGCTCTCGTCCACCATCATCGCGACATCGCCCGAATTCATAATCTCCGCCGCGCTCTCAAACGAATCCGCCATGCGGCAGCTCATATCCTCGACACGGCTTTCGCCGTCGTACACGGCCTCCGAAAACGCAACGCAGCGGCGTATCGCCGTGGGCTTTGCCGCTTCAAGCACAAGCACGGGGAAGCCGCAGCGGTGAAGGGCATAGATTGTCCCGGTCGCAACATCCCCGCCGCCTCTAACAATCACAAGTTTCTCCATTATTAAACCCCTATGGGCGGACAATCAGCTTCGCCTTTGTCATAATCTCCGCAATATCGTACATGTTAGTGACGGCTCCGACCGAGAGCTTCTCGGTCAGGCCGTAGTGGTTGAGGCAGGTCCCGCAGGTGAGTATCCTGACCCCGTGTTCCTCAAGTCCTTTGAGGTCGCCGAGAGACTCAGAGCCCTCGCAGGAGAGCTTCGCCCCGCCGTTGAAAAGCAGTATCGTCTCCGGAGGGTTCTCCTGCTTTGAAAGCGCGAAGAGGAAGCCCTTCATCAGAAGCCTGCCCAGAACGTCGTCGCCGCTGCCCATGGCGTCGGAGGATATCTCCGCTACCACGCCCTGCTTCAGGCCGCTGTCGCATACAAAGTCTTCATCCTTCTCCGTCTGAGGGGCGGCTTCGCCGGACGCCGTTATTTTAACTGTGTAATCCCTGTCGCCTGTTTTTTTGCAGGAGTAAGCGAGCTTCCGCTGCTCCGCGAGCTTCCGGAGGTTCTGCGTCGCGATCTCGTTGTCCACCCCCACTTCGACGACCTCGCCGGGGGCCGCCTTGGCCAACGCTTCTTTGGTCTCAATGACCGGCAGTGGGCACTGTTTTCCTCTTGCATCAATTTTCATTGCTGTCCTCCTATTCAATATAGACCGTTTTTTCCAGTCTTTCCGTTACTCTTCCCACGATAGCGCAGGGCAGGCCAAGCGCTTTCAGTTCTTCGATAGCTTTTTCCGCGTCCTCGGGGTCCATGCTTATCAGGAGTCCCCCTGAGGTCTGCGGGTCGAACAGGATCTCCTGCATCGCGAACGAACAGGACGAGAGCTCCGCCCTGTCACCCGCAAAATTGCGGTTTCTCTGGCCCGCCGCGGTGATATAGAACTCCTCCGCCAGGCCCTCGCTCTCCGGGATAAACGGAACAGCGTTTTTTTCTATCCTCGCCGAGAACTTATCCCCCAGCATCTCGCAGAGGTGTACGACGAAGCCGAAGCCGGTGACATCGGTGCAGGCATGCGTTCCGTATTTTCTTGAAATCTCCGAGGCGTACTTGTTGAGCGTCGTCATGGACGCGACGGCCTTTTCCAGTGCCCCGGCCGGCGCTGCTTTCAGCCTTGCGGCCGTACAGATTATCCCCACGCCCAGAGGCTTTGTGAGGATGAGCGCGTCCCCCGGCCGGCAGGCGTTATTTGCGAAAACCTTGTCCGGGTGTATGGTGCCCGTGACCGACAGTCCGTATTTCACGTCCTGGTCGGCGATCGAATGCCCTCCGGCAAGCGTTCCTCCGGCCTCCCTGACCTTTTCGCTGCCGCCAAGCAAAATCTGCCCCAGAATATTTAGGTCCATGCTCTCGGGAAAGCAGACGATATTCAGGGCCGTTTTGAAATCCGCGCCCATCGCGTAGATATCGCTCAGCGCGTTTGCGGCCGCGATCTGTCCGAAAATATAAGGGTCATCCACCATCGGCGGAAAGAAGTCGAGCGTCTGCACGATAGCGAGCTCGTCCGTTAGCCTGTATACGGCCGCGTCGTCGGAATTTTCGAACCCTATAAGAAGATTGGGATCATAGGTTTTCGGAATTTTCTTCAACACGCTCGAAAGAGCTCCCGGCCCCAGCTTGGCCGTGCAGCCTCCGCCCCTGCAAAATATTATCGGTTCCTCCATCAGTCTTCCTCCCCGGCCTCACGGCTTTGAATCTTCTCAAGCTCACTGTAGAAGCTCCCGGAATAGTACTTCTCAAATATATTGTCCGCGCTTTTTCTCAGTTCCTCGGTAAAGTTTTCGTAATGTTCCAGAAGAAAACGCGCCCCCGGCGTGAGGCTTGAGCCGCCCCCGTTCTTCCCGCCTACGTCGCGGTAGGTGAGGGGAAAACCCCATACCTTTTCGATTTCCCTCAGCGTTTTCCACGCCTTGCTGTACGCCATACCCATGCTTTGCGCGGCTTTTTGCAGCGAGCCTAAGGTCTCGATCTTTCTCAAAAGCGTTGCTATTCCAGGTCCAAACGCTTTTTCGTCGCTGAACAGCCTCAATGTGAGCTGCCAAACCACTTTTTCCTCCATAATACTGCTCCCGGCGCTATTCTAATTTGAGAATAGCGCATTTTCTAACAAACGACCCGAGCCCCGGCCCAGGCCGTTTGAATCGTTTTATAGCTTCTTGCGTCAGAGCTCCAGCTCGTAAACGCCTTCGATTGCCACTTTCTCTCTGCCAAACAGGCCGATAAGTGCGTCCGCGCTCCCAGGAGGGGCGCACCAGGCCATGCCGCAACCTGCGGATATCTTTGCCGGTACGGGGATAAGTCGGCCCGGAAGGCCCTCTTCCCTGCACAGCCGCTCCGCTTCCATCGCGAAGGTGGTTGTGGGGAATGTGAACACCGTCTTCCATTCCTTTTTTAAAGCCATTTTGTCCCTGTCTTTCCGTTTACTGCTGCGGCATCTCCCTGCCAAGCCTTCTGTACATTGTCTTTTTTACGGCGCGGAGTATGTTCTCATAGCCGGTGCAGCGGCAGAGGTGACCGGAGAGGAGCTTTCTCAGCTCGTCGTCGGTATACTCCCTGCCAGATTCCAGTATCTCCCATGCCGTCAGGATAAAGCCCGGCGTGCAGAAGCCGCACTGGATGGCAAACTCGTCGACAAAGGCCTGCTGGATATCGGAGAGCTCCCCATTTGGCCCCGTGAGGCCCTCGAGCGTCAGTATGTGCTTGCCCTCCGCCCAGACGGCCAGATATAGGCAAGAGTTGAAAGCCTCTCCGTCTATTATGACGGTACAGGCGCCGCACTCTCCGACCTCGCAGCCCTTTTTGACCGAGGTCAGGCGGTAATCGTTTCTGAGCATGTCTGTAAGCGAGGCCCTGACATCGACTGTCTTTTCGACATCCTTTCCGTTTATATTGCAGCGGACAAGCTTGTACTGTATAATATGCGGTTCAACCCTATATTCTTCTGGCATTATAGCTCACCTCCGCACAGTTTTACTGATTCGAGAAAGGCACGCTTTGCACTTTCCACTGCGATGTGCTGGCGGAAAGCTCTTGAGGCGCGCCAGCTGTCGCGGGGATTGATGTCCTCAAGGATGGCCTTTGAAAATTCCTCCGCAAGTTCTTCGGAAAGAGGCCTGCCGTTGACTTTTTCCTCGGCGCGCGGTGCCCTCATCGGGACGGGGCCCGCGACGCCGAAAGCAATACGCGCGCGTTCGACACTCCTCCTGTCCGGCGACAGCCGGACATTGACCGAGGTGCCGAGAGTGGCGATATCCATGGCGTTTCTCATCGCGTATTTGATATAATATCCGTAAGTGTTCTCATAGCTGGTCTTAGGGATGAGGACAGCGGTCTGTATCTCTCCCTCGCGGATATCCACTTTTCCGGCCTTGATATAAAAATCCCTTATAGGCAATCTGCGTACGCCCTCAGGCCCTGTCAACTCGATTATAGCCTCCCAGGCGTGCAGGGTGGAAGCGGAGTCTGCGGAGGTTACCCCATTGCAGGTATTGCCGCCTATCGTGCCCATATTACGGATCTGAGGTCCGCCGACCTGATCGACCGCCTGGCCCAGAACGTTGATATACTTCTGGATGACAGGGTCCCTGGTGATGTGAGAAAAGCTCGTCAGAGAGCCGATGCGGATATTTTCCTCTTCATCGATGGAAACGCCTCTCATCTCGTCCAGCATGTAGAGGCTTATGAGCTCTTTCCCCGCACGTTTGCCCTCGCGCATCTGCACCAGCACGTCGGTGCCGCCGGCGATGATCTGCGCCTCGGGATGGGCGAGCCGGAGCTCGACCGCATTTTGCACGCTTGTCGCTTCATAGAGCGCTTTAATATCATACATTGCGTTTCCCTCCCTTAATCGTTTATCAGTCCGGCGTTTTTGAAACTTTCAAAGAGAATGTGCGGCGTTATTGGGGCCTGATTGATGGCGACGCCGGTCGCGTTTAGAACAGCATTCCTGATCGCGGGCGCCACCGGGCAGGCCGGCGGTTCTCCGAGCGCCTTTGTGCCGAAGGGGCTGGTCGGCTCCGGGTTTTCAACAAACTCTCCTTCGATGTGGGGGTGGTCCATAAACGTCGAGAGCTTGTAGTCCAGCAGGTTGTTGTTGAGCGGTTTGCCCGTCTTCTCGTCGAACAGGAGCTGTTCGGAAAGGCCGTAGCCTATGCCCATGCTCATACCCCCGTGCACCTGCGCTTCGGCCAGCGCCGGGTTTATCAGTGTGCCACAGTCGTGGACGTTTATGATGTTGAGGAGCTTTACCTTGCACATTGGAATATCGACCTCGACCTCCGCGAAGCAGCAACCGAAGGAATAGGCGTTTGACCGGATCGTAGCCGTGGTTTCCGCCGTGATATGATGGCTGTCCACCGTGTTGTATATACTCTCGGCACACAGATCCCCAAGCGACATAAGTATGCGTCCGTCGGATTTACGGAGGATGTTTCCGTCCACAAGATCAAGATTTGAAATTGGCATCCTCGTCAGATCGTGGGCGATATCCATTATCTTCTGGCGAAGAGCGGCAGCTGTCTGAACGATCGAAAATCCGCCGATATAGGTCTGGCGGGAAGCGTAAGCTCCCAGGCCGATCGGTGTGATATCGGTATCCTGAGCAGAGACGACATGGACATCCTCAAACGGAATTCCCACAGCGTCCGCGACCATCTGAGTAAAGGCCGTATCGCAGCCCTGGCCGATCTCCGTTTCTCCCGTCTGGAACTGCAGCGTCCCGTCCTGGTTGAGGACCATGCGGCAGGAGGAGGATTCGAGTGCTATCGGCCAGACAGCCGTGTTGTACCAGAAGATCGCCGCGCCTATGCCGCGGCGCACCGGTCCCGTCTGATTCTGATAATCCCTGAACTTGCGCTCGTAGTCTATATACTTCATGCCCTTGTCGAGGCACTGGTTAAAAGAATCGTAGTAATTTTCGTTCTTGGAGAAGCCGTCCACATAACCGACCGGCATCATGTTCTTCCTGCGGAACTCAAGCGGAGCCATGCCCAGGGCTTTCGCAACATCATCAATATGCGATTCCCCCGCGAACATTGCCTGCGGGATACCATAACCACGCATCGCGCCGGCTGTGGGCTTGTTGGTATAGATGGAGTATGCGTCGCATTCGATATTATCGCAGGGATAGAGCTGTGGGAAAGCACCCATGCCCTTTGCCGCTATCGCGTGTCCGTGGGAGGAGTAGGCACCCTGATTGGCGAAGCACTCCAGCTTTCTGGCCGCGAAGCTGCCGTCCGGCCTCACCCAGCTTATGATATGGCTGCGAATGGCGTGGCGCACGCGGTTGCAGATAAAGGTCTCCTCGCGGCTGCACTCCAGCTTTACGAGTCTGCCCCCCAACTGCGTCGACAGATACGCGCAGAGCGGCTCGTAAAGAGCGTCCTGTTTGTTGCCGAAACCGCCGCCGATGTACGGTTTGATGATACGTACCTTGCCCCAGGGAATTCCCAGAGCCTGCCCGACGACACGGCGGACAATGTGTGGAATCTGCGTGGAGGACACGACCACGACCCTGCCTGCCTCCATGTAGGCATAGCAGATATGGTTTTCAATGTGGCAGTGCTGAACCGTCGGTGTATCATACCAGCCTTCGACCTTGATGAGTCCGGGCTCCTTTATTGCCTCTTCGTAGTTGCCCCTTCGGATATCGGTATGGGCCATAATGTTGTTGGGATAGTTTTCATGGATGAGAGGCGCACCGTCCTTCATAGCTTCCTGCTGATCCAGAACAAAGGGCAGTTCCTCGTATTCGACTTTCAGCGCGCGGATGGCCTGCGCCGCTGCGACCTCATTGTCCGCCACCACCGCGGCGATATCGTCGCCGTAGAGTCTGACATGGTTTGTCAGGAGAGGACGGTCGGAGATGTCCTGATGGTGCGGATCCAGCGACCAAGGGTGCCCCGATGTCGGAAACTGCTGCGGTTGGGGGGACAGCTGCCAGCCTTCCCCGGAAGAGCTGTTACCTTTGATATCAAAGCAGGTAACAATTTTGACGACTCCGGGTATCTTTTCCGCTTCCGAAGTGTCAATTGCTTTGACATATCCGTGCGCTATTGTTGCGTGACAGATTTTAGCGATCAGTGCGCTGCTGTCACAAAGATCGTCCGTGTATTTTGCCCGGCCCGTCGCTTTTTCATATGCGTCGACGCGGATCTTGCTTTCCCCTACGCTCTTGCTCAAGATAAACGCCCTCCTGTTTTGGATTTTATTATCAATACCGAAATAACCGTCAGCCCGGGAGATGTCCCATCCGTTTCCGGGTCATTTTTTCTCGTATGGAGTATCTTCCAGCGGCAGTCTGGTCCGGAACTTGCCGTCATAGCGGAAATATGCGTCCGCGATAGCCGGTGCCGTCGGAATCGAAGTGATCTCTCCTATGCCAATGGCGCCGAGAGCTACGCCGAGGCCCTCTTTCTCTACGATGACAGGTTTGATATCCGGAACCTGGTTGGCGCGGAAAAGTCCCAGCGTGCCAAACTTTGCCGTGGGCTTGCCATTTTCGAGAGGATAATGCTCCGTGAGCGCATAGCCGATTGACATGACCACCCCTCCCTCGATCTGTCCCTCCGTGGAGAGGGGGTTCACGACCTTGCCCACGTCGTGAGCGGCTACAAAACGCTCAATTTTCCCCTCTTCGTCAAGCAGGCAAAGCTGTGTCGAATAGCCGTAGGCTATATGGCTGATCGGATTCGGCACATCCGCGCCGAGTTTATCGGTTTTTCCGAGGTATTCGCCGTAGAATTCCCTGCCCTCAAGGTCCTCAAGGCTCTTTCCCTGCAGTTCCCTGTTGAGGTCGATGCAGGCGCGGCGGCAGGCCTCGCCCGTGAACAGCGTCTGTCTGGAGCCGGAGGTCGTGCCGGAGTCCGGGGCGCAGTAAGTGTTCGAGCGCTCATAGATCACGTTCGTATATCTGATCTTGGTCTGATCGCAGACCATCTGTGTCAGAACCGTACCGAGTCCCTGTCCGATGCAGGAGGCTCCGGCATAAATATGCACCTTCCCGCCCTGTATCACGAGGCGCGCCCTGCCGGTATCGGGTATTCCGACGCCGACTCCGGAATTTTTCATGCAGCAGGCGATGCCCGCGTACTTTGCCGTCTCGTAATAGGGCTTAATCGCCTCCAGTGTCTCCACAAGTCCTGTCGAAGCGTCAACGATCTGGCCGTTCGGCAGCTCCTGTCCGGGCCTTATCGCGTTTCTGTAACGGATCTCCCAGGTGGAGATGCCCACCCTGTCCGCCATCTGGTTCAGCAGGCTCTCTATGCAGAAGCAGGTCTGGGTAACTCCGAAGCCGCGGAACGCGCCCGCGGGAGGATTGTTGGTATAGTAGGCCCAGCCGTCGATCTCGAAATTCTGATAGTTATACGGCCCCGCGGCGTGTGTGCAGGCGCGCTCTAGAACGGGCCCGCCCAGTGAGGCGTATGCCCCGTTGTCCGTCACGACTTTTGCGATCACACCCTGAATAATGCCGTTTTCATCGCAGCCCAGCGTGAATTCCATCTCCATGGCGTGGCGTTTGGGGTGTATGAGTAAGCTCTCCTGACGCGACAGCTTCACCTTGACCGGCTTTTTTAGGAGATAGGCGATAAGTGCCGCCTGATGCTGAACCGTCACGTCCTCCTTGCCGCCGAAGCCTCCGCCGACCAGCTGATTCTGGACTTTGACAAGCTCGGCCGGAAGGCCCAGCATTCCCATGGTCTCATGCTGGGTATCATAGGCGCCCTGGTCGGTAGAAAGTATCATAACACCGTCCCCGTCGGGGTAAGCCACGGCGCATTCGGGTTCAAGAAAAGCGTGTTCCGTCCAGGGAGTCGAAAATTTTTCGCTAATCACATATTTTGATTTTGCAATGGTCTCTTTCGGGTTTCCTCGCTGGATATGCTTGTGGGCGAGCAGATTTCCGCCGCCGTGCACAAGAGGCGCGTTCTCGGCCGTGGCCTCCTCGACGGAGAGTACAGGCTGCAGCTCCTCGTAATCCACCCGGATCAGCGCCTTCGCCTTCTGCAGGGTCTCCTGATCCTCCGCGGCGACAAGGCAAATGGCGTCTCCGAGATAGTGGGTGACGCTTCCAACGGCGATCATTGTGTCCCAGTCCTTGACAAGATGCCCGACCTTGTTCTTTCCCGGAATATCGTCTGCCGTGTACACTGCCAGCACTCCCGGCAGCGCCAGAGCTTCCTCGGCGTGTATTGCCAGTACGCGGGCGCGGGGATATTCGGAGCGGACGGCGCTGCCGTAGACCATGCCGTCGAGATAGATATCGTCGGGATATTTTCCGGTGCCGTCCACCTTCTCCGGAACGTCTATGCGCGGCACGCGCGCGCCAAGGCTCCAGTCCTCCGGATAGGGAGGAATAACGCCGGTACGGAAGAGCTCCGCGGCCAGAAGTATCGCGTCGATAATTTTAATATAGCCGGTGCAGCGGCAGATATTGTTGCGGATAGCGTAAGCCGCCTCCTCGCGCGTGGGCGCCGGATTCCCGTCCAGAAGTCCCTTTGCCGAGATTACCATTCCAGGCGTGCAAAAGCCGCACTGAACAGCGCCCGCCATCCCGAACGCGTAGGTATATACTTTTTTTTCAAACTCAGAAAGGCCCTCAACAGTAACTATCGACTTGCCTTCGAGTTTATCCGTCTGCGCGATGCAGGCCTTTGTGGCTTTGCCGTCTATAAGCACAGTACAGGTTCCGCAGGCGCCTTCGCTGCAGCCGTCCTTGACGGAAGTAAGCCGCAGGGTGTCGCGCAGATAGCGGATCAGTTTCTGATTCTTTTCTACAGTAACGGCAGTGCCGTTTACAGTAAATGTCGCCACCGCTCAAATCCTCCTTAACGGGTTTATTGATTGTCGGAATCATGGTTTGTTATAAGACAAGAAATATACAAAAACCACCGAAAACAGACCATGCCCCTATAAAGGGATCTATAGCCAACTATTTCCGGTAGTCTGTAGAAACACCCAACCGATTATGGGTATATATAAATCCTGCATAAAACGTGCTGTTTTATTGAGTTAATTATATTCAATTTTGTTCTATATTGCAATATATTTTGCGAAAGAACTTGATGCATCGTCCTTGCTCTGCAATTGTCAGAATCCGGAACCCGCAAATAGCCGGGTTCCGGATTCTGACATATCAGAGGGTGATCCTTGTCCCGGTTTTCCCATTAATTCCCTCACTGGCCTTTTCAAGCAGCGTGATGAGCGCGATGCGGCCCCTTTTCGAGGCTGCAAAGCGCACGGCGGACTGCACCTTCGGGAGCATGGATCCCGGGGCGAAATGCCCCTCTCCTATATATTTTTGGGCCTCCTCGACGCTGATATCGCCGAGCCACTTCTGATCGGGCTTCCCGAAGTTGATGGCGGCCTTCTCGACGGCTGTGAGAATAATCAGGAAATCCGCTTCAAGCTCTTCGGCGAGCAGCTCGCTGGCAAAGTCCTTGTCGATGACGGCACTGGCGCCCTTGAGATGGTTTCCGCGCCTGACAACCGGAATCCCGCCGCCGCCGCAGGCGATGACGATATAGCCCTGCTTCACCAATTGGGCAATGCTGTTGTTGTGCATCGCGAACGACCGGGATCCCGCCGCCGCCGCAGGCGATGACGATATAGCCCTGCTTCACCAATTGGGCAATGCTGTTGTTGTGCATCGCGAACGACCGGGATCCCGCCGCCGCCGCAGGCGATGACGAGCTGTCCGGATTCAACGAGCGAACGGATGGCGTCTATCTCGATTATTTCAGCCGGCTTCGGGGACGCGACCACGCGGCGATAGCCCCTGCCGGCGTCTTCTTTGATGAGATAGCCGTATTCCCTTTCAACCCTCTGCGCTTCTTCAAGTGTCATGAACTGTCCTATGGGTTTCGAGGGATTCTGGAAAGCGGGGTCGCTCTCGTCGACCCGGACTTGTGTGACCATGGTGGCGACCGGGATGTTAAAAATGTTTCGGTTGTATAGTTCCTCGCGCAGGGCATTTTGAAGGTCATAACCGATATAGGCCTGACTCATCGCCACGCAGACAGACAGAGGGACGTTCGTCTGCTTGGGATCGACTTTCGTCAGAGCGGTCATGGCATTATTTATCATCCCCACCTGCGGCCCGTTCCCGTGGGCAACTATGACCTCGCATCCCTCTTCGATAAGATCGACGATCGCTTTTGCGGTTATCTTGACCGCTTCCATCTGCTCGGTGAGCGTATTGCCCAGCGCGTTACCGCCCAGCGCTATGACTATTCTTTTTTTCTTGCCCAAGATAAATCACCTCGTTATAAAGTCGGTTTTTATGGCAAAGCACATAGATACACCCTTTCGGAAGGCTGATTCGGAGACTGAAAAGGAAAGAAAAGGAGTTTTAGAAAAATGACGGAATGGAATAGGAGTAAAAGAAAAGCAAAGGGTGCAAACATACTAAACGATTTTCATCGCCTTCCGAAAGGGCAGAGAGAAGAATGTCGTCTGTGTTGCCGGTTATTTTGCCGACTATCTGAAGATCCTCGGAACGGCTCTGCTTTCAAGCTGTGAAAGCAGGGCGGCGGGATCCCTGAACTTGCTGAGTAGGATCATGGAAGCGATAACATAGGGTTTGTAGCTTGCCTGCTTGTACAGTGAGTCACGGTAGCGGTCGAATACCGATGCGTCGACCTCTCCCTCTTTACAGCTTACGCCGCTGATATCGGCGGGCAGGCAGTGCAGATAGAGGGCCTTGCCGTCGCGGGTGTTCTTCATCAGTTCTTCGGTGCAGGCCCAGTCCTTATGCTGGGCATTCTGTGTGAGCAGTTCCTTTTCGAGGACCTTGATCCCGTCAAAATCTCCGTCGCCGTAGAGGTTCGTGCGCTTTTCCATCGCGGCGAAGGGGGCCCAGCTCTTCGGATAGACGATATCCGCATCCATGAAAGCTTCCCGCATGCTGTTGGTCTTTTTGAAGGACCCGCCGGCGTTCTTTGCGTTCTTCTTTGCGACCTCTTCGACCTCTGGCATAACGTCATACCCGTCCGGGTGCGCAAGGACAACGTCCATGCCGAGTCTGGTGAAGAGGCCAATAACACCCTGGGGGACGGAGAGGGGCTTGCCGTAGGACGGCGAATATGCCCAGGTCATAGCGACCTTTTTGCCCTTAAGGTTCTCAATGCCACCGAACTCGTGGATGACATGGTCCATATCTGCCATGCATTGTGTGGGGTGGTCAATGTCGCACTGGAGGTTGACAAGCGTGGGTCTCTGCTCGAGCACGCCGGCCTTGTTTCCTTCCTGAACGGCACGGGAGACCGCTCTCATGTAGGCATTGCCCTTGCCGATATACATATCGTCCCGGATGCCGATGACGTCTGCCATGAAGGAAATCATGTTGGCCGTCTCTCTGACTGTCTCGCCGTGAGCAACCTGCGACTTGCCCTCGTCAAGGTCCTGAACCTCGAGTCCGAGCAGGTTGCACGCGGAAGCGAAGGAGAAACGCGTGCGGGTGGAGTTGTCTCGGAAAAGGGAGATGCCGAGGCCGCTGTCAAAAACCCTTGTTGAAATGTTGTTCTCGCGGAGATAGCGGAGCGCGTCGGCCACTGTCCATGTCGCCTGCAGCTCGTCAAAGGTCTTTTCCCAGGTGAGGAAAAAGTCATTGTTATACATCTTGTCAAACTTAAGGCTGTTGAGCTTATTTACGTAATCCTGTAGCGTATTCAAACAAAATACCTCCAATTGTTTCTCAAAATCGGTTTTTTACTTCTTGTTTTCGCAGTACAGCGTGGGAAGCGCCGCATATACGGCCGCGCAGGAAACAAGATCCTGCTTCCATGTTTTCTCGTTGGGGGCGTGCGCTTGGGACTCCGCGCCGGGGCCGAAGCCTATGCAGGGGATGCCGTTGCGTCCCATAATGGTGACGCCGTTTGTGGAGAAGGTCCACTTGTCGGTGAGCGGACGTCCCTCTCTCTTGCTCACGGAGGCCGCGTCGCCGATTCTCTTGTCACCAAACAGTCCCTTATAGCTCTCTTCCATTGCGCGGGTGATGGCGTGATCCTCGGGGATGACCCAGGTCGGGAAATAGCACTCAATGGGATATACACAACCTGTCCACGAGGGGCGGGCATATTCATACATGGAGACCTTGACGTCCTCGCCGTATTTTTTTACCGCGGGCAGGCTGCGGATCTCATCCAGACAGCTTTCCCAGGTTTCGCCCGCCGTCATCCTGCGGTCCAGAGATACCGCGCAGGAGTCTGCGACGGCGCAGCGGCTGGGGCTGGTAAAGAAGATCTCCGAGGTGGTTACTGTTCCGCGTCCCAGGAAGCGGGCTTCCTTCCACTGCTTGTTGTTTTTTTCGTCAAGCATCTTTACAAGGCCCTTGATCTCCGTAGCGTCACCTGCGTCGTTTTCGTTGAGCGCGCGTACGTCCTGAAGTATGTCGGCCATCTTATATATCGCGTTGTCGCCTCTTTCGGGCGCGCTTCCGTGGCAGGAAACCCCCTTGACGTCGATGCGGATTTCCATTCTGCCGCGGTGTCCGCGGTAGATGCCGCCGTCCGTGGGCTCCGTTGAAACAACGAATTCGGGGCGCACCTTGTCTTCATTGATAATATACTGCCAGCAAAGTCCGTCGCAGTCCTCTTCCTGCACGGTTCCCGTGACCAGAACCGTATACTTATCGCTCAGGAGCCCGAGGTCCTTCATGATCTTTGCGCCGTAGACGCCGGAGACGATGCCGCCGAGCTGATCGGAGCTGCCGCGGCCGCCTATCTCGGTCCCGGTCTCAAAACCCTCAAAGGGGTCGAACTGCCAGTTCTTGATATTTCCGATTCCGACGGTGTCTATGTGCGCGTCAAAGCCAATCAGTGTTTTTCCGCTGCCCATATAACCGAGAACGTTGCCCTGAGGGTCGATTTCGACCTTGTCAAAGCCGACCTTTTTCATCTCGTCGGCAATTCTCTTGATATGTCCTTCCTCGCCGCAGCTTTCTCCGGGAATCTTAACCAGATCGCGAAGGAACTTTGTCATATCCTTTTCGTAGAAGTTCGCTCTCTCCTTGATTTTTGCAAAATCCATAATTATCTCTCCTTCATATAGTTTTTCTTAATTCTCCAGACCGTCCCAGATAGCGGATTTATAACGGTCCGGGTCCGTGTCCCCTTCGGTTGAAAACAGGAGCACCCTTGACTTTGCGTTCAATCCGATCTCGTCGCGCAGAGCTTTGTATTTGTCGTTTTTTGCAATCTCGGCCAGAAGTCCCATCGTAACCGCGCCGGATTCGCCCGAGATAACGCGGAGATCGCCCTTTATCGGGGCGGCCAGCATGCGCATGCCTTTCTCCGAAACCCAGTCCGGGCAGGAGACAAAAGTCCTCACGTGGTTCCTGAGTATGTCCCAGGAGATCGTATTCGGTTCTCCACAGGCAAGGCCCGCCATAATCGTCTTCAGATCTCCGTCGACTTTTCTGATATTGCCGTCCCCCGCAGCCGCGCTCTCATAGAGGCAGGCGGCGGCCGAAGCCTCGGCAACGACTACCGTCGGCGGGTTATCGGGATAGCGGTTTACGAAATAGCCCGTAACGGCCCCGGCGAGCGAGCCCACGCCGGCCTGAACAAACACATGCGTCGGACAGAGGCAGCCGTAATCACAAAGCTGCTCATCGGCCTCCATCGCCATGGTTCCGTAGCCCTGCATTATCCAGGAGGGTATCTCCTCGTAGCCGTCCCAGGCCGTGTCCTGAATGACGACGCCGTTCGGGGTCTCCGCGGCGGCCGCGGCGGCCATCCTGACGCATTCGTCATAATTGGCTTCCTCTATTGTCGCCGTGGCGTTAACCTTAAGAATGTTGTTGAGTCTTGCGTAGGAAGAGCCCTTCGGCATGATTACAACGGCCTTCTGCCTCAGCTTATTTGCCGCCCAGGCAACGCCTCTGCCATGGTTACCGTCGGTGGCGGTGAAAAAAGTGGCCTGCCCAAACTCCTTTTTAAGCTTTGACGAGGTCAGAAAATCGTATGTCAGCTCAGAAATATCTCTTCCGGTCTGTTTCGCAATGAATTTGGCCATCGCGAAGGAACCGCCGAGAACCTTGAACGCGTTGAGATTGAAACGGTAGGATTCGTCCTTCACAAAGAGTTCGCCGATTCCAAGATATCCGGCCATTTTGTCCAGCTTCGCAATCGGCGTCCTGAAATACTGAGGAAAGCTCTCGTGAAAGTTTCTGGCCGCGCAAACTGCACTAAGTGCCATTACCGTCAGATAATTGTCCTCCGATTTGGGCATTTTGTTCTCAGCCCATAAGATATCTCTTTCCATTGGTTCCTGCAGCTCAGCCCACGACTTCCCATGAGGCCGTTACTGGCGCCTCCCTCCGCTTTATGCGTTTTCCTCTTTCACTTCATTTATATAGCTGTATAAGGTGAATTTTGAGATTCCGAAGTATTCGGAAACCTTATTTCCCGATTTGGTGATCAGGAAAGCTCCGGCGTCGTTCAGAAACTGTATCGCCTTAATCTTGTCCTCTTTGGTCATAAGGGCGACCGGCTTACCGACCAGCGCGACGGACTGCCTGATGAGATTTTCAAGCAGATCGTTTACGTTGTTCACAATCTGCTCCGGTTGGGACGCGGCCTGAACCGTCTCCGTAGTCACAAGATCCCTCAGGGCGTTGTCGACGGCCAAAAGCTCCGTGATGTCGTAGTTTATCGAGAATATATAACGGATGCTCTGGTTCTCGTCCCTTATGAAAATGGTGCTGGATTTAAGTATTCTGCCCTCCGGCGTGCGTGTCAAATAGCCGTGCTGGTCCTTGATCGAAGAGGGGTCTCTGTGCATCGTTTCCAAAACCACCTTCGACGTGCCGCTTCCGATTCCGGCGTGCCTGTTGGTAACCTGCCCGTTTACAATGTATACAATCGTATTCTCCAGATCGCGCGAAAGGTCGTGAATCGCAACCTCGCAGTTCTGTCCGAATTGCTTCGCCACACCGTCCGCTATACTCATCAGAACATAAAGCACTTTTTCCAATTTCTATTCCCTCGTTCCACCCGGGTTTATTCATTATGCCTCTGCAAGTCCATAATAGCACAAAAAAGCAGATATTCAAGTGTGAAAGCAAAATATTTTTTAGGTTTACTAAATTATTTTTTGTTATCCCTTGAATATGGTCTGGCTTAGTGCTATTATTACGATAGGGATCTTAGCTTAAGTAATAATATTGTAATAAATAACAAATCAAGGAGGCCAGTTATGATTATTATCGGTAACGGCAGACTGATAACTAGAGATGACGGAAATCCCTATATTGAAAACGGAGCCGTCGCATTAGACGGAGCTGTTATTGCGAAAACAGGAAGGACCGACGCACTGAAAAAGGAGTATCCGGAAGCGGAATTCCTCGACGCCAGGGGCGGCGTCATAATGCCCGCGTTTATCAACACCCACGAGCACATTTATAGCGCTATGGCCAGAGGCCTCAGCATACGCGGATACAAACCCAAGGGCTTTCTCGACATTCTCGACGGCATGTGGTGGACGATAGACCGCAACCTCAGTCTCGAGCAGACAAGGCAGAGCGCGAGAGCAACCTATATCGAATGCATAAAAAACGGGGTAACCACTATATTTGACCACCACGCCAGCTACGGAGCCATCGGCGGCAGCCTCTTTGCCATTGAGGACGCGGCTAAAGAAATGGGTGTCAGGTCCTGCCTGTGCTATGAGGTCTCCGACCGCGACGGCGAGGACAAATGCCGTCAGGCGATCAAAGAGAACTCGGATTTTATCAAACATGCTCTTCGTGACGGCCGCGGTATGATCGCCGGCATGATGGGCCTTCACGCCTCCTTCACGCTGTCCGATACCACACTTGCGCGCTGCGCCGCCGAGAAGCCGGACGGCGTCGGCTACCACATCCACGTCGCCGAGGGCATCGAGGATCTTCACGCCTGCCTCAGGGACCACGGCAAGAGGATCATCGACCGGCTCATGGACATGGGCATCCTAGGGCCGAAGACGATCACGGCCCACTGCATCTATGTCAACCCACACGAGATGGAGCTGCTGAAGGCGACGGACACCATGGTTGTGCACAATCCGGAGTCGAACATGGGCAACGCCTGCGGCTGCCCTCCGACGATGGAGCTGGTACACCGCGGAATACTGACCGGCCTTGGGACCGACGGTTACACCCACGATATGATTGAGTCCTACAAGGTAGCCAATCTCCTGCACAAGCACAGTCTTTGCGACGCGACAGCCGCGTGGGCCGAGGTGCCGGAGATGCTGTTTGTCGGCAATGCGCGGATAGCAGGGCGCTATTTCCCTGAGGAGCTCGGCGTCCTGAAGCGGGGCGCGGCCGCGGACGTTATCGTGATGGATTACAATCCTCTCACCCCCTTCGACGGGACAAACTGCAACGGCCATATTCTCTTCGGCATGAACGGCAGGAATGTCGTGACGACGGTCTGCAACGGCAAGGTGCTCATGAAGGACAGGGAGCTTGTCGGTATCGATGAGGAGAAGGTCATGGCGGAGGTCCGCGAAGAATCTGAAAAACTCTGGAAGCAGATAAACGCTTAATAATTACTGGGAGGGATTAACATGGGCGACAGAATGACTCCGATCCCGTTCGGGAACCTGATGGATTGGATACTTGAGGAAAAAAAGACAAAGGGCACTGTTTTCGGGATACACAGGCCGTATGTCGACGGGCATAAGCACGAATGGCACGTTTTCGGCAGTGGGATCGAAACGCCCTTCGGCCCCGCCGCCGGCCCGCATACCCAGCTCGCTCAGAACATAATCGCGGCATACTACGCCGGCAGCCGCTTCTTTGAGCTGAAAACCGTCCAAAAGCTGGACGGCGAGGACCTGCCCGTTTCAAAGCCCTGCATTAAGGCCGACGACGAGTGCTATAACGTCGAGTGGTCGACCGAGCTCTACGTTGGGCAGGCCTTTGACGAATACGTCAAGGCGTGGTTCGCGCTCCGCGTTCTGTCAAAGGAATTCGGCCTCGGTGAGCCGGACGGTTTCCAGTTTAACATGAGCGTCGGCTATGATCTCGACGGGATCAGAACCGAAAAGATAGACAATTTCATTGAGGGACTCAAGGACGCTGGAAAGACTCCTATATTTAAAGAGTGCATGGACTGGCTCAATTTGAACGCCGGTAAATTTGAGAACGTCAATCTTGCGGACATCAACGCCATCCCCGCCAAAATATGCGGCTCCGTTACCCTGTCCACGCTTCACGGCTGCCCTCCGCAGGAAATAGAACGGATAGCGGGCTATCTGCTCACGGAGAAGCACCTGCACACCTTCGTAAAATGCAATCCGACCCTTCTGGGCTACGATTATGCGCGGGACATCCTGGATAAGATGGGTTACGACTACGTCCGTTTCGGCGACTTCCACTTTAAAGACGACCTGCAGTACCGTGACGCCGTCCCAATGCTCAGGAGGCTGCTTGCGCTCGCGGAGGCTCAGGGGCTCCAGTTCGGCGTCAAAATCACCAATACCTTCCCCGTCGACATCTGTGCGGACGAGCTGCCCGGCAAAGAGATGTACATGTCCGGAAAGGCTCTGTTTCCTCTGTCCATGTCCGTCGCGGAGAAGCTCTCGAAGGACTTCGGCGGCAAGCTCCGGATCTCCTATTCGGGCGGGCTCGACTTTTTTAACATTGAAAAAGTCGTTGCGGCCGGGATTTTCCCCGTTACGATGGCTACAACCCTGCTGAAGCCCGGCGGATACCAGCGGCTTGAGCAGATCGCGAATATCTGGCCCGCTTTGGGCGTCGTCGATTTCTCCGGAGTCGACACCGCCGCCGTTTCAAAGCTCGTCGGGGAGGCCAGGACCTCAAGGCATCACGTAAAGGCCATAAAGGTGCTCCCCTCGCGGAAAATAGGCCTCGCCGTCCCGCTCATAGACTGCTTCACAGGGCCTTGCCAGCAGGGCTGCCCGATAAAGCAGGACACCACGACCTATATGAAGCTCGCAAAAGAGGGCAAAATGAAAGAAGCGCTGGAGGTCATCGTCGAAAAGAACCCTCTGCCCTTCATCACCGGCACGATCTGCGCCCACCGATGCATGACCAAGTGCGTGCGCAACTTCTATGAGTCGCCCGTTGATATCAGAGCGGTTAAGCTTGCAGCCGCAAAGGGCGGCTTTGAAGATGTTCTGAAGGAAATGCCGAAGCCCGAGTTTACCGAAAACGAAAAAACGGCCATAGTCGGCGGAGGCCCCGCCGGGCTGTCGGCAGCCTATTTTCTTGCGAAGAGCGGCATGCAGGTGACTCTGTTTGAAAAGCACGAAAAGCTGGGCGGAGTCATTAGAAACGTCATCCCCGGCTTCAGGATAGACGACAGCGCAATTGAAAACGACGTGAAGCTGGTCCTTTCGACCGGTGTAAAAACCGTGACCGGCAAGGCGATCACGTCTGTCGCGGAGCTCCAAAAGGATTTTGACCATGTCGTCCTCGCGCTCGGCGCATCGGAACAGGGTGTCCTGAAATTCGGCGATACCAGGGCCGTGAACGCGCTCGACTTCCTCGAGGAATACAAGCGCAAAAACGGCAGGGTCAATCTTGGAAAGAACGTCGCGGTAATCGGCGGCGGAAACTCCGCCATGGATACCGCAAGGGCGGCAAGGCGCGTTGAAGGCGTTGAAAAGGTCATGCTGATCTACCGCAGGACTAAGCGCTATATGCCCGCCGACGAGGAGGAGATAAAGCTCATAATGGAAGAGGGCATCGAGGTGCATGAGCTTTTGGCTCCCCTTGAGATGTCGGAAGGCTCCCTCGTCTGCAGAAAAATGAAGATGGGCGCGCCCGACGCCTCCGGACGTCCCGGCTTTGAGGAGACCGACGAGACCGCGGCCTTTAAAGTGGATACGGTAATCTCGGCCATCGGTGAGCGCATCCCGAAGAGTTTTTACGAGAAAAACGGCATCGCGCTGAACGAAAAGGGCAAAGTGACCGTAAACGAGAACACGCTCGAGAGCTCAGTTAAGGGTGTATACGTCATTGGAGATGGTCTCAGCGGCCCCGCGACCGTCGTCGAGGCGATCCGGGACGCGAGGAAGGCCGCCGAGGCAATACTCGGGAAATCCGTAGCGGTTGATTTTGATTCGAGAGAGAAGGACGAAGTCATTTTCAGCCGCAGAGGCGTGCTCCGAGAGGAGGACAAATCGGTTCTCGATTCAGAGCGCTGCCTCGAGTGCGTGAGCATCTGCGAAAATTGCGTCGAGGTCTGCCCGAACAGAGCGAACATTTCCATTTCGGTACCCGGTATGAGCAAGAACCAGATAATCCATGTCGACTATATGTGCAACGAGTGCGGCAACTGCAGGAGCTTCTGCCCCTATGAGAGCGCGCCGTATCTCGACAAATTCACTCTTTTCGCCAACATTGCCGATTTTGAAAACAGCAGAAACAGAGGCTTTGTCGTCACCGACAAAAAGGCCAAAAACTGTAAGGTCAGACTCGACGGCGGAATATTCGACTATAAACCCGGAGAGAGAGCGGCGGAAATTCCCGAGGATATCCGCAGTCTTATAGACGCTGTTATCAGCAGGTATTCCTACCTGCTGATGACGAACGCAAAGCATTGCGCTTCGGAGAAACAACTATGAAAACACTGTTAAAAGGCGGCCGCGTTGTCAGCGGCGAGGACGTTCAGGCGCTGGATGTGCTTATTGAGAACGACAAGATCATAAAAATCGGGGAGAGGCTTTCGGATGCCGAAGCCCAGATTGTCGATGTGCGTGACAAGCTTCTTTTTCCGGGCTTTATCGATGCGCACACGCATTTCGATCTCGGCGTGGCCGGGACTGTCACGGCCGACAATTTTGTCACAGGGAGCCGCGCCGCTCTGCTCGGCGGGACCACGACCGTTATCGATTTTGCGACGCAGTACCACGGCGAGAGCCTGAAGAAGGCCTTCGCGAACTGGCTCGCGAAGGCCGATGGCCGGGCATCCTGCGATTTCGGCTTCCACATGGCCATTTCGGACTGGAACCCCGGCGTGCGCGACGAAATACAGGATATGGTCGATATGGGCGTCACGTCGTTCAAGCTGTATATGACCTACGACGACATGATCGTCAGCGACAAGGATATCTATGAGATCCTGAAACGTCTCAAGGAGGTTGGCGGTATCACCGGCGTACACTGTGAAAACAGCGGCATAATCAAAGCTCTCGTCGAGGAAGAGAAAAAGAAGGGCCATACCGGAACCGCCAGTCACCCCATTACGAGACCGGCTCAAGTGGAGGCGGAGGCCGTGAGCCGGCTGCTCCGCATAGCCGAACTTGCCGACTCGCCCGTCATCATCGTGCATTTGAGCTCAAAGGCCGGATACGAGGAGGTTCTGCGGGCAAGGAAGCGGGGACAGAAGGTTTATGTCGAAACCTGCCCTCAGTATCTGCTCCTTGACGAGTCCCTCTACAGTCTGCCCGCACCGGATGGCCTGAAGTATATGATCTCTCCTCCCCTCAGGAAAAAGGCAGACCGGGACTGCCTCTGGTCGGCTCTCTCCGACAACCAGATACAGACTCTCTCCACCGACCACTGCAGCTTCAATATGGCGCAGAAGAGGATGGGGGAAAACGACTTCACGGCAGTGCCCTGCGGCATGCCCGGGGTCGAGGACAGGGCCGTTTTGCTTTACACCTACGGGGTAACGGAGAATAAGGTCTCGCTGAGTCAGATGTGCCGCCTTCTCTCCGAGAACCCGGCCAAGCTCTACGGGGCTTTCCCCCGCAAAGGCCGCATTGCCGTTGGCAGCGACGCCGACATAGTTGTTTTCGACCCTCAGGCTAACGGCGTGATAAGCGCCAAGAGCCAGGCATACAACACCGACTACGCTCCGTATGAGGGTTACCGGACCTCCGGCCGTGTCGAGCAAGTCTACCTGAGAGGGCATAAGGTTGTGGATAATCACAAAATTGTTGCCGAAGGCCGGGGCGTTTTTTTACAAAGAGGCAAATTTTGTCTGTAACAATTAATTTCCTCTTCCCAATGATGGCAACGTGATATAATTAACCGCGTAGTGGTTACTAGCGCATGTGCCGACTCTGTCGGCACATGCTGTTTAAAAAAATATTTTTGCCTTTGACGGCGATTTGAAAAGGAGATGTTCATTATTGTATCAAATAATAACTAAGCGGCAGCTCCACGACACGGTTACGCTGATGGAGATCGCAGCTCCGCTGGTTGCTAAAAAAGCGCAGCCGGGACAGTTCATCATCCTGCGCATTGATGAGACCGGAGAGCGTATCCCTCTCACCATCGCCGACTACAGCGCTGAAAAAGGCACCGTCACCATCATATTTCAGAAGGTTGGCGCCACGACAAACCGCCTTGACAAGCTGAACGAGGGCGATTACCTTCTGGATTTCGTCGGACCCCTCGGCAAGCCAAGCGAGCTTGAGGGCAAAGCGGGCAAAAAGATCGCCGTCATCGGCGGCGGCCTCGGCATTGCGATCGCCTATCCTCAGGCAAAGGCCCTGCACAAAGCCGGCGCAGACGTGGACATCATCGTCGGTTTCCGCAGCACCTCTCTCTTCATCCTTGTGGACGAGCTCGGCGGCGCCTGCAATAATCTCATCATCATGACCGACGACGGCAGTAACGGCAATAAGGGCTTCGTCACCACGGCTCTTGAGGACAGAATGAAATCCGGAGTCAAATATGACGAGGTTATCGCCATCGGCCCGCTTCCGATGATGCGGGCGGTCTGCGCTCTGACAAAGGAGCAGAACATCCCGACCGTTGTCTCCATGAACCCGATCATGATAGACGGCACGGGGATGTGCGGCTGCTGCCGCCTCACCGTCGGCGGAGAGACCAAATTCGCCTGTGTGGACGGCCCGGACTTCGACGGACATCTCGTGGATTTCGACGAGGCGATAGCCCGCAGCAGGACATATAAGAAGGAAGAGGCGCGAAGCACCGAGCGCCATGCCTGTAACCTGATGAAGGAGGCGGAGAAATAATGTCGAACATGGATCTTAAAAAAACTCCCGCCATCGAGCAGGATCCCATGGTGCGCCGCACAAACTTCGAGGAGGTCTGCCGGGGCTATACGCCCGAGCTCGCCGCGGTCGAAGCCGAGCGTTGCCTCAACTGCAAGAACAAGCCCTGTGTTTCCGGCTGTCCGGTAAACGTCCGTATCCCCGAATTCATTCAGTGCATCAGGGAAGGAAATCTGCCCGAGGCATACTCCGTGCTTCGCAGCACGAACAGTCTGCCCGCCATCTGCGGTAGAGTCTGCCCTCAGGAGAGCCAGTGCGAATCCAAGTGCGTACGCGGCGTCAAGGGCGAGAGCGTCGGCATAGGCCGGCTTGAGCGCTATGTTGCCGACTGGGCTATGGCAAACGGTGAGAAGGTCGCTCCCGCGGAGGTCGCCGCGAAGAACGGCAAAAAGATCGCGGTCGTAGGCTCCGGCCCCGCCGGGCTCACCTGCGCGGGCGACCTTGCGAAGCTCGGCTACGAGGTGACTGTCTTCGAGGCCCTGCATACGCCGGGTGGTGTGCTTGTCTACGGCATTCCCGAGTTCCGTCTCCCCAAGGCCCTTGTGCGCCGGGAGATCGCAACCGTCGAGGCTCTCGGCGTAAAGATTGTCACAAACGCCGTCGTGGGCCGCATAGCCTCTCTTGACGAACTCCTCGGCGAGCAGGGCTTCGAAGCCGTCTTCGTCGGAAGCGGGGCCGGCCTCCCGAACTTTCAGAAGATACCCGGTGAAAATCTCTGCGGTGTCTACAGCGCCAACGAGTTCCTGACCCGTATAAACCTCATGAAGGCCTATTCCTTCCCCGAGACGGATACCCCGATCAGAGTCGGTAAAAACGTTGCGATCGTCGGCGGCGGCAACGTGGCGATGGACGCTGCGCGCTGTGCCAAGCGCCTCGGCGCTGAGAATGTCTACATCGTGTACCGCCGCAGCGAGGTCGAGCTTCCGGCCAGAAAGGAAGAGGTGCACCACGCCAAGGAGGAGGGCATCATCTTTAAACTTCTCTGCAACCCCACAGGGATAAACGGAGACGAAACGGGCTATGTAAAGTCCATGGACTGCGTCGAGATGGAGCTCGGAGAGCCCGACGCAAGCGGACGCCGCCGCCCTATCGTTAAGCCGGGCAGCGAATTCACGCTGGATGTCGAGACCGTCGTCATCGCCATCGGTAACAGCCCCAACCCTCTGATAAAGAACACCACTCCGGGACTTGAGACCCAGAAATGGGGCGGCATTATTGCCGACGAGGAGACCGGTGCCACTTCGAAAGCCAGGGTCTTCGCGGGAGGTGACGCCGTCACAGGCGCGGCTACCGTCATCCTCGCGATGGGAGCCGGCAAAAAGGCCGCCAAAGCCATCGACGAGATGCTTAAAAGCAGGTAACCTATTCCGCATATTTTCCTAAGAGGACCGGCGCAGAAAAAGCGCCGGTCCTCTTAGGTTTTTGAATTTTTACTTTTTGAGTTTTTTCAGCCAGCTGACCAGAGTCCCGCTATTCAGGCAGTCCAGCAGTGTGCCCTCGGAGTAGCGTTCGGTGCGGACAACGCCCAGAATAAGAGCAAGGACGCCCTGATCGTCAAACGTTTCCGCGTCGGCTCGGAGAAGCGCCGCGTCTCCGGGAGCGAGCCCATTGTTTTCAAGGATTTTGGGGTAATTTGCAAGGCCGTATTCCGGATGGCTCTCCGAAAAGCGGCAGACCTCGTCAGTAAACGCTTCTACGGCGCTGTCATAGGCGACGTAGGGAATAGCGTCCGCTCCGAGCTTCCATCTGCCCAGAGGAACTCCCCCTGAGAATCCGTCAATATATTTGGTGAGCACGCGGAATTTGCCGCCGAGCTCCTCTCCGCCGGTGAATTCAAGCCACTCGTCGCAGATCAGGCGAAGGTCGCCGTCAAGATACGAGAGCGCTTTTTCTCGCATCGCATCGGGAACTCCGTAATACGCCTCCGCGACGGCTCCCGTAATTGCCGCGAGCGTGTCGCTGTCCCCCCCGAGCGAAACGGCCGTGCGTATGGCGTCCTCGAAGGACACCGACTCAAGAAAGGCTTCAACCGCCTGCGGCACCGTGGTCTGACAGCTCTCGTTAAAGCGGTATGTCTCCCTGATCCCGTCTATGCTGAAGTCGAGCTTGTAATAGGCGCTCAGCCTCTCGCGGATCTCCTTTTTCGTTCGGCCGCTGCGTGCCAGGAAGACCGCCATAGCCGCGGCTTCCGCCCCTTTGAGGCCCTCCGGGTGGTTATGCGTTACTTTCGTTACCGCCTCGGAGAGCGCTTTCACCTCATCTTCTGTCCTCGCCGCGAAGCCCGCCGGACTCACCCGCATGGCGGCCCCGTTTCCGAAGCTGAAATAGGGCTCCGGGTCATTGCAGAATATCCAGCGCGAAAACATTCCGCCGTAGCCGCAGTTGGGGTATCTGCGCCCTATGTCCTGCATGGCCTTCACCGTCTGCTCCCCGAGCCTGGTGCAGAATTCTCCATCATAGGCGGAGGACTCTGAAAGGCCGTGTCCGTGTTTTGCGGTCTCCATTATGGCCTTAGCCACGGCCACAGTCATAACACTGTCATCCGTAGCCCTGCTTTCATCCGTGAACAGGTTAAAATCCTTGCTTTTTAAATTGTTGAATTCAAATCTTGACCCGACAATGTCCCCGATTATCGCGCCTATCATGATTGCACCTCCCTGCACGAACCCGGATCGGAAGCCTTATGCCGCCACAGTTTCCCTGTTCCTGCGAAAACTGACATAAGATCCCGCCAGTACAAATGCTATTCCGATAATTAGATTTACGGTTATCGGCTCTCCAAGGACGGCGAACGCGAGGAGGGGCGCGAAAACCGGCTTAATAAAAAAGGTCACGGACGCGGTGGACGGGCCGGATAGCTCAATCGCCTTGACATAGCAGTAATACCCTGTGCCTGTCACCATGACGGACAGATACAGCAGAAGCAAAATGTTGCCGCCCTCTATTCCCGTAAAAACCGGCTGTTTCGTCACAGTCAGCACGATCAGCAGCATCGCGGAGCCCAATAAAAAGCTCAGGCTGTTCTGCGCGAGTCCGCCGATCTTCGCGATTCTCTTCTTTCCCAAAGCTGTATACAGACCGAAAGCCACCGCTGCGGCGAGCGTTATCAGTATCCCGCCGGCATCCGCCTTTCCATTGAGCAGCGTAAGGGGGTTAGCAGCAAAGATGAGTCCGACAATGTTCAGCGCAAGCCCCGCGACCTTTCTCTTTGTAAATTTCTCATTGATGATAAACTGAGCAAAGAGCATCGTAAACACAGGATTTGTGGAGATGATGACCGCCGCGAGGTTCGCGTTCGTCCTCATGATCCCGATCTGGAAAAGCACCATGCTTACGCATATGCAGATAAAGCCCAGCAGAAGCAGATACAGCCAGTCGCCCGCGGTGAGGCGGCACTGTCTTTTTTTCAGGTCGCGCAACGCAAACGGCAGAAGAAATATTCCGCCCAAAAGAAATCTCAAAAATGTCAGCTGAACGGCTCCAAAGGTCGAACCCGCCAGCTTGATTGCCACCTCCATCGTCCCGAACAGAAATGCCGCCGCAAGGATGTAAACAGTGCTGTTTTTCTTCATCTTGTTTTCCCGGTTTGCCTTTCGCAATTGAATAATAGAAGCATTATATCATAACGTTATCCATCACCCTCTGGAGCCCCGCCGCAAGTGAGAAAAGCGTTTTTAGTTCCGGCGGCGCCCTAAAAGCAGGCACATTTGATACCGTATCTTGATCTTGTTATAGGATTATACACTATATATACTAAATCGTACAGTTGTTTTTTGCAAATTCCATGTAAAGTCTGTTAAAGCTTCACGGGTCCCTTTCCTTTTAAAAAGTTCCCCCTTTAAATAATGGCCAAAACCCGAAGTGATTATTTATTTAAATAGAACATTGACTTTTATAGCGTTTTATTATATTCTCTCTTAAATACATATTTTCGATTTGTATAAGCTCATAATATGGTTGAGCGTCTCTACCAACTACCGTAAATAGTTGATTATGAATCTTCTTCTGAAGAATTGTAATCAATAATTTGCGGCTATTTTTATATCTGGAATTTTATGCCTTTAACATTTTCGTTAAATTTTAGGACAAGCTGAATATGCCCTTCCCGGAAATAGAAGATAACAGGTAGGTAAAACCGCAGATATCCGATACTGACATCGGAAAAGGAGTGCGACATGTCGAATAAAGATTCGGAATTCAACCGTCAGTTGATAAGAAAGCGCAGAATAATCTCTGTGGCCTCCGGCCGCGAGCCGGCCGATCTAGTTCTGAAAAACGCATGCTTTGTCAACGTTTTCTCAAACGAGCTTTGCACCGGCGATCTCGCGGTGGCGGAGGGCGTGATAGCCGGTATCGGTAAATACAGCGGCACAACGGAAAGCGACCTGAGCGGAAAAATAGTCTGCCCAGGCTTCATCGACGCACATATTCATCTTGAGAGCTCGCTGGTCTCTCCCGGCGAATTTGTCAAGGCCGTCATGCCCCACGGCACCACGACCGTGGTCACGGACCCGCATGAGATCACGAACGTGCTGGGAACGGACGGTATCGCGTACATGCTGCAGGCAACCGAAAACCTGCCCGTCGACGTGCTGTTCATGCTGCCCTCGTGCGTACCGGCAACGCCGCTGGACGAATCCGGTGCCGTGCTTGATTACCGCGCGATTGAGCCGTTTTACGCAAACCCGCGCGTTCTGGGTCTGGCAGAGATGATGAATTATCCGGGCGTCGTCGGCTGTGACGATGCCGTTCTGAAAAAGCTCACCGCGGCGCAAACGCACAAAATGCGTATCGACGGACACGCCCCCGGCCTCACGGGCAGAGAGCTTTGCGCCTACGCGGCGGCGGGCGTAAATTCGGACCACGAGTGCTCCAGCCTGACGGAGGCCATGGAAAAGCTCAGGAACGGCCAGTACATCATGATACGCGAGGGCACGGCCGCCCGCAATCTTGAGGCTCTTGCGCCGCTGCTCGGCGGCTGGGGCGCCGAGCGCTGCATGTTCTGCACCGACGACAAGCACCCGAACGATCTCCTCGAAAAGGGTCACATCGACTATATCGTTAAAAAAGCGATTTCGCTCGGCGCCGACCCGATAACCGCAGTCAGAGCGGCAAGCTTCAACGCCGCACAGTATTTCCGTCTGAGCGGCCTGGGCGCGATAGCCCCGGGGTATTCGGCGGACCTTGTCGTTATTGACGGCTTTGAAAACTTCATAACCGAGCAAGTCTATAAGCGCGGCGTTCTTATGTTTGACGGCGCTCTGCGTGAATTCTCGAGCCCCGCCGTCGAAGCGCGGCTGCTGACCAGAGCGCACAACTCATTCAACGTCTCCCCGCTTACGAAAAAAGACTTCGAAACCGATGGGAAGCGCGGCGTCATCGGCCTGATTCCCGGAGAGATCGTCTCAACGGACTGCGGTTTTGCAGACAGGATCGACATTAAAAACGACATTCTCAAGATCGCGATAATCGAGCGGCACAGTAACACGCATCATATTGGGATAGGTTTCATCAAGGGCTACGGTCTCAGAAGCGGTGCCGTCGCGACAAGCATCTCCCACGACTCCCACAACATAATTGTCGTTGCCACAGACGAAAATGCGCTTGCGGAGGCCGCAAACAGGGTAGTCGGTCAAAACGGCGGAATTGTCGTTATGTCCGGCGGCAAAGTCCTTGGCGAGGTGCGGCTTCCCGTGGCCGGAATAATGAGCGACGACACGCTCACAGACGTGAACACAGCGCTTGAAAACGCCAAAACGCGCGCTTTTGAGCTGGGTGTTTCGCGTAAAATAGATCCTTTTATGACACTGAGCTTTATGAGCCTTCCGGTCATCCCGACTCTGCGCCTGACAACGCGCGGGGTTTTTGACGCGGTCGGGCAGAAATACCTCTGAGGACAGCCTGCACATATGGGCGCGGAGCGGACAATCCTCCTTCCGCGCTCCCTCTTTTCCTTGCTTTTTTATTAATAAAGAGATATATTTACAGATAAGGGTATGGATTACCCGTTATTTTAACAAGCACGCGAAAGCTGGTGAACGGGAATAAACGTCGATCATTTATGGCTGATTATCTGCGCCTGCTTCGTATTCTTCATGCAGGCCGGCTTCATATGCTATGAGGTCGGATTCGTTAGGTCCAAGAACGTCGTAAGCGTAGCGATGGAGAATATTATCGCGTTCGTCGTCGCGACCCTGTCTTTTTACCTTGTCGGCTTTGCGTTCATGTTCGGCCAGACAAAGGGGGGCTTCATAGGCGCAAGCAACTGGCTGCTGATGAACCTGAAAAGCGATTCCGACTATATTTTCGTTTTTTATCAGCTCATGTTTGCGGGTACGGCGGTCACGATCTTCTCCGGCAGCATGTCGGAGAGGACCAAGCTTAAGGCGCTTGTCGTCGCCGCGGCCTGCACGGGCGCGATCATTTACCCGATCTTCGGGCACTGGGTTTGGGGCGGCTATTATATAAGCCAGCCCACTTTTCTTTCAAAGCTCGGATATATGGATTTTGCCGGGGCTACCGTCGTCCACTCGACCGCCGGCTGGATTGCTCTCGCGGGCACCATCGTACTCGGTGCGAGAAACGGCAGGTGGGACGAGAACGGGAAGCCGAAGAGGCTCGGGCGTTCCAACATTCCCTTTGCCGCGCTCGGCACATTTATCCTCTGGTTCAGCTGGTTCGGTTTCAACGGAGGCAGTCTGCTGAGATTTGACGACAAAATCGGGCTCATCTTGCTCAACACCAACATCGCCGCCTCCACCGGAGTGGTCGGCGCCGTCATTACGACCTACCTGCTGGCCAAGGATCAGAGCTTCATGGAGGCAATATTCAACGGCGCGCTCGGGGGGCTCGTTGCGATAACCGCAAGTTCCGACATACTGTCGCCGCTTCAGGCGATAATCGTCGGTCTGATTTCCGGCAGTGTGACCGTGCTCGGCAGCCTGCTGCTTATAAAGCTCAGGATTGACGACGCCGTCAACGCGATCCCGATACACGCCTTCGGCGGCACCTGCGGGACGCTTCTGTTCAGCTGGTTTGCGACATCCGGCGAGCTGGCCCTCCATTCGAGGCTGCACCAGTTTCTGATACAGCTGCTCGGCGTTGCGGTCAATTTCGTCTGGGCCTTCGGCATGGGGCTGATAATGTTCATCCTCATTAATAAGACCATAGGTCTCCGGGTTTCGGAAGAGGAGGAGGAGAAGGGCCTCAACATCGTGGAATTCTCCGATATCGCCTCATGGCTCGAGCACCTCAAGGAGGAACACTACGAGAACCTCACTCAAGACCTCTATAAAACCATCAGTCAGCAGAACAACATGCTCAGGCATCAGTCGGACATGCTGGTCGCCACACAGGAGAGGGAGCGCGAGGAGATCGCGAGGGATCTGCACGACGGGGTCGTTCAGTCTCTTGTGGCTCTGAAAATAAACCTCGGCCTTCTTCCCATAAAGCCGGAGGACGAGGAGCTGAAAAGCCACGCCAAGAAGACTCTCAGGATGGTGGACGACACAATAGGAGAAATAAGAAACGTGATCGGCAACCTGCGCCCGGTGGAACTCAAGAAGGACGGTCTTTCAAACAGCATCAGGGGCCTGTGCGGCAAGCTTGCCGGAATAAGCAAAATTAAATTCAACTGCAGCATCGCGGACAATTTACCGCTTTGGAGCGAAACCGAGGAGCTGAACATCTACCGAATTGTTCAGGAATGCCTCATGAATATCGTGAAGCACTCCGGAGCGACGCAGGCAGATCTGAATATGCTCACGCTCAACGACAGCCTGTTTTTTATCAGTATCATCGATAACGGCAGAGGTTTTGACATAAACAACGTAAGTTCCGGCTTTGGCCTGACTTCGATCCGGGAGCGTTCGGCGGTGCTGAACGCGAAAATAATGATCGACAGCGAAGAGGGCAGGGGCACGAGAGTGATAATTGAGGTTCCATATGGAGAAGATTAGAGTATTTTTAGCGGATGATCACAAGATACTGCGGGAGTCGCTGGTCATACTGCTCTCGCAGAAAGAACACATCGAGGTAATCGGCGAGGCCAGCGACGGCCAGGAGGCTTACAGGAAGATCTGCGAGCTGAAGCCCGATATTGCGATACTCGACATATCCATTCCGCAGCTCAACGGGCTGGATCTTGCCGCGAAGCTCCGCAGCGAGCTGCCCGAGGTCAAAGTCGTGATTCTTACCATGCATAAAACCGAGGAATTCGTTACGCGTGCGCTCATGACCGGCGTCAAGGGCTATGTGCTTAAGGATAACGCTCTCGAAGAGCTCATCGCGTGCATAGAGGCGGTACACAACGATAAGGTCTATCTGTCCGAGGACGTGACGCAGTTCGTGGTCGCAGGCTTTGTCAAGAGCCAGCAGGACAGCAGGCTCCCTCAGGACGAGAACATCTCCTTCCGCGAGCGCGAGGTACTGCAGCTTCTTGCCGAGGGCGAGTCCAACAAGGACATCTCCTCAGCCCTGAACCTGAGTATAAAAACAGTGGAGACGCACAGGGCGAACATCATGCGCAAGCTCGGTTTCCGGAACATTACCGACCTTGTGCTGTACGCTGTGAGAAACCATATCATCGAGCCCTGACATACAGTCCGCAGCGCTTAAAGATACAGCTTTTTCCGCCGGATAATAAGGCTTTCCCCCGATGTTATTCTCCCCACCCCTATCCTATGATAGGGGTGCTAAATATTTTTAGGGAGGATAACAAAATGATTGATCCGGGAAATACCGCGTTTGTTCTGATATGTGCCGCAATGATCTGCTTTATGACCCCCGGCCTCGCATTCTTTTACGGCGGCCTCGTCAGAAGGAAAAACGCTTTGACAATAATGATGCAGAGCTTCATCGCTATGGGCGTTGTCGCCGTCGTCTGGTTCGTTTGCGGATTCAGCCTCGCTTTCGGCAAGGATGTGAACGGCATTATCGGCAGCTTCCAGTACGCTTTCCTTAACGGAGTCGGCCTTGATCCCAACAGCAGCTATGGTCCTACGATCCCGTTTATCGCCTTTTTCTTTTTCCAGCTCATGTTCGCCATCATCACACCCGCGCTTATCACCGGCGCGTTCGCGGACAGATTCAATTTCAAGAGTTATCTGATATTTCTTGTCTGCTGGACCCTCATTGTCTATGCACCGGCGGCGCACTGGGTCTGGGGCGGCGGCTTTCTTCAGAAGCTTGGCGTGGCTGACTTTGCCGGCGGCATCGCGATCCATACCTCCGCGGGTATTTCCGCACTTGCGGCCGTCTTCTTCATCGGAAGGCGGAAAATGAAGCCCGACGAGGACGCGAAGCCCCACAACATAACCTACGTAGCGCTTGGCACCGGCATCCTCTGGTTCGGTTGGTTCGGTTTCAACGGAGGCAGCGCCCTGGCGGCGAACGGCACGGCCGCGATCGCCTGCACCAATACCGCGATTGCCGGCGCCGTGGCCATGGTCACTTGGTTCACGATTGCCTGGATACGCGACAGGCGTCCCAGCTTTGTCGAAGCCCTGACGGGAACAGTCGCGGGCCTTGCCGCCGTCACTCCCGCATCCGGCTATGTGGCACCCTGGGCCGCGGCTGTCATCGGCTTCTGCGCGGGCTTGGTGTGCTACCTTGCAGTGCTGCTCAGAAAGAAAGCCGGCTGGGACGACGCACTTGACGTCTGGGGCGTCCACGGCATCGGTGGTATGCTCGGCTCCGTGCTCCTCGGCGTTTTTGCTGAGAAGGTCTTCGGAGGGGTCGACGGCGTCATTGCGGGAAATCCGAGACAGTTCTGGATACAGCTTCTCGCAACGGCAACCGTTGCCGTCTATTCCCTCATCGTTACCTTCGTACTGCTCAAGGTCATCAACGTCTTTTCTCCTGTCAGAGTAAGCAGCGAAGCCGAGCTCAAGGGCCTCGACGAGTCCCTTTTGCAGGAGAAAGCCTATAACGAGATGTGAGCGCTTAATCCGCAAATTTTAAATCAAAACTCATTAAAAAGGCTCCCGGCGACCTCGGGGTGAAATCCGAGGTCGCCGGGAGTTTTTTTAAATTCCGCCGTATTGGCAACTTTGCCGATAAAAGGCCGAAACAGGCTCCCCCTGAAATATTTTGACAAAAAAATCGATGTATTCCCAAAAACATGTTATAATCACTCTATTATACCGCCGCGGCAAAGCTATGGCATGCGGCAGGGAACACTCCCGCTCAGCCAGTCGCGGAAAAATAAAGAATCGGAGCCTGGGTATGAATAAGGAAAAAATCATTGAGATACTGAACAGTGAAATCCTGCCCGCAACGGGCTGTACGGAACCGGGGGCTCTCGCGTATGCGGCGGCGGTCGCTGCGGCATATCTGGGCGGAGAAGCCCCCGAGAGCATCACCGTTTTGGCAAGCAGAAACGTCTTTAAAAACGCGATGGGCGCCGGTATTCCGGGAACAGGACTCACCGGCATGGAATATGCGGCGGCTCTGGGCGCTTTCGGCGGAGACCCGAAACGGGAGCTGCAGGTGCTGAAGGATATCAGCCCGGAGGCCCTGAGGCGGGCAAAAAGCTTTGTCGAGGACAAAAAGGTACGGGTCGGGATAGCCGACACATTGGAGAAGGTCTATATTGATATCACGCTCAAAGGAAAAACCTCCGCTTCTCAGGCTGTAATCTCCGGCACGCATACGAATATCATCCTGATAAAACAAAACGGCAGGACGGTTAAATGTTCGGAGAGCTCGGAAGCCGGGACGGATCTCAGCTTTGAAACCATAAAAAGTATCCTTTCGGTTTCTTCCTGCTATGAATTTGCGGAGGCTCTGGACACCGAAAACGACCCTATTGACGTTATCCGAAGCTGCATCGCGGCAAATCGCGCAATTTCCGAAGAGGGGCTTAAAAACGATTACGGGCTGAGAATCGGAAAAACTCTCCGTGAGGAGATGGACGAAGGCCTCATCGGCGACAGCCTCGTAACCTACGCAACGCTAATGACGGCCGCTGGCGCCGACGCGAGAATGTCGGGTGCGTCGTTCACCGTCTTTTCAAACTCCGGGAGCGGCAATCAGGGCATTGCGGTAACGATGCCGGTCGTCGCCGTTGCCGAGCGCATCGGCGCCTCAGAGGACAGAACTCTGCGGGCCGTGGCCCTGAGCAACCTCATAACCATATACATAAAGTCGAAATTCGGCAGGCTATCCGCTTACTGCGGAGCCACTGTCGCAGGGATGGGTGCGGCCTGCGGCGCAGCTTACCTGCTCGGCGGCGGTCTGGAAGCAATCGAAGCCGCGATCCGGAATATGATCGGCGACGTGACGGGAATGCTCTGCGACGGCGCGAAGGCCGACTGCGCTCTTAAAATATCGACCTGCACCAATGCCGCGCTCCATTCCGCGCTCATGGCCGTCCGTGGTATCAGCGTGCAGAAGACCGACGGCATCGTTTCGGAGAGCGTCGAGGAATCCATAGAAAACTTCGCGGCCTTGGGCAACAGGGGCTCTGCCTGTATCGATCCGCTGGTGCTCGAGATGATGCTGAACAAAAAATAGCGCGTTATCCGACGTAAAAGGGAGGCTTTAATATGAACCGGGAGCTCACGCAGCGTATAAATAGTCTGAAGGGAAGACTCGCCGAAAACAGACTCGACGCATTTATTCTCAGTTCCCAGGAGAGTCTGCTGTATTTTACCGGGATGTCGTACAGACCGGAGGAAAGGGCCTTCTTTATGATCGTCCCCCGGAACGGCGTTCCCATATTTCTCTCCCCGAAGCTTGAGGAAAAGCATCTGTGCAAGATAACGGTCGAAAGTGAGATCAGAACATACTGGGAAGCCGTGTCCCCGCCCGGTGAAAACTGGTTCGATATCCTCGAGACCCTTATCCGGCCCTTTGCCCGTGTCGGCGTCGAGGCCTGTATCCCCAACAACATCCTGCAGAAGATCCCGGCCCGCGAAATCGTCTGCAGCGACATCGTCGAGGACATGCGGAAGGTGAAGACTCCTTTCGAACTCGCTATGATACGCGGCACCGCGGCCCTGGCCGATAAAGGCATGAAGAGCATACTCGCAAACGCCTACATCGGCGCCTCAATACTCGAGATATTCTCCCTCTCATCCGCGATACAGCGGGAGCTCATACGCGGAAAGCGCTACGACCCCGTCCTCACGGCCCTCACGACTGCGGCCTGGCCCTCGCCCAACAGCGCCATGCCCCACAGCATTCCGGGTCTGGGCGACAGGCTTACCCGCGGCTCCAACGTGGCTATGACCTATTACAGAGTAGGCGGCTATGCTGCGGAATGCGAGCGCACCTTTTTCCTCGACCGTGCCGATGCGCCTGAGAAAAAATATTTCCATGACATGCTGAAGGCCCGGGCCGTCGCCTTCGAGATGGTGAAACCGGGCATTAAGTGCTCGGATATAGACGCCGCCGTCAGAAACTTTCTGATTAAGCAGGGATATGAGGACAATCTTCTGCACAGGACAGGCCATGGCATAGGCCTCAGCAATCACGAAAAGCCCTTCATTTCCCTCGGAGACGACGAGGAACTGAGGCCTGATATGGTGATAAGCATAGAGCCGGGAATATATATTAACGGCGTCGGAGGTTACAGACATTCCGACACCGTGCTCGTTACCAAAACAGGCTTCGAACCCCTGACCAAGACGAATACGGACCTGTACTCTATGACGATAACCGGAACCAATATCGCGGCCGCGGTCAAGGGCAAGGCCATAAGGACCGCCCTGGGCATAGACTGAAAGGAAACGCGAAGCCCCGATGCGGGATACTCTCCCGCATCGGGGCTTCGCGTTTGTTCATTTTCAGCGGCTTCAATGCCGTCCGGACATTTTTCTGTCACAGTCCCTGCAGTAGCCGTACATTTCCAGTCTGTGGCCGAGGACATGGAATCCGCTGTCCGCAAGCTTGGGGATGAAGCTCTCCATCGGACAATTGTCCATCTCGATGACCTTGTGGCAGTTTACGCAGACCGCGTAGTGTCTGTGCCGGTTTCGGTTGAGCTCATAGTACACCATACCGCTGTCCATTACCGAGGTTTTGATCGCCATGCCCTCGCTTACGAAGAGGTCCAGCACACGGTACACGGTCGACAGCCAGAAGCTCGGGTCCTCTTCCTGAAGTTGCCTGAAGATGTCCCTCGCGCTTTTCGGCGAGTCCGCGCGCTCCAGCGCGTCATAGACGCACAGGCGCTGTCTGGTTTTCTTAACCTTTGCCGGCCACGCCGGAAGTTTCTCATCCATTTGCGCTCACCTCGCATTTTCCTGCCGTTATAAGCGACCGTATCCTCTTTGTGAGGATTACGGCAATAAGCACGGCAACCGAGACCAGCGCCGTAAAGCCGCCGGGCGCCACATTGAGATAGTAGGACACGATCAGCCCCGCCATGATATCGATCATGCTGAATAGGATAGAGAAAATGAGCGTCTGACGAAAACCCTTTTCCATCTGCAGGGCCGTCGCAACTGGCAGCGCAATCATCGAACTCAGCACCAGCACGCCCACAATCCTTATCGATACCGAGATCGCCGAGGCCACAAGGATTGAGAAGACGTAGTTAATAAGCCCCGCCCTGACGCCCGCCACTCTGGCGGCGTCCTCGTCGTAGGCAATATAGATCATCTGATGGTATAGGAAGATAAGGGTCAGAACAGAGATGGCGCTCAGCACGATCACCATCACCATATCCGTTTTGGTCACCGTGAGTATGCTTCCGAACATGAAGGCGTCCGCGTTCGTATGCAGCTTTCCGGAGCTGATGATCGTTATCGCGGTACCGACGCTGAGCGCCAGCACGATCGAGAGAATAAGGTCTGTGTACTTTCTGAAATACCTTCTGAGGAATTCTATGAGCGCGCCGCAGAGCGAAGTGAACAGAAAAGCGCCGAGCACAGGGCTCTGCCCGCACAGCAGCCCTATCGTTATGCCCGCGAGAGAGGAGTGCGCCAGCGTATCGCCTATCATGGAATAACGGCGCAGCACGAGAAAGATGCCTATACAGGGGCAGAGTATCGAAATGAACAGCGAAACAACAAAGGCATGTTGCATAAATGCGTAATTAAGCATGCTCCCCGTCCTTTCCTCTCCCGTTAAGGTATTCTTCGGCATACTGCTCGGGAGTGCAGACGTGACAGCGGCCGTTTGCCAGGTGATAGATGAGCGTTGAATTCGCGACCGCCGCGGCCAGATTGTGTTCGACCGAAATTATCGTGATGCCGTTCTCTATGTTCAGCCTCTTCAGAAGTGCATAGATCTCGTCCTGGCTGTTTTTGTCCACGCCTGTCGACGGCTCGTCCAGAATCAGAAGCTCGGGATTCCCGATAAGCGCTCTTGCAATCAGAGCCTTCTGGCTCTGTCCGCCCGAGAGCGTCCCCATAAGGCAATTCGTTTTGCCCTCAAGTCCGACTCTGCCGAGATTCTCCTTAATCACTGTCTTATCCTTGATTTTCAGGAGTCTCCTGTAGGAATTAAGCATCTCATAGACGGTTATGGGAAATCCGGAGTTGACGGTTTCACTCCTTTGAGGCACGTAGCCTATCCGCTTCGCGTCCGTGGCTATGCTGCCGTGCGTTGGTTTCAGAAAGCGCAGCAGAAGCTTCATTAACGTGGTCTTTCCGCAGCCGTTTTCTCCGACGACCGAGACATATTCTCCGTTATTTATCCTGAGGTCGATCCCGTCCAGAATAAACGGGGGAGCACCGGTATAGGAAAAGCTTAAGGTATCTGCTCTGATCATAAACGGTCACCTTTGTGAATATAAAATGATAAGGCTTGACAAGCGCACTTTTGATGGATTAGTATCTATTAAAGCGCAAATGCGAACTATTTGCAAGTAGTAATTCGGAGGCCTCTGTATAAATGCTGAAAAAATTTTTTTGTTTAACCCTCTGTCTCGCGCTTCTATCCGGGCTGGCCGCCTGCGGGAACGGCAATTCATCAAAGCTTGACGATGGAAAAATCAGAGTCTCCGTGACCTTCAACGCCCTTAAGGAGTTTACGGAAGCGGTGGGCGGTGATAGGGTAGAGATATCGACTCTCATCCCCGATGGTACGGAGCCACATGATTTTGAGCCAAAGGCGAAGGATCTTGTCTCCCTAAGCCGTGCCCGGGTCTTCGTCTATAACGGTCTCGGCATGGAGGCCTGGGCCGAGGATACCGTCGCTGCGGTCGGAAACCGGAATCTGATAGTGGTGGACGCTTCGGCCGGAATCCAGCCGCTGTCGAACAGCGATCCGGACCAGATAAGCGAGCACGGCGAGTACGACCCCCACAGCTGGCTGAGCCTAAAGTGCGCCGAGATCGAAATTTCCAACATCAGGGACGCTCTCGTCAGAGCCGATCCCGACGGCAGAGCTTATTATGAGGAAAACTGCGGCGTCTATATCTCCAGACTTGAGAACCTTTACACGGAATACGCCGGAAAGTTCGGTGCCGCGGCAAAAAAAATTTTTGTTACCGGCCACGCCGCATTCGCATATTTCTGTCGGGATTTCGGGCTAACCCAAAAAAGCGTTGAAGACGTCTTTGCGGAGGGGGAGCCCAGCGCCCAGCAGCTCACGGAGCTTGTGGAATACTGTAAAAGCAATAACGTAAAAACCGTCTTTTCCGAGGCGCTTGCAAGTCCCGATGTTTCTCAGACGCTCGCGTCCGAGGCAGGCGCAAAGGTCGAGACCATATACACCTTCGAGAGCTCTGAGGACGGCGGGAGCTATTTCGAACGGATGGAATCGGACCTGAGCAAAATATACGCCAGTCTCTCCGAATCCTGACATGGAACCGGCCTCCGCAACGCCCGTATGAGGTGTTGCGGAGGCCGGGATTTTTACTGCTGCATGTTTTTGTAATAGAATATTGCGAGCTGAGTCCGGCGCTTCAGGCAGAGCTTGTCCATGATAACACTAATGCTGTTTCTGACTGTGCCCTCGCTGAGAAAAAGCGCGCCTGCGATTTCCCTGTTGCTGAGTCCCTCGGCGATCAGCCGGATTATCTCGGTCTCCTTTTCCGTAAGCCCGTATGAGGCGCCGTCCCGGGTCCGTCCGCCGCTGAGAAGATTCGGGATTTTTGCTATTATCTCCTCTCCGAACACGCTCTGTCCGGCAAGTACCGCTTTCAGCGAGGGCACAATGCTCTCGAAATTCTGCTTCAGAATATAACCCTTTGCCCCGATTTTCAAAGCTTTTATTATGTATTCGTCGTCGGCGAAGGTCGTGAGGTAGAGTATTCTTGCCTCCGGATACCGCCGGAGGATCTGTTCGCCTGCTTCGAGTCCCGTCATCAGTTCCATCCGGATATCCATCAGCAGAATATCCGGCCGCAGCGTGTCATAAAGGGATACCGCCTCCCTACCACTCGAGCCCATACCCGCCACGTCAATCTCTCCGTCCGCCTCGATAATGGTTTTCAGCGATAATCCCACGAGCCTGTCGTCGTCCACAATAACTACATTCACGCCTGTCTCTCCTTTGGTATTGATACAAAAACGGTAAAGCCGTTTTCAAAGCCGAAATTCGTTATTCCCCCGAGTCCAGCGGCCCTTTGTTCAATGTTCTTCAGCCCTATGCCCTCTCCGGCGGGGCTGTTTTTCGTGCCGTTATCTCTGACGATAAGCTGATAAAGCGCCGGGTGTTCCCTCAGCGTCACGGTCACGGCCTTCGCGTCGGAGTGCCTGATCACATTGGAAAGAGCCTCTTTAATAATGTAGAGCAGGGCGTACCTGATGTTCCTGTCCGGATTTTCGTCTATCTCGTAATCAAGTCGGATATCACAGAAATCAAAGTGGTCGGTCATAGCTCTGGTCTCGGCATAGAGATCTATGGAATCGTCATATAGTCCGTGTATGCTGTCCCTGACGCTGTTCATTCCTGCCGTCAGCGTCTCTTTCAGCGTTGAGAGCATGCTCTTCATCTTTTCGTCCCTGCATACGGCCAGCATCGCCCCTGTCTGTAGGATGGCGTTGGACAGGAGATGCCCTATGCTGTCGTGGATGTCCCGCGCTATTCGATTTCGCTCGTTGAGTGTCGCTATGTTGATCTCAAAGTCCTGCTTCTCCAGCAGCTCCCTGTTTTTGCTCTCGAGCTGAAGCGTGAACTCCTTCTCGGCGTCCTGCAGCGCGATGTATTCGCTTTTGGTCCTCTCATATTCGCCCGTCCTGTGCTCAAGCAAAAACGAAAGGCCTGTCAGCAGCACTGCGGATATCAGGTAAGTGGCGGGAAGCACGCCAACACACAGTATCGCCGGGATTATCCCAAGGAGAGCCCAGTATTTTCTTTCCGTCGTGAAAACGTCATAACTGATCACCGGCAGGAAAAAGAGCAGCGGTGGATAGAGCGCGGCCCCCACGCAAAAAGCCGTATAGAGCGACACGCCGAGCACGGTGCTGCGCCTGTAGCTGAAAAAGGCGCTTGCCGCAACGGCGCAGATCATTGGAACAACCGCATACAGATCAAACTTATCCTGCAGGTAAACGAACGTACAAAGGATGAAAACGGCTGTCTTGTCAACGTACCTTTTCATTTCGGTGCCATCCTGTCCGTGTATTCTTTTTTGATATTAACAGATTTGCGGCCATTTTACAATGAATTGATGTTTTTGGCAGTCCCCGGCCGGCAAGATTTTTCTCCCGTACAGATATGACATTTGTCATATCTGTTATGGAGTATCTTCACTTCACACCGCCCAATTCCTGGGCTAAAATAAAATCAGTAAATAGAAAGGGGAATTTTCCTATGATTGTCAAGGTAGATAATCTGGTAAAGAGATACGGTGATCTGATTGCTCTGGATCACTTCAGTCTGCAGGTCAGTGAAGGGGAGATATTCGGGCTCCTCGGGCCGAACGGCTCGGGAAAAACCACAGCAATAAACTGCATTCTCTCGCTGCTCAGATACGACAAGGGAACTGTGGAGGTTTTCGGAAAGCCGATGACCCCCGATTCATATGAGTCGAAGCGAAATATCGGCGTTGTGATGCAGAACGTCGCCGTGCTCGAGGAGCTGACGGTCTATGAGAATATAGACTATTTCTGCGGGCTCTACATCCCCGATAAAAAGAAGCGCACCGCGCTCGTCGAAGAGGCGATCACTTTCGTGGGGCTTGAGAACTACAGAAAATTTGTGCCTGCCAAGCTCTCCGGCGGCCTTCTGAGGCGCCTGAATATCGCCTGCGGGATTGCCCACAAGCCGAGGCTGATAATAATGGATGAACCCACCGTTGCGGTCGATCCCCAGAGCAGAAACCGGATACTCGAGGGGATACAGGAGCTTAACCGCGGCGGAGCCACCATCATCTACACCTCCCACTATATGGAGGAGGTTGAGCAGATCTGCACGCGTATTGCGATAATGGACAAGGGCAGGATAATCGCCTCAGGCACGAACGACGAGCTCAAGGGCATGATTAGCGCGGGAGAAAAGATCACGGTCGAGCTGTACGTCCCCGACGAAACGCTTCTCCGTGAAATAAGGGAGCTTCCCCATGTCCGCTCCGCCGAGATATCCGGAAGCAAGCTACTGGTCAAATCGGATTCCGGGAAAAACAGCCTCCCGCCGATACTCGATTTTCTCCATTCCCACAACGCCGCTTACGGCGATATCTTCTGCGAGCTCCCGACGCTGAACGACGTCTTTCTCGAAATCACGGGCACGGAACTTAGGGATTGAGGGGGATGGCTATGTTCCTACACATTTATTCAAACCGGCTTAAATGCCTGTTGAGAGACCGGGGAATCCTGTTCTGGACTCTGCTTTTCCCGCTTGTCCTCTCGCTGTTTTTCAATCTGGCCTTTTCCAATCTGTTCAACGGCACCAGCTTCAGAAGCATTCCGCTCGCTGTGGTGGACAATGCGGAATACAGAAGCGAGCAGGCTTTTCAAGCCGCTCTGAAGGCCGAGGACGATGGCGGCGACAGCTCCTCCGACAAGCTTTTCCGCGTCAGTCTTATGACGCAGGAGGACGCCGCAAAAAGTCTCAGCGACGGCAGGGTGGAGGGATACATTCTCTTTGACAGCGGCGCGCATGTGTTCGTCAAATCCTCCGATACGGATCAGACCATAATAAAGGAATTCGTGGACAGCTATCTTCAGATGTCCTCCGCCTGCAAGACCATAATAAGCGAAAATCCGGAGGCCGCGAGGAACCTCGCCTCGATCGAAACAAAGGACTTCATAAGGGCGAAGACCACTCCGAACGCCTCCTCTGACGGCAACGCCGCTTACTACTATGCGCTTATCGCGATGGCCGTGATGTTCGGAAGCTACTGGGGCAAAAAAGAGATCGAGGACATACAGGCCGACCTCTCCCCTGTCGGCGCCAGAATCGCCCTAAGTCCCGTTCACAAGCTGAAGGCCTTCGTTTATTCCTGCTGCGCCTCGGTCACGGTTGAATTTTTCTGCCTCCTCGCTCTGCTCGCCTTCCTCACTCTTGTGCTCGGGGTCAACTTCGGAAACCAGCTGTCCTATATCCTCGCGCTCTGCTTCGTCGGGAGCATTGCCGGTATTTCCTTCGGCGCGCTGATCACCTCTGCCGTCAAGGGTCCTGAGCAACTGAAGCACTCCCTGATGCTGGGACTCAACATGCTCCTGTCCTGTCTCGCCGGGCTGGTGTCCACGACCGTCAAATATACGATTACGCATGCGATTCCGCTGCTTGCCTACATAAACCCCGCAAATCTGGTTTCCGACGCGCTCTACTCTCTGAACTTCTACAGCTCCCATAGCCGCTTCTTAACCAATCTGGGGGCGCTGGCCGGCATTTCGGTCATTTTCATCGCAATCGTTTATTTCATTCTGAGGAGGCAGAAATATGCAAGTCTATAGGGCTTATTTCAAAATCGTAAGGCGGCATCTGCCTTCTCTGGCAATTTACCTTGCCATTTCACTGATCCTCTTCGTCATCATCAGCAGCTCGCTTAAAAGTCAGAGCTCCGCGCAGTTCAACGAGACAAAAAGCTCGATAGCCATCATGAACAGCGACGTTTCTTCGCCGCTTATCAGCGGCCTTGAGGATTACCTGTCCTCAAAGGCGGCGATCGTCCGGATAAACGATAACCCGGATGACATCCAGGACGCTCTTTTTTACGGCAATGTCTCCTATGTTCTCAGGATCCCGCAGGGCTTTTCTCAGAGCTTTCTTTCCGGTGACGGCCGCGTTTCTCTAGAAAAAAGCACTTCCGACAATTCCGCCTCAAGCGTAAGTCTCGACCTGTATATCAACAAGTATCTGAATCTGGCCGGACTTTATGTCAGGAACGCCCCTAACCTTCAGGCGGGCGAGATAGTGTCCGACGTCCTCCGTGACCTCGGATCCTCCTCTGATGCCGTCTACACGGCGAATCTCGAGCAGACAACGACCCACAATTTATCCTTTTACTTCAGGCTCATCGCTTATTCAATCCTGTCCATTATGATCTCCGGGGTGACCAGCATCATGATGTCCTTCAACCGCAGGGAATTCAGTATGAGAAACCTGTGCTCACCCATGAGCGCCAGAAGCATGAATCTTCAGATGGTTCTGGCCAACGCCGTATTTGCCGCGGTCGTCTGGCTAACCAGCTGCGCGTTCATCTTCATCACCTACGGCAGGTTCATGCTGACGGCTGGAATCCTCCTCATGTGTCTGAACGCCCTGATTTTTACGGTCGCAAGCCTCGGTATCGGTTTTCTCGCCGGAAAATTCGTCAGGACACATATAGCCCAGGCCGCGCTGACAAACGTCGTCGCGCTGGGCACGAGTTTCCTCTGCGGCGTGTTCGTCTCACAGGCGCTGCTCGGAAAAACCGTCCTCAGGCTCGCAAGCTTTACCCCCGGTTACTGGTATATCAAGGCAGTACAGGATATCGCCGGTCTGAGTGCCTACAGTTTTGGAAATTTAACGCCCGTCATAAACAGCATGCTGATACAGCTCGGCTTTGCGTTGGTCTTCATCGTGATCGCACTCGCGGCCACAAGACAGCGGCGCAGCGAAAGCGCGTTCTGATATCTTCCGGAAAAACGTCTCCGGAAGCAAAAAGTCCCCGGAGCAGACAGCTTTTCGGCTGTCTGCTCCGGGGACTTACCCTATTGATTACCAGACTCTTTTGTTCGCAAAGCCGTTTTTGATCTTCTCGCTGAAGAAGTCGTCCGGCGACGGGGCGGCAAGCTGCTCCTCAAAGACGTCTTTCGGCACCTCGCTGTAAACATAGACGGGGCCTCTGGTGAATTCTATCGCCAGGACTCTTTTTTCTTCATCGTATCCGACAGTCTCAAGCATTTTTGTGCCAATCGGAATCATCTCCATGACCGTTCCGTCAATACTCTTTTTCATTGCAGATCCCCCATTTCCCTATTAATATGCTGACGGCATTCTTCATATTCCGCAGGCATTATAGCATATATTAAAAAGAAAGGAAAGCTCCGGAAATCAGATACTGTTGATAAATTCCTCAATAAAATGCAGAGCCACGCCCAACGTGCTCGCGCGCTTGGGGTAACGGCAAAGCTTGATATAATCCGCGTTGTCCTCGAAGGTGTTCAGTTCGGTCGCCATGCGCTTCAGTTCGGACATATACGGCTTCATATACTGGGTCAGCATCCCGCCTATCACAACGTCGCAGTCCAATGCCACATGGATATTGTTTATCCCAACGGCCAGGTGCCGCAGGACGTCTTCCCACAGCTTTTCATACTCGGCGTTTTTGTTTTCGAGTTCCTCAAAGAAAGTATCCAGCGTTATCCCCAGATCGTTGCTGATGCGCGAGGTCGAGCAATAGGCCTCGAGACAACCGCGCTTGCCGCATCTGCATTTCAGCCCGTCCGGCTCAATGCACATATGGCCAAATTCGCCGCTTCGCCCGTTCAATCCCTCATAGGGGGTGCCGCCGAGGAAGGCCGCGCCTCCGACGCCGTTTTCTAGGAATAGATAGGCCATGCAGTTCTCCGCCGAATTTGTAAACCATTCGGCGTATCCGCCGCTGGTCGCGTCGTTTGATACATAGGTCGGATATTTAAGGTACTGCGTATATCGGCTGATGCTTACGTCCTTCAGATCCATTGTTGGCGCAAACACGATTTTTTCCCTGGCGGCGTCAATTACTGCGGGGAGGGTCACCCCGATACCGAGCAGCTTTTTTCTGTTAAGGCCGTTCTCGCTCAGGAAGTTCTCGAGCTCGTCCGAAAGCATTTTGCCAATATTTTCGTCTCTGCAGTCAAAGGTCTGTTTGATTTTTTTATATACGATCTCCTCCATACGCAGATTTGCGGCAAGAAAATGTATCTCTGTCTGGGTAACCGATATTCCGACGGCAAAAAAGGCATTCTCGGCGATCGTGATACACATCGCCCTTCTTCCGCCCGTCGACTGCTGCGTGCCGCAGCGCCGGACCAGCCCGGCTTTAAACAGTTCCGTAAGATTTTGATGAACCGTCGGCAGGCTGAGTGACAGATCGGTTGCAATCTCCTGTTTTGAATGCGCGGCGTCCGAAAAAAACAAATACCGATAAATACTGTTTCGGGTCAGTCTCCGTCTCTCTGTAATGGTGTCGTTAAGCTCATTCATTATTATTCCCCGCACTTTTGTAAAGACACTTTATTAATCTTCTTAAGCATAACTGGTCTGATGCAAAATGTCAATCATGGCGCTGAAATAATTTCTCACAGACAAAAATTTGACCAATTATTTATCCCTGTTGTATGAAAATTATTCATTGTTTTTGTATATAGTTCCCAAAATAGTGAATTTAGTAAAACACGATTGACTTCTGGCGGCAAAACTTGTATTATATATCCAAAGACTTTTATAAACCTTTTTTATAAAAGAATTTTGTATAAGTCAAGAGGAAAGTTCAAGAAAAAACATTTAAGGGGGCAAAAAAATGAAAAAGTTTCTTGTAGCACTGCTCGCATTCGCCATGCTGTTATCACTGGCAGCCTGTGGCGGCGCAACGACAACCTCTCCTTCCGCATCCGCAGCGACTTCGGCCTCGGCAGCAGCCAAAACCAATTTCAAAATCGGTATCGCAATGCCCACAAAGTCTCTGGAGCGCTGGAACCACGACGGCTCTTATCTGCAGCAGCAGTTCGAAGCCAAGGGCTACACAGTCGATCTGAAGTATTCAGACAACGATGTCAAGCAGCAGGTTAACGACATCGAGAACCTGATTGCCGACAAGGTCAACCTCCTCGTTATCGCGGCAATCGACGGCGAGTCCCTCACCGAAGTCCTCAAAGAGGCCTCCACCGCCAAGATTCCCGTCATCTCCTATGACCGCCTGATCATGAAGACCGATGCAGTCTCCTATTATGTATCCTTCGATAACTACACCGTCGGCAAGCTGCAGGGCCAGTACGTTATCGACAAACTCGGCTTGAAGCTCACCGACAAGTCCAAGACCTACAACATTGAGTTCACCGCAGGAGACCCGGCGGACAACAACGCTCCTTTCTTCTTCAACGGCGCAATGGATACCCTTAAGCCCTACATAGATGCCGGCATCCTGAAGGTCCCCTCCACCCAGACCGCGTTCCAGACCGTGGCTACCGCGAAGTGGGACACCACGACCTCCATGAACCGCATGCAGAACATCCTCGCCTCCTACTACGCGGGCGGCACGCAGCTCGATGTGGCCCTTTGCTCCAACGACTCCACGGCGCTCGGCGTAACGCAGGCCATCTCGTCCGACTATAAGGGCAAGAACTCCGTCATCATCACCGGACAGGACGCCGATGAAGCCAACCTCAAAAACATTATCGACGGCAAACAGTCCATGACAGTCTATAAAGCAGTCGCAAATGAAGCTGTCGTAACAGTCGACCTGACAGTTGCCATTCTGAATGGTCAGAAACCCGATGCAGGCCTCATCAAATCCTCCAACTGGAAGTTTGATTGCGCTTATGATACCAAGTCCTACAACAACGGCAATGGCATCGTTCCCTCCTATCTGCTTAATCCTATCGTTGTTACCAAGGATAACCTCCAGAAGGAACTGATTGACACTGGCTACTACACCATGGACAACGGTGTTCCGAAGGCAAAGAAATAATTTCGGTAGTAAAGCTACGAAATAACCTATAACAGCCTACACAATAAGCTGTAAAGCGGTTGATGGGCGGGGCTGATGCCCCGCCCATTTCCGATACCGGAGAAAACACACGCCCAAAACATTATTAAAGGGGGCATTCTTTTGGCGGATACGATATTAGAGATGCAGACCATCACAAAACTCTATCCCGGCGTAAAAGCGCTGAATAACGTGAATCTGACCGTGGAACGCGGTGAAGTACACGCAATCGTTGGCGAGAACGGCGCCGGGAAAACAACTCTGATGAATGTGCTGAGCGGAACTATTCCTTACGGGGAATACGAAGGCAGCATAATATATAACGGCAATAAGTGTCATTTCAAAAATGTCCGCGAGAGCGAAAAGCTCGGCATCGTCATCATCCATCAGGAGCTGGCGCTGATTCCTGAGCTCTCGATTGGCGAAAACATGTTTCTCGGCAATGAGCGTAAGGGCAAGCTCGGTATAAATTGGGACGAAACCTTCAGCCAAGCCGGTAAAAACATGCGCGAGGTGGGTCTTAAGGAATCTCCTGCCACGCTGATCAAGGACATCGGCACCGGTAAGCAGCAGCTGGTCGAGATTGCGAAGGCGCTTTCGAAAAACGTTAAGCTCCTCATCCTCGACGAGCCCACGTCATCCCTGAATGCTGAGGATTCCAAGATGCTGCTTGACATGCTTATCGGCTTCAAAAAGCAGGGAATGACCTCTATCATCATCTCGCACAAGTTGTCCGAGGTGGCCTATGCGGCGGACAAGATCACTATTTTGAGAGACGGCTCAACGATTGAGACCATCGATAACGCGGATCACAGCATAGATGAGGACCGTATCATACGCGGCATGGTTGGCCGTGAGATTACCGACCGTTATCCCGCGCGCGAACACAAAATAAGCCCCGCGATTGGCTTGGAGGTTTCCGACTGGTGTGTATATCACCCGGTATATACAGATAAATGCATTGTGGACCACGTGTCCTTCAACGTACATAAAGGCGAGATAGTCGGGTTCTCTGGCCTTCAGGGTGCGGGGCGCACAGAACTTGCCCGCTCCATTTTCGGCCGGAGCTACGGTACCTCGATCTCCGGCAAGCTGGCCATTGATGGGAAAAAGGTCAAACTCAGAAACGAGCGCGACGCCATTGAGGCCGGCATCGCCTATGTCACCGAGGACCGGAAGGTAAACGGCCTTGTGCTCATTGATACGGTCGCCAGAAACACCTCTCTCGCGCGTCTCGAAAAAGTCTGCAACCACGGAATTATAAATGTTAACGAGGAGAACCGGGTCGCCGAGGAATACCGGAACAAGCTGCGCGTTAAGACCCCCTCAATCCAGCAGGAGGTAAATAACCTCTCCGGCGGCAATCAGCAAAAAGTTCTGCTCTCCAAGTGGATGTTTGCCGACCCTGATGTCCTTATGCTCGACGAACCGACGCGAGGAATAGACGTCGGCGCGAAATATGAGATCTACTGTATCATGAACGATCTGGTCGCGCAGGGAAAGTCTGTGGTCATGATCTCCTCCGAGCTCCCGGAGCTGCTCGGCATGTGTGACCGAATATATGTAATGGATGAAGGAAAGCTTGTGGCCGAAATGGACGCCGCAGACGCGACCCAGGAAAAAATCATGGGTGCCATTCTGAAGTCCGGGAAAAATGGTGCTAAGGAAGAGAGGGCAAAGATATGAAAACAGAGTCTAAGGTTTCCTCGATTATGAAAAAATACACGATGATGATCGCCCTTGTGGTGGTTTTCATCTTCTTCGCAATCCTCACCGACGGCAGACTTCTGTATGCGCAGAACATCTCAAATCTGCTGCTCCAGAACGCCTATGTTCTCGTTATGGCCTGCGGCATGTTGCTGTGCATTCTGACCGGCGGTAACGTCGACCTCTCCGTCGGCGCCTCGCTGTGCTTTATCGCCGCAATCGCGGCACAGCTCATGGATAAGTCCAGCATGAACCCTATCGTAACCATAATCATCTGCCTGCTCGCGGCGCTGCTGATAGGCGCATATCAGGGCTATCTGATCGGTTATGTACATATCCCGCCTTTCATCTGTACGCTGGCCGGCATGTTTCTCTTCCGCGGACTGGGCCGTGTTCTTCTGAACTCCAAGACCGTGAGTGTCTCCGACCCCACTTTTCTCAAGATTTTCTCCTCTTACGTTACGGTTCCGGGAATAGACAGCACCAAGCACTGGTCCGCGCTTGCTCTGGGGGTAATCATAGCCTTGGTTCTGGTCGTTCTGACCGTTATGAACCGGGCTAAGAAAGCCAAAAAGGGCTATGAGATGAACTCGGCCGGAACGGCATATGCCCAGCTGGCGGTAATCGATATCGTCATTCTTCTCTATTGCTATCAGCTTTCAAATTATAAGGGCATCCCCGTAATGACGCTCTGGATACTTCTCATCGTGCTCGTGTTCGCGTTTATCACTTCAAAGACCGCATTCGGCCGTTATTTCTACGCCGTCGGAGGAAACGAGAAGGCAACGAAGCTCTCGGGCATAGATACGAGAAAGGTTTATTTCTGGGCTTACTGCCTTATGAGTCTGCTCGCAGGCTTCTCCGGCCTGCTCGTCGCGGCCCGCATTGGTTCCGTCAACGGCGATACCGGACTGACTTACGAGCTTGATACCATCGGTGCCTGCTTCATAGGCGGAGCCTCCGCGTACGGCGGCTCCGGAACGGTTTCCGGAATTGTCGTCGGCGCAATCCTTCTCGGCGTCATCAATCAGGGCATGTCGATCTACGGTCTCGACAACAACTGGCAGTATGTCGTCAAGGGCGTGGTTCTGCTCATCGCCGTCGTCTTCGACGTCGTCTCCAACCACAAAACAGGAAAAGCTTAAAATCGGGCTTCTTGCCTTCGGGCAGCGGCCGATTTAATTGGAGGGAACTCATTTGTTATATATAGGTATTGATTTGGGCACGTCGGCGGTAAAGTTGCTGCTCATGGACGCCTCCGGTATGATCCATAAAATTGTTTCCCGTTCCTATCCACTGTCGTTCCCCCATCCCGGCTGGTCGGAGCAAAATCCGGAGGATTGGCTTCGCGAGACCAAAGCGGGTATACTCGAGCTCACCGAGGGCTGCGACAGGGCGCAGATTGCCGGAATAGGCGTCGGTGGGCAGATGCACGGGCTCGTAGCGCTGGACAAAGACGACAAGGTTCTCCGGCCGGCGATTCTCTGGAACGACGGCCGCACGGCTGAAGAAACGGAATACCTCAACAGCGTCATCGGCAAGGAGACTTTGTCCCGCTGCACAGCCAACATCGCTTTTGCCGGGTTTACGGCCCCCAAACTGCTTTGGATGAGAAAAAATGAGCCGTCCCTCTTCGAAAAAATCAAAAGAATAATGCTTCCCAAGGATTTTATCAATTACAAGTTATCCGGTGTGCACTGCACCGACTATTCGGATGCATCGGGAACGCTGCTCCTTGATGTGGCGCACAAATGCTGGAGCCGGGAAATGCTGGATATATGCGGCGTCAGGGAAGAATGGATGCCACAGCTTTTCGAGAGCTTTGAGGCCGTCGGAAAACTTAAGCCGGATGTTGCAAAGGAACTCGGCCTGTCGCCGGAAGTGGTAATCGCGGGGGGCGCGGGAGACAATGCGGCGGCTGCGGTCGGGACCGCTACGGTCGGCGGCGGCCGCTGCAACATCTCCCTTGGCACCTCCGGCACGGTGTTTATCGCCAGCGACACTTTCGGCGTAGACCGGAACAATGCCCTGCACTCCTTCGTGCACGCCGACGGACGCTACCACCTCATGGGCTGTATGCTTTCTGCCGCCTCCTGCAACAAGTGGTGGATGGAGGACATCCTCGGAACCGATAATTATTCGGGAGAGCAGGCCCCTATTACAAAGGACAGACTGGGCCGCGGCAATATATACTTTCTGCCCTATCTTATGGGCGAGAGATCGCCCCACAATGATCCCTATGCGCGCGGCGCGTTTCTCGGGCTCTCCATGGACTCCTCGCGAACGGATATGCTGCAGGCGGTGCTGGAGGGTGTCGCTTTCGGAATACGCGATTCGCTGGAGGTTGCGCGCTCGCTAGGAATAAAGATCGAGCGCAGCAAGATCTGCGGAGGCGGAGCAAAAAGCCCGCTTTGGAAGGAGATTTTTGCGGACGTCCTGGACCTGGAGCTCGACTCTGTCGAGAGCGAGGAGGGTCCCGGTTACGGCGGTGCCATGCTTGCCGCCGTTGCCTGCGGAGAATATGCCTCCGTCGGGGAGGCTGCGGAGAAGCTCGTGAAGGTCCTCTCAACCGTAAAACCGGATCCCGAGATTGCCAAGCGCTATGAGGAGCGCTATCAGGTTTTCCGCCGCATTTATCCCGCTGTAAAACCGCTGTTTCCGATAATGGCAAATTGAATGGATCGGGGTTTGATACCATAATGAATCAGAAAAAAAAGCACGACATGGCAATGATGTCTCGGGCGGGGACGAGTTTGACGCTGCGCGTCGTTGTTGCCGCATACATTATATATCTGGCATGGAAAGTGCTGTCTGCCGTCTTTCGCGGCGGAAGTCCCATTCCGCTGTGGTGCGCATGGCTGATTTTTTCGGTTTTCTTGGCCGCCGCCGTCCTTTTCTGCCTCTTTTCCCTGAAGCAGTACCTGAAAACAAGAAAGGCCGCCGAGATACGCAGCCCGGAACAGTCCGACGGCGAAGATTCCAATACGAATTCCGACTCAGAAAGAAGGTAATACGATGATTTCAAACATTCCCGAAGTGAAACTGGGCATAATCGCCGTTTCCCGTGACTGTTTTCCGATACAGCTTTCGCAGAAGCGCCGCGCGGCTGTAGTTGCGGCCTGCGCCGCCAAAAAGCTTGATATTTTTGAGGCGCGCGCCACGGTTGAGAATGAAAAGGACATGCTCGCCGCGGTTGATGAAGTAAAGGACGCGGGCTGCAACGCGCTCGTGGTATACCTCGGCAATTTCGGTCCGGAGACACCGGAGACTCTTATTGCCGAGTATTTCGGCGGCCCCTGCCTGTTTGCGGCGGCGGCCGAGGGCGACGGCGACCTCATAGATGGCCGCGGTGATGCCTATTGCGGCATGCTCAACTGCTCCTACAATCTCGGTCTGCGCCATCTTAACGGTTATATTCCCGAATATCCTGTTGGCACCGCCGAGGATATTGCCGACATGATCTCAAACTTCATTCCCGTTGCAAGGGCCGTCATCGGGGTCCGAAACCTCAAAATAATCACCTTTGGCCCGCGCCCTCAGGATTTCTTCGCGTGCAACGCCCCAATAAAGGGCCTGTACGAACTGGGCGTTGAGGTCGAGGAAAACTCCGAGCTGGATCTGCTCGTCAGCTTCAAAGCCCACGAGGGGGACAAGCGCATACCCGAGGTCTGTGCGGACATGGCGAAAGAGATGGGCGAAGGCAAATACTATTCCGACCTCAACAAGCGCCTGGCGCAGTTTGAGCTCACCCTGCTCGACTGGGCGGAGGAACACAGGGGCAGCCGCAAATATGTCGCCTTTGCCGATAAATGCTGGCCCGCCTTCCCGTCGCAGTTCGGCTTCGTGCCCTGCTATGTCAACAGCCGTCTCGTCTCCCGCGGGATTCCCGTCGCGTGCGAAGTGGATATATACGGCGCGCTTTCGGAGTATATCGGGATGTGCGTCACCGGTGACACCGTGACACTGCTGGATATCAACAACAGCGTCCCGAAGTCCGCCTATGACCTTGACATCGCGGGGAAATTCAAGTATACTCTCACCGACACTTTCATGGGCTTCCACTGCGGAAACACCCCTTCCTGCAAGATGTGCTCCGACAGAGCCGTCAAGTTCCAGCTCATCCAGCACCGCACTCTCGAGCCCGAGGGGAGCGATCCGGATTTCACAAGGGGAACGCTAGAAGGCGACATTGCCGACAGTTCCATCACCCTCTATCGCCTGCAGTGCGACAGCGAAGGCGTACTGCGCTCCTATATAGCCGAGGGAGAGATCCTGCCGGTCAGGACCCGGAGCTTCGGCGGCATTGGCGTTTTCGCGATCCCCGAAATGGGCCGCTTCTACCGCCATGTGCTGCTGCAGAAGCATTTCCCGCACCACGGCGCAGTCGCATTTTCACACTGCGGAAGGGAGCTCTTTGAGGTGTTCAGGTTCCTCGGAATTGCGGATATCGGCTACAACCAGCCGAAGACTCTGCCGTATCCGAGTGAAAATCCTTATATAAGGTGAACACTATGGATAACTCTCAGCTCCAGGAAATACAGCGGCTCTATACCGAGTATTTTGAATCCTCGGAAAAAGTCCGGGCCGAACACAAGCCCTTTGACGGTCTGTTTGGTTTTGGAAAGCGCATCGGAGACGACCCCTGTCACTATGTCTTCTCGGACAGGCTTGAGGAGGCCCTTAACGCCGCCGCGTCGGAAAACCTTTCCTCCCGGGACGTCAGTTCACTGCTGAATTATATTTATGAGGAGCCGTCTTCGCACAAAGAAAAGCTTGAGTACTGGATGCTGGTGGCTGTCCACAAGCACACGGATATACTGATCCCTTTCCTATCAAAAGAGGATGCCGCGCCTATCGCGAGGAGATATGCGGAGCTCTATCCGAAAAATCGCCGTCTGCCGGTTCAGGTAGCTCTCATCAAGCATCTTTTCAGGCAAGCCGGCATACGTGAAAAGAAAGGCCTGTCAGGGATTTTCAGTAAACATAAAGGAGCCTGAAAAGTATGGAACATTATATTTTCGGCCAAACCAAGGACGGCCTTGACGTGACCGCTTATCGCCTTACCAACAAAGGCGGCGCGAGCGCGACGATACTCGATTACGGCTGTACGCTCCAATCGCTCTCCGTACCCAACGCACAGGGTGGTTTTACGGACGTCGTACTGGGCTATGATTCCGTTTCGGAATACGAAAACGGCGGCTGCTATCTCGGAGCGGTGATCGGCCGCGTCGGAAACCGAATTGGCGGAAGCGAATTTACGCTGAACGGAAAAACCTACCGCCTGGCGAAGAACGACGGAGCAAACCACCTCCACGGCGGCATAAAGGGTTTCGACAAGTATATCTGGACCGCAGCCGAAGAGGGCGCTTCGCTGGTCTTTTCCCGCACTTCTCCCGACGGCGAGGAGAATTATCCCGGGAATCTGAAGGTCAGGATAAGCTATACCCTGACCGATAACAATGAACTTGTGCTCGTTTACGATGCCGACACCGACGCCGACACCGTAGTCAATCTTACGAATCACAGCTACTTCAACCTTAACGGCGGGGGAAGCGTACTCGGCCACTATCTCCAGGTGTTTTCGGAGCACTATCTTGAAAACGACGCGGGCTGCCTGCCCACCGGCAAGTATCTGAACGTTGAGAACTCTCCCTTTGATTTCAGGCAGCCGAAGCAGATCGGCCGGGACATCGGTGCGGACGATGTCCAGCTTGCAAACGGTCACGGTTATGATCACAACTATGTCCTATCCGATTCTGACGAACTGAAGAAGGCCGCGGTTCTGCAAAGCAGGGAATCGAAGATAATGATGACCGCCTTCACCACTCTTCCGGGAATACAGGTTTACAGCGGGAATTTTCTCACGCCTTCAACGGCGAAAAATGGCGCGCCTATCGGCCGCCGCTCTGCGCTCTGCCTTGAGACTCAGTTCTTCCCGAATGCTCTTGCGTGCAGGCACTTTAAGAGTCCCGTCCTAAGGAAGGAGGAACATTACCATTCCGAAACCGTATACCGCTTCGAAATCTCGGATTAATCCAACATCTCTCTAATTTTCATTTCATCCTCCATATAGAACATGTTCATGCCCGGGTCTCCGGCCATGAACATGTTTTTTGCCATTATTCTTTTTACTTCTGCGGACGCCCTGATATGCGTTCCGTTCTCCGTTTATGTTGTTCACGTTGGTGCAGGCCATGGACCGTGTGTGTTTCTCGTAATTTGCGTCAATGCGCGCGGTAAAGAGAATGCAGCCTGAAATCGATATAGCTCTACACGCCCAGCTTCTTACACAGCCTTTTCACCGTCGCGGTGGATGTAAAGGTTTTTTCTCCAAGCTCGACTATTCCTGTATTGAAGATATCGTTAAGGTTATCAAAAATATAGTCTACGCTATGACGCTCCGAAGGGGACAGATCCTTACTCTGCCGCATCTTTACCAAGAGGCTCCTCTTTTTTTCTCCTCAGAGGTTTTCTGCCTTAAATACGCTGAGGATACTGTCCAAAACCTCCTGCTCGTTCTCACCATCAGCGCTGACCGTTATTGTCTCGCCCTGCTTCACCTGAAGGCCGAGTATGGCGAACAGCCTCTTGCCGTCGGCCAGAACTCCGTTGTGCGCGATGGTCACCTTTGTTGTCTTGAAGGCCGCCACGGCCTTAACCACGACACCCACCGGACGGGCGTGAAGGCCCATCACATCTTTTACTATGTAGTCGAAAGAAACCATATCTGCGTTCTCCTTTACTTTGCTTCTAAAATTTCTGACGCTGCCTGCGCTGCCATCTCAGCAGACCCAGCTTACCTTAAATATAAAAAAGTCGCTTTTGGTTATTTTATCACGTTTTAAATAAAATTCAAATAAGGACTAATCGTCTGCCGCAAAAATTTCCACCGTAGAACGCGTAACCGCGGCTGCCTGTTCGGCGAGTTTTTAGGCGGCAGGTCAAATACCATATCCGATATGCAGCGGTATTGAGCCCGGCAATAACGGCGCCGCTCTTTCGCTCAGCACAAAGTATTGCCGCCTCTTTAAAGGACGAACCACCCGTCAGGCCACATGCGAAAAGAACATCTTTTTGAATTTCCGATACCGCCTTGGTGCGCGTCGTTGCAATCTGACCATGAATCAGACAGCCATCAATTCTGAAAAATATAACCATAGTTTTATTCGGTCAAAGGCCCTCATTTAGCAAGTTCCTGAACTATTTCCCGCATTCTGAGTACATATTTTGTAAATTTCGTACTTCGAATTACGGATTATCATCCCGATAAATCGCAAAAGATAAAACCTTCCCTCTCCAAAGAAAAACCTAAGTCTGAAACTTTCAAGCATAAAAAGATACTTATACGGATCCCTTTCTTTTCTTAATACTTCGTAGTATTAAATTCGTAGAATTAAAAGCGATTATTTTGTTGTAATTCGTCAATTTTTAATAAACTTTGAAATGCGCAAAAAAATATGCTATACATATTTTAGGAAAGAACTAGAATATTGGGAGAGGTCGTGCAATGTTTGACGAAAAAAAGCGCCCGGTAGGCTCAGGTCCCGGCCCCTCAAATGCCTCAGAACATACAGGCAGGTATCCGGCAGCATAATAGTCCGCTGCTATGCCGCAAGCGCGCGGCTCGTGTTCCTCACTTTTCTCGGCGTTTCGTTTTACGTTTTTATTACCACAATGAAAAACCACAGCAAAAAGCGGCTTGGGCAGACGCCCGACAACAAGAAAAAGTAAGCGGCCCGACAAAAATTAACAGTGAAAGGATGATATTCATGAATCTAAAAGGCGTAGGCGCTTCTCCCGGCGTGGCAATTGCGCACAGCTATCTCATTAGGCAGCCTGACCTTTCTGTCAAGCGGCAGGAGGGAATGGACCCGGCCGCGGAGACCGGTCGCTATGAAAAGGCCAAGGAACAGGCGCTTTCGGAGCTTGACGCTCTTTTCGAAAAGACTGCGGCAGCAGATCCGTCCGCCGCCCAGGTTTTCGACATCCACAAGATGATGCTTGACGACCCCGATTTCTGCGACGGCGTTGATTCCGCCCTCGCTTCCGGGCTGAACGCGGAATACGCGGTCAAAAGCTCGGCAGACGCGCTTATTGCCTTCCTCGAGACCCTGGAAAACGAGGTAATGCGCGGACGCGCTGCGGATGTGAGGGACGTCTCCGAGCGTATGATCCGCATATTGAAGGGTCTGAGCTATGACGACGCGATGCCGGACGGGGAAACGATCGTCCTCGCGGAGGACCTTCTGCCAAGCCAGACGGTGCGGCTCGACAGGGAGAAGGTGGCCGGCTTCGTTACAAAGCGCGGTTCCGTCACCTCCCACTCCGTCATACTCGCAAAGACCATGGGAATCCCCTGCGTAGTCGGCTTGGGCGACGACTTCGACCGGCTCCCCCCGAGCGGCGAAATCGCCATTGACGGAGGCACCGGGGAAGTCGCCGTGAACCCCGAGGGCGCCGAACGGGAATCCTTCCTGCTCCGCGTCGAGAAATTCAAGCAGCTGAAAGCCGACCTTGCCAAATACCGTGACGTGGAGGCGGTGACTCCCAAGGGACACAAGGTCATGGTCTGCGCAAACATCGGCAGTACAGCCGACGCTGGACTCGCCGATTCCTTCGGCGCAGACGGCGTCGGGCTTTTCCGCAGCGAGTTTGTCTATCTGGAGAGCTCCGGTTTCCCGAGCGAGGAAAAGCAGTTTGCGGTCTACCGGGCTGTCCTTGAAAAGCTCGCGCCGCGTCCGGTCGTGATCCGTACCCTCGATCTGGGCAGCGATAAGCAGGCCCCGTATTTCAATATTCCCGAGGAAGAGAATCCCGCTCTCGGCTACAGGGCGATACGCATTTGCCTGAAAGAGCCGGAAATTTTCCGCACCCAGCTGCGAGCCCTTCTCAGAGCCTCCGTATACGGCACTCTGCAGATCATGTTCCCCATGATAACGCATCTCGCTCAGGTTCTTGAGATAAAGAAGATTGTGGCGCAAATAAAATCCGAGCTAGACGCGGAGAAGCTCCCCTACAGTGCGGATATCCAGTTCGGGATAATGGTCGAGACCCCCGCGGCGGCGGTCATGAGCGACGTGCTGGCGAAGGAAGTCGATTTCTTCTCGCTGGGGACGAACGATCTGACGCAGTATACGATGGCGGCGGACAGACTGAACTCCCGCATCCGGGATATTTTCAATCCTGCCGACCCCGCGGTGCTCCGCTTTATCGAGATGACGGCGCAGAATGCGCATACCAACGGCATCTGGGTAGGGATATGCGGGGAATCTGCGGCGGATACGTCCCTTACGGATTTCTATATGTCACTCGGGATTGACGAGCTCTCCGTCTCTCCCTCTTCAGTCCCGGCCGTCAAGAAAGCGGTAATAAACTGCGCCGGCTGAGTTCCGAGCGGAACGGCGGCCGGAAACAAGAAAGGTACAAAAGTGAAAATTATCCATGCCGCCGATTACGGCGGCATGCGCCGCAAATCCCGTCGTTTTCACGGCCGGGAGCTACACGCACGAGGACTATGAATTTATGCCGCTTAACGGCACTACGATAACCGATGCATCAAGGCAAAGTTAATGGGCTTGCCGTCTGTGTTAAACAGGCGGCAAGCTCTTTCTCCCGCTTGCTTGCTCTTTTCGAATAACTTTTTTGGGTCACTTCACTCGGGACAGCCTGTCCTCAATCACTCTCAGCGCACGGATAAGCCTGCCGCCTTCGGCAAATTTGATTCAAATCGTTGACTTGCCAACTATTATTTAATATAATGTTTCACATTCCCAGGAAAGGAATTTTGTCTTTATGAATAAATATACTAGAAAAGAAAAAAAGAAAACTGTCCCTTACAAATGGATAGCGCTGTCAAACACCACGCTCGGTATACTTATGGCCTCGATCAACGGCAATATTATACTGATTTCGCTTCCCGCCATCTTCAATGGAATGGGAATGAACCCTTTATCGTCGGATGGGGCCACGTACATGCTGTGGATGCTGATGGGTTTTACAGTAATTACGGCGACGCTTTTGGTCTCCTTCGGCCGTATATCAGATATATTCGGCAGAGTCAAACTCTATAATCTTGGCTTTGCTATATTTACGCTCGCTTCTGTCCTGCTGTACTTCACTCCTGGCACGGGCGCGACGGGCATTACGATTATGATCATATTCCGCATGCTGCAGGGCGTCGGCTCAGGGTTTCTATTCTCCAACAGCACCGCCATCATCACCGACGCTTTTTCCTCCAAGGAGAGAGGGATGGCTATGGGGATTAACCAGATATCCGCGATAGGCGGATCGCTTCTCGGCCTTATTCTCGGAGGCGTTCTTTCTGCAATTAGCTGGAGATTTGTATTTCTCGTAAGTGTGCCCATAGGCCTGTTCGGGACGATATGGGCTTATTTAAAGCTGGATGAGCAGTCCGTTCCGGATAAGACACAGAAAATCGATTGGCTCGGCAACGTCACCTTTGCCGTAGGGCTCACCTCACTTCTGCTTGCGATGACCTATGGGATCATGCCCTACGGCAAATCCAATATGGGCTGGACAAACCCTGTGGTTATAGTCGGAATTAGCGTCGGCGTAATACTCCTCGCACTGTTTCTGTTCATTGAGCGGCGCGTAGAAATGCCCATGTTCAATCTCAGCCTTTTCAGAATCAGGGCCTTTGCCTTCGGTAATATCAGTCTTTTTCTTTCATCAATAGCGCGCGGCGGCCTTTCCTTCATGCTCATCATCTGGCTTCAGGGCATTTGGCTTCCGCTTCATGGCTTTACCTATGAGTCAACGCCGCTTTGGGCCGGCATATATATGCTGCCAATGATGCTGGGCTTTTTTATAATGGGGCCTCTAAGCGGAAAGCTCTCGGACCGCTACGGCGCCCGTTTTTTCTCAACCGGCGGGATGCTTCTCTCCGTTATAGGCTTTCTTCTTCTAAATACACTCGACGTGAACTTTGGATACGGCGTTTTTGCCGTTATACTGCTGATACTGGGTCTCGGCATGGGGATGTTCGCAGCGCCGAATACAACCGCCATCATGAATTCTGTCCCCGCCTCACAGCGAGGCGTTACCTCCGGCATGCGTTCAACTCTTCAGAATACCGGAACCTCTCTCTCAATGACCCTATACTTTGCGATTCTTATCATAGGTCTCTCCTCAAAGCTTCCGTCAATACTTTATCAGGGTCTCGTGGGGGCCGGCGTCCCAATCCCTCTTGCTCAAAAGGTATCGGTTCTTCCGCCGACATCGGCGCTTTTTGCTGCTTTCCTTGGCTATAATCCCATGGGCTCCATACTTGGAACCGTCATGACTTCCCTACCCGCCGCTACACAGAAAACTCTTCTAGGCAATACCTTCTTTCCAAATACGATCGCCCCTGCGGTCATGTCGAGCCTCCATACGGCTTTCTATGTTTCGGCTGTTCTCTCCGCGGTTGCGGCAGTCGCATCCTTTCTGCGCGGTAAGCGCTATGTGCACGACGAAGAGCGTTGATTTTCAACAAACCCTTGTTGACTGACGAAATCTCTCTTGTTCAAAACTTTGGGTACTCTTTATTTCTTTTTTATGCTGTTCACAGTTTCTTCATTTTGAACATTTTTATAAACAGTCATTTTTCTGTCTTTTCAGTGCCTAGAGCCACTTTTCAACATCTTTTCTTACTACTACTAAAACTACTATTTATTATCTATTCTATCTTCTTATTCTATTATAAGAAGACAGCGGAACAAAAATATAAAGTTGCCGCAGAGTAATAAAGCGCCATGGCTATTTTTTGATGTAACTATCTATATTGACTTGACTTTATCTACTAAAATGTGCTAATTTATACAAAAAGAGATGTGGGGGTAAAATAAATGCTGTTTGGTTCATATTCCAATGCGCCGTTGGCGGACGCGGCAAAAAAAATGGTGAGAAATCCGTCGAATTTCAATTGGACCTTTATAGCAATCCTTGCCATCGTAGTTATTATCTATGTAAATGCGCTTGAAAATAAGAATTACAAAGCCATTGCCGCCGCGTTGGCGCTGTATTCTGTCCACTGGTTTTATGAGATTGTAAACGCACTCATCTGTTATTTTACCGGCTATGCTCTCTGGACCGTATCCGCGGCGAGTACGTCCTTTATCTTGCTTATTGGGGTCTCTTGGGAGCTGTCGATGATGTTCGCAATAGCAGGCTTTACCGCAAAGCTCCTGCCAGCGGATAAGGATATGAAGATTTTCGGAATCAATAACCGTATTGTTTTTGCGGTGGGATCGGCGTTGTTCTTTTCTCTGATGGAAATATTTCTCTCCTGGACGCCTGCGTTTATATGGGTTTATCCCTGGTGGGGAGCAATCCCTGTATTTATAACAACATATATCCCGTTTTTTCTTTCGAGCTACCTTATATACGACAAAAAACCAAAGACCCAAAAACGCTTTATACTCACAGTTTTTTCAATCGACGCTTTGGCGCTGGCTATACTTATTCCACTGGGAATAATCTGATGCCGCGCGGTTTTTAAGAGCTTATTGCTTTTAATATACAATATAGAAAATACGGCTGTCAGGTTTATGCCTGACAGCCGTATTTGATTATCGGCTTATGGGAACTTTTTCTCTTTCCAGCCGGGCCGTTCTCTCTTTTTCGATATATTTCAACTTTTCAATATACCGTGCTTGATTAAGGCTGCCTTCCCAAAGCTTTTCAGCTTCCGGCGCCCAGCAGGCCGCATATCTGTCGCACTTTGCGCAAAGATGCTCCGCCGATTCCGGAGACTGCAGATCCGTGGACTTTGCGCCTGTACCATTTACTATCATGCGCAGTTTTTCCGGGTTTTCCAGCATGGGACAGGGCTGGAGCATATTGTCATTGAAGGGCTGCCCGTCGTGGTAGGCCATAAACAGCGGCGAGGTCAGGGCTTCGAGCAGCGTTTTTTCCCGTATGTTGGAGTCGGAATAGTGTATGAACACGCAGGGATCAACATCCCCGTTGGCATTGATATGCAGATAGCGGCGACCTCCGGCTATGCAGCCGCCGACATACTCACCGTCGTTCTGAAAATCCATTGCGAAAAGCGGCTTGCGGCTGCGGTAGTCGCGAACTCGGCGTACCATCTCGACACGCTGTTCCGCAGTCGGCAGCAAATCCACCGACGCATCGTTTCCAATGGGCATGTAATGAAAAAACCAAACGAACAGAGAGCCCATCTCTATCATTTTGTCGTAAAATTCCTCTGAGGTGATTGACTCAAAGTTCGCACGCGTATAGCAGCAAGATATGCCGAAGGGCAGGTGCTTCGCTTTCAGAATGTCCATTGCCCTGATAACCTTTTGATAGGTTCCCTTTCCGCGGCGTCCGTCCGTTGCCTCCTCAAGACCTTCAATCGAAATGGCCGGAATAAAGTTTCTGACGCGCAGCATATCCTCGGCGAAGGTCTCGTCAATCAGTGTTCCGTTTGTAAAGCTCAGAAATTCGCAGTCCGGATGCTTTTCACAGATGGTTATGATGTCCTTTTTTCTGACGAGAGGTTCGCCTCCGGTATATATGTAGAAAAATACACCGAGTTTCTTGCCCTGGGTGACAATGTCGTCGATCTCTTCAAAGGTCAGGTTCAGCTTGTTGCCGTACTCTGCCGCCCAACAGCCGGTACAGTGTAGGTTACACGCGGAAGTTGGGTCGAGCAGGATGGTCCACGGGACGTTGCAGCCGTACAGGTCCCTGTAGGCCTCCTGCCTGTCCCAGCCGATAAGGTTTGCATTGAGGATAAAGTTTACAAAAAAGGCCTTCAGGCAGTTTTTATCAATATCGTTGACAATATGCAAAATAAAATCGTGATAGGGATTGGATGGATCCTCCAGCGCGGCGCGTGCGTTGTTGCGCTGATTTTCAAATTCCCCCTGTGAAAATCTGTCGACCCATTTCATAAGCTTCGGCAGATTTTTATCTGGATTTCTGGTTATGTAATTGACTGCCTCCTTAATTGCAAGCGAAGTCAGGCCGTTTGGCAAGCGCATGTTATTTTCCCCTTTCCTGCTGTTTTTTGGCTGCCGCCAAAAATACAGTTATCAATACTGTTTCATATGATAATGAATACTATAATACTGTGCGGCAAATAAGTCAATATTCAATACATTATTTTCCGCTTCTTTATATACTCGATAAAAAACATATGCCGCGTTTACTGAAAAATAACAAGGAATTGAGACTTTGCTGCTATCGAGGTTCTGACGGATCAGATACTCGAGGACCCGCAGCACCCCTATACCCAGCAGCTCGTACACGCGCTGATTTGATGGAGGCAGAAAATGATCGCAGTAAAAAACGGCAGGATAGTGACCCCTGACAGCGTAGTCGAGAACAAGGTCCTTCTGATCGAGGATGGGCGCATCCAGGCCTTTGCGAACGGCACGGATGGTGCCGACAGAGTGATTGACGCGCACGGACGCTATGTGACGCCTGGTTTTATAGATGTGCATTCGGACAGGATAGAGCAGTACATACAGCCGCGCCCGACCTCGCAGATGGATTTTGAGCTTGCACTCAAGGAATGTGAGAGAGAGCTGCTGCAGCTTGGCGTCACGACGATATACCACGCACTCTCTCTGCTGAGGGACGAGTTTTTCGGAAAGTCGCCGCTGCGCACCTATGAAAACGTCCGGAAAATTGCAGATCTTATAGAGAGCATACATGAGCGGCGACATCTGATCCACCACCGCTTCCATCTGCGCATTGAGATAGATAATACCGAGGCCTTCGACATCGTCGCAGAGATGATAGAGAAACAGTTGGTGCACGAGATCTCATTTATGGATCATACGCCCGGGCAGGGCCAGTACAGAAGCCTAGAGATATACGAACGCGCGATAGCCCCTTACCGCGGCAGAGAGATCGAGGCGCTATTGCGTATCACCGGAATAAAGAGTACCTTTCGTTCGGGCAGATGAGAGAGCTTACTGAGCTCGCACATGAAAATGGAATACCGGTGGCCTCTCACAACGACGACACCGCGGAAAAGCTGGCGGTTAATCGGGAAATAGGCGTCGATATCAGCGAGGGCCATGAAAACAGACAGGGATTACAGCTCCGTCGAGGTCGGGAAGAAAGCGGACCTTCTGATCCTCGATGTACTTGACGGCTACCCCACAATCACGCACGTGCTTGTGGACGGAAACCCGACTTCGCGGGTCGAATACAGGAGGTAGAAATGGAGATACTGAAGCTCGAAAATTTGAGCAAAAATTTTTATCTTCACAATGTCGGCAGGGAGATAAGGTCCTGCCAGAATATAAGCTTTTCGCTGGAGACGGGGCAGTGCATCGGCATTGTGGGTCTGTCCGGAGCGGGGAAGTCGACGATTCTCAAGTGCATTAACCGGACCTATCTGCCGACGCAGGGCAGAATCTGGTTCGACAGCGAGGCCTTTGGGAGAATCGATCTGGCTTCGGCGGCGGAACGCGAGATCCTGTACCTGCGGAAGTGGGAAATTGGCAACGTCTCGCAGTTTCTCAGCGTCATGCCGCGCACGACGGCGAAGGAACACGTGATGAGCGCCCTCCTTGAGATGGGAGAGGAGGAGGGCAGAGCGGAGAGGGAAGCCCGGGATATGCTCCTCTATTTCAGGCTTCCGGAGGAGCTCTGGGACCTCTACCCCAACACCTTTTCGGGCGGAGAGCGGCTGCGGCTGAACCTGGCGCACGCCATGGTCAAACGGCCGCGGCTGCTGCTTCTCGACGAACCCACGGCCTCCCTCGACAACAGAAAGAAGCTTCTTGTCAAGGAAATGCTCGTAAAGCTCAAAAGCGGGAACACCAGCATGATAGGAATCTTCCACGATCTTGAGTTTATGGAGGGATTGTGCGATAATGTGCTCAATATTTCCAAGGGGGTATTGATATGATAAAAGCCGATCTTCATATACATTCAACATTTTCCGACGGCAGCGACAGCATTGAGGAGATTATTGCAAAGGCGGAAAATAAGGGGCTTGACTGTATCGCAATAACGGATCACGATACGATGTCCCATCTCCCGCATCTCCCGAAAAACAAAGGGATAAAGGTGTTGGGAGGGGTCGAACTGTCGGCAGCGGACAAAAAAAATAATTTGCGCGCGCATATTCTGGGCTACAATATTCAGAGGCCGGAGCTCATAACCGAGTTCGCGCGGCCCCTCCTTGAGGCCAGAAACAAAAACTCGGAGAGACAGGCGGAGATACTCATACGCGCGGGTTATAAGCTCGAACCGGACCGGTTCGCACGCGCCGACGGAAAATACCTGTACAAACAGCATATCATGGATCAGCTTGTCCGTTCAGGGCAGGCGGAGGAAATGTTCGGGGCCTTCTATAAATCCATATTTAAAAATGGAGGGATCTGCGCTTCCAATATAAACTATCCGGACGCGATCGAGGCGGTGAAAACGATAAAAGCGGCCGGCGGGCAGGCCGTACTCGCCCACAGCGGGCAGCAGCAAAATTTTTATCTGATTCCGCAGCTGGCTGCAGAGGGACTTGACGGCCTCGAACTAAACCACCACGCGAACAGCGAAAAGGACAAAAAAATCATACGCGATTACGCCAAAAGATACGGGCTGTTCCTGACCGGCGGCAGCGATTACCACGGAAGATATGAGCCGCAGCCCTTCGGAATCGGCGATTTTATTTCCGATGTGAGCGGGGTGATTGCGGTTTGCCGGGAATGATTTTGGACAGAGTCCCCGTCGTGGAAGAGGACGTAAAGCTTACAGAAACCGTCCTCGGCGCTTATACGCGCGTGTGCGCGCACAGCGGGCTCAATGCGGGGACGATGGGCGATTTTTCATACTGTGCGGGTTATAACCAGTTTGACTATACCGAGATCGGCAAATTCTGCTCCATCGCCTCCTTTGTCAGGATAAACCCAGGCAACCATCCGGCCTTTACGCGGGCGGCGCAGCACCATTTCACTTACCGGAGCTCGGAGTACGGCATGGGCGAGGACGACAAGGAGTTTTTCAACTGGCGCAGAGCAAAACCGGTCATAATTGGAAATGACGTCTGGATAGGGCACAACGCCAGCATTATGCCGGGAGTCACGATAGGAAACAGAGCCGTCATCGGGACCGGAGCCGTCGTTACCAAGGACGTTGGCCCCTACGAGGTGGTTGCGGGTGTGCCGGCGAAGAGGCTCAGAATGCGCTTTCCAGACGGGACGGCGGAAAAGATCGATGGCTCTGCATGGTGGGACTGGGACTATGAGACGATAAAAAAGCGCCTCCCTGACTTCCGCAGTCTTGGGGAGTTTATTAAAAAATACGTCTGAAAGACATACAGAGGCCCTGTCTCAGGTATAGACAGGGCCCCCTGTTTCTTTCCGTTATGAACTGTCCGAGACAGCGTTTGTTCTGCCGTGGTGCGGAGAATTTTCTTTGAATTCATAGGGGTCCATCCTCTGCCACACAAAATGGGAGGGGTGAAAATTGAGCAGGAAATGGCTGCTGGGCAGCATTTCGAAAACGGCGTTTCACATCCGGGGAGAGGGTATGAGGTTCTGGGCTCCCGGCTACCTCCGCAGCCGCAACCCAGGTCCGCCGCGGCGTCTATCATCGCCTCAAAAACGGCACGGACCGAGTATGGCGCGCACAAAGCCAAGTTTAATATATGCGTACCACCGTTCGTATAAGGCTGATAATCCATACGGGCATACGGAAAGCGCATTGTCAAGAAGCGCGGAGCAGAACCCGCGTCCGTAAGCGCCAAAAAGGCGCCGGGCATTGGAAATTTGCCATTGGGGGGAAAACAGTGTAAAATAAAAGCCAACAATGTTTTCGGGAGATTTAAATATGCGTTTTATGGATTCCTTCAACCGCTTGATGGGAAAATGGATGCCGCTGATCGTCCTAATCAGCCTGACTGTCGGCATCACTTTTTCCGATACGATAGGCAGGGCAAAGTTTTTAGTGCCGTACTTGTTTGCCTTCATGACCTTTACCGGCGCGCTGAACTCAAACTTCAGGCAAATAGCAGATGTAGCGCGTCATCCGCGCCCGCTGATCGCGACATTCCTCGTCGTGCATCTACTCGTTCCGCTGCTTGCGCTGGGGGCGGGAAAGTGTTTTCTGAACGGTTATCCGGAATTTGTTACGGGGACCGTGCTGGAATATGTCGTGCCCAGCGCCGTGGCGAGCGTCATGTGGTGCACCCTCTCCGGCGGCAATATCGCGCTTACGCTTTCGATACTGATTGTCGACACGCTGACGGCCCCGATAACGGTTCCTCTAAGTCTGAGCCTGCTGGCGGGTGCTCACGCCCGGGTGGACGTTCTGGGGATGATGCTTGACCTGACATGGATGGTCTCGCTTCCGGCGCTTCTAACCATGCTGCTGAATCAGTTCTCGGATAACCGTATAGGAAAAAAGCTCTCGCCGGTCATGGCCCCGTACGGAAAGCTCGCGCTGATAATCATTATAACAGTGAACTCAACGCTCGTCGCCCCCTTCATCCGCCACATGAATATCACGCAGTATAAGGTCATTGCCATTGTTTTCCTGCTGGCGGTATCCGGCTATATCCTCGGCTGGCTTCTGGCTCTCGCACTGCGGCAGGACAAGAATGTAACCGCCTCCATGGTGTTCGGCTGCGGGATGAGAAATATCAGCGCGGGAGCCGTCATTGCCGCGGCCTATTTTCCCGCCGGAGTGATGTTCCCTGTCATGGCGGGAACGCTGTTCCAGCAGGCACTGGCATCTCTTTTCACAAAGCTTCTTACGAAAAAACAAAATTCAGCGGGATAAAGGTGGCCTTAGTTTTTGACCGGGCAATGGAGGGCCATGACCGCGCTCCATTAACCGGAGCCACCGTTCCCGCCGGGATCCATGAGGCCCTGACCCCGCCCTCCTCCGACAGACATTCCAACCCGAATGGCTGTCGGTTGTGATATTCTGAAAGGGAGTTGCTCCGCAGAAAGCAATGAGGAAGATGTAAATCCAAAAATGACGCGGACGGACGGCTATCAGGCCGTCTGTCCGCGTTTTTTCCACCGGTAGGGGGATAACATCACGCCCCGTTTGTTTTCAGCCGGCCCTGCTGGCGAAGCCAGGCCACCGTATCCGCGACGGTTTCGCGGAAAGGTCTGGGCTTGAAGCCGAGCTCCTTTTCGGCCTTGAAATGCGAGAAGAGGGAGTTGCAGGACAGGGTGTAAAGTGAATATGAGGTAAAGAGAGCGGTCTTTTTGCAGAGACCGGCATAGAACTCGAATAGCGGAGCCGCAGCTTTCGCCAGCCAGATCGGAAGGGTCACGGGGGCACTGACGCCGACCATTTCCCCTATGGTTCCCACTATCTCCGAGACCGGGATATATCTGCCCGAAAGGATATAGCATTCTCCGCTTTTTCCGCTGCTGCAGCAGCAGGATATTATTCCGTCCGCGACATCGCGGACGTCGACGAAATCATAGCCCCCGGTAACGCAGGCCGGCAGCTTCCGACAGCCCAGATTGATAAACAGCTCGGTCATCGGGGATTTTCCGCTGTCGAAAGGTCCAATAATCCCGGAAGGGTGAACCACGGTGACGTTCAGGCGGTCAGCCGAGGCGAGTACGATAGCGGTCGCCTCAGCTTTCGTCTTTGCGTAGACTCCCCTGACGCGGTCCGGCGAAAACGCCCCGACCTCGGTCATAGTTACGCCGGCCGGCAGAACTGGCAGCGCATGTACGGAGCTGACATAGACGAGCTTGGAGACATGGCTTGCGACGCACATGTCGACAATGTTTCTGGTTCCGTTCACGTTGATATCATGTATTTTCTCCTGCATTCCAGAGGTGATCGATACTATACCGGCGCAATGGATCACGATCATTTCCCCACCCTCCGAGGCGAAGAAAGGCGCAAGCGTCCCCATATCCGAGACATCGCCGAAACAAACCTCAAGCCCGGAAGGTAAAGTATCCAGCAAGCCGTCATTTCTTAGTACCAGCGCACGGACCCGATGGCCGTCTGCCAGCAGTTTCCGGATTATTGTGTTGCCGAGGTGCCCGGTAGCACCGGTAACAAGAAAGAGCGTATTCATAACGACCCCCCTTTTCTCACAGTAACGAAACGGAAAATTTCCGTCTCTGATAAAATTATAATGAGGTTGTAGGAATAAACAACAAGCAATCTTTGAGAAAAAGTAACTTAACATACAAAAGCCCGACAGGTGTTGCATATTCATATAAAATTTACAATAGCGATATGCCTGGAGTTCCAGCGTCCCGCTAGTATCCCGACGGCAAGAATAAGAAGAAGTGGAATTGAAAAGGCAAGCAGGAACGCTCTTTTACCGAGTGCGCGTTAACTGACATAACAACCCCCCGTTCGGTGCGGTTTCAGTTCACTCAAGCTCAGTTTATTGCTGTGCCTGAGCCCTAGATAAAGTCATGCGGGAAATGAATTTTGCAGAACGCGGCGAACGGAAGAAAAATTACCGCGCGCGAGACGCATAGCAGAGGTGAACGGGAATAAATATTGAGTTATTGCGATATTACGGGAATTATTACTATAATTTAGTTGCGGTATTGAATATTCTCTCGTATTATCATAATATCAGATTAATAATTCCGGAGGAAGTTATGGACGACATTGACATTGAAATATTGAAGGTTCTGCAAAAGGATGCGCGCGCGTCGCTTTCGGATATTGGGCAAAGGGTAAGGCTTTCGGTCTCTGCGGCGGGCGAACGAGTCAAGAAGCTGGAGGCGTCCGGCGCGATCAGTCGCTATGTGGCCATAATAGACGGGAGCTTCTTCCACAAGGAGCTGACGGCGTTTATGTTCATCAGCCTGGAAAATCCAAGCTATATCGATACATTCCTGAAGTTTGTGGAGCGGGAAAACGATATACTCGAATGTCACTACATTGCGGGGAGCTATGACTATATTCTGAAGATAGTCACAAACAACCCCGCCACGCTTGAAAAGCTGCTGAATAAAATAAAAAGCGTAAACGGAATCATCAAAACATACACAAATGTCGTGTTGGCCACCTGCAAAAATAACGATTCTGTTTTTCCGGAAAGATAATCTGTTGAAAAAGAGGGATTGATATGGTCGTCGGCGTTATTAAGGAGATCAAAAACAACGAATTCCGCGTCGGTCTTACCCCGGGCGGGGCGCATGTCCTCGCTGGAGAGGGGATAACGGTGCTAGTGGAAGCGGGTGCCGGAGTCGGAAGCGGATTCTCGGACGCGGAGTACAGAGCGGCCGGAGCGGAGATTTCGAAGGACAAAAAGGGCATATTTGACAGGGCAGATATCATCGTGAAGGTCAAGGAACCGCTCGAATCGGAATACGAGCTGTTTCATGAGGGGCAGATCCTGTATACCTATTTGCATCTGGCGCCGAATCCGGAGCTTGCGAATGCGCTGCTCAGGAAAAAGGTCACGGGCGTAGCTTTCGAGACCGTTCAGCTCGCCGGAGGAGCACTGCCGCTCCTCGCTCCGATGAGCGAGGTCGCCGGACGCATGTCGGTACAGGTGGGTGCGAATCTGCTGCAGAAGCCCTGCGGCGGAATAGGCGTGCTGCTCGGAGGAGTGGCCGGAGTGGCTTCCGCCAAGGTCGTAATCGTCGGCGGCGGAACGGTCGGCACAAACGCGGCGAAAATGGCGATGGGCCTCGGCGCGGACGTCACGATACTGGATATCAGCCTTCCCCGCCTAAGATATCTGGACGACATTTTCAGCGGCCGTCTGAAAACGCTCGTATGCAACTCGTACAACGTCGCGCAGGCGGTAAAGGATGCCGATCTTCTTGTCGGAGCCGTTCTCGTCCCGGGTAAGGCGACGCCGAAGATAGTGACGTCCGACATGGTGAAGACCATGAAGAAGGGCTCCGTCATAGTGGATGTGGCCATAGATCAGGGCGGTTCCATCGAGACGATAGATCACGCGACCACGCACGACAACCCGACGTACGAGCGTTTCGGCGTGATACATTATAGCGTAGCCAACATGCCCGGAGCCGTTCCGAGAACATCGACGCTTGCGCTTGAATCCGCGACACTGCCGTATCTCGTCTCTCTGGCGACGAAGGGCGTGTCCCGCGCGCTCCTCGAGGACGAGGCGCTGTTAAAGGGCCTCAATACCGCAAAGGGCTTCATGACCTGCAAAAACGCCGCAGACAGCCTCGGATTCGAATACCGGGATCCGCATATTCTCGCGGCAGAGCTTTAAGGCGCTATACATACTAAAACCGGGCTGCCGTCCGCTGAGTTCAATACTCAGCGGACGGCAGCCCTAATACAATTAGCTTATAGAATTATTTACCTTGTTATGCTGCCGAAAATCCGACTCCCGGAGCAGGCTGATAAATCGGAAGTCTCCTTAGCAGGCCCTCATCTTTGTTACAGGTTCTGATATGCCGGCTCAAGCAGGTTTTTAACGTCGGGGTAAGCAAAGGAAAATTCCTGTATGCCCGCCGCGTAGGGGAAGTATTCGTATTGCTGGAAATAGAACACTATCCCGGAGCTGCTGAGATAGTAGGCGGGATTGTTGCCGAGGCTTTTAAACTTGCCGTCCTCGAACTCATAGAGCGCACCCGCTGCCACTCTTTTGTCTATCTCCGCCCTTATTCCGGAATTTAAATATGAGAGGGAATCGCCGGAGCTGACCGTCAGGTCGCCGAGTGAGAGCGTCTTTCCGGTCGAGAGATCGAAGGTATAGGAGCTCATAACGGTGGACCCGTGGGCTCCGCCTGTGAACTGATAGTCGGTGAGAGTGAGGCACAGGAGCCCGTTCCTGTTGTACCGCAGAATAAAGTTGAAATTTGTCGCGCACTTTATGCCGGAGTCGGGAGCCTCCTTGCTGATCCAGTCGGCGTTTTCCTTGGCGTTCTGCTCCCCCTCGCTCTCGGCGGCCAGGGCCGCCTTTTCCAGAAAATCGTTGATCGAGCTCTGGACCGAGCTGTTGGATAGCCCGGAAAGCAGAGGATACTGTATGTTCATATCCAGATACCGCTCCTGCTTTTTCAGAGCTACCGTTCCGACTTTTACGGGATTCTCGGCGACGCTTTGAACGGAAACCTTACCGCTTTTCGAGTCGTACACGGTTTTTGTCGAAAATGCCGCGTCAAAGTAGTTTGACTCAAGATAGGCACGGCCGGAGAGATCCCGAATGGCGTCACCGCTGTTCGTCGAGGCGTAAAAGCTGTGTCCGTCAATATTCATCGTACCGCTGCCGGAAAGTGACAGCGTCACGACGCGTCTTTCCTTTTGAGCGGTGACCTGTGAATCGCCGTTTAAAATAGAAACAAACCAGTTGACCTCATAGCCCAGCGCCCCGCAGAGCGAACGCACTGGAAGGTAGACCTCGCCTCCGACGATAAGGGCCTGGGGATTAAGCGCGCTGCCGTTGAACAGCATGTCCGCGCCGGAGCTTTGAGCCGCGCCGGAGCTTTGAGCCGCGCCGGAGCTTTGAGCCGAGGCGGGGAGAGAAGAAACACAAAAGAAAGCAAGGAGCGCCGCCAAAAAAATCGATAAATTTTTTTTCATAATCTCATCCTTTCCGGAGCCAATATATTACAGTATGTCTATAATACCGCGAATGTTCCGAAAAGTCAATGAAGCCTGTCTCAATCGTATGTTGAGGCAGGCTTCATAATACCGCGAAGGATATTTTTCCGGTTATTTAATGGCTTCGGCTTCGGCGACAGCGACGGCGACGGCGACAGTTGCGCCGACCATCGGATTGTTGCCCATACCGAGGAAGCCCATCATCTCCACGTGGGCCGGAACGGAACTGGAGCCCGCAAACTGCGCGTCCGAGTGCATGCGTCCCATGGTGTCGGTCATGCCGTAAGAGGCGGGACCGGCGGCCATGTTGTCCGGATGGAGTGTGCGGCCCGTGCCGCCNCCGGAAGCCACGGAGAAATATTTTTTACCGAGCTCAATGCACTCCTTTTTATATGTACCGGCAACGGGGTGCTGGAATCTTGTCGGGTTCGTGGAGTTGCCGGTGATGGATACGTCGACGCCCTCGAGGTGCATTATGGCAACGCCCTCGCGCACATCGTCCGCGCCGTAGCAGCGGACCTGAGCCCTTTCGCCCTTGGAGTAGGCGATCTCACGGACGACCTTGACCTCGCCCGTATAGTAATCGAACTGGGTCTGCACATAAGTGAAGCCGTTGATGCGCGAAATTATCTGGGCTGCGTCCTTGCCGAGACCGTTGAGGATTACACGCAGCGGCTCCTTGCGGGCCTTGTTGGCGTTTTTGACGATGCCGATAGCGCCTTCGGCCGCCGCGAAGCTCTCGTGCCCAGCGAGGAAGGCGAAGCACTTCGTCTCGTCCCGGAGGAGCATTGCGCCGAGATTTCCATGTCCCAGACCGACCTTGCGGTCGTCCGCCACGCTGCCGGGGATGCAGAAGCTCTGAAGCCCGATGCCTATGGCCTCGGCCGCCTCGGCCGCCGATTTGACTTTCTTTTTGATGGCGATGGCGGAGCCCGCGATATATGCCCAGCCCGCGTTATCGAACGCGATGGGCTGTATGGACTTGACTATATCGTAGGGATTGACGCCGGCTTTGTCGCAGATTTCCTTTGCCTCTTCGATCGAGGAAATGCCGTATTCGGCAAGTACGCCGTTAATTTTATCTATGCGGCGCTCATAGCTTTCAAACAGTGCCATGCGTGTTCCTCCTTATTCGTGGCGTGGGTCGATGTATTTCGCGGCTTCGGCAAAGCGGCCGTATGTGCCCTTTGACTTTTCGAGAGCCGTGTTCGCATCCTCGCCTTTTTTGATGAAGTCCATCATTTTCCCGAGGCTGATGAACTCGTAGCCGATGATCTCGTTATTCTCGTCCAGTGCGATGCGGTTTATGTAGCCCTCGGTGAGCTCCAGATAGCGCGCACCCTTGGCCTTCGTTCCAAACATGGTTCCAACCTGGCTTCTCATGCCCTTACCCAGATCCTCAAGACTCGCGCCGATCGGAAGACCGCCATCGGAAAACGCGGTCTGGCTGCGGCCGTATACGATCTGCAGGAACAGCTCGCGCATTGCCACGTTGATCGCGTCGCAGACAAGGTCTGTGTTGAGGGCCTCAAGAATCGTCTTTCCGGGCAGAATCTCGGACGCCATGGCCGCGGAATGCGTCATACCGGAGCAGCCGATTGTCTCAACAAGGGCCTCCTCAATGATGCCGTCCTTGATGTTCAGGGTCAGTTTGCAGGCTCCCTGCTGCGGAGCACACCTCCTTGATGTTCAGGGTCAGTTTGCAGGCTCCCTGCTGCGGAGCACACCAGCCGATGCCGTGGGTAAGTCCGGATATATCCTTAATTTCTTTTGCCTGCACCCATTTTCCCTCTTCGGGTATCGGGGCCGGGCCGTGGTACGCGCCCTTGGTAACGGGGCACATGTTCTCTACTTCAACAGAATAGATCATTTGCTCACTCCTAATCAAAAGTTTTAATGTCGAAAAATTATCAAATGTTTCGTAAAAAAACCGATGCTCCCGCTCTCTGCAGAAGTCATCAGCTTTAAATAAGCATTTCGGCCAACGCCTTGGGAGAATCTCGTTTCCCATTAATTTTAACAGAAAGTGGTCGAATTTGCAAGGACATATTTATATCATTTCAAACGTTTGGAATAACATACGCGGAACCGAAAAACCGGACGGGGGGGCTTTGTCCGTCGTGGCCGCCCGAGCGTGCCGTTCAGGCTCAGGCTGGGTTAACAAATAGGTGGCGCGCCACGTAATTATAGTCGGGCGCAATTTCTCAAAACGGCACAGGATGAAATTTTCGACTGCGCCGATTTGCAAAACTTGTGCGTATTGTTCATTGACAATCCCGCGATTTGTCTGGTATAATCTAAACGCTCAGCATATTACATACATTTCATACAAGTCGCGACTTGAATCCTTTTGAGGGCTGATTATTCACAGTCAGCCGGGAAACAAATGCGGGAATTTGCTCCGATACACCCTTTATCCGGAACGGATTTGCGCTCCCGCAGCGATTTACGCCACGCGCTTCATATTACAAATTCCCGCACGGGCGGGGTAACGGAGGCTATTGTGAATAACGGAATAAAGAAACTCAATCTCCCCGACTATGCAAACGAGATACTGGAGAATTGCAAAAATCTGATAATTCCGAGGACAAAAAAGGAGCTCTACGATTTGTCCTTTGGGAGCGCCGGAAACGACAACTTTCTGGTTTCCTACGAAGTTGAAGGAAAGGGAGACGTCTGCGAGGCCACGGTGACAAGGTGCAAAAACAGCGTAGCGGTCAATTTTTTTGAAGATTACATGCGCAGAAGAGACCCGGACTGCCTTTTGGTTTCCGACGATCAGGACACGGATAAACCAAGATACCGCGATGTCTGGCACAAGGACTTTGAGCCGTTGAGGAAGGACACCTTCGAATGGCTCAAAGGTCAGGACCTCATCGCGATGCCCTTTAAGGCCGGTGACGGAGAATATGGGTATGACGCTCTGCTGATTGCGCCGCAAAACGCCGCTTTCTTTGCCTTTTCGCTTGCGAATATGCAGGAGCTTCAGAGCTTTGACGAGCTTTCCGAGGATTTCTGCGCGAAAGGCATTGTCTTTCTTGCCCCGCCGTTTCGGCATACGCACTTCAACGGAAAGCAGATCGTTGTCCATAACCGTCTGGAGAATATACATGAGATTTTTGCCTACAACCTCTATCCCGGCCCGAGTGCCAAGAAGGGTATTTACGGGATGCTTCTAAACATCGGAGAGCGAGAGGGCTGGGTAACGGCGCATGCTTCGGTCGTAAAGGTCATTACCCCCTATGACAACGAGATCGTCATCATGCACGAGGGCGCTTCCGGGAGCGGAAAGAGCGAAATGCTTGAGGATATACACCGCGAGCCAGACGGCAGGATCGTTCTCTCAAGAAACATCATCACGTCCGAAAAGTCCTACATCAAGATTGACGAGTCCTGCGAACTGCGCCCGGTGACCGACGATATGGCCCTTTGCCACCCGAAGATACAGAACGACAGCGGGAAGCTGGTCGTGAAGGACGCGGAATGCGGCTGGTTCTTAAGGGTGGACAACATAAAAAACTACGGAACCGACCCAAAGCTTGAAAAAATATTTACTCAGCCGTCGGAGCCGTTGGTCTTCTTCAACATACAGGGTGTTGCCAGGGCGACGAGCCTTGTTTGGGAGCATACGCTCAATTCAGATGGGACGCCCTGCTCAAATCCGAGAGTAATACTCCCAAGGCATATGGTTCCGAAAATAATAAACGATCCCATTGAGGTCGACGTACGCAGCTTCGGCGTCAGAACTCCACCCTGCACGAAGGCGAACCCCTCCTACGGCATTGTCGGCATGTTTCAGATACTGCCGCCGGCCCTTGCGTGGCTATGGCGCCTCGCGGCTCCCAGAGGCTATAAAAATCCGAGCATTACGGACTACAAGGGGCTCGTCAGCGAGGGGATAGGCACCTATTGGCCCTTTGCGACCGGAAAAAAGGCGAGACAGGCAAATCTGCTGTTGGATCAAATCGCCCATTCGACCAATACCCGTTACCTTTTGCTCCCGAATCAGCATATCGGAGCCTTTGAGGTCGGCTTTATGCCCCAGTGGATCGCACGCGAATATATTGCCCGTCGGGGCAGCGCCAGAATAAAGCAGGAACACCTCATTGAATCCAGATGTCCCCTGCTGGGATTTACTCTGGATTCGCTGAAGCTGGATGGCCAGTATATGAGAAAAGAGTTTTTGCAGCCGGAGCTGCAGAAAGATGTGGGCCTTGAGGTGTACGATCAGGGCGCGGAGATGTTGCTGGCCTTTTTCCGCTCGGAAATAGGCAAATACAGCATTGACGAGCTGGACCCGCTGGGCAGAAAAATCGTCGAAGCATTTCTCAATAACGCGTCTCTGCAGGACTATATCAGCCTGCTTCCCATGAAATATTGAAGCTCGGATAAATATTTACGGAGAGCCCCCGTGCCATGAAAAACACGGGGGCTCTCCAAATAAAATAAGACAGTATGTCAATCCTTTCGGATAAGACTGTTGTATGTTTTGAAAAGGTCTGATAACATAGGAAGGGGTATCTGAAAAGTCTGGGTCGGGAGGAGAATAATAATGAGAAGTGAGGAAGAGCCGGCTGCCGATGTAGAGCCCGGCCGTTACCGCCACTTCAAGGGCGGAGAGTACGAGGTTCTGTGCATGGCCACGAATTCCGAAACGATGGAGCGGATGGTGGTCTACCGTGCGCTCTACGGTGAGCGGGGCGTCTGGGTACGGCCTGCCAAGATGTGGAACGAGGAACTCACGCGCGGCGGCACGGTTTACAGACGTTTTACCCGTATTGACGGATGAGAGATATTTCTGCCGAGATGTTCTGCTAGGAGGATAGACAATAATGCTCTTTGTTGCTGCAGCCATCATTTTGGATGGTGAGGGCCGCATACTGATCTGCAGAAGAGGCCCTGGGGGGAACTGTGCGTATTTATGGGAGTTCCCGGGGGGAAAGCTGGAAACGGGTGAGTCCCCCGAGGCCTGCGTTCAGAGGGAATGCCGGGAGGAGCTTGAGGTAGAGCTTCGCCTTACAGGGGTGTTTGACGAATTTGTATTCGAATACCCGGACCGGGAGATAAGCTTTACTTTTTTCAAGGCAGAAATTGCCGGGGGTCAACTGCGGCTGAATGTCCATGAGGACGCGAGATGGGTTTTCCTCTCCGAACTGCCGCAGTACGAATTTTGTCCTGCGGACAAACGGATTATCGAAAAACTCAAGTCAAGGGCCGGAGGGATACCGACGTAATGTTTATAGGCCGGCGGAGAGCGTTTCGCCGACCGCCGCTTTGCTTGCCTCATTGATTAAAAACCGTGCCCTGAATATATAGGTCAACTTGTCAAAAACATAGAACTCCATATCGGTAAAGCCTGTCCCCGAGTTTTTGAGGATGGGTTTTTTCATTTCATCGGCAATCAGAAGCAGGTCTTCGAAAGTCCTCACATCAACGGCATCGGGGCCTGATATTCCCTCGTCAGAACGAAGCTCAACGATCCTGCTTCCGTATTTCTTCAGAATTTTGTTTATTTTAAGCTCGGAAGGAGCGGGCCGCAGCCCGACCGTTGCAAATAACATGTACAACAGAGAACCGATGAAAAGGACAAGAAGAACGATACTGACGATGAGCAGCTCAGTTTTGGGCAGGATTTCCTGAGGAACTGTTGAATTGACGGCCTTTGTCTGTTCACTGACCGGGTTGCCGGTAATAACGAGTACGCTTTCCGAAATCGGTAAGATCAGTGTGGACACAGACGTATCGGAAATCGGGCTCCCGTCAATCACCGCGGTATAGTTAACCGTGTATGTAACGGTCAGATTGACAGAGGTGGAGACGTTGGTGCTTTGCTGAATGTTTTTTATTAAATCGATATAGTCTTTAATCGGAAGACTGATCTTTTGACCGACCTGCCCGCCGCTGAACTCCGTCTGCGGAATGAGCTGAAAGCTCTTTTTCCAGATTACGCTGGAATTGCCGTTCGGAGCATTTGACGAAGAAGTCTTTGAATTGCTGCTGGAGGCGCTGTATGCAGCTTCCAACAGAGCGGCGACGTTATAATCGCCGTGAAAGTCCATTGCCTTGTCAGAACTGAATTTATAGAGTAGGTTCATATCGACATTATTTAAGTATTTCGTAATATACATGTTCTCAATTTCAAGGTTGTTCCTGTTATATAATGGATCATCCAGTAAATTCAGATTGTATTTGATTTCGGATTTTGAATAATAAGAGGCTGTCTGAACAGATTTCTCTTTCTTTATGCCTATTATTCCGAAAAGAATTAAAGCGGCTGCGGCCGCCGCCGCTAAAAAAGAAAGGAGGATTATAGCGGCCAGCCTTTGTCCGTATGGTATCTTTATGTTTTTCAAATTTAACGCCCCCACACTATTTATTTCCGATGCTTTTTAAATAGAGCACCGGCGTTCCGACCTTCGGTATCTTTCCAATTACCCGACCTTTTATCTGGCTGGCGCTGACGAGCTTCGGATCTGCGCTCGAATTGTTGTCTCCCTTTGTCACAAACTGGACCGAATCCGCTGCCGTTGTTTTTTCTATGACCCTGTGCGTGATATAGATCTTGTCCTCGCTGTAATACATGACTATGTCCCCGACATTTGCGCCGCTGCCGTTCATTTTTTCCACAATCATCACATCGCCCGGCATGATTTTCGGCTCCATGCTTCCGGTCAGTATTACAGAGGGAAAGAGCGGGAATACCCCGACAGAAAACCACACGATGGCTATGGACAATACGCTGACAACAGTCCAACTCAGCGTTTCTGATTTTTTGTAAGTGTAACGTTCATATTTCGACGCTTCGCCGGCGTAAACTTTCAGGATAATTGAAATACTGAGCAGAGGAAACAGCAGATTGAAAAGCAGTTTGGGTATTTCGGACGGGTTCGGGATATAGGGAGAAAGAAGCTCGAACGATTTGATAATACCGAGATAGACTATCGCAGGCAGAGGGCCCGCCAGATAGACAAGGAAGGACGCGGCAATGCTCTGAGCTAATTGAGGAAAAACATTCTCTGTTACAAAATTTAGAATTTTTAGATTGCCGCTTAAATTTCCTATCCCTCCCAGCGGAATGCTGAAGAGGGCGAATATGATACTGAAGCATATGATCGCGTAGACAGGCTGCTTTTTGGCTGTACCGTTAATGAGAAACGATCTGCACAACTCCTCACCCGCAAGAGCCGCGCCCAGCGAGGCCAGGTTTGAGACAATCCCCCAAAGCGAGTGATTGTAGCTACTCTTCGAAAATGCGGTAATCAGACCGATAATCACGAAGACCAGAACATGAAACAGAGAAAAAATAAGCGCAAGGAGTATAACGGTTCCCCTCAACCTTATAAGCCCCGATGGCAATACCGTTGGAAATTTCCAGATCATAAGGCCCAGCGTTATCCACAGAGCAGCTTTGAGAAAATATAGGAGGTTGTAATTAAAGATTCCCGAAAGGCCCAGCAACTGCGTGTTTTGCAAAACGAACAGCAGGGATAAAACCGAAGCTGCCAGTATGTAATGATGTCTTTTTATTCCTCGAATTATCGGTGCCACCCCATTTACAGGTTAATGATTGCTCTTCTGTCAGGATTTGCCGGTTTGGACCGGGCTGACTGCCGGTTCGGATGGAGAGACGGCCCGCGGCTCGGCCGATGTTTTATTGGCATCGCTTTTTGGCAAAGCAGGGGAGCCACTGACCGGATATGTTTCCCCCGCCTTCGACGGCTCCGGAGCTGAAGAGGTATCCCCGCTTTTTACGCCCGCGTTGTCGGACTGTTTAACGTTTCCAGGGTCGGTGCTTTCTTTGGGCAACGCGTCAGCGTTTGCCGAAGACTGCTGTTTTGCGGCTTCAGGCGTAACTGGACTGGCGGCCTTATCTCCTGCGGCGTCAGCGGCTGACGCGGCACTGTCGGATCCGGATACTTTTATATCAGCTTGTGCCTGCTCTGTCGCTGCTGGCTTGTTTTCCGCGGCAATTAGCTGTCCGGAGACCGCTAGATTTTCGTTCCACAGCCCGAAAGCGAAGGGTGCCAGCATAACAGAGACGATGACAACTAAGCCGAGGACAATTAATTTTTTCAACATAAACCAGGTCCCCTTAAATTTCCGTTTACTGTGAGCGCTGCTCCGCCAAATATACAAACTATGAAGGGGCTTAATGCCCCCTCATAGTTAAAGGAAATACGGCTTGCGCTACTGTTTATGCGGCAGCCTGTGCGTTTGTGGGCATGGGGCGATAGATCGGGGAGGAATACGCCGACGGATTTCTCTGCGTCCAGGTGAAGGTTACGGAGAAGTCAGCTTTTGCATTTTCCATTACCTGATGATCAAGATCAGGCACAGTCACAATCATCGTTGTGCACGCTTCGCTGCCATTAGAATTGCCGCCCATTAGTCTGTCACCGGGATTCAGAACGAAACTGGTGAGAGCCGTTACCGTATTGCTGGCAAGGGTGTCCTTAAGATTACCGGAAACAGTCGCTACAGGGGTACCAATTAATGAATTGGCCGGGAAATACCAGAAAGTAAAAGTACCGGTGAGAGAGTTGAACAAGGTCTGATCGGTATCGGTGCAGCCAATTTTCACACCGGAAAGGCTGACAGGAACACTACCGTCGTTCTGAACAAAGAAATTGACGCCGTATTGCGCTTTGGGATACATATTATTCACTTTGACAGTGAGCTGCTGAGGATTGTCGACGCCGACGGTACCGAACATGTACGGCTGAAGAACGTTACTGTGGTCCGCCATTCCCGTAACAGCATAAAGATATGGGCAGGGGCAGCTGATATCCACATTGATATCTCCCATTGCGGATGTCGTATTAAGGACTATGTCCTGACTCCACAATGCGTATGCCGCGCCTGTAAACAGGAGCGACAATACCAGGACGAGCGCGAGGATTTTGGTTTTCTTCATGGTGATTCCCCCAAATAAAATAATATTTAGCCGCTTTCAACAGCTGCCTGCTGAAAGTTTAGCCCGGTAGAAAGGTTGTAACTGCATCCCGGTTCGATATCCCCATCGGTCGTTATAATTATCTTCCCCTGTGCTTTTCCGCCGTTTCCGGAAATACAGTCGCTGCTTTCGCAGACTTCTATCCTGACGGGACTGTCCGCCCCCGAATATGGCTGTTCCAGTTGATAGATAACTGGCACGGTTCCGTTATTTGTAATTTCATAGTTGATTGTTGCCGTGCATCCGGGATTTGCCCCGCAGATATTAACCTTGATACTTTTGCCGTTGTCGGTTATGTCGGCCTGGGTTACACAGGAGGGATCTGTGGTACCGTCCTGAGCAATGCAGAGATTACTGAAAATCACATCTATATTTCCCATGGAAACATTGCTGACGATTTCGTTTGTATTTGAAAAAACCGCATAGCTGACCCCGATTAGTCCCGCAGACAGAATCATGGCAAGGAACAAAACACAGACGAGCTTATGTATAGAGTTTTCCGAGCGCATGTTCCCACCTTCCCAAAGGTAAAATTGACTGTAAATAGACTTTAACCCAAAGTCTTTCAAAAATTTGTCGCTATGCGTTTAAGCTTTTTTAAATTTTTATGCTGAAGAAGGAGAAACACTGCCAGAATCGTGCGAAAAAAAGAAAACCCGTATCGGATGGCGAAAATTCCCCGCCGCAAAGTAAAAATGCGGCGGGGAATCTTGTTTATGAAGTCCCGAAAATCCAAAATAACAAAGCCCGCTTTGCGTTGACAGCCCTTAAAAAGTGCGGTATAATGCACAGCAAGAGGACGAGATGTTGCAATATAAAGCACGGATGGAGGAATAGGCGATATGGACTATCTGAATGAAAATATAGCGATAAATCTCAGAAAAATCAGAAAAGGGAAAAAAATGAGCCTCGAAGATCTGGCGGTTGAAACCGGTCTCAGTAAGAGCATGCTCGGTCAGATCGAGCGAGGGGAAGCCAATCCCACCGTTGCGACCCTGGGCAAGATCATAAGCGGCCTGCGCGTCGGCTTTGATGAGCTTGTCGGGACACCGCGCAAGGAGGTCTTTATAATGCGCCGGCAGGAGCTGAACCCAATCAAGGAAATGCCGGGGATATTCAGTAGTTTTGCTTATTTCCCCTATGAAGGGGACAGAGAATTCGAGATATACAGCCTGGAGGTGGAAGCCCGCGGGCGCTATGTCTGCAATTCTCACGGGGAAAAAACAACGGAGTACCTCGTTGTTTTTGCGGGGACGCTCGTGCTGGAAATCGGCTCCGAGCAATTCCGGCTCCTGCCGGGGGACTCGGTCAGGCTCGATTCGGATAAGGCCCACAGCTATTTTAATCCCGGCGATGAGCTTCTCCGCTTCTACATGCTTTTCACATGGAGATAATGCACTATAATGAACTTATTTTGCCGCGACACTTGACATTATACTGCACGGTTATTATAATGATAAAGGATAGGACAGAGACGTTCCGAAGCTTTCGGAGCGTCTCTTTTTCGTATAGGCCGAGGAAGGGGACAATTTGAATTTTCAATATTTTCTGCCCGTGAATCCTTTATTCGGAAGAGGAAAGCTAGGGCAGATCGGAGTATTGACCGCTAAATTCGGCAGGAAAGCGATTACTGTGACAGGACGGGGCAGCTCGAAAAAGTGGGGACTAATCTGGACCTGATGAAGGCCATGCCGAGAGAAATTCTGGCGAGCGTGGGCGTGGGCTGCGACGCGCTCTGCACGGCATGGAGGCGTATCTGTCCAAAATAGGGCAGACGCCTTGTCGGGAAGTATCTTCCGCGGGCATATGCCGATTACGGAGATTCTGAAGCTTCGGAATATCTCTACTGGGGATGCACGCTGGGCGTTACGGAAAACGATATCGGTTGGATGGGAGAGAACGGCCGCAAAGTCTCCGCGGCCGGAATGGCCAATCACCCCGTCGTATTCGGCCTCGGTGAGCGGATAAGAATATACGGAAGAGCGATTTGACAGAAAATATTTGTGAAGGAGAGATAATTATGCTGAGAGAAGAACTGCCGAAAATTTCTACGCCGCTGCCCGGCCCGAAGGCGAAAGCAATCATTGAAAGGCGGAATCAGGCTGTTCCCGGCTCTATCAAATGCGTGTACCCCTGCGTGATAAGCAGAGGCGAGGGCGCGATGGTGGAGGATGTGGACGGAAACGTCTTTATGGACTGGGTAGGGGGCGTAGGAGTCCTGAACATAGGCTACAGCCAGCCCGAACTCATTGAGGCGGTCAAGGAGCAGTCGGACAGGTATTTCCACGCGATGATGAACATCATGACGCACGAGGGCTTTATTAGCCTTGCCGAAAAGATGAACGAGATCGTTCCCGTCCGCGGGGACAGAAAAAAGACGATGTTCGTAAACTCTGGGGCGGAAGCGGACGAGAATGCGGTCAAGATCGCGAAATCCTATACTAAAAGGCCAAATATTATCGTCTTCTCGGGAGCCTTCCACGGAAGAACGCTGCTGACCTCCGCGATGACCTCCAAGAAGGCCTATTCCGCGGGGATCGGCCCCTATCCCGACGGGATATACAGAACCGACTATCCGTATCTGTACAGAGCGCCGAAGGGCTATACGAGGGACGAGGCGATCGCCTACTTTATCGGGAGGCTTAAACGGGTATTTGAGGAGGCCTCCCCCGCGGAGTATGTGGCGGCCTTTGTGGTCGAACCGGTACAGGGAGAGGGCGGCTTTGTGCCGGCGCCGATGGAGTGGGTGAAGGCGCTGAGAAAAATCTGCGACGACAACGGCATACTGCTGGTCGCCGACGAGGTGCAGAGCGGCTTCGCGCGTTCCGGTAGGATGTTCGTCTCCGATTACTGGGCGGAAGCGGGCTGCGCACCGGATATCATTTCTTCGGCAAAATCCATCGCGGGCGGCGTGCCGCTCGGCGCCGTGACCGCGAGGGCGGAGATCTTCGACGGCATGAAGGACGGCATAATAGGCGGCACCTTCGGCGGCAACGCGCTTGCCTGCGCGTCCGCGCTCAAGGTCATCGAGATAATAAAGCGCGACAATCTCTGCGGGCGTTCCCTGCAAATAGCCGAAAAATGCAGGGATGTTTTTGAAGGCTGGAAGATAAAATACGAGCAGGTCGGGGACGTGCGCGGGATCGGCTGCATGATGGGCATGGAGTTCGTCGAGGACAAGGCGAGCAAAAAGCCCGCCTCGAAGCTTGTCGCGGCTATAGTGCAGGAGGCGGCCCAAAACGGCCTTTTGGTAGAAGGTGCGGGAGTCTATGGCAACGTGATACGCTTTCTCTGCCCGCTAGTCGTCACGGATATGCAACTTGACAGCGGGCTTGCGATTCTGGAGACCGCAATCAAAAAATGCGTCATCGTCAGCTGATATGGCGTGAAAAAAAGTTCCCCCTTACCGCAATGTATTCAGTTTGTGGATTTCCGGATTGAATGTTTTTAAATAAACAGTTTGCCTGAAAACTATGTCTTATGTTATAATAAACTGCTACAGAAAAAGGTGGGGAGAGACTATGGCAGATAAATTCATCAGTATTATTAAATTAATGACTCCTATAATTACAATCATTTTGTCAGGCTTACAACTTGCGCATGTATATATTCCAAGCTGGCTGGGCGTTTCAATTTTAACCATTGCCGCGATATTATTTACTATCGCATTAGTAATGGAAAAACACTTGAAGTCAAATTGAATATATGGAATTGCGGCATAGTAGTTAAAGTCTTTATCCTGTTGTTATATTTTTTTTAGAAAGTTATAATTTTAAGAAAAAAGAATGCGCCGGGACCTTTCGGTCCACCGGCGCATTCTTTCTAAAGTTCTCAATTTATTAGATCCTATGCGGTTGGCGGGCGGAAAATGAAACATTAACTTATAATAGAATTGCATTTTGGGGAGATTTTATGGATTACAGACGGAATTCCATTTTTGCGGCGGAGAGAGCCTCGTCCGTAACCTGAAGAACCTTTTTCAGCTCGCCGTATGTCGTGGTTGCAGCGGGCTCAAAGCGTATGGCTTTGGCGTTGACAAGAGTCCCGGCCGTAAGCACCTTGCGCGCGAACATGTTGCGTGCGAAGCAGTAGCCGATCTCGGAGCTCGGAAACTCAACGCCTATCATGAGGCCGGCGCCGCGGACGTCCGTGAGTACCTCGGGGTACTTTTTTTGAAGCTCTCGCAGCCCCGCTAGGAAGAAATCGCCCTTTTCCTTTGCCTGACCAGGGATGTCGTTCTTTAACATATAGGCTATGGTCGCGAGGGCGGCGGAGCAGGCCAGCGGGTTTCCGCCGAAGGTCGGGGAACCGAGAAGCCAGGGGTTTTCGACCAGGGGCTGCACCCAGAGCTGCGGGCGGCAGATGATGCCGGTTATCGGCATTATCCCTCCGCCGAAGGCCTTGCCGTAGGTCATGATATCCGGAACGACGCCCTCGGCCTCGCAGCGCCACATGGTGCCGGTGCGGCCCATGCCCGTCTGGATCTCGTCAAAGATCAGAAGCACCTTGTATTCGTCGCAGATGGCGCGTACTTCCTTCAGATAACCCTCCGGCGGGATGATGATGCCCGCCTCGCCCTGAATGGGCTCGAGAATTACGGCGGCGACCTTTTCACCGACCGCGACGAGGTTTTTTATTGCCTTACGGATATCGTCCGCCACGCCGTACTGGACATGCTGAACCTGCTGTATCATCGGCAGATAGGGCACTCTGTAGGTATACTTGCCGCCCATTGAGACGGCGCCCATGGATTTGCCGTGGAAAGCGCCGACGGCCGAGATGAACCAGCTTCCGCCCGACGCTATTCTGGCGAGCTTTATCGCCATCTCAACGGCCTCGGCGCCGCCGTTTGTGAAAAAGCAGTACTGCAGATCGCCGGGAGTTATCGCGGAAAGGGCCTTGGCGAGATAGCCGCGCAGGGGGTCGACAAGCTCCTGACTGTGCAGCGCCTGATGATCCAGCTGCGCCTTGACGTAGCGCAGGATCTCCGGATTCCTGTGGCCGCACATATAGATGCCGAAACCGCCCAGACAGTCGATGAATTCCTCGCCGTTGACGTCGGAAAAGCAGCTGTCGTGATCCTTCCACTCAACAAAAGCCGCGTTGGTCGAGACAGATTTTCTGTACATGAGCCAGCCGGGGTTCACATATTTGTTGTAGTTATCGATGGATTCTTCCGTCATCCGCTTTGCTTCCTCGGGGCTGAGGCTGTCTTTTTCAATGTAGCCCAGCACCTCCTCGATTTCCCTGACCGCTTTTTCTTTACACATTGTAACACTCCTTTTTATTATTTTAGTTTGTCGGCGCGCCTGAACGGGTTTTGCCGGATATCAGCTTGTAAATTTGGCCCAGATGTCGTTGTACGTGTCGATGGATTTGTCTACGTTCATGATATACTGGCCCTTTGCGAAGACGCTTGAGGGGATGTTGGCGCCGGGGTCGTTCTTGTAGTCGTCGCCGAGCAGGGCTACGGCCGCAGAGTTCGGATTAAGATACGGATAAACCTTGGAGATCTCGGCGCTCGCCTTGGCGTCGAGGATATAGTTGATGAACTTCAAAGCGTTGTCGTAATTCTTGGAGCCCTTTACTACACAGAGGTTGTCAAGGAAGAGTGTGTTGCCCTCCTTGGGGTAGACAATCTGGACGTCGGGGTTGCTCTTGATAGCGAGCGAGGCCTCGGCGTTCCACATGAGGCCGATCGAAGTCTCGTTATTTATCATAGCCGTCTTAGGCGAGTCGCTGTCGAGTATTTTGATGTTGCTTTTCAGCGCCATGAGCCTGTCACCGATCTTGGCGAGCACCGCGGGGTCCGTCTCGTTCGCGCTGTAACCCATGCTCATGGCGACGATGGCGGTTATGATGCGGAAATCGTTGAGCGCGACGATGCTGTCCTTATACTTCGGATCGAAGAGCTGGGTGTAGGAGGTGATGTCGTCGGTCACGACTTTTTTGTTGATTACCAGATCGCAGACGCCGCCGCGGTAAGGGACGGAATAGGAGTTGTCGGGATCGAAGCTCTGCTTAAGATAGGCCGGATCGATGTTCCTGATATTTTCGAGCTTCGACATATCCAGTTTTTCGAGAAGCCCCTGGGAGATCATGTTCTTTACCATGTAATCGCTGGGAACCACCACGTCATAGGTGCCGGCGTTGCTGCTCTTTACCTTGGAGAGCATCTCCTCGTTGTCGGAATACATTGTTACGTTTACCTTGATGCCTGTCTCCGCCGTAAATTCGTCTATCACGGGCTGGGGCAGATATTCGGTCCAGATATAGAGGTTCAGCTCTCCCGCGGATTTGGCGGAGCTCCCGGAGGAACAGCCCGGCAGAATCAGCATCGTGAGGAGAAGTGACGCCGTAAGGATGCCGCTAATAATTTTTTTCATCTTGATTCTCCTTTTCAAATAATATTATTCTTCTTGTTAATGCGGCCGATCTGCGTCAGGATAACAAGAATTGCCGTCGCGAGCAGAATTAACACGGTCAGCGCATTGACGTCGGGCGTGATGCCGGAGCGTATCAGATCCATGACCTTGATCGGGAAGGTCGTCGTGGTCGGGCCTGCTGTGAAGGAGCTGATGATAACGTCGTCTATCGACAGGGTGAACGCAAGCAGAGCGCCTGAGATTACGCCGGGGAAGATCATGGGGAGAGTGATGCTGAAAAACGTCTTCATCCGGTTGGCGCCGAGATCCATGGAGGCCTCCTCGATGGACCGGTCAAAGCCGAAAAGCCTCGCGCGGACGGTGAAAACGACGAAGGGAGCCGAAAAGGTGATGTGCGCCATGATGAGGGACACAAGCCCCATGGGGACGTGAGACAGGGAGAACAGAGACAGGAGCGAGATGCCTAGGACTATTTCGGGGATGACGACTGGAATGTAGAGAAGAGCGTCGATTATTCCCTTCCCTTTGAATTTGTATCTCCACATGCCCACGGCCGCGAGGGTTCCGATTACCGTTGAGATAAGCGTGCTGGTGAAGGCGATTATCATGGTGTTGCCGAAGGAGCGAAGCAGCGAGGAGTCCTTCGCGAGCCTTCCGAACCACTGGAGACTGAAGCCCGTGAATTTGATGTTGTTGCTGCTGCTGTTGAAGGCAAATAGAACCACTATTGCTATCGGGAGATAGAGGAAAATGTATATGAACCAGGCATAGGCGGCAGAACCGAAGCGCATCATGCGGAATTTAGCCATTTTTCTTTTCATGTTTACCTCCCTATACCAAATCTTCCATCTTGCCGCCGGAGGCTCTATAGATGCCGACAAGCACCAGCGTGAGTAGAATGAGCCCGATGGACAGCGACGAACCCAGCGGCCAGTTGTTGCCGGCGTTAAACTGCGTTTTGATGAGGTTTCCGATGAGCTGCTGGTTCCCGCCTCCCATGATGTCCGAGACGAAGAAATAGCCGAGCGAAGGAATAAAGACCATTATCGAGCCAGCGAATATGCCTGAGGAGCTTAGCGGAAGCGTTATCCTGAAAAAGGTTGCGGCGCGTTTTGCCCCGAGATCGCTCGACGCCTCCAGCAGCGACCAGTCGAGCTTTTCTATCGCCGCATAGAGCGGGAGCACCATGAAAGGGAAAAGAATATAGACCATGCCGAGCAGCACGGCTCCGCGCGTATACATCAGCTCGGCCGGCTCCTTTAATACTCCCGCCGCCTGAAGAAAGGCGTTGAGAAAGCCCGTCTTGCCCAGAAAGGTCCTCCAGCCGTACAGCCGAATAAGCGAATTCGTCCAGAAGGGGATCATCAGAAAGATCATTAGGAATATTTTTTTACTTCCCTTTGCCCGGGCCATCTTATACGCCAGGGGATAGCCGAGGAGTATGCACAGGAGCGTGGTGAAGAACGCGACGAAAAAGGAGTTCAGGTAAATTCTCATGTATGTGGGGTCAAGCAGCTTACTGTAGTTGTCGACACTGAACCGGTAAACCACGCTGTAGCCGTCCGTCGACATGAAGCTGAGAAAAAGGACATAGAGCAGCGGGAGCCCAATCAGAAGGACCATCCAAAAGGCGACCGGAGACACCGTGACAAACGCCGGAAGCACGCGGCTGTGGAAATCTGTTCTTTTCATGGCCTCACCCCAGCTTTACTTCTTCGATCGCGTTGAATATGACCTGATCACGCGACTTGATGATGACGGCGTCCTGAGGGTCCCAGGATACAAACACGCTGCTTCCGGCGGAGGGGAGCTGCTGCCCCGCGATTTTGCTGACCCTGACTTCAAAGCCGTTGGGCATGGTCACGATGCACTTCAGCATGGAGCCGACATAGATCTGTTCCTTTACTATGCCGCGGACGGAGAAGCCGTCGACGGGCATTTCTGTCAGAAGTGTCTTTTCCGGTCTCACGGAAATGTACACGTGCTCCGATTCGGAAACCTCCCCGCTCATGCCGAGCACGGTTCCGGTCTCTGTCGCAAGGCTCAGATTCGGGCCGTCCTTGGCAGCTACGGTAGCCTCAAGGACGTTTGATTCACCTATGAAGTCGGCTACGAACTTCGTGGCAGGCCTCTCGTAAATGCTGGCGGGCAGATCAAGCTGTTCGATATAGCCCTGATACATCACGGCGATACGGTCGCTCATCGTAAGGGCTTCCTCCTGATCGTGCGTGACATAGATAAACGTTATGCCGAGTTTCTTCTGAAGCCGTTTCAGCTCGATCTGCATCTGCTTGCGCAGCTTCAGGTCGAGAGCGCCCAGTGGTTCGTCCAAAAGCAGGACCTTGGGATTGTTGATAAGCGCTCTGGCAATGGCCACGCGCTGCTTCTGTCCGCCTGAGAGCTGGCTCGGATAGCGCTTTTCGTATCCGGTGAGCTGAACGAGGGCGAGCATCTCTTCAACACGCTCCGCGATCTCCGCCCTGCGGAATTTTTTGACCTTCAGCCCGTAAGCGACATTGTCAAAGATCGTCATATGCGGAAAAAGCGCATAGCTCTGGAACACCGTGTTGACGTCGCGTTCAAAGGGCTCCTTTGCCTCAACCGGGACGCCCTCGATCAGGATAGAGCCGCTCGAGGGCGATTCGAAGCCGCCGATCATGCGCAATGTCGTCGTTTTGCCGCAGCCTGAGGGGCCGAGCAGAGTCAAAAACTCCCCCGCATATACGCGCATGTTCATATCGTGTACCACCTGCGTCGTACCAAATATTTTATTTACGTTTTTGATTTCCACAATTACGTTGGCACCTTCCATTAACAACCCCCCAATAACCAAAATGAGGCTATACGTAATCCGTATAACCTCATCGTTATCGATAATTCAAATTTGTTCCTGAAAAACTAGATGGCGTTCTCTCCGCGTTCACCCGTCCTGATCCGCATGGCGTCGTCGACAGGAAGAATGAACACCTTGCCGTCCCCGACTTTGCCGGTTGCGATGTGTTCCCGAACGTCGAGCAGTATGCTCTCTACCAGCTCATCCTCCACCACAGCCTCGACCTTGATCTTCGGCAGGAGATTGATGTTGACCTTGAAGCCCTTTATCACCGCGACGGACTCGTCGTCCGAAAAGCCCCGCTGGGCACCGCAGCCCATCGCGGTTGAAACCGTCATTCCGCCGCAGCCGTGGCCATCAAGGATGGACTTTACCGTCTCCAGCTTTTCTGCGCGAATAATGAATACCAATTCTTTCACTTTCTGCCACCACCTGAATCGATTTTTATAATCTGACTATAGACTCTCAAGCAGCTTTAGAGTCCATATGTTTTTTCGCCTTTTTCCACTTTCGGGGTTTGGTACCAATACAAGTCCGGTCATCTTCTGCATCTCTCCGATGGAAAAACGATCCTTAGACATAATATCGCCCCCATGCGCTTCAGACGGTGTCAGCGCTCTTCATACCAGCCGATTGGCCCGGGACTCAGCGCAATGTTCACCTGTTTTATCTCCTGATACTCTTCCAGCCCGTGTACCCCGAGCTCGCGCCCGAACCCGCTCTTTTTATAGCCGCCCCAGGGCGCTTCGTTGAAGGTGGGATTGTAGCAGTTGATCCAGGTGATGCCGGCCCTTATCTCTTTCATGACGCGCAGCGCGCGTGCGCCGTCCGACGTGAAAACACCCCCGGCAAGGCCGTATTCGGTGCCGTTTGCAAGCGCGATGGCCTCCTCCTCGGTTTTGAAGGCCGAAACGGTGACCACGGGCCCGAAAATCTCCTCTTTTACAATGCGCATCTCGGAAGTGCAGTTATCAAATATCGTCGGTCGGACGAAATAACCCTTGGCGCAGACGCCCTCCGTGTAGCGCGCTCCCCCGCAGACGCAGACCGCGCCCTCCGATTTTCCGATCTGTATGTATTGCAACACCTTATTCATCTGGGCCTCCGAAACAAGCGGTCCCATATCCGGATTTTCCACGCCCGGGCCGATCGTCATCGCGTTTGCGCGCTGTGCGAGCCGCGCCACGAAGCGGTCCTTGATGCTCTCCTCAATGATTATGCGTGAGCCGGCCGAGCACACCTGGCCCTGATTGAAGAAAATGCCGATCATCGCCCACTCGACGGCCCCCTCGAAATCCGCGTCGGCGAAAATGACGTTGGGAGATTTGCCTCCCAGCTCAAGGCCGACTTTCTTGAGATTACCGGCCGCGGCGCAGGCAATCGACCGGCCGACCTCGGTACTGCCGGTAAAGGTGACCATGTCCACGTCGGGAGAGGAAGCGATGGCGTCTCCAACCTCTCCGCCGGGGCCCATGACGAGATTTGCGGTACCGGCGGGAAGCCCGCAGCGGTCGAAAATCTCGAACAGCATATGGGTCGAAAGCGGGCAGTTTGTGCTGGGCTTGAAAACGACGCAGTTCCCGGCCGCGAGAGCGGGCGCAAGCTTCCATGCTGCCATCAGCAGAGGATAGTTCCATGGAGTTATCTGACCGCAAACACCGACCGGCTCGTGAATTGTGTAGCTGTGCATGGGGCCGAAGCTATCGGAGACGTCGTAAACACCGCCGTAAGGAGCCCTTATGATGCCCGCAAAGTATTTGAAACAGCTTATGGCGTCGTCAATGTCGCCCTCGGCTTCGCGCAGAGGCTTGCCGTTGTCAAGGGTGTCAGCCATTGCGAGTTCATCGCGGCATATCTGCATCTCCGAGGCAATCCTGAAAAGCGCTTCACTGCGCGCCGGGGCACTGGCCCGCCGCCACTCCCCCGTGGTATAAAAGGCTTTTCTGGCGGCAGCTGCAGCCGCTTCGACATCCTTGGCTCCGCCCTCGGCCATGACGGCGATCACGGTGCAGTCCGCTGGGTTACGGATTTCTCTGGTTTTGCCCGACAGCGCGGGCGTCCATTTTCCGTCGATATAGTTGCGTCTGACATCCATAATATGACCTCCAGATTAAATTTGCGTGTCCCGGCGCCCGTTCGTTCTGCGGAAAAAACGGCGGAGAACAAATCAAGGCTTACCTGTACACAGATAAACCCCGTCGTTTTCCGCCGAACATATAAACTGAACCTGTTTAACTCAATATATGCCATATACCTGATATAAAGTCAATCAGGAAAGCATCTAAAATTACAGAAAAATAGCTTTATAAATTAGACATATTGATGGGAGCGAAGTTGCACATTTAAAAACGTATTGTGCCGGCGGCTGAAAAGCCATTAAAAAATTGACTTTTCAGCGAGTATGGCCTAATATTTAAGAAATTTCTGCAATTTATAAAACGGAAAATGCAAAAGCAAGGGAATATTAACATTATAGTAACTATAAGGCGGTGAAAGCTGTGATATTGGAACAGCTCTCAATAGGACAGATGGCAAAGCTCAATCATGTTTCCGAGCAGACGCTCAGGCTCTACGACAAAATGAGACTGCTGACGCCGTATAAAACGGACGACAAAAACGGCTACCGCTATTATACGATAGGGCAGTCCGCTGTTCTGGACACGATAAGGTACTATAAGAACATTGGCATGTCGCTCCGCGAGATAAAAGAGGAGCTGGGCAAGCTTGGCACCGACTCAAACAGGCTTATGCTCCGGCAGAGGCTGAGTGAGGTCGACGCAGAGATCAATGCGTTGCTTATGACAAAGAAGTCCATTATGCGAAGTCTTGACAATTATACGCGGTACGTCACGATGCCGAGCGTGGGAAAGATTTTCCTGGAGAACATGGAGGAGAGAAAGATCCTGGTTTTCCGTGGCGAGCACGACATCCTGAAGAACGATTACGCCCATTACGAGTATAATCTCAGGCTTTTTCAGGATTATCTGATGAAGATAGGTTTTCCCATTTCCCTGTTCTGCAACACCGGGACGCTCATCCGAAAAGCGTCTCTTGATAACGGGAGCTTCCGTTGCGACGAATTCTATGTGCTGACGAACGACTTCCCCTGGCCGGACGGCGAGGTGGAGACGGTTCCGGCCGGAGTATACCTCTCGGCCTGCTGCAGCGGCTTTACAATGGAGAGAGATTTCGCGCGAATTTTGCTCAGCGAGGTCCGAGAGCACAAATTTAGCATTGTCGGTGATTATCTGTGTGAGATAATCTATGATTTTCCGAACAGGGAAAAGAACGAGCGCCAGTTTTTCTACAAAATACAGATACCTATAAAGTGAGCGGCGCTTTTTCGGGCGTATCCTCTTCGAGCCGGTCCGTCAGTTCCTTCAGCCGCTGGGTCAGCTTGACGTTCTCGCCGTAATCCACGGGGCAGTCGATTATCACGGGTGCCCGGCCACATCGGAGAATAACCGAAAAGCTTGATTACTTGAAGGCGCTTGGAGCGGACGCGATTTGGCTCTCGCCGGTCTATGACTCGCCGAACGACGACAACGGCTTTGATATACGCGACTATCGGAAGATAATGGCCGAATCCGGAACAAGGGAGGACTTCGACGAGTTGCTTCGTGGGATACACGCAAGAGGAATGCGCCTGATCATTCCAGGGAACTTTTTCTTACCCGCAGCGTCAATATTGAACCTGAAGTTATGGAGGCCTAAAGTATGAAAAGAACATTGAGCATTTTTATGGCGGCAGCACTCTCCGTCGCGCTCACCGGCTGTGCGGCATCCAGCACTCCGACTCCCAAAGCAAGCGCGCAGATCTCGGCACCTGCCGTAACCGAATCGGCAATCCCGTCCGAGGCCACGTCCCCGACCAGCCCGAAAACATCGGGCACGGGCACTAAAACAGCGCCGCCGACCGAAAAAGTAAGCACGGTTATCTATAAGAATAACGACTTCGGATTTACTTTTAAGCTTCCGGCCGGCTGGAGCGGCTATTCGATCGTCAATTCCGACTGGCAGGGCAATTCGATTGACCAGAGCGGCAGCGAGACAGTTTCGCAAACCGGACCGCAGATATCGATCAGAAATCCCAAATGGACGTCCGCCGCGCCCTATCAGGATATCCCGATCATGGTATTTACGCTTTCGCAGTGGGCTTCCCTGCAAAACGACGAATTCCACATAGGAGCCGCGCCTATCGGCCCGAGCGAGCTGGGGAGAAACACAGCTTATGTGTTTGCTCTTCCCGCAAGGTATAATTTTCAGTTTCTGCCGGGATACGAAGAAGTTGAGACAATTCTTAACGGAAGTCCTCTAAAAGCAAACAACGATTACAGCAAGAAAAAATAGCCCGCGTTTAATGGCGCGCGGGAAGAAAAAATGGCAGACTGCCAGAGGAAATACAGAGGAGCGCGAGGGACTGTTGCTGCCCTTCGCGCTCCTCTGTATGCAAATCAGAGATTAGGCTTAATCCACAGCCAGGCGCAATTCTAATCGGATATACTCTCGATAAAAATATGTGCGATCTCCGGGTCAAACTGCGTTCCTGCGTTCCTGTTTATCTCACCTATTGCCGCCTCTTTGGTCAAGGCTTTTCTGTAGACCCTGTCCTCCGTCATTGCGTCAAAGGCATCGGCGACGGCGATTATGCGCGAAAGCAGAGGGATTTTTTCGCCGCGAAGCCCGCGTGGATATCCCGTTCCGTCCCATCTTTCGTGGTGGGACAGGATGTAATCTGCCACATGCGCAAATTCGGGCGCGGAGAGAGCGATCATATACCCGATTTCAGGATGCCTCTTCATCAGCGCCCATTCATCGGTGGTAAGCATATCCGGCTTGTTTAAAATTCTGTCGTCCACGCCTATTTTACCGATATCATGCAGCATTGACAGAAGCTGCAGCTCGTCCAGTCTTTCCTGGGAAAGACCCATTCTTACACCGATCATACTCGAAAGGCTTGAAAGACGCTGCGCGTGCTCTTCCGTTTCGTTGCTCCGGGCATATAAGGTTGCCATTATGGATGTCAGGATGGTGTTGTGATGGCTTTTCTTTTCGAGGATTTTTTGCTTATCCAGAAAAATTTCGGCGTCTTTTTCCACCTCGTTCAGAGAAACAGCGCTTTCCTGCTTGATCCCGTAGCCGATGGAGAGGTTTATAAGCAGAGCCTTATCTTCGATGGCGGCGTTGTACTCGTCACAGGCTTTTTGGATTGCACTGCGCAAACGGTCCGCTTTTTCCGGATCGGTTAAAGGGGAGATTATGCTGAACGCATCGCCCTCAGTTCTGGACAAAATGTCCCTTTCAACGCAGCAGCCCAGTATAATCTTGGCGGTTTCTTTGATAAGCCGATCCCCGACAGCATGCCCGAAGGCGTCGTTTATGAGTCGAACCCCGTTTATATCGGCTTTAAGAATTGCCAGCGGGAGATTCTCGTCTATATCCATCAGAGTTTTTGCTTTCTCATAATAGCTGCGGTTGAAAACTCCCGTTAAAGAGTCGTGGTCGTTCATATATTGGATCTGGTTGAATCTCTGCTTTGATTCCGTGATGTCTATAACGAGCCCCTCCAGAGCTTCCAGCTCGCCGCTTTCGTCAAAAACGCCCTGGCCCATCTCCCATACCCACTTTTTTTCTCCTAAGGCGGTAACAATCTCGTACTCAAATCTGAAGGGCTCTTTCAAAACAAGCTTGCGGGCCCACGTATTCCAGATCTTTTCCCGGTATTCCGGGCAGATGATATCGTTATAGGATAAATCCCTGTTGCCAATAAAGCTCTCTGGCCTGTAGCCGGTAAGGGGATAACAGCCTTCGGAAAGAAAAAGCATGGTCCATTCACGGTCGTAAAGGCAGCGGTAGGCCATTCCCGGAAGATGTGAAATCAGCAGAGACTTGCTGCGCTCGCTTTCCTTCAAGGCCGCTTCCATGCGCATACGTTTGGTGATATCCTGGGCGGTTCCGATGATGTGGAGGTTCTCGGCTCTGTTGTCAATTAGAGGGGTGAGCTTGACGTGAAGGGTCAGTTCTTCGCCGTCGCTATGCCTTAGACGGCAATCGGCCTCCGTATTAGACTGCTCAGCCAGAGCCTTCAGGATAAGCAGACGCAGATTGGAGAGATCGTCGGCGTTGATGAGAGCGGTAATGGGGTCGGGCGTCCCTGTAAAATCCCCGCGGCTTATTCCGCAGATGGAAAGAAGCTCGTCCGTGCAATAGAGAAGCTTGTCCGCGGAATTAAAATCAAAGCTTCCAATAAGCGCCTGCTTCTGAGCTTCAAGAAGCATGTTTTCAATTTTTTCGTTTTTGTCAATTTCCGTGCATAACTCTTTGTTTGTCTTCTCCAGCCGTGAGTTGGCCTTGAGAATGGAATTCTTTAATATAACGAGTTCGTTTATTGGCGGATAGGTCAGGGCGAAAATCAAGATAGAAGTGATCGCCACATAAAACAGGCCCTTCAGAATGCTTACATCCAGAATTAACTGTGAACCGCTAAAAATGTTCCTCGTGATGTAATCTGTCAGGACTATCCATACACAGCCAAACAGAAAATACAGCAGCGTTATTTTGAGCGATTGATAAATAGCGGGATTTTTCTCTCCGATATTCGAGGCTAACTTGCGTGTATTCGAAACTTCGGATTCCGCAGAAGAAACGTCTTTAGTCTTTTTGATCATGACTGCCTCCAATCCCGTGTTTTGCCCGCTGCGCGCGCAACACAACAATTGTTGGAAAACTCCCGAGTCAATTTTGCCTTTTTATTCATTTTATTACTTATTAATGATTAATTCAACGATTTTATATCATGGCAGTATCGCCTTCCCGCAGCGGAATTCACCATGCATACGCGCCGTCAAAACAATGAGATCGGCGGATTTACCTTTTTCGACGGAGCCGGTCTCCCCGCCGAGCCCCAGAATCTTGGCATTGGACAAGGTCGTGTTGTCTATTCCGAGTTCCGGCGCCATTCCGACGTAACTGACCAGATACGCCAACTGAGAAAAAATTAGCGCAAGATACTTGACAAACTAGGTCAAGTATAGTATGGTGACAGTACAGAGGATACTTAAGAAAAAACTCACGTATTAAGCTGCAATATTGCAGACCAAAGGAGATCATTGATATGAATGTTTATGATTATAAGGTGAAAGACATAAAAGGGAACAATGTGTCCCTGTCCGAGTATGCGGGAAAGGTTCTGCTCATCGTCAATACGGCCAGCAAGTGCGGGTTTACTCCGCAGTATGACGGCCTTGAAAAGCTGTATCAGGAATATAAAGAACAGGGTCTGGTCGTCTTGGGCTTCCCGTGCAACCAGTTCCTCGCGCAGGAGCCGGGGAGCGAGGAGGAAATTTCCTCGTTTTGCAGACTGAATTACGGAGTTACCTTCCCTCTCTTCTCAAAGGTGGAAGTGCTTGGAGACAACGCCGACCCGCTCTTTAAGTTCCTCAGTGCGGCCGCCCCGTTCAAAGGTTATGAGCTGGACAAGGAGGGCGGAAAAGTAATTCAGGGCGTTGTCAGGGAATATTATCCCGACAATCTGGAGGGCAACGGGATAAAGTGGAATTTTACTAAATTCCTGATAGGGCGCGACGGAGGGGTAATAGACAGGTACGAGCCGACAATTACGCCGGAGGAACTCTTTCCGGTAATAAAATCACTTCTGTAACCGCAGAACAAATCCGCACTGCAATAAAAATAAAAGGAGGTAAGACAGATGAAAGGGCTTAAAGATTCGATTAAGGACCGCCGTTCCTTTTATGCCATCGGGAAGGGTACGGGAGTCCGGGACGATGAGATAACGGAAATGCTCAGATACGCACTTCTTCACAATCCGAGCGCGTTCAACTCGCAGAGCGGCAGACTGCTCGTCCTGCTCGGGGATGAGCACGACAGGCTTTGGAGGATAACAAAGGAGACATTGAGGGCGATCATCCCGCCGGAGAAATTTACTCCGACAGACGAGAAGATTGATTCCTTCAAAAACGGATACGGTACCGTCCTCTTCTTTGAGGATCAAGACACCGTCAGAAATCTGGAGCAGAAGTTCCCCACATACGCGCAGAATTTTGCCGGATGGTCGCTCCAGTCGTCGGGAATGCTCCAATACGAAGTATGGATGCTGCTTGAGGACGCGGGGCTCGGGGCAAGCCTGCAGCATTATAATCCGCTGATTGATAAAAGCGTAAAAAGCAAATGGGACATACCCGAACAGTGGAAGCTTATCGCGGAAATGCCGTTCGGCGCGCCGACTGCGGAGCCGGAACCGAAAAGTTTCCTGCCGCTTGAGGACAGAATCAGAATTTTCAAATAAACCGCAGATACAGAAAATAAAGAGAGCAAATCTTGTTAGGGAAATACGGCCCACACTTTAGTGCGGGCCGTATTTTAATCAGTCCTTTACGACGCGGTAGAAACGCCGCTTTATCAGCTCCGCGGAGAGAATATAGAGGACGATGACCGCGATTATTGCGGGCAGTATCTTCAGGGGCAGAGCGGCAAAGCCCATGAGTGCCGCCAGCGGCGTATAGGGCAATATCAGCGCCAGGGCCGCTATGCACGCGGTGGCGGCGGACAGATATTTGCCGGGCCTGCTTTTGAAGAAGGGGCGCCTGCTCCGTATGACAAGAACGATGAGACAGGCGGATACGACCGATTCCATGAACCAGCCCGTGCGGAACTGGACGTCGGAAGAGTGATAGACAAGCATAAGCAGACCGAAGGTGATATAGTCGAAAACGGAGCTCAGAATGCCGAAGGTCAGCATAAATCTGCGTATAAAACCGATATTCCATTTTCTCGGGCGTTCGGTCATCTCGGCGTCCACCGAATCCGACGCGATAGACATCGCCGGGAAATCCGTCATAAGGTTTGTAAGCAGTATCTGCTTGGGCAGAAGGGGCAGAAAGGGCAGGAACAGGGAGGCCCCGGCCATGCTGAACATGTTGCCGAAGTTTGCACTTGTCGCCATGAAGACGTATTTGAGCGTGTTGGCAAACGTGACGCGTCCGGCCTCCACACCGTTTTTCAACACGGCGAGGTCCTTGTCGAGCAATACGATATCCGCTGCCTCCTTAGCGACGTCGACCGCGCTGTCCACGGAGATACTGACGTCGGCCGCGTGGAGGGCCGAGGCGTCGTTTATGCCGTCGCCCATGTAGCCGACGATAAAGCCCGCCTTTTTGAGCGCAGTTATTATGCGCTCCTTTTCGTTCGGCTCGACCTCGGCAAAAACAGAAACCTCGCCGACCTTTTTCAGAAGAGCGCCGTCGCTGAGCTGATGGATCTCAGGGCCGGTGAGGATTGTCATATCCTTGAGCCCCATCTGGGAAACGACGCTTGCGGCTATGAAGCGGTTGTCGCCCGTTATGATCTTGAGCGAGACCCCAAGATCCTTCAGCTCCCGCACGGTCTGGACGATGCCCTCTTTGAGCGGGTCGAAGAGCGTGATGAAGCCCAGAAAGACCATGTCCTTCTCCTGCTCGTCCTCGATCGTGGAAGGGCTTTCGATATTTTTATAGGCTACGCCGAGAGTCCGAAAGCCGTTGCGGCTGAACTCCTCGAAGCGGCTTTCTATCTGAGCCGAAACCTCGCCGATTTCGACGATCCTGCCGTCGCTCATCTCGGCTTTCGTGCAGATTTCCAGCACGTTTTTGATGGCGCCCTTGGTTATCATGACATGCCCGCACGCCTTGCCGTCGGCCCCGGCGGGCTTGGACAGCATGATGCTGAGGCGCTTTCGGATAAAATCATAGGGGTGTTCGTCCAGCTTCACGTAGCCTGCGACGTCTATGCTGCGGTATGCCCGTATCGCCTCGTCAATGGGATTGATAAAGCCCGATTCGAAGGAGGCGTTCAGATATGCGTAGAGGAAGACCCTGTCGCTCGGCTGTCCGTCCGCCCCTGGGGCGGACTGAAGCCTGACCGTGCCGTCTGTCAGCGTTCCGGTTTTGTCCGAACAAAGCACGTTCATGCTCCCGAAGTTTTCTATGGAGGAGAGCCTTTTGACGATGACCTTCTCCTTAGCCATTGTCCTGGCCCCGTGGGAGAGGTTGATGCTGATGATCGCGGGCAGAAGCTGGGGCGTCAGGCCGACCGCGAGCGCAAGAGAAAACAGGAAGGAATCGAGGGCCGGGCGGCTCAGAAGGATATTTACCGCGAAAATAACAAACGCGATGACCAGAGTGACCTCCATCAAAAAGTAACCGAACTGCCGGACGCCGCGTTCAAACTCCGTCTCCGCGGGCCTGAGCTTGAGCCGCTCGGAGATACTTCCAAATTCGGTTTCCTTCCCGGTGCGCACGATCAGGGCCTTGGCGGTGCCGCTGATGACGTGCGTTCCCATCCACAGCGAGTTTTTCCTTGCGCTGAGCGGAGTCTCGGCGGGAAGGACGCAGACCTGCTTCTCCACCGGAAAGGTCTCGCCGGTGAGGGTGGATTCGTCAAGGTTGAGAGAATCCGATTCAAGGATGAGGCTGTCTGCCGGGATGACTGCGCCGGCTTTCAAAAGGACGATATCTCCCGGGACAACTTCATCTACGCCGATATTGACGACAGCGCCGTCACGCAGGACGTTCGCTTTGACCTTGACTACTTCCAGCAGTTTCGCAACTGCGTCGTTGGCTCCGTGCTCCTGCCAGAAGCCGAGCAGACCGCTTATCAGAACGATAGTGAGAATAATGATCGCATCGGTCGTATCGTGGAGAAAAAACGAGAGAATGATGGCTGCGAACAGGATGATGAGTATCGGGCTCTTGAACTGGGAGAGCAGAAGAGCCAGAGTACCGCTGCGCTTGTTCGGCCCGATGGAGTTGGGCCCGTATTCCGCCAGACGGCTTTTCGGTTCGCCGCCTCCAAGTCCGTCCCTTGATGCGCCGAGAGTATGAAGAAGCTCCTCCTCGGGGAGAGACCAGAACTGCTTAGTGTCAGCCATGATGTCGCCAGCCTTCTTTTTATTTGCCTGGATAAGTCATTATAGTATAAGCAATGACGCCGGTTTTCTATATATCCGCATTTTCGTTTTTTTTCTTGTATGCCGCGCCACACTCGGCCATCGCGGCCATAAGCGGTTTTAGGCTGTAGCCTGTTTCCGTGAGCGTATATTCCACACGAGGCGGTACCTCGGCAAAAACTCTCCGTGTGAACAGACCTTTAGCCTCCATATCGTGCTTACTATACATATAGGTCTTTTTGCCCTATTATAAATTCCGAGGCGGGCAAAAGCAAACCCCAATAACATTTTTATACGGAGGCAAATGACTATGAAAGAAGCGGCAAAAATTTGATCGGATAATCCTGTGCAGTAGCTTAAAGAGGCTGTATGGCAAATCCGATAGTAAAGGGACAGTACGGCGCCGCGGACAATCCGCTTTTTGAGATTTTCACTCTGGCCGACGCCAGAGCGGTGAAAGCGATTTTTCAGGCAAGCCGCCGACCGAATACGTAGGCCAGGCGTTTGCGCCAATCATCGCAGAGACCGTTTTTTGATTTTGCTTTGTCCGTTTTCGTCTGTTTTTCTTGACACACGGGAACTTGTACACTAGACTGTTAACATACCATGGTCACGCTTGAAATCGGCATCAGCCGGGCCTGCGGGCTGTATATTACTGGGAGGAAAAAATGGACTCAGAAAACGAAATAAAATCAAACGGCGCCGACTGCGGTTGCGGCTGCGGCTGCTCCGGGCAGCACGGCAGCGAAGAGGAATGCTGCGGAGGTCGGGATGACTGCGGTTGCGGCTGCGAACACGACCACGAAAACCAATACCTGACCCTGGTGCTGGAGGATGACTCCGAACTGCGCTGCCGGGTTATCGGGACCTTTGAGAGCGACGGGCGTTCCTATATCGCGCTGCTCCACCCCACGGACGGAACGGCATTTTTGTTCCGTTACACCAGCCACGAGGACCGCAGCATCGACATCGAAGAGATCGAAGATGACGCGGAATACGAAAAGGTTTCAAGCCTGTTCATGTCGCTCTACGGTTGCTGAACCAGAACAGAAAAAAGGGTGTCCCGCCGGGGGCGCCCTTTGTGCATCTGAACGCCTGAATCCCTAATATTCGAAGGGAGAAAAGAGTATGGGGACGAGGAGGCGGCAGGGATGCTCGGATAGTGTGCGAAGAATTATTTAATGAGTATAATCAACACGAAATTCCGTCTATAATTTGGATAAAATAAAATTAAGCGAGGTGCGGTATGTCGGAGATATATCTTGCGGGCGGCTGCTTCTGGGGAATGGAGAAATACATTTCGTCTATTCGCGGGGTCCGATCGACGCAGGCCGGATATGCGAACGGAAGGATCGCGAACCCGACTTACGAAGAGGTTTGCTCCTGCGGCACGGGCCATGCGGAGACGGTGCGCGTGGACTATGATCCAGAAATCGTTCCACTTGAATTTTTGCTGGAATTATACTACTCGGCCATCGACCCGGTTTCGGTCAACCGGCAGGGAGGGGACACCGGAACGCAGTACCGGACAGGCATATACTATGCCGATGAAAACGACAAGCCCGTGATCGAAGGGTCTGTTGCCAGGCTGCAGAAAAGCTTTGCGAGGCCAATAGCCGTCGAGGTCGCCCCGCTCGTTAATTTCAGTCCGGCCGAAGAATACCATCAGAAGTATCTTGAAAAAAACCCGGGCGGTTATTGCCACATAGGAAAAGACAAGTTTGAAAAAGCGGCTGCGGCTCTCGTTAATCCGGCTGCATTTATGCCGCCGGACCCCGGCGGACTGCGCGGGAAGCTGACACCCCTGCAGTACGACGTCACGCAGTCAGGAGCCACAGAAACGCCGTTTCGGAACGAGTACTGCGGAAACTTCAAAGCGGGCATCTACGTGGACATAACGACGGGCGAGCCACTTTTTGCCTCAGGAGATAAATTCGAATCCGGCTGCGGATGGCCCAGCTTTTCTAAGCCCATAGATCCGAATGTCATCCGAGAGAAAAAGGATACGTCTCACGGAATGGTCAGGACCGAGGTAAAAAGCCGCGTGGGCGACGCCCATCTGGGCCATGTCTTCCGCGACGGGCCGGAGAAATCGGGAGGCCTGCGCTACTGCATCAACAGCGCCGCCCTTCGTTTTGTTCCGGAGGAGGATATGGAGCGGAAAGGATACGGATATCTTCTGGAGCTTATAAAATAGACTTCGGAGCATGGCAACAGGGCGCCGGCTGCTTTCCGCAGCCGGCGCCCTGTTGCAGGTTTTGGGAAAATGGCCAGTATTTTTGCATGGACAGAATCCGGAGTATAGGTGAGAATAAAAGGCGGACGTATTTTTCTTACAGGGGAGGATATCATGAGAAGGGCCAGACAGTACATATGTCTTACAATAGCGGTAATGCTGATTTTGAACACAGGTATTTCAGCCTATGCCACGGGGCTGAAATACAATATGTCCTACATATATTACGGCAACGCCGATTACTTTGCGCAGTCGGTGAGTAATACCCAGGGCTCGGTAAACGAGGTGTCTCCCGATTATTTTACGCTGAATTCGAGCGGGGATCTCGTGCTTACTCCCGACGTCAGCAGCAGCTTCGTTTCGAACATGCATGACGGCGGCGTCAAGGTCTCGCCTTACCTGACAAACGACTGGGATCAGGCCAGAGGGGTAGCCGCGCTGAAAAACGGCGACAAGCTCTCGGACGAGCTTGCGGAGGCCATAACCAAATATGACCTTGACGGAGTCAATATCGATATCGAGAACCTGACTCCGGACGAACGGACGGAGTATGTGGACTTCGTAAGGCTGCTGCGTACAAAACTCGGCAGCGGCAGGATATTAGCCGTGGCGGTGGCCGCGAATCCCTACGGGACGGGCGCGGGCTGGGCGGGATCCTATGATTATGCGGGACTTGCGGAGTACTGTGACTATCTTATGGTCATGGCGTATGACGAATCCTATTACGGGAGCGCTCCCGGCCCAGTCGCGAGCATAGGCACGGCCGAGAAGTCAATTAAATACGCCCTGAGTGTCGTGCCGAAGGAAAAGATCGTGCTCGGCCTTCCGTTTTACGGGAGGATATGGTCGTCCGGCGGCGGATACCCCAACGGGTACGGAGTGAGTGATTCGACGATAGAATCGCTTATAAAGGACTATAACGGGACGGTTTCGCTCGACGGTGTATCCAAAGCCGCCTGCGCCACAATAACGGTCGGGGACTCCGATACCAAACCGATCATCGCCGGAAAGGCACTGAGCGCCGGTACATATCAGATATGGTACTCAAACGAAGACGCGCTGAAAGCAGAGCTCGGACTTGTGACAAAGTACGATATTCTGGGTACGGGGAGCTGGAGCCTCGGCCAGGAGGCGGACGATACCTGGGACTATTATAAACTGTGGCTGAACGGCTGCACCTTCGGAGACGTCCAGAACAGCTGGGCAAAAAGCTCTATTCTGACGGCTTACCTGAACAAATGGATGAACGGCATTTCCTCGGACGCCTTTGAACCCGACGCTCCGATGACTCGCGCTCAGGCGGCGGCCATACTCGTGCGAATGCTCGGTCTGACGCCGGCAGCAGACGGCGCCTACAGCTTCGGCGACTGCAGCGGCAGCTGGGCCGAGAGCTACATCGATACCGCAAGAAAATATAGCATTGTGTCCGGCGTCGGCGGCAACCTCTTTTCGCCGGACAGCCCCGTTACGCGCGAACAGACGGCGGTCATGCTGAACAACGTGCTCAGGTATGCGGACAGCGACCCTGCCGGTACTTTTAGCGACGTCACGCCGGAAGGAAATTCCTGGTCCTTCGACGCCGTAAATGCGCTGAGCGAAAAAGGCATACTGACGGGCTACGGCGACGGCACCTTCAAACCCGGCGGGAATGTGACCCGCGCGGAAATAGCGGCAATGATATCCAGAATAGATCTTTCTCAGTTTAAAATCGATTGAAGCGATCAGGGCTTTTCCGTCTTAATGAGCCCGCCGTTTATTTCCTCCAGAGTTTTGATGCAGTAGTAGAACAGATCATTGACCGGCGTAGGGACGCAGAGCTTCCGCCCGAGACGGCGGACGGTCCCGGCAAACATCTCAACCTCGGTCGGCCTTCCGTTCTCTATATCCTGAAGCATTGAAGTCTTGTTGAAGTAGGGAACCGTCTGAAGGACTTCCCGCTGCGAAAGCACATCGGTCTCCCCCAGATCTATGCCCATTTTGTTGGCGATACGGATGACTTCCCAGACTGCCATCTCCCTGATCGCGTTTGCGCTGCCGCTGTCTCTCCAGGCACCGAAGGGAATGCCGAGAATCGCCGACGACTGATTCTCGCTGACGTTGCACATGAATTTGACCCAGAGCGCGCGGACCATATCCGTTTCCACGCGACAGGGGATGTCCGCCCGGTTAAAGAGGTCGGTTAAAGACTGTATCCTCGGGCTTATGGTCTCGTTTTTCGCTTCACCGAGGGCAAAGTATCCGACCTTCGGGTTGTAGCTGCAGCGGCCGTCCTGGAAAACGACGGACTTACGTGTAAGGCCGTATATAACTTTGTCCTTTCCATACCGTTCGGCAAGGACCTCCTCCGAGGTGATGCCGTTCATAAACGACACGATGACCGTGCTGTCGCCGACCTGATTGGATATGTCCTCCACGGCCTGAGACAGCGCGGTATCCTTTACAATGACGATGACCAGATCGGCGGGGGCGGATTTATCCTCAGGAGCAACAATCGGGAAGAAGTAATCCTCTCCGTTGATATTGACACCATTTTCCTCCAGACGCTTCTTTCTTGCACCCCCGGCGATCACGCGGAAACTGTCTCTTCCCACGGCGTTCATGAGGCCCGGCGCAAGAGCGCAGCCGATAGCGCCCAGCCCGATCAGCGCAACAGTCTTGATTTCACTCACAGTTTTCCATGCTCCTTCCCTCAAAATACCGACGTTTCCGCCGCACGATCGCGGCGTGGGTGTGCTCAAAATTCCTCATAAACGTCGGGGTCCTGATTTTTGAGCCTGCCGTCCTTTCTTGACAGAGTGCCGATTGCAGCCATTTCTTCGTCGCTGAGGGAGAAATCGAATATCTCAAGATTTTCTCGCAGATGCGCGGTGGAGGATGCCTTCGGGATCGGGAGCGCGCCGAGTTGGGTGTGCCAGCGCAGGATGACCTGAGAGACGCTCCTGCCGTGGATTTTGGCGATTTCAGCTAACGCCGGTTCGAAGAGAAGGCTGTTCGCGCGGCCCAGAGGACTCCAAGATTCGGTAGTAATGCCGTGCTCCGAATTCCAGAGCCGCTGCTCCCGCTGACTGAAATATGGGTGGAGCTCGATTTGGTTTACGCTCGGCATGACGCCGGTCTCCCGGTACAGTCGTTCCAGATGACTGGGAAGAAAGTTGCATACGCCGATCGAACGGATCATGCCGCGCTCTTTCGCCGCGATAAGCGCCTGCCAAGCCTCGACATAGAGTCCGGTTCCGGGGTTCGGCCAATGTATGAGATAAAGATCGTAATAATCAAGCCCGGCCCTAAAAAGCGATTCCTCGACTGCGGCGAGGGCCTCGCCGTATTTCTGGTGGCGGCCGGGCAGCTTCGAGGTGACCAGAACTTCGCTTCTGGGCACTGAGCACCCACGGAGTGCAGCCCCGACGGCGCCCTCGTTTTCGTAGTTGTAGGCGGAATCGATGAGACGGTAGCCAAGATCTATGGCACCCCTGATAACTTCGGCTCCGGCCCGGCCGCTGAGACGGTAGGTTCCGAGTCCGATTGCGGGCAGCTCGAGCCCGTCGTTCAGTTTAAATCCGTTTGTTTTGTTTGTCATAATAATCACCTCATTCAAAACATAGCGCAAAAGACGCCGCTTTTCAATGTACAATTCAGCGATATCCAAAATAAGGCCCATGGTTATTGTATAAATATTACAAAATTTCAAAGTATGCGGGATAAGCCCTTGTGCTTGACATAATTTGTGTACTAAATACAAAAGATTTCCTTTGATAAAACCGTCTTTGTTCCCGCTTAGATCGCTATTTTCAAAAACGGAAAGAGACGGAGAGCGTCGGGATATTTTGTTGATACGCAATCAATGAAGGGAAGGGTCTTGCAAAATGCAAAAGCTGCATAGATTGAACGTGATCATACTGTGGGTCAGCTCGCTGTTTCTTATCGGCCTAATCACGGTTTCAAACGGACTTGTCGGCGCCACGATTAAAAGCGATATCGGCATGATAATCGGGCCAGTTCTGGTAACCGTCCTCTATTTTACAAGGGCGAACGACGTGGTCAAAGGGACAGGCATCACCGTGATTATCGCCATAACCTGCGTTGCCGTATCGGTTTCGCAGGGAGGAAATGATGCTACCTTTATCGTTTCGTTTGTTGAGATGGGAATGGCCCTGCTGTACTTCAACAGAAAGATCATTATCTCATTTTTGGCAATCTATATCCCGATCTGCGTCGCTGCCGCGCTGATCAACCCCGCTTATATCGTCGGGCCCGGCAGGACGCTTACGCTGAGCTTCGAGTATATAACCTCCTTTGCGGTCGTGGGCGTGCTGATGGTAATCGCAACTAGCCGCGGTAGCAAGCTCATAGAAACGTCGGGCAATATGCTTGAAAAGATAAAAGGGGATACCCTGAATACGGGAAAAGTCATCCAGCAGCTCAATACGTCGATGGAGGAGAGCTCACAGAGTATCGGCAGCCTCACGCAGCAAATACAGGCAATCAGCGACGCAACCTATGAGATCGAGACCCTAACAGACACAATGAACGCATCGGCGACGGCACTGGGTGCGCTGGTTTCCGATACGGTTAATTCGCTGAGTCAGAATGTCGGCCTGAACAAGGAGCTGGAGCAGAACTTCGTGGAAGTCGGAACTGCGGTCAGGAACGGAAGCGACGGAGCGTCTCGGGTGAAAACGACGCTGGATTCCATGAAAGAGACCGTCCTGTCGGCGGGCGAGGCGACGCAGACGCTCCTCGGCAAGATATCCTCGGTCAGCAGCATACTCAAGGAGATAAACAAAATTACCATGCGGACCAACATGCTCTCCATAAACGCATCGATAGAGGCCGCCAAGGCCGGCGAAAACGGGAAAGGCTTTTCTGTAGTCGCCGGCGAAATCAAGAGCCTTGCGGACGAAAGCAGCGAATCGGCCAAGGGAATACAGCAGATAATTTCGGAGCTCTCCAAGCAGGTTGACGACGTAGCCGCAAAAAGCGCGGCCGGAACCGACTCGGCGATCGCCGGCATGGAGAGTATGGAGAAGCTCCTCATAACGCTGAACGAGATAAAAGACGCCAACGATGTGGTTTCCGGTGTGGTTTCAAAGGAGACGCAGACCAACGACGACGTAAACAGCAAATTTGAAACCGTTTCAGCCGAGATCGGCAAACTTGTTTCCAGCGTCGTCAGCATCAGCGAGACGATAGGGTCGGTCGCGGCGGATATACACAAACAGAACGATTCCATCAAGACCGTAAACGAAGAGATCGGAAAAATGAAGGCAGTTACGATGAGCCTTGACAGAAGCGCGGCGACAGCCTGAGCCGAAGCCAGGGATGACGCGTCCGCAAAAGCGACATACGGGACACCGAAAAATAACGTGCCGGCAAAACGACTGAGCTGATCGGGCGTTTGCCGGCGCATATTTTTGATTTATAAGGTATTCGTCATTCATCTTCCGGAAGAAGACCGGTTTCCCTTTGTGACGGCCCGCTTTGGTTCAACCCTCTTTACCGCCTCAGCTAAAACCTGGGTGCCTTTTTTATCACTTATCCGATAATCGAAGGGTTTACTCCGCTTGACAGTCGTTTCTGAATTTGTCGATTGCGAAGGCGACACCACTCTGGTCGTTTGAGAGGCTCACGAACGTTGCAAGCCTTTTAAGCTCTTCGTCCGCATTCCCAACGGCCACGGAAACGCCCGCCCATTTGAGCATTTCGGCGTCATTCATGCCGTCGCCGATCGCCATTACCTCGGAAGCGTTTATTTCCAGAAGCCCGCACAGAAATTCAAGAGCCTTCGCTTTACTGGTATCGGCGTTGGTGATCTCGACAGTGCTCATTCCGGCGGTTGTTACCGTAAGGGGCAGCCCCTCCAGAAACGCCGAAATGACCTTGCTTGCAGTCTCGCTGCCAGGCAAGAGCTCAATTTTTTCAATAGGCGATGGGCTGTTCGCTATAAATCCAGAGAGATCTTCGAGCTCGCTGCGTTTGGCCACAAGCGTAAGAAAGCGGTATAATGGATTTTGTTCCATAACCGACGACTTGAGACCTTTTTCACTGTAGCCCAGGCCCCCGCTGTATATTTCAGTATATATTCCTTCTGAAACGGAGAATTTGACCACGTCTCGCGCGATAGCGCGAGGGATGGAAGAGGAAAAAATTGATTTTCCGTTTTGTAGGTCGACGACCTCGGCACCGTTTGATGTGATCAGATACCGTATTCCTGGGAGTTCCCTCAGGGACGCCGGTATGTCGAACTGTGTGCGGCCCGTAGCCGGAACCACCGAAACTCCCCGTCCGACCGCGTCCTCAATGGCCCGCAGGTTTTTGTGCGGCAATGTCATATGGTCGTTTTCAAGGAGAGTCCCGTCCAGATCGACGGCAATAAGTCTAACTGTCATCAGTATAAATACCCCTGAAGGGAAGGGCCTTCAATCTGTGAATTGCCTGCCTTCCCTTTGCCTTTCCGTAATTGACCGGGATTACAATCCCCGCCCGTTGGATTTTATCACGTTCCGGTGCCAGAAGAAAGATTTTTTTCTGTTTCCGGCGAAAGCTCCGTCCGCTGCCTTGTCGTTGATACCGGGGCCTTTGTCGCCCTCGTCCCACGTACCTTCGTCCTGGGCTGCGGCCACGGTAGCCCCCGAGGCCGCAACTATATAAATAAAAAAAGTATGGACAGGATTGCGGTTGCGGTTGTATGATATATAATGGGAATGGGGAATGTGCTCAGTTTGTGGGAGATCGCCGCGGATCGGGAAATAATCCCGCGAAACAGGCTTTTTTCGCGGCTGAACGAAAACTGAACGGCTTTTGAAGATACTCGCGCCGGGACTTGAATCATGTGATAAAAAGGCGTATAATTATTTTCTGGGTTCCGGATCGATAATGATAAATAACTCATGGGAACCACCGGATGATCACTATTCCGGGAACGTACACAGCGAAAACGGATGTCGTAGCTTTTCGGACGGAACAGCGGAGGTCCGGTGCTCACTAACGGCACCGCTTTATCGGTAAATGTACTTGTACTGACATTAGAGACATCTGGAAGGACTTGCTCCGTTTAAATCTGCCGCTGCCACGCTTACTAAGGCTTAGCCTTTTTAATAACCAAACTTTTGTTACAAGGAGACTTACAGAGATGTCACGAAAAAAGAAATCGATGGACGGCAACACTGCCGCAGCCCACGTATCTTACGCGTTCACCGAGGTCGCGGGAATTTATCCGATAACTCCGTCCAGCCCGATGGCGGACAATGTGGACCAGTGGGCCGCCGCGGGGCGGAAAAATATTTTTGGAACAACCGTTAACGTTGTGGAGATGCAGTCGGAAGCGGGCGCCGCCGGTACAGTGCACGGCTCTTTGGCAGCCGGAGCGCTGACCACTACATACACCGCCTCTCAGGGCCTTCTCCTGATGATACCGAACATGTACAAGCTGGCGGCGGAGCTCCTTCCGGCAGTTTTCCATGTGTCGGCAAGAACAGTCGCAACCCAGTCGCTGAATATTTTCGGCGACCACTCGGACGTTATGGCCTGCCGTCAGACCGGCTTTGCAATGCTGGCTGAGACGAACCCGCAGGAGGTCATGGACCTCGCGGCCGTGGCCCACCTTTCAGCGATTAAAGGCCGCGTCCCCTTTATAAACTTTTTCGACGGGTTCAGGACTTCCCACGAGATCCAGAAGATCGAAGTCTGGGACTACGAGGACCTGGCCGAGATGTGCGACATGGACGCGGTCGACGCGTTCCGCAAGCGTGCCCTCAACCCAGAGCGTCCCGTAATGCGCGGTTCGCATGAAAACGGAGATATCTTCTTCCAGCACCGCGAAGCCATTAACAGCTATTACGAGGCCGTGCCCGGAATCGTTGAGGAGTACATGGGCAAGGTGAACGCTAAGCTCGGAACAGACTACAAGCTCTTCAACTACTACGGCGCGCCGGACGCCGAACGCGTTATCATTGCCATGGGCTCCATCTGCGACGTGGCCGAGGAGGTCATTGACTACCTTTCTGCTCAGGGAGAAAAGGTCGGTCTCATCAAGGTACGCCTATATCGCCCCTTCGCGGCAGACAAGCTCGTCGCAGCGATTCCCGCCACCGCAAAGAAGATCGCGGTCCTCGACCGTACAAAAGAGCCCGGCTCTCTGGGCGAGCCCCTTTACATGGATGTTGTCACGGCCCTCGCAAACGCCGGTATGAGCCCCACGATCATCGGTGGACGCTACGGCCTCGGCTCGAAGGACACGCCTCCTTCCAGTGTATTCGCGGTATATGAGGAGCTGAAAAAGGCCGAACCCAAGCATCAGTTCACGATCGGTATAACCGACGACGTTACCAACCTGTCCCTCGAAGAGAAGGACGCCCCCAACACGGCGGCTCCCGGCACCATCGAGTGCAAGTTCTGGGGCCTCGGCGGCGACGGCACGGTCGGAGCCAACAAGAACTCCATCAAGATCATCGGCGATCACACCGATAAGTATGTCCAGGCCTACTTCCAGTATGACTCCAAGAAGACCGGCGGCGTGACGATCAGCCATCTGCGCTTCGGTGACAAGCCGATCCGCAGCCCCTACTACATAAACAAGGCCGACTTCGTCGCCTGCCACAACCCCTCCTATGTCATCAAGGGCTACAAGATGGTCCGCGACGTCAAGCCGGGCGGGACCTTCCTCATAAACTGCCAGTGGACGCCGGAAGAAATTGATATGCACATGCCCGCCGATGCGAAGCGCTACATAGCAAAAAATAATATCAAGGTCTACACCATCGACGCCATCGATCTCGCCATCAAGCTCGGTATGGGTAAACGCACGAACACAATCCTCCAGTCGGCTTTCTTCGCTCTTGCAAAGATAATGCCTCAGGAGGAGGCCATAGGCTACATGAAGGACGCGGCGACCCACAGCTATCTCAAAAAGGGCCAGGACGTTGTGGATATGAACCACAGGGCAATCGAAGCGGGCGCCACCGCCTATAAGAAGTTCGAGGTTCCGGCATCGTGGGCCGACACTGCCTACACCTGTGAGAAGCCTGTTCTCGGAGGTGACGCAAAGCTCCTAAAGATGGTCGAGGAGATAACCCTCCCTGTCGGAAAGATGGACGGCGACAGTCTGCCGGTATCCGCATTTGTGGATCATGTCGACGGAACCTTCGAGCAGGGCGCATCCGCGTATGAGAAGCGCGGCGTGGCCGTCAGCGTGCCGACCTGGGATCAGGACAAGTGCATACAGTGCAATCAGTGCTCCTATGTCTGCCCCCATGCCACCATCCGGCCCTATGCTCTCACCGAGGCGGAGCTCACGGCCGCTCCCGCTGGGACGAAGAGCGCACCCTTCAAGGCCGGCAAGGGCAAGGGAGTCTACAGCTTCGCAATGGCCGTCTCTCCGCTCGACTGCATGGGCTGCGGCGTCTGCGTGGGTACCTGCCCGGCGAAGGCACTGACGATGGTGCCACAGGAGCAGGAGAGCGCGCAGCAGAAGGTATTCGACTATATGGTCGCGAAGGTCGCGCCCAAGGCCGACGTTGAAGACACGGTGACAGTCAAGGGCAGCCAGTTCAAGACCCCGCTGCTTGAGTTCTCCGGCTCCTGCGCGGGCTGCGCCGAGACCGCTTACGCGCGCCTCATCACCCAGGTCTGCGGCGACCGCATGTACATCTCCAACGCAACCGGCTGCTCCTCCATCTGGGGCGGACCGGCGGCAACCTCTCCATACACCTCAAACAAGGAAGGCAAGGGCCCGGCTTGGGCGAACTCCCTGTTCGAGGACAACGCTGAACACGGCTTTGGTATGTGGATGGGACAGAAGGCACGGCTTTGGCCTCTATCTCGGCCAGAAGGCCAGTCGTGACCGCCTCGCGGCAAAGGTGAAGGAGCTCATGGACGTCACTACGGTGGACTCCAAGAGAGCCGCATGCGCAGCTTATCTCGACACAATGGACGACGGAGTAGCGAACAACGCCGCTGTCGCGGTTCTTGTCGCTGAGCTCGAGAAGGATCCCGAATGTCCTTACTCGAAGGAAATACTCGGAAACAAGGAATTCCTCGGCAAGAAGTCCGTCTGGATCTTCGGCGGCGACGGCTGGGCATACGACATCGGCTTCGGCGGACTTGACCACGTACTGGCCTCCGGAGAGGACGTCAACATTATGGTATTCGACACCGAGGTGTACTCCAACACCGGCGGACAGGCCTCCAAGGCCACCCAGATCGGCGCTGTGGCGCAGTTCGCAGCGGCCGGCAAGTCGATAGCCAAAAAGAACCTCGCCGAAATAGCCATGAGTTATGGCTACATTTACGTCGCGCAGGTCGCGATGGGCGCGAATCCCGCCCAGACGCTCAAGGCCATCTCCGAGGCCGAGGCGTATCACGGCCCGTCCCTCGTCATCGGCTATGCCCCCTGCGAGATGCACTCGATCAAGGGCGGCTTGACGAACTGCCAGAGCGAGATGAAGAAGGCCGTCGACTGCGGTTACTGGAACATGTTCCGCTTCAACCCGGCGCTAAGGGCCGAGGGCAAGAACCCGTTCACGCTTGACAGCAAGGCGCCGACCGGCAGCTACCGCGACTTCATCATGAACGAGGCGCGCTATTCCTCCCTGACACGCGCATTCCCCGACAGGGCCGAGGAGCTTTTCGGTGAGGCCGAGGAGAACGCAAAGCTCAGATACGAGCATCTGCAGAAGCTCATGAAGCTCTACGAGTAATAAAAGTTCCCTGTTCCAGGACGGAATACAAAAGCCCGTACGTCCGCAATTTGCGGCGTACGGGCTTTGCGTTGTATCAATTGAGGCGGCAAGTCCTTTTCCTTTGCGGACGGTATCTCGCGCCTGTTTCAAAGGCGGAAAGCAATGGATCCGGCGAGACTTCAGCCGTTTGTAACCGAAAGTCTCTGTCGCTTAAGCAGTGGCCCTCCACACGGTCATTGTAGCCGACGAATTCCGAAAGCACGACCGTGCGCCCCAGAGGGTCGGCGAATATTGCCGGGCAGTGAGGGCAATATGTATGGGAAATAGTGGACGTGAAGACCAAACGATGCTATCATTAGAGATACATGCGGGTCTGAATACCCAGTGAAGGCGAGGCGGAGGCCCGAGCCGCGGAAAGAGTATTTGACGTCTGGCACGGATATGACGGCCCGTCTTTGTAAAATGGCCGGGACAGGCCGGAGTATGTGGAGGCAGCCTTTCGCCGCTCCAGACAGGCGCTTGAAAGACACCGGCAGGATCGGGGGAACCGAGTGATCGGTGAAAAGGATTAATTAATTATCAGGGAGCAGGGTCATATTATGTTGCTGTCGGCGGAAAAAATTAGTAAAAGCTTCAGTGAGAAAACACTGCTTTGCGAGATATCCCTTTACGTTGACAAGGGAGACAAAATCGGCGTTATCGGAGTGAATGGGACAGGCAAGTCAACCTTTCTGAAAATCCTTGCGGGAGAAGAGAACCCCGATTCGGGGACTTTGACGGTAAGGTCAGACATACGTGTGGAGTATCTGCCTCAGAATCCCGTCTGGGACGAGCGGCAGACCGTTATGGAACACATTTTTTCGAGCGCGGCGGGACGGGCCGGAGCCGATGAGTTTGAAGCAAAACGGATTTTAAACAAGCTCGGCGTCACGGATTTTGACGCGCCTATGGGCAGCCTCTCAGGTGGGCAGAAAAAACGAGCGGCCATTGCCTGCGCCCTGATCCGCCCCTGTGATATCCTGATATTGGACGAGCCGACGAACCATCTTGATGGAGAAATGGTGCAGTGGCTTGAAAATTATCTCATCAAATTCACGGGCGCCCTCATCATGGTGACCCATGACCGCTATTTCTTAGAGCGTGTGACGAACAGGATCGTTGAAATAGACGGCGGACGGCTGTACGGTTATCAGGCCAATTATTCACAATACCTCGAACTGAAAGCGCAGCGCGAGGAAATAGAGCTCGGCAGCGAGCGCAAGCGGCAGAGCTTACTGCGAAAAGAAATTGAGTGGATAAGCCGTGGGCCGAGGGCACGCGGAACAAAGAGCAAGGAAAGAATAGCCCGCTTCGAAGTGCTAAACGAAGAGAGCGGACCGGCAGGGACACCGAAACTTGAGCTCGCGTCCATATCCTCGAGACTAGGCAAAAAGACCGTCGAAATTGACGACATCTCCATTGCTTTCGGCGGAAAGCCGATCATCCGGAATTTCAGCCACACCCTCCTGAGGGACGAGAGAATAGGGGTTGTCGGAAAAAACGGTTGCGGGAAGAGCACGCTGCTCAACATTATCAGTGGCGCTCTGCCGCCGGACAGTGGGTCCGTCGCTATCGGCGAGACCGTCAGGCTCGGGTATTTTTCGCAGAACTCCGAAGCGCTCGACCTAGATATGAGGGTGATCGATTACATCAGAGAGATATCCTCGGAGGTCGAGACGCCAGGCGGCACCGTTACTGCGGCACAGATGCTTGAGAAATACCTGTTTACGCCCGACCAGCAGTGGAACACCGTCGGAAAGCTCTCGGGCGGCGAGCGGAGAAGGCTTTATCTGCTCGGCATCCTGATGCAGGCGCCCAACGTTCTGCTTCTGGACGAACCGACTAATGATCTGGATATCCGGACCCTGAGCATTCTCGAAGACTATCTGGAGACCTTTGACGGCGCCGTTATTGCCGTGTCGCACGACAGATATTTTCTTGATAAGGTCGCCGATACGATTTTTGACTTCAGGGGAGACGGCGAAATCATTAAATATCTGGGCTCCTGCTCAGAGCAATGGGCGCGGAGCGCAGAGGCTCCCAAAAAAGAAGCTGAGCTGGCTGCGCCCGCGCGGGTCAGAGACGGAAGAAAGCTCAGATTCACCTATAACGAGCAGAGAGAATACGAAAATATCGACTCCGGGATTGCCGCGCTTGAAAAAGAGATCAGCGAAACCGAAAGCCTGATTGAGGCAGCTTCGAGCGATTATATCCGGTTGCAGGAGTTGATGGCGGCCAAAGATGAGCTGAGCGACAAACTGGAAAACATGCTGGAGAGATGGGTCTATCTCAACGAGCTGGCGGAGAAAATAGCCGAGGGCGACAAGCCCTGAGGCAAAAGAAACGCGGTAAAAACCATGCCGGATGGGTTTTACCGCGTTTCTTCCGTTATTGCCGCGCCCGCCTGACGATGAGCGAGACGCCGTTGGGGATCACTGCCTTCCTTTCAAATGCGCCTGCATACTTTTTACTCCGCTTCGGACTGCCGGAAGCATACCTTGCCGGGGTTCAGGATCAGCTTCGGGTCCCAGGCCAGCTTAATGCGCTTCATAAGCTCCATTTCATAATCGCCCGCTTCACGGTGCAGATACTCGAGCTTCGCGAAGCCTATCCCGTGCTCGCCGGATATTTTCCCCCCCATTTCATAGGCCGCGTCATAGAGGCGGCAGAAAGCTTTTCTGGCGAGTTCAGGAAACGCCTTGTCCGGTATTTCATCCTTGCACAGATATATGTGAAGATTGCCGTCGCCGGCATGGCCAAAGCAGGGCAGGCGCATACCCGTCTCCTCCGAAACCGCTCCAATAACCCGAAGATAATCGGCAATACGGCTGCGGGGAACGACGACATCGCACTCGTCCATCCGCGAAGTGGAGGCCTGAATGCCCTCGAGGAAGGCGGAGCGCGTCCCCCATACCGATTTGTAGCGGGCGGGGCTGTCGATAAGCAGCACATCCTCGGCTCCAAGCTCTATCATATATTCGGCCACTTTCTGTATCTCGTCCAGAATGGCAGCCTCGTCCTTTCCGTCGTAGCTCAGAAGCAGATAGGCGGGATACTCGTTGGAGGGAAAGCTCTTGTCCAGATACTTTTCGGCGCAGTTGATGCATTCCTTGGAGCAGTACTCGATGGCCGTGGGGGCCGTATCGTAGGTGATGAGCTTCGGGACCATCTCCATCGCGGTATCGATATCGCCGAAGGGGACGAGCGCGGAAATTGTGCACTTCGGCAGGGGCAGGACCTTAAGGATGATCTCTGTCACAATTGCCAGCGTGCCCTCGGAGCCGATGATCAGATCCTTCAGGGCATAGCCGGTGGCGTCCTTTACGATTTTACCGCCCAGCTTCATAATCTTGCCGTCCGGAGTGACAACCGTGACGCCGCGCACGGACTCGCGGGTACAGCCGTATTTCACGGCCCGCATGCCGCCGGCGTTCGTAACCACGTTACCACCGATTGTGGATGTCTTGGAACCGGGATCGGGACAATAGAGATAGCCGTTTTCCTCGGCATAGGCCGCGCAGTCCTGATAGAGGACGCCGGGCTGTACTGTCAGCGTGAGATTTTCCCTGTCCAGCTCGAGAATCTTATTCATGAGCGTTGTATCGAGCATGACGCTGTCAACAAGGGGCATGGCACCGCCCACAAGGCCCGTCCCGGCACCACGGACAACGACGGGTATGTTCTCCGCATAGCAGCGCGCCATGACAGCGGAGACCTCCTCCGTTGTCCGGACCCGCAGCACAGCGTCCGGAAAGCGCTCCTCTACGCCGACGCAGTCGATCTCGTCGTGACAGTAGTCGGGGTTAATCGCGTTGCCGTACAGCACCCGGCCGGGATCGTTCAGAACGGACTGAAAATATTCAAGATCCGATTTATCCATTTTCTTGTATGACATATGCGTCCTCCTGAAAAGAAATTGGCCGCGGTGTGTTTAACTCAACTGAGTGCGCTGACGAGTTTCGGAACGATTTGCTTTTTTCTGGATACGACCCCGTTGATATGAAAGCTGCTCTCGTCGAGAAGCGGAGAGAAGGCTCTGGCGACAAGGCCCTTCTGCGTTTCGACAAACAGAGCCTCGGTCTCTTCTTCGATAATATCCGTGAAAAGTATTATAATTATATTATACTGCTCCCTTTTGCCGAGTATCTCGAGGAAGCTCATAATCTGGCTTCGCATCTTCTTGAGGCTTCTCAGTTCGGTCGTGTTTACCTGCCCTATACCGACCTTATATTTGCCTATGCTGTATTCTTTAAAATCGTTGAGCACGATTTCCTCAGTCGAGAAATTCTTTATGGACAATCCCGCGTCGAACATCCGTGTGCTGAACGTGTCAATATCGATTCCGGCAATTTTGGAAAGGCGCGACGCCGCCAGAAAGTCCGTATTCGTGCTGGTAGGCGAGCGGAATCTGATGGTATCCGAAATAATGGCGGCGCAGAGAATGCCCGCTATCTCGGGCGACGGGGTAATCCCAAGCTCGGAGTAGAGGCTTGCGATGATCGCGGCCGTGCTGCCGGTCGCTTCGTTCCGGTAAAAGATCGGACTGCCGGTCTGTATACCGCCGATGCGGTGATGATCCACTATTTCCATAATCTCTGCCTGCTCGATGCCGTTCACGGACTGGGAGGTCTCGCTGTGATCCACCAGAATGATTTTTTTCTTATGCGCGTTCAGCAGATGATATCTGGATATGAAACCTAAAAAATGATTGTCCACGTCCACGACGGGATAGCTTCGGTACCTTGTGCTCAGCATCTTATCCTTAACGTCATCCAGAAAATCGTCGCTGTGGAAAAGAGTCAGGTTTTCGGACGTCATGGTAAACGAAACCGGGATGCTCTGATAGATCAGCCTGGCGGCGGAAAAGGTGTCGTACTTTGTGCTTAAAAGCGTACACTCCTTCTCCTTGGCAAGCCGGATGATTTCCTCCGAAATCACCGTCCCGCAGGTCGTGATGACGCAGCTTGCGCCGGACTCTATCGCTTTTTTCTGGTTAGACTTGATGTTCCCGGTAAAGACGACATCCTTATTTTCAATAAATTCGTCCAGACCGTCGGAAGACATTGCCGCCACGACGACTTTGCCCGAGCCTTCGAGAGATTTGCGGGACGCGTATATCAGCTCCGCATTGAGGGTCCGGATCACATTTTCAACCGGCGTCCCGCTAGCCGAAAGTTCACTGCAGTTGGGCATACTCATGTAAGCGCCCGCAATATCGGAAACGGAAACAAGGCCTGTCAGGACGTGATCTGCCGTCTCAACCGGAAGGACCTCTTTGCTGTTTTCTTTCAGCTTGAGCCAAGCGTCCCGAATGGATGTGCCGGGCAGCACGGGATCTATCCTGTCCATATCCAGATCGGACACCTGTGTTTTGACTGTGGACAGATAAATGGGGGCGGCAACGCCGAAATAGTTCAGAATAAATTCGGTCTCCCGGTTAATCTTGCCAAGTCTCGCGGGGACGGAGTTCGTTCCGGTGATATTCTTTAAGTTGGCATAGGCGATAGCGGAGCAAATGGAATCCGAGTCTGGATTTTTATGCCCGATTATATAGACGTTGTCTGTTTTTGTGTCGTTATTTTTCATAAGCACCGCCCAAATTATTATTTCCGGTGTGACTACCGAATTTCTATTTTATCACATGCCGAGTACGTTTTCAATTGACGGGAGACATTAAAAAAAGGAGCTAAAAATTTTCACCCGGCCTAGGGCCGGGTGAAAATCGGAGAGCGGTATCGGAGGGGGAAAAAATCAGCGGGCTGCTTCGAATATAAAGGCGTCCGGAACATATCTTCCGAAGGAATACCCGTTTGCAGGACGCGTGATCTCACTGCCGCGGTAAACCATCACCGTGCTGCTGCCGCCGTCCAGATTGCAGGCCTGCACAACTCCATATCTGAGCATGATTTCGGCGCAGTCCCCGACCGTACATCCCAGGCTGTAGCCCACCTGCCGGCCGTCGACCGTAAGAAGGAGCACATCGCCGTTCTGCTTCTGGCCTATTGATGACCTGGGCTGGATTCCGAAGCCGGTGCTGCCGTCTGTCACGTTCTTGCCGTTGATCACCTCAGCCGGAGAAAACTCGATAGCGTCCCTAAACGACGAGTAGCTCTTAGTCGCACCTATATAGAGCTTGTTTGCCTTATCGAAGCCTATTGTCAAATTTTTATCGGTTGAGGCTTTGCTTAAGAGCTTTCCGTTAGAGATAAGGAGCCCGTAAATGGTTCCGCCGTTTCCGACTCCGTCGGCGTCACTGAAGCCGCTGGCATTTATGGCCAGCACTGCTTTGTTGTCCGCAGCGATGTTTTTAACGGTTTCGCCCATGGAGCCGAACCGGTTGGAGGACGCAAGTCTTACGCGCGAAGCGTCTTTTAAGATTGCGAGCTTACCATTGTAGCCTTTTCCTGTGACCTTGACGATAAGAATGCCATTGGCGGCGTCGACCGCAAGCACCTGATCCCCCGCTGTCGTATAAATATCGGTGCCGGAATCCTTCAGCCCAGATTCGTTAATTAACAGCTTCGAATAACCATCCTTCAGGAGATCGGGATGTTCTTCTATGTATTTGTTAAAGCTTGACTTGCTGAGCTCGCTGAATTCGGAAAAGAAGTCCGAGGCCCCTTCCGGTTCGGTTTTCGGGGAGGAAAAGTCGCCCTCGTTCCAGACACTCTCCATTTGTGACTGTTCCTCCTGAACGGCGTCTTTTTCGTTCATGACCTCGTCTATCACGGACAAGGGGATGAATTTTGTCGCGAGCCACTGGTGCGACATTGTCGACATAGCGGTTTCAATATAGATATTTCGCCATTTCCTGACCAGGGGATTGTCGGAAAAAACCGCAACTCTGAACGTAACAATTAAAAAAGCAAGAAGCGACAGGATAACGACTAAGACTATTCTGCCTTTTTTGTGCAAGTATATATCCCCTTTCCGTGTTTGAAATATGAAGGTTAACCATTATAATCTTTATAATATCACAGGCACAGCGTTTTCAATACTTATTCTGACAGAAAATCTCTTTTACTGCAAGCGGTTTTTATTGCCGGTTCCGCGTCGGGACAGACACAAAACGGAAAACCAAAGCGCATGCCGTCGCTTTGGTCCCCTAGAGCTGCTTATTTGTTTTTGTTGAACTGAGGAGCACGTCAAAGTGGTTTTTTTACGTTTTTGAAGAGCAGACCGTCGCCCTTCAGGTGGAGCGGCATTCTTGCCACGACGATATGGTTGTACTTTAACAGCCGATTCGAAAGATGGCGGCCGGAATCGTTGTGGAGGATATGCTGCCAAATCCTGTTTACCTCAAACTCGGGAAGGATCACGGTAATGACGTCGCCCTCGGTGTAGCCGTACTCCTCCGACTCGATAAAGCTCAGAAGAGGTTCCGCGATTTTCCGGTAGGGCGAGTACTGTACGTGGAGAGGAATTTCGGTGTGAAGCAAGGCATAGTTCTTTTTGACCTTTTCACCGCTCTCGATATCGATGGAAACGTTGAACGCCACCACATTTTCCGAGATTGTTCTGGCGTATTTGAGTGCCCTGATGCTGGCCTTGTTGAGACTTGCAAGAGGTACAATCACACGATTCCTGTAATGGAAGCAGTCGATGTTGGCGTTTTCTATATCTTCTGTTTCCAGCCTCAGCTGCTTTGCCACCGAGTTGTAATGCTTCTTGACCTTGAGCATGGCGATGACAAGGAGCGGAATCACGACAATGACGACCCAGGCGCCCTTCGGAAACTTGGTATAGCCGATAATGAGGACAACGACCAGAGTGACAAGCGCGCCGATTCCGTTGATAATGGCCTTATGCACCCAGTGGCCTTCGCGCCTTGTAACCCAGCGCTTGAACATGCCAAACTGGGAGAGTGTAAAGGAAATGAAAACGCCTATCGCATAGAGCGGGATGAGGCGGTTTGTGCTTCCGCGGAAGACGATAATCAGAATCGCCGCTATGACGGAGAGAACGAGAATGCCGTTTGAAAAGCTCAGGCGGTCGCCGCGCTGTGAGAGCTGGCGGGGCGCGAAGCCATCCCTGCTGATAAGAGACATCAGCAGCGGGAAATCCGAATAAGAGGTGTTGGCCGCCATGAGCAGGATGATCGCCGTAGTCGCCTGAACGACGTAGTACATCGGCGAATTTCCGTAGATGCTCAGGGATATCTGCGAAAGAACCGTGTTGCCCTCTTTGGGAACGGCGTGGTAGAGGTTAGCGAGAACGGAAACGCCGCCGAAGATCACAAGGACAAACAGAGACAGAAGCAAAAGGACCCGCTGAGCGTTTTTGACCTGGGGTTTCTGAAAATTGGGGATCGCATTGCTTACGGCTTCAACGCCCGTGAGAGCGGAGCAGCCGTTTGAAAAAGCGCTGAGAATCAGAACGAGGGTGATCGGTTCCACGGCGGAAGGCAGCGGCACAGCCTGAGCGGCGGCGGTACCCACGTCACCGGTTAGGTAACGGACGACACCAAATACGATCGTCACCAGCATGGTGAGAATGAAGGCATAGGGCGGAATGCTGAAGAGGAGAGAGGACTCCCGGATGCCGCGGAGGTTTCCGAGCATGATGAACAGCAGCAGAAGGAGGCAGATGGGAACGGTAAAATGCGAGAGATCCGAGCCGGGAAAAATGACATTCAGCGCGGACGTAATCGCTGCCGCGCCCGAAGAAATGCTGACGGCCACCGTAAGAATGTAATCCACGGCCAGAGAAGCGCCCGCGGTCACGCCGGCGATAACGCCGAGATTGTCGGAGGCAACGATATAGGAGCCGCCGCCGTTCGGGTAAGTATGGATCGTCTGCCTGTAGGAAAAGGTGAGGATGAGAAGAAGCCCGATTATCGCCGCGGATATATATCCCAGCTCTCGGTATGCAAGCACGCCAATCGCAGGCACGAGAATTAACAGGATCTCCTCGCTCGCGTAGGCGACGGAAGAGATCGCGTCGCTTGAAAGTATCGGCAGGCCGAGCAGCACACTGTACTTCTGGCCGTGTATCTCTTCGTTCTGTAAAGGCTTGCCTATCAATATCTGTTTCAGTTTGTTTAACACAGCTATACCACCGATTCGTTAATTGTTAATCATAATCTCGAATTATACCACTAAAAAAGCCAAAAGAAAAGCAAATTTGAAATATTGGGGGACAAAACCGCACAATTTGTTTCGCGGTGAGCTTTTTTCCGGATCGTATGGATTACTTATACAAACTCCGAACCGGAAAGCGTTTATTTTTGTTACTTTCATTCATCCCCAAAACAATCTGTATCAGAGGGACAGATCCCTTCTGGGATAGAAGAAATAGACAGAGAGCGTAAAGACTGCGATTAACGCGAGAGAAAGCGCGAGTACAAGGAGATTTAAACCTTTGCCGTCCACGATATCGGGATAACTGAAATATTTGAAAGGCGAGAGCAGGTTCAGAAAGTTCAGCCTGTCGGTCAGGTCGGTTATTTTGGAGATGACAAAGGCCGCAAGCAGTAACCCCATCGAACATGAGCCCGAGGCCTTCGGGCTTTTCATAAATGATGCCAGCGCCGCGCCGAGAGACAGAAATATCAGCTGGACGATAAACAGGCTCAGTATAAACGCCGTAACTTCACCGGAGATATCTTTCCCGTGATTATAGGCTGAAACCATAACGAGCGAGGATAGGAACGTGACTATATTCAAAACGGCGACATTGACCAGCGCCGCAAGCAGCTTTGAAGAGACCACGCCGTTTCTCGAAACGGGCTTTACCATCAGAAATTCAGTGGTTTTATCGCGTTCCTCCTTGGCGATCATTCCCGAGCCGAGGAGGACCGCGTGAATGGCAGCTGCCAATTCCAGATATAAAAACAGCATGGCGAAATAGCCGGACATGGCGCTCAGATCAAAGGGGCCCATTCCGAGAAGGGCTTTTACCGAACGCGGCATATCGTTGAAAACCGCTGCCGGCTGCCCGCTGGAGGAATAGGCGGTGTACTTGCCCATGCCGCTCAGAACGAGGAGGAACATACACGCGCACCATATGATCAGAGCCGTTCTGTTTGCCTTAAGCTCCCTTAAAAAAATATTCACGGCCGAAGCCCCCTTTGAAAAACAAATTGTCAGCTGACGGCAGGCATGTCTTTTTTTATATAGAGCATATAGCTTGCCGCAACTGCCGCGGCAACAAGGACCGCTCCCGCTATCGCATAGCGGCTTTCATAGCCGGAATTTTTAAGAATGTATGGGATGCTGAAATACCGGAAAGGCGAAATAAGGCGTGCGGCGTCGTTTTCATCTGCGGCGAGAACCGCCCCGAGAATATAGAGCCCGAAAACGACACCGAGCGAGATCGGGAGAACTGAGTTCAGCTTTTTGAAAAATACCGATATCAGTAGACCCAGCGCAAAAAATATAAGCTGAATAAAAAACAGCGTCAGGTTAATCAGAAAGAACAGCTTTACGCTGTAGGCGGATGTTTTAACGAGGTTTGCGGTGAGGGAGGCGCCGATGTAATAGACAATATCTGTCGCCGTAATCATAGTCAGCGCAGCCAGAATTTTTGAACTGACGATCGAGGCGCGCGAGACGGGCTTTACAAGGAGAAAATCCGCCGTTTTTTCGCGCGTCTCCCTAGAGAGTGCGGATAAACCGGAGTTCATGGCCTGAATCGCGCCGCAGACGGCCACAAACGTGAATAGCATTGAGTAATAGCCCAATAGGGTGGCGAGGCTGTCAAGTGACACGCCGAGTATGGCTCTTATGGCCGGCGGATAAGCGGCCAGAATGTTTCTGAAGGCATCGGCGTCTTTTACAACTCCCGAATATACCGAAAAATAGAGAACCGCGACCGCTACCAGCGAGCAGGTCCAGATTATCGACGATTTCATGAGCGTCCGCAGCTCGTGCAGGTACATATTCACCGCGGTCAGGCCTCCTTCGCGTAATAGTGCATGAAAATTTCCTCGAGATCCGGCTCCTCAATGCTGAGATTGGCAAGATCGATCCCGGAGATTCTCCTGATTATGGTGTTGATATTGCCCTTGAAGATGAAATCTGCCGAATTCCCGCCGAGTTCGAGCCGACTGATTCCTTCAATATCAAAAAAGCCTGCGGCCACGGCGGTTTTTGTCTCCAGCTTGATCCTCTTATAGCTGTTTTCCTGTAGAGCGCTCATCTTTTCAAGCGCAATTATCCTGCCCTCCTTGATAAACGCGACCCGGCTGCACATTCTCTGGACCTCCCCGAGTATGTGGGAGGAAAAGAAAACGGTCGCGCCCTTTCTGTTCTCTTCTTTTATAAGATCGAAAAATTTTTGCTGCATAAGCGGATCGAGACCGCTCGTGGGTTCGTCCAGAATGATCAGTTTCGGTTCGTGGAGAAGCCCCTGCACGATGCCCACCTTTTTCTTGTTTCCGAAGGAGAGATCGTCGATTTTCTTGTTCAGGTTCAGATCCATAATTTCCGCAAGCTCATGTATCCGCCGCGTGCAGTCCTTCTTATAGAAGCTCGCGGAGTATTTCAGGAGATCCATGACTCTCATGTTGTCGTAGTAGAATACCTCGCTTGGGAGATAGCCGACCTCACCCAGCACTTCGGGAGAGGCGCTGCAGCTTTTTCCGAAAATTCTGGCGCTGCCGCCGCTGGGGTGTACAAGGCCCAGGAGCGTCCGTATGGTAGTGGATTTCCCTGCGCCGTTGGGGCCAATAAAACCAAAAACCTCGCCCTGTTCAACGCGGAGGTTCACCTCGGTTATGCCTCTTGCTTTCCCGTAGTTTTTAGTCAGATTTTCGATTTCGATGACGTTCATAACAAGCACTCCCCTGATTTGCGTTTATAGAATGCGCTGCTCAGCAGCTCCATATATTCGTCAAATTCGGCCATAACCGAATTCAGATCAAATCCGCTTCGATAGCCTGGATCGGTTTTCAGCTTTTCGAGTACGCTGTTGCCGAAACCCTGTGCCGTCCAGAGAATAATCTCGGAAATGCGGTTTGCGTCCATGTCCTTCTTATAGACCGAGGTATCGATATTCATCAGAAGCCTTCCATAAGCCGCTTCGGTGAGCCGCCTGCTTCTGGACTCGACTTCATGTGCTATTTCGCTGTCGTCCTCCGAGTTTGATGTGATCAGAAATCCGTACAGCTCGGGATACTTTTGAATCAGATCGATTTTGAGCAGAGCGACCTGCCTCCATCTCTTTATTATGTCGGCCTCCTCAAAGTTTATCCGGCTGTAAAACTCGTCGGCGAATATCTTGTTTGCGCGGTCGAGAAGAAGGAGAAAGAGCGCCTTCTTATTGCCGAAATAATGAAAAAGCAAGCCCTTTGAGACGCCGGCGCTTTTTACGATTTCATTCGTTGAAGCGTTTTTATAGCCCTTCTTTGCAAACTCATCCAATGCCGCATGGAGAATACGCGCTCGCTTTTCGGGCTCGAGGTCTATGGATTGTTCGTTCATGCTCCTGCCCCCGTTTCCGATTGTTGACCAATCCGGTCAATAGCATAATAGCTTCATTGACGGCTTTAGTCAAGGCACACGAAGAAATTTTCCGGAGTTCGATATTTGCGCTTTCAATCCCCGTAAAAGTAATCGGGGGCTTCGAATACGCCGTATTCAAAGCCCCCGATTACTTGTTCAGATGTTATGTTAAGAAAAGTACATATGTCCACTCAGATACGATTTATCCCGAATGTCGCTTTTAGTTCTTTTTCCTTCTGCGCGGAAACGCTGTATCCAAACCCGGCGCCGAGGACTGCTTTGAAACCTTCGGGGAGCTTAAGGGCGGCCTTAAGCTCTGCGTCGGCCTCAACGGCAAGAGCGCTTGCCCAGACAATGACGCTGCCGATTCCGCGGTCGGCCGCGGCCAGCAGCATGTTTTCAATAACACAGGCCGCGTTGACATAGTCTAAACCGGGTGCGGGAGCCTCTGCCGAGGAGAGCAGAATCAGAGCCGGAACTCCGTACAGCGGGTCGTTATCCGTTTTCATCATCTGCCGGACGATGGACGAGATTCTTCCGAGAATTTCTTTGTCCTGAATTACCGTGATATGGAGAGAGTCGTATTTCTTCATGCCGACCGGCGCCGCGCAGCCTGCCGAAAGAATAAAATTTAGCGCGTCCTCTGATATCTGTTCGGGTTTATAAGCGCGTACCGAGCTTCTTTTCGCGATAGCCTTAATTGTTTCCATAGTGAGCGCCCCCTTTTGTAATGATTAGCATTACAATAATAACACGCGCGTATTGTAATGTCAACACATACAATTGACTTTTACGCGTTGAGCGTATAAAATTAAACAAGGTGATAAATGATGCGTGTCAGCACACAATTTCCCATAGCGGTCCACGCCCTGATGATGCTTGCGTATTTTCCCGAGGAACGGATTACGAGCGAAATTGTCGCGCAGAGCGTGGGGTGCAATCCGGTGATTGTCCGGAACCTGTTTGTGAAGCTCAAGAGAGCGGGGCTGCTTTCTGTAAAGGCGGGCAGAGGAAAGATGGAACTCGCAAGACCGGCAGGAAAGATTTCCCTCTGGGATATCTATGTCGCGGCCGAAGCCTGTAAGGCCGACGAAATTTTTAAATTTCAGGCCAACGCTTCGGATGACTGCCCAGTCGGATGCAATCTGAGGAAAATACTTTTTTCACATCTGGACGATGCGGTGACGGCCATGCGGGACGAACTCTCCGGAACGACTCTGGAGGACCTTGAGCGCGAGCTTGAAACGCTTACCGGTACAAGCGCCCATATATTTCCCGTAAGCGGATAATAACGCAGAAAGCAGCCGTTCTTTGACGGCTGCTTTCTGCGTTATTGGAGATTTCGGTTTTGAACTTAAGTTTTCACGCTGCGCTCTCATACCAGGCGCCGTTCCGGATCGAAAAAATCTCTGATTTTTTCGCGGGAATCCTTGACACAGCCCGGCAGAAGAGTGTTGATCAGCCCGGTTTTGAGCTTGCCAATGCCGTTTTCGCTTGCGATGAGCCCTCCGTCTTCCGCCGTCCTGAGCGCCCAGCGCGCTATAAGCGCTTCGGCGTCGCCGCGGCGTTTCTGCGAATCGAAGAAAAACGAAGTGTGCAGGCGGTTTTCCAGAATGTCACCGTAGACTATGCCCTCGAATCCGGCATCCTCCATATCGTCCCGATACATACGGATATAATCGGCGAATTTTTCCTTCGGACCGGTGAAGTCGGTCTCAAGGCGGAGCGGACGGGAGCCGTCCGGATTGAGGAAGGATTGAAAATTCGCCGTAGCCTCGGGCAGCGCATGGCGCAGGGCGCGCAGGCGGCAGACGGCTGCCGCGCCCTGCTCGGCCCAGGCGTCCGCTTCGCGTCCTCCGGCTTTTATGAAAATATCGAGAAGCCCGGAGAGCACGGCTTCGAGTTTATCCTCGTCGTTCCCAGATAATTCGGTATAAACGGCCGAGGAGGAATCCGGCGGAAAATCCGGCATGCCTTTCAGGGAGAAATTTTGCCCTTTTACAGACGAAAGCAGGCGCAGCGCGCCGCTGTCGAAATATTCGGCGCAGACCAAAGCGGCGTCGGAGCCTGGCTTATGCAGGGGCTCGAGCGATGCCGCAAAGCTGAAAACGGAATTATCATCCGGGAAAAAGAACAGTACGCCCCATTTTGCCGCGGGCAGAGGCAGAAGACAGAGCGTGAACCCGGCGGCAACGCCCAGCTTCCCCTCGCTTCCCGCAAGGAAATCAATGAGGTCTTCTCCTTTCCGTGGAATGCAGGAGCCGATTGGAGAAGGCGAAGAGAGGGCGGAAAGGCAAAGCTTTCTTCCGTCCGGCATGGGGCAGCCCGCTTCGTCAAAGACAAAGCGGCCGCGGGCGATATCCCAGATATCGCCTGCGGGGGTGACCCAGCGAAGCGCGCGGAAATAGGCGGAGGAGCTTCCGTAGAGAAGGCTTGAAGGGCCCGCTGCTCCGGACGCGTACAGACCCCCTATCGTAGCGGAGGCTTCAGTGGGATCGGGAGGAAAAAAGCAGCCAAAGGACGCCGCGGCGGAATTTATCCGCTCAAGCGTCGTTCCGGCGGGGACATGGAGAAAATGTCGCCCACCCTCTTCGTAAGAGACGGGGGTACCGTCCATCTGCGTCAGGTTTATTACAAGCCCGCTCTCCGGCACGGCTCCGCCGACGAGACCGGTTCGCGAACCCTGAACCGTAACGCTGAGATTTCGTTTTCCGGCGGCCTTCAGCGCTTCCGACAGTTCCTCCGCGGTTTTCGGGAAAAAGATCAGCTCCGCGGAACCGCGAAGAAACGACTCGTCGCTAAGAAAGCTCTCGTATTCCGTTCCCAGCGTAAGCAGCCTCATCTCTTCACCTCCATGTTTTCCGAGGCAGTCAGAAGCGCATCGATGAGCGTTGGCGCGTCTGCCCTTATCCCTATGTCCGCATGGCGAAAGATCAGCGCGTCTTTGTCTGTGTTGACGGCGATCACAAGCCCTGAGTCCTCTATGCCCGCGGTAAAGGCCCGGGCGCCGGACGCGCCCAGAACAAGGCAGACGGAAGGCGAGAGCACTTTTCCGGACTGCCCGACGATCTCGTCCATAGGCCCCCAGCCGTTCAGCGCGGCCGAGCGGGTGAGCCCGAAGCCGGCGCCCAGCCGCTGCGCGAGCGCGCGCGCCTTTTTGCAGCCGGCGCTTCCCGCGCCCATGCCGCATATGACGATTGTCCCGTTACCCGAGAGCCCGCCTTCGGCGGGTGCTTCGAGCCGTCTTTCCCAAAGCGGCGCGTCCGACGGCGCCGCGGTTCCCGCGACGGGAGAAGCCAAGGCGACGGAGTCCGGCATAAGGCCCGAAAGCGTCAGGACCGCGGGAAAACGCAGCTCCTTCGTCCAGTCAAGGTTCGCGGCACAGACCTTTCTGCGGACGGTGACACCGTCCTTGCCGAAACTGAGAACGCCGACGCCGCAAAGAAGCGTGCACCCGAATTCCAGGCTCAGATGCGCCGCAAGTCTCCGGCCGGATGCCGTGTCGGGCAGCAGCGTAAGCTCGGGGCGCCGTTTTCTAAAATCCTCCAAAACCACGCCGAAGGCAGCCGAAGCGTCATAGCGAACGGCCTGCAGGCCGTTCGGAAGAACGGGAAAGCGGGGAGTGGTCCCCGTCGAAGCCCCTCCGGCGGGGAGGATGTGCTTGTTAAGAAGCTCCGAGGCAAGCGCCGCAGAGTTCTCCGTTCCGGGATAGGTGCAGCTGCGGCTGTCCTTCGGCCGGGAAAGTCCGCCGATTGCCGCCGGGAAAGCGGCAGGCTCCGCAGCCCTGAAAATCAGAGGGGCGCGCTCTTTTGCGTTAAGACGGGCGCGAAGGCTTACGGCTCTAAGAACTGCGGACGACCCGTCTACGGAAACAAGGGCGGGCAGCCGGACGCAGCGCAGCCAAAGGCCCTTTTCGTCCGGAATTACCGCCTCAATGCCTTTTTCCCCCAGCGAGAGCTCCCGAGCTCCCGCAAGCGTCGGAAGGCCGAGCCTCGCCGCAAGCAGGAAAGGCACGGCCCCCGTGTCGGCCATGCCGGAGTACGGTCCGCAGATAATCAGGTCGAAGGAGCGCTCTTTTAAATAGTCCGAGAGGCGCGAAGAGACAAGGCCGGGATCAAAATCGGCCCTGTCATCCTCCAGAACGGCCACTTCGTCGAAGCCTGCGGCGTAAAGAGTCTCGATAAGCGGGGCCGAGGGGATTTTGCCAACGGTAGCGGCTGTGCACAGAGCCGCCTCCCCGCGCTTTGCCGCCTGCTCCCTGATACGGAGGGCAAGCTCAAGCGCGGCCTCGTCAAGACAGTTGAAAGCCGTTCCGGCATATGAGATGTCCGTGCCGGGAGCAAAGTGTTCCCAATCGCTTTCGAGCACTTTCTCCCAGCAGGGCAACACTTTGAAACAGACGAGTATCCTCATTCTTTTTCGACGAGCAGAACGCCCTTATTGAGAATATGCCCGGGATCAAGCGCGTCCTTGAGCTTATAGAGCAGAGGATATGAGCTCCCGTGCTCCTGCGGCATCCACTGTGTGCGGTATTTTCCGCTGCCGTGATGGTGGGCGATGCTGCCGCCGCGCCTGAGCGTCTCCTCAAGAATGATGCCGATTACTCTCATGTAGTCCTCACGGGCCGCTTCGGCTCCGTGCTCCTCCATGAAGGCAAAGGTGAAGTAGATGTTGGTGCCCTGCATGTAGCTGTGGGAGGAATGGCCGCCGGCGTAGACCATGAAGTCGAGCTCCGACATGAGGCGCGAGGTGACCGCATCGTAGATATCGCCGATCTGGCTCCACTCCGCGGAGATTTCGCAGGTGTCGGCAATGGCGCCCATGGCGTAATACTTGCCCTTATCCATCTCATAACAGACGTCGTTGCGCGTTTTGAGCCATGAGAGTACGGGCTTATCGCCGAGGTCCAGGGCTCCGTACTTTTTCGCATAACCTTCGATGCCCTCTCCGGTTGCCTGGGCAAGGGCGCGCGGACCGTCGGCAATAAAGAGAAGGATCGCATTGCCCTCCGGAACGATGTCCGAAAGCCCGAGAACCAGATTTACCTCCGCCGAATCGTGGAGACGGACTACGGCGGGCTTGTATCCGTCGGCCATGATCTCCCGGAGCATTTCGAGCCCGGCCTTCATGTCACGGACGGCATAGGCGCGCATCCAGCGCTCCTCGGGGCGGTATTTGAAAATCTTGAGAGTGACCTCGGTGATAAAACCGAGCGTGCCCTCGCTGCCGATAAACAGGTGACGGAGATCCGGACCGCAGCTGCGGCGCGGCACGTTCTTTATGCGTATGATTTCACCGTCCGCGAGTACCGCCTCAAGGCCGACCACCAGATCCTCTATCCCGCCATAAAGCGTCGAGAACTGGCCGATGCTCCGCGTTGCGACAAGGCCTCCGATCTGGGCCATGGGGAGCGACTGGGGAAAGTGCCCGGTGCTGTAGCCCTTTTCGTTGAGAGTGTTTTCGAGATACTCGAGAGGCGTACCGCATCTCACGGTCACCGTCATGTCGGTTTCGTCGATATCAAGGATCCCGTTCATGGAGCTGCCGTCAAGGATAACGCCGCCCTCGACGGGCTCGACGCCCAGAGTTACGCTCGATCCGCCGGTCCTGGGCACCGTGTCAACGCCGTTGTCGTTCAGAAAGCGCAGGATCGACGATACCTGCTCGGTGTTTTGGGGCTTAACCACGCAGGCCGCGCGGGGAACAAAGAATTTTCCGTCAGCCCGCTCAAAGATGCGAAAGCCGATATAGTCCTTTGAGGCTTCAAGCACCGTCTGCTCGTCCGCCAGGATGCTTTCTCTTCCGATTATTTCCGCAAGGCCTTCAATAATATCCTTTTTGTTCATAGACTGGCCTCCTTAATTTTCATCGAGCGCGACGCGATAATATCGACGCCCGTGCCGCATATGTTGCCTATCAGAACGTCACCGCAGGTGACGGGAGCGCTGACCTTGGCTCTGTAGACTTCGGCGAGACAGTCCCTCAGCTTTGTCTTCGGGACTTCACCGGTGGAGATGACGGACAGACGGGGCCGGGGGCCTCCTTCGACTGCGACGGTGCTGGTGAGCATGCGCATCGGGTTCGTATACTCGCTTATCCCGTGCTCTGCCCCGCGCTTGCAGGTGTTGCCGGTGACGGAGAAGCTGCCGTTTTCGTCCGTCACCGTAAGACGGCAGCTGTTGGGGCAAACGGTGCAGATAAATTCCCTTGTCATTGAACCGCCTCCTCATTTTTAACGGATACCGTCAACGGTCCCGCGGAGCAGCCGCCGACCCGGAATGTCAGCATTTCCGGCGGAGCCACAAAGCTGCAGTTCTTTTCGAACAGGGAGGCGTCCCCGGATGAGCAGCGAAGCTTCGCCTTCTTTGAGGGGGATTTCACCCTCATGAAGAAAGCCGTCTCTTCGCAGTCCGCACGCAGCCGCTGCGGAACGACGAAGCTGACGTTGTCCGACGCCTGAACGGGTATGAGTTCCGATTCGCCGGAAAGCCGGCCGGCGAGGAAATCCACGGCGCCGCGCGCCGCGATCTCACCGCTTTCGGAGACATAGTCCACCAGATCGAACACGACCGCGACGTTGCCGGCGGCAAAGATGCCGGGAACGCTGGTCATGAAGTTGTTGTCCAGAACAGGGCCCTTTGTTTTCGGGTCCATAGCGACGCCAGCCGCGCGGCTGAGCTCGTTTTCCGGTATCAGCCCCACCGCGAGTACGAGAAGGTCGCAGTCTATCCTTTCCTCTGTCCCGGGAAGGGGCTTCCTGTTTTCGTCAACTTTGGCTACAGTCACCGCTTCGACGCGCTTTCTGCCGTGGACCTGCGTGACCGTGGTGGCGAGGTGGAGCGGGATATCGTAGTCGTCAAGGCACTGCACGATGTTCCTCGTAAGTCCGCCCGGGCTGCGCATAACCTCGTAGACCCCCTGTACCTTGATGCCTTCGAGCGTCATGCGGCGCGCCATGATGAGCCCGATATCGCCCGAGCCGAGAATCACGGCCTTTGTACCGGGCAGATAGCCCTCCATATTTATGTAACGCTGCACGGCTCCGGCCGTAAGAACTCCCGCGGGCCGCTCGCCGTAGAGGAACACCTGACTGGCGGTCCGCTCGCGGCAGCCCATGGCGAGAATAATCGCGCCGGCGTGTATTTCGAGCATGCCGTCTTCTTTGTTGCAGGCATAGATGACGCGCTCGGGCGTAATTTCAAGGGCCATGGTGTCGAGCTTGACGTCTATGCCGCCCTTGCAAACCTCGTCGATGAAGGCTTGAGCATACTGGTTCCCGCTCATGCGCTTACCAAAGCGGTGGAGACCGAAGCCGTCGTGTATGCACTGCTGCAGGATGCCGCCCAACTCAGTGTCGCGTTCGATCAGGAGGATGCGTTCCGTTCCAAGCTCTTTTGCCTTCAGAGCCGCGGCCAGCCCCGCCGGACCGCCGCCGATTATTACGATGTCGAAGCGGATACTGTTCATGCGCTCTCCCCCTCCCCGGATGAAGTACGGTTGTTTTTGAGGAGAATGTTGCTGCCTTCGCCCTTCAGGGTGACGTCGAGCTTACTCGCTCCGAGCTCTCGGGCCAGGATCTCCAGCACCCGGGGCTGGCAGAAGCCGCCCTGGCAGCGCCCCATGCCGGCTCTGGTGCGGCGCTTTATCGCATCGATCGATGCCGGGACTACCGGAGAATGTATCGCGTCGAGAATCTCACCCTCGGTTATGCTCTCGCAGCGGCAGATTATTTTCCCGTAAGCCGGGTTATGCTTTATCAGCGCATCCTGCTCCTCGCGGCTGAGTCTGCGGAATTCCGGCCTGGACTCGCGTCTGGGCTTCCAGTCCGGCTTTTCCTCGAGAGCGAGGCCGTCCTTTGCCGCGGCGCCGGAGAGTATGCCCTCCACCATTTTTGTGATGGCGGGAGCGGCGGTCAGACCAGGCGACTGTATCGCGCCGACGTTGATGAAGCCGCTCGTCACCGGAGACATTTCGATGACAAAATCCTCGCTGTAGTCGGCGGGACGGTTGCCGGCGAAAAAACGGATGATGTCGCCGTATCCCGCTTCGCCGTCTCCCCGTCCCACGGCGTAGGCGAGCTCCTCAGGGGTCGTGCTCAGATCCGCTTTGTCGCAGATCTCGGTGGCCGAAGGCCCCAGGAGTATATTGTGCTCGGGAGTGCGGCAAAGGCCGCCGCCCTTGGTGTTGGTCTTTTTCAGGCTGCGCTTGACGTCGTCGAGGGTTATCTGATCGCACAGGCTTTCATATTCGGGGCGCTTCGCCTTGTCCATTATGGCGATAACCCCCTTGCGCGGGTGGATGGTGAAGCACTCGTCCCCGGCCATCGCCGAGATCTCGTCGGCGTAAAGTCCGGCGCAGTTGATGACATATCTAGCCTTTATTATGCCCTTGCTCGTCACGGCACCGAGTACTCGGCCGTCCTCGTGCAGGATATCCGCGACCGTGCAGTTTAAGAGAAAGTGCACGCCGTTTTCCGCCGCGTTCTCGGCAAGCGCGACCGTAACCTTGTAGGGCTCGACGAGGCCCATGGTCGGAAGCCACAGGGCCAGCTTGACTTTACCGCGAAATCCGTTTTTTACAAGGCCCGGTTCGAGCTCGCACGCCCGGTCTCCGTCGACAAGCTCAACGCCATCCACGCCGTTTTTCAGCGCTTTTTTATAGGCAAGCCGCAACGCGGGCTTCAGCAGGGGGTTTGTGACAAAACCCAAGGCCCCGCTGCGCTGAAGCTCAAAGCCGAGCTCCTCGGACCAGCGGGTGTACATTCTGTTGCCCTCTACGTTCAACTTCACCTTGAGCGTGCCGGATTTCTCGGCGTGGCCCGCGTGTATGTTGCCGTTGTTGGCCTTTGTTGCTCCCGTGGCTACGTCGTCGCTCATCTCGGCCACGATAATGCCGAGCCTGTATTTGGAAAGCTCCCGCGCGATCCCGCAGCCCGTAATTCCCGCACCGATAATGAGTACGTCCGTTTCGGCGATGACTCCCGCCTTTTCGCCTGCCGCCCGGTAGAGCGAATAGTCCTTTTTCGGAGCGTCCTTCCCGTTGACGCGCAGCTTGTTCACCACATTTTTAACGTCCGGCTGCTGAGCCGCCGCGTGTCCCGCATCCACGACCTGACTCCAGTCGGTACAGTCACCCGTGAGTGTCACTATCCCGCGCCCGTCGATGAAGACCTCGGGAACAAGGCCCGGGACCGCCTTCTCTACGGCCTTTTTAATCTCTTCGGCTGACATGGATACACCTTCCTTTGCGTTTAAAAAAACTGGGGGGCCATCTGCTGCTCGATGACCTTTTTCTGTATGAACGAGACCAGATCCCCGCCGAGGTATGATTTGAGGATTCCCGACATCCCGTAATTTTTTTTGCTGACCATTACCACCGGCAGCTGCATGTCTTCGGTCAGCTCGGCGGGCAGAGGAACGACGCTTATGTTCTCCGGGTTTATCAGCTGCATCCCCGGCATAATCATGCCCGAAAGAGCCTTATACGGACTGTCGTCGTCCCGCATGACGACGCAGCCCACCTGCCCGGAGAAAAACGCCTGCCTGGACGGGATGAAGGGCATTTCTACGAAACGCACGTCCTTCCCGGCGCAGAGAGCCTTCGATAGCCTCCACTGGTCCTGACTGGAGGGGTCGACCGCCACTGTCATTCCGTCCTGCACCTCGGTCAGTCCGGGGCGGTTGAGGTAGAGAACATAGGGGGGCGAGTAGTCACAGCCGGGCAGAGGGAAGGCTTCCTCGACATCCGGATTGCCGGCGATATATTCGCGGGCGGTTGAGCGCGTCACAAGCACGAAATCGTACACCTGCCGGCAGAGCGCGTCGGCCCTGTTCCTGCCCCCCTGTACAAACGCAAAGGTAAAGGGAACGGTACAGCGGTTCATCGCCTGGCATATTCCCGTCGCAAGGCCCGCGAGGTGCATGTTAAGGGGAGTGGGCATGGACCCGGTAAGAAACGGCAGCCCCGCATTCTGGAACAGAAGATCTTCGCTTTTTGCCGCGAGAAAGCTTCCCTGCTTTCCGCATCTGCTCAGCGAGATCGCACCGCAGCCCTCCAGAGAGGCCATGGCATTCTGGACGACCCCGCGCGAGCACTCAAATATATCGCAGTATTCGTTGACCGTGGGAACGCGACTGCCGATCGGAGTGCTGATCATCTGCCGGGCAATGCCGGTGGTTACCAGCCAGTCTTTTTTAAAGTGCAAACCAACCAAAGCCGACCAACCTCCATTAAGTATTATTTTTTGTACTTTAAGTGCATTATAAACCGGCGATTTCAAATTGTCCATAACCAATTCCGTTTTGATGGATAGAATTATTACACAAATCATTATAAGAAAACTTGTGGTTATTTATGATTTGTGTTTTAACTCTTGCATTACATGTATAATTTATTGTACTATTCAAGCACAGGGGAGGCTGAAGATATGAGAGAAAACCCTTTGGTATTGACTTTTGACGTAGGCACGCAGAGCGCGAGAGCCATGCTGGTTGACAAAAACGGCAGCGTAGTCTGCCAGAAACAGAAGACCTATGAAAAGGCCTATTATTCGCCGAAGCCGGGCTGGGCTGAGCAGGATCCGGATATGTACTGGTCGGTCATGTGCGAGATGAGCCGTTCGCTTAAAGAGGAATGCGGGGCGTGCTGGCAGGATATCATCGCCGTCACGAGTACCTGCATCCGCGCGACCACGATATGTCTCGACGAAAACGGCAGGCCGCTTCGCGACGCCGTCGTCTGGCTGGATAAACGCAAAGAGACGAAGCTCCCTCCTTTACCCGTGAAAAGCCGGGTGGCTTTTCAGCTGGCTGGTCTGCTTAAGCCCATCGAGACCATTAGGAGCAATCTTGCCTGCAACTGGATAAGCCTAAACCAGCCGGAGATCTGGGCGAAAACAGACAAATTTGTTCTGCTTTCGACTTATCTCAATCTGCGTTTGTGCGGACGGCTGGTCGATTCGACGGCAAACACGGTCGGAGTTCTGCCCTACGACACACCGAGCGGCACATGGATAGGAAAAAACGATATCAGACGCTGCATCTATCTCGTCGAGGACGAAAAACTGTGTGAGCTTGTAAAACCAGGCGAGATCCTAGGTAAAATAACGGGAGAAGCCGCCGGGGAGGCGGGAATTCCGGAGGGCCTGCCGTATGTGGTTACCGGGGCGGACAAGGCGTGCGAAACGCTCGCGCTTTCGGGAATGGACGCGCGCAGCGCGGCACTCAGCTTTGGCACGACGGCCACGATAGAGGTAGCGACGGATCGCTTTTTTAATGCGCTGCCGTTGATACCGCCTTACAGATCTATTACCGGGGGCTTTCTGCCCGAGGTGGAGACCTTCCGCGGATACTGGCTGATCTCATGGTTCAAAAATGAATTCGCCGCCAAGGAGATGGCCGACGCCGAGAGGCTCGGCTGTTCGGCGGAGGAGCTGCTGAACGAGAGACTTAAGGAGGTCCCGGCCGGATGTGAGGGCCTTGTAATGCAGCCCACCTTTACGCCGGATGCCATAACCCCCGACGCAAAGGGCGCGATTATCGGATTTTCGGATGTGCACACGCGCATATATCTTTACCGCTCCATCATCGAGGGCATAAACTACAGCATGATCGAGGGCCTGAAGAGGATAGAAAAGGCGGGAAAATTGAAAGTGGACAAGCTTTATGTCACAGGCGGCGGCAGCCGCAGCGCCGAGATCTGTCAGATAACGGCGAATATGTTCGGCCTGCCCGTCTACCGCAGCCAGACGCACGAGGTCTGCGGAGTCGGCAGCTCCATGGTCGCCTTTGTCTCGCTAGGAATATACCCGGATTATGCGACGGCTACCAAAGCCATGATCCATGTCAAAGACGAGTTCCTGCCCAACGCCGTGGAGCATGAGATATACGACCGTCTCTTCAGGCAGGTTTACTGCAAAATCTTTGACAACCTCGTCCCGCTGTACGAGAAAATCAACAGGATAATAAAGCACTGATACGGCCGCATACCGCGCTTTTAAGTGCCTGATTTATGCGAAAGCCCCGATTAACTGATCGGGGCTTTTTCAGCGTTTGCGCCGGAGATCGCCAGCGAAGGGGATTGGGTTTCTGACGGGCAGATTTTGAGAAATTTCGATGAAATACAATAAAATTCTAACTTTGAATTGAATATTTACTTCAATTGTATTACGTTAAAAAGAACCGGAAGAAATTCTTAGCACTGTACGGGAAACGGACGGCGCAGAGGAAATCATCTTACCTGAGGAGACAATTGTGAAAAGACCTATCCTGATTATCAGCAACCTGATCATTATACTTGTAATAGTGGCCGGCTTTACCGGGATCGTATACAAAGACACGAAGGACTATCAGGACCTTGCCGAAAAACATATGCAGAATATCGTCACTCTTGCAGATACGGATATCTCCAAACAGATAGAGAACTCCATGAGCAAACCGGTGACGGTCTCAAAAACGATGGCTAACGACACCTTCTTGAAATCATGGCTTTCGCAGGAAGCGGGAAACACCGGCAACAGCGCCTATCTTAAGCAGATCTACAGCTATCTTAAGTTATACCAGATAAAATACAACTATTCGTCGGTTTTCTGCATTTCTGCCAAAACCGGCAACTACTACTATCAGGACGGCTTTAACAAGACCATTTCAAGCACCGACGAGCACGACATATGGTATTTCAATTTTGTCAGTTCCGGTCAAGAGCATGATCTTGAGGTCGACACGAATCAGGCCGACAACGATACCATTACCGTGTTTGTCAACTTCCGTGTCGAGGGGGCTAACGGCGAGCTTCTGGGCGTGATAGGGGTTGGCCTTCAGGTCTCGTCGATAGAGGAGACGATCCGCGATTATGAGAAGGAATTTGACCTTTCGGTCTATATCATCAATGTCGGTGGAGCCGAGAATTCCTTTAAAGGGGGTACCGATATTTTCATAAGCCGGGATGAGCTTGCGGAGCGCACGGGCATCAAGGGAAATATCGTTATCGACAAGTCCGCCAACTCCGACATGCAGTGGTTTACCTCCGACAAAGAGCGGCAGTGCCTGATCACAAATTATGACGAAACCCTCGGTTGGTATCTGGTACTAGAGAAAGACACGAACTCGATCAGCCGGGCTTTTCAGGAGAGGGTGCAGAGAAATATTTTATTCGTGCTGATCTCGCTTCTCGCCTGTATAGCGGTGACTACGGCCGTTTTCGCAAATTACAACAAACGAATGGTGGAGATCGAAAATACCGACGAATTGGCAGGGCTGTGGAACAGGAAATATTTCTCCTTAAAGTATCCTTCGTTTATCCGTAAGCACCGCAGGCAGGCCAATACGCTGTTTATGTTCGACATCGACAATTTTAAAAATTTTAACGACAGATACGGACATGTGTTCGGAAATGCGGTTATTTCGGAGGTGGGGGAGGCCCTGAAAAAAACGGTCGGCAGAAATGGAATAGCCGGACGCTGGGGCGGAGACGAATTCGTAGGCATTCTGGCGGCCCCGCCGGATGAAACGGAGCGGATTCTTAAGGGGTTCATGGATGGGCTGAAAAACAACGGAAAAGCCAACCGCCTAAGCGTAACGGTAAGCGTGGGGATAACAAAAATCGATATGGGCGCCGACATGGTACAGATGATAAAAGAAGTGGATGAGGCCATGTACCGCTCAAAGAATGGCGGCAGGGACCGGATCACGGTAAAGAGATGAGAGCGTATTCCGATATCGGATGAATAAAAGCCGGTACAAAGGGGCAGGGGCCTGAAGAGACGCGGAAGGGAGAGAAAAATGGAAAACATGCGGCTTAATCTGAACAACGCGCAGAGGGAAGCGGTAACCGCAACCGAAGGGTATATCCGTGTAATCGCGGGGGCGGGCTCCGGTAAAACACGGACCATCGCTCACAGGTATGCCTACCTCGTAAACGAGATGGGCATCCTTCCTGAGAACATACTCTGCGTGACTTTCACCAACAAATCGGCGGGCGAAATGAAAAAGCGCATCCGCAGGCTTACCGGAGACTCGGATACCGGATATATAAGCACCTTTCACAGCTTCTGCGTGTCCGTCCTTCAGGAGGACATTAATGCTGTCCACTATCCCAAGAACTTTATCGTACTGGACAACGCGGACATAGATTCCATGCTCAGGATCATCTATGAGGAGCGCGGACTGACGATGCGGCACATGACCTTTTCCCAGGCCCGCGATATGATAGAAATAAAAAAGACCTTCAGCGAGCCGACGTATTATGAACCCATGCTTTCCCTGTCTGTCGATGAACTCAGAAAAAAATATCTTGAGGCGGAGGCTCCGGGCGAGATAATTTTCTGGGGATATGTTTATCAGGAAAAGAAATGCTTCGCTTTGGACTATAACGATCTGATCAACTTCGTACTGTATATAATCGGGAGCTCGGAGGAGATACGCGGCAAGTGGCAGGAGCGGCTTGAGTATATCATGGTGGACGAGTACCAGGATATAGACGAGCTGCAGTACAGGCTCATTAAAGCGCTTTGTCCGAGGCACAACAACCTGTTCGTGGTCGGCGATCCGGACCAGACCATCTACACCTGGCGCGGAGCCAGCGTCCGCTATATCCTGGATTTTGATAAGGAATTTCCGGATGTCCGGACGATCATGATGAACGACAATTTCCGATCAACGCCCGAGATACTCGCCGCGGCGAATTCCCTGATTTCAAGAAACGTCAACCGAGTTCCGAAAAATCTTATCGCCGTGAAGGGAGGAGAAGCAAAGCCCGTCTATCACCATGCGAAGACAAGCGAGGCCGAGGCCCAGTGGATCGCGCAGGAGATCGGGAGGCTTGCGGACGGAGGGGCGGAGCTGCGGGACATCGCCGTGCTCTACCGGGCCCATTACCTGACCCGCACGGTTGAGGATGTGTTTATAAAAGCGCATATCCCCTACACGATATACAGCGGAGTGCAGTTTTTCGAGCGTACGGAGATAAAAGACGCGCTTGCGTATCTGCGTATGATCGTCTACAGGGACGATCTGTCTTTCCTCCGTATTGTAAACGTTCCGAAGCGCAATATCGGCGAGAAACGCATGAAATTCCTGCGGGAGTATGCGCTCGATAAGGGCTGTACTCTCTATGAGGCGCTTCTCCGGACCGTGGAGGAGGAGACCTTTCAGAACACCAGGGCAAAGAAGTTCGTTTCGATGATCGAAGAGTTTGTCTCTGAGTACAGGACATTAACGCTGTCAGAGCTCCTGTCGCTGGTGCTTGACAGGAGCGGGTATGAGGCGATGCTGCGGCTGGAGGGAAGTCAGGAACGGCTGGATAATCTCGCCGAGTTGAAACAGGCCGTCCAGGACTACGAGCAGTGCAGCGGCGAGGAGTGCGGGGCGGAGGATTATCTGGAGCGCGCGGCACTGATGACGAGCAGTGACCTGCCGGATTCAAGGGATACCGTGAGGCTTATGACCGTGCATACGGCAAAGGGGCTTGAGTTCCCCTATGTGTTTGTGATGGGCATGAGCGAGGGCATCTTCCCATCAAGGAAAACGGTGAGCACGGAAGGGATGGAGGAAGAGCGGCGCCTCGCGTTTGTCGCCTTAACGCGGGCCGAAAAGCGGCTCTGCCTTACGGACGCGGAGGGAAGGAATCTCGACGGTTCCTATCGCTTCCCGTCCCGCTTTGTCTTCAACATCGACCGGGAGCTCCTGACTTATACAAACGAGCTTGACGCCGCTTTGGTATATGACGCCAACGAAATAATTGCGTATAGCGAAGCTTCGCTTGCCGTGTGCGCGGAAAGCAGCGGCTTTTCCCCCGGAGACCGCGTCGTCCATGCCATAATGGGTGCCGGTACGGTCGTGGAGGTCGACCGCACAAAGGCCGCCTATGTCATTCAATTCGACATCCTCAATACCGTCAGGAGAATAAGCTTCAAAGTGAAACTTGACAGGGAGCAGTGACGTCTGGTAACAGGAGAAGCGGGAAAAACCGACTTTCGGAGCTTTTCCGCTTACCAGCCGTGCTATCTGGCGTTTGCCAGTTTCAGGCAGAATTCGTCTATGCGGGTTGCCGTGAAGGCAGTCTCCATTTCACGAGAGGTTTTGATAACAAAAAAACCGTTTCAGGCTCCCGCCTGAATAATTTTTATCTACAATGCTTATACGGTTCCCCATAAGCACGCTCAATGTTCATGTCATCTCACAGTTTCATTTTGCTTCCCGCTGTGTTATCCTAAGTAAAATAACTATGCACACAGAGAGAGTTTTAATATGCAGAACATGCTACGCACAGCCGAATACCGTTATTTTAGCTTTACCTTTTGCTTTTTTGGTAAGGCTTATTTCGGTTCGGCTGAAAACGTGCGCTATGCGATGATGACCTGATTCCCGGCTTCGTTGTGTTATAGCCCGCAGTCAAACCGACTGCGGGCTTTTTGCATTTTCTGAATAATTCAAAGGGGTATGCTTCGAATGATAATAATACTGAAAGAAAATCCGAACAGAGTTCAGTTGGAAAACCTGATAGCCTGGCTTAAGGACAAAGGGCTGCGGGTACAGCTCTCGGAGGGTACGTCCCGTACGATACTGGGGCTTATCGGGGACACGGCGGCTCTCGATACGGACCTTATTTCCGCCCTCGACATTGTTGACAGCGTAAAGCGCGTTCAGGAGCCGTACAAAAATGCAAACCGAAAATTCCACCCCGACGACAGCGTCGTCGAGGTCGGCGGCGTCCGCGTAGGCGGGGCTGAGCTGAGCCTTATGGCCGGCCCCTGCTCGGTCGAGACAGAGGAGCAGATCGTCGCGGTGGCCAGAGCGGTAAAGCTGAGCGGGGCGACACTGCTGCGCGGCGGCGCATTTAAACCCAGGACCTCCCCATACTCCTTTCAGGGGCTCGGAGAGGACGGCATGCGCCTTCTGTCGCTTGCAAAGAAGGAGACAGGGCTGCCGATCGTCACAGAGATCATGGAGATTTCACAGCTTCCGTTGTTTGAGGATGTGGACCTCATTCAGGTAGGGGCGAGGAATATGCAGAACTTCAGCCTGCTGAAGGTTCTCGGGGCCCAGAACAAGCCCGTGATGATAAAGCGCGGGCTCTCCTCCACCTATGAGGAATGGCTGATGAGTGCGGAATATGTTATGGCTGCAGGAAACCGAAATGTTATTCTCTGTGAACGCGGTATCAGGACCTTTGAGACCTATACGCGCAGCACACTCGATTTGTCGGCACTGCCGGTTTTACGGCGGCTTACCCACCTCCCGATTATCGTCGATCCCAGCCACGCCGCGGGAGACGCGGGGCTCGTGGCACCGCTTGCAGCCTCCGCCGTGGCGGGTGGAGCCGACGGACTCCTGATTGAGGTACACAACGACCCGGAGCACGCGCTCTGCGACGGCAGGCAATCGCTGCGCCCCGAAGCGTTCGACACTCTCGCAAGAAACATGTTATCTCTGCACCGATTTATGAAGGAGATGGGGGGAAAAAAATGAAGATCGGCATCATCGGACTTGGACTTATAGGGGGCTCGCTTGCAAAGGCCGTAAAGGCCGGAACCCAGCATATGGTGGCCGCTTCGGACCTGAACTCCGAAACCATGCTGTTCGCCAGACTATGCGGCGCGGTAGACGAGGTCCTGACGGATGAAAATCTAGGAAGCTGCGAAATCATTCTCTCCGCGATCTGCCCGCAGGCCGCGATAGACTGGGCGGCGGCGCACGGTGAGTATATCTCCCCCGAAGCGATTCTTGTGGATATGTGCGGCGTTAAGCGCGCGGTGTGCGCAAAGCTCGCCCTTCTGGCCGAACGCTTCGGCTTCTCATATATCGGTGGTCACCCGATGGCGGGTAGGGAGCGGGGCGGCTTCGTCAATTCGTGCGCCGATCTTTTCGTGGGGGCGCCGATGATTCTGACGCCGGATGAGAAGACGGATATCGCGATGCTGGAAAAACTTAAAGTCTTTTTTACGGATATCGGCTTTTCAGGGCTGACCTTCACAACGCCGGACGAGCACGACAGAATCATCGCCTACACGTCGCAGCTCGCGCATATAACGTCCAGTGCCTATATCAGATCGCCGGACGCCCAGCTGCGAAGAGGCTTTTCGGCCGGGAGCTTTAAAGACATGACCCGGGTCGCGCGGCTGGACGAGGAGATGTGGACGGAGCTGATGATGGACAACTCCGATTACCTGGCCGATCAGCTCGGTATTTTGATCGGCCATCTGGCGGAATACCTCGAAGCCCTGCGTGCGGGCGATACCGCTGGGCTTCTGGCTCTGCTGAAGGACGGACGGGAAAAGAAAACCACGGCGGGAGGGGATTGACATGGGAATAAAAACCGTTCACATCGGCATGGGAAAGGGCTACGACGTTTTCATCGGCAGCGGTTTGCTGCGCGCCTGCGGTTCTCTTATCGGAGAGTGCCTCGGCCCCTGTCTGGCCGCCGTCATTACCGACTCGACGGTTAAAGAACTCTTTCTGAACGCCGTGACCGAAAGTCTTGAAAACGCGGGTTTCGCCGTAAGCACCTTTGCCTTTCCGGCGGGAGAAAAATCAAAAACGCTCTCAACGTTCGCAGATATTCTGGAATTTCTGGCTGGGAGCCGGCTGACCCGCGGGGACTGTGTAATCGCGCTCGGCGGGGGAGTCGTGGGAGACATGGCGGGCTTCGCCGCCGGCTGCTACCTCCGGGGGATAAGGTATGTGCAGATGCCCACGACCTTTTTATCGGCGGTGGATTCCTCGGTGGGCGGAAAGACCGCCGTAAACCTGAGTGCGGGAAAGAACCTGGCGGGTCTGTTCGTGCGGCCCGAGGCCGTGATCTGCGACGTGGACTGCTTAAAGCTCCTTCCGGAGAACGTTTTTGCCGACGGTGCTGCCGAGGCAATAAAGACTGGCGTGCTTTCGGGGGAAGAGCTGTTTTCAATCCTTGAAAACGGGAATGTCAGGGCGAGCCTGCCGGATATCATCGAAAAGTGCATAACCTTCAAAGGCAGTATCGTTGAGGCGGACGAGTTTGAATCGGGCTGCCGCAGGCTGCTGAATCTCGGACACACGGTCGGGCATGCCGTTGAAAAGTGCAGCGGCTTCGCGGTTCCGCACGGGCATGCGGTCGCGGAAGGAATAGCCGTAATTGCCCGCTCGGCTGACAGGCTCGGGTATAACCAAACTCCCTGCGCCCCGCGTATCGAGCGCGTCCTACGCAGGAACGGCCTGCCGGTGACCTCCACTTTTTCCGCGGAGGAGCTTGCCGAAGCGGCGCTATCGGACAAGAAACGCTCTGGAGACGGGATCGTTCTCGTCCTTCCGCGCCGAATCGGAGAGGCTTGTTTGAAAGAAATCCCGTATACAGAACTGCGCGGTGTGATACGGGCAGGATTGGAGGAATGAAGATGGACCTGGATATTATCCCGTCGCCGCTGACGGGCAGCATCACGGCCATACCCTCGAAATCAGTCGCCCATCGCCTCCTCATTTGCGCCGCTTTTGCGGACAGGCCGACCGTGCTGACAATTCCCTCGTCCTCCGGAGATATAGACGCGACCATAGACTGCCTTCGTGCCATGGGGGCGGGAATAGTCAGGCGGGCCGATGACATCGTCGTGACTCCGGCCGCGGAGATTGCCCCTGCCCCGATTCTAGACTGCCGCGAGAGCGGCTCGTCGCTGCGCTTTTTGCTGCCGACGGCCGCGGCCCTGTGTGAGAACGTCCGATTTACCGGCTGCGGGCGTCTGCCCGAAAGACCGCTGGGCGATCTGACGACCGCAATGAAGCGGCACGGCGTTTCCTTCCGCTCGGAGCGGCTGCCTTTAGAGACAAGCGGCAGACTTCACGGTGGAAAATTTGCTCTTCCCGGCGATATCAGCTCACAGTATCTCACGGGGCTGCTGTTGGCCCTGCCGCGGCTGGAAGAGGACAGCGAGATACGGTTGACGACAAAGCTGGCATCTTCTTCCTATGTGGATATTACGCTTTGCATTCTTGCGCTTTTCGGTATCCGCGTAAAACGTACCGTGTACGGGTATTTTGTTCCCGGCAGACAGACCTTTACCTCTCAGGGAAGAATCAGCGTTGACGGAGATTGGTCAAATGCCGCGTTTTTCTTGGCGGCGGGCGCAATAGGCGGGAGCGTGACGGTGACGGGCCTCAATCCGCTCTCGCCTCAGGGTGACAAGGCGATAGTGGAGCTTCTGCGTCGCTTCGGAGCGAAGGTCACTTCCGATAACGGGCGGGTAACGGCCTTTCCGGGCGCGCTTCACGGCTGTGAGATAGATTTGTGCGGGGTGCCCGACCTCCTGCCGGCGCTTGCGCTTGTTGCCGCCTGCGCCGAGGGCGAGACGCGCTTCGTAAACGGCGCGCGCCTCCGTTACAAGGAAAGCGACCGCCTGGCCTCCACGGCCACGATGCTGAGATCGCTCGGCGGGGAAGCGGAGCAGAATTACGACGGACTGAGGGTAAGGGGACGCGCGCTTGAAGGGGGCGTCGTGCAGAGCTTCAATGACCACCGCATCGCCATGGCCGCGGCAATCGCCGGGAGCAGGTGTTCCGGACCGGTCACGATTCTCGGAGCGGAGGCGGTAAATAAATCGCATCCCGCGTTTTTCCGTGACTATATAAAGCTTGGGGGAAATGCGCAGGACAGAGGTGAACACTGATCAATTGGAAAGCAGGATAATATGCCTGAGGAGGAATTGAAATTGAAAGAAAACGAAACAGTACGGCAGCTCGATAAGATTGATGGGCAACTTCTCTCCCTTTTTCTCAAAAGGATGGCCCTCTCGGAAGAAAGGGCCGCGGATGGGGAAGGCCGAGGCCTGCCGGTGGAGGATAAGCTGAGGGAAAGAGAAATACTCTCTAAGATATCGGAAAACTCGGGTGCTTTGGAGCCTTACGCCCGCCACTTCTTTACGATGCTATTCCACCTTTCCGGAGCACGGCGGAAGGAGGTCAAATCCGGACCGTCTAAGGTGGGGAAGCAGATCGAAAAAGCCCTTTCAGCGGGCGGCGCCGTCTTTCCGCGCGGCGGTACGGTCGCCTGTCAGGGCGTCGAGGGGGCGAATTCGCAGGCGGCCTGCGACAAGCTTTTCACGCGAGGCAGCATCGTTTATGTAAAGACCTTTGAGGCGGTTTTCGACGCGGTCGAGTCCGGTTTGTGCCAATATGGCGTCCTGCCTGTTGAGAACAGCTCCAGCGGGTCCGTTCGTTCGACCTATACGCTGCTGCAGCAAAAGAGTTTTTCCGTCGTTCGCAGCACGACGCTGAGACTTCGCCACGAGCTTTTGGCCAAACCCGCTACAAAACTTGCCGATATCAGGGAGATTTATTCCCACGAACAGGCGATCAGCCAGTGCAGCAAATTTTTGTCGGCCCTTAAGGACGTCAAGGTTATTCCCTGCGGAAACACCGCACTGGCGGCAAAGCTGGTGTCGGAATCGGAGGATCCGGGTATCGCCGCCATATCGTCCCACTCCTGCGCCGGGCTCTATGGCCTGAACGTCGTAGCCGACAGCGTTCAGGACTGCGAAAACAACTACACACGCTTCCTCTGCATTGCAAAAGAGCCGAAGATATTTGACGGCGCGGACAAAATCAGCATTATCCTTACCTGCGAAAACTCACCCGGCGCGCTTTATGAGATTCTTTCCAGACCCGCGGCTCTCGGCATCAACATGTCAAAGTTGGAAAGCTGCCCGATTTCGGGAAAGAATTTCGAGTTTGTTTTCTTTATCGATCTGGACGCATCCGTGCGGGAACCCGGCGTAAAAGCGATGCTGGAGGATCTTGAACGGGGAAGCGAAACATTTAATTTTCTTGGAAATTACGAGGAGGTATAGGATGAAAAAGAAAATTTACGGTCTTCTGGGCCGCAAGCTCGGCCACAGCTATTCGGTCCCCATACACAGGGAGCTGGGGAACCGAGGCTACAGCCTGATTGAACTGGAGCCCGGACAGCTGCCGGAATTCTTCCAGCGGGAGGACATCGGAGGGGTGAACGTAACGATTCCATACAAACGCAAGGTCATGCAATACTGCCATGTGCTCTCCCCCGATGCGCAGGATATCGGCAGCGTGAACACCATTGTCTGCGGGGACGACGGACGGCTTTGCGGCTACAACAGCGACGCTTACGGCTTTTTGCAGCTGGTCCGGACTTCAGGAATCAGTCTGGAAGGGCGAAAAACGGTGATCTTAGGCAGCGGCGGAGTGTCGCTCACGGTGCAGGCGGTCGCAAAAAGACTTGGGGCATCGGAGGTGGTCGTGATTTCCCGTCAGGGGGAGAACAACTATGAAAATCTTTTCCGCCACAGCGACGCACAGGTGATCGTGAACGCGACTCCGGTCGGCATGTATCCGGATGTCGGCAAAGCTCCCGCCGATTTAAAATTGTTTCCGGACTGCGTAGGTGTTCTCGACCTAATTTTCAATCCGGCGCGCACAGCCCTGCTCATTCAGGCGGGCAAGCTTGGGATACCCAACGCCAATGGACTTCTGATGCTCGTCGCGCAGGCTAAGGAGGCGGAGGAGCACTTCTTCGGCAGAAGTATAGACGACCGTGAAAATCTGCGGATATACAATAAGCTCCGCAGCGAGACTGAAAACATCGTCCTGATCGGAATGCCGGGCTGCGGGAAAAGCACGGTGGGTGCCGCCTTGGCGGAGCTTTCCGGACGGAAACTGATAGACGTCGACATTGAGATCGAAAAGATGGCGGGCTGCTCCATATCCGAGATCTTTGCCCAAAACGGCGAAGAGAGTTTTCGCGGTCTAGAACGCGAAGCAATCTCCGCTGCCGGGCTTGAAAGCGGGAATATCATTGCCTCCGGCGGCGGAGTCATCAAAGACGAGCGCAACTATAGCCCGCTGCACCAGAACGGACGTATCTATCATCTGGAGCGCGATCTGGCGCTTCTGCCGCTGGCCGGACGCCCCCTGTCCATGGGGACGAATCTGCATGAGATGTATCATGCACGCCTGCCGGCATACCGGCGTTTCCGGGACAGGGTGGTAGACAACAATCAGCCCATAGACGATACGGCTGCCGCGATATGGAGGGACTTCTGCGAAAATGCCGGTTGCAGGCCGGGCTGATTTTTAAGCCGTCGTATTCGGCGCCCGGCTTGTAAGTCCCGAGGACAGCTCATAGGAAAAACCATTTTAATGGCATCTTAACACCGTGGAAGAAATTATAATACAATTCTGATTTTGTCTGTGCTAGATTATTTAAATAAAGAGTCTTGCAGAGCAATATTCGGGATGAGTATTTATGCAATCTTTCGGTATTTGGGTGAGGTATATTTATGGGCGATTTTTTCTATGATGTCGGAATGATAACAATCTGCTTCGTCACGGCCCTCGGCTGCAAAAAGCTGGCGGAGTATTTTCATAATAAGAGGCGCGGCCTATATGAGAGCAAGAAAGTCTACCGGGCGGCCGATAAATTCTCGGAAGGCGTGCCGAGCGAGGATGTCCAGGCTCTTTTAAAAAACTGTTTGGAGTTTGACGGGGAGGACGCCGAGACAGTTTTATCACTCTCGCTTCCACACAGGAAGGATAAGGACGGGGGCTACCGTGCGTTTATCCGCTCCGTAAACAGAGTGTTGGGAGAAAATGTTTACAGCGAAAGGCCACGAGTACATTAGAATCGGATTTGCAGTTGACAAGAGGCGGTTTGGCTAGTAAGCTATACATATATAGATGTATCCGGCAAAAGGAAAATTCCGGTAAAGAGCATGCTGCTGCCCGAAAATTGAATACAGGAATACATACTATCCGGTATCTATGGAGATAGGAGGAAAAGTTTTGGGCGGAAAAAATTTCAGCGACAGACTGGCAGGAATATTTGCTCCGATAACAACTCCGTTTACAGACGGCTCCGTGGATTACCGGAGACTGGGCGAGAACATAGAAAAGTATAATACGACTGGGCTTAAAGGCTACATGCCTCTGGGCAGCAACGGAGAATATCTCGGGTTAACAGATAAGGAGGCTCTCGGTTTGCTCGAGGTCGTACACGAAAAGAAGGCAAAGGATAAAGTCATACTTGCGGGCTGCGGAAGGGAATCGTCGCAGGCGACTCTGGAATTTATCCGATACATATATCCCGCCGGCGTAGATTTTGCGGTTATACTCACTCCGCACTATTATTCCGGCTTTATGACCGAAAATGCGCTTGAGAAGTATTTCTTCCATATTGCGGATCACTCCCCTGTTCCCGTGCTGGTTTACAACGCGCCGAAATTCACGGGAGGGCTAAGCGTTTCCCCGGAACTGGCGGAAAAGCTCGCGGAACATGAGAACATTGCCGGCTTTAAAAATTCGTCGGCCGAGCCTGTCGGCACCTATGCGAAGCATCTGAGGGACAGAACGGATTTCGCGCTGCTTGCGGGAAACATCGCGATGCTCTATCCCGGCATTATGCAGGGGGCGGTGGGCGGCGTATGCTCAACCGCCACATGGCTGCCCGAATACTGTGTGGAGATTTATAACCTTATTGCGGCTGGAAAGCTTGAAAACGCGGGAAGACTATCCAGCTTCATATGTGACGTCTCCTCCGGCACGGCCGGTAAATACGGCGTGGCGGGAGTGAAGTGCGCGATGGACATACGCGGCTTTTTTGGGGGTGGGCTTCGCCTGCCGCTTCTTCCCTTGGCTGATGACCTCAGAGAGGAGATGACCGCGTATATTCATAAGGCAGGGATTCCCGCTTTTCCGGCCAAACTGTAAAAGCAGCCCTTTGAACTCGGCTGCGGATAACGCAATGATCCGGAGAAAATAAACCTGGCAGCAGCGCTGAATAATCGCTGCTGCCTCTGTATTCCGACGCTTTGCGATTTTCTTTGCGGCTATGGTATAATGAGCGCAAGCGGTCATTAATCAGAGTTAGAGGCTTTCCGGCTAGGGTATACTACTGTTTATACGATTATACGACAAAATTGCGGGATCGGTATGGACAAAGCTATTACCGCATACTAAACTGTTTAAGGTCCATACAGCTGCGCCATGCCTGAAAGGAGCGTTCAAAATGCCTTATCCCTATAATAGACCCGATGCGGAGGGCGTCGCCTATATAAAATCGGTGACATCCCCCGACCGTGTAAAGACCGGGGCGGATATCACCGAAGATTATTTTCATGACGAGATGCCGGAATACGGCTCTTTTCCGCCAGACCTCTATGTCGAGGCGGAAAATACGGGAGAAGTTTCCGCCGTGATGAAATACGGATATGAGAACAATATCCCGGTTGTGGTGCGGGGTGCCGGGACGGGACTGGCAGGAGGAGCCACCTGCAAATACGGCGGAATAATGCTGTCCCTTATGCGGATGAACCGCATCTTCCCCGCGGACCGGAAGAACCAGACGCTTACCTGCGAGCCGGGGGCGCTGCTCTCGGACGTACAGAGGGCAGCGGCGGCGGAGGGGCTCTTCTATCCGCCTGACCCCGGAGAAAAGTCCGCGTCCATCGGCGGAACCGTCATAACCAACGCCGGAGGCATGAAAGCCGTGCGCTACGGTCTGACCCGTGACTATGTCCGCTGTATGGAGGCCGTGCTGCCCGACGGGTCCATCGTTGAATTTTCTTCGAATGTCGTTAAAAATACCAGCGGCTACGACATTAAGGACCTTGTGATAGGTTCCGAGGGAACGCTGTGTATCCTGACCCGGGTGACGCTGAAGTTGCTTCCCGCTCCGAAGTACAGCTGCACGCTGATGCTGCCCTTCGGGGAGCTGGAGGCCTGCGCGGACATGGTGCCGCGCATCCTGGATCTGCCCTATATGCCTACGGCGATAGAGTTTATGGAGCGTGAGATTCTGGAGATCGTCGAAAGGACGCTCAATAAACGCTTCCCTGTGCCGGAGGGCGCGGCTATGCTCCTTGTCATTTACGATGCCTCCAGCCGCGAGGAACTTGAGGCCGCCTGCGGTGCCGCCGGTGAGGCGGCGCTTGAAAACGGCGCCATAGACTGCATGGTGGCCGATACGCCGGAGCGCATAGCCGCAGTCTGGGGCATACGCGGCGCGCTGCTCGACGGATTAAAGGCCGATTCCGTTTCACAGGAAGAATGCGACGTGGTTGTACCCAGAAGCGCCATCGCCCAATATGTCAAAGCCGCCAAGCGTATCGCCCTCTCCCACGGGATACGCGTCGAACCCTGCGGACACGCGGGGGACGGGAACATACACACCGAGATGCTCCGCGATCCGGGCATGAGCGATGAGGAATGGAAGAAAGCAACCCACGCGAGCCTTACGGAGCTCTACGCTCTTTCCAAGGAACTTGGAGGTCAGATTTCGGGGGAACACGGTATAGGCAACGGGCGCATAGAGTTTCTGGAATCTTTTCTCGGAAGTCGCATGATCGCGCTTTTTAAGTCACTTAAGCTCGCTTTTGATGAGAAACTGGTGCTGAACCCCGGAAAAATCGTGGAGTTTAACCACTGATGAGAGAACCGCTCGTTTTCAGGCCTCTATCAGACTGTTGCACCATTTCACGGCCTCAATATATGCGTAGTTGAGCGAAGTGCAGTTTATGCCGTATTTCCCCGTGAAGCTCTCTATCTCCTCCCAGTTTCCGCGTTCATAATTTTTAAAGAACACCAGAAGATCGGAATACGGGCCGCTGCTTCCCAGAAGGGAATCCCGGATTGAGTCCGCAACCGGAATTTCGTTAAGCAGCTCTTCTTTTGTCTTGTCCATCGCAATATGGAGCAGCGACAGCATGCCCGTCATGAAAACATGCCTCGGATCCAGAGGCGGATTGAAAGTTGGAGCCAGAATTTCGCCGAAACGCGCTCTTATCAGCGACATACGCACCAGTTCCAGGGGCTTTTCGTTAGAAATCCCGCGCAGGGCCAGAACTGAAATCCACTGCTTCAGGTTATCTTCACCGAGATAGGTTATAGCCATAAGGGCCGAGGATACCTTGGTCCGCAGACCTACGGCCGCCGAGTTCAGAAGTCGCAGAAGTTTATAGGACAGCGCCACGTCGGACGAGATCACATCGCTGATATCGTTGAAATTTACGTATTTATCCGTGATGGTCAGCTGCAGCAGATGGTAATAGTTGGACTTCAGGGGCTCGATATCCTTCTCCTTTTTCGTCAGCTCCTGCTGGCTGAAATAATAGCCCTGAAACAGCGTGAAACCGCGGCGCTTTGAAACCTCGAACTCCTCGAGTGTCGACACATCGGAAGCGATGAAAGTTTTTGTCGGGTTTGCCGCGATAAGACGCATTCCCCCACTTCCGTTTGTTCCGCCCACGGAGAACTTGCAGTAATCCGCCAGAGCCAGCAACTCTCTGTCCAGAGTGGCAAGGTCCGCATCCACCAGAGCCAGCGAATAGCCGAGGGAGCGCAGCTGCCTGTAAATCTGCAGCTTATCCTCAGTGCACTTTTCCGTCGCCCGGATCTGTATCACAAATTTGCTTTTGGGTAGATTCATCAGCACGGCTTTGTTAAAAAGCTGATTGGTGAAGGAAATAAAATATTTAGTACTGCCTTTGATGTCGTTGAGCTCGAGCGCATCCAGAGTTCGGTCGATTTCAAAGAGGCTGGTTGAGTCTTCATCCTCTCTCTGCTGCCTATCGCTGTCGATGAGCTCATAACCGTATGTATTGCCGTTTTTTAGAAGCATCGGCTGCATGCTCACAAAAAGGTCTCTGAACTTCTTGGAAGAATCAAATCTGTCCTCAAACACCAGCACCTGGTTTCTGCCGCCGGATTTAGCCTTGTACAGCGCGATATCCGCTTTGCGCAACAGCTCTGACAGATTGTCCCCGTGAGCCGGAAACATCGCGACGCCCATGCTCAGAGTGCACTTGTCCTCAATATTCGGCATCGTGTAGCACAGGAGCGCTTTTTCAAGCAGTTTCTGATAATAGGAGCGCAACGCCGTCCGGTCGTCAAAGCGGCCGGGACTGTTCTTGAAGAACAGGACGAACTCGTCTCCGCCCAGCCTGTAAAGATGCCCCCTGAATTCGGACAGGCCTTCAAGATATCCCGTGATAAGCCTGAGCATCCTGTCCCCGGTGTTGTGCCCGTAATTGTCGTTTATAGCCTTGAAGTTATCCAGATCGATGATGCCGATAATTCCGCTCGCACCGCTGCTTTTTATCTCCGTCTCCGCGGCGCTGAAATCCTCCTTGAGCTTCTGCCTGTTCGGCACTCCGGTCAGCTGATCGACGTAGGCGAGATTGTACAGCTTCGCTTCCGAGCTGCGTTCTTCGTCCACATCGCGCACAATGAGCAGCGTGGCCGGTTTACCGTCTGTCCATATGACCGAATTTCGAATAACAGAAAAAATCCTTCCGTTCGCATCTTTGATGTCGAAGGACTGCCTGGAATCCTCGGCGCCGTGATTCTGACGGCAGCTGTCGCATAGGTCCTTATAGAGATCCGAGTATCCGCGCTTACAGTCCGTGCCGGAGCGCTGCCCGGAATCGATGTGCTTGTATGCGGCGTCATTCATTAACAAAATTTCACAGTCCCGAACAATCAGCATATCCGCGTCAAGCGAATCGGAAATGCTTTTCAGCGACTGTTCAATATTCGCTTTTCTGTTTTTGTTTATAACCATATTCTTCGTCCTTAAGTAAAAATGTTCCGTATCAATAACGCCGTTCTTTTTTATTATCCCTGAATACACAATTTTATATATTATATCAATAATAATTCCACGGTTTTCATAAAGTATCAATAGTATTTGCCTTAGAAATATGCAAAATTTTACTTATTCCGCTGCAAGCCGCGCTTAATATTGCCGGGCTTGTTTTTGTGGTGTAGGATGGAAACGTGCGCGGAAGCGGGCTCCCGTCCGGGGCAGTCCCGCGACAGTGCAAATAATCAAAGATTTGGAGACGATTCCATGGAGAAAAGCCGCATTCTCGATATACTTCAAGCTGTGGAAAACGGGAAAATGAGCACAAAGGAAGCCTTTGCTCAGCTTCGTCTTGACCCCTTCGAGGACCTGGGATACGCCAAGATAGATCATCACCGCTCTGTCCGGCAAGGCGCTTCCGAGGTTATATACGGCGCGGGAAAAACACCGGAACAGATAGACGGTATCGTTGCGGCTATGCGAAGAGCGGGGCAAAGTGCCATCCTAATAACCAGGATGAAAAAAGAGGCGGCGGAGCTGGTATCTGCCCACCACCCGCTGAATTACCATGAGATGGGCGGCGTAGGTATTGTGGGAGAAATGCCCTCTCCCGACGGGGATGGTAAGATTGTGATCGCAACCGGCGGCACCAGCGACATGCCTGTGGCCGAGGAGGCCGCCCTGACTGCGGAGCTCCTTGGCAATGAGGTCGTCCGCCTTTACGATGTGGGAGTCGCCGGAATACACCGCCTGCTCTCAAATATGGAAATACTCATGGACGCGAGAGTAATAATAGCCATCGCCGGAATGGAGGGCGCCCTTGCGAGCGTTATAGGCGGGGTTGCCGACTGCCCGGTAATCGCCGTTCCCACAAGCGTGGGCTACGGTGCCTCCTTCGGGGGCCTTGCGGCTCTGCTGTCGATGCTCAACTCCTGCGCGAGCGGAGTTTCCGTTGTCAATATCGACAACGGATTCGGGGCGGCCTATCTTGCAAGTATGATAAACCATATGGGGAAAGAAAAATGAAAATATTGTATTTGGACTGCGGCATGGGCGCCGCGGGGGATATGCTCACAGCGGCGCTGATCGATACCCTGGCGAAGCCGCAAAGCTTTGTGGCGAAATTCAACGATCTGGGTATTCCGGGCGTAAAAATGGCGCTTGAAGAAGCCGAAAGCTGCGGCATCCGCGGCCGCCGGGTTCGTGTCTTTGTGCACGGGAAAGAAGAGGGAAAAGACTGCGAAGCTGGACAGCAGGGACACTCCGATCATGCCCCGCACAGGGATTTTGAAGAGATCATGCGAATAATAGGAGAACTAAACCTGTCAAAAACCGTCGGGAAAAACGCGGCGGACATATACAGGTCGATCGCCGAGGCGGAGGCAAAGATACACGGGGAAGCATTGGACGAAATCCATTTCCACGAGCTCGGCTCCATGGATGCGATTGCCGACGTGGTGGCTTTCTGCATGCTTATTGAGGAGATTGCGCCGGATGAAATCTGTGCTTCGGCAGTTCACGTGGGCAGCGGTCATGTCCGCTGCGCGCACGGGCTTCTGCCTGTCCCGGCCCCCGCGGCCGCCGAGCTGCTTCGGGGGATACCCACTTATGGAGGGGGGATTGAAGGCGAGCTCTGTACGCCGACGGGCGCAGCGCTTCTGAAGCGCTATGTCGAAAAATTCGGCCCTCAGCCGCTTATGGCGGTTTCCTCCGTGGGATACGGCGTGGGAACGAAGATATTTGCCGCGGCCAACTGTGTCCGGGCCCTGATAGGGGAAACGGAGACAGCCACGGAGGCGGTAGAAGAAATTGCGTGCAATCTTGACGATATGACCGGAGAGGCCATAGGCTTCGCTATGGAAAGGCTGCTTGAGAGTGGCGCTCTCGACGTTTTTACTGTTCCGATAGGCATGAAAAAATCCCGTCCGGCGGTGATGCTCTGCTGTCTGTGCAGAAGCGGGGATACGGAAAAGCTCTCCGCCCTGATGCTCCGCCATACATCCAGCCTGGGAGTCCGAATCTCTTCGCTGAGGCGGCTGTGCCTGCCGCGAGAGACGGAGGTCTTTGAGACTCCGTATGGTCCGGTCCGGATAAAAACGGCCGGAAACGCCTCAAAGCCCGAATATGAGGACCTGGCAAGGATCGCAAGAGAAAATGATCTGACTCTCAGAGACGCCGTAAAGCTGATAGAGCGATGAGCGTGTATCCCCATAAAATTTAAAGGAAGTGGAATATGCCGTCACTGGAAGAAAAATACGAACTGCTGAAAAAAAACATTGAAGCTTATGGAAGGCTCGGCGTGGCCTTTTCGGGCGGAGTGGATTCAACCCTGCTTTTGAAGGTGGCCCATGACGTTCTCGGAGAGAATGCCATCGCTTTCACCGCGGCTCAGCGCTCGGTAGCCGCCTTTGAAATGAGGGATGCCGCAGATTTCTGCACGAAAGAGGGGATACGTCATATAATATGCGAAATAAACGAGCTTGAAGTACCCGAATTCGTAAGCAATTCCCCCGACCGCTGCTATTACTGCAAGCGGAACGTTTTGTTGCATATCCGCGCGGAAGCAGAAAGGCTTGGCATTGCAAATATTGCGGAAGGCACAAATACGGACGATCTCGGGGATTACAGGCCCGGACGCAGGGCCGTTTCGGAAAACGGGGTTTTGAGCCCGCTGCTCGATGCCGGCCTAAATAAAGAGGAGATCCGCGGGCTGTCGGCAAAGCTCGGGCTCCCCACCTGGAACAAACCTGCCTATGCCTGCCTTGCCTCGCGCATAGCGCGCGGAGAGACGATAACCGAAGAAAAACTGCGAATGGTGGAAAAAGCCGAAAACTACCTCATGGAAAGGGGAATAGGCCAGATGCGAGTCCGAGTGCACGGGGACCTGGCTCGGATAGAGACCCTACCGGAGAGCATTGAGAAAATAGCGCAGGAGGATTTCAGGAAAGCGCTGACAGAAAAGTTCAAGGAGCTCGGCTTCAAGTATGTCTCTCTGGACCTGGAGGGCTACAGGATGGGGAGTATGAACCCCACAATACCCGGAAGCGTTTGACGGCGCCGCTTATCCGGCTGCACGGAAAAATGGGAGGCCTTTTTCCCGCGCGGAGCAAGGCCGGCTTCCCCGGCTCGGCAGGCGGCAATTGTTCCATGTGGTTTTCAGGCGGGGTTTATTCCGCAGAAATATTGGGAACACATGCGTTGCAAAGCCGGAGTGCTTCTGAGGTAACTCCGGAGAAAACAAGCGAAGAGAGCGTAAAATTAATTCCGTCAAGGGTCGGCTGATCGCGGCTCCGGTGGATCGGATAGTCAAATAATATGCCGTCTCTTTCGAAACGGCATGAATTATTTATTAAATTATTGAGGACTTTCGGGAATAAAAACAGAGAGAGGACAATCGGCCTCTCTCTGTAAAGTTCTGTCTCTCCGCCAACCCATTCCGCTTTTCCATCATTTATAAATTTCGGACATTGCCCCCACAAAAGAATGGTTAATAGGCACCCAAGAGACCTTCTTGAATTCGAATATGGTGGCTATCGCAAGTGGGAAGTATGTAAACATAAAAATCGGAAAGGTAAACATATAGAATATTTTTTTCCCTGTGCCGCAGTGAATTCTTTTCCATTCCGTTATTGTTGTGATTAGGCCGAGGATAAACAATGTCAGATACACATTGCGGAGTGCCGCAAGGATATCTAAAAGCGCTATGCTGATGATCAGATGATTTCCGGCGTGAATTCCGACCAGAACGGCTAAAAAGTTCACGAGCAGCATGGTTATAGAAATCAGAATCGCCGGAGCAATCGTTGCCAGCATATCGTAGCACTGGAATCCTTTTTTTGCCCAGCAGCCACGAAACAGCTCGCATCCATAATTGTAAATAACCTGATAGAAACCTTTGGTCCAGCGCATTCTTTGATTCCAGGATGTTTTAAAATCAACGGGCTGCTCATCGTACAGAATTGCTTTTTCACAATATCCGATAGTGCCTCCGCCGATAACCTTATCCACCGTAAACTCGATATCCTCGGTCATAAGGGTATATTTCCATCCGCCGTCCTTCTGGATAATGTCGCTGGACACCAGGAAGCCCGTGCCTGAAATCGCACAGCTCGTATGACAAAGCATCCTTGCGCCGTTCAAATACTTCGATTCACGTAAGAACCAGAGCCCATATCCGGCCGATATCCAGTTATAGCCGTAGTTTTTGGAGTTCCTGTAACTCGTCACAACGCTGTAGCCCGCATCAAACACCGTGTTCATTTCTCTGACGTAGTTTTTATCAAGCACATTATCGGCGTCAAAAACCATATACCCTTCGTAATAGCAGATGCCGCGCAGTTCTTTGATCTGCTGGAAAGCGAAATTCAGGGCGTAGCACTTGCCGACTTTCTGCAAGTCGTTGCGGACAAAGACCGTTGCCCCGTTTTCGTGCGCCACCGAGGCGGTTTCATCCGTGCAATTATCGGCGACCACATAGATATCCAGCAGCTCATGGGGATAACTTTGCAATTTTATGCTACTTATGAGTTCTCCAATAACCGCGCTTTCATTCCTTGCCGCGATTATGACGGCATACTTGTGCAGTTTCTTCGCTGTACGTTTCGGTTCTTTAACAAAAAAGCGAACGCCTATATACACAAACTGATATGCGTAACAGCAAAAAAACAAAACAAATACCAAAATATTTACAAATTCGAGCCACTTTACCATTAAGAATTGCCTCTCAGAATCGATATTAAACGAACTTCTGTAGTATAGTATCACATATTTCTTCAAACAGCAATATTAAACACAAAATTAATAAAGTATTAAATAGATGTTAATTAATTGCGGGTTTACTGCCTGTTACGTTCCGACCGCTGAGGAATACCCTATAGATTCCCGGAGTAAATGTCCCTGGGCGGGCAGTCGGTTTCCCCCATTGATATGTCTTCCATAACCGTCGAAAGCGCGTTTCGCCAGTTCGTGGGCATAGTCGTCGTCGTTTCCGTAATGAGGAGCCTTGCTGCTGTTGAACAGAGCATAGAGAGCCTTGCACTGCTTCGTCGTTATAGATATTCGGATGACCCAAGCCTACCCTTATGACCTCCGCGATCTTTGCCTTTAGCGCGTCAGGCGTATCCGCGTGCATCCTGGCGCAGAGCCAAGGCATTGCGTCCGCACGCAGCAGGGACTTTTTCCGCGCATCGTCGGTTTCGGAGGTGGCAAGTTTCTCCTCGACCTCAGCTCTAAGGCCTCGAATCCCACGGATGAAAGCTTCGGGCAGTCGGCGACAAGATGCCCGATCCAGCTGTAATGGTACAGATTATACATTACGCGGCCCTTCCTGCTGCCCTTCTCTTTATCGGGGCTGAGACTGTTCTCAATCGCCTATAGTGAAAAATTATAAAGGGTTACAGCTGCCGGTAGGAAAAGCACTCCGCCAAAATAATAAATATCGATAGATTTATGAAGTTTGCCGTGCTATAATTTATCAATATCGACAGCATGGAGGGAAAGAATAAAATGAAAAGGTATAAAATAATTCTCTCGTTGATCCTCGTCGTTTTCGTTTTCCAGCTATTTGCCGTTCCGGGCGGAGCGGCGGCGCAAAGCAGCGGCAAAGACATCACCATCCTCTTTACGCACGACCTACATGACCATGAGCTGCCGTACAACGTACAGTCCGACGGTACGGTGATACAGGTCGGCGGATATGCAAGGCTGAAAACGGCGATAGATTCCGAAAAGCAAAACGCTCCGGATGCTTTGCTGCTGGACGCGGGTGATTTTTCCATGGGCACGCTGTTCCAGACAGTGTTTTCGAGTGACTCGCCGGAATTGAGGCTTTTGGGACAGATGGGCTATGATGCCGTGACGTTTGGCAACCATGAGTTCGATTTTAAAGCGGAAGGATTGGCTCAAAGCCTGAACGCAGCAAAAAGCAGCGGAGATAAACTGCCGCAGATCGTTGCCAGCAATATCACTTTTCAGGCGGATAAGGACGGCAATATGGACTCATCGCTTTCCGACCTCAAAAAGGCCATGGAAAACTATGGGGTCGAAGATTATACGATATTGCAGCGCGGCGGCCTGAAAATAGGAATTTTCGGCCTTATGGGCAGTGACGCCGCGTCCGACTCCCCGTATGCGGGGGTTAAATTTTCGGATGAGGTCGAGAGCGCGAAGCAGGTGGTCGACGTGCTGAAGAACAAGGAAAAAGCGGACCTCATTATTTGCCTTTCGCATTCGGGAACATCTGAGGAGGCGTCAAAATCGGAAGATGAAATTCTCGCCAAAAAGGTTCCGGATATAAATGTGATTATCAGCGGCCATACCCATACGCTTCTCAAAGAGCCCTATGTCGTTGGCAATACAATAATCGGCTCATGCGGATGTTATGGTCAATATCTGGGTTCAATCAAGGTAACACAGGACTCGGCAGGAAAATGGAAGCTGGAAAACTACAAGCTTGAGCAGATCGACAGCCGTTATTCGGACGACCCCGGTATTACAAATTCCATCGATAAATTCGAGGGGATCGTTCAGGAAAAATACCTCGATAAATTCAACCTGAAATTCAATCAGATCCTGGCCTACTCACCCTTCAACTTTACGGATATATCGGAGCTTGAGAACAAGGATGCCGAGACCACGTTGGGAGATCTTCTGAGTGACTCGTACATATACGCCATAAAACAGACGGAGGGCGGCAATTATGAACCTATTGCGGCGGCCATTATTCCGGCGGGGACGATAAGAGGTTCATTCTTTAAAGGAGACGTGACCGTGGCCGATTCCTTCGCCGCGGCTTCTCTCGGAATAGGCGAAGATAATATCTCCGGTTATCCGCTGATTTCCGTATATCTCACAGGCAAGGAACTGAAAGCCGCCTGCGAAGTCGACGCCTCCGTTTCCGGGCTCATGCCGGATGCTCAGCTCTATATGTCGGGGCTGAACTTTACCTTCAACCCGAGCAGACTGCTGCTGAACAGAGTCACGGGTGCCTCTCTGACCAATGCAAACGGCGAAACGGAAAAGATCGACGACAGCAAGCTTTACAGGGTCGTCGCGAGCATATATTCGGGCGAAATGCTCTCAAAGGCCAGCAGCAAGTCTATGGGCATTTTAGCGATTGTCCCCAAAACAAAGGACGGAGCAAAGATCACGGATTTCAACGCGCAGATAATCAGAGACGGAAACAACAATGAAATCAAGGAATGGCAGTCGGTTGCGGAATATCTGCAATCTTTTGATAAAGTGAACGGGGTTTCGCAGATCCCGGATTACTACAATGCCGCGCACGGAAGAAAGGTCGCCGTCGACAGCCGAAGCCTGGCGGATGTTCTGGGCAGCCCAAACGCGTTTGCGTCGTGGGTATATGCTCTTGCCCTTGTGCTCGTCGCGCTGATCGTATTCGCCGTTGTTAGAATCGCGACAAGAAAGAAACGCAGGGAAAAGCGAAGGACAAAAAAGGCCGGCTGACGCCCGCATTTCCGCGGCAACTCCTCAGCACCACTTTCTGCGGCTTTAGCGTGGAAAACAGCAATAAAATGACCTGTTTAACGAGGTTTTCAATGGTTAAAAAGATAATATCCGTGTTATTATGCGGACTCCTTCTGGCGCAGATTTGCTCCTGCTCGAACGCGGATGGTGAAAAGGCCGAAAAAAAGAAGCTGGCCATGGATACGGTCATCGATCTGACGGCTTACGGACCGAACGCGGGCAAGGCGATTGACGCGGCGCTTGAGAGAATAGACGAGATCGAGCAGATGGCCAGCGCCGACATTCCGACCAGCGACGTCAGCAAAATTAACGCGGCCGCAGGGAAAGAGCCGGTAAAGGTGCATGCCGAGATCCTGAAGATGATAGAGACGGCAATAAAGTACAACAAGCTGACGGACGGAGCCTTTGATATCACCGTGGGGCCGCTCATCAAGCTGTGGGGGATAGGCACGGACAGCCAGAGAGTGCCGTCGGCTGACGAGATCACGGCGGCGCTGCCGTTGGTGGATTCCGGTAAAATTACCGTAAACGAAGAGGACGGCAGCATCGGACTTGCGGATGCGGGTATGGCAATCGACCTCGGGGGAATTGCCAAGGGATTTACAGCCGACGAGATTGAGAAGATTTTTACCAAGTTTGGAATAAAGAGCGGCATCATAAACATGGGGGCAAGCTCCGTATACACTTACGGCCGAAAGCCTGACGGGGGGCTCTGGGCGGTCGCGGTCGCGCACCCGAGAAAAAGCGACGGCAATGCCTATCTCGGAATCATCCATATGGCCGAATACGCGCTCTCGACCTCCGGAGATTATGAGCGTTACTTTATTCAGGACGGCAGGAGATACTGTCACATCCTTAGCCCCTTTACCGGGTATCCTGCGGACAGCGGCGTCATGAGCGATACGGTCGTTATAGACAGCAGCGTCCCCGACTGCAACATGCTTGCGGATATTCTGACAAAGGTGACCTTTGTATGCGGAGTGGAAAAGGGNTTCAGGATAATCGACGGGATACCAGGAGTCTCCTGTATGGCCGCAACGACGGAATACAAAATCTATAAATCGTTGAACTGGAGGCTTCAGTTCGACGAGATCAGCCCTGATTTCACAGCGGATAATTCCATAACTTGAGCTTAAAAAGTAACTCCCCGCTCTCCGGCGGGGAGTTACTGCTTTTACTTTTCTGAGGCCACAGCCTTAATTTTTATGGCCTTGGTCGGGCATTTCGCCGTGCAGGTGGTTTCGGTACATTTTTCAGCACAGATACCGGGGTCGACGACGGCGAGATTATTAACTATATGTATCGCTTCATAGGCGCAGTTTTTGGCGCACAGTCCGCAGCCGATGCAGGCGGCGGCGCATTTTTTTCTGGCGATCGCGCCTTTGTCGCAGGAATTGCAGTCCACCTGAACATGGGCCTTTAAGGGCAGCATGTGTATGACCTTTTTGGGACAGGCCTTTTCACAGGCGGCGCAGCCGGTGCATTTTTTCACATCGACGACGGGAAGGCCGTTTTCACCGAGACTCAGTGCGCCGAACTTGCAGGCGTTTATGCAGTTCCCAAAGCCGAGGCAGCCGTATTTACATTCCTTGGGGCCGCCTGAGAGCATGCTTGCCGCGGCGCAGTCCTTGACTCCGGTATAGTTAAAGGCGGCTTTGGCTTTGTCTGGACTTCCGGAGCAGCAGATATGCGCGATCCTCGGCTCGACCTTTTCTGCGACCTTGCCGGTGATGGCTGAAACCTTTTCGGCAACCTCCTGCTTGCCGGGAACGCAGAGGTTCGGCGCAACGTCTGGGTTGAGCACAACGGCCTCGGCATATGCGGCGCATCCCGCGAAGCCGCAGGCTCCGCACTGGCCCTTTGGCAGAATCTCCTCGACCTCTGCAATCAGAGGATTGGATTCGACCGAGAGCTTCTTGTTCGCGATCGCGAGGACAAGACCGAAGATAAGTCCAATTGCGACCATGACTATTACTATCATTATTGCAGCTTCCATTTTGTTTCCTTTTCCTCCCGCCGCTTATTCTGGAATCATCCCGGAGAAACCGAGAAACGCCAGCGAGAGCATGCCGGCGACGATAAACGCTATGCCCAGGCCCTGTAGTGGCTTCGGCACGTCGGCAAGCTCCAGCTTTTCACGTATGCTCGACATGAGGATAAGCGCTATGGCAAAGCCCACGCCGGAGCCGAGAGCGTTGACGACGCTCATGCCGAATGAATAGTTTGATTCTGCGTTCAGCAGCGGAACGCTCAGTACGATGCAGTTTGTGGCAATGAGCAGCAGATAGATGCCCCACATGTTGTAGAGCGCAGGGGCGAGCTTCTTGATAATCATCTCGAGCAGCTGGACAAAGCTCGCGATCAGCAGGACGAAGACAACGGTCTTGAGGAAGGTGAGCCCGAGCGGGACAAGCACGAAATTATAGACTACCCAGGCAAGCATACTGCTGAGAGTCATAACTGAGGTGACCGCCATGCCCATGCCCACGGACGCGTCAAGCTTTTTCGAAACGCCGAAGAAGATGCACAGTCCCAGAAATCTTGTAAGCACGAAGTTGTTGACGATGGCCGCGCTGACGAACAGAAGAATGTATTTTGTCACTGTACATCACGCTCCTTTGCTTTTTCTTCTCTTTTGCCGTTAAGGATTTTTACCGCGCCGACGAGGTATCCGATGAGGATGAACGCGCCCGGAGACAGGATAAAGATAAGGGCGGGGTTATACCATGAGCCCAGTATTTTGAGGCCCAGAAGCGTTCCGTTGCCGAAGAGTTCTCTGATTGCCCCGATGCAGACCATCGCGAGAGTAAAGCCGCAGCCCATCCCGAAGCCGTCGAGGAAGGACGGAAAAACGGGGTTCTTCGAGGCGAAGGACTCGGCTCTTGCCAAGATGATTGCAAAAACAACGACCAGTGAGAGGTAGATGCCAAGAGACTTGTAGAGCAGGGGAGCGTAGGCCTCGAGGATAAGCTCCGCCAGAGTGACTATGGTGGCGATGCTCGTTATATAGACCGGGACGCGGACTTTTGGGTTCACAATTTTGCGTATCAGAGAAACCACGATGTTATTGGTCGAAATAACAAAGGTGACGACAAGTCCCATCGTCAGGGCGCTTGCAACCGACGTCGTGACGGCCAGTGCCGGGCAGAGACTCAGGGCAAGCACGAGAATGGGGTTTTCATCGAGCAGGCCTTTGGTAAATATTTTCAGGTTTTTTTTCATCTTATTTGCCTCCCGCGTAAGAAGCGACTTCGTCCACGGCTTCCTTGACGCCCGCCGTGACGGCCTTTGAAGTTATCGTGGCGCCCGTCATGGCCTGGATGTTGTCCTTGTTGGACGTATCCTTCGTCACGGAGAGCTTATCGGAGGTCTTACCCTTAAACTGGTCCATGAAGGCGGGCTGGGACGCGCGGCTGCCGAGGCCCGGAGTCTCGTTTGAGGATGTGATGCTGAAATTTTCGACCTTACCATCGGGGGATACGGCCACCAGCATGTCAATCGCACCGCCGTAACCCTTGGGGGCCACAGAGACGATATAGGCGACCGCCTTGCCGCTTGCGTCGGCCTCGGTGATCTTTCCTTCTGTCCCAACGGCCTTGAAGGAGTCGGCGTCGGGTACGAGGGCCTGCATGGACTGCTTTTCCATCAGCTTCGCCTTTTCCACCGCGATCGGGTTCGTTATGTAGTAGGCGGCGGCAAGTATCGCACCGGACACAAGGCAGGTCAGCGCAAGGTTGATGGTTATCTGAAAAATACTGTATTTCTTTTCGGTGTGCGTATCAGGCATGTTGTTTCCCCCCCCTTCCGTAAATTCTGGGCTTGACGAGCCTGTCTATCAGAGGAGTAAGGCAGTTCATAAGCAGTATCGAATAGCAAACGCCCTCCGGATAGCCTCCAATCAGCCTGATGAGCGTTGTAATAACGCCGCAGCCCACCGCGAAAATGATCTGCCCCTTTGTGGTGATCGGGATGGTGACCATATCGGTGGCCATGAAGAACGCGCCTATGATGAGTCCCCCGGCCATCATGTGGAAGAGGGGATCGCCCGTGAAGAGGCCGGAAGAGCCGCCGAAGGCCCAGGTGAGGAGCCCCACGGTGCCTATCATGCATACGGGAACCTGCCATTTTATGTAGCCCTTCCAGATGAGGTAGATGCCGCCGAGTACCAGAAGGACCGTGCAGGTCTCGCCTATGCAGCCGTTTCTTGTACCCAGAAGCAGTGCCTTATAAAGGGCCGATTTGCTGCCATAGGCGCTGATGAGAGCGGCGTAGCCCTGCTGCTTTGCCATGCCGAGAGGGGTGGCGCTCGTAACGACGTCGGCGCTTGTCTTTATCGCCGTCCATTTCGTCATAAGCGCAGGCCAGGAGACCATGAGCGCCGCTCTGCCTATATGAGCGGGGTTGAAGATGTTGTAGCCGAGGCCGCCCATGGACTGCTTGGCGACAACTATCGCTAGGAAGGCTCCAAAGGCTGTCATATACCACGGAAAATCCGGCGGCAGGCACATGGCGAGCAGGAGGCCCGTTATAAAGGCGCTTCCGTCCAGAGCGGTCACTTTGACTTTTCTTATTTTCTGCACAAGGTATTCCGAACCGATCGCGACGATAATGCTTACTGCAATATTTATCAACGCGGGCAGGCCGAACCAGATGATGCCGAATAGTGCTGCGGGCGCGAGAGCCAAATTAACGTTCCACATGATCTTGGCTATCGACTCGTTGCTCTTGACATGCGGGGATGGCGACATCGTCAGCAGGCTGTCCTCGGGTTCGGTTTTCTGTGCTGCCGGAGTTTCCGGGGCTTTTCCCTCCGAACCGGTCTTTTCATTCATTTTTTCCTCCTCCTCTCACTATGCGTGTGCCCGGGAATTCTTGGATTTCGCATATCTGATGTACTGAACTATCCTCCGTTTTGAGGGACAGACGTATGCGCAACTGCCGCACTCGATGCAGTTCAGCAGACCGAAATCCTCCTTCGCTTCCGCAAAGCGCCCCTTCTCGCTGAGTATGCTCAGCATACTGGGGATCAGACCTATGGGGCAGGCGTCCACGCATTTTCCACATCTGATGCAAGGCGATTCCTCGTCATGGCTCAGTGCGTCGCTGCTCATAACCAGTATTCCGGCCACGCCCTTGATCGTCGGCAGACTCAAGTCGGATACGGCATAGCCCATCATCGGCCCGCCGTTTATAATCTTTTCCGGAGTTTTGCTGTAGCCGCCGCAGTAGTCGATGACGTCCTTAAAGCTCGTCCCTATACGCACCATCAGGTTTTTGGGCTGCGCCACTGCATCCCCCGAGACCGTTATGACCCTCTCAATGAGCGGGATGCCGCTGACGACGGCGTTAGCAACAGCCGCAGCGGATCCAACATTTATGCCGACGACGCCGATATCGGAATGCCTTTTGCCTTCGGGTATCTCGCGGTCTATGAGGGCCTTGATGAACATTCTCTCGGCACCCTGAGGATATTTCGTCTTCAGGGTCATGACTTCTATGCCCGTGCCCTCGCAGGCCTTTTCAAAGGCGGCAATTGCTTTTGGCTTATTATTCTCGACACCGATGATACAGCGATTGACGTTCAGGGACTTCAGGGCGATCCTTGCCCCGGTTATCACGCGGTCGGTCTGCTCCATCATTACTCTGTAATCCGAATTGAGATAGGGTTCGCACTCTGCGCAGTTGATCAGAAGAGTATCTATATGCTTCTCCGGGCCGTAGGTCAGCTTGAACGCCGTCGGGAAATTCGCGCCTCCGAGGCCGACAAGCCCCGCGCTTTTGAGTATTTCGTGTATCTCCTCGACGCTGAGACTCTTCCAGTCACGCTCCATGGGAAGTCCGGGAGCCCATTCGTCCAGCCCATCGCTTTCGATCACAATCGCTAGACTTTTGTCCTTATAGGAGCTCGGGTATTCCGCAATATCCGTCACTGTCCCGGAGATAGACGCATGGATAAAGCTCGTCATCGCGGCGTCGGCGCGTGCGATCAACTGGCCCTTTTTCACCGTGTCGCCGACGGCGACAACCGGCACCGCAGGCGTACCGACGTGCTGGTTCACCGGAATAACGACCTTCTGCGGCGCGGGCATCCTCTCAACGGGCATTTCGGCGGTTATGCTCTTGAAATCCCTCGGATGGACGCCGCCGTGAAAGCTCTTAATCACAAATAATCACCCTCTACTGTTATTATATAGAATATATAAAGAACGGCCTACCTGATAATCTTAATGATACCCGGCAAGTCTTTTTCTTTTCTGCCTATATGCCTGTCAAACGCCCGGATAATGAGAACGGCGATAAGAAGAAAAACGGCTCCGCCGATCGCTTTGCACAAAAAAGAGCTGAGAGTCAAATAATCGGCGGCCAGTCCTCCCAGCGCGATACCCGCGAAAAACGCGATCAGAGGAAAAATAAATATCAGAAAAGCACCCCTTAAGGTTTTATCTTCCCTGACCTCAAACAGTACTCTCTGACCAGCTTGCGCGTTAAGCGAATTTCTCACGTCTACGACGGGAGCATCGCTCCCGGGGCAGGCTCCGCAGTCCTTACACTCCGCGTGTCTGCCGGCCCTGACTCTGGCAATGCCGCCGTTTGTCTCCAGAACGGTTCCTTCTTCGGTTTTCATATCCGCTTCACCTCCTCTTTACATGCTGGACAGCAGCATCTTTTAATATATAATAATTAACCAAATAGCGGACTGTGTCAACCATAAAAACAAAAAACCCCAAAAAAAGGGGAAAAATTCATAGCGTCGCCCCGGACACCGCGCTGAAAATCCCTGAAACATACCGCCGAATGAATAATCAGAGCAGCTTTTTCTGCCGATCAAATTGAGCGAATAAAAGGGCCAGAATAAACGGACAGGCTTATTGAATATACCGTCCGAGTGCGTCTCGAAAAAACATTGACTGTCCGGGCCGGTGTGACGCCCCGGACAACCAATGAAAGTCACAGGTTCGGAATTAAAGCCTTGAGGGAGATGACTTGGGTACTGAGCGCGTGTTTTTATTACTTTTTGCTTTCCAAAGTGTCGGAGACAGGCTTTTTTCTCGCAAGGAATACTGCCGGAAGTATTGCGACCGCGCAGATAAATACCGAGGCGAGGAAGAAATTGTCGAATAAAGCCAGAAGCGAAGTTACAAGTTTGTCAGGCGTACTGATGATATCCTGAAGGGAGAGGCTGGCCGTCGCCAGATGGAAGCGCTCCATGCCCCAGGCTGTTATAGCCGCCATCCCGATCATCATTCCGATCATACGCGCCATAACGACCATGGAGGATGCAAAGCCCTTTTGCTCCGAAGTAACCGAATCCATGACAGCCGTGCCGAGAGGGGCGATTACAAGCCCGAAACCGAAGCCGCAGATAAATAGATGAATAGTCATTTGCGGATCGGCAATCGCAAGCGTCCATCGGCTCATGAAGAAGAAACCGGCGCAGCTCATTATCAGGCCCGCGACAGTTGGCAAACGGTAGCCGAAACGCCTGCATAAAAACCCGCCCGCGATCGCTCCGACTGAAAGCATCACCGTAAATCTCAGCAGCCTGAGTCCGCCCTCCAGGGCGGTTACTCCCATAATTGTATCCGTCATGAGCGGAATATCAACCATTGCGATGATAAGAGCGGCACCGACAAATAAATTCGTCAGGTTCGCCATCGAAAAGGTGAGGTTCCTGAATGCGGAAAGATCGACCAGCGGCTCGGAGATTTTTCTGCAGCGTTGGATAAAAACGGTCATAAGGACGGTTCCGGCGGTCAGGAAGCCGATCAGTTTTTCCCAATAATTTTCCCTTCCGAACTGCTGCGAAAGTCCCATGCAGAAAAAGGTCAGCGCGGCGGCGAGCAGAACGCTGCTCAGGTAGTCGATTCTGACCTTAGCGCGCGCATTTGAGCGCACGTTCAGGAAAACCACGGCGAGCACGAGGAGACTGATCGGAATGTTCAGCCAGAAAATCCACTTCCAACTCCAGAACTGCGCAATGACCGCCCCGTAAAATGGCCCGATCGCGCCTCCGGCTTCAACCGCGGCGCCGATTACGCCCAGGGCCACGGCCCGGTTTTTCCCCGTATACATCTCTCCGGCAATCGCCATTGCCACCGGGACGAGCGCGCCCCCGCCGATGGCCTGGAAGACCCGCGCGCCCACAAGCCAGCCGATGCTTGCCGACATCGCCACAAGTACGGAGCCCCCAATGAAAACCAGCAGGGCAATAATATAGACCCGGCTATGCCCGTAGACGTCGGAAACCTTGCCGATAAGCGGCATGGTAAAGGTGTATCCGAGCAGATAGCCAATGACAATCCACGAGGCCTGATCCAGCCTCGTAACGGGCAGCCTGATGGATTTCATCATATTGGGCAGCGCACCGTAGATTACCGTCTGGTCCATGGCGGCGACAAAAATCCCCAGGCAGATTACGATCATCACGATCTTTGGAGAAGACTTCTTCAGCATTCGTTCTCTGAATTGTAACAGCATGGTGCTCACTTTCTGTTTGGCGCTTCCCGCCCTGCCGCGTTCTATTCGGGAAGCTTGATATCAACTTTTTTGTTATAGTCGGTAAACGTCAATGTTCTCGTTATCCCGTCGGTTTCGCTATCCGTGATTTTGCCCGTGAGCTTGATCTGCTGCACGAAAAAGGTCTTCTCACTGATCCATACTTCGGTGCCGATTGCCGCACCGGTTGCCGTGGTGCCGGTCAGCGGGGCAAGCGTCTCGGATAAAACGTCCCCCTTGAGGTGGTAGCACTTGGTGTTTCCGACCTTTTCCTCGCCGAGAGCGGTAGCGTTGTTGAGACCTTTGATGATGGAAGCGACGCCGGTTCCGGGATCAAAAACGCTGAGCACCTTGAAGGAGTTCGGAGCGGGCTCCCACACGCCGCTGAGCGGGTTCGTCATATAGGTCTGACCCGATACCGTAACGAGACTCACTTCGATCGCCGTATCTGAGTAAGTCCCGGTGATCTTCGCCTGCAGCTTGTCGGGACTCTCAATATCGCCCTCAAGCTTTGTCATCAGGATGTTGGAGGATATCGGGGTCCCCGCTTTGTCATGCTCCATGGTAAAATGGAACGAAGTTGCCGCCTGCATGCTGTCGTAGGATTTCGCGAGAATAGCTGACGGCGCAAGATTTTCGGCACTGCCGGAACAGCCCGCAAGCACGGTGCATATGGTAAGGATCAACGCGGTCAATAAACAGAGAGATTTCTTCATTATAAAGCCCCGTTTCATTTTTTTCGAATTCTAAAGGGATATCTGCCGGAAATTCCGGAAAAGCCTGCACAACATTGCTGATTATAGAATACAGTTAATTACATTCATATGTCAACGCTTTTAGAAAATATGCGGGTAATTGGCCTGCTGAGAACAGAAACTCGCCGCTCTGTCCGCAGCAAATGCCGCTTAAGGCTTCGCTCGTTGCCCGCAAAGTCCTCTTAGGCAGGGCTCTGCCGGAAAGCGATATATTGCATATTTCTGATTTATAGCTATAATGGGATAAAACATAGTAACAGAATATGTATAATTTCAGGTGGGCTTATCGGGGTTATCCGCTGAGAAGAGGCATCTTGTGACAAACAGAAAGATCAAAACGCAGGCTTTTGACTGCATGCAATATTTTTACGGAGCCGTACAGGAGCCCCGCATCCGATGCTTGATCCGCGTACAGGGCCGGATAGACGAAAGCGTCCTCAAAAGAGCGGTCAATCTGTCTGTAAAAGCCGTTCCTCTGATCGGCTGCGTTTTCGATGAAAAGCGCCATTGCTGGAGAGAGTACCCGTCTATTGCAGAAGAAATCGTTCATGTTATTGAAGCCGCGGAAGAAAGCGAAAACCCCGCGTTGAAATATCTGCTTGCCTCTCTGGACCACACGCGCGAGCCTCAACTGAAAATACTCCTTGTCAGAGAAAAGGAAAGGGACACGCTCTGCGTAATCATTAACCATATGTTAAGCGACGGAGCGGGCTTTAAGGAGTATCTGTATCTGCTCGGCGAGCTGTATTCCAAATGCGAGAAGGATGCGGGCTATGATAAAAAGCCGGAAACTCCGGGCAGACGCGACCTCAACCAACTCCTGCAAAATTTAAGTTTAAGGGAAAAACTGAGCATTCTGTTTTCGCGGATGGATTCCAATAGGCCGGATCCGGCTATGATTATACCGACAAAAGGCAATTCCGCGAATCCGATAATTGTTATTACCCGTATTGAGAAGGAACAGTTCGGTGCAGTACGGAGTTTTGCGGGTGACAGGGGCGCAAGCGTGAACGACGTTCTTCTTACGGCATATGTCCGTGCCCTCCGCCGGGAGACGGGATGCGGGACAATAACCGTTCCCTGTCCTGTCGATCTTCGTAAATATCGGAGGGAAAATCAGCGGTGCGGGATCTGCAATCTGACAGGCAATTATTGGTGCACAGTAGAAATACCGGCTGGAGAAGCGTTTGGCGATACTCTTCGGAAGGTGTCGGATCAGATGCAGGCTCAGAAAACAAGCGGCGAATGCCTGAAAGAACCGATGCAGTTTCATATCCTGTATCACACGCTTCCGTTTAAAACCGTGCGGAAGATTTTCTACAGGGTTTCATCCATACCGGTCACATCCTACACCAATCTCGGAGTTCTGGACGAGAGAAGGCTTCGATTTGGAGAAAATATTGTCGATGACGCGTTTATCAGCACCGCGGTAAAAAAGGTTCCTTATTTTCAGCTGTCTATTTCCACCTATAAGGGACGCTGCACATTGACGAGCAGTATGTTCGGAACGGAAGAGGACAGGACAGTCATAAACGGCGTTTTTAACCGGATAATTAACGAATTAAAAAACAGTTTGCCGGCTTAAGTTCAGGCCGGAAGCTGTGCCTCCCGAAAAATGCGCGACATAAAGCTGTGGAGCCAATCTGACCTATGGGGACTCTCACGCTTTCAAAACACCGGAGAATGCGGCAAAAAAGACGGGATGCGCGGAAACTGCGGACGCAGCTGGTATGAAGCTGCCGCGGAGAATGTGTTCCGCGGCATTCTACATTTGAGGGAGGAAGCGTAGAATTTACTATTCCATGCGCAGGGCCCGTTTCCTCCCGTCAACGGAACGGAATTAATGACTTTTCCATTGCGAAAGTTCTCTGCTTTTGTCGTTTGGCTGAAATGCTGCTGACTTTCTTCGTCGGCGCGCTGGGGGTATTTGCTTTTTACCTGAGCTATATAATTTGCCGCACAGCGAGAAATGCGAGCCTTTTTCCCGCCGACATCCGCCAGCGCCGCTTATGTAAAAACAGGCGGAGAGCCGTAAAATCCGAAGCATAAAGCAAAAGCTTGGTATGACACCATCGGAATTGAAGAATTTGCGTTTTGTTTCTTGACATAGGCGGTTTAAACGGTTACTGTAAATAGCATTAGTACATTTTAGGCGGTGTCAAAGGTATGAGCATTCTGCTGTTTCTGAAGTCGATTCTGATCGCAGTCGTTGAAGGCATTACGGAATTCCTGCCGATATCCTCCACGGGACACATGGTTTTGGTCGGCTCAATCATCGGGTTTAATGGAGATTTTGAGCAAACCTGTATGAGATATTTATTCAGTTTGGCGCGATTATTGCCGTAATTGTTCTGTTCCGGCACAAAATTGTTGCGTCCTTAAAATCATTAAAACCGGGAAAATTTGGCTTTCGCCTTTGGTCGGGAGTCGTGGTCGCGTTTATACCAGCCGCTGTCATCGGCGTCATCTTTAATAAAAAAATCGAACAGTATTTATTCCATCCGGTGCCCATAGCCATTTCTCTGCTGGTCGGCGGTATTTTGATGATTATCACCGAGAATAAATTCAAAAACAATTCGACGACAAAAAGGCCTGAGGATATAACCCTGCAGCAAAGTTTTAAAATCGGGCTGTTTCAATGCCTGTCATTATGGCCAGGTTTCTCACGCTCGGCGTCAACAATCATCGGCGGCTGGTGTGCGGGACTGACAACGGCAGCTGCGGCGGAATTTACCTTTTTCCTGGCGATCCCGACTATGTTTGCCGCGTCTGGCTATTCCCTGATAAAGTCCGGAATGCATCTGACAGCTGGAGAAATAGGCATGCTTGTTGCCGGCTTTATCGTCGCTTTTCTGGTGGCGCTTGTCGTGGTCAGAAAATTTATCGATTACCTGAAGAATAAACCACTGAGAGTTTTTGCTTATTATCGGATTGCTGTGGGCGTATTAATCCTAACGCTGGCTGCTTGCAATATCGTACATGTTTAGGCAGAGAGAAATTTCAAGAGCAAAAGAACAGGTCTGTGCCGGAGAGGCAGGATTCGCAGAATCCTGCCTCTCTTTTTTCCAGCTTTTTTTAAAAGTAACGAATCTTACACTGCGCCGGGGCCTTTCTGTATTTCAAAGGGGTGGGCAAACACAAAAAGAGAGACAACTTTTGAATGTCGTTATTTCTTAAGGGAAGAATATAGCGAAAGGAGCGTAGAAATAATGAATGGAAATGCAGAACTTTTAAACTTCGTTTATCAAAATTCTCAAATGGGCGTGGATACAATCAAACAGCTGATAAATATTGCCGAGGACGAAAACTTCAAAAAGCACTTGGAGTCTCAGCTCAATGAGTACAACGGAATCCTCAGTGCCGCGCAAAAAGCTCTGAACGAAAACGGTTTTGACGAGAAAGGAATAGGTTCCCTGAATAAGATTAGGACCTATTTGATGATCAATATGCAGACGCTGACTGACAAAACGCCCGCGCATATCTCGGAAATGCTGATTATCGGCAGCAATATGGGCGTCATTAACGCAGTAAAAAATCTTAAAAAGTATCAAAATGCGGAGCCCGGTATTGTCAGCCTTATGGAAAGACTGCTTAAGTTTGAAGAGAATAATATCCAGCAGTTGAAAGAGTTTCTTTAATCATAAAGTCGCAGACAAAACGTTCCGCTTACGCGCATCAGCTTAGGGACGGATATTTTTACAGACCCGCGAGAATGGAACAATTAAAGTCCGGGGCTGAGGAAAGACCTCAGCCCCGGGAATTTTTTGGATTCCGGCCGGAACAAACGGCGACGGGGAAGCCGTTTTCTGCTATTTCTCACTCAGCAGGGAATTCAGGACATTATAGTGAATATCCTGTCCCGCGCCGTCGGCATAATTCGGGATCAAACCAAGACGCCAGACCGAAATGCCGTTTATCCCAAACATGCGGGCCAGGTCAACTTTAGCCGCAATACTGCGCTCGTCTTCGTACCATACGACATTTTGGGTGTTGCTGCTGCTGTTATAAAAGGTCGCGTATGCGTTTTGGTATTGCTTTGAGTAATTTATGGTTGTGCCCGAAGCAATGAGCCGGGTATAAACGCTTGCCGTATCGGGATGGTAAGGCGCCGAATTGATAACCTGATTGTTTTGCAGCTGCCACTGAGCGGTATTGAAGCTGACCGCAAGCGCGATTTTGCTTAAATCCGCAACGCCCGTATTCGGATCGGTAATCGCCTTAAGCGCATAATAAACTTCATTGATCGGGGTAAGCGGAGTCACGGTAAAGCCCGCGGCCTTGAGATTGTCCGGCATACTGGTCGCCTGATAATCGTGCGCCATTAAAATTACTTTATCGCTGTTTTCCCCAATGGCCCGGTAATCATAGGCGTTGTAATACTGGCCGTCGGGCGTTACGGGCTCGACGCAGACATAGACCTTTTTCCCAAGCCCGTTCATCGTGGTATGTAAATCCTTTAAAAACGCGGTCAGTCCGGCTTTCAGGTCCGTGCCGCTCATGCCCTCAAAATCTATCGTAACGCCGGCGAGAGAGGGATTGTTTTTTATCTGGGTTATAATCTGAGAGAGCGCTGCGGAACGGTTAGCAGAATTCAGCAGTATTTCCCGGCAGGCGTCTGAGGCTGTCCCGTCGGATTTTTTAACCGTCTGTGACGTGCTCATATAGATATTCAGGTTTACTGGAACGTTGCTGCTTTGCGCAAGCTGTGTCACCGAAGCGGAGCCCGTCGGAATGTTGTACACATTTCCTCCGGACGAGGTCGTATTCAGGTATGCGCCGCCGCTTTCAGAATATTCCAGCTCGCTCCATCCCAGCGATACGGCATTGAAATCGGGAATACAGCTCATCTGAGACGCGGAGGATATCGCGTAAAATGCGTGCAGCCAGTCAAGCTTCGAACTGTGCTTATTATACAGGCGCAGCATCATTGCGGCGGCCTGTTCTCTGGTCGCGCTGCCGCCGGGCACAAACGTCGTGGCTGTCATCCCGTTAATGATGCCGAAGTTATAGGCAATCGTTATGTATCCTGTGTTTCGGGTTACATCGGTGAAAGGAATCCCATATCCGGCAACACCGGAGGCGAGTGCGTCATAACCGAGCGCGCGCACAAGCATAACGGCCATTTCTTCACGGGTTATGCGGGCGTCAGGCCGGAATTCGGGGCTGTCCTTAATAACCGCGCCGTTGTAAACGGCAGTTTCTATCGCCGAATAAAACCATGCGCTTTTGTCCTGATCGTCGGTAAAGCTCGGGGTGGCGGGCGTTACAGGCTGCCAGTCAAAAAGCCTTACGAGCATTGTCGCGAATTGCGCCCTTGTCACATTTTGACCGAGCCCGAAAAGATTGCCCCCGATACCGTTTATGATACCTAACTGCGTGGATTGATTGATATAGCCGACCGCCCAATGATTTGACGGGACATCCGAATAAGCGGGAACGGAAGCCGACCCCGCGGCGACAGCCTGAATACAGTTTCCGAGGAAAATGGCTGCAATCAGAAAACTTAAAATTCTTTTTTTCATATGTACCTCCCAAAATGCGCGGAGTTACCGGACATTTATCATTGATACATTATAGCACGTCCTGCCTTCGCTGTATATGAGGTAAAATCGGTTTAATTCCGGCTTCCTGCTTACTTATAGGATAATCGCTCCACCCATGGATAGAACAGGCTATTGTTCTGCATTACCTGACGGCAGAGAATATCCGAAGCACTCGAACCCGGCGCTTACGCTTGGAAGAGCATAGATGACGTTACCTTTATGGGTTAGCTGAAAAAGGACCTTCGCATTGTTGTTCTCCCTGGTAAGGCCATTCAGCTTTCCGTCATGCGGCGACGCGAGAGAAAAGCCTGTGCCGCCGGACAAAATATCTGCCGTAAGCCTGAGCCCGCCTTGACGCACGACGATAGAATTTTCACATAATACCGCTTTTGCGCCGAGATAGCTAGCAAGACGGTATTCCCTTCCTCCGCTGACAACAACGCAGATGCAGCCTTTAAAACGAAAACCGCAGAAAGGAATTTCCGCTACCGACAGCATGACACTGCTGCCGGGCGTAAAATCGTTTGCCTGAAGCCAGACATATTTTTCTGGAAACGAGCGTCCGCTGTCGCCTTCGATGTATCCGGTGCCGTCTTCAAAATCGTATCGCTCATTTTCAACCAGCAGCGAGCCGCGCAGTCTGTGGTTCATACTTACGATTTCATGCCTGCACTCCATCGGGAAAAAGCGAAACGGCCCCATGATATCCGACCTGACCGGGGTGACATCCGAATACAGAACGTCTCCCCGGATTCCGGGCAGATCGATATGAATGCCTTCCGTGGAGAAGCGGCATTTGCCGATGGCTATTTCCCGGCTCATAACGGCCGACGGAAACTCAAAATGATAGGAACGGCGGTCCGTTATAACCTGTATGAATGCGCCGCCGTCCGAGACCCCAGGAATAAACGCGACTGTCCTCCCGTTTTTCTGGTGTCTGAAGTAGTAACCGTGAAATTTACCGGACATCCAGATTACCCGTCGCGGGATTGTCGATAAGATTTCCGTATTCCCCAAACCGCGAGCCGTGGCAGGGACAGTCCCACGTGTGCTCGACAGCGTTCCATTTGAGCGCGCAGCCGAGATGAGGACAGCGTTTCGGTGTCGGCGTGATAAAGTTAAGAAGCGTGGTTCCAATGTTGGAAAAGAGCTGACCCGACAGCATACTGCGCGAAGGGTCAAAAACGGCGGCAAACCTGTTTTCTTTGCCCATCACCGCATCGGTCAGTATCTTCGCCGCGGCCATCGAAGTCGTCATGCCCCATTCGTTGAAGCCGGAAGAGACATATACGTCCGGAAGACCGCGGCTATAACGTCCGATATACGGAACACCGTCAAGACTCATGCAGTCCTGCGTCGCCCACGCATATTTTTCGCGTGCGTCAGGATAATGCTCGCTTGCAAAACGGCGGATTTCATCGAAATTGCCGCCGTGTTTTCCTGTTCTGTGGTCGCCGCCTCCAAGAATCAGAAGGTCTTTATAGTTCCGGAAATACATCCCGTTTTTGCGGTTATCCACAAAGGTACCGTCATATTCCGGCGCGCCTTCAAGCGCGAGAACGTAGGATCTCTTCTGGTAAAGCTTCGCAAAATACAGGCCGTGCGTATTCATGACGGGAAAATGAGACGCGACGATTATTGCTTTTGAAGAAACTTTGTTCTTGTCCGTAAATGCGGCGGTGCCGTCAATTTTCTTTATCTGCGTGTGCTCACGGATATTCAGGTTTTCCGCGGCAAAGGCGATAAATTTTGTGGGATGGAACTGGGCCTGACGAGGAAATTTAACCGCGGCGGCAATCTTCACCGGAAGCGCTATTTCGTGGACAAGCTCCGCTGAGAAGCCAAGCGAGGCAAGCGCCCGTGTTTCCTTTTCCATCAGCGCGGCGTCGTCAGCGGAATAAATACACGAGGGCCGTTCTTCGAAATCGCAGCTATTGGCCGACGCTGCGATACGGCGGTAGTCTTCCAGAGCGTCAAGGTTCGCTTCAAGATACAATCCGGCTTTATCCCGTCCGAACCTATCGATCAGATCGCAGTATAATGTGTCGTGCTGTGCGGACAGTACCGCCGTGGTTTTTCCGGTCATACCGCTTGCAATTGTGTTCGCTTCGCATAGAAGGTACGGAACTCCGGCTTTTTCAAGGAAGTACGCGCAAAGGATTCCGGCCATACCGCCGCCGATAATCAGAACCTCGGTGCTCTCATCGCGCGCAAGAGCGCCAAATGACGGCAGCCTTGCGGTATCCTCCCAAAGTGATTTATTCAAAGCTTTGCATCTCCCTATTGCTTTTTCTCTTTATTATTAGCTACAATAGGAACTGACAAACATGTAAGTGAGAAAATGCTGGGGAAAAATGATTTTCCGGCGTCTCCGCGATACGCGAGGGGCACGGTTTAGCGCGATCATTTCCCGCGGCGCGGGCCCCTGACGGCTTTTTTCCGGGGTTTACCCGATAATACTATTTAAAAATTTGGATTTTTGCTTTATAATAGAACCAATTTAAAGATAATAGGTGAAAACATGCAGAAAAAAGTCACAAAAAGAAAGAAACGTCCGATCGTGGTCACACTGATTATTCTGCTGCTCCTGTGTATTTGCATATTCTGTTTTGCCTGCCTTTTACGTTTCAGTAAAAATTCTCAGCCTGCGGGAACTAAAAGCGTCGTAAGCGGCGGAGCGGTAAATATTTTGGTGACAGGAACCGACGTCAGTGAGGCAAGGACAGATACGATTTTGCTTGCCAGCTACAATCCTAAAAACGGTTCTCTGAATTTGATATCAATTCCTCGGGATACAAAGGTGACACTAAAGGGGAAAAACGCAAAAATTAATGCCGCAAACGCTTACGGCGGGGAGAGCCTTCTGGTATCGACCGTTGAAAACCTTTTGGGATTAGATATCAATTATTACGCGACGATTAATTACACGGGGTTTGACAGGCTGATCGATGCCATTGGCGGCGTGACGATGACAATACCCGACACCATGGACTATGATGATCCGACGCAGGATCTGCACATTCATTTTAAAAAAGGGGCCGCGGTGCACCTGGATGGGAAAAAAGCGGAGGAGTTCTTTCGGTGGAGAGAGAATAACGACGGGACAGGTCTGGCGACCGGAGACATAGGAAGAATAGACAACCAGCATCTTTTCATTGAAAAGGTCATGGAAAAAGTGAAGTCTCCGTTCGGCATACTCAGGGCGCCATGCGTGCTTTATGTAGCCTCGCAGAATATTGAGACTGACATGAAGCCGGCCGATATTATCAAATACGGCTTCGCCATCGCCACGATAAATAAATCCAAAGTTAGCACGGCCACGCTACAGGGCACCACGCCTTATATCGGAGGAGTATCCTATTTTGTTTATGACAAAGATAAAAATTCCGGACTGCTTGCTTCCCTTAAAAATAGTTCTTCGATAAAAAAGCTTGATCCGGCCTCGGTTAAAGTGGAAGTGCTCAATTGTACCGATAAAACAGGGATCGCCACGCAGTATGCCTCAAAGCTCAAAAAGAATGGGTTCGCAAATACCACTACGGGAAACGGGCCGCAGCTGGCATCTTCAAAAATTGTGCTATATGGAATGGATTCGGCAGCCGCCTCCGAAATTAAAAACGAATTCGGCATAAGCAATATTGAGACGGATAAAAATAAGCCCTCAAAATACGACATCGTCGTTATGTTGGGCGGGGATTACAAATCCTGAAGCAAAGACGCCTCGCCGGCAGCAGCGCTGTTAAAGCCTTCTGCGCCGCTCCCTCGCAAAGCCTCTGGATTCGGATGCTTTTCTTGCCCGGAAACAGTATTGAGACTCTTTCTGCAACAGCCCGGGATAATTTGGCGTAATATAAAGAGCGTCTTCGAAAATAAAGACGCTCTTTATATTGGCGGCCTTTCGGAGCTGCCTGATCTCTGGCGGATAACTGAAAACAAGGCGGATTCCTGGAGCTAAAAAACGGAGCTCTTTGCCATGGAATCACGCTTAATTATCTCAGCTTTCAGACATGACACCCTGTGATATGCCCAAAAATGTTCCCTTACGCGGTGTCCGCGGACTTGGTATGATTTTACGTTCGCCAGGGGGATTGCCATTGCTAGAATAAAAGGGGTTATTCAATTGAACCAATATGATATTATCGCCGTTGGCGAAAGCCTTGTGGATTTTGTTTGCCGACGTTCGGAAGGAAGACTCCATATGGAAGGAAATCCCGGAGGCGCGCCGGTAAACGTGCTGGCTATGGCAGCAAAACTCGGCTGTCACACCTCTGTTATAAGCAAGGTCGGCCGTGACGATTTCGGGGATTTTCTGTTAAGCCGTATCCGGGAAGCAGGAATCGATACAAAAAACATGCTTCAGAGTCAGGACCACCCCACAACGCTCGCCATTGTCCATTTGGACGCGAAAGGTGACCGGAGCTTTACATTTTACCGTGACCGTACGGCCGATGTGATGCTTCAAACGGAAGAACTTCCGCTGGAAGAGATATGCCGGACAAAAATTCTGCATTTCGGTTCCGTTTCCCTGACCTGCGAACCGTCACGCAGCGCAACTTTTGCCGCCGTAAAAGCCGCAAAAGCCGCCGGAGCATGCATTTCATTTGACCCGAATCTGCGCACGTTGCTCTGGAATAATCTTCAGACCGCAAAGGAGATGATCCTGACCAGCTTGGAACTTGCCGATTTTGTAAAAGTTTCGGATGAGGAGCTGCAGTTTCTGACGGAAGAAAGTACGATAGAAAGCGGAATTGAACGGCTGTTTCCGGCATATCCCATGCGCCTTCTGGCCGTTACATTGGGCCCGAAGGGATGCGTCTGCCGTACCGAGGCCGGGAGCTTTTCAGCCTATACGTTTGAGACACACTGTGTGGATACAACCGGTGCCGGCGACGCTTTTTGGGGAGCCTCTCTTGCCTGGCTTATTGAAAACGGACTGAATCCGGAGAACTACGGCGCAGGACAAATGTCCGGATTGCTTGATTTTGCAAACGCCGCAGGCAGTCTCGCAACAACGAGGACGGGAGGAATTCCCGCCATGCCGGATCGTAACGAAATAGAATCGTGCATGGCTACCGTGCCGCGCCTGGTAAATTTTAAATGAAAGAAAATCATTATGGCTTTTTTTCAAGTGAATTTCTTTTCCACCGTACTGTGTTTCAATACGGATATAAACGCCTTTATTCCAACGCCAAACTCTGATGAAATCCTGAACCATAATGCCTTCGGAAGAAAACAGTAATTATGTGATCGCTGCACTTTCGAATACCCTGAGTTGTATGGCACCGGCGCGCTGGATCTCCATGCCTTGATAAACAGCCGGGAAGCACATGCAGTAAAAATGCCGCTCAGCTACAAATTGGCGGTTTTTCCAAGCGGAGGTATCAGCGGAACAAGGAACGACCTTGTGGCCCTTCTCGTGAACCGCTTGCAACCGGCAGAACAATGCCGAAACTGTATACGACCTGCGGAACGGAGGATTTTTTGTTTTCTGCGAACGAATTGCTCTATGAAAAAGTGAAGAATTGCTCCGTCAGCCCGCAATTTGAGAAGTTCCGCGGAATTCACGACTGGAATTTCTGGGATAAGCATATACAGGACGTATTGAATTGGCCGCCGCTTTAATGAGGGTTTCCCTGCTTCATTGTGCGGGTAAGTATCGGCATAAATCCAATCACTTCAACCGCCGGACGGGGGTATTGCAGGATTATGCTGCCGAGACCTGCAAAGAACAAAACGTAAGTTGCTTCCGAGGCCTTTGTTCAGATGAGGTTTAAAAATGTATGGAAGGCGGACGGCAGGGCCAAGTCTTCAGCCAGAGTTTTCCTTGTTACCCAGGTAAAGCCGGAAGCCATTTTATCGCAGGTGACGACGTAGCTTATCATCTCCCAAACGACGTGCGAAAAAACGTGCTTTTTTCGGGGCCCCTCCTCCATGGAAAGAGGGGATACTCCCCACTGACCCAGCAAAATCCCCGCCTGTTCCGGAGACAGATGACCGTCAGCGCTGGGAAACTCCCAAAGCCCCCCAAGCAGTATGCCGGCTTCCCGTTGCCTGACGGCGATATTGCTGCCGCTGCGAAGCAGAAAAACCGTTTTCCGGAGCTTCTGACGGTCCTTTTTCTTTGCCTTGACCGGTAACTCCGCCTGCGCACCGTCACGATAGGCCTGGCACATGAAATTGAGCGGGCAGACGCAGCACTTCGGGGAACTTCGCGACAAGCAGACAGTGGCACCCAGTTCCATTAGGCTCTGCGTAAAATCTCCGCAGCGGGCTTTCGGATAAATCCCGCCCAATATGCCGGAAAAGTACTTTAGCGCCGAGGAAGAGGATATGTCTGCACGAAATTCCGTAAGTCTTGCCGCTACGCGCAGAACATTCCCATCAACCGCCGGAATGGGCTGACCGAAACAGATGGAAGCGATTGCGCCCGCCGTATATTTGCCAATGCCCGGCAATGAGAGAATGTCGCAGTAAGCCGCCGGGAACTTACCGTTGTATTTGGCCATAACCGTTTGCGCGGCCTTTTGCAGATTTCGTGCACGNNNGTAATAGCCCAGGCCCTCCCACAGCTTCAAAAGTGTCTTCTCATCCGCCTCAGCCAGACTTCTGATGTCGGGAAGCCGCTGAATAAAGCGGTGATAATAAGGGATGACGGCCTCGACTTGTGTCTGCTGCAGCATAATCTCAGATACCCACACGCGATAGGGGTCGGTATTCAAACGCCAGGGCAACGCTCTGGCGTTTTTATCATACCAGGCCAACAGGGGGGACACGATGTCGCCGAGCCGGTTCGTTTCGTTTGTTAAGGACATTGATTTAACCATATACCCCCCACTGATCGTGCGGCGGCGCAGCGCACGCCTCGGCACGTCCGATTTCTTTTCAATTCAGTATAGCATTGTCCGTTCGTGCTGTCACGTCCATTCGCTGCCGCGTTATTCGAATGCTCTCAGGAGATATCGCAGACGACAACCTCAAGGAGGACTGAACATTTATCCCCGCTTGCGTCTCCGGGTAAAAACCGTACAAGGTAAAACTCGGGCGCGTTTTTCTAAATTACATTAAAAAAATGATTCCCAAAAGTTAATATTTAATATTGTGTATCATCAAGTTTTTTCCTATAATATTCTATATAGGTCTCATCAAAATTAGCAGCCTTGCCCGGTTTCTTAAATGGCCATAGAGATCGCCCCCGAATCCACCACGGCCAGGGATATGCACCGCATTGAGAACTAGGTCTGACATGACAAACTCTGAAGTTTTTCCAACGGTAGGTCATAGCAATGTGAGTTTGGAGCAGAAAAGCGTTGTTTGAAAACGCCAAAATGATCTGAAGGATCTGCTTAAATTTTTTGTTAGGAGCATGGAAATGAAGATTTTACTAAAAAACGGAAAAATAATAGACGGCAGCGGCAACGAACCGTATTTTTCCGACTTGTTGATTGAAAATGAGAGAATCGCGCTTATCTCCCCCTGCATCCGTGAGGAGGCCGACGTCTGCCTGGACTGCTCGGGTCTTGCGGTCGCTCCCGGCTTCATCGACTGCCATTCCCATAACGACTGGTATCTTCAGCGTGTGAACAACGCCAAGTACTATACTCCGTTTCTCGAACAGGGTATCACGACACAGGTGACCGGCAACTGCGGTTTTTCGCCCTTCGGTTACGACAGGGACACGGAATATAAGCATCTTCTCGGCAGCGGGCTGTTCACGCTGGCCGACGAGAGCGAGGACTCGAGTACTCTGCCCGAATTTGAGAAGACAATTAAGGCCATGCCCTTGAACATAGTCCCCCTCTATGGCCACATGAGCGGCAGGATAGGCATCTCCGGCTATGACAGTCGTGCGCTTACAGAGGAGGAACTCATGCACCTCGACGGGGTAATCGAGCAGGCCCTGAAGGACGGAGCCGCGGGAATTTCTTTTGGCCTTATGTACGAGCCCGACCGCTACGCGCCTTACGAGGAGCTGAAGCGCGCCGCCGCGATCTGCGCAAAGCACGGGAAGATACTGACTATTCACGGCAGGGCAAACTCCGCCGCCTCAACATCCTATAATCCCCCGGTCGGCGGCAGGGCACACAACCTGAGGGCAATCGACGAGATGGAAAAGCTAGCGCGCGAAACCGGGGTCAGGCTTCAGCATTCGCATCTCATCTTTGTAGGCGAGAAGAGCTGGAAAACCGTCGACGAAGCGCTCGCCATCGTAGAGCGGCTTAACAACGACGGACTGGACTTCGCCTACGACTCGTATTCGCTCACCTACGGCGCGTCGGTGATCACGGTTGTTCTGCCCACATGGTTCCTTGCGCTGACACCGCAAAAGAGGAGGAGCCTCCCGAGCAGGCTGCGCCTCGCGTTCGAGATCGGCCTGACGAAGCACGTGCTCGGCTTTAACTTCAACGACATTGTTATCACCTGGATCGCTAAGGGACAGGAGGCACTCGTCGGCAAAACCGTGCCGCAGATTGCGAGGGACTGGGGCGTGTCTGAGCTCGACGCATACATAAAGCTGGTCGAGCTGAGCGAAGGCCGGGGGAGAGTACTCATGCACCGCTATCTCACCGACGGAATTATTCTCCGGCTCATGCGGGACGAGCGTTGTCTCTTCATGACGGATGCGTGGATAGAAGACGAGGGGATGCAGAACCCCGCCTGCTTCATGTGCTTTCCGCGTTTCCTTCAGCTTGCCCGTGTCAACGGCATTGGGCTGCCCGAAATGATAAAGCGCATGACGTCCACTGCCGCGGAGCGCTTTGGCATAAAGGAACGCGGATTTATCCGTGAGGGTTATTACGCCGATATAACTGTCTTTGATGAGAAAAACATTGCCCCCGGCGACAGCAACGGCCGTCCAAAAGGGATAAGCAGCGTAATAGTTAACGGACAAATTGCGGTTAATGACGGAGTTTTCACGGGAAACGGCAAGGCGGGAAAATTCCTGCTGCAAAGGGAATAGGCGTTTAAACTTCCCATTCGGGGCGAGCTGAAATGGTTACGGCGGGCATGCCTGACACTGTTCAACACCTTAGAAGGCTTTTTTGGCGTCGTATACAATTCAAGGTTCTCGTTCCCCGGGCAGATGATCTTCTCACTGTCTGTAAGAAGGTGCTTTGCGATGGGGTTCCTGTCTTCCCAGGAGAGGATCCTATCCAATTATTTGCGGTTCCTTTCCTTCCGTCGTGACGGCCTCTTTTCCTGTAATGATGGCTTGAATATTGTCCGCTTACGGTCTGCGGGCAACAGAGAATGGCGGCAAAATATGGGCCTGGTGATAAAGAAGAACAGTTGTATGTAAAAAGGCAGGAACTCAAAAGTGAGCCCCTGCCAAAAGCCTATATTTAATTGTTCTTCCGGAAATGGAGCTTGTCAACTAAACTTTCTCCCATTAATCCTTTTACTGCACAGCTCGAATCATAACAGGGTCAAATATAGATCGATTCAACTCAATCATCTCCTGCTTTCGAATTAAATATTTGCTGGGTACTTTTGTACCCAAAGACTATTATGGCTGTTTTTTTAAATTCTATTATTCCTAACGTCTATTAAAAAACAGTAAATCATTCCTCGTTTAGATATCTCTGCAAACTTCAGCAGGCTCTGGACTTACGCTCTTGGTTTTAACCATGCAGAAGCTGAAGGGAAGTATTGAAAATTATCGTCTCATTTTTTACCCGTCGGATTTTCCCCAGAGGTATCTCCGTTTTTCTTTTTTGCCTGTCGTGACTTGTGCTTGGCGTTATCCGGTGTGGATGGAATTTGCTTTTCTGTCGGCTCCTTTTTCACAAGCTTGCTCCTTTGGATACTAATGTTTGAATAGGTGCTGGATGACAAAATGCCATCTGTTGTGCTGCTATTATTTGTGGGGTAAGCTGGTTTTATTCACATATGCCCGTGCTCCGCAAAGAAGGTAACCGCTGATTTTTATTGGGAGCTGCATTAATAGCGACAGCGGTTTTACCTGCAGGTCTATTCCAAGCGATACGGTCAAAAGCTCCGTTTCGTCAGGGTGCAGGGTGCGTGACTACGCATATGTATACAGCAGGGTTAGCAGCAAAGACGCCTCCGTCAACCAGGCAGTGGCGCAATTAAAGTGGGAGAATTGGAATGGTAAACAAAAAAAGTGTTTTCGGCATTCTCTTGGCATTTAATATATGCCTGCTTTCAGGGCCTTTTTCGGCCCGAGCTTCAGGAGTACCCTCAACCTCTATAAATACAGACGTCATAAGCCCCTGGGCGCAAGAGAGCGTAATAGAAGCTTATAAAACAGGGCTGATTTCGGAAAGCCTTGATTTAGGAAGAGATTATACACAGTGTATCACACGACTGCAGTTTGCTCGTATGGCGGTAGATTTTGTGGCATCAGAGAAGGGTAAGAGTGTCCTCACCCTTGCCGATGATTTCGGGCTCGTTTTTCAAACTGCAGATACAGCAGAGACAACAGGCAACAAAACTCATCCAGCAACTGACAGCACGGATCAGGAACACAATAGCCCTCAAAGCGGGAAGGTATTGCCAGAGCTGGCGCGCGGCAGTTTTTCGGACACGAAAAGCCCCTATGCGGAGCTTGCCTATAAGCTTAATATCATGGTGGGTTCCGATGGCACTTTTCGCCCAAACGATATGTTGACGCGAGCGGAGGCCGCCGCTGTCCTCCAGCACTGTATGGCAGCTTTAGACGTAACAGAGGCAAATGAAGCGCCGATGAGCTTCGCAGATACCTATGCGATCCCGCGCTGGGCGGTAGAGGCGGTCAAGTTCGTATCAGGGCGAACAGACAGCAGCGGAACGGCCCTTATGGGCGGGGAGACAGAAATTTTCTCTCCGATGGGCAATTTCACTATTGAGCAGGGAATCATAACCCTTTTGCGCATGCATGACTCTAGGTCAATTAAGAACGTTTATTCGGGCTGGCGGGATGCGCCCGGATACGACCGGGTTCAAATAAAACTGACCTTTGGCGGGGACTGTACCTTCGGACGCGATAAGAACTTTTCCTATTCCCGTTCCTTTGATGAGATGTATGATCTGATGGGGCCGGATTATTTCTTTTCCGGAATCAATGAGTTCTTCAACGACGACCTCACAATGGTGAATTTTGAGGGAACCCTTACAAATTCCACACGCAGCGCCGGAAAAACCTTCGTTTTCAAAGGCCGGCCGGAATATGCCCAGATTCTGCAGGCGGGGAGCATCAACGTCGTGACTGTTGCGAACAACCATTCAATGGATTATCTGGAGAAGGGCTATCAGGATACTTTAGAAAACCTCTCGCCGTATGTTGCGGTGTCAGCCTTTGCTATGATGCCAATCAAAACGGTCAAAGGCGTTAATATTGGCTTTGTGTCTAACGTCGGTTGGTCATATGATGACTTACAGAGAACTTTTATTCAAAATGCCATTGAAACGCTTCGTGATGCGGGCGCGGACTATATTGTGTTTTTTTACCATTGGGGAAACGAAGGCGAATATCACAGCAACGCCACCCAGCAGGCCATAGCGCGCTGTTGCATCGACCAGGGAGCGGATCTCGTCATTGGAAGCCACCCTCATGTGACTCAGGAGACGGAGACCTATAAAGGGAAGCAGATTGCTTATTCACTGGGCAATCTGGTTTTTGGCGGCAATCAAAACCCCGCCGACAAGAACTGCCTCATTTTCCGGGAGACGATTACGTTTGACATTGATAGCAGAACAGTTGTTTCGGAAACCCATTCCGCTGTTCCGTATCTTGTTTCCTCTAAAACCTACTGCAATGACTATCACCCTGTTTGTTTGGCCTCCGACTGAAAATGCCTTGCATTCCGACGTCATAACGCACCAAATAGTGTTGGATCAGGCCACATTCCCTCAGCTTTTGGAGAAAATCGCGCCGCTTCTTGGCAGCGGGGCTGACCGCTCACGATGTGCCGTTTGATATGGGTGCCCGGCCGCCGGGCACACGGCCGTCAATGGGAGCGCCCGGATGTAAAGCCCGTAACAAGCGTGATTAAGCTTTAATCGCCCAACGCAGTTTTGCAGAGCGGGCACGGCTGTTGGAATTACATTCTTCGGGCGATGGACGGATGGGTTCGGGGGCTATTTCGCGATAAATGCCTTCACTAAAATAATGCTGAAAAGACTTTTTAACAAGACGGTCTTCTCCTGAATGAAAGGATAGAATGGCGACGCGCCCACCCTCGGCAAGAACGCCAGGGAGCTTTTCCAAAAATTCATAAAGCACTTCATATTCATTATTGACATCTATCCGCAAGGCTTGAAAGCAGCGCTGACATGATTTTTTAACCTCATCGTTCCTGTTCTTCTCAGGAATGAATTTCAGCGCCTCCTGGATTATTCTCCGGAGTTGCGTTGTTGTCGACAGCTCTTTCCCCTCTCTCAGTTCAGAAATCACAGCACGAGCAATGGCTTCGGCATGTGGTTCATCCGCGTTTTCCATCAGCATACCCTGTAACTCATCCTGCGATAGGTTTTTCAAACGCTCGGAGGCCGGTTCCCCTTGTTCGGGATTCAGCCGCAAGTCTAACGGGCCCTCCTTCTTATATGAGAATCCCCTTTCGGGATTGTCAATTTGCATAGACGATACGCCCAAATCGGCCAACACAAAATTCAGGGGTCCGGATTCAAGCGCAACCTGATCTATTTCGGAAAAGTTCATTTGCTTAATCTTTAACATTTCGGGCCCATAACCTAAAGCGGCTAAGCGCTTCCGGGTGCGCGGTAATTCATAGGGATCAACATCAAGAGCATATAAGACACCCGTAGAATCCAGACAATTCAGCATCTCCAGCGTATGTCCGCCATACCCCAGTGTCGCGTCCAATCCGGTTTGTCCAGAAGTGATCTGCAAAATTTCCAATATTTCCTTGACACAAATTGGGCGATGCATACCGGCCGGTGTGCTGCCGCGTTGAATGACTTTTGCCACCTCATCGGCATATTTATCCGGTTGCAGCTCTTTGTATTTTTCTTGGAAAGCTTTAGGGTGAGTTCCTTTATAACGCGCGCGGCGCTTATGCTCCTGATTTTCCATGGGACCACCTTTTTTAAAATCGTTTTGTAAGGTGCTTTTGTCCTTAATGATAACAAATCCATTAAATAAAAACAAGTTCAATCTAGACTTTCTTTGGCAGAAGTGCTCTCAAGCCGACATAGCAACCGTGGATTCTTACAGTGAGCAGCAAATGATTATTTATGAGAAGTTTCTTCCCGCAGATACTGCGTCGGCATATTCCGCTATTGAATAGCCGCGAAGACTGAAATAGTATTCCGTGCAGAGATTATGCGCGGCCAGAGTCCAGAACCCGTCAAAATAATTAAAGCCGCGTATATTCGGTCGGCTCCTGTTCCCGGGCCAGTTTCTTTACGGCTCCGCGTTGCAATTATTTTCCTGCGCTTGTTATTGTTAGAAAATACTGGTATAATAAATGTCTGTTTAAACCGGTTTCGGCCAAAATAGCAGCAAAACAGCTATCCAACTTTGTAAAATGGAGCCGCGTTATGTATAAGGTGTTTTTGGTTGAGGATGAGATCGTTGTGCGTGAGGGCCTGCGCAATAATATTGAGTGGGAGCAATACGGATTTACCTATATCGGAGATGCCGCCGATGGAGAGATGGCGCTGCCATTGATCCGCAAAATCAAGCCGGATGTCTTGATTACGGATATCCGGATGCCGTTTATGGACGGGCTTGATCTGAGCGCATTCGTCCGCAAGGAGCTGCCGAACACGAAAATTGCCATTATCAGCGGTTATGATGACTTTTCCTATGCCCAGCAGGCAATCCACATCGGGGTCGAACAGTATCTTCTCAAGCCGATCACAAAGGCTAAAATGATTGAGATGCTCACTGAACTGAGGGAAAAAATGGACAGCGACGCGGGGCAGAAGAACTACTTGCAGCAGTTCATGCAGGAGGCTCAGGAGTATGAGCAGTTCTCCCGAAGGCGCTTTTTTGAAAAGTTGATTGCCGGCAGTATGACTGTAGCGGAAATCTATGAGACCGCAGAGCAACTGAACCTCGATATCAATGCGCAGAGCTACAACATGGTTGTTATTTTTCTGAACAGTATCAGCCGCAGCGGAGAGAACCCGGGCAGATACACCGAGGCGCTTGCGTCGCTACAGGAAAAACTGGCGCTTTACATTCTGGCATTTCCGGAATATATCCTGTTCCGCTGGAGTGTTACGACACTTGTTGTCCTGATTAAGGGAAACCCGGATCAGATAGAAGAACGAAGCGCCAACTGTGTTGAAAACATCTGCCGGCGCTGCGGGGAATATGAGCGTGAGGTGGACTGGCATGTCGCCTCGGGGAATCCGGTTATCCGGCTGAGCGCGCTTTCCGCTTGTTTTACTGAAGCCAATAAAATCATTTCCTATCGTCATATCTGCCCGAACGAGCACCTCCTATCCGCCGAAAGCCTGGAGAACTGGAAGGAGAGCTGCAATGGCGGCACCGGGTTATCTACGATTGATCCCGAGTTGATCAAGAACTTTTTGGCGGACGGTACGGCGGATGAGGTTGATTTATTTCTGACGCAGCTTTTGGGCAGCAACGGCAGTGCTGCGCTGAAGTCCTCTATGTTCAGCCAGTACTTTTCGATGACGGTTTATTTGAAAACCGTTGAATTTGTCGAAACTTTGGGATGCAACACCGATGAGTTCATGACACCTGAAATTCGCAGGAGATTGAAGGAAACCGATCCTGCTACCGTGGTATCTCATTCCGGGTGTATTCTGAAGATGGCCCTGGCGGTTCGGGAAAGAGAATCCTCCAGGCACTACAGAGACCTGCTGGCCCAGGCACTTGATTTCATAGACAAGCATTACAGCGAAAACAGCCTCTCTCTGAACAGGGTTGCGAAGGAGGTCAACATCAGTCCGAGCTATTTGAGCGCTGTGTTCAGCCAGGAGGTCGGGCCGACCTTTGTGGAATACCTGACGCAAAGGCGCATGGAGGCCGCCAGGAACCTGTTGCAGCAAACCGACATGAAAAGCAGCGAGATTGCCTTTGCCGTAGGATATAAGGACCCGCACTATTTCAGCTATCTTTTCAGAAAAACACAGGGATGTTCACCGAGGGATTACAGGGGGGGCGGCAAAAGTGAGCCTGCATATCCGCAGAAGAAAAAGTGAAAAACTGCCGCTGGAACGATATATCAGAAATCTTATCAAAATGATTATCATTCCGCTTGTTGTGGTAATCTTCGTTATAGCCGGGCTTTTTTTCTGGTACGGTCAGCACTACAACGCAATTTTGAATAATGTGACGACAGCGTCCGAGTTCAACCAGAACTTCAAAGACGACATCGACCTTAAAATGTACTACTACGTCATTGAAAGCCAATATTCCGACGGGCTTCCGCTTCAGGAAATTCGGGACGCCGAAAAGCTGGCGAACAATCTGCTGAAGACCACCACCGAAAAAGAAAGCGTTACAGCCATCACCAGCGTCCTGAACCTGAGCGGAAATCTGGAGGAACGCATCTCTCAGATTGCCGAAACCGACAATTACGATGACCGCCAGACGCAGCTGGAAAATAACGTCTATGTTCTGACGGATCTGATTCAGACCTACATGTACAATTACCTTTATTTTGAAGCGGCCCACCTCAACAACCTTCAGTCGGTTCTGACGCATCAGATGGAAATGCTGATAATCGGAATTATACTCTTGGTTGGTCTGCTTCTGACAGTGCTTCTGTCAAAGACCCGACAGCTCAGCAGGAGTATCACCGGGCCTATTGAGGACCTGTCCAACCGGGTAAAGGTCATCGGCGCGGGGGATCTGACAGAAAAGCCGGCTATTTCGGCAAATGAGCTGGAGGTTCAAACGCTGAGCGACGGTTTTGAGCAGATGGTCATTCAATTGAATAAACTTATCGCGGAGAACAAGGCGGAAGAAGCCCACCGCAGAAACGCAGAGCTTGCGCTACTTCAGGCGCAGATCAATCCGCATTTCCTCTATAATACGCTGGACACTATTATTTGGCTCATAGAGGCCGGGGATGCCGACCGCTCTGTCCAGATGATCAGCAGCCTCTCAAACTTTTTCCGCTTTTCCATGAATCGGGGCAAGGACCTTATCACCTTGACCGAGGAGGAAAAACACATCCGCAGCTATCTGGAAATTCAGCAGATTCGCTATCAGGATGTCATGGAATATCAGATAGATATTCCAGCGGAACTGGGCGATTTTTGTCTGCCAAAGCTGACGCTTCAGCCCTTAGTCGAAAACGCTCTGTATCACGGTATCAAAATGAAACGCGGTAAAGGACAAATTGAGGTCACCGGAAAGCGTGAGGGTGACAGAATTATTCTTTCAGTTGCCGACAACGGCGCCGGAATGCCGCCGGAGCGGCTTGACGAGCTCCGCGGGGTTATCCGCAACAGCAAAGAGGTCGGCTTTGGCCTCCGCGCCATACATAAGCGCTTGCAGCTCCAGTTTGGCGAATCCTATGGAATCACAGGTATTTTCAGCACAGTTGGAATCGGAACCCGTATAAACGTCGAGATCCCTATGCGCTTGCCTGAGGAGGCCGAAAAATGAAAAGGTCGGTTTTGCTTTTACTTGTTTTGTTTCTGGCGTTTTCTCTGTCAGGCTGCGGGCAACCTGCCGCTACTGCCCCCGACACGGGAAGCAGCGAGAAAAGCCTGATTAAAGTGGGCTTTTCGCAGACCGGCGCCGAATCGGTATGGCGCGATGTCAACACCGAGAGCATTAAAAAATCCCTTTGTGATGAGAACGGCTTTGAACTGATCTATGATGACGGACAGCAGAAACAGGAGAATCAAATTCGTGCCATCAGGAGTTTTATCCAGCAGGACGTCGACTATATCGTACTGGCGCCACTGGTTGAAACGGGTTGGGACTCCGTCCTGGAGGAGGCAAAACAGGCCGGGATTCCCGTCATCATAATCGACCGGATGGTGAATGTGAAAAGCAGCGATCTCTATACAGCCTATGTCGGCACGAACTTCTATAAGGAAGGAGAGACAGCGGTCAATTGGCTGACCTCTGTCCTTAAGAAATATGGCCGTGAAGACAAGCCCATTAATATTGTGGACATCCAGGGAACCCTGGGTTCGACAGCCCAGCTCGGAAGATCAGCCGCGTTGGAAGCGGCGCTTGAAACAAATCCGAGATGGAAGCTCGTTGCACAGGAATGCGGCGACTTTACCAAGCCGAAATCTTACGAAGTGATGAGCAACATTCTGGAAAAAACCAGGGATATCGATGTGGTCTACTGTGAAAACGACAGTGAGGCCTTCGGCGCTATCAAAGCCCTGCAAGAAACCGGAATGAAGTGCAATGTTGACGGCGGAGTGATCGTTATTTCATTTGATGCCACCTCCGAAGGCCTTCTCGACTGTCTTTCCGGACTGATCAGTCTGGATGTGGAATGCAATCCACTGCAGGGGCCATACGTCAAGGATATCATTTTACAGCTGAACGCGGGAAAGAACGTGGAAAAAATGCGTTATCTTGACGAGACATCTTTTGACTGCTTCGGCATAACCCAGAAGATCATTGACGAAAGGGTTTACTAGCACTCTGCCCCGAACGAGCAGAAGAGCGAGAACGGACAAAGGAAAACAGGAACCGAAAATGAAATGCCCAACAAAAAGCAGAGCCGGAGGGCTCTGCTTTTTGTTGGGCACTACGGCGTGAAAGAGAAGGCAACGGCGTCGGAACACACGTGGGGGAGAGCACAAGAGGCAGCGTGCAAGAACCCTTCGTCACGGTTAATGCCCGTTCTCAGCCGCTCCGGCGTTCAATTAGCTTCCAGGGAATGGCCACGGAGCGGGCTTCCTTCCCGCCGACAATGCGCAGAAGCTTGTTCGCGGCAACAATTCCGATTTTTTCACTGCCGTGGCTCAGTGAGGTAATCGGAACGGACGAAAGCCGACAGTAATAGCTGTTGTCAAAGCTGACAACGGATAATCTGTCTGGTACGTCATATCCCGCCGTTTTCAATAATGAAATTATATGGTAAGCAATTTCATCGTTGTAAACGACCAGAGCCGTGCAGCCTGTCAGGCGGTTCTCAACGTAGTTGTTTAAAAGGCTCATATCGTGGCAGTCCAAAATGGAATGGCGGTCCTCCGTGGAGAACCAGAGCAGTTTATCATCCGGAATCGGGAGTCCCGCGTCCTGAAGGGCCGTGACAAAACCCTGATAGCGCTGTCGGCCCTGCATATCGTCGCAGTTAAAAACGCCTCCGATACGGATGTGTCCTTTTAAAATCAGATACCGGGTCAGCTGGTACCCGCCGGTGTAGTTGTCGTCGGTGACACAGACCGTGTTTTCAAGCTCCGCGTATCCTCCGTGAAAGAAGACAAGCGGAATGTTCGCTTTAATCAGCCGCCGGTACAGGGCCAGATTGGGGTTCGGCAAAGCCGTTTTCACACCCTCCGCCAATACGCCGGCAAAGGGATGATCCAGCACAAACTGCAGCGCTTCCCGCTCCAGAGAAACCTTGTTATGCGTTGCGATAACCTGCGAGGAAAAGTTGTTTTGAGTAAGTACCGTCTGGATATCCTGCAAGATGCCAGGAAAAATATAGTCGTCTATGTGGGATGCAATAATCGCAATTTTCCAGCTGCCGGGAGCTTGTCCGCTTTGGGCGACCCTGTTGCCGCTGCCCTGCTTTTTGACAAGCAGTCCCTTTTCCACAAGAACGGCCAAGGCCAACCGAACCGTTTGTCTGCTGACGCCGAAGGAATCGGCCAGCTCTAACTCAGTCGGGATTTTTTCGCCCTCCGGATAGGTTCCGTTATGGATTTTTTCAGTCAAAATATTTGCAAGCTGCAGATATTTCGAAATCATCGGTCGCTCCCTTCCCTAACCACAAAAACAGGTGCTATAAAATACATATTATCATAATATTACTACATTCGTAAAATATTACAAGTCAAACTCAGGAAATTATTGCTAATGTGTTTCATAAATATAATATTACACAGCAGGTAATTCGCCGGTCCGGACTGCTCTCCGAACCGGCGTCGCCGGGCGGAAATGCAAATTTTGCACCCATCATACCTAAAAATTATAACCGAAGGACAAATATTGATAACTGATAGCCAAGAAACCGGCAAATTAACGACAGCCGGAAAATGAAAAAATCAAAAGAATTCACACTGACTTATATGTATTTCAAAAGAAATTCAACTTAATTTGGAAATTTTCTAAATTTGTATTTAGTGCCCAAAAATAAACCGGGATTTGTCTTGTTTAACTATACGAATTGCACAAATTTGTTTGACTTTCACCGTCGCATAATATATTTATTAGTTAAGGAAGGGCGTAAATGGGGCAACAAATATCCATTCTTGTCTCATTATAAAACAACAATTTTGAAAGAGGGGCAAAAAAATGAAGAAATTCCTTGCGCTGATTCTGGCTCTGGCTCTGGCATTATCTCTGGCTGCCTGCGGTTCGGGCGGCAATACGGCAAGCGCTTCCCCGAGCGCCTCGACGAGCGCTCCCGCCAGCGCGGCCAACGGCACCTCCGATAAGCTGGTCAAGGTCGGCTTTGCCCAAGTCGGGCATGAATCCGACTGGCGTACTGCTTCCACAAAATCGGTTCAAACCGCGCTTTCCAAAGAAAACGGCTTTGATCTCCAGTTTGTTGACTGCGACAACGATTCTGCGGCGCAGCTGACGGCTGTACGCAACTTCATCCAACAGCAGGTCGACTACATAGTGATTGACCCCATCGTCTCCACCGGGTGGGATACGGTTTTGACCGAGGCCAAGGATGCGGGTATTCCCGTCATCGTTCTTGACCGAACCATCGACGACTCGGACAAATACGTCACGTGGATCGGTTCCGAGTTTATGAACGAAGGCCTTGTTTCCGGTGCCTGGCTGAAAGAATATGCGGCCGCCAAGAGCATTAAGAACCTGAACATTCTGGTCATTGAAGGCACAAAGGGCTCCTCCGCGCAGATCGGCCGCACCGACGGTTTCAAAAAGGTTGCCGATGCCGAGGGCTGGAAGATTCTCGACTCTCAGGATGGTGGCTTTACTCAGGACGGCGGACAGAAGATCATGGAGTCTTACTGCAAATCCTACCAGGGAAAGTTCAACGTGGTCGTCTGTCAGAATGATAACGAGGCTTTCGGCGCACTGGATGCTATGGATGCGGCCGGTGTCTCCTACGGTGTCGGCAAAAACGTCATCGTCATCTCCTTTGACGCCTGCAAGGCGGGTCTTAACGACGTGCTTGCCGGAAAGATTAACGCCGATTTCCAGTGCAACCCGCTGCAGGGCGAATTCCTGAAGAACACCATCAAAAAGCTTAAGGCCGGTGAAAAGGTCGACGCCAAAACATTTATGGTAGAGCCTTGGTACGTGAACGAGAACATTCTGAAGGACGTCACCTATACGAACAACGCGGGCAAGCAGGTGACCGAGCCTTTGGTCGTCGTCACGAAAGACGTTGCCAACAGCTCCTATTAAAAACAAGGTCGCTATTCCGATCAGCACCGCACTGATTGATTAGCAAACTGCGTTCGGTGCTCGGACACAAAGGGGTGGCTCCTTCTTTCAGAGCCACTCCTTTTCACAGTATGAATAACCGTGGGAACGAAAACATGGGCTTGTTCTCCGAGGCGGATGCTGAAAAGGGGTCGTTCGTCTTATCAGACAGAAAGGGTCGTATCAAGGTTATGGAAGATCAAATTCTTTTGACCATGCGAAATATATCAAAAGCATTTCCCGGAGTCAAAGCGCTGGATAATGTTGAGATCACCTTGAAAAAAGGTGAAATCCACGCCTTAATGGGGGAAAATGGAGCGGGAAAATCCACGCTTATAAAGGTTCTGACCGGAGTCCACCCTTTTGACAGTGGAGAAATCCATATGGACGGCGTTGAGGGACCAATGGTGAACCGCTCGCCGCTGGAAGCGCAAAAAAACGGTATCGCCACGGTCTATCAGGAGGTAAACCTCTGCCCCAACCTGTCGGTCGCGGAAAACCTTTTCATCGGACGCGAGCCCAGGACAAAGTTTGGCTTTATAGACTGGCATACCATGAATATCAAGGCAAAAGAGATTATGAAGGAGCTGGACATCGATGTCGATGTGAGCAAATCGCTTGAAAACTATTCTCTAGCTATACAGCAGATGGTCGCAATCGCCAGGGCGGTGGACATGAAGTGCAAAGCCCTGATTTTGGATGAGCCCACCTCCGCGCTGGACGATAACGAAGTGTCGAAGCTGTTTAAACTGATGCTTCACCTGAAAGAGGAGGGTGTGGGCATCCTCTTTGTCACGCATTTTCTGGAGCAGGTCTACGTTGTCTGCGACCGCATCACGGTTCTGAGAAACGGCCAGTATGTGGGCGAATACCCGGTAAAGGAGTTGCCTCGCGTTAAGCTTGTGGCGGCTATGCTGGGTAAAGACTTCGACGATCTGGCCGCCATCAAGCCCGAGGGTGGGCTGACGATAGGAAACGAGATCGTCGTAGACGCAAAGGGGCTCAGCCACAGGGGCACGATCAAACCCTTCGATTTTAAAATTCATAAGGGCGAGGTCGTAGGCGTCACAGGCTTACTGGGTTCGGGACGCAGCGAGATGGTGCGGTGTATCTATGCCGCAGACAGCGCACAGACCGGGTCTCTTGTCATGAACGGCAGACCGCTCAGGGCCAAAGCACCTATCGATTCGATCAGAGCCGGTATGGGATTTCTGCCCGACGACCGAAAGACCGACGGCCTCATCAGCGAGCTGTCCGTCCGGGAGAACATCATTCTGGCCCTACAGGCGCGTCAGGGCATCTTCAAGACGCTTCCTCCTGCAAAGCAGGCGGAGCTTGCGGATCAGTTTATCGATATGCTACACATCAAGACCGCTTCCCGGGATACGCCGGTAAGCCAGCTTTCGGGAGGTAATCAGCAGAAGGTCATCCTCGCCCGCTGGCTTTGCACTCAGCCCGATTTTCTGATTCTGGACGAACCTACGCGCGGCATCGACATTGGTACAAAGACGGAATTTCAGAAACTCGTTTTAAAATTGGCCTCCGAGGGGATGAGTGTGGTTTTCATCTCTTCTGAAATCGAAGAGATGATCCGCACCTGTTCCAGAATGTGCGTTATGCGCGACGGCGAAAAAGTGGGCGAGATTAGCGGTGAGATGACACAGCAAAACGTTGTGGCGGCAATCGCTGGGAGCGACGAACCCGAAAACGCGGGAAGGCAGCCTGAAAAGAGAACGGCGGCAGCGGGAGGTGAAAAATAGTGAGTAATTTAAAAAATTTATCAAAGAAACCTCTGTTTTTACCCTTTATATGTTTAATCCTGGTCCTTCTGATCAATCTCATCAAGAGCCCTGCATTCTTTTTAATCGCGATCAACAACGGTGTACTCTATGGCCGACTGATTGACGTTCTGAATCGGGGCAGCGAGATTGCTATTCTGGCCATCNGGCAGACGCTGGTTGTTGCGGTCTCGGCTGGTACCGATATTTCGGTCGGTTCCGTGATGAGCCTCTCGGCCTGCTTCTGCTGCATGCTCTTGGCGGGTTACGGCGTTAACTCCGCCTCCACACTTGTCGTTCCGATGGCCGTTGGCATATTTGCCGGAATTCTGATGGGCGGCGTCAGCGGCGCTTTCAACGGTGCCCTGGTTTCAAAGCTGAAGATCCAGCCGATGGTTGCAACGCTGATTCTTTTTACAGCCGCTCGGGCGGTCGGACTTCTCCTCTGCAACAATCAGATTACCTATATTCGCTATGATCCCTATAAATATCTGGGAAACTTCATCCCGGGCTGCCCGATACCCACGCCCATCTTTGTAACCATCGTAATCATTGCAATCGCCATGATCGCACTGAAGAGGACCTCGCTGGGCCTCTATATCCAATCGGTGGGCATCAACAACAGGGCGGCCAGGCTTCTCGGCATAAACTCCGATCTGGTCTGTTTTATCTGCTATGTTGTCTGTGGCCTCTGTGCCGGCGTTGCTGGTATGCTTGCTTCTTCCCGAATTTACTCTGCTGACTCAAACAATATCGGCTTATATTACGAGCTGGATTCCATTCTGGCCGTGGCTCTTGGCGGCAATAGTCTGGGCGGTGGAAAATTCAATCTATCCGGCTCCATTGTTGGTGCCTATACAATCCAGGCAATAAGCACCACCCTTCTTGCGATGGGCGTGTCCACCGATCAGGCTCCTGTGGTCAAGGCGATCATCGTGATCATAATTGTAGCGGTGCAGTCCCCTGTATTTAAAGCTTGGTTTTCTGACAAATTCGGAAAGCGCAGCGTGCTGTCCAATCCAGCGGGAAAGGAGACGGCCTGATTATGAATGAGCTGAAAATAAACAAAATTAAAAAGAAAAGCATCAACAGCAACACGATCATGCTTATTATCACGATCGGTCTCTTTATCATTATGTATATTGTCGGCTGCATCATCTATGCGGACAAGGGCTTCTCGCATTTTCAAACCCTGCTCAACATCATGATAACGAATGCGGGTCTGATCTGCGTTGCTTGCGGCATGACCTGTGTTATGCTGACCGGAGGTATAGATATCTCCGTCGGCTCGCTGATTGCCATGGACTGTATGATTCTGGCTGTCGGAATGGGTATAAAGGGATACCCCGCAATTCCAATGCTGATTTTTGTCCTGGTTATTGGCCTGGTATTCGGCCTGGTACAGGGCTTCCTGGTGGGATATCTGAAAATTCAGCCTTTCATTGTCACCATGGCGGGGATGTTTTTTGCCCGTGGCATGACGGCGGTGATCTGCACAAAGCAAGTATCTATCACGCAGGAAACCAACGCCCAGTTCTATGACTGGGCCAACGCCAAGATAAATCTGCCGGCTTTCCTCGGATACGTCAACAATAAAGGCAAAATAATTGCCCCCTTTATCCGGCCCACCGTCGTCATTGCCCTGATTGTTGTCGTCGTTGTATTTATCCTCCTGAAGTACACAAAATTTGGCCGTTCCCTTTATGCCGTCGGCGGCAGTGAGATTTCCGCTACAATGATGGGGCTGGACGTCCGGCGCACCAAGCTGAAGGCCTATGTGCTCTCTTCATTCTTGTGTTCAATCGGAGGAATCTGCTTCTGCCTGAACACAATGTCCGGCTCCGTTCAGCAGGCCAAGGGCTTCGAAATGACCGCAATCGCCTCCTCCGTCATCGGCGGCACACTTCTGACCGGCGGCGTGGGCAACATCGTCGGCTCATTTTTCGGCGTCCTTACGACGGGCGCGATCAATACGCTGGTTACGACGAATGGCAAGCTACTGTCCAGCTGGGCCAACATAGCCACAGCCGCCTTGCTGTGCATCTTTATCATCCTGCAGTCTGCCTTTGCTCTGATCAAAGTACGGAAAAAATAGTTTTCATTTTTTCGTCAAACACCTGGCACCCTCAATATTTAGGAGGTATATTATGGAAAAATATGTGATCGGCGTGGATTTCGGAACGCTCTCCGGGCGGGCTTTGCTTGTGCCCGTACTGGCGAGGAAATTTCCACAGCCGTTTATGAATATCCCCACGCTGTGATGGATAGGGCCTTTTCCGACAAAACATCGCGCGGCCCCGATTGAGCGCTGCAGGACCCGCAGGATTATCTTGATGATCGCCAACGATGTGGAGTGCCTGAATCAGCAGCACGATATGCCGAAGCTTCCCGTCGCGGCGGTTCTCTGGAAGCCGCTGCCCAATCTGGAGACTTCCGCTGAGGCCTGGATTTCTGCTGGTGGGGCACACCACTCCGTTTTGAGCTACGGGCTTAACGATCAGATTAAAAATAACCGGATTTATAAAAGAGTATCCCAGTGCAGAGGGGGCGGAAAGGGGAAAATAACGAGATCTGAGCCAACTGGCAAAACTGGGGTAATAGCGGATTACAATCTTTAAAGTTCCTGAATTAGTTGCAAAAACAGCCCTAAATCGTTAATTTAGGGCTGTTATCGTGGTATACGGGGCGGAAAACCTTTGGCCTTTGGGCTATGAGCAATAGGCAGAAGAAATCTTCTGATTATTCAAGCCCAAATATGAACAATTTGCTGGGATTTTATTTAAGATTTATGACTGTAAAGCGTAACACGGGTTATTCAAAGCGCCCAAATTATATAACCAGAGTAGCGGGCGCATAAACCCGTGTGCCAAGCTCCGAATCCAGAAGGTATAGGCCCTTGGGATCTTTGCCGAAAAGATCATATCTTTTGATAATGTCCTCGGTGTTTTTCTCCTCTTCGCCCTGTTCTTTGACAAACCAGTCGAGGAACTGCATCGTCCTGAAGTCTTTAAGCTCATAGGCAGCCGCATAGATATTGTTTATCGATGCCGTAACTTTTTTCTCATGCTCGAAGGCGGCTGCGGCGGGTTCACGGAAATCCTGAAAAACGCTGCCGGAAGCGGTAACATCCTTTAAGGTTATCTGCTCACTGTTATTAAGCAGATATTTGACAAATAACAGCGCATGATCACGTTCTTCCTGAGTTTGCACAAAAAACCAATTTCCAAATCCGTCCAGGTTCTGATCCGTATAATAGCTGTAAATACCGAGATAAAGATATGCCGAATACCACTCCATATTGGCTTGGTTATTGAGAAGCTCGACCAGTTTTTTATCAAGCATGTTTTTTCCCCCTTCAATTAAACATAACTTTTTTTAAAAGTGTCAAAAGGAACTGGCTCCCTCCGTTTTTACTTAAAACTCAGCTTTCCAAAGTCCGTGCAGGTTGCAATAAGCGTATGCGGTACCGGAGCCGACATCATTGAACTCGGCTTTTGGCTCTTCTCCGGGCTTAAGGAATTTTATCTCAACTTTATCATCACTTACAATTGCAATCCATTCAATATAATGTTCCGGAAGCATAGGATGGGCAACCGCGCCGACAGCAACCTTGATTTGCCCATTTTCCTTGATGACGACGGGGACATGTTTTTCCTGAGCTGCATCGGTTGAGTTCGCTACAAGTTTTACCATCTCTTTGCCGCAGCAGACAAGCGTACCCCCACCCTTTTTGATAAGCGCTACCATGTTTCCGCATACGCTGCAACGATAAAATTCTACCATATTATTACACTCCTTATAAAAATATATTTGTTTCGCTTGTGCAGGAGCCATCTGAAGATTTTGACTCTTCCCCCGGCTGGAAGGAGGGTGCTACAAAAAGCATTGCTGCTATTTGCTCTCGTTATTTAAGAATTCTCTGTGTGTTTTTGTAATAATGAGAAACAGCCTTGCCGGGTGGTTATTGGCAGGGCTGTCTCAAAAATTATTACGCAAGCTCAAAAGAGTCTTTACTGGCCCCGCACTCCGGACACACGAAACCGTCTGGGACATCTTCCCACTTTGTACCCGGCGCAATTCCCTGATCCGGGCAGCCTGCTTCTTCATCATAAATATAGCCGCAAATTGTACACTGGTATTTTTTCATCATAATCAACAACTTTCTAAAAAATCAAAACTAATTATATTCTACCAATATAATTAATTTTGTCAATATTTTTGAAAAAGATTCATTATTCAAAAAAAGCATAGTTTCTACTTATCCGCGCTTTCATAAGAAAATATTATAGTATACTTGACAAATAGTGTCAAGTATACTATAATAATCATAGAAATTGAGTATGAATATAATGGCAGTTATGAAGAGTCGGTCTAAAAGATAATTTGCTGTCGGGGAAGGAGAAGCGTAATGAACATCAGACAACTTGAATACTTTACAGGCACCGTCGAGCAAAAGGGCTTTACAAAAGCATCTGAACACCTATTCGTCAGTCAGCCTTCAATCAGCAAAGCCATTTGCTCATTAGAAAACGAATTTAACGTACAGCTTATAAACAGAAAATCCAGTGCCTTTCAGCTTACACCGGCAGGTATCATTTTTTATGAAAGTGCAAAGCGCATCCTAGATGATTATAATAAAGAAATCGATAATCTTCACAGGCTGTTTTTAACTGAAAAGGGCGCATGATGAGACGAAAGAAGTGATAACATGGCAGAAAGAATGCCCGCTTTATTTGTTGGTCACGGATCTCCGATGAACGCAATTGAAGACAATGAATACTCAACATCATGGGCAAAAATGGGGGAAAAACTCAAGAAACCGATGGCGATTCTCTCGGTATCGGCACATTGGTATACGCCCGGGACAAGAATTACAGATTCCGCCAGGCCAAAAACTATCTACGATATGTATGGCTTCCCGGAAGCTCTTTACGAAGTCAGATATCAACCTCCCGGAGCTCCCGAGCTTGCCCACGAAGTTGCTGGTCTAATCGGCAGTGGAGTTCAAATCGATAATACCTGGGGAATCGATCACGGTAGCTGGTCCGTTCTGCGCAAGATGTTTCCAGCCGCCGATATTCCAGTAGTCCAACTCAGTGTCGATGCCAATGCCGACGCTCAGTCGCATTTCCGAATCGGTACTGAAATCAGGGCGCTGCGAGATAAGGGAGTAATGCTCTTCGGCAGCGGAAATATCGTCCACAATCTCTCTCGTGTGAACTGGGGAATGGCGGACGGTTATCCATGGGCGCAGGAATTTGATATGTACATAAAAGATAGTGTCATTAACAGACGTTTCAAAGACGTGGTCAACTACAATAAATCCGGTTTCTCCGTGGAAAAGCCATTTTATACTCCGGATCATTTTTATCCGCTTCTCTATGTCCTGGGCGCATCGTATGATGACGACACATTGACGGTCTTTAATGATTCGTGTACGCTCGGCGCTTTATCGATGACTTCTTTTCTGCTTAATTAAAGAAGGCTCACATTCATTCAATAAAACTTACGTGGCCGCACAAATCTATATTAAAAAGGAGAGGTTATTTTATGGAAAGAAAAAATATTGGAATTTTAGTTGGAAGTCTTCGCAGAGGTTCCTACAGCAGAGCTATCGCGAAGGCATGCGCTTCGCTTGCCCCCGAAGTGCTGAACATGCGCTTTGTCGATATCGGTGCTTTACCGCTGTACAATCAGGACTTTGATGATGACGGAAATCCGCCGGAGGCATATGCCGGATTCCGCAGCGATATCTCTGGGCTTGACGGGTTCCTGTTTGTAACGCCAGAATACAACCGCTCCGTCCCCGCAGTGCTTAAAAACGCGCTCGATGTCGGTTCACGCCCATACGGGCACAATGCATGGAGCGGTAAGCCCGGCGGTATTATAAGCGTTTCACCCGGCGCTCTGGGTGCATTCGGAGCAAACCATCACCTTCGCCAGCCTATGGTGTTTCTGAATATCCTGCTGCTTCAGCAGCCTGAGGCTTATATCGGTAAGGTAGCAAACCTTCTCAATGACGACGGCGAGCTTGTGGACGAGTCAACCCGCGGCTTTCTGAAATCCTATATGGATGCTTTTGCAAAGTGGGTCGCAACTGTGTCCGCAGCGCATTGAGCTGTTTTACCGTTATTGTCATTCGGGAGGACGAAAATGAAAATTCGGGAAATAAGCGGACAGGTCCGCGGACAAAGAGCTGTTGACGGTGCCGGCGTGCGTCTTGTGCGGGTGCTCGGATACCGAGAAGCGGAAGCTTTCGATCCTTTTCTTATGCTTGATTCCTTTGACTCGGCGAATCCAGAAGACTATTTGCCCGGATTTCCCATGCATCCGCACCGAGGAATCGAAACAATTACCTATCTTATATCTGGCAGAATCGATCACGAGGATACTCTGGGCAACAAAGGCAGCATCCGTTCGGGCGAGTGCCAATGGATGACAGCTGGGAGCGGAATAATGCATCAGGAGATGCCCCAGGAAGCGGAGAGAATGCTTGGTTTTCAGCTCTGGCTGAATTTGCCGCGGAAAGAAAAAATGACGGAGCCTGCTTACTGTAGCCTTACTCGTGAAATGATCTCCAAAACAAAAGCCGGCAAGGCCGAGATAAATGTTTTGTCGGGCCGCTTTGGAGAAACTGAAGGACTGACTCCAAGACATATTCCGGCGAGTATTTTTGACATATCTCTTCCTAAGGGCGAGGAAATAACGATTCCCACGCAGCCGGACGAAACGGTCTTTGTCTTTTTGATCGAAGGGTCCGGGGACATCAACGGGCAAGCGATAGCCGCAAAAACAGCGGTCCTTTTCGGGGAAGGCGATTATATCAAGGTATCCGCGCAGCCGGCTTCTGCGCTCAGGTTTATTTTCTTTTCAGGAAAAGCCCTGCATGAGCCCATTGCCTGGGGCGGTCCCATAGTGATGAACACAGATGCAGAATTGCGGCTTGCTTTCAGGGAACTCCAGAACGGAAATTTTATAGAGCACGGATAGTTCCTTTTCGTGTGAAAGGAGCAAATCATGGAAAATTACATAGTCAAAATACGGAGACTACAGTACATTAATATTTTTTCATAATATTAAACAATCCATAATGAACTAGTAGCTTAATTCCAGTTCAGTCTGTTAATTGCATTTGTCAACTAATTTCGACATGGCTGATCCTGTTTAAAACAATTTAATTTTTTGGCTTTCAGCCTGGTAATACGCTTTAGACTATCAGAAAATATAACATTTCCTATTTTACAAATTAGTCATATGGTATACTATTATAAGGCAAAGAAAACTATTAAAAGAAAAAAGGAGATGTTTTTCATGGACAGTAAAAAAATTGGAATTTTAGTTGGCAGTCTTCGCAGGGCTTCTTATAGTCTTTCTATCGCGAAGGCATGTGCTTCGTTCGCTCCAGAAGGAATTTCCATGAGTTTCATAGATATCGGAAATTTGCCGCTGTACAACCAGGATTTTGACGATGACGGGAATCCGCCCGAGACCTATGCAAAATTTCGTGATGAAATTGATAAACTCGACGGTTTCCTGTTCGTAACACCGGAATACAACCGTTCCGTCCCGGCTGTATTGAAAAACGCACTTGATGTCGGTTCACGCCCATACGGACATAATGTATGGAACGGCAAACCTGGCGGAATCATCAGTGTTTCCCCCGGCGCAATAGGCGCATTCGGGGCAAATCACCACCTGCGTCAGCCTATGGTATTCCTGAATATATTGCTGCTCCAGCAGCCTGAAGCTTATATCGGCAAAGTGTCGACCCTTTTGAACGACAAAGGAGAGCTGACAGATGAAGCGACAATTTCGTACCTCAAGGCTTACATGCAAGCGTTTGCAAAATGGATAGACACAATTTGCTAAAAGTTTTACACTTGCTGTATAATGAGGGAGTGTAGCAGAAAAACAAAACGGGTGCAAATTACAAAAATGCACCCGTTTTTGCTATGGTTTAGGGGTATAGAAAATATTTTTATCGTAAGATAAGGAGAACCAACATTGCTATAATTGCTGGAAGAGCTTGCTTGAAAAATATGGATTTTGAAGATGTAATCGCTCCGAATGTACCGGCAAAGATCACGCACCCCAAGAAAAACGCGGCGATATATACACTCCACCGTGCATCTTTAATAAACAGCGACCAAACTAATCCGACGGCAAGGAAAACGTTATACAAGCCTTGATTGGCCGCCATGCCTTCTGTTTTCTGTATAAAATCAGTTTCAAGCTGTGGGAACATCTTCGGGCCTTTACGCGTCCATGCGAACATTTCCACCCATGCTATAAAAAAGTGTTCCAGGGCAACGACGCATATGAGCAATTTGCTTACTAAATACAATTCTTTCACCTCAAATGTATTAATACATTAACTTTTCAACCGTCTTGCATCAATCCTAAATACAGGCATCGACATAATACTGGCTTTAATTGTGGCAAAGCAGATGAATGGGCGTTATTTGTTAAAGAGTTTTTGTATTCCGAAGTTATCCAGAGCAGGCAGTGAAATCTGCAGGAGGAGAAAGGGATTAAAAATCCGCTTAAATATGAGTTCGGCGACACACTGCTTTCCATGGTCATCGGCTGGGCAATAAACAGCACCATGGTACCTGCCGCGCTTATAATATTGGGGATAATTGTCACATGCCTGAATATTGCTCAGCAATTTATAATAAGAACAGTTACGTACACGCAGAGGTCAGATCGAATTGGTTTTTCAGATTCTCACATACTGATTCCGAAAAGGTGCTTTGCCGCATAACCGAATAGGAAAGAGATAGCGGCTACACCCAGACTGATACCAGCCATTGTCAAGAACCCCCGCCTAAAAGCTCTCCCCGGGCAACCGAAAGATAGTAATTGAAGACTGCGATGATAATCATCGCAATAAGAAGCGTCACCACAAGCGCCGAGATATATTTTCCCGAAGGAAAGAAAAGATAGGGAAGGATAAGAAGCATGACCGTGACCAGATAGGAGAGTCCGATCGTGACCGTAGATTTAGCGGCATTCTTGCCCCCTTCTTCACGGACCGACAGATACCCGGAGCCTGCCATGGAGAGAGTGGCTGAAATTCCTGTGATCAGTCCGGCCATAGCAATAATTTTCCCGTTTTGCATAGCAAGAGTGTAGCCGGCAAGCGAACCTGTCAGTTCGACAAGTGCGTCGTTCATACCCAGGATAACGTCTCCAAGATAATGGAGCCGATCCTCGTCTAAAATTTCAGCCAGAGCGCTTTCATGGCTTTCTTCATCGGTGAGGATCTGTTTCAGCTCCGGTATCATATCGATCTGTGCACGATAAGCCTGTATTCCGTAATTTTCACCGCGCTCGAGCAGCTTAATAAGAAACGTGTATCCAAGCAGCATTTGGGCGAACATATGAAGTCTGACCCAATGAAGGTTCGGCTCCAGCTGAATGCCGGAATACTTTGCGAAGGCCTCCGCATGTCTGCGTTCATCCTTTGCAATGGAAAGCAGATTTTCGCGCTCCCTGATATTTTTTGTTTTCCGTGCAATTCTCTCATAAAGGACCGAACTGTTCAGTTCCTCCTGCTGATGAGCCGTAAGAACATCTTTTTTGTATTTCGTTTTCAATTACATCACAGCCTTTTTGAAAATTGTTTTGCTGATTTAGAAAAACAGGCCCAACCGTTTCAGGCTGAGCCCATTTGACATTCAGTTTTTCAAACCTTTTATTTAAATCTTTTAGCAGCACCTTGAAGCATAATATTCGCAGTTCATCCAACAAAACTTTACTCGGCGGCGATTCCTGACTTATTTCTTAACAAATTCGCTTTTTGGTGCTCCGCACTTGGGACACTTCCAGCTGTCAGGAAGCTCTTCGAAAGGAATCTCTCCAGTATAGACATACCCGCAGACTTTACAAACCCACTTGGCAGGGGGATCGGGTATTTTCCCGGTTTTCTCATACTGTTTGAATGATTCAAGCGTTTTTGCCTGCATGTCCTTCTGATAATTACCATATATCAGAGGCAGACCTTCACCTGGCAAAACATCCGTGACCTCGCAGATAAACAAGGTATATGTAGGCAGCTCTTTGTAGTCGATAACCTTGCACCAGATATATCCTACTGCCTTCTCAAGAACCGGAAGATCGTCAACAAGCTCGAAAGGGACGTTTGCCCATTTGTCGACATCTCTTCCGGATTGAAAACCAAAGTTGCCGATAATGAAGGGATCTACATCTCTTCCGAGAATAGAAACCGCAAATCCTTTTGTCTGCATTATTGCCGCTGTGGTTTGGTTTGTATTTATGCAGCTTAGAACAACCGTAGGCACCGGTGTGCTTGAGGACTGCATAAATGCATCAACAACACATCCGGCATTTTTCCCATCGATTTTGCTCCCCACGACATAAAGGCCGTTGGAAATATTAAACAGAACTGTATTGTCCATAAAAATTCTCCTTATAAGTCTTTAGCAAAACGCGTATTATTCGCTTACTTCAAATTCGGACTTTGAAGCGCCGCAGACAGGGCATGCCCAGACATCGGGAATATCCTCGAACTTTGTGCCGGGAGCTATGCCGCCGTCGGGATCACCCTTCTCCTCGTCATAAACATATCCGCAAAGGGAACAAGTGTACTTTTTCATTACATATCCTTCTTTCATAATTTCACTTTATACAAAGGCGATACCTCTGCCTTACACATCCCATAAAATTGCATTAGCAGTTTTTAAGTTATCTGTTATTATAATGTCAATTTAAGCGTTTTTCAAGGCATTATTGCAATATTTAATACGCCCGTGATTATATTTTCTGCAACATAAAGCAGATGCAATTTTAAATAATGCTTTCCGTTAATGCATGTCGGAAGACAAACACCAATATATCCCAAAACTGTCTTCATCCTAGCTTGTATGAAAGTAGCTAAAAGTGCCGGATAGCACATCGATGCTGAGTAAATCCAGAAAAAGCTCTACGGATTGAAATTGACCGTCTTGGTTCTGCTCCTCACAGATATTCTCCTTCATGTTCGGGATACAGTTTTAGCACTGTTTCGGAAAGGCGGACTTGCTTCCGCAGGACAGAATTTCATCCGTAACAGCATCTCGTGCGGCCTTAAGTTCTCCTATGCTATTCGGCTCATAACAGCGGCGTAGGTGGTTACAGATTCGATTTGCCGGCAAGCGCCATTTGTTGGACTCCCTTTCAAAATAACAGTGCCGGCAAACGTCACAGAGGTTTGCCGGCTTTATGGTCATTATCATACGATCCTATTTTTAAGCTTGAAAACGTTGAGCCTATGCCGGATTTGCAGATAAACCGGACAGGTATTCAAGAATTTCTGCTGCATTCGTATCAGGATTCACTTTTCTGTAAACCTTTTCAATGTAACCTTTCTCATTAATGATGTATGTGGTACGCAGCACGCTAAAAGAGGTCTTCCCATACATTTTTTTCTCTTTCCAAACGTCATAGGCTTTTATCGCCGTCAGTTCTGTATCGGAAAGAAGTAAAAACGGCAGATCGTATTTTTCGATAAACTTCTGATGTGAAGCCTGCCCGTCTTTGCTTATGCCGATTACAACGATGTCCTTGCTTCTGAACCCGTCAAACGCACTTTTAAAAGCGCGGGCCTCTCTCGTGCAGCCAGCGGTATTGTCATGTGAATAAAAATACAGAACGACTATCCTGTCGGCAAAATCAGACAGACCGTGAAAATTACCGTTTTGATCGGGCAGTGAAAAGTCGGGCGCTTTTTGACCTTTATCGAGCAAAAGATAGCCTTCTTTCTGTTTTTTATCTTTTTCAGACATGCTGCCTAGCTTGTTTTATATTGGAAAACCAATTATAATATTATTATTAAGATAACAGATTTTATTGTGCGCAGGTGATCCTTTTTGAAAAGCAAGGCCGTTCAGCGGGGGCAAAGTATTCCGGCAATTAACTTTTTTAAATACATAGGGCCCGGACTGCTGGTCACGGTTGGGTTTATTGACCCGGGAAACTGGGCGTCCAATATTGCTGCCGGATCGCAATATGGCTATGCGCTTCTCTGGATGGTGACCCTGTCCACTGTTATGCTGATCGTCCTGCAGCATAATGCGGCACATTTAGGTATCGTAACCGGCAAATGCCTCTCGGAAGCCGCCACAGAAAACATGAAACCGTGGGTAAAGAACAGTGTTCTCATTACCGCCGTCGGAGCATCCGTTTCCACAGCTTTCGCTGAGATACTCGGTGCCGCGATAGCGCTGAACATGCTTTTTCGCATCCCGTTGAAGCTTGGGGCGATATTGGTTCTGGCAACAGCCCTTTTCCTTCAGCTCACAAATTCCTATAAAAGAATTGAAAAAATAATCATCGGTTTTGTATCCCTCATTGGCATTTCATTTCTCTTTGAAGTAGGCATCGTCCACAACGATTGGAGAGCCGCGGCGGTCGGCTGGGTAAAACCGTCTTTCCCCGCAGGCTCGATACCGGTAATTATGAGTGTACTCGGCGCAGTTGTAATGCCGCATAACCTTTTTCTGCACTCCGAAGTCATACAGAGTCGTCAGTGGAATCTGCGGGAAGAAGATGTGATCCAAAAGCAGCTGAAATACGAGTTTGGAGATACGCTGTTTTCAATGGTGATCGGCTGGGCAATCAACAGCGCCATGATTTTATTGGCGGCAGCGACATTCTATGCCAAAAAAGTTTCGGTGACCGATTTGTCTCAGGCTGAATCGATGCTCAACCCGTTGCTCGGGAACGCCGCCGGAACCGTGTTCGCCGTAGCGCTGCTGTTTGCTGGGCTGGCCTCTAGCATAACGGCAGGAATGGCAGGCGGCAGTATTTATGCCGGAATATTCGCGGAACCGTATAACATTTCCGACAAACACACAAAAGCCGGAATACTGATTACCATGGTTCCGGCAACACTGATTATTTTCCTTGTCTCTTCACCGTTTGACTGGTTAATCTATTCGCAGATGCTCTTGAGCATTCAACTACCGATAACCATTTTTACGATGATCCATCTGACTTCGTCAGAAAAAGTCATGGGCAAATATGTAAATTCAAAGCGGAATAATATCCTGCTCTGGAGTATAGGGATTATTGTAACATTTCTGAATGTTGCTCTTCTGGTCAGCCTCGTATGATTATGCGTGCCTTTGCTCGGATAATGCCCTATTTATATTGCAAAATTTAATTATGGTCCAAATCATTTTTTCAGCGTTCCAACCCTTGGCAAGTCAGAAAAGACTTTTTCGCCGTGCGGAGATTTTGAAATGTCATTAGTTAAATCAGCTCCGGCTTTTTCCCCATTGTGTGCGCCGTTTTTCCATTGCGGGACATTGCTGACATCATACACAATTCCTTTGTAGGCAATATATGCCGGCTGCCCGTTCTGCCCATTGTACTTTGCAAGCTCGTCCAGTGTAAATACTTTCAGATTTGCGGTGGAGGTGATTGGGCTTTTTGCCGGGATAGATGCAGCCCTGCTGACGACGGACGGAATCAAAAGGTGAAAAGCTATCCCCAGAACTAAAAGGATTGCGATGCTGCGGTGTGCAACGAACCACGGTCCCTTTCTTGGCATTTTCTTCAGAGAGGCATTAACGCCAAGCACCACTTGTGCAATCAAAAGCACGGCGCTAATGACTCCTGAAACGCTTAATCCGAACCATAAGATCTGTAGAATGAAATGAATAAACAGCGAAATAAAGGCTCCGATTCCGAAATATTTATGATTCTTTACAAGGACCTTCATCAAAAGGGTCAAAATCTTTTTGCCGGTTGGAGAGGCAGTAATCTTTTTCCCCCATTTTCTATAAATAAACTTAATTACGTAGTTGGCGAGGGTCAAGGCAAAAAAGATAATGATGAGCCATCCCACTAAACTTCCCGCTTTGTAAATCTGCATGAACAATCTCCTCTAAATAGTAATCCTTCATCATAGAGATCCCAAGTGCTCACTGATAATTCCTCATACTGAAGCACCAACCAGATAAGCACAAGGTCAAGCCGCCGCAGACAGCAGTATATCTGCCTACGCAACATTTAATAAGTGAAAATTTATCCCCTTGTCCCTTAATTTTACATTGTCCAGTGAAATATGTAAAGCGAAACATTTCAATTTACGAGGGCTCTTTTTCGGAAAAATAAACTCAAAATTAACAGCCTATACCTTAGTGCCTTCAGCCATTCAAACTTACGAGTATGCAGGCTATTTATCATTAAACCGAACCGTGATATGTGTTGCGTCACAAAATGGCATATTTCTTGATTTGCCGCAGCGGCAAAGAGCAGCTCTGTTCCGAACCTCATAAACAGAGCCATCCGCCGATTCTATCGGGATATAACCTTTGACAAATATTCCGGCACTTGCGCCTCTTTCCGGATCCTGAATTATATCTATTTCCGGTACAAGTTCCGCCTCAATGATTGTGCCGTCTTTGTCTACAGCGGTAAGTCGCCCGGCAGGGCAGTCGCAGGCTGCGCGGATAGCTTCCGCTATGTATTCTTCATTGTCGGATAATTCCGTCAGCTCCCATGCGTTGCCGCTGTCCCTATGGCAAAAGCGCGCAAAGGCACACCGGTCATCGTCCAGCAGATCGACGCCCGGCCCTTTAAAAAATTCTGTCCTGTCCAGATATTTCTCCTTTGAGGCAGTTTCTTCCCCTTGAAAGTGGCTTTCCATATGCGTTCCATCGCAAAACGGTGTATTTTTCGATTTCCCGCACCGGCAGAGCGCATAGGTCTCCGCTTGTGGCAGCTCTCGCCCAAGCTGGTATTCGTATTTTTTACCCTTTGCGACAATTATTTTTTCTGCCAAGGGTACGCCTCCTGACACAATATACGGCCCGTCTTTAACGATCTTGATCTTGCCCTTCTGATCTTCCTTATTCTCATTATTCAGAGCGACTTTGACATACCGCATAATAGACTCCCTTATTAATTAACAACTAATGTTTCCACAAAAATAAGCATTGTTGTATAAAAATTACAGATAATTTGTTGTCAGAACTCAATTTGTTGAATTGTTAACTTAATTTGTATAATATACTAGCAAATGCAAATCAGGGCGATCAAATCTGATCCCCCTGATTGTTGATAGAGTGACAAAGTTCGTTTTATTTTTCGTTTCTCATATAACGAGTGTAGCCGGCGTGTAGATACGTGCCGCAAGCTCGGAATCCAGAAGATAGAGGCCTTTAGGATCATTGCCAAAGAGATCGTACCTTTTTACGATGTCCTCGGTGTTTTTCTCCTCTTCGCCCTGTTCTTTTACGAACCAGTCGAGGAACTGCATAGTCCTAAAGTCCTTAAGCTCATAGGCAACAGCATAGATGGCGTTTATCGAAGCAGTGACCTTCTTTTCGTGCTCAAAAGCGGCTTCTGCGGGCTCGCGGAAATCGCGGAAAACAACACCGGCGGCCTTGACGTCCTTCAGGGACACCTGTTCGCTGTTGTTGAGCAGATACTTCACAAACAGCAGCGCATGGTCGCGCTCCTCCTGAGTCTGCACAAAGAACCAATTGCCAAAGCCATTAAGATTTTTGTCGGTATAGTAGCTGTAGATATCGAGATAGAGATACGCGGAGTACCACTCCATATTGATTTGGTTATTTAGAAGTTCCACAAGTTTTTTTTCAAGCATGTTTATCTCTCCCTTTTATTGCTAGATTTCGATCCTGCATAAATGGCACTTAAGGGAACCACGCAAACGCATGGTTCCCTTAGCATTTCTTAGAAATCAGCTTTCCAGAGGCCATGCAGGTTGCAGTATGCATAGATAGTACCAGACTTGACTTCATTGAACTCAGCCTTAGGCTCTTCCCCGGGCTTAAGGTACTTGATCTCTACTTTGTCGTCGCATACAAGCGCAATCCACTCAATGAAGTGTTCGGGAAGCATCGGGTGAGCAACTGAGCCAACGGCAACCTTGATTTTTCCGCCTTCTTTTGTGACGACGGGAACATGCTTTTCCTGTGCGGCGTCAGTTGAGTTCGCAACGAGCTTAACCATTTCCTTACCACAGCATACAAGCGTTCCGCCGCCCTTTTTGATGAGGGCAACCATATTCCCACAAACACTGCAGCGATAGAATTCTACCATAATTTCACACTCCTAGTTAATAATATTTGTTCCGCTTTCGCGGGAACTGTCCTGTTATTTTTGAAGCTTTCTTTTTGCCCGCATCCGATATAGAATTTACTTCAGAAATCCGTTGATTATTTCTGTCTCGGCTTCCTTTTCATTAAGCCCAAGCGTCATGAGCTTGATAAGCTGCTCACCGGCGATCTTTCCGATAACTGCTTCGTGAATAAGATTGGAATCGATACAGTTGGCGGTTATCTCCGGTTTTGAAACAACTTTACCGTTATCCATTATTATAGCATCACATTCGACGTGCCCAAAGCATTTGGTATTTCCTATGACGTTTGAAACAAATTTCTGCGAAGAGTTTTCCGTTGCAACCGAACGCGATGTGACCTGAACGCTTGCCCCTTCGCCATTCAGAGAAACATCAAAATTGGTCTCGGCAAGCTGATGACCGTGAGTCATTATTTTTTCTATGATAACCAGACCTGCGCCCGTGCCAAGCTGAGCTGAAGTTTTACGGATCGTGGAGTCTACGCCTTTGATTTGCGTCGTCAGCATCTCCATATGCGCAAATTTTCCAATGGTCGCCTCCGTAGTGGGATCAAGTATGCGCTTTCCGTCTCCACTGCCCTCGCCGTAATGTTTTTCAATATATTTGACTTTTGAGCCTTCTTCGAGGAAAAAGCGATGTATACCTACGTGCTCTGAGTCACGGCATCCGTCATTGTGAATGCCGCAACCCGCAACGATAACTACATCGGCATTCTTACCAATATAAAAATCGTTGTAAACCTTATCGTTTATTCCCTCTTCGGTTACTACAACCGGGATATATACTGTCTCTCCGGAAGTTTCCGCGCGAACGTATATATCAATTCCCGGTTTATCGCTTTTGGGTATGATATTGATATTCGGCGTCGTATTAACTCTGACAGACTTGCCGTTTTTCCGGAGACTGAAAGCGCCAGCGGTTGGAAGATCCGGTATGTCGGCGATTGACTTCAGGAGATTTGATTCCATTTTATCAAGAATAACTTTTTCCATGGGAAGACCCCCTTAAAGCTTCCGGCAGGTAGCCAGAACATCCTGCAGGCCTATGAACGATTCCAAAGGTTCACCCCGCCGGATAGTTTTTTCTACCTTACCGTCATTAAGTAAAATTACCTCGTCGGCTATTTTAAGGATACGTTCCTGATGAGATATGACAACGATGCTACCGGAAAGGTTTTCCTGCATGTCATGGAACGCTTTAATCAGGCTGCTGAAGCTCCACAGATCTATGCCCGCTTCCGGCTCATCAAAGATCGTAAGCTTCGAATGACGCATGATAACAGAAGCAATTTCTATGCGTTTCAGTTCACCTCCAGACAGGGAGCCGTTTACTTCCCGGTTAAGATAGTCTTTCGCGCACAGCCCGACCATAGCGAGAACATCACAGGCATCATCCTTTGAAATTGTCGTTTTCGAAGCCAAGTTCATCAGGTCATGAACGGTTAATCCTTTAAACCGGACTGGCTGCTGAAATCCGAAACTGATGCCAAGATTTGCTCTCTCATTTATAGGCATTTCGGTTATGTCCTGTCCTTCAAACGATATTTTCCCTGTATCTGGACTGATAATGCCCATGATCAATTTTGCCAGAGTAGACTTCCCTGAGCCGTTAGGGCCCGTTATAGCAATAAATTTTCCGGAATCGATTTCAAGGTTAACATCACTAAGTATCTGTTTTCCGTCCGCGCTGAAATTTAAATTTTCCAGTTTCAGCATATACTGAATCTCCTTTTTCTAAGCAGTAGTCTTTGGATAATCGCAAAGCCCTTAAGTGCGCACGTTTGTGGTAGAGTTGTTTTTCTCTCAAGTCACCTGCCGCAAAAACACCCGGTATTGGAGTTGTTCCCGTTTCATCAGTGCGTATAAATCCGTTGGGAAACAATATCGTTTCATTGATTATTCCTAAATTGGGTTTTATTCCGATAGCGACAAAAACGCCGTCAAGAGTTATTAGATCTTCTCTGCCGGTTTCCTTGCTGTATAGATAGCTACTGTAAGTCCTGCCGGTCCTCTACCTATGATTATTACATCAAAAATAATTTTTCTCCGTGACCCAGTTACTATAGTGAGCTCATAGATATAAATAACCTCTGCAAAATGCTGCTTTAATGACGGAATCCAGTTCCTCCGGCGTCACCGTAGGATAAATTTAAGCGATTGAAACAGCCTAAAAGATCAAATATAAGATTTGATGATTTTGTTGAGGACGTCAGGATCGGTTTTTCGCTCCAGCAAAGGAATACCCTGCTTCAACACATGGTTCTTACTGTGGAAAGTGCTTTTCTGTTCCAAGTAAAGGACGCCAACCGGGATTCGGTCGTCGAATTCCATTGCTTTTTGCATGGCGGCTGCTTTATCTTTGCAATCGTAAGACTCATCAAGTTCGTACACTCTCTTGCTGTACCAAGCAAACGTGTTTGTCTTGTTAAAGCTGACACACGGCTGAAGAATATCGACCAGCGCATATCCGTCATATTCTATTGCCTGCCTCATTAACGAAATCAAATTTTCCTTATGACCGGTAAAAGCGCGCGCAACAAAGCCGGCGCCAGACGCGATTGCAAGAAGTACCGGATTCAGCGGCTCGTTGAAATTTCCGTCGGTCTGTACCCCAGTGACAATTCCGAGAACAGAGGTTGGAGACGCCTGACCTTTTGTTAGTCCGTAAATTTGGTTATCATGTACAAAATGCGTTATATTGACATTTCGGCGGATATTGTGAATGAAGTGATTACCACCCTCTCCATAAGAGTCTCCATCGCCAGTGTTGACAATTACCGTAAGATTTTTATTTGCAATTTTGGCTGCCACAGCAGCGGGAAGCGAGCGCCCATGAAGACCGCAAAACGCATTTGCGCTGATATACTGCGGAGTCTTTGCCGCCTGCCCTATACCGGCCGCTACCAAAACTTCCGAAGGGCGTTTGCCCGTCTGCTCCAGAGCGGCTTTCAGACATTCCAAAATGGTGTAATTGCCGCAGCCCGGGCACCAGGCGGTTTCATGAGTACAAAAAGTTTCCGCGCTCATTTTATTTCTCCTTTCCGGATGCGATCGGCAATCTCTTCTCCGGAGATTTGCCGCCCATCGTATTTAAGTATGCTTCCGCCACATATAATACCGGTTTCTTCGCGGACAAGGCTTCCCAACTGGCCGGTTGCATTCTGCTCGACATTGATAATATGCCGGGCTTTTCCCGCCTTCTCTTTCAGTAAATTCATCGGCAGGGGATAGATATCTCCGAATACCAGAGCGGCATAGCTGCCCCGGCTATCTTCGTTCAGAATATTCACGGCTTCTTTTATAGGCCCCCAGGTTGAGCCCCAGCCAAGCAGAAGAGTGTCAAATTCGTCCGGCCCGATGAATTCCGGCTCCAGTAATTCGCGCTTAAGCCCTTCAATTTTTCTCATGCGCTTGTCCATCATACGCGTGCGCACTTCCGCAGATTCCGTGATCCATCCCTTCTCATCATGCTCATCACTGTCGATAGCCACAAGGTGCTCGGTTTTCCCGGGGATAAGCCGTGGCGAGATTCCGTTTTCCGTGTATTTATACCTGAGATATTCCCTATCTCCCGAATATTCTGCTCCAGGCTCTGCCACTTTAATTTTCTCGGGTTCAAAGGGTTCAGCGGTTGAAGAGGCATCCCCAAGATACTGGTCACTGAGCAGAATAACTGGAATTTGGTATTTTTCTGCTAAATTAAAGGCTCGGACTGTCTGATAAAATGCGTCGGCAGGATTTCGAAGCGAGATTACCATGCGTGGGAATTCACCCTGAGACGCAGAAATAACGAATTTAAGATCGCTCTGTTCCGTGCGTGTCGGCAGCCCGGTCACCGGACCCGGACGCTGAACGTCGATTACCACAAGAGGAATCTCCGCCATGCCGGACAGACCAAGCGCTTCAACCATAAGCGAAAAACCCCCGCCAGACGTGCCCGTCATGGCACGGGCCCCGGCATAAGAAGCACCGATTGCCATATTGATCGCCGCAATCTCGTCCTCTGCCTGTTCCACAACTATTCCGGCATCATCGGCGTAGGAAGCGAGCGTTTCCATGACGGCGGTTGATGGGGACATGGGATATGCTGAATAGAAGCGCAGCCCGGCTGCAATGGCACCGAGTGCGACAGCTTTACTTCCGGAAATAAGCATCCAGTTCCGGTAATTCCCGTTAATGTGCTGATAGCGCGTTTCAGCCGACATATAGCCTTCATTTACCGCTTTAATATTTACATCAAGATTCTGGGGCTTTACAAAGGCCCTCAAAACATCTTCGACATTGTCCAATGATTCACCAAACATTTTCAGAATGGAGCCCACCAGGATGCTACCGGAAACACGTGGGTTACCGAGTTCCTTTGACATCGCCTCTATATCCACTCTGATCAAACGCGGATCGTCTCCTCGCAGTTGACTTCCGCAAAGAATGAAACCTTCTTCCTTGAGCTGTCCTTTATGCAAGTCGACCGTCTCTTCATCAAGCGCAACGAGGCCATCCAATCGGTCGCAGTGCGAATAAATCGGTTCAGTTCCAAAACGTATCAGAGAAAAGTTGTGGCCACCCCTTACTCGGGACATGAAATCTCTGACAGTAAACACACTGTAGCCTGAGCGCTTGAGCAGCTTTTCGAGAATCGCCGCAGTTGTGTCGATTCCCAGTCCTGCAGCCCCGCCTATCAATAGGTTATACATATCCAATCTCCCCTTTAATCTAGTATGCAAAATTCAGCCAGACGGCTTTCTCCAGGCGGCCATTCCGCCTTCCAGTACGGATACATTACTGAATTCAGCGGGCGTATTCTCATGCATGATAATCGCATCCGGCCACATCTCTTAAAGCAAAATAAACAGTCCTGAAACTATAATCCTGCCTCATTTACGAAATATTGTTTCTCTGCTTCACAAATAACAGACAACCCTGTCGGATATTTTCGACCGGGTTGTTACCAATATTATTTCACAAGTTCAAAAGCGTTTTTGCCTGCGCCGCGCTCCGGGGAAGTAAAGCTTTCTGCAACATCTTCCCACTTTGTTCCCGGTTCAATATCCTGATCCGGACAGCATTCTTCAACAAAAATATATCCGTATGAAGAACACTGGCGTTTTTTCACAATCGTCAACAGCTTTCTCTAAACTTATCTACTTATAAGTCTAATGATTGTTTATCCAATTGTCAACTATATTTTACGGTAAAATCCATTCATAATTGGAATGCTAACGATCTGCAACTAAACGACTATCCGGCAAAATGCTTAAATCCGATTCAACAAAAAAATCTAAGTCCGGCCATACGATTCAGAAGGAGAGTTAAAATGAATCTCAGACAGCTTGAGTGTTCTAAAGCGGAGCGCATTTTTGTCAGCCAGTCAATGAAAAACAATCGGACCTTAATTTGTTTTTCAGTTTCTCACATACTGATCCCGAAGAGGTGCTTTGCCGCATAACCGAATAGGAAAGAGATAGCGGCTACGCCCAGACTCGCCGGAAATTTTGACCTCAAAGCTTTCTATTTCAAGGTAATCACGTTCAATCGCGGCAATCGCAGTATCATCTTCGATGATAAGAACTTTTCTCATTTTCGATCACCGCCTTTGGCAAATCAATAATAATCCCCAACCCACCGTTTTCCGCATTTCACGCTTTTATTGACCCTTTCATTCTGCGAACCGCGCTCTCGGCTGGCCTTTGTGATCAGTCCCTCAACATAGGCCTGAATAGAGGTGAGCGGGGTGCGGAGATCATGGGGTGTACTGACTTACCGGTCAATTTATCAATATGCACGTTAAAACAGCAAAGAGATTATTTCTGCTAAATGGCGGCCGAGCGAATTTCCCGCAGCCACAGATACGAATTTACCCCCGGAGCGGACGGCGGAAAAGACTGACGCTCCGGGGGTGAAACTATGCCACGTTCGCGCCTTGCCTTTCAGACGCGATTCTATGTGTTACGTCCGTAGAGATAATAGATGTAATTGCTGCCCTCAAAACAGAAGTTTGCCGTGTCGATCAGGCGGTACTCACCGAGGTACGAGCTGTCCAGCATCTTATTCCTTGTGATCAGAAAATCAAACTGCCCGTTTTCAATGGCGAAAAGCTGCACCGCCTCCGCTTCGGGAAGGTTTACGTTCAGCGTACAGAAATATTTGCAGTTCGGGACGACCTTTGCTGCGGTATAAAAGCCGCCATCCAGAAAGCCGTAGTTCAGCAGGGTCGGATTACTTTTGCGGTCGATAATCTGAGCAAATTGATACTGGGGCATGGCGTTTTTATCGACGCCCATCAGATAACGGTTGGGCGTCAGGAAATACGCGGCCAGAACAGAGAGCAGGAGCGTTAAAGCACAGAGCGCTTTTACCCGTTTCCTTAAAAACTCGCTTGTGTTGATATTATGCAGCAGGGAGAGGAACGCTCCGGCGCAGGGCGTAAGAAAGACGCTTAAAACAAGTCCGTAATATGGGTAATCCCGACCGCCAATAAAGATCAAAACGCACGTCAGGACCTCCATAAAAAGCAGGCCGATTTTCTCGGGCGGTGATGCCTCAGCGTACCGCGAGAACAGAGTATACAGGCTGCCCGCCATAATGATGAGCGCATATCCGAAATTATCGCGGACAAATTTCCCGAGTGACAGGAATACCGCTAGGAGGCCTGGGCTTTCGGCATAGGAAAAGATGTTGTCGTACAGATAGACCCTGATAAAGTCGGAAACAGAGCCGCTGAGCGCGAAGTAGAGAAGCCAGGGAAGGGCGGAGAGGATAAGGCCAAGAGTGAAGCCGCAGACGAGGTTAATAAGAAACGGCCAATTTTTCCTCACGACGCCGAGCGAAAAAAGCGTAAGCCCGAAGGCAATGAAGGGACCCAGCAGCGTATATTTCACAAAGAACACGCAGCCGCACAGAAAGCCGTTTACTGTGAAAGTCAGGAGAGGCTTTTTCAAAGCGCCCGTTTTCAGGAAGCGTAAAAGCGTATACACGGAATAGGCGAGAAGCGGCAGACACAGCTCCTCAGCGCTGTCGCCGTGGCAGAAAGCGGGAGACGAATAGATAAGCGCGGCCGTTATCGGCAGGAAAATGACGCTGAGCGCTTCGGGCGCATACAGTCGGAGCGTTTTAAAGGAAAGCAACAGAAACGCCGTCGCGGCCAATAGTTCAAAGCAGAATACGCCGATGAAGGAATCGAAGCTTAATAGAGAGGCGAGTCCGTGTATGAAGTACAGCAGAGGCCCCTTCTGCTCCATGATGTCGCGGTAAAGGATCTTCCCGTGGAACATGGATTTGCCGACCGTAAAAAAGCAGTTGGCGTCGACCCAGTCATTGAGTGGATACAAAAAGGAGGATTTGGAGCAGAGTATCAGAATTAAAAAGGCCGTGATCAGGCAAAACAGCACAAGTGCCACCGATTTGATCTTTGGCTGTCCGGCGCTGCCGCCGACGGTTTCGGCCGGAGCCGGATTTGACCACTGCGAGGCGGCTTTTGTATAAAAATTCACCGGCATTCCCTGTACCTCGAGTTATTTTTCACCCGTATACGCCATCCGAAGCAGCTCATCTCTAGTTCCGCTTGCAATGCCGCTGTACTGCTCGATGGAGATGGCCGCGGCGGCGCACGCGAATTCTGCGATGCCGTATAGTTCGGCAAATGTCAGCTTTTCCGGGGACTTTCCCGTTTTCAGGAGTTTAAAGACCGACGTGCCACCGAAGATGTCGCCCGCTCCGGTCGTGCCGACGGCACATCGAAAAGAAAGTCCCTGACCTCGTCGATCAGAGAGGGCAATCTCCCCGTATTCCAGCATCGTAGCGGCACCGGGTTTCCCTGCAAAGGAAAATTCCCGGAATCGGTTGTCCCCATTGCACTGGCTGACTTCCCCGAAGAAAACGGGGACTCAGCCTGCATGGCGCAGAACGAGCGGTAAATACCGCGCTCGAGCGTGACGCTCTCCCCGGGCAAAAGCTCCGTTTGATGCCGAATCCACGGACGTCCAACGGCAGATGAGCGGAAACCTGAAGGAATAGCGGCCGATAAATGCTTCTGCTTCGTAGATCGGCCCGTTAATTTCACTGCGTTTCGTAAGACGCCTCCTGCCAATTGAGAGGAATAATATATTTTATCACTTTTTTATCATCCCTGTCTACCTTGGCATTTATCAGTGTCCGTTTTTCTTGTTTGTCCTCGCCGGAGACCATCCCGTTGACAAACATAATCTGCTTTCCGCCCTTCTCGAGCAGCCAGAAATAATTGGGATAAACGGTCAGTCTGTCGCTGAAAGCAGATCTGGCCCATCGCATTTTCGCTGTAATGTTTGCATTTGTAGTGCGAAACGAGTATGCATTGGCAGGGCTGATCCGGTCGCTGGAGAGATCATCCCTACGCGTGAAAAGAGTAAAAGTGCTGAAGCCGGGCTCCTCAGTTGGAGTGTTCTCTATATGAGAAGTATGTTTTTCTTTTTTAAAAGACATGTAGTTGCTCCTTTACCTAAAGTTCGAGTTAGAACATCTCAGGCGTTTCCCTTGTGACCGTTGGCAGTGAAGACGGTAAGCTGTTTTTTGCACGTCAATCAAATCTAAATAAAGTCAACATGAAGTCGGCCTATTTAGGCCGACTTCATGCCTTAATGAGTATAATTTATTAAATCTTAAACGACCAACTGTAACTATTGCCACAAATTAGGCGCTTTCGGCACGGAAACATTCCACCCAGGCGTCAAAATTCTTAAGGTATTTCCGCCCGCTGATTGAGTATTCAAATCCATTGCGCACAACTTGAATAAATTCATCTTCTGTAAGATGCATTTTATCCACATCCAAAACCATTTCCTCTGTAAGGGATAAGCAATACGGAGGATCATCCGAACTTATAGAAACCGGTACTCCAGCGCGTAGTAATGTTAAAAACGGATGTTCTTCGAAATTTTTGCAGCTCTCGAATTTATGTTGCTGTAAGGGCACATAGCGCAGGGAATTTTGTGCTCGCTGAGATATTTTAGCAGATCAGGGCTTTCAGCGGCACGGCAGCCATGGTCGATGCGCTGTACATGAAGTTTAAGCAGTGCGTCCCATATGTTTTGGTCACCATCATCCTCACCGGCAACTGACGGTAACACTGCAAATATTCCTTAACTAAAAGCAAGCGCATATTAAAATGCCACCCAGTTTCGGCACTTGACAAATAAGATAATAAGAAGATACTAGCATTAGCAGGCATTTATATCATTTCAATATGGTGCAATGACTCGATAGTTTATACAAAAGGTGATTGGGAAATGAAACGAATTTACATAGCTGATGATGAGGCTAACATCCGTAATCTGATGCAGCTGTTTCTGACAAACGGAGGCTATGAGGTCACTACCTTTTCAAACGGGGATGATTTGCTCAGGGAATTTCAGAAAAGCCCATCCGATGTCGTTATTCTTGACATTATGATGGATGGAACGGACGGGCTGACTCTTTGCAGCCAAATTAGACAGAGAAGCAGTGCTTTTATTATTATCGTCTCCGCAAGGGACAGTGAGCTTGACCGGATTACAGGTATCACTCTTGGCTCGGATGATTACCTCACCAAACCGTTTTCTCCGATGGAATTGGTTGCCCGTGTCAACGCCCTCTTCCGTCGGCTTGAGCTCAGCTATTCGTCCGATGCTCAAGAGCAGCTTTCATATGGCAACTTTCTGATAAGAACAGCCAGCCGCTTGGCTGAAGTGGACGGTCATTCGCTGGATTTGACACCCACGGAGTATGAGCTGATGCTGTATCTTTTAAAGAACAGTAACCGCGCCGTATCCCGAGAGGAGCTGCTGAAAAATGTCTGGAAATTTGATTTTGACGTTGACACAAGGGCAACGGATGACGTGATAAAGAGATTGCGCCGCAAGCTTGAAGCTGCCGGTGCTAAGCTAAGAATCGAAACAGTCTGGGGATTTGGATTCAGATTAACAGAGGAATCGGCAGATGAAAACACTTAAACAAAAAGTACTGACCCCCCTGATTCTTCTGATAGTTTTATTGCCTTTGGCGACATTGCTGTTCTTCAACATTGCTATGCAGGTATATGTTCAAAAAGCCGCCAGGAATGATTTGAAGGAAGCCATGCTGCCGATTGAAACGCTGGCACAGCAGGAATTGAACGACAGCAACGGAACACTTACCGAACCCGCTCTTGAAAGCGCAGCCATCAAACTTACCCAGACTATACAGTCCACCAAGCTGACAAACGCAAAACTGCTGATTTATAATAGTAATGAAAAGCTCGTTTCCCCCAAAAACCTGCCTGATGGGTTTATATCCGCAAATCTTGCCAAAAAAGTTTCGGTTCGTCTTAAAGCCGCGGATTTGAAAGAGCGAATAGCACAAGTCAAGGTTGGAAATCAGACATATTTGATTTATAGCTATGTCCTGAAAGAAAATGCGGATAATCAAATATTCATCGTGCTGGTAAACCAATTAGGAAATACCCAGCCGTTAATTAAAATGATAAATGTAATTTTGATTACAATAATGCTTTTAGGAATAATATTGGGAGTATTTTTCGTAAGCAGAATTACGGACCGCATTGCAAGGAATGTTAAGCAAATCAGTATTGCAACCGAACAAATCGGACGTGGAAATTTTGCTCATCTGGAGTGGGAAAGCAGCGATATCAGCGAGTTTAATCAGCTTTTTCAAAGTGTTACATATATGTCTGATAAACTGGAAGCTGCTGAGAATTCGCAGCGGGATTTTCTGCAGAATGCGTCCCATGAGCTTCGAACCCCGCTTATGTCGATACAAGGCTATGCCGAGGGTATCTCAAGTGGAATCGTTCCGGATGTTAAGGCAGCGGCAGATATCATAAACAGTGAAAGCCACCGGCTTAACGAGCTCGTTAGTGAGCTGTTGACTCTTTCCAGAATTGAGAACGGGACAATGATGCGCGAGCTGAGCAAGCTAAACCTTTGCGCTTTGTTGCCCGAATTTGTTCAGCGGCTTGGCGGCTTGGCTGTAAAACTGCAGAAAAAAATAGACCTGAATCTCCCGCCTCTGCCTTTTTATATTATGGGTGAAGAGGAATTGCTTGGTCAGGCGGTAACGAACGTCATTTCAAATTGCCTGCGATATGCAAACAAAAGGGTTGCTGTTTCGCTTTTAAGCGGTGAAAATTCACAAGTTATCCGCATACATGACGATGGCCCCGGTATTCCGGACGGCGAATTGCCGCACATATTTGAACGCTTCTATAAAGGCAAAGGCGGCAATTTCGGGCTTGGACTTGCAATTGCAAAGTCGGCGGTCCAGTTTATCGGAGGAGATATAAAAGCATACAATGAGGCAGCAGGAGCCGCTTTCGACATTGTATTTAATTCGACTGTCAAGTAATCCTTTGCTGCGCGAATCTGCTTTTCAACTGTTTATACCGTTTTCCTTTTAGGTTGGGAAAAAATGAACGCGCCCTCTCCGCATTTTGGACTGCGGAAAGGGCGTGACGTTTTTTTATGCGGATATATGGAAATTCTTCGACTGCAGTAATCAGTTATACAGAGCTATAATACCAACGTTACCTGACGCGTACCAGCCCACCTGCTCACCAAATGCAGTGCCCACAAAGCGCAATGGAACGAGCGTCCTGCCATCGACGCTTTCTGCCGGTACATCAAGAGTTGATGCGGAACCATTTATGCTTGCCGATGCGGAATTGACAGTTAGTTCTACGGACGTTGAATCCAGGGTTATCGTGATATTACCGCTGAATTGGTCCCATTCCACATCAGCGCCAAGCGCTTCTGCCACTGCGCGGACAGGTATCAATGTTCTCCCGCTGACAATAATCGGCTGCACGTTGTCATACTGGGAGAAATCGATCGCGCTCCCATCTACAAAGACCTTGTATCCGCTGACATTTTCACTTGCATAGAGGTCGGCAAGAGACTGATAATCCGATGTCAGCGCGGGATTGGACTTGATACTTGCCAGCAAATCCGATTCCGAGCCGGCTGCATCCGATAGTGTTGGATTATCTGTAATATACGAGTTGTCAGACGTGCCGTCGGTTGTGTAGACGTCTGACGAATCGGCAAAACAGTAAGCCGGAAGAAGCATTGCAATTAGGCTCAGGATAATGGGAAATATAATGTATTTTTTCATAAGCATTCTGTTCTCCTCAAACATGTTTTATGAATTTGTACCGCTTGTCGCTGTTGAGGCGGAACTTGCGGATGTGCTGGAAGAAGCGCTGCTTATCGTTGACTGGAAAGCCGTAAGCTGGCTTCCGACCTGCTGCTTGAGGGTAAGGTCGGACTGAAGACTGCTGATGACTTGCTGTTTGTACGAAATTATATTCTTTAATGCGGTATCGGCCGAGGCGTAGTCCTTATTCTGCATGTCGCTGATAAAGGTGCTCCAGTCAGTTTCAATAGCGGCATTATCGGTATCTATAGTGGACGCGATTGCTGCCATCTGAGACCTGAGTGTGTCGAGCTGGCTCTCCATTGTGTGCAGCTGTGCGGATAGCGCTTTATAGGATGAAATCTCCGGCTCTTCATTCTGTGCGCTGCTCTTTATTGTGGCCTGGTCTGTTTTGATTTGTGCATTGATTGTCTGGAGCTGACTCTTAATCGAAGCTATCGTGGCGGTATCTTTGTTCTGCTTTGCTGTTGCAAGTTGCTGCATTAGAGTCTGCCGCTGCTGCTTGAGAGAACTTATTTCGGCCTTTGCAGAGGAATCGGCCTGAGTGAGCTGGCTTCTGGCTGAAGAGATTAGGTCTTTAATTGTCGTACGGATTGACTGGGACGTTGATTCATTGTCCTTAGTCTGAGTTGAGATGCTGTCTCTTACGGACTGCTCCTGTTGACGCAGTGTAACAATCGTTGCATAATCCTGCTTTACGGCGGTATAGTTCGGGTCTGTAGTATCCGATGAGGCCGTTACGGTCTGAGAACCGGCATCCGTACTTGTTGAAGTCGTATCGTCATCAGCGGCGAAAGCGGCTGCGCTGACGGAAGCCATAAGCATAATACCCAAAACAATAGATATAACTTTTTTCATTTTTATTTTCCTTTCAGACGGTTTATTTAGCAAACTTCAGCTTGCACATAAATGGTAATGCTATGCAGAAAAAATAACAACGGTAAAAAAGTATCACAAATGTGGCAAAACTGAGGCAAGTAACAGATAGGGCCATATTAAGCAAATGGATAGCCCGAATTAAATCCGCGATTTCTGCGGACGTTCCGGTGGTAATCGGTACCGGGTACAGGTAAAACCGTTAGCACGATATAATCACCTATGCCTCTTATTATCAAATTCGGGTGTCATTTTGACAAGCATAGTAATAAGAAGTCTTGTGTTATATCACAAGTGGGTAAATATGCCCACATCAAAAAAGACGGCTAATACAAGAAAGCAGCGGCGAAAGCAAAAATATGCTGGCCACTGCTTTGTATGTATTCCATAGCATGGAATTTCCTTACATTATTCCGTCGGTTTTCAGGGCTCATTTCAGCAGAAAGAACAATAGAAGTAATTTTTGCTTCGAAGTACTCGAGTGACTTACTAATACCTCTTGTTTGGCCTAACCTATTAAGGATTATCCACATATATTGTTTCAGGCATCGTATGCCAGCCCTATTGAAAGGGGGGTGAAGATATAAACTGCCTATTTGGATTGCTTCTTGGTAGCTTGTTCTGCGGTCGCGGCTGCGGTTGCGGATATGGTTGCGGATATGGTCGCGGATATGGTCGTGGTTGCGGTTGCGGCTGCGGACGCAGATGCGGCTGGTGGTGGTAAATATAAGCTTCTGATCGAATAACTGTCTGTTTTTGTAGGCGGTTATTTGTCAATCATTATGCGACTAGCGATATGGGGCGGCGGTCGTCCATTCTCCTGCGATCGTCGCCAAATAAGACCGGACTCGTCGAAGCCGGTCTTATTTGGAAAAGAGACGAAAAAAGAAAAAGTCAAGTCTTTCTATTGTTTGTGCTTTTTCTCTTCTTTTCCGACTTTTACCTTTTCATTTTCAGTTTTAGATTCCATGTTTTTTGGATTTTCTCGATTATAAATGCTACTGATTCCAGTTCTATAGAGATTAACAATTTCTACATTCTTTTTTTCTAGCTTTTCGTCCTCTGTCATATAGCTTCGCTCTTGCGTATCTATAAAGTCATGATATAGAATCAAAATTCTCACCTCGGTTCATTTTATGACTGATTTTCCATGATGTTCTACTGCTTGCCGTAAGTAGCAATCTAATAAGCGACAAGTACGTGTGTATGGGGCTTGATTATTTTTAGATGATGTACGGGGCGGCGTTGCGCTTTCTCCTCCGCAGCGTCGCCAATAAAAGTATCACCAGCCTCGTCGGATAGCCGAAGCTGGTGATTTTGGAGAAAGAAAAAATGAAAAAATCTATTTGAAAGCGCTTTCGCTGCCTTATGTGTTTATAGTAATCGATAATTATGAACATGTCGCTAATGGGCTGTGAAGTTATCGTAAACGGAGCTTTAAATTTACCCAAAAGGATGCCTTTAATTAGATGTCTCTGATTGCTTTATTATAATCAGTCAAAGAAAGAATAACATTTTCATCTTTAATTTTCTCGACCAAACTGTAAGAAGGCCCCTGTGCCTTTGGGTACAGGGGCCTTATAGTCATCTGGGTACTATTTACCTTGTAACCCATTGCCTTCATAGAGTTTATTAAAAAAATATCAATAATGTTGTTTGCACAACATTATGAGATTGACCAGCTTTTGCAAATAAAGTATCATTCACTCAAGAAAATAGTTATTTTTTTGTTCAAACTGATTAATTTATGTTTAGGGGAGGTAGGAAGTGCTATGAAAATAAACACTATTTCAATGATAGTAAATGGTATGCCATATAAGTTTACTGTCGGAACAAATTTCGGTGATGTAAAACCGAATGAGACGTTGCTTGACACACTCAGGGAGCGACTGGGCTTAACCGGCGCAAAAAAATCATGCAATGAGGGTGCATGCGGATGTTGCACGGTCAACATTGATGGAGAAGCAGTTGCTTCATGTATGACTCTTACAGTTTCCTGTGATGGAAAGTCTGTTACGACTATTGAGGGGTTAGCCGATCCTAAAACAGGTGCTCTCGATCCTGTACAGGAAGCTTTTGTCGATGAACAGGCTTTCCAGTGTGGATATTGTACCCCGGGGATAATCATGTCATCAAGAGCGCTCCTGAATAAAAACCCGCATCCCACGCATGATGAGATCGCGGATGGCCTATCTGGAAACTATTGTCGATGCATAAGTCAGTATCATGTGTTCAGCGCCGTTGAAAAGGTAGCAGGTATAAAGGAGGAAAATACAAGCAATGAGTAGTTACGAAATAAAACCATTGGTAGATGGCAAAAATAATCCTATACCTGATGATCCCTATGTAAAAACATCGAGAATATTTTATCCGTTAAAGCAAGATCCAAAAGAGTACAAATATATTGGCAAGCCATGTAAAAGATATGATTCCCATGAGATTGTAACAGGCGCTGCTGTGTTTACAGACGATTATCACATGTCGGGGCTTGTCTATGGCACGGTTGTCAAAAGTCCGTATCCTCATGCGATCATTAAGTCGATCAATGTTGAGAAGGCTAAAGCATATCCAGGAGTTCTTACAGTCCTTACATATAAAGATCTGGATGAGATGAAAATGAATCCGACATTAGGTTGGCCGCCTCAGAAAAAGATGCTAGACAAGCATCTCAGATATGTAGGGGATGCCGTTGCAATAGTAGGGGCAGAGACAATTGATATCGCCCTTGCTGCTGCTGAACTTGTAGAAGTTGAATATGAAGTTCTTCCGGCAGTTTATGATACGTATTCAGCAGAAGCTGAGGGAGCGCCCCAGCTTTATGAGCAGTTCCCAAACAATCATGTTCCGGGTGGTATTGAACTCATGCACAAGCATGGCCTTTATTATCATCTCTACAACGGCGATGCCGATAAGGCATTTAAAGAAAAATGTAAATATATTTCTGAAGATTCAGTTGACTTTATGGGAATGTGCCCTCCCGGAGCACCTGAACCTCCTGGAGTTATTGTCAGATGGGATGGAGGAATGAATTATTCTGTCTGGGCAACTTCCCAGGGATGTTACTTTTTAAAAGTTGTTAATGAATGTTCTATTCCGGGAATCAAATACACGCCGTATACATTCCACACAGGCGGATCGTACGGTAATAAGCAGACGCTGGTAATGCAAGTTGCTACTGCAACGGCTATAGCTTATGCCACGAACAGACCCTGTAAGGTGTTCCAGACAAAGGTCGAGCAGCAAACAAACTTCCAAACACGTCTCGGAACGCAGGTTAAGGCCAAGATCGGTCTGGACGAGGAAGGGATCATCCGCGCATTCAGAGGCGTATGGAACGTAGATGCAGGAGCATTTAATGATAACCTTCAGGCGAATATCTCCGTTGGAATGGGGGAATGCCAGCTTATCATGGCTAAGAATAAAGACTGGGATCTCACATCGAGCATCGTGGTTACGAACAAACAAGCGGCAGGTGTTGTGCGCGGATTTGGCGGACAGGAGCTTAATTCCTGCCTTTCCATGCTCTTAATGCGTGCGGCCAAGTCGGGAAATTTCGATCCTGTAGATGTGTTCGCCAAAAACTATGCAGAGGATGGCGATGTTTATATCTGGAGAGACAGTCTTCCGTGGAGAGTCCATTCCGTAAAATATGATAAGATGATCCGTGATACGGCTGATAAATTTGGCTGGAAAGAGAAATGGAAAGGATGGGGTGTCCCGACATCAGTATCCGACGATGGACGATATGTCACGGGCGTCGGGATGTCTGTCATAGGAAATGCGGACGTAGGGGAAGATAACTGCTACGCAGGCGTCAAGCTTGAGCCGGGTCTTGTTGATGAACAGATTGAAGCAACATTATATGTTGATATTTCAGAGATCGGGAATGGCCAGAAATTCAACAATATGAAGATCGTTGCTGAAAAATTCGATATTCCGCTCGAACAGATAAAAATAGTTCCGTCAGGGACGCTTTACAGTCCGAACGGCGTTGCACTCGGCGGATCAAGAGGAACTCTCACATTCGGTCATGCGGTGTCAAACGCATGTGATGATGTCCTTGAGCAGCTATTCAAGAGAGCTGAGATTCCACTTGGATGTAGCTGGCAGACCATGGAGCTCAAGGACAATTATGTCCGCTCGAAGTTCCGCCCTGATATCAAAGTGCCGCTCAATGATCTTATTCATTACTGGGGATGCCTCATGGGATGTGGAGAGCATATTGAAGAATTCTCAACTCCAAGCTGTGTAACTGCATTTGTGGAAGTTGAAGTTGATACGCATACAGGTAAGGTCCGCGTTAAGAAAATGGTGGTAGGAACGGATCCGGGACAGGTTATGGATCCGAATATCCTTGAAATGCAGGTACAGGGCGCAATAGGTTCTGCTTGTTTGGATACGGCACTTTTTGAAGAGCATATAATAGACCACGAAACAGGCAGATATATGACATATGATATGATCGAGTATAAAACACGTACATTTAACGAGTTCCCTGAATTTGATCATCTTTTTGAAGAGTCGCAATGGGATTGTCAGCCATATCATGCAATAGGGATCGGAGAAATCTCCGGTGGCGGAGCAGCCTCGGCTACGATGCTTGCCATCTCTAACGCAATAGGCAAAGATGTGTCAACATATCCCTGTACGCCTGGAGTGATTCTTAAAGAGCTTGGAAAAATATGAAAGGAAAGGAGAACTAGACAATGAAGGGTTTTGAATACGAGGTTGCTGAAAGCTTGCAGGAAGCCAGCGATTTGATCAAAGCAAATGACAATGCTGTATTTATGGCTGGTGGAACAGATCTGCTCGGAGTGTTGAAGGCAGACATACTCCCTGAATCACCTTCTACAATTATAGATTTAAGAAAAATAAAAGGCTTGGGCGGAATAGAAATTAGCGATGACAAAGTCTCGATTGGAGCGATGACAAGGCTTGTTGATATCGTAGACAATAAAGAATTAGAGGAGATTTTGCCAGGCATTACGACAGCTGCGCATAGTGTTGCTTCACCGCTCATCCGCAATGCAGGAACAATCGGCGGGAATATTTGCCAGGATGTCCGGTGCTGGTTCTATCGTTATCCAAACGAGGCATCGGGAAGAATAAACTGCGCCCGCAAGTGCGGCGAGGAATGCTTTGCGATCCATGGTGATAACAGATACCACTCTATATTTGGAGGGTATAAGATCAAAAAGTCACAGTGTACATTGGCATGCCCGGCAGGTACAGATGTTCCGGAATATATGGCGCAGATGAGAGCAGGCAATATGGATGCCGCCGCGGAAATCATCATGCGCGCTAATCCTATGCCCATGATCACTTCGCGCATTTGTCCGCATCCCTGCCAGGATGACTGTAATCAGGGCAAACATCGCGGATGTGTGAATATTCACTGCGTTGAGCGTGCCGTAGGTGACTATATCCTGAATAATGCCGACAGGTTTTATACAGAACCCAAAAGCTCAACAGGGAAGAAAATTGCCGTTATAGGAGCAGGGCCTGCGGGTCTTGCCGCAGCTTATTATCTCAGAAAAGCCGGCCATTCGGTTACGGTTTTTGACAAGATGGAAAAAGCCGGCGGTGTCTTGATGTATGGAATCCCCCATTACAGGCTGCCAAAATCCGTTGTAGAGAAGTTTACAGATGCTTTATCCGGAATGGGTGTGGAATATCGACTGGGGGTTAAGGTCGGAAATGATATTTCGATAGAGGAAATCGAATCAGAATATGATCGTGTATTCATCGGGACAGGCGCGTGGAAACAGCCAATCCTTGGAATAAACGGAGAGGAAATGACCCAGTTCGGACTCAATTTCCTCGTAGAGGTCAATAAGTATCTTAAAAAAGTGGCTGAGTTCGGGGATAATGTCCTTGTATGCGGCGGCGGTAACGTTGCCATGGATGTTGCGCTTACAGCTGTCCGTCTTGGGGCGAAGAATGTAACTCTGGTATGTCTTGAGCAGGAAGAAGAAATGCCGGCTACCAAGGAGGAAATCGCACGTGCAAAAGAAGAGGGCGTGAAAATATTTAACGGACGAGGACTGTCTAAGGTCATTGTGTCGGAAGAAAAGGTGTCAGGCCTCGAAACGGTTAAATGCGTATCTGTATTTGACGAAAAGCACAGATTCAGCCCGAAGTATGATGAGAGCGATAAGGCTGTTATTGCCGCGGATACTATCATCCTCGCCACAGGCCAGAGAGTAGACCTTGATTTCCTCGGCGATAAGTTTGCGAACCAGATCAAATCCGCAAGGGGCCTGATTGAAGTTGACAGCGAGACGTTTAAGACAGCGAAGTCTCATGTGTATGGCGCGGGAGATGTTGTGACGGGTCCGAATATCGCGATTAGGGCCATTGCAGGCGGATCTGCGGCAGCAAGAGCTATCAGTAATTCCCTCGGAACACCTATTGAAAGGGAAAGGGACTCGCGCAAGTTCCTCAAATTTGATCCGGAAGCAGTTGAGGTTTGCGGAGGAGTTGCCGACAAGGAGCGCGCGCTTGAAGAAAGAACACTTGTAGATGAGGACTCTGCAACAATCACTCTTGAGGAAGCACAGGCAGAAGCCGGACGCTGCATGGATTGCGGATGTTATGCGGTAAGCCCTTCAGATATAGCTACCATGCTGATCGCGTGTGATGCAACCATCGTAACGACATTAAGATCATTAAGCGCAGAGAAATTCTTCATTACGTCGCCCAGAATAGCCGATGTCCTCGAAAAAGATGAGATAGTGACAAAAATCGAGATCCCAATTGAAGGCTATAAGACGAATTATAAAAAATTCCGCCTTAGAGAAGCCATAGATTTTGCCATCGTAGGCGTCGCTTCTGCGATAAAGGTCAATGATGGGAAGATCGAAGACGCTAGGCTTTGTTTTGGCGGAGTAGCGCCAATGCCCAGGAAGGCTACGGAAGTAGAAGAATTTCTTAAAGGCAAAGACATCAGCCGGGAAGTTGCGGAAGAGGCTGCAAGGATTGCGGTTAAAGATGCAATAAAGCTAAGTCATAACGAGTACAAGATAGAGATCCTCAAGAGCCTGGTGGAGGATAGCATTCTTACAGCAAAATAATATAGTTTGACGTTCGATTGGATATCTTCTGAACATAAAAGTATGCCATAAATTTACCAGGTTGTAAATTAATATTCTCGTCAGCGCCCATATGTGATAGTATCAAAAGATTGATATTGTTTATGGCTACAGCGGATAAAGGTGTTAATCCGGATGATGTGAAGCGAGGAAAAAATGGATAACAGAAATTCATTTGATTTGTTTCTTGATGAGAATAGTAAATATTGGTTTGATTCGGCATATATAAAAAATATGTTCAAGAAAAGAAGATATCTGATCGAACTGGATAAAAAAGACATTCTTTCCAGTCCGGGAGAAGCGCTTACAGACTGCTATTATGTTGATACTGGAATCGTAATCTCTTACGAAAATGAAGGAAAGAATCGCCGCGTATATGATTTCTTCGATTCGGGCATGTTTATATTCCTTGAGGAAACATTAATGGGCTACCCTTCCATTCTTACGTATGAAGCACTGACTCCTGTAAAGCTGTATTCAATTAGTGCTATTCGTGTCAGGAAACTCTGGCAGAATAATATCAAGTTTTCCTATTATTGCATGAAGCAAATGTCAAGGGACTATTTTGTGATGAGAAGCCTCATAAGAAAAGAGTCCTGCCATAACGCTGACTGGCGTGTATCCAATCTTGTTCTCGAACTGGCGACGAGGGAAGGCATAATTAAGGATGGCGTCATATATCTTGGACAAGCACACCAAAAGACTCATCTTGCAAATCTACTGCACATGGACCGTGTCACGTTTTACAAATGCTTTGCTCTACTGGAGGAAAAGGCCCTATGTTCTGTAAAAGACGGCAAGATAATTATTAATGATTTAACAGCACTGATAGAATACAGAGATTCAAACGACAAAAAGAAAATGTAAAGAGGAAAGAATAATGAAAGATACTACACCTAGTATTACAGCACGCTCGTGGTTAAATGTCATATTTTTAATGGTTTTCACGGCTTTGATCACTTGCAATATGCTTGTTTATGCCGCGTGTACGGTTTCGACTTTTAAAGTATTTGGCATAGGGGTCAAACAACTTACGCTTCTTGCTTCCGTGACATCACTTATCGGAGTTTTCACCGGTATCGTGTTCGGTCGCATGCTTGATGTCAAAAACGTAAAAAATTGCGTCACGCTGTTCCTTGCAATCGGCGCAGTTGCATTTATAATACGTGCTTTTGTATATGTATATGAAGTAACGCTAGTGCTCCAGTTTGTTGGAGCTTTCTGCGTGGGCATCTGCCAGGTAGGAGCACCGAAAATCGTTTCATCTTGGTTCCCGCCTGAAAAAGTCGGATTTGCCACTCAGGTTCTTCTTGCCGGCGCCGGAATAGGCCCGGTCGTTATTTTCGCAGTTGCGCCTCAACTTGGGATAAAAGGTTCCCTGCTCGCGGTTGCTATCGCGTTTGTATGCCTTCTGATATTCTGGATAGTCGCTTGCGGCGAAGGTCCGTTCAAGACAGATTCTGCGGAAAAACTGCCAAAAGAAGAATTTAAGAAAGTATATAAATCGCCCACGCTCTGGAAACTCATCATAACTTATTCTGTTTCAATTACAGCTTTCACAATTATTAATACATACCTGATCAGTGCGTTTCTGTACAAAGGCTTAAACGAATTATCAGCCAGCGTCATGGGTACCGTTCTCAACTTAGCGCTCCTTATCGGCGGGTATATTGCGGCTGCAGTTCTCGGAGCGGTCAAGAGATATAAACCGATTGTCATCGCTGCCGAAATCGGCACGATCCTATTTGTTCTTCTTGCATGGTTCATGCCGCTGGGAACCCAGACCTGGATATTTGCGGTATTGACAGGATTATTCTTCGGTGGATCTACCCAGCTGCAGGTTTCCAGAATACCTATGATTCCTACGACGGGTGAATTCTCTCCGATGCTTATCTCAACGGCAAACGGTTTTACCGAGACGATCAAGGGAATCATAGCTTTTGTAACGCCAAGCATCATTGCCTTTGTGTGCGGCACAAATTATGACGCCATTTTCATTGTATTTGCGGTACTTTGCCTCGTTATTATTATATTTGGCGGGTTAAAAATCCCCGAACTTGGAGAAAAAGCAGCAATTGAAAGAAAGAATAAAGGCGATCTCTGATTTCCTATAGTCTGAAATAATTCCCTTTTCACCCTTTGGTAGAAAGGGAATTATTTTAGCAAAATTTCAATGTTGCGAATACAACAAAAATTCTGGATTTGGTTAGGATGATCAAGCTAGGCACATCTTACGTTCAGGAGGAATATCATGCATGATAATGATAAATATTTAGCGAACAGTTATGAAAAGAAAAGAAAATTCGGTGGTCTGACAGCCGGTGTTATCATACTTGTTTTTGCAAACACCACTGCAGCCGGGGCGGAATGGTGTACGGCGGCATTACAGAATATACAGAACAGTTTTCCGAATGTTCCCTACAGCGTTATTTCCCTGGTCCTGAATATACCAAACCTGTGCGCAGCAGTTCTTTCTATTGTATCCGGCATCATCGTGGATCGCAAGATTAGCTTAAAAAAACTGATGCTGATTGCCATTGCCTTCCACTGTATCGGCGGTGTGATGCCGGCGTTTTTCGGAGAAAACTCAATAGGAATGCTGCTTTTCGGAAGATTCGTGTTTGGAATTGGATACGGTCTCATGCAGGGAATCGGTATTTCTATGAGCTTTAAGCTAATAAAAGAGGATAAGCTGAGAAGCCATGCAATGGGATGGGCAGTAGCCTCACAATACGCGATGAATCTTATCGCGCAGTTCATAGTAGGATTTCTTAGTGACATTCGGTGGTATTATTCATTTTTTGTCTATTTCTGGGGCTTGATTCCATTTATCGTTGTTCTTGTATTTTTCCCGAAATTCGAGAGAGCAGAAAAATGTGTGAAGACTCCGAAAAGTACCAGGCCAACCGTCGAGCGCGAACCCTTAAGGACAACATTCAAAAAGCTGCCGGCAACCGTGTGGATCTTTTCATTATTTACGGCAATATTCATGTTCACATATTATCCGTTATTTCTGTTCAATTCAAAGATCATAATGGAGAGAGGCTTTGGTGCCGGGACGGAGGCAGGTATTGCGATGACATTCTATGCAATCCTGACCATAGTCAGTGGTGTAATATACGGCTTCCTCCAAAAGAAATTCAAGCATGTGACTTTATGTATTTGTCTGGTAGGCACGGGCATCAGCTTGCTTGGACTGTATTATTCAACATCCTTCGCCATGGTCTGTGCGAGTATGGTACTCTCGGGTATTGCTTCGACCGGAGTCATACCGGCATGCGTAAATGAGATATATGGTTCGGTGCCTCTTTCAAGGTCATTTGTTGCCGCGGGGCTTGCCGCATGCGGTGTGAACGGAGGCGCTTTTTTAACCACGCCCTATCTCATGATATTTGAAAAGCTGGGAAGGAGCACGGTTGATGCGCTCTTTGTATCAGCAATAATCATGATCGCTTTTGGGTTCGCTACAATAAAATTCTGCAAAAAAGCAGATAGGGAAAAAGAAGAGAGATTAAAAATTGAAAAGGATCTATATGTATAATATTAAGGAGAATACGCATGAAAACTGTAATTATTGCAGGCACTGATAGCAAAATTTTTGCGGCTGCAGACTATATCAATCCGGATATTTTTAGAATAATCGGATATTCTACGACTGACAAAAAAGCATGGAATGTTCATTACAATAGAGGAGAACTGAAATGGGAAGAGGACATACAGCCAATTATGCCTATGGAGGAAATAGCCAGATTTGCTCCAGATATGATAGTGATTGCTGTAAACAAAAAGAATGATGATGAAAACCTTAAAAGCATGCTGAATAAGCTTTACTATAAGGGTGAAGTCGTTTCGTTAAAGGATGTCTTTGACATATTTTCGATAAAAATGGCTGCCATACGTAAATGTTCATTGCATTTTAATGATTTGGGAATAGAGGGTGCGATCGCAGACATAGGATGTGGCAGATGCGATGTCGCCCGCCAGATAAATGCTGCGAATCCGGAAAGAAAGCTGTATCTTTTTGATACTTTCACAGGGTACGACGAGAGGGATATCGCTAAGGAAAAAGAGGGGCACTATTCGGATTGCGAAGTAGGCGACGGCGCCTTGAGTGAACAGGAATTGGGGAAACTTGACGAATTTATTCTGCATAGCATGCCCTATAAGGAAAAAGTTAAGATCAAAAAGGGATGGTTCCCGGAAACTCTTGCCGATATGAAGAATGAAAAATACGTCTTTGTAAATGTAGAGACTGGCTTATATGCCCCCACTTATAATGCGATAAAGTATTATATACCAAGACTAGTGCGCGGAGGCATCATTATGATTTCAAATTATGAGGACGCTAATAAAACAGGAGTGAGCGCGGCTATACGGGATATAGAAAAGGAATGGTGTCCGTTTTTGATAACTCCCCTATGTGATTTAGACGGCACTATAATGATCACAAGGCCCTGATGCCGAGAGCCTTAGGAGTGATGGCGTATTAAAAAGTGTCTTAAAGAGGGGGTGCAAAAACATCATAGATAATAGTAGGGCGTGCCCCGAATTATGTGAAAACTCTAAATCTTAGTGCAAAACAGAGCATATTTTTAAGTTGGCGGCCAGTAAGGCAGCACGGAATATTTTGTGTAGAAACAAATTTCAATGGTCAAGAAAAAGCTGGTAGATTTGCTTTGAACAAAAGCAAGGCTCCGGATTTGGCCTTGGTAACCGTTCTCCCCGACGGAGGCGGCGGTATTCATGAAGGGAATGCCGCTGCCCTGGCTGAGATTGCCGTCCTATAAATCAAATTATTAATTATGCAAAAAGCTGTGATATTTATGCCGCCTACCGCAAGTCGGGATACTCTAAAAAGTATCTCGCGGAGCATGAGGGCGGCATTCTTTTACACAAGGCAGCAAAGAAAGCATTTGACGAGTTGAACGTAAAAAAGATCCCCCACCGTTAAAAGCTTACAAGCCGAATATGCGGCGATGTTGGTAGAGGAAAAAGCGGCATACACCGACTATCGGCAGGCCCTTTGCCCTCCAACAAGCAAATGCGAAGTGGGTCCCGGTTTGCCCGGCTTGCCAGTTTGCCAAACTTATAAAAATGTCAGAATACATCATTTCTTCCTTATAGAATCCTTAAACTTTCAAGTTACACTATCCTTGAAAATGAAAGGAGTTATTATATGGAATCTGTTCTTTTACAAACAACTGACCTTTGCAAAACATTTATGAAGCAAAAAGCCGTGGATAAAATATCCATTTCTGTTCAGGAAAGCTCTATTTACGGACTTCTTGGGCCAAACGGAGCCGGAAAGTCAACAATCCTGAAAATGCTGACCGGTATGCTCCGCCCCACTTCCGGTAAGATTGAATTTGACGGACATCCGTGGAACCGCGCCGACCTGAACAAAATCGGCGCCCTGATTGAAAATCCGCCCATCTACGAAAATCTGACCGCATGGGAGAACTTGAAAGTCCGCACTACTATTTTCGGACTGCCGGACACACGGATCGCTGAGGTATTAAAAATAGTGGATCTGACAGACACGGGGAAAAAGAAATCCGGCCAATTTTCCATGGGAATGAAGCAGCGCCTTGGCATTGCAATCGCACTGGTGAATCATCCCAAACTGCTGATTCTTGATGAACCCACAAATGGGCTTGATCCAATCGGAATCCAGGAACTCAGGGGACTTATCAAGTCTCTTCCCTCGCAGGGAATTACAATTATTCTGTCCAGCCATATCCTTTCTGAGGTTCAGCAGATCGTCGATCACATCGGCATTATCACGAATGGAAAACTCGGTTATCAGGATGCCATCTCTCCCAATCAGAATCTGGAAGAAATCTTTATGCAAGTGGCGGCTATGAACCAAAAAGCGGGTGAATAACATGATGAGAATTGTTGCTTCAGAATTTCTGAAATACAGGCGTACATTCACCAAGAAGTTGATTTGGATTGCACCGCTGACTGTGGCTGTTATGGTTTTCTTCCTCGGAATGGGAGATTTTTATCAAAACGGCTGCTACAATAACTGGTACATGTTTTTTCTGCCTGCGGAAATTGTGCTGATGTGCTCCGGTATTGTGATGAAAGATCAAAAGAAGCTGCACAACCGCGGAATACTGGCGCTGCCGGTGAAGCCGGAAAAGATCATGCTTGGGAAAATCCTGATTGGTGAACTTTTTAGTTTTGCCGCTTGTATGCTGTTTCCCCTGATGATTTCCCTTGGTGGGTTAAAGGATGTTCACTTTATTCCAATTTTGCTAAGTTTCTGGGCAAGTCTGCTGCTCTTTCTGACCACTGCCTGGCTGATTCCGTTTTCATTCCTTCTGATTGAACATATTGGTACGCCTGTCACTGTTCTGCTGCAAATGGGACTCTATACCGTGTGTGCTATCTTTCTTGCAAAAACAGGTACTTGGTGGGTGCCCTATGCCATTCCAGCTCGTTTGATGTGTTCGGTCATTCAGGTGCTCCCTAACGGGTTAAGCGTACCGACTGGTGATCCCTTGTTAAATCCGAATGTGATTCTCCCCGGCATCAGCATCACATTGGTTTTGTTTGCTTTCATGACGATTATCACTGTCCGGAGCTATCGAAATATGGAGGCAAAGTAAATGAGAAATTTTGTTCGCTATCTATCCGCTGATGCGATAAAAATAAAACGATCGCCGGCGCTTTGGATGCACTTTCTAATTCCGGTGATCGGAATTTTTCTTTTTTTAATCATCTACGCGTTTTTGCGGGACAAAGTTGGGGACGCGATTACCTCGTTCTTAGGCTGTATGATGGCCGCATTTCCAGTACTGATTGGAATCGTGACCGGGTTATCCGCAGAACAGGAAGCGGAAGCAGGACATTCGCAGGAACTACTTTTCCATCCATCACGACTGCAGGCGCTTTTCAGTAAAATTGTTCTTTTCTTCCTTCTGGGCGGTATGGCCATGCTACTGGCCACCTTTGGCTTTGCGCTGAGCTTTTCCGCTGCGCTTCATGTTACGTTCTTTTCAACGCTCACTTATCTGAAAATCATACTGACTATGCTGCTGTGCAACCTTATTACTTATCTGATTCACTGGTTTTTCAGCATGCGTTTTGGAAGAAATATTTCGATTGGAGTTGGCATTGTGGAAACAGTTTTAGGTATGCTGCTTCTTACTGTTCTTGGTGATACCATCTGGCCTCTTGTTCCATGTGCATGGAGTTTCCGGTTGTTACGAGTGTTTCTGACCTGCGGCATTCTATCCGTAAACTTTGGCGGGAAGATGCTTGCCCTGGTCACCATTCCCGTTCTGACAATCTTTGTACTTTCTCTTCTAATTTTATGGTTTCTTCATTGGGAAGGAAACAAGGCGGAGGAGTAGAGCAAAATTGAAAAGCCGCTTCAATACCTTTATAATGGAGATATATTCTTAAAGTTTGGGGGCAGCGTTATGACGCACATTTTGGCCGTAGATGATGATCCGGCTATTTTAAGCTTGATTCAACGGGCGTTGGCGAAAGATGGGTTTGACACAACGACGGTTTCTGACCCGCAAAAGGTGCTTTCGCTGTCCCTCAATACTTTTGACACGATTCTATTGGATGTCATGATGCCGGGAATCGACGGACTGACGCTATGCCATGAGATTCGGAGTCGGACAGACTGCCCTATTATTTTCCTTACTGCCAAAACGATGGAAAACGATGTGATTGCGGGTCTGAGCGAAGGCGCTGACGATTATCTGACAAAGCCGTTTGGCATAGGAGAACTGCGGGCGCGGATTCAGGCTCATTTGCGCAGGGAGCATCGAGAAAAAACGCATATACTTTCATTGGGAGAGATTCGTTTTGACTTATCCGGAAAAACTGTCAAAATCAGAACGGAACAAGTTCCGTTTACCAGCGGAGAGTATGAGATATGTGAATTTCTTGCCCACAATCACGGGCAGGTCTTTTCCCGTGAAAAAATCTATGAAACGGTTTTTGGTTATGATGCGGAAGGATCAGACAGCGCGGTATCGGAGCATATCAAAAACATACGAGCCAAGTTTGCTGTTTATGGTGAGGAGCCGATCAAAACGGTTTGGGGAGTAGGCTACAAATGGAATTGAGAAAACGTCGTTATTTCCGGCAGACCGTCCGCATCAGAACTCTTTTTATTAAATATCTGGTTCTGAGTTATATTGCTATTCTGGCGCTTGCCGCTGGCTTGCTGGGTATCTTCTTTGCGCTGATTGGGAATGGCACCATTTTACCGGCAAGCTATGCCGCTTCACAACTGGAACTGAAAAGCGCAGAAATTGCGTCCTGCCCTGCGGTAACACGGGCTGTTGTACCGGATTTTTGCGACTATGCCATATATTCCCAAAACGGAGATTATCAATATGGGAACCTTGGGCAGGCAGACGCAAAAAGGATTTGGAAGTTGACGCAGGAAGATAAAAGCAATCAGGAAGGATATCAGTTTTTTAAGACGATTCCAAGAGACAATGAAATATGTGTCATCCGCTATACCTATCAAGCCAATTTTGCATCAAAGATTCTTCGTGAACATCTTCCAAAACTGTCTACCCTGTTCGCGTGCCTATTTGTCGTCGGCACGATTCTCATCATTTTTTTGCTGGGCTCTGTATTTGGAAAGCAACTCAAGCGTCGTCTGGCCGTTGCAGAAGAAGCCACTGCAAAAATACAGAATCATGATCTCAATTTTACGATACAGCACAGCGGCATCACCGAAATTGACGAAATGCTGCTTTCCCTTGAGCAAATGCGAGCCGCATTAAAAGAGTCATTGGAGAAGCAATGGAAAATGGAGCAGAACAGACGTGAACAAATTTCGACTTTGGCTCATGATATTAAAACGCCGCTTACTGTGATTCACGGAAATACCGATCTACTTGCGGAAATGAGACAGACAGCGGAGCAGCAGCAATGTACCGGCTACATTCTCTCCGCGGCAAATCAGATCGACCAATATATTGGAGTGCTTTTAGATGTTTCAAGGGCGGAATCCGGCCTGCAACTGGTACGTCAAGAAATTGTGACACAAGAGTTTATAGATAACCTAGAAAAGCAGTCAAAAGCCCTGACAACGGCAAAAAACATATGCTTGTGTATTGTAAAAAGCTCTTTGCCCGAGTCTTTTTCCGCTGATCCTTTTCTCTTGATGCGCGCGGTCATGAACCTTGTCACAAATGGTGTGGAGTACTCGCCAGAAGGCGGCAAGCTATGCATTCGTATATCAGTCGTAGATGGAAAAATGCGTATCTGTGTGATTGATAGCGGACGCGGCTTTTCACCAGAAGCAAAAGCTCACGCAGCAGAACAGTTTTATATGGACGACCAGAGCAGACCCTCAAAAGCGCATTATGGAATCGGTCTGTATGTTGCTTCCTCTGTCGCTGAGCAGCACGGCGGCGGCTTGCTTCTCGAAAATGCTTCGGACACTGGCGGCGGTATTGCAACAATATATCTTCCTATCTGATACCATAAGCTAAAGTTGGGGGCGAATTAATACATAAAACTTGACTTTTCAATAACAGTAGTCTAAGATGAGTTAAGTAGATTAACTCATCTTAGACTATGGAGGAATAAAATTGAAATCCACAAAAACTGAGACGGTTATCCACGTATTTGAGAAGACCGTGAACAAGTACATTGCTACTGAAAAAAAACCGCTTGATTACGGAGTCGGTTGCTTATTGTATCGTGCTGAAATTCACACCATAGAGGCAATAGGAAAACAAGCTCAGATAAATATCACTGGTTTGTCAAATTACCTTGGCGTTACAAAAAGTGCAGCTTCACAGATGATTGACAAACTTGTAAAAAAAGGGATGGTTAACAAACAGGTTTTATCAAAAAGCGATACAGAAGTTGCTTTGAGCCTGACGGAAAATGGGCGAAAGGTTTATACCGGTCATGCTGCCTATCATAAGGAATTTTATCACGCTATTGATCAAATACTTACCACGGTACCCGAAGAAGACATAAAAGCATTTTGTGAAATAATGAACAAACTTGACTCCCTTTTATGTGATAAGTGACCCCTTTTTTTGCCTGTCAGTTAAGCTACTTAACTCGGTGCGGGATTTTGAGAATTATCTCAGAGAAATTATGAGAAAAGGAAAGGTAAAAATATGAAAATCATCCCAATAAAATTAAGCGTAACGACCTGTTATTTGGTGTGTGCAAATAGCCATTATGTTTTGATTGATACCGGTTATGAGGAAGACTGGGATTTATTTCTTATACAAATACAAAAGGTCAATATTAAACTCTCTGAAATCAGTCACATAATTTTGACACACCACCATGATGATCATTGCGGACTGTTAGACAATATCCTGAAGGAAAACCCTTCGATCAGGGTCGTGATGTCATCCCTGTGTAAAGACCTGATTTCAGTGGGTGAAAACGATCAAACGCATGGGGGTGGGCTATTAAATAAACGGGTTGCCTTTCTGATACAACTAAAACAATTCTATATTTCTTTGAAGCTTGGGAAAAAGGTGGACAAATCAAATAATCTCAAATTTAAACCATATATACTGCGGGACTGTGATATTGTTATCAATGGGGAAACAGAGCTTCGGGATATTGGTATCCCAATTGATGGCAAAATTATTGAAACTCCCGGACATACCGTAGATTCAGTCTCAATTCTGTTTTGTGGCGGCGACTGCCTAGTAGGTGATGCAGCAGCAAGTATGCTAAAATTTGCGGACCTGAAATACTGCGTAATTTTTATCTGTAATATGGACGAATATTATAAAAGCTGGCAAAAAATTATTCAGGCAGGAGCAAAAAAGATATATCCGGCCCACGGCAAGCCATTTGCGGTCGATAAGCTCGAAACCAACATCGGTAAAAACAAAGCAAAGGACTTGATTCCATATTGAGAGTGTGCTGTTTCCATAGCATTTTATTCTGGAGATTATCCTTTCCGTATTATAAGAAATCGAGTGAATAGTGATGCTAATCGTTCCAATAATCTTAACCGTTATCATGTCAATTGCTTTCGGCCTGCTAATGGGGATCATAGGTGGTGGCGGTGGTGGAATTTATGTTGTTGTTTTGTTGGTATTATTGCATCAAAATGTAAAAACCGCCGCTATGACGGCACTTGTGCTTTCGACGATCACGCTCAGCGGAGCGGCATGGCAATACTGGAGAAAACAACAGTTCAGAAAGGATTACTTAATCGCGCTTGTAGTTCTGGATATTATAGGGACACTGCTTGGCAACGTGTTGCTAAATCATATAAACGAAAATGTTATCAAGATGGCAATATTGTGTGTCCTCGTACTGTCCGGATTGATTTCCCTTATAAAAGTTAAATCTGTGAAGCAATATGATGACAATATCGTTGAGGTTGTCAAAAAGCTACATATTATTGCACCTATTGGGCTTGCATCAGGTCTTGCTACAGGAACCACAGGATTAGTTGGCAGCACAATGCTTTCATCCTACCTAATCGGGCTGCTTGATTTTTCTCCTTATTTTGCTGTAGGGACTGCTACTCTTGTTTGCTTTGCCGGTAACTTTTTAAGTATTATATTTCTCTGCCTTAGCAGTGTTTTCTTTCATACTTCAAGTATATACATAGACCTTGAAACACTTTTGATTTTCGGGGTTGGTTCGGCGGTTGGCGCAATGTTTGGGGCTAAGCTCACGACAAAGATTAATCGTAAAGTTCTGACCATTGTTTTGGCGGCCATGGCCATAATTCCGGCGATTTATTTCGCTTCAAAAATAAAATGCGATTTATAGTATCTCTTACAGCCGCACTAAAAACGGAGAAAATAGCTTGCCAATTATTCAAGGCTGTAACGGAGGGCAGATAAAGTTCTTGAAAATTTCCTCTTTACTGTCCCAAGTGAATGAAACCTTGATTTGTGTTCACCAATTACATATGTCAGTTATTAAAGAGCCGGACGCGCAGACGCAGAGCCGATAACCAATGGGGAAATCTCATGGTCATCGGCTCTGCGTTTCGTTAGCTTATATGTCTTGACTCTCTGCGGCGGCTTTCACAGTTGCTTTAACTAATTCACATCGCACGCGCAAAAGGATTTGATATGTGAAAATAAACAGTTTACAGCTCATATCAGCCGGCATTGCTTTCTTCGAGGCAACGAAATATAATAAAAAATGGAGGAGTGAAGATGGACTATATGACGCTGAAAGAAGCAAGCAGCTTATGGAGCATTTCTCCACGTATGATAAATTACTATTGCTCTGCGGGCCGCATTCCGGGAGCTATAAAGATTGCGACAAGCTGGTTAATTCCGAAAGATACGGATAAACCCGTTGACAAGCTATAAGATTAACAAACCAAGGGGGAGTGAAAGCAAATGAAGCGTATTTTATTAGTTGAGGATGATTTAAGTTTAATCAATGGTCTATCCTTTGCGGTTAAAAAGCAGGGATATGACTTAGCACTTGCCCGCACAAGCTGTGAGGCAAGTGCAATATGGGAAGACGGAAAATATGATTTGGTGGTTTTGGATGTTTCCCTACCCGATGGTTCCGGCTTTGCTATTTGTAAAAAAATCCGGCAGACCTCAAAAGTACCCATTATATTTCTCACTGCGGCTGACGAAGAAACCGACATTATCATGGGGCTTGATATTGGCGGCGATGATTATATTACTAAGCCTTTTAAGCTGGCTGTGTTTATGTCAAGAATAAACGCGCTGCTCCGAAGAAGTAATAATTTTATTCAGACAGATTCCGAACTGTGTTCTAACAGCATCAGGATTCAACTTCTAAAAGGAGAAGTCTACAAAAATGATGAACAGCTTGAATTAACGGCAGGCGAATACAAGCTGCTGCGTTTCTTTATGGAAAATCCAGATAGGGTGCTTTCGCCAGAACAGATTTTGAGCCGGTTATGGGATTGCAGCGAGAATTATGTGGACAGCAATACGCTTACTGTATACATCCGAAGATTGCGCACAAAAATTGAAGAGGATCCGAGTAACCCCAAAAGAATAATTACCGTTCGGCGTATGGGGTATAAATGGAACTCGGCTGACTGAGGTGCGAAATGAAAATACTGGCAAACAAAAAAATCAAGTCTCTCTTTTTTAGAATCCTGATGGGCATATTAGTGTTCGCGGTTATTGCAGTAGTTCTTATGAGCTTAACAGCGCAAAAGGCAGCGATTTATATCTTTTTATGTTCTTTATGCATGGCCGGGGCAATCTTGATTATTTGCTTTGAGTATTTCAAGGAACAGCACATGATTATTGAAGGCGCTGCTGCACAAATTACAGATTACATAGGCGGCGATCAAAACGCCCGCATCCAATGTGATGAGGAAGGCGAGTTATACAGACTGTTCCACGAAGTAAATTCTTTGGTTTCCATTTTGAATGCCCACGCTGAAAACGAGTTGAGAGCAAAGGAATTTTTGAAAAATATTATAGCGGATATTTCGCATCAGCTAAAAACGCCGCTTGCGGCGCTCAACATCTATAATGGCATTTTGCAGGGCGAAGCGGAGAATTCACCAACGATTCAGGAGTTTACAGACCTTTCGGAACAAGAGCTGGAGAGAATAGAAACACTCGTTCAAAACCTTTTGAAAATCGCAAAACTCGACGCCGGAACAATCGTGATAGAAAAATCCGAAGAAAACGTATCCGAAATGATGGGCAGTATTGAAAGGCACTTTGCATTTCGAGTTAAGCAAGAAGAAAAGAAAATGGTTTTATCCGGTGATGAAGATATTTCTCTATTGTGCGACCGTAATTGGCTGATCGAAGCAATCAGCAACATTGTAAAAAACGCTTTTGACCATACACAAAAAGGAAATGAAATTGATGTTGAGTGGAAACAATTCGCGTCTGTTATTCAGGTCATCATTAAAGACAACGGAAGCGGTATTCACCCAGAGGATTTGCACCACATTTTCAAAAGATTTTACCGAAGTCGTTTTTCTGAAGACACGCAGGGTGTAGGGCTTGGTCTGCCGCTTGCAAAAGCCATCATTGAAGCGCACAGCGGAACAATTGAGGTTGACAGCGAGCTTAGTATCGGCACTACTTTTACAATCAATTTTTTAATTCCTACAAAATTGTAGGATGGGCGTCATGTGACAGTAAGCTTGCCGTGATACTCTTTCGGTATCAAGGCAGAAAGAGGTGGACAACCTGTGAATTTATTGGAAGTTAAATCAATTTCCAAAACCTATGGCAGCGGTGAAACTGCCGTACACGCATTGAAAGAAGTCAGCTTTTCCGTTCCGAAAGGTGAGTTTGTTGCCATCGTTGGAGAGTCCGGTTCCGGGAAAAGCACGCTTTTGAATATGGTGGGCGCGCTTGATAATCCCACTTCCGGGAAAGTGTTTATTGACGGGAAAGACATTTTTGCTATGAAAGACAGCAACTTAACAATCTTCCGCCGCAGAAATATCGGGTTTATTTTTCAGAGCTTTAATCTGATTCCTGAACTGACGGTTGAGCAGAATATCATGTTCCCGGTACTGCTTGACTACCAAAAGCCCAACAAAAAGTATCTTGAAGAACTACTGATGGTGCTTAATTTGAAAGAACGCCGCCACCATTTGCCCAGTCAATTATCCGGTGGGCAACAGCAGCGTGTGGCGATAGGGCGCGCGCTGATTACGCGGCCGTCGCTGATTCTTGCGGATGAGCCGACAGGTAATCTGGATTCGCAGAACAGCAGCGAAGTAATTGCTTTGCTGAAAGAAGCCGCAAAGACGTATGAGCAGACCATTGTTATGATTACCCATAACCGGAGTATCGCACAAACCGCAGACCGGGTGCTGCAAGTATCGGACGGTGTGCTGACTGATTTCGGAAGGTGCCGCGAATGAAAAGCTATCTTAGCCTTATTCCGATTTCTGCAAAGGTGCATAGACGTCAGAACCGCATGACGCTTCTTTGCATTATATTTGCTGTATTCCTAGTAACGGCTGTTTTTTCTATGGCAGACATGAGCGTCAGGATGGAGACGACAAGATTACTGGAGAAGCACAGCAGTCAGGGACTTCAAAATTTGATCGACAACGCTGCGGTACAGAATTATTTTCTTCTCGCTGCGGCTCTGTTTGTGCTGATCCTGATTGCCGGCGTGTTGATGATTTCAAGCAGTATAAACAGCAATGTTGCTCAGCGGACAAAGTTTTTCGGTATGATGCGCTGTATTGGAATGAGCAGGCAGCAAATCATCCGTTTTGTAAGATTNGAAGCGCTTAACTGGTGCANAACGGCTATTCCNATAGGCNTTGTNCTTGGAATTGTAATCACATGGGTGCTGTGNGCTGTNCTGCGGTTCCTTGTCGGGGAAGAGTTTTCCAACATACCGTTATTCGGAATCAGCCTGATCGGAATTATCAGCGGAATCCTGGTAGGTGTTATTACGGTTCTTATTGCCGCCAGTTCTCCCGCAAAACGGGCCGCTAAAGTATCCCCTGTAACAGCGGTATCGGGCAATACTGAAAATACAAACAAGGCAAACCATGCGNTGCNNANCNGCNTTTTCAAAATTGAAACCGCNCTNGGTATTCACCATGCTGTATCGAATAAGAAAAACCTGATTCTTATGACAGGTTCTTTTGCACTCAGCATTATTCTCTTTTTGAGCTTTACGGTTGTGATCGATTTTGTTGACCATCTCATGCCGCAATTCTCCGATGCTTCCGACATCAACATTTACATCCAAGGTTCAAATTCCATAGACAGTGCGCTGCTGAGTAAACTTGAGGGCATGGATGGTGTGAAACATGTTTTTGCCCGCAGAAGCCTGCTGGATATTCCGGCGGACGTTGGGAAAGAGAGTTCCCGGCCTGAAACGATTGACCTGATTTCCTATAGTAATTTTGACTTGGACTGCCTTACAAAAGATAGATTACTGAAAAAAGGCAGCAGTATCGCGAAGGTGTATGGGGACAGCAAATATGTACTTGCCATATGCGGCAAAAACGATCCCCTGGAGGCAGGAGACGTCCTACAGGTAGACGGTCAGGAGCTGACAATCGCGGGGACGCTGAAATATAACCTTTTTAGCAGCGACGGCAGCTTGAACGAAAAAATTACGCTCATTACTTCCGACGAAACGTTTACCCGGTTGACCGGCATTTCCGATTATTCGCTCGTGATGCTTCAAACGACAAAAGACGCAACGGACGAAAATGTGGCCGCCATCCGCAGCGCGGCAGGCGAAAACGGTACGTTTTCCGATCTGCGAGACCAGCGCACGAGTAATACCTACCTTGCGTTCGTGTTTTTTGTATATGCGTTTTTAGCTATTATTACTTTGGTCACTGTATTAAATATTATGAACAGCATTTCCATGAGCGTATCTGCAAAGATAAAGCAATACGGAGCCATGCGCGCGGTTGGCATGGAGGAACGTCAGATAACAAAAATGATAACTGCCGAAGCGTTTACCTATGCCGTATCCGGTTGTGCTGTCGGCTGTATCATTGGTCTATTGGTTAGTAAGCAGTTATATGACTACCTTATCACTGCTCGTTTTAGCTATGCGACTTGGGAGATTCCTGTTGTTCCTCTCGTGATCATTCTCCTGTTTGTTGTTGCCGCGGCTATTGCTGCGGTCTATGCTCCGGCAAAACGGATTCGGAATATGGCAGTAACTGATACAATCAATGAACTATAAGGGTGCTATTTATGAAAACAAAGAAAAAGGTTAAACCAAGCTGAACATGATACTATCTGCCGGACGACAGCAAAAGAAAAAAAGCCGTCGTACAGCAGCCACGCGCCAAAGAAACGGCGGCTTTGGAAATACTCAGAGAAAATGTAAAAAGTCAGAGCTTTACAAGGCAGCGATGAGGTGTCTGCCAATCCAAGGAATACCGTAACGGATACTTCTGTTGTACAGGCCGATGACTGTGGCTAAATTTACCCAGCCGATGCTTGTTTTTATGTAAGTGGTATCTCCAGCCCAGACCTTGTTTCGCTCAGGTGTGGGCTTGTGTGCGGCTTTGCAGCTGGAGAAAGGGAGCAGTGAAGGCGCGGTATTATGCTGGCCAGCTTTATAGCTGCTGTCGGAAGCCTGGAGTCCCAGTTGCTTTGCCAAGTTTAAACTCCTTCAGTATCTGGCTGTTCATCATAAGCACAGTATTTGGGAAAGCGGATGACAGCTTGAAAATTACCGCCTAAATATTGCTGATTTTCCAACGGCATAAAGCTTCGTCGCTTAAGAATAAAAAAAAGTCCCGAAAGCCTAGAAAACACTGGGCTTTCGGGACTTTTCTGCCTTTTGACGGCTTGATAAAGACACACATAGAAATTGGAGCATGCTATTGCTTATGCGTCAATGGATTGATGTATATGACAATTGCCTCGGCAGCATTAAGCTTTAGGCTATATACCATTCAGAATTTTTGGCCGTTACTTCTGCTCAACTTTGTGTTATAGCCATGGTGGTTTTCTCCCACAGCATTCTCAACGAAGAACAGGAATAGGCAATAATGGGAATAAAGGGACGCTGCTACATGGTTAATAAAATTTCATTGGACGATTTTGTGAATTATACCCATAAACATTGAATTGACAAAAAATCGATGCGGGCATACACTATACTATATTAGTAAATAGGTAATGACGTCTTACCTATTTGTGTGAAACATATCAAGGCCTGGAAGTAATTTTCTGTTAAAGCGATCGCAAAAGCAAATCCGAGAACAAAGAGAAAAACACTTATGAAAAGGAGAAAAAGAAATGAAAAAAGTCATTTGTTGTATTCTTGCTGTGATTATGTCTCTGTCTTTGGGTGCCTGTGGAAGTGGCAACAGCGCCACAACTTCTGCTGCGCCCTCCACCTCTGCTTCGAGTAGCAGTGACAAAAGCTCTTTTAAGGGAGAGAAGTTGGTAGTTGGCGTATGGGGCGGTACCATTGAACAGGTTTTGCGTGATTCCGTTGTTACGCCGATGGAAAAAGAGTACGGCTGTGATATCGAGCTTGTCTTAGGGGGTACTGCTGACCGTAAAGCAAAGTTATACGCAGAAAAGGGCAATCCTTCAATGGATGTATTGTTCTTAAACATTTTTGAGTCAAAACAGGCAATTGACGACGGCGTAGCTGAACCAGTTGACTCGTCACTGAGTAATTTCAATCAGCTATATGATTTTGCACAGACCGGCGGCTATGGTATGTCAATCATGGGGCTGGGTATTGTTTATAACAGTGATCTGGTCAAAGAACCGATTACTTCATGGAAGGATCTTTGGAGATCTGATCTGAAGGGCAAAGTTGCATTTCCAAACTACCCCGGGTTTGAGGGCGATGGGCTTATCAACGCTACAGCGCAGGCGTGGGGCTTGGATGTGAAGACCCAGACAGACGCAGTTTTTAACAAACTGGCAGAGCTTAAGCCGGTTCCTATGTTCTACAATAGTCTTGATGAACTGTTTTTGGAGATGAAAGAGGGCAACATTTTAGCGGCACCGCTGTTCAACAGTTATGCTAACGACTACATTGATAAAGGTTACCCGGTAAAATTCGTCTATCCTACTGATCCTGGCGCCATTATGGCGAAGGACACCATGGTTATCGCAAAGGGAACCAAGAACGATGCTCTCGCGAAGGAATTCGTAAACCGTTGTATCAGCCTTGATACGCAGACCGCGTACGCAAATAAAATCTTCTTTGGTCCATGCAATAAGAATGTCAAAGTCTCTGAAGACGTTGCTAAAAAGATCGTCTACGGTGACGAGGTGAAAACGCTGGTACCTTTGGACTGGGATTATATCCAGACTCAGCAGAGCGCTTGGACGGAGAAATGGAACCGTGAGCTTGCGGCTGACTGATGATCGATATGCGTTCTGATTACGAAAACATACAGCGCATTTATTGGAACGTGAAGTGATTCGCTTGTGACGGTTCGCCCAGGATGCGAATCTTGGGCGAACTTATCACAAACGAGTATAAGAACGGAAGTGAAACGATTGAATAACACTGCGCGAAAGATGAACGTACTGTTGCTGCCATTGGCATTCCTGTTCTTTATTATGTTCATCATTCCCTTCCTTTACCTGTGTTACACAAGCTTCCTGACCTATTCGTCAGGTCAGGTTATTCCCGGACTTCCATTTACACTTGGCGCATATCTGAAGTTTTTTCAGGATTCCTACTTTGCCAAGGTAATTGGCAGGACATTTTGGCTTAGCTTCCTCTCAACAGCTATCTGTGTTGTAATGGCTTACCCATTGGCTTTTTTAATGGCCAAAGCGAAAGGATATATAAAAACAACTCTCTTAGTTCTGGTCACACTGCCGTTGATCAGCGGCGTAGTCGTCCAAACAATGGGCTGGTATGGCTTACTGACCGATTATGGCACTGTAAATACCATTCTGAAAACTCTGCATCTAGTAAAAGAACCTGTAAAGTTCCTTGGAAATTCCAACGCAATCGTTATTGGACTGGTCCAGAGCTTTTTACCATATATGGTTCTCCCTATCATGAATATTTTGCAGGTTATTCCTAACAACGTATTAGAGGCGGCTGAGAATCTCGGCGCTAACCGTGTGCAGCGTTTCTTTCGTATTACGTTTCCTTTAAGCCTTGGAGGCGTGGGAGCAGGATTTATTCTTGTGTTTGGCGCCTGCCTCAGTTCTTATACGACCCCATCAATCTTGGGACGCGGAAAAGTCCAGGTGATTGGCACAGTAGTTTATCAACAAGCCATGCAGTTGTTTAACTGGCCGTTCGCGGCTGCAATATCCATGATTCTGCTGGTATTGCTTGTCATTCTTGTAGGGCTTTCTTCAATCCGTCAGAAAAGAAATGCTGTGGGAGGAGACTGATATGAGAAGACAAGGTAAAATAGGGCAGCTTCTGTTGATCGTGGTTTCGATACTTATAATGTTATTTTTGCTGGCGCCTATTATTGCGGTTGTGGGCGGTTCGTTCAGCGGAGAGAGTTACTTCTCGTTTCCGCCGAAAACTCTCAGTTTTCGCTGGTATATTGCGGCGTCACATAACTCAGAGTATTTGAATTCTCTGGCAAACAGTCTCAAGGTAGCGGCAACTGCTACCATAGTATCAGCGATTATTTGTTTACCTGCAAGCGTAGCCATTTTCAAGGGCAGCAGAGGCTTTACGTCTTTTATGCAGAAAGTTTTCATGGCTCCAATCTTCCTGCCGGCAATTGTATGGGGCGTTGGAATGTTATTACTCATGGGCAAGATCGGTGTGAGAGGCTCTTTTCCTCTGCTGGTTGCCGCTCATGTGGTGCTGATCACTCCATACTTAATTCGCGTGGTGGGATCCAGTCTTGAAGAATTTAATTTTACGCTTGAGGATGCTGCTGTCAGCCTTGGAGCAACGCCGTCTCAAACTTTCTTCCATGTGACGCTTCCGCTTATCAGCCCTGGCGTAATCGTAGGCGCTGTGTTCGGATTTATGGTTTCCTTCTCGGAACTGATCATAACCTTGTTTATCGCAGGAAGCAGCTTTACTACATTTCCGGTGCGTGTTTATTCTGAAATGCGGACAGAGGGATTAAATCCTATGGTATTGGCCTATTCCACTATAATCATCGTGGTTGTACTTCTAGTCTCCATAGTTGGAGAAAAGTGTGCCCGGTGGTCCAGATTTTTCAGCTGATAGGAAAGGAATACGATATGCTTGAACTTAAGAATATTTCCAAATCCTATAAAACCAACCAAATTCTCAAAGGCGTTAACTTGACTGTGAATGATGGTGAAATGGTTGCTTTGCTTGGGCCAAGCGGCTCCGGTAAATCCACTATTCTTCGTTTAATAGCGGGTTTTTTGGATTGCAATGAAGGGGAGATCCTTTTGGATGGTGCCAACATTAATACTATTCCGGCACATCAAAGAAACATAGGCGTGGTATTTCAGGATTATGCGCTCTTTCCGCATATGACAGTGGAACAAAATGTCGAATTCGGCTTGAAGATGCATAAAGTTTTTCCTGAAGAGCGAAAAACCCGTGTTCATGATGCGCTTGCCTCCGTAGGAATGGAGGAATACGGCTCCCGTTACCCAAAGCAGTTGTCCGGCGGTCAGCAGCAGCGTGTTGCGATTGCGCGCGTGGTGGCAATTCGTGCAAAAGTCATGCTTTTGGATGAACCGTTATCCAATCTGGATGCTAAATTGCGCCGTCAAGTACGCGTTGAACTAAAAAATTTGCAGCGAAAGTTAAATATCACTACAGTAATTGTTACGCATGACCAAGAAGAAGCGATGACTATGGGAGATCGTATTGCAATTTTAGGCGACGGTCTCATCCAACAGGTGGGAAACCCGATGGACCTTTATATGCATCCCGCCAATAGATTCGTAGCTGGCTTTTTAGGAACGCCGTCGATAAATCTGCTGGATATGGAATGCTCCGAGAATGCCGTACTTGTTCAGGGAGCTCCTGTGCAGAATACTTCGGTGCTGCCGAAATTGCATACCGGGAAATATCAGATCGGTGTTCGTCCGGAAGATTTATCCTTGCTTAGTCAGCCGGATAACGAATTCTGCCTGCCAACGGAAATTATAATGGTGGAGCATCTCGGCGCGGAAAGCCTGGTCTATTTTAATTCCAATGGAAAATCGTTCTGTTGCCGGACTGGGCTGGATATCAGTATAGAGCGGGGACAAAAAACATGGTTCCACTTGGATTACAGCAAGATTTCCATTTTTAATGAAGGAAACGGAGACTGCATCTATCCTGTAGTGAATAACTAATTAAGTAATTAATGAGGTAAAACAATAATGAATGATTTAATTTTAAAAAATATAGATAAAATCGTCAGCGGAGATATTGAAAAAGGAATATTGAAAGGCGATACAATCGTTGTTCGTGATGGTAAAATTGCAGCTATAGGTAATGAAAAGGACCTTGACTGCAGTGGGATTGAGACCGTAGTAGATACGGACGGACAGATCGTCTGCCCAGGCTTTATTGATTGCCATATTCACAACACGCTTGATGATTATGCCCCACAGCGCGGTGCTGTTGGCTGTTATTCCGATGCACTTTTCTCCGGTACTACCTCTATGGTTTCTGAAGGCGAGCAGGGACCCGGATGGCCCCGTTTCTACGATGATCCAATTGGCTGCAAGGCTGCGGCGATTCTTTCCAAACGTGTATTTGATCATTTTCGCCCCGGTGGAGCATTAAAATTCCACGGCGGTGCGCTGGTTCTGGTTCACGGACTGACCGAGCAGGATTTCAAGGAAATGGCAGACGCCGGCGTATGGCTGATAGCCGAGATTGGCGGCGGAGGACTATCCGACCCCAAAGAGGTAGAGCCGATGCTGGAGTGGGCCCGAAAGTACAACTTCTTCTATTCCGTCCATCTTGCCCCGCCGTCAATTCCCGGATCCTCTTGGGTCACTTCTGATGCCATTCTGAAGTTGAAGCCCAACAAGGTCGCTCATACGAACGGAGGTTCGACCGGAGTAGAGTTCTCTCACATCCAGCGTCTGATGGACGAATGCGAGATTCCTTTGGAGCTGGTGGTTAATGGGAACTTTGTAAATTTCAATAAAATAATCCGACATATGAACAGCAAAAATATGTTGCATCGTCTGGTTATGGGCAGCGATTCACCAACTGGCCAGTCTTCTATGCCGGGGGCTATAAATAGATGCATTGTGAAGGCTTCTTCTCTGAATGAAATTCCTGCATGGAAAGCAATTGCCATGGCCACCGGCAATTCTGCGGAGATTTATCATTTAAATACAGGAAAGGTTGAAGTGGGACGCGAAGCGGATCTGCAGGTCATTGATTGTCCGCCGGGATCATGCGGTAAGGATGCTCTGCAAGCTATTGAGAACGGCGACCCATTCGGAAATTCAATGGTCATTGTTGACGGCCGTATTATTGCGTATCGCGGTCATGACTCGCGTCCTACAGCCAGGTTCTGTAAGGTTAACGGCGAAAAGGCCTTTGCCAACGGTATTACTGAGCATTTATTCTTCCCTCCGCAGATTGGCAGACATTACGAAAACTAGTTTATTCGTGAAGCTGCTCTGCCCGAATAAGAGAGGGCAGAGCAGCTATTAACCTCATTTTAGGGGCAGCTATGATCATTAATAAAAAGTAGGAGAATACAAATGTCACAGGTTTTAATCAAAAATGCAAAGGCTATCGTTACAGTTGATGACAAGGATTCGATCTTCTACAATGCAGATCTGCTGATTCGAGATAATCAAATAGAAAATATCGGGAAGGATCTTTCCGCTGAAGGTGCGGAAAAAGTTGACGCTTCAGGCTGTTTCATATATCCTGGTCTTGTAAATACACATAATCATCTTTATCAGACATTTACGCGCAATCTGCCTCAGGTGCAGAAAATGGAGCTGTTTCCATGGCTTAAGACTCTGTATGAAATCTGGCGAGGTCTTACTGAAGAGAGCATATATTACAGTTCACTGACAGGTCTGGCCGAACTGCTTCGTTTTGGTTGTACCACTTGTATGGATCATCATTATGTGTTTCCAAGATCAGGCTCAGAAAACTTCATTGATCAGCAATTCCGGGCAGCTGATGAATTGGGAATCCGATTTCATGCCACACGTGGCAGTATGTCCCGCGGAAAGAGTGACGGCGGTCTGCCGCCTGATGATTTGGTGCAGGATGTGGACACAATTTTAAAGGATAGCGAGCGCTTGGTTAAGAAGTTCCACAACCCAGCTGCCTTTTCCATGAGGCAGGTGGCAATTGCACCTTGTTCTCCTTTCTCAGTAACTACGGATTTGCTTAAACAATCCGCCATTTTGGCAAGGGATATGGGTGTTCGTCTTCACACGCACCTGTGTGAAACAATGGATGAGGAAAACTTTTGCATTGAGACTGTAGGAATGCGACCGCTGGCATATATGGAAGCCTGTGGATGGATTGGCAATGATGTATGGTTTGCCCACGGCATCCATTTTAATGATGATGAACTTAAATTGCTGGCAGATACCGGTACCGGTATTGCTCACTGCCCGGTATCCAACATGAAACTGGCTTCCGGCGTATGCCGAATTCCTGATATGCTGCGTTTAGGTGTTCCGGTGGGACTGGCTGTTGACGGTTCGGCATCCAATGACAGTTCCAATTTGCTGGCGGAGATTCGTACTTCTTATCTGCTGCATCGGCTTAAGTACAGTGCAGCGGCACCTACCGGATATGATATACTGAAAATGGCTACACGCGGAAGCGCGGCATTACTTGGTCGAACGGACATTGGCTGTTTGGCTCCTGGAAAGGCAGCGGATCTGTTTATACTGGATGTGGACGCTCTTGACTATGTCGGAGCGTGTGAAGATCCGGCAAATATGCTGGGTACAGTAGGATATTTCAGGCCTGCACGCGATGTTTTTGTCAATGGCAAACAAGTCGTCAAAGACAGCCGCCTTTTGGGAATTGATGAGAAAAAGATTTGTAGGGAAGCTGTCGCACAGGCGGCAAAACTACTCCAGTAATGGGAGGAACCATATGCTCCGTAATATTAATACCTTTTCATGGAAGCAGCTTGAAGATATGCCGCATCGGGAGGACATAGTGATCCTGCTGCCGATTAGTTCCTTGGAACAGCATGGCCCGCAGCTTCCGATCGGCACAGACGATTTTATGCTGCAAATGGTGCTGGACGCTCTGATCGGCAGTGATAAAATCGTTGGTGATATGCTTGTATTGCCTACTCTACACTTTGGCTTAAGCCCGGAGCATCTGGATTTTACCGGCACGTTTACTTTATCTCCGCAGACTATGATGGGCGTTGTTGAGGACATAATTCGCTGCATGCGAATTCATGGATATCGCCATCTTCTTCTGCTCAATTCACATGGCGGCAACACCGGTTTGCTTCATGCCCTGGCTCAGACATGGAATCGCCAATACGATGTGGAAATATACCATATTGATATATGGGGCGGCGGTTTATTTGAAAGAGCGGCACATCTGTTGAAAACTCCGGTAGAGAATGATGTTCACGGAGGCGAAATTGAAACATCAATTCTAATGTTTACCGGTCAGACTACAATGACGGCTGAGGAAATTGCAAATTCGGTTGACTACTTGAATCCAATTCCTGCCAACCGCGGCTCATGGACAGCAAAAGAACTAAGTGATTCCGGAGCGATTGGGGGCGTTTCCCAATCCACAGCAGAAACCGGTAGGAAACTGAGCAAATTTATGATTGAAGATGTGGCTGGCCAAATTAATTCCCTGAGTGTGCAAACTAAAACGCGCTAAACTGTTTCGTTTTTGGAAGGGAGACTGTTATGGAAAAGCTACTTGCGGATTCACTGGCAAATCAGGCGTACAACAAAATCAAGGATATGATCCAAAAAATGACTCCCGCTAACAATAAACTGCCGTCTGAGGATGAATTGGCACAGATGATGGCAATAAGCCGCCCAACGGTGCGGGAAGCACTGAACAGGCTGACTCGGAATGGCTATATTACATCTTCCCATGGCAGAGGAACATATGGGCACCCTGCGGTATTTAATGTTAAGAATCGAATTGACCTGTATACTAACTTTTCCGAATTGTTGGAAAGTCAGTACCAGAATGTGCAGGTCGATGTCGAACATTTAGGGGTAATGGATTGCAGTGAGAGTTATATCCGATACACCGGCCGCGGACCGGAAAAGGTTTATTCTATGATTTGGAAATATAGCGCAGACGGAATGCCTATGATTTATGGAGCTTTTGAATTTCCACTGGAAGTATTCCGTGTTTCCCCAGATCCAAAAGATACGGTTCCAGATTTAAAAGTTTTCAGTAAAAAGTATCTTTTCCAGCCTATTGCCTATGTTTCAATGTCTCTGCGGTGTAAGAAATATGATCAGGCAGCCATTTGGCTGGGTTTACCCGAAGATACTGCGATGCTGAGTTGGAAAGAAATTATCAGAAATATAGAGGACTATTCGGTGGGCTTTGCGAGATTCTATGTTCATCCGGACAACCTGCAAATGTCAGTTGTCGCACATTTCAACTGAGTATCAAGAAGCGAGAAAAATATGCAAAAGATAGATTATTATGTTTTAACACAGATATTAATTGATGATCTTTATTTTCCGGGACTTGAGCCCCGGAAAGATATATTGGGGGGAGGCTGCTATACAGTAGCGGGGATGCGGGTCTGGTCTGATCACGTAGGCATTTGCAGTGGGGTAGGACCTGATTTTGCTGGAAACTATGATAAGTGGTTCCAACAAAATGGAATCCACGTAGCCGCTGCCATGAGGCCAGAGCGCTGCACTCACTCAAGACTCAATTATTTCCCGGACGGTGAGCGTGAGGAACTGTTGCTTCCAGGTTACGGCAGCCATGCGATTATGCAGCCAAAGATATCTGAAATCCCAGAAGAATATGACGCCTGCCGGGGAATGTATCTATTTAAAGACTGCGATGAGTCCTTCTGGAATGAAATGAATAACTACCTGAGACATCGTTCTATGATCTCAATATGGGAAATATTGGGCTCGTCGGCTGTCCCAAAAAAACGCAAAAAAATTGCTGAATGTCTTGAATCCGTGGATTTATTCTCTTTGAATTTGACAGAAGGAAAGCGTCTCACCGGTGAAACGGAACCAAAAGAGATTCTAAAGGATATTTATAAACTTAACGCAAAAGCAGTTATCCTTCGGATGGGTGCGAATGGGGCACTGGTTTCTGACGGAAAGAATACTTATCACATTCCTGCCGTGAAGACTAACGTAGTTGATGTGACTGGCGGCGGTAATTCTTCTACAGGCGGCTTTTTGGTCGGGTTTTGCGAATCCGGTGGCGATATTGTCCAAGCTGGGGTGTGGGCAAGTGTGGCAGCGTCATTCATCATCGAGCAGTTTGGCCTTCCGCCGATCCAGGACAATAATATGCGTAAAGAAGCGGAACGGCGTGCGTCTGAACTTCACAGCTACAGACTATAAGTTTCCGAAATTAATTTTCATATGAGGGGGGACGACGCTCATGAATGACAATCCAATGCTGGCTCATGCAAAAAGCGTTTCACCGCTGATCCGGGATATTTTTACTCAATTGGAGTTAAAAACACGGACAATTTTAACCACACCGGAGATTTTCGAAATCCGTCATATGATACTGTTCGGATGTGGTGATTCTTTTTCTGCCGCAGAGGGTGCAGCAAACGTGTTTTTGAATTTATGCGGTTTTACGGTGCAGATAGTTCCGACCATGACTGCATCCCGTTACCTTGCCCAAACACTGCCGATTCTTGGGAAACATGTACTGGCTGTAGGGGTCAGCAATTCAGGAGCACCGGCCCGGATTGTCGAGGCGATGAAAGCTATGTCAGCGCACGGGGCACGAACTCTGGCGGTGACAGGTGATCCGGAAAGTCCAATGGCTCAGGTGGCCGACCGTGTTCTGGAAGTACAGACACCGCCGTTTGAACCTGAGGCGCCCGGTATAAGAAGTTATGTTGTGGCACAGATAACGCTATATCTCTTGGCAATTAGAATTTCCGAAGTTACCGGCCAAATAACAATGGCAAAGTCAGATGCTTACCGTGAAGAACTGCGAAGCTCGGGTACGCAATTAGAACGCGGCTATGGTAAAGTGAAAGACTTTTTTGAGCCTTTCGCAAAAACAATATCTCGCTGCGGGCGGTTAGAATTGCTGGCATCAGGCGCTTGCCGGGGCAGCGCAGATTTTGGAGCCGCCAAGCTGATAGAAGCAAATGGCATGGATGCCGTCTCTCAAGACGTAGAAGAATTTGCCCATTTAAACTTATTTCGGAGAGATCCTGCTCATCTTCCGACCATACTGCTGGCACCATCCGATGATCCTTCATACGGACGATGCACGGAAGTGGCCAAGGCGCTCGAGACTTTGCAGCGTCCGTTTTTAATGCTTACAGATGCGGGCACTTCTGCCAATGGTATCCTGCCCGTAACAAATGAACCAATTTCTCCGCTGTTTGCACCACTTTTGCTCAGCTGCTTGCTTTACTATTTGATTGCCGCAGTGGACACCGATCCGAAGTGTGCTTATTTTCAAGGACATACAGGCCCTTGGTCCGAAAAAGACTTTCCTGATGTCAGGCACAGCAGTATAAAAATTTATTAGGAGGGCCTGTGAAAACCAATTATCTTGAGACTGCGCAAAACGGCTTATTTGAAATTACAGAACAAGTACGGCAAGCCGTGACAGAAAGTGGTATTCAAAATGGAATAGCGGTAATTAATGTCCCTCATACGACCGCGGGTGTATCTATTATCTCAAGAATGGACGATTTGGGTTATGATGACCTGAATGATGAGATGCGGCGATTGATTCCAACTCGCGTGGATTTCAGACATCAGTTTGACACTCCGAGCGATGCCGCTGGACATATCAAATGTGCGCTGATCGGCGTTTCCGTCAGCGTAATCATTGAGGATGGAGTTCTACAGCTTGGATCATCACAAGGCGTATTTTTCTATGAGTTCGATGGTCCGCGAAAACGAAAGTATTTGATTCAGATTGTTGGAAAGTAAGGAACGAATATGAACTGCTTTGAAAAGATCAATCAACAGTATGATTACTCTGACAGAATGCATCCGGGTGGATTTTCTATCAATGGAAAGCCTGCTCTTACAGGAATTGATCCGGATTTGATCGGAGATTATGTCATTATGGTGGTGCGAGATCCCCTGCTGGAATATGGCGGTGATCCAGCCGAAATTTTGAGTCATCGTTTGGAAAACCCCGTGCTTGCAGGCCGATCTGGAATGTTTACAACTTATAGCGGGACTTATAAGGGAGCCAATATAAGTATTGTCAGCGGCGGCAGCGGTTCTCCTGAAGCTGAATTGATACTGGTTGAGTTTATGCATTATACCAGAGCTAATACCTTTATTCGACTTGGCGGAGGAGCAGCGTTGAATGAAAAGATGCATTCCGGCGACGTTGTAATTGCCAGCGGCGTCGTTCGAGATGAGGGAATGTCCCAGTCTTATGTGACGCCGTCTTTCCCGGCAGTGTGCAGCTATGAATTGGTTATGGCTTTAGCAAAAGCGGCGGAAGATTTAGGCGTGCGCTATCACATTGGCGTTGGTAGATCCTGCGACAGCGAGCATGTGGGCTGCGGACGTCCGTCTGTCGGGGGTTATTTTCAGCCGCGTCATACAGAAATAATTGATTACTATAATCGGGCTGGTGTTCTGTACTGGGATCGCGAGTCCTCAGGAATCGTTTCCCTGTGTACGTTATTTGGCCGCAGAGGCGGCGCTGTGGTTTCGGTTGATAATAATTTAGTCACAAACGAAGCATTTATCGCAGGAGACGGACAGGATCATGCTATCGACATCGTTTTTGAAGGGCTGGCGTTCCTAAGCAAAATGGATAATGAAAAAGCCGCACGCAGCAAACGCTACTGGGTGCCCTTTTCAGACTGAGAGAGGAGAAAAAATGAGAAAATATGGATTTGTAGCATTTTGGAAACACAATGCTCAGTGGTATACAGAAGACCCGGAAAAAAAGCAGCACTTTATCGACAGAGTGAATGAAATTAACCGAGAGGCTGTCGAAAAGGGCGTTATCATGAGTAGCGTGTATGACTGCAGTTGGTCCAGTGAGTGGCGTTACTTCTCGTTTTGGGAATGCCCGAGCATAGAGGTTTTGGAAGAAACTATTGAAAAGCTGGAAGAATGCGGAGACATAAATGTCTATAACATCCAACACCACTATATTGGCCGGGAAGTACCCGACAACGATCAGATCGACATCTACAATCCAAAGATGTTCGACTGAATGCAGGAGGTAAATAATGGAACCTTATGCCGCGGCCATTGGTCATGTCACCGCTGATGAGTATTATCAATGCCTGCAGAATATTGTAGTTGGTGATAAGTTCTTTGTTCGCTATAGGGAAACCCTTCCAGGAGGTATGGTAGCGAATGCAGCGTGTGTGCTGTCATCATTGGGAACGTCCACATATTTTTTCTCAGCTTTGGGAGAGGACAAGTATACAAAAAGCCTGATTGAATCCTTTCAGCCTTGCCATGTAAATCTTGACTACATAGATGTGCTGCAGAGTCATGAAAATTTCAGAGCGGCCATCCTCCTACATCCAAACGGGGTAGATCGGACAATTATGCTTTATTCAGCGGAGAAGCCGGTTCTTGTCTTGGATGATACCAAACTGGAAGCACTGAAAAATGCTGCCTTTGTATATGCACTGATTTCCGACCTGAAAACACTGCCTGAGTATAAATCCCTGTTAAAAGAGCTGAAAGCTTCTGGAGTGAAGTTTATGTTCGATGCAGAATGCAGCACCTTTACCTCGAAGGATGATCCTGAAGATCAGTTCTTTTTCAATCTGGCAGATATTCTTTCTTTTAACGATGAGGCAATTATAAAATACGGCGGAAATGAAGGAGAAAACGCAGTTAATCATTTGGTCTCCGGTACAGACAAAGTAGTTCTGATTACCCGCGGAGATAAGGGCAGTACGGTCGTAACCGATAAAACAAGATTTGATACTTCCTGTTTTCCCGTTAAGGTAGCAGATACAACCGGTGCGGGAGATACATTTAATGCTGCTTTTTTACATGCGTATATGAAACATTGGGATCTTCGTTATTGCGCTCGGTTTGCAACAGCCGCTGCAAACCGCTGTGTGCAGTACTATGGCGCACGTTCCGGCGCAGTTCCTGAGGAAGAAATCCTTCAATACCTGCGTGAACAAAATTAATTATTAAGGAGTGCCTGCATGAACCTGATTTATGGAAGCATTTGTGGAAGCATTTATGGAGCTGCCGTGGGAGACGCAATGGGGGCAGCAACAGAAACCCGAAGCGCCGAAATGATTCGTGAACACTTTGGTGGATGGGTAGATGATCTTCTGCTCCCGCCGAACGACTGTTTTGCTCACGGCTGTCCTGCCGGCAGTGTAACAGACGATTTCTCCCTGGCTTATTTTATCGCTTTGGAACTGATTGCCTGCAAAGGGCAAATGAATGAAGCCGCTGCAAAGAGAGCGGTTCTGTCATGGGCGGAGCACCCCGAATTCACAAGATTTGCGGGCCCTACAACTATGGCCGCTATCCAGATGATGCGGGGCGAAGCTCCGGCAATTCATCAGGAGAATACCCTGGTTTTGGCATGTGACAATATGAAGGCCACAAATGGTGCCAGTATGAAGATATTCCCTGTAGGCTTAATTCACCCGGACGATCTGGACGGCGCTATACGGGATACAATAACGGTCTGTATGCCTACACACGCAAACAATGCGTCAATATCCGGCGCATGCGCAATTTCCTCCGCGGTAGCCAAGGCGCTGAAGCCCTGCGCAACTCTTGATGATGTCATCCGTGCAGGAATCTATGGTGCCGGAGAAGGTTTAAAAATTGGATCAAAATTAGCCGCGCGTCTGGCGGTAGCCTCAGTGGAAAAACGCATCAAACTGGCTGTAGAAATTGGCCGCTGCGGGCTGGGATGGGAAAAAACAATGCTGGAGCTAAGGGATGTAATTGGATCCGGGTTGGCTGTAACAGAATCAGTTCCCTGTGTGTTCGGCATTCTGGCCGCTAATCCTGGAGACCTGTTCAGTGCCATTAAGATGGGAGTCAATATTGGAAATGACACCGACACGGTTGCCACTATGGTTGGAGCTGTCGGCGGTGCGCTGTATGGAGAGTCTAATATTCCGGATCGCTTTTTTAGCATAATAGAACACGTAAATCACATGGATCTTCATAAAATTGCTGACGGCTTATATCGTATTCAGGAAAACACTCCATATTCTGCATAAACGCAATAAATAGGGACTGCTTCGCAACCCGAGGAGCATCTATGGGGGCCGACACATGTATCGAGAGCATTTGCCGTTTGAGATTCAAACTTCGTTTTCCCATATGGCACACTGGATCGGGAGAATGACTGGGGAAAACTTGCGCATCCGGTACCGTAGGACAAGGTCGAAGAAATGTACGCAAAACACTTCGTGAATAACGGGCACCCGGTGCATTCGGCACGTTGTGCCCTAGGATCGCTGCCCATTCGGGGCCTCGACTATGGTAGAGTTCCGCAAGCGCTTCAGCGAGGAAGACATAGCGGCTATCATGGAAATGACTGTTCCACGGAAAAAAGGCAGGGATGACGATAATGACAGCACACCACCGGGCAATCATGGCTCTCTTTTACTGGACGCGACCTGCCGCCCGTCGGACATTGCGTATCCGAAGGACATTCAGAGTAAGTTGAAGCTATCTAACGGCGGGAAACTTTAAAGGATTATTTTGCACTATTTCTTGTAATTATGAGTAAATTATGGTATAACTACCCAACGGCGCTGATAAAACGGGTGGGCCGGACAATGCCGGGGAATAAAAAAGCTGGATTTTCCAAACTCTGTCTGGAAAATCCAGCTTTCGCATCTCCAAGAAAATTTGGAGTATTACGGCTAAAGGGAAAAGGCCGGCCGCATATACTCAACTGCGCCGCGGCTTAACCCATAGCTCTCTGCAAGCCTGACCCAGTTTTTTTCACCGTTTCACAGATATCTGCAGAAATTTTTGCAGCCTCATCTTTGGTAAGTCCAAAGTATTCAGCGACCTGCATGGCTAACGACAAGTCAATGCTATTGTCATTTACGAAGATGGTCGTCGGTATTGGAAACGGCCATGTTAAAAAGATTCGTTTCCACATTTCCATCAGATCCTGCTTTGGCTCGGCGCCATTTGCTCGGATATAGGCCACCAAGTCGAGATAGTTTGTTCCATCAACCCTGGATGCCTTTTCCAATGCTGGCGGACGATCGAATCGTCATATGGTGTGATTGCCGCCTTTGATGACAGCGGCGTTCTGGTTTTCCGACGGATAAGCTCTTCCTGCACCTTGTGGAAGGTCTCACGACTGATAATTGCAGGATGGCTGTTCTGCACAAAGTACATTGGAGCCTCGCCTGTATTCTTGCGACGTATTTTGAATATGCAATCAATGGTGACTGTTTTTTGGTGCAATTGTTCTTATGGCATTTTTTAAAAATCCAGTAAAATCAATGGCTTGATGGTAATCACAAAGCAGTATTTACACTAAAAATGAATAATTGGTTGGCTTTTAAGATGTTCTGTCAACGTATCTCATAGGATAAAGAGTGCGGCTATGTAGAGTAAACCCGGAAAGAATGTCGCCGGAAAGCCTTTATAACGGCTACTTCTTTTAAAAATCGAAATAAACAAAATATTGATAAGCTGTCCCGCCGTAATTAGTGCGACCGCAATACATTCGGTCGGCGCCCCCTTTACGGTGAGTGAAAACGACATCATAAGCGAATAATATGTCAGATCGCCCACGCCGATCAACGGCTGAAGCCCTTTTCTGCCTGGTATGGGCATACATATCGAAAGCCGCGCCAGCGTGTCGTTTTTCCCGGACAGTTTTGCGTTGAGCGTGCTCCTACCGGCTCTGGTGAAACTGAACACATCCATTAGCGCCACACCACATAAAAGACCAATTGTAATATCCCGGGAACCGTTTATTAGATACATTATCATGTTTCCGGCAACAGCCGTTCCCAGTATATTTATTATATCGAGTAAATAAAGCAATTTCCGGCTCAGCTTTGTATTCCACAAAATGATAATTCCGGCCAGAATAACGCAAAATGCCACCGCTAATATTGCAAATTTAATTCTGTACCCAATATAGGTTAGACCGCAACTAACAAGTGTTACAGCCATCATATAAAAATATACATATGCCCAAAAGTTGATGTTTGATATAGTACTCCTGGTCTCCTCAGTTTTTGCTTGTTTCATAAGCTCATCTCTCCCAAACAGATATATCAATGTGTTTATAACGATCATGAGTAAAAAAGCATATCATCAGCTATATTTTACATTAAACAGAAATATATAGCAATCGGCAAAAAGACTAAGATGTGCTCAAAACCTGAAGCACCTGTTTAAACGTATAGTACCCCTTATGCAAAGAATGGATATCCCTGTTCGGACATCCATTCTTTTGGTCGGAGTGAAATTATAGAACTTGGAGGAATCCAGTAATACCAAGGGCTTACTGGCAATAAAGAAGAAGTATTTACACTAAGAACTCATGACTTAACCGCCGAGAATGTTGTAGGAAATGACTTTTTAAATGAATATGTGGAAGGATGACCTATATTTATGACGAGTGTAATCCAAACGAATATGAATAAGTTTATTGGAGATATATCCTCTTCCAAAGGTAGAATTACCGCGGATAACTAAATTAGTATAAATGTATATATTTAAATCAATACTTCTAAAATTTAAATAATAATAATGTTAAAAACGTCTACGGCTTAATCGTTTAAATTACATTATAAAGCTTTGACAGGGTCGCTGTTTTTCTCCACTGGGCTTGATAAGCATATTGAATATGCCTTCACACACGGATTTATAGCAATTGCTAAAACAACAAAGCGGAAATTAAAAAAAGTGTTTCCGTTTTTAGAACAGAAGCTGTCCACCATTTGCTCCAAATCTTGAAATAATAATATCTTATTTTTTAATTTATTAGGGCTTGTTTGAAAAACAAAAGTTGCATAGTTTGGATAAAATATGTAAACTCAAGATATGAGTATACGCAGATATGAAATAACAGATGAACAGTGGGAACGAATCAAGGATATGCTGCCGCCAGAACACCCGAAGTTTGGGAAACGTGGACGTCCGGCAAAGTATGATAACCGCAGTATGGTGAACGGGATACTGTGGATTGCCAAAAGCGGAGCACCATGGAGAGAACTGCCTGAACGGTATGGCCCTTGGCAAACCGTCTATGCTTGCTTTCGTAAATGGAGGAAACTCGGCGTATTTGAAGCAATCTTCCATGCCTTGTCGGGCGACGCGGATATGGAGAACGTCAGTATAGATTCGACGTCATGCAAAGTGCATCAGAGTGCCAATGGTGGGGAAAAAATCTGAGGATAAAGCTGTTGGCATGTCCAGAGGAGGACGCAACACCAAAATTCATACGCTCGTGGACGGTCTGGGCAACCCCGTCTCCTTTATGCTCAGCCCGGGCAATGAGCATGATTCCGTTCGTGCCGTTCCCTTGCTTAAACAGATTGACATCAAAGGCTGCAATATTCTGGGTGATAAAGCCTACGGAGCGCAGACAATCCGTGATTATATATCGTCGCAGGAAGCCACCTATACGATTCCGCCTCAAAGCAATTGCAATGAACCGTGGTTAGTTGACTGGCATACATACAAAGAACGCCATCTGGTGGAGTGCTTCTTTCAACAGATCAAATGGTTTCGCAGGATATTCACTCGATACGATAAGCTGGATGCGTCTTTCCTCGCGTTCGTTTATATCGCCGCTATCATGGTTTTGTTGAAATAGCACAATCGAGGCTTATTTTTAAAACAAGGCCTAGTCAATAATAAATAAGGCTGTGGTAAAATTACTATGAGTCTTTGCTAATCTGTAGTTTTGCACATATCTATAAATTCTGAGGCGGCCTGCGTTAAGTACTTGTTTCGATGATGGATAATATAATAATGCCGCATAAACTGAAGCCCTTCCACTTCCAGACTTTTTATTTTATTATTATCCAAATCCTCCTTAACCATTCTATATGGTAAAACCGAGATTCCCAGCCCAGCGGCAACAGCCTTGATTATAGCTTGAGTACTAACACTTTCCCAAATTGGTCTTACTGTTATGCCGTGAAGAAACATTTTACTGTCAAATATATCCCTGCTGGCGCTCCCCTTTTCACGTAAAATAAAATCCTTGTTTTTGATAATATCGATACAAATTGAGTCATAGTTTAATAGTTCATCTTCATTATTACATATCAACACCAGCTCATCATCCATGAATGGAGTACTCACAATATTGGGATCATGCATATTTCCCTCAATCAACGCAAAATCAATTTGATCTTCCTTTATTTTCTTTGCAATTGAATTTGAGTCATCTATTATTGCATTTATTGTCACATTTGCATGGGTTTCTCGAAACGACTTAACATATTGTGGCAGGAGGAAGGTACCTATTGTAATACTTGCACCGATTTTTAGTGTTCCAAGCAAATTCTCGTTTTTTATTGCTTGCTCCATTTCATCAAAAAGGGAAATAATATGAGAAGAATATTCTAAGAACTGTTCACCAATTTCAGTTAGATAAAGTTTCCTTGAAATTCGATCAAATAATTTTATACCGTAATGTTCTTCCAGTTCATTAATTGCAAGACTGACAGTGGGTTGTGCAAGAAACAGGTTTTGTGCTGCTACTGTAACACTTTTATATTTACAAACCGCAATAAAAATCCTCAAATGTCTTAAAGTCATACTTAATCCCTTCATAATAAAACGTAAATGCATATCATCAGATAATACTATTTTACTTATCTTTTACGAGGATGTAAACTACCTTTTGGAGAAAGGGGGGAATTTTTTGACCATTTTGGTAAAGAACTGTTTTGGGTCGTATCAGTTTTATAACGAGAGTAAGAAACTTGTTTGCAAAATAAAAAGCCTTAAAATTATTGGCCCACAAAAAGAAGTGTTTGATTCAAAAGGTAAGCTTGTATTTACTACCGATATACAAATAGCGGATAATGGCGGTCAGATGAATCCTAGTAAATACGTCTCTTATTTTTTCCCAAGCACCTCGAAAGTTGCTGCGACAGCCACGCTGGAATTGGATGGAGATGAAAGAGCAAGCCTTCCTGTTAAGTTGCCGGCTGTTATCGGGCTTTGCATCAAATCTGTATATGGAGATATAAAACTGAAGAAAATAAGAAACAGGGAACTTTCAATTTTCAGCGGTCGGCAGGAGATTGGGCATATCGTCGTATCCCCTTTCTATAAGGCATCATTGATAGACTGTGAAACAATTGATAATGCCGAATTTTTAGCAGTACTCTTTGTTTTTTCTATTTACATGATTCATGAAGATGATGTGTATATCGTTTGAGATTTATTTTATTATGAACTGAGGGGATTTTTTTGTTTACCATTATTGCTATAAAAATATTTTTTATAGCTATTTGTGCCGGCTTTTTAGGGGCGCTTCTTGGACTTGGCGGCGGTATAATAATAACACCTGTGCTCACGTTGCTGTTCGGTTTTGATATTAAGTATGCCATAGGGGCTAGCATTGTCTCTGTCATTGCAACCTCAAGCGGTGCTGCAATAGCTTACATAAAGGATAAAATAACCAATGTACGTATTGGGATGTTTTTGGAAATAGGTACGACACTTGGAGCTATCACCGGTGCTTTTCTTAGCGGCATCATTAATCCTAAATTTCTGTATATAATCTTTGGGCTTCTGCTTCTTTATTCAGCTATTATGATGGTGAAAAAGTCAAACTCGGAGCTTCCGCAAAACGTCGTGAACCATCCCTTGGCAGATAAACTTGCTCTGAATGGTGAGTATTATGATAAGGTTCTTGATCAGCAGGTCGTCTATAACGTTGACGGCGTGTATGGCGGACTGGGGATGATGTACGTAGCCGGTGTGATATCCGGTCTCTTGGGAATAGGCAGCGGGATATTCAAGGTTATGGCAATGGATTTGTTTATGAAGCTACCATTGAAAGTCTCAAGCGCAACAAGTAACTTTATGATCGGCGTTACTGCAGCTGCAAGCGCCGGAGTATATTTTCTAAGAGGCGATATAGACCCTAAAATTGCGGCTCCTGTCGCTCTCGGTGTTCTCTTTGGAGCTACTGTCGGGACAAGAGCAATGCAGAATCTCAAAAGCAAAACCATACGACTTATTTTTGTGCCGGTACTCGCATTCGTTTCTATACAAATGATCGTTAAGGGGGTGCAGCTATAATGAAAAACAGCAAAATTGAAGAAGTAGAAATTGTTATAAGCAAATCCCTGAAAGTCGGCGTTTTATTGAGCGCTACAATAATTTTTTTAGGTTTGCTTTTGTTCCTAATAACCGGAAACAGCGGATATCCAGACAGTTCGTTTCCTACAAGTTTTTTGCCTATTTTTCAGGGCCTTTTTTCTCTTAAGCCTTATGCTATCATAATGACAGGGCTCTTTGTTTTAATTCTTACCCCGATATTTCGAGTTGGTGTATCCATTTTCGTATTTTTCAAAGAGAAAGACTATTTATATGTAAAAATCACTTCTCTTGTCTTTGCAATCTTAATCATCAGTTTTGTACTTGGAGAGGTTGAATAAATTATCACTTACACAAGATAGCACTCGGAAAAAGGAATAGGAAACCCACCGAAAAAGAAATGAATAGACTGATTCATTTTCATCTAATACTGAGTGCTTCAAAAAAATACAAAATAGTTATGAATTTTGAAATAGTTTGCTTAAAGTTCATCATCATTCGTTATCTATACAAAACAAACACAATGCTGTCAACACAAAAAGATGATGCATAATATAACTCATATGCCCGGTTCGAAGGTTGATGGACAACCCAAGGTGGTGATTCAGAACGGGATCATCATCAACGAAAATATGTTGCACGAAAAATACAATATGGGTGACCTTTAAGGCAGCTTCGAGATAAAGGCATTTTTGATATATCCGAAGTGAATTTTGCCATATTGAAACCAGGTGGAAAATTGAGCGTTTTAAAAAAATCAGAGTATGACACCATAAGAGCGCAAGATTTGAAAATTGCTGCCGACCATAAAGGTGTCATGATCGAGCTCATTATTGATGGAAAAGTGTTACAAAAGCATTTAAAAACGATCGGAAAGAGCACGCAATGGCTTCAAAAGCAGCTGAGCATCAGAAATATCAACCGTGTTTCCGATGTTATATTCGCAGGTTATTTTTCGAACGGTGAGCTCTATGTTTCATTAAGAAACCAAACATCTATGAGCACCCACTCACAATTTATGAGTTCCATATAAATTGACTTGACCAACAAAAGTACGTACTATGAAGTAGTTTCAAGAAGTTCTTTCACTCGCACCATAGATGCGAATGTTCTTACAGCATTTTTTCGTCAGGCGAGGCAGCATAAGCGAGCAAATCGAAGAAAACAAGAGAAAAAAGAGTAGAGCCATCAAATTCGACAGCTCTACTAATGGTGCGAGTGTTTTTACAGCATTTGTTTAAAATAACCAGTAAAATCAAGGGCTCGATGGCAATCAGTAAGCCGTATTTACACCTCAAAATTGAATAATCTCAATTTGCGCTAAGGGCGTTCTATGAAACAGAATGTCCTTGTCTCATTCAGGCCAATAGAGGCAACCCTTTTTTGATACTACCATTTTGTCGATATATCAGTTATTATAGAAAATCAGAAGCAAACTTTACCAAAACGGCGGAGGAAATTACAAACGCTCGCCATAGATCCAGAGCGTTAAATCAAGGCTTTATTCGTGAGGTTTCAAATGACATTAATCAAAAAAAGAGACTCCTCAAAAAGAGAGGAAGTTATTTTCCTGTTGTTAATCATATTGTTTTTTATCGCGATTCTTGCCTCAATCGTCAAAACAAACTTGGGCTATGCGCCGAAGGCTGATAACGGAGTGCTGGAGCTGTCGGGCTGGGACTTCGAAAAGCAGGGAACCGTTATGCTCAGCGGCAAGTGGGCGCTTTACTGGGAAAAGCTTGCCGGTCAGGGAGGCGGCGCCGCTCCCGATATCTATGCCGGAGTTCCAGATGTTTGGAACAATTATGAGGTCGGCGGTGAAAAGCTTCCCGCTTATGGATTTGCTACATACAGCTTACGTGTCGAAGGAGTTCAGGACCAACAATTGGCAATCAGAATTCCGCCATGCTCCACGGCTTACGAGCTCTATATAGACGGAGAGCTTCTTGCAAAAAACGGGACCGTTACCCGCACGGCGGATGGCTTCGTACCGGAATACGAGCCGGAGAGCATAACGTTTTCTCCGATGCGCGACAGCTTCACGATAACAATGTATGTTTCCAACTATGTTTACGCCCGCGGAGGAGCCTGGTATCCGGCTGTACTCGGCACTCCACCCCAAATCGAGAAGCTCGACCGCTGTATCGTTCAGGAGGACTGGTTCCTGATCGGAAGCTTTATAACCATTTCGCTGTTTTGCTTCTGTATATTTTTCCTTGCAAAAAGAGAACTGCCGATCCTCCTGTTCGCTGTTCTGGCACTCGTCACGGCGCTGAGGACAACGCTTTACGGTTCGTATATTCTGAGTTCCATGGTGCCGTTCCGGCTGGTGGTCGCCGCCGATTACCTGACGCTCGTCTGGCTGTCGGCGCTGATCGCATTTTTCCTGCTGAGCCTTGCGGATAAAGAAAAACTGAAAAAACGCGCGCCGGCAATCGCCGCGGGGGCCGGGTTGCTGACGGTATTCATAATATTGACGCCTATTCATGTCTTCACACGGTTTACCATCCCCATCGAAGTATACGCGTTTTCGCTTGCGCTGTACGCGCTTTTCCGCACGCTGAAAAGCGACAGCCGGTCAAAAGCTGCCATCTCTTTGGGCGCGGCAGTGTTTATTACCTGCGGGTTCTACGACGTGCTGTATCAAAAGTGCATTCTGCGCGGCGTTTCCGAGCTGTCTCCGGTAGGCTTCTTTATCATGCTCTGCACCTGGGGCATCATCCTCGCGAGGGATTACACCGATCTCAGCGAATATGCCAGAGCATCCGCAGATAAAGCGCATGATGCCGAGATCGCTTTTCTGCAGGCGCAGATAAAGCCGCATTTTCTTTATAACACGCTGAACGTCATTTCGACACTCTGCAGGCTGGACGGCGAATACGCCGAAAAGCTCACTCTTGACCTCTCCAAATATCTGCAATATTCCTTTGAGTTCAAGAACCTCTCAAAGTTCATCAGCTTCTCCGCAGAACTTGAATTTGTCGAGACCTATGTCAAGATTGAAAAGGCCCGGTTTGTCAACGAATTCGACGTTGTCTACGATTTTTGCGATACCTCGAGGCTGATGGTGCCTCCTCTCTCCATTCAGCCTATCGTTGAAAACGCCATCCGCCACGGCGTCCGGAAAAAAGAAACGTTCGGAACGGTTGTTTTATCGGTCAGAGAAGAAAAAGACAATTTTGTCATTGAGGTTTCTGATGACGGAGTCGGAATCGAACCATTAAGGCTTGAAAAACTTAACCGCGGGATCAGGGATGAAAACTCAGGCGTGGGTCTGATAAACGTAAAGCAGCGGATCGAAAGCCTGCGCGGGACGGACTTCATAATCGAGAGCGAATTGGGATGTGGAACAAGGATCGTGATCACAATCCCGAGGAACATCCGGGAACTGAATGACGAAGACCAAAAAGTATCTAAACCAGCTTATTTTTATGATAAGAAAGAAGGCAAAAAATGAAAGCGATTTTGATCGACGACGAATATTACGCGCTGCAGGGGCTGAAAATGCGGCTCGACGAAATCGGCGGGATCGACGTCGCGGGAATGTTCACGACCGGAAAGCAGGCGCTTGAAAACATCGAAGTACTCAGGCCGGACGTAGTTTTTCTGGATATCGAGATGCCCAATATTTCCGGAATCGAGCTGTTTTCCAAGATACTTGAAATACTTGGCAGCGTAAAGATCGTGTTCACGACGGCGTATACCCAGTACGCGGCCGAGGCGTTCGAACTCAACGCCCTTGATTACATTGTCAAGCCGGTAGAAAAGGAACGGCTGCTGAAAACTCTTGAGAGGCTTAGGACCGTGAAGCCTCCCGCAGCGGAGGGAGCCGATCAAAAAACGTCGGTAAACTGTTTTGGAAAGCTCTCGGTCATCGTTGACGGAGCAGAGGTGAATCTTGGCTTGAGAAAAAAATCCGAGGAGCTTTTGGCCTATCTGGTCTGCGTCGAGGGAAGATTCGCCGCCAAGGAGAAAATCATGGAAGCCCTTTGGCCCGAGGTCGAGAAGGACAAGGCGGCGAACAATTTGTACGTCGCGTTTTATAACCTGAAGCAGCAGAACCTGGGCGCTCTTGCGGAGTCGCTCGAATCCTTAAGGGGAAAGATGCGGATATACCCCGAGCGGATAGAGTGCGATATGTACGAGTTCAAAAAGCTTGCCCAGCTCTGCAGCCGCGTGGACGGCAGCACCATCGACGCAGCCCGGAAGGCCGCGGAGCTTTATCGGGGGATGCTGTTTGAGGAAAACTATTTTGACTGGGCCGCACTCCCGCAGGCGGAGCTCGACGTCATGTATCTCGAACTGCTTGAAAAAGCGATTACATACTGCAAACAGATTGGCGACCCCGTGGGAACGCGGTATTTTGAGACGAAAAAAGGAAACTACGAAAGCGCCTGATAACGGAATAATGGAACGGGCCCGAAAGAAATTTTTCTTTCGGGTCATTTTTTATCAAAAACGCGCTCGATCCGTCGCTCCATTAAGATTTCTGTAAGATATGGTTTTGTATAATCATAATAAAGAGTTGAATTTGGGAGGTGATCGTCATTGAAAGCAGTTATCCTTTTCCGAGACGAGGAGGCCGCGCGGCTCCTTGAGCGGAAGATACAGACGCTTGGAAACGCCGGCGATACCGTCGTTTTCCCCGATCCCGGCAAAGCTCTGCAATATCTTGAACAGTACCCGGCCGATATGGTATTTCTTGATATCGACGAAGGAGCCGACTGGCAAAGCGTGTGCGGGATGGTGAAGTACGTGGACAGGAGAATAAGCCTAGTGTTGTTAAGCGGCAGTCCGCTTAACGCGGTCAAGGCTTTCGAGGCGGGAGCTTCCGATTTCCTACAAAAGCCCGTAGAGCGGGAGAAGCTCGAAAGAGCGATAAACAGGTGCGCGCGGACCGGGTAAACGGGAAATATCCCCGTTTAGCTTTGGCCAATTTGAACCTGAACAAAAACTGAAAAATTTGATTTGGAGGGACAAAGATGATAAAGAAAAAGTTTAAATCACTGGCAGCATTCTTTTTGACACTGATAATGATCATAGGACTCGTGCCTTTGCAGGCACATGCCACCGTCTCCGGCTGGCAGACTCTCGGCGCGGCAGACTTCTCGGACGACAAGATCACTAATAATTTGTCGATGTGTATAGATAATGCAACGCCCTATGTGGCTTATGCAGACCGGGCGTATGGCAGTAAAGCCACCGTAATGAAATACACCGCCGACGGTGGCTGGGTGCCTGTGGGACAAAAAGGTTTCTCTGACGGCGCGACCAACGGCATCTCGATGTGTTTCTATGGCAACAAACCGTATGTGGCCTATCAGGACAACTATACATCGGACTATAAAGGAACGGTTATGACATATAGCGAGGGAAGCTGGAGTGCGGTCGGCACCTCCCGTTTTACGTCAGGTATGGTCATGTCTCCCAAAATCTGCGCTGGGAGTGATGGAACGTTTTACTTTGGTTATGTCGGAACCGGCAGTAAAATCATCGTGATGAAATATACAGGTGAAAGCTGGTCCCAACTGGGCCCCGATGTCACTTCGTCGAGTTATTCAGGCGGGTTTACAATGTACGTTGACGGAGACACGCCTTATGTGGCTTATTACGACTCTACATCGTCCAGCAAGGTTGTGGTCAAGAGCTACAATGGAAGTAATTGGGTGACTTTGGGAGACTATGCGTCGGCGGGCGGCGCGGGCAGTATGCAGCTTTTTGTCGACAACGGCACGCCCTATGTGGCCTATCAGGATGCCGCAAACAGCAATAAAGCGACGGTGATGGCGTATACGAACAGCAGCTGGTCATCTGTTGGAATCATCGGTTTCACAAGCACTACTGCGAGTAATATCTCGCTTTTTGTTGAAAACGGCACACCCTATATAGCTTATACGGATCCTGGCGCATTCACCCCCGCTGCCAACGTCATGAAATATGACGGCGACAGTTGGGAAATTGTAGGAAATCCCGGCTTTACGCCGGGCAGGGCACAATTGCTTTCACTGCTCGTTGACGACGGGGTCCCGTATCTCGCTTTTCAAGACTGCGTGCATGACTATAAAGCCACGGTAATGAAATACGAGAGCGGAATCGTCTACCCCCAATATGTGATTACGAAGCAGACTGTCAGCGACACCGAAGTTTACCACGTCTATAAGAAGGCATCCGCCTCGGCAAGCTTCACCGCGTTCGCAGGCGACGACGAACACGGCTACGGCCATCAGGGCATGGCAACGCTTATGTCGGCTGTCCGTTCTGATGTTGGAAGCGGCTCCGCCACGCTGATTTTCGGCGCGACGGGCACGACGGACAAAAACGTGAGCGGTGTCCTCGATATCGGGACGGATTTCGTAGACCTCGGCGCAAGCGGAACCTACACGATTAAAGGGAGCGTTACCGGCAGCAATGATTATACACTATTACTTGACGGTGCGTCGATTATCATTGACGGTGCTTCCATTCAGAACATCGGCGAATACTACACAATCAAAAATGATGGCAGTGGCAGTATAACCGTAAGCAGCGGTACGGTGGAGAAGACAGGGGACGGTAACGCAATCTATAATTACGGTGACGGCAGCGTTACCGTAAGCGGCGGCACGGTCGAGTCGAAAGACGATGACGCAATTCAAAATCGTAAAAGCGGTGAGATTACCGTGAGCGGCGGAACGGTGAAAACTACAGGGGATTGCGGTACTATAAACTGCAACGGTACCAACCACATAACCGTCAGCGGCGGTACAATTGAATCAACAGGGGAGACAAATACCATCATCTGTGCAATTACCACAGGAGAAGGCGGCATAACCGTCAGCGGTGGCAGGATATACTGCAAAAATGGCGCTGCGATTGACAGTCCCGAAGGGGACGTCGAAATTTCCGGGACAGCGTGGAACGAGGCGAACAGCACCGGTACATTGGTACAGTCCGATGGTATGTGTTGTATATCGTCTTCCGGACCTGTTACGGTCAAAGGCGGCACAATTTCTTCAAAAAATACCGGTGTATATTCCAGCGGGGAAACTATAATCAATGACGGTTTGATCGAAGCGGGTAACGGCGCCGCCTTATGCGTCGATGGCACGACTTGCCGGATCAGCGGCGGTACTTTAACAAGTGCCAACACCACGGAGGCAAGCGTTGACTCACTCGAATCCGATACATACCCCGGTACCATATGGGTTTCCGATTACGGGGACGGCAATGCAATGCTCAATATCAGCGGCGGCTCAATTACCAATACCGCCACGGGCTACCCTGCAATTTTTAATATAATTGACGACTCTTCATATAAGTCTGATGTCTTCCTTTCCGGCACGCCGTCCATATCCGGAGATGCGGACATCTGGACGTATACCGCGATTTGTGCCAACGACGGCAATGAAACGCCGACATATTACAGCGGAAATCCTCTAAGCGTTTTTTTTGGCGGAGAAATTGAAGGCAAAACCACAGTCGCAGTCAATGGGGCCTCCGATTCAAACTATTCAAAATTCGGCCTGACTAACGAAGGTTATAAGCTTACGAGAAGCGGCAGCAACCTTTTAATATCATCCGGTACTTCCGAAAACAGCGGCAGGGACTACGATTACACGCCTTCCCGTACAATCACCGTTTCTGAAACGAGCAGCGATCTTTTCAGCGGCAGTACAGGCCAAATTAAGGCGGAAGCCAACATGGATAACGCATTTTCAAATTCTGTCGAAGTAAAGGTCACGGATACGGCTAAAAACGACTCCGGCTTCGGGCTAGGCGCAGGGAATGCGGTCTATCCCTTCGATATATCTCTATACATCAAAGGGACGAACACCAAAACGGAGCCGAAGGACGGCTATGCAGTGACCATTTCCCTGCCGGTGCCCGACAAGCTGCTTGAAGTAAAAGATCAGCTCACCATAGCGCACAAATCGGACAGCGGGACTGTTACAACGCTTAAATCTCAGCTAAAGCAGATAAACGGCGCCTGGTATCTCGTGTTCGAGGCGACGGAGTTCTCGCCGTACGCGCTGGTTGTAAGCAGCACTGGAACTTACGACGAAACTGCGGGTCTGCCATACTATCTTGATTCAGCCGGGAAAGAAGTGTTCATCGGCTTCGCGGCGAATGGAAAGTACATTGCGCCCTCTGGTGTGACGGCACTCTTTAAGAAAAACCCAAAGACTTTTACGGATACAAGTGCGCACTGGGCGAAGGACTACATTGGGTTTGTTACCGAGCGTGAGCTGTTCAACGGCATCGGCGATAACAGGTTTTCACCCGACACGGGCATGACTCGGGTGATGTTCGCGGCAGTCATCGGACGTCTTTACGAGCGCAGCTATGGCGAAATCAAAGCCCTGAGCGGCCACGCTTTCACCGACTGCGACTATAGCGGTTATTATGGGAAATATGTAGACTGGGCGGCAGAGAAAGGCATCATCGGAGGCTATGGGAATGGTAAGTTCGGCCCCGACGATCAGATTACCCGTGAGCAGATGGCTGCGATTATGTACCGCTTCGCGGATTTTCTTGGAGTTGTGCCAAGTAATATGGGTATCTCTCTTAATTATCATGACGCCGGAGCCGTTTCAAGCTGGGCGAAAAACGCGGCTCTGTACTGCCAGACTGCCGGCATTATCACGGGGCGCGACGGCGGCAGCTTTGCTCCGCATGGCACGGCAACAAGAGGCGAAGTCGCAACCATCATACAGAGATTTATAAAAACAACCGTAGATTAGTTTACCAGCAAATACTCTAAGTAATAACGAAGAATTAGCTTTAATAAACGCCCGCAAGGAAGGTATCACACTTTCCTTGCGGGTTTGTTATATTGGCGCTTTAATGAATAAAATAAAATAGTTCCATAACTTGCACCCTAAATGCGCGTGTTCTTATCGCATTTATTCAAAAATCCACTAATATCAAAAGTTAGAGGGCAATCAGCAAGCGGTATTTACATGATAATCTGAATAAAATAATCGAAATTATGGGTGTTCCAATTGATGAAGCGCGAATATTGTATCTCATTTAGATTTATTGCCATTTTTCAGAGAAAGGTCGGCTTCGGAATGGAATACATATCGGCTTCAGAGGCCTCCGAAAAGTGGGGCGTTTCGCTCAGGCAGGTACAGCGGCTTTTAGCCGGAAACCGGATACCCCGCGCCAAAAAATACGGCAGGTCGTGGATGATCCCGGACGATGCGGAAAAACCCGGCGACGCGCGCCGGGATAAATAAGCGCTTCGATATTCGCTGTCGTCCGATTTGGTCGATGTGTTTTTATGAAACGGAGGGGATGACGCGGCGAGGCTCCGAGCCTGCCCCGCGGCAGTCGCGGCGGCCGTCAGCACGGGAGATTACCGCGCTTATACGGAAATCGTCGCTTATCTCAAAAGTTTTGTGAAAAACTAAGAGAACGGTAGCACATCCGCTGTCGCGGAGCTGGCGCTTGCCACCGCCGCCGTGAGCATGATTGCCCCCGCAATGGCCCCCGCCTGGCTGAAGAGAGAAGATTTCAGCGCGCTTTTGCCGCAGGCGAAACCGGACGCCCTCTATCTGTAGGCAAAATACCTGATGTGTATCGGCAGCTATGAAGCCATGCGCACCGTCGCACAGACCGCGCTGACGCTCTCCTCGCCGGAGCGCGGGATCACCACGACCGACATCGATCTGCGGGTGTCGTGCGCCGTTGCCTGCCGCTGTCTCGGCCGGCTCGACGAGGCCAAACGTTTTCTGATCGACGCCATGCGGATCGCTCTGCCCCACGGTTTTATCACGCCTTTCGCGGAAATCGTCACTGCGCTCGGCGGACTTATGGAGCGCTGTCTGGAGGAATTTTCCAATGACCGCGGCGCGGTGATCGGGCAATGGGAAAGCACCTGGAAAAACTGGATCGCTTTTCACAACCGATTCACGAAGGATCACTTCACACTCATACTGACCCTGCGGGAATACCATCTGGCTCTGCTTGTGGCACGCCGCGTGCCTTACGCGGACATTGCAAAGCAGCATTGCATTTCCGTGGGAAGACTCAAGAACATCATGCTGGAGATTTACGGAAAAGTGTGCATATCCGGCCGGGATAAGCTTTCCCAATACGTTTTTTAGCGCCGAAAAAACGTAACTTTTTGAGGGCGAAAAGGCACTTTCCATATTGTTAAAATTGTAAATACTTTATTCCACCATTCCGTTTTGTACCGCATAGATGACCGCCTCCTGGCGGTTGCCCATGTGAAGCTTATCCAGTATCTGTTCCATGCTGTATTTGACCGTGCGCTCGGTGACGCCGAGCGCTTCCGCAATTTCCTTGTATTTCATTCCGCCCGCCACGAGGGTAAGAATATCCTTCTGCCGCTTGGTGAGAACGTCCGTCCCGACGTCCGCCTCGCCGCCGCTCTGCCCGGCTTCCGGCGCGTATTCCTCGTTGTTCTTTCTGAATTCCTCCAGAAGCTGCGTCGCGAGGCCGGGAGAACAGGGAATTTCCCCTTCCTCAAACCGGGCCAGAATGTCGAACAGCTCCTTGCCGTCAAGGCTTTTGAACAGATACCCCGACGCGCCGCACTTAACGGATTCAAAAAGGTTTTCTTCCGATTCCGACGCCGTGAGCATGATGATCTTCATGGCCGGAAATCTCTGCTTGATCATTCGTGCCGCGTCAAGCCCGGAAATTGGCCTCATCATAATATCCATCAAAATCAGGTCGGGGCTGAAGCTGACCGCCTTTTGGAGTGCGTCCCTTCCGTCTCCCGCCGTTTCCACTTCATATGTACCTCCGGCGAGCAAAAGGTTTTTCATTCCCTCCAGAAAGATAGGATGGTCGTCCACCAGTAAAATCCTCATAACTGGATTACCTCCTTAGCTAAAACAGCGGACAGTGGTATCTCTAGTTTCACCGTCGTTCCCGCTTCGGCTTTTGAATCGACCGACAGGCGTCCGCCCATTTCTTCCGCTCGTTCCCGCATGAACAGCAGCCCAAAATGGCCTTCCGGAACTTTACTGTCAATTTCAAAGCCACATCCGTTGTCTGAAATCTCAACGGTAAGAAAAGAGTCGTTCTCCCGGCACATTACCGAAACCTCGGCAGCTCCCGAGTGCTTTTGAATATTATTCAGTGCTTCCCGTATGATTTTTAAAATCTGCATTGCCGGTTTGGAACGCCACTCGCTTGACCCGTTCGTGTCGTCGAAATTCTTTTCCACCCTGATGCCATTGTTGCGCTCAAACAGGCGGAGTTCCTGCTCCAATTTCTGATAATATTTGGCGGCAATCAGCGTATTGACCGCCGTCTCACCCCGCATAGCAAGGATCGTTTCACGCACATTGTTATGTGCTTCGCGCGCCACCGAGGATAGGCGTTCCAGACATTCTTCTGCGGTCTCGATCCGGCCATGTTTCAGGTATTCAAGGACTGCCTGCGACTGGACGTTCACAAAGCCCATAATCTGGCCCATATCGTCGTGCAGGTCGCGGGCCATCCGTTCGCGTTCGTCCTGGACGGCAAGCGTGCGCTGTGTGCTTAAAAGCTCGGCCTGCAAAAGCCGCTCCTGCGTGATGTCACGGATAATCAGCATCTTGCCGAGCACCGCGTCCTTACGCCGTACATCATAGCAGGTGGATATATAGTATTTATCGGCCTGTTCTCCCGATAGCTTAAATTCATCCTGCCGAATGTCGCCGTTAATCTGGCGAAGCAGCTCCGGCCGATCTGTGAAGAACTCCTGTGCGCCGAGGCCGATTGCTTTATCCGGCTGACAGTGAAAAAGCTCGACTGCGGCGGGATTGATATCCACGATACGGTCTTTCAGGTCCAGTAGGATGATTCCCGAGGTCAGGTTCTCCATAACGCTCTCGCGCGCGATCGGAACAAGATCAAAAAGGCTGTCCCGGAAGAGCGCCCACAGAACAAACGGCGTCGAGGCTCCCCACGCGACCGGTGTCAGATCGACCGGAGGGCCGAATTTCAGCAAATAGGCCGTATTGACAAGCCAGACCAGAACGACCGGGAACACAAGGCAGGCGTAGCGTTTTCCGTAATGCGGGGCCTGCCGTTTCCAGAAGCGCAGCGCGAGGACAACGGACAGAATATCCAGCCCGGTTGCGTAGACGGCGTGAATCCAGAACCATGGGCCGAAGGTAAAGGACATAACGGCAATCGAGCCTCTCCGCACGAGACGGCTTCCCGTATACATCAGCCCATGGAAATCCGTGATGGCGAGCAGCGACGTGATTATGGGTACGGCGCACAATAGCAGGCTGTTCCTGCGGCTTGTAAAGTGTCCGTGCTCCGTAAGCTGCAATATCATGATAAACCACGCTACGGGTCCGAAGGTGTGGGCCGGATAACTGATTCTGGCCCACAGAAGCTTGGCGGCGGGATCTGCAAGGCCGCTTTCCATGGCACAGGCAAAGCTCCACAGTGAGCAGCAAAACAGAACGGCGACAAAAGCGGCGGCTCCGTCAGCTCGCCGCCGTTTTAACATATAGGCAATCATGACAAGGTTCACGCATATCGAACCCATATACAGCCAGAAATACGGTGAAAAGCTCATATCAACGCCCTGATTTTGAAAATAAATTTTTGCAATTGTACTAAAGTACATTATATAAGCTGACGGAAGTATTTACAATGTTAATCGGAAAAAGTCGAACCCGGAAGGGGAAAAGAAAGAAGCGGAATAAAACGTGAAGCTTTTGCTTGTGGACGACAGCCCGATATTCCTCGAGGGCCTGACAAATCTGCTACGCGCGCGGGGCATGAGCGACATCGCTACCGCTGGAAGCGGAAGGGAGGCAATGCAAAAGGCTGAAGCCTCCTTGCCAGACGTCGTGCTGATGGATACCCAAATGAAACCGCTGTCGGGTTACGACGCCGCGCGGCTGATGAAAGCGGAGTACCCCGGCGTCAAAATCATCATGATGACGGGTTCGGAGACGGAATACGGCCCGAGCGAACCAACGGATGTTATCGCAGGTTTTTGGAATAAAAGCACGGATGCCAGCGTGCTGCTGCGAATGCTGGCTCTAGTGCGGGGAATGCCTAGCTACAACATCTGACATAATACGTAAAAAAATTTTTTAAATTGTACTAAAGTACATTATATAAAATTTTTCAATGCTCTACAATGAACCAGCATACGAATCAGGAACTTCGCAAATTAGATAAAATATCAGGGAGAAAAGTAAAATGAATGGAAAAAAGACAATGAAAAAATGCCTTTCAGTATTTCTGACACTGGCTTTTGTTATGTCAGGGCTTCTGCCTTTGGGCTTAACCGCGCGAGCGGAGGAAACCAATACTTCCGACAATTGGAGCAGCCATGCTGACGAAAGCTGGAACGGCTCCAATCTAACCATCTCAACAGCCGCGCAGCTCGCACAGCTGGCTGTACTGGTGAACGGCGGCACCGATTTCAGCGGAAGGACGATTACCCTAGGCGCGGACATTGACCTTGGCGGGCACAGTTGGGTGCCGATCGGAAAAGGCAATGACGGCGACACATCTTGCGCGTTCAAGGGTACTTTTGACGGGCAGAACCATACGATTTTCGGCCTGACCGTCGGCACAAGCGAGAACCCGGACGGCATTTATGATGATGTCGGCCTGTTCGGTTATCTCGGGCAGGGTGCGGATGTCAAAGATACGAATCTTACCGGCATGTCCATTTATTCCGCACATGACTATGTCGGCGGAATGGCCGGAGTTAGCAGCTGCTTAACAGATGGCTGCCCGGTAGGGGGCTGCACAATAGAGGGCTGCTCGGTTTCGGGAATCATTCAATCAACAGCCACCGGAGCTCTAGTCGGCGGCCTTGTGAGCGACAACGAAGGTGGTACTGCCCAAAAATGCCACACGTGCGTAAATATCACGGGTGGAGATGGTTGCAGTGTCGGCGGACTCGTGGGAAGAAACTATATGGGTTCTGTCCAATATTGCTATGCGGGCGGAAACATCACCTGCGGAGGTGGCTGCACCGCCGGCGGACTCGTAAGTCGGAACGAGGGACGTATGATTGGCGGCAATATAATCAGTGGTAAAATTCAATGCTGCTATGCATATGAAAACGTCGCAAGCGGGGCTACAGACGATGAATATGGATCTAATGTCGGCGGACTCGTGGGAGTAAACTATCTCAATTCTGAAATTCAAAACTGTTACTCCGTCCTTGGAACGGTCACGGGAAATTCCGGCTTTGGCAGTAATTTTGGGGCTTGTGGCGGCCTTGTTGGCGACAACATGGGCAACATTACTATGAGCTTTTCCGCAAACGGGACCGTGACGGCTACTATAAACGAGAGCGATAAGCACACAGGCGGCCTCGTGGGCGAAAACGAAGTGCGCAACGGCATTTGTACGGGCACGATAACAAACTGCTATTTCGCAAACACCACCGGGCAAGCGAGTGATGGACAGTCGTATGACGGATCAACGTTTACGAATAACGGTTCCGGTGCGACGCGGGTAACTGATAGCTCAGCGTTGATAGGCGATACAGCCAAAACGACGCTCACGGGATTTGATTTTTCACCCGATTCGCCCTCCGATTCGCACATTTGGGAGACTACGACGGTCGATTCCTGCGACACTGACTGGTACCCGCACCTCAAAGAAATGTCAACCTTTCCCCTAAACTACGAAAGTAACGGCGGCTATTTAAGTTGGGGAAGCAATACATCTGAGAATTATTATACCGCGGCGTTCTCAGAGGATTCGCTGTCGAGAGCCACACGGTTGGGTTATGTCTTCAGCGGGTGGTACACCGACCCGGCGCTCACCCACGAGGTGGACACCAGCGCCCACCTCATCGCAGCAACGACATTGTATGCCGGATGGACGCCCAAGTCCGGCGCGTGGAGCGGTTATGCGGACACGAGCTGGTATCACGCGGCGGATTCGAGCTTTACCCTGTCTACCGCCGCCGAGCTCGCCGGTCTTGCCGACCTTGCCAACAGCGGCAACGATTTCAGCGGAAAGACGATTACCCTTGGTGCGGACATTGATCTTGGCGCGTACAGTTGGGTGCCGATCGGCTTTAGCAATCCAGGTGGTGTGGATAGAAGCTTTAAAGGTAACTTTGACGGCGGAGGGCACACGGTCACGGGGCTAAAAATCGGGACGGCTCAAAGTGAGGAAGTGATGTATGACAATGCGGGGCTGTTTGGGTCTATAGCGGAGGGCACAGTTAAAAATGTTGGGGTGGCCGAGGAAATCTATTTTTCAACATCTTTCGGCGGGATTGCCGGAACAAGCGCCGCAACCATTGAGAACTGCAATGCATCGGGTATCCTAACGGGCAGCGGCATGCTAGATGTCGGGGGCATAGTCGGCAACAGTACCGGCACCATCCGAAACTGCTATGCTACGAGTACGATAACGAGTGGAGGTTGGGTCGGGGGCATAGTCGGCAACAGTACCGGCACCATTGAGAACTGCCATGGGGCGGGGACCATAACTGCAACTGGCGGCAATAACTGGATCGGCGGGATCTCCGGAGTGAGCAGCGGCCCCATCCAAAACTGCCATGCTTCTGTTATTCTATCAGGGAAAGACGGCGACAAAGTCGGTGGGATTGCCGGAGTGGAAAATTCCGCAAGCATCCAAAATTGCTGCGCTACGGGCACCATCACTGGCGAAAACGGAGCTCAGGTGGGCGGTATCGTCGGTTCTACAACTGGGAATGTTGAATCCTGTTATGCCGCGGCAGACGTAACGGGCTCAATGGGTGCCAATGTGGGCGGATTAATCGGGTCTAATTCGGCTGCCCAGGTCATGAACTGCTATGCCACCGGAAATGCTTCCGGCGGAGACGCAGCCAGCGTTGGCGGATTGATAGGGATTAATCAACCTCACAATGCGGGCGCAGCCGATTTTAAAATAACAAACTGCTATGCCACCGGAAATGATTCCGGTGGAGACGGCGCTGGTATTGGCGGATTTGTCGGAAATAATATACAGAGTTATAAAATAACAAACTGCTATGCGCTGGGAAGTGCTTCCGGCGGTAACAGCGCTGCTATTGGCGGATTTGCGGGTTCCTGCTGCGCTCAGGATATCGAGTACAGCTTTTCCGTCGGAAACGTGACAGGCGGCGAAACAGACGCCAAAGTCGGCGGCTTCACCGGCGCTTATAATACATCCGGCGCCACAAGCAGCACAGGCTGCTATTTCGACACGCACAGCGGAACCCTTTCCGATTCTTATGCCACCGGCCTCACCAGCGATATAATGAAAGGGAATGCTGCCGATACGAATATGTCGGCGCTCATGAACGAAAGATATGGCGACCCGGGCACAGCTGTCTGGGCGGACACGGTAGCCGACGCCCGCACCGGCGTTGTCAACTGGTACCCGCACCTGACCGCGATTTCCTTGATGATTGATTTTGACAGCGACGGCGGCGCGGCGGTTCCGTCTGTCAGCGTCCCGTATTACGGCGCGGTTTCGGCGTCCTCCCTACCGACACCCACGCGCTCCGGCTACACCTTCTCCGGGTGGTACACTCCGGAAGGACATGCTTTCTCTTCCATCGTTCGCGCGCTGCAGGGTGTGGCGCTCACGGCGCACTGGACGGCGGTATCCTACGCCGGAGGCGGCGAGACCACGTCGGTTTACAAGGCGACTGTCTCCGGGACAGGAGCGGCGGGAACCTCCATACCCGTCACCGTCGATACCAAAGAGGGTAGCGCGGCATTAAATATCGGTGCGCTGCCGAAGAGCGCTTTCAGCGGAAAGGGAACGGCAGCAATCACCGTTCCAGCGATCAAGGGCGTCAGCAGCTATTCTCTCGGCGTCCCGACGGATTATCTGTCGGCTGCCGGGGGAAAAGACACGCTAACAGTCAATACAGCTTCGGGCAGCATCGCCATTCCTTCGGATATGCTGTCGGGTACCGCTGCGGCAAATGGAAAACAAGTAAAAATCACAATTGAGAAAGGCAATTCATCCGTCCTGACCGAAGCGGAAAAAGCGACTATCGGAGACAGGCCGGTGGTACAGCTCTCCATGACAATAGACGGGCAGCAGATGGAGTGGAACAACCCAAATGCCCCGGTCACAGTCTCCGTCCCCTATACGCCGACGGCGGATGAACTCAAAAATCCAGAAGCGATTGTCATCTGGTACATAGACGGCAGCGGAAACGCAGTCAGCATCCCTGATGGGCATTATGACGCCGCGACCGGAACCGTGATTTTCACCACTACCCATTTCAGCCAATATGCCGTGGGATATAACAAGGTAAGCTTCTCTGACATTACTAAGGACGCCTGGTATAGCAAGGCAGTTGGATTTGCCGCAGCAAGAGGCATCGCAATGGGGACTGGAGACAGCAGTTTTAGTCCTGATGCAAATCTGACACGAGGACAATTCCTTGTCATGCTGATGAAAGCGTACGGTCTCTCACCTGACACGGATTCAAAGGACAACTTCGCCGACGCGGGCAGCACCTGGTATACAGGGTATCTCGCTGCGGCTAAGCGCCTTGCCCTGACCGGCGGGGTTGGTAACAATCTGTTTGCCCCGGAGCAGGATATTACCCGCCAGGAGATGTTCACCCTACTGTATAATGCGCTGAAGAAATGTGGCAGTCTGCCTTCAGGTACGGGAGGAAAAGCCCTCTCAGATTTCTCCGACTCAGGTGAAATTGCCTCATGGGCAAAGGATGCAATGACACTACTGGTAAGGACCGGTACCATCGCCGGAAATGGAGACAAACTGCTGCCTACAGGTACGGCGACCCGCGCGGAGATGGCACAATTGCTCTATCAGTTGCTTTCAAAGTGAACTTGTAACTACATAATAAAAACCGGAAACAAAAATTGTTTTCCGGTTTTTATTTGTTTGACTGAATATACTCTTCTTAATTTTTAATCCTATCAATTCCGCTCCGAATAAATACATCAATGTCTTTATCACGGAGCTTTAAATATTCAATGCCAAGCTTTCTGGCCAATGCCGCTGTCTCATCCAGTTCATCTCGCATGTCTTCTGGTAATACCATCCGAAGCATATAAAACATAAGAAAGTATGAAGCTGATGAAATCTGTGTTGCCTTGGCTGAAATAGCCGCCAGCCTTTCCACCTGCGGCTTTATTATCTCTGAGACTGCGGTTTTGACCATAATGCAAAGTCTATCGTCCTCAACTTTATACAGGAAGTGCTGGACTGCTGATGGGAACAATAAAAGCATTAGATACGCTTATTGAGCAAAACATCAGTGCAATATATTCGTTATCTGAGACGCCAGAAAATGTAGAACAAACTATTTCTTCAGCATTTGATTTTCTTGATCTAGAAGCCTCCGTAAAAGCTCTATATGAACGTCTAGAAAAAGACCGAGAGCATACGCCAGAAAGCAAAAATATTTTGTATAAAGGCAACTTGCAAAAAACGTTTGGACTAAAGATTTATGACCAAACTAGTGCTAAAGATACAGATCAATTAAATACAATCTTTACTTATTTGAATAGTGTCGATAAGAACAACCCAGCTAAAATAGCTTATTACAAAATTAAGCAAGAAAAAGCAGAAACAGCATATGACGAATAGATATTCTTGCTAATGACGCGACATTTTCTGATTATTTAACTCCTAATTTTGACGCTTCATACCATGACTTAATTCTTCTCGAAGATCCGCTACTATACAATTATTGCCAACAATGTGCTGAAGATATTAAAAATCAATCTTCTAATTATCAAGAATCTCCAGATAGATTATTTTGTTTTTTCTGATAAAGCTAGCGCTTGCTCTAAAGAAATATTAATGAAGTGGAGAAATATTCTATCTTACAAAAACGAGTTGAAAAGTAAATTCGTAAACAAAATAATGCGAGAAAACGGTTTCTCCCCAGAAGAGAGTACTCGGAAATATATATGCAGATATTTAAAGACTACATAAAAATCCCTGTTCATCAAGGATCAAAACAAGATAATTCTAGTCCGGCCTGAAAATTACTATTTATTTCTGTGTTGGAAATTTGCTATAAGCTCTTTTATTATGCTTATTTTAAATCTATTTGAGTGCCTTTAGCGGGAAAATAACGGAAAATTTGCTCAGGAGCTACAAAAAAGAAGAAATAGCAAAACCCTGTAACCGTTGCGGTTACAGGGTTTTTGTTGGCGGGTGGCAGTAATTGAGATAATGCCTAAAAAGCTTGTTTTCAATGGATTTCCAATTTATACTCTCTAAGTTTTACTGATTTTGGGCGAGATTCGGAAAATTTTAAGTCTGTGCAGAAAAGATAGTCCACTCCCACGCACTTGCCTGCATGTTGAGAGATTCAAAATGACGAAATGCTCCGAGATGATCGGAGACTTTATCCGGTATACATGGAATGTAATGATTTTTCCGTGATGCTTCGAATATCCCAGCACAAGTACTTGTCCTCATTATAGAACATGGCGTTGGATGCAGAAAACTATCAAGCCTTCTATATTTGATGCAGGACTTTTTCTATAAACATACGCGTTACAAATACATCAAATTGCGTACCGGCATTTCGTTTAAGTTCCTCAATTACTTCCTTCTGATCCAATTTTTTATGATATTGCCGTGGATTAATCATTGAGTCATACGCATCTGCTACCGTCAAAATTTTTGCGGGCAAAGGTATATCCTCTCCAGATAACCCTTGGGGATATCCTTGCCCATCAATACGCTCATGATGGCATAGGACATACTGTGCCGCCTGTGCAAATTCTGCGGAAGACTTTAAAATTTGGTAACCCTTTTCTGGATGACGCTTCAGCTCAACCCATTCATCCTCTGTTAGTGGCATAGTTTTTAGCAAGATTTTTTTGTTTACGCTGATCTTCCCAATATCATGAAAAAAGCCAGCGGTTGCAATATCATTTGTCGTTTCTTTATCCAAGTCCATCGCGCGAGCGATTTCTCGACATAGCTCTCCAACTCTATGGTTATGTGCTTCTTCCTCTTTATTGCTGCTAAAAAAAGAGTGGGCAATAACCTGGATCGTTTTACTTCGCATTGTGCTGCTTTCTTTAAGCTTGCGCTGGTACATTGCATTCTCTGCTTCACTAAAAACATTATAGATATCTTGCGCTGATGAGCTTTTTGTTGCAGATCCAAAGGATACAGACAAAATTCCATTTTCATAATTCTCCGCAAGCATAGCCTTTTTGATTCGGCCGATCATCTTTTCAGCCGTTTCTTGCTCGGTTTTGGGGAGCAGAAATATAAACTCATCCCCGCCGATTCTGGCAATAATATCATCACCCCGGCATGCCTTCTTCAAAATATTGGCTGCACAAATCAGGAGCTTGTCCCCCTCCAGATGGCCAAAAGCGTCATTGGTCAGTTTCAGACCATTGACGTCAGCCATTACCAGTGTGATAGGTAGATTTCTCTGTGTATCCAGCCGCTTTAGCTCTTCTTCATAGAAGCGCCGGTTATAAAGCCCTGTAAGCTGGTCGTGATAACTCAGATGCAAAATATCTTGCTCTGCACGTTTGCGCTCTTCAATATTCCGACTGATTCCAATAATCTCTATTTCATTTTTGGCATTGTAGCGGCACTTTGCAGAAAGCTCCACCCATGTTCGCTCTCCATTTTTACAGATAGTTTGTATTTCAATCAAATGAGGCTCGTTCTTTTCGTTACCTTCTAAAAACCGTTTGACTTTTTTCTGCAATCTTTCTTCTGCCTCCAACAAGAATTCTGCTGGAATGAGCTTTCGAAAATCGAGCGTTAAAAATTCTTCCGGAAGATAGCCCAACATGCTAAATACAGAAGGACTGACATAAGTTGGCTTTTGTTTTGTATAGTTTAAAACCCAGATCATATCCATCGAAAATTCCATAATCAGTCGATATTGTTCTTCGTTGGCTTTTAAAGCCTCTGTTGCCTTCTTCTGATCTGTAATATCAACAATGAAATATAAAATAGCTGGATTACCCTTCCAGTCCACACAAATGCCGTTCGCCTCAAGCCAAACAAATTTACCGTCTCTCCGAACCGATTTATACTGTGCTTTATTTCCAATCTTCTGCCCCGAAAGTCTCAAGTGATAGGCCTCTTCTGCTTGCGTACGATTATCCAAATGAAACAGATCCAGAAAAGGCTTGTTAAGCATTTCCTCTTCTGAATATTGAAACATCTTCTGTACCATAGGGTTGCAGAATCGCACCAGACCGCTTTCGACAATCAGAATACTTTCAGACGCATTTTCAAATATCAAACGATTAGAGATCTCACCCTGCTTTTCGCTCGTTATATCTAAGAAACTGACTCCAAAATAGTATTGGTCAAGAGGGTATGTGTAGATGCGGTACCATGACCCAGTATCCTTAACATAACGTTCATATCCTGCAGTCTGAGAAGCAAAAGTATTTTTTATGTCATTTACGATCCAGTCAAACCATCTGTTGCAAATTTCCAGGTCAATTTCAGAAATTAATTTCCGAACAATCTTATCACGACTTACTCCTGACAGTCTTTCAAACGCTGGATTCGCATCAAATATTGCAACATTGGAAGGAACTGCTTCGCCGCTTTTGATAATTTCAAAAACGATCGATGCTACTGGCGATTGCTGAATCATTAACTCATATAAGTTTTTCTCCATATTGTCCCTCCTAAATCCAAAAGTGTTTGAGATAACAAGGAGCTAAAGCTCGCTTTTTTGAATGTATTCATTGTATCACTTTGAAGTTAAGACGTATACTCAATTTTATTGTACAGATCAGTGTGGACAGCACCTGGGATAATCATCGGCGCCCTGTTGTCACTGGTCCACTTTGCAAAAGCGTCCTTACCGAAGTAGCAGAAATGTGCCTTTTCACCGTGGCCAACCAATACCGAGCTGTAAATTCCCTAAGTGTACGGCAAATTCGGTATATCGACCTTGACCTTGTCTGGGAGCTTGTTTCCCTGCAACGCCGGTGCTCATCAGGTGACAATTCGCACAAGCGCAAAGGGTGTATATCCGTCGAACCGCTTCTTTGCAAAAAGATTATATGGAGCTATGGAGTCGGGTATCCGATGTATTCAAACAGCTTGTAACGGTAGTAGCGCTATAACGAAAGCGGGGAGCGGCGACAATTTGCCTTCGCTCCCCGTTATTTACCTGAAATATATTCTGAATTTTTAGGACCAAGCCCATTAATAAGGCGCCAGAGAATACAGATATGAGTACAAAATCCAAATAATCACAATCACTGTCAACGCAATTACCGATGATATGATAAATCCTTTGCTTTTCTTTTTTTCTTTTTATTCGATAAATTAACCCTATCAGTGAAATTATTATAAGACACATACCCAATGCCACTTTTATCACCCCTCCAGATCGGTAATCACCCACAAAGCACCGTTAAATATCTATCTTGGCAATCATGACGAACAAGGCCAATACGATTGCCGTCCCGTGCAAACAAGATATTGGGAAATGTCTCCTCAAACCAGACCGTGCCGCCGTTCCAGTCCTTCGTGATATAGGCCGGGATGTTGGCCGGTCTTATTTCATGATTTCCGTAGATACAGAGAATCGTCGGCTTGAAGCAGTGGAGCTCCGTTTTCATCGCTATGTCACGCTCATCAAGGCAGAAGTTGGCTCCTACATCGCCGAGGATCACGACGGTATCGGCAGCCGTCAGATTGAACCGCTTGCAGAACCGCACGACCTCGAATGCCGAACCGTGAGTGTCCCCAGTAAAGTAAACCATTTGGATCGCAACCTTTCCGAGACTATTATATCAGCCTATCTGCCCGAAATCTTGGACACACAGAAAACATAATCACTTTTCCAAAAACATATTCACTATGAAACTGCG